>OBJA01000003.1_pt1 | contig 284791 bp, 321 predicted proteins | sample 1519751 | NCBI WGS metagenome assembly OBJA01 (sample SAMEA3881238, study PRJEB22517) | soil metagenome | biome: lake sediment; feature: soda lake sediment; material: sediment, water from around vicinity | place: India | collected 2013-12-23 | depth 3 m
TATACTATCATAGATCATGGTCATAAAATTTCTTCCCACTAACAAATCGTAGCAAGTAATACCATACCTATACATCGTGGTCTGTGACAACCACCACGTCCAGAACATACAATCCTGTACCTGTATATGAATAGTGAGGTATATTCCGCAAAATACTATTTATAGCCGTGGCCTTTTCATTTCCGCGGCTATACGTTTCATTTCTGCGACTATCTCTCTCTCATTTCCATTCTTACAACTTTTTTAATAACTTTTTCTAACAAAGGAGACTACTATGCTTAAAACCAACATCTCTAAACTCATCACTGATGCAAAATCCCACGGCTTTGGCCCTATTATGTCTACAACTGGAAAAAGTTTACGTAATTTTGATTGCCCTAAATGCAACAAAGCGGCCGTAGTGTTCAAAAACGATAATAATTACGTTCTGGCATGTCCATTTTGTGGGCATCGTGAAAAACGAGCCGGGAAAAAGAATGAACCTCAACCAGAACAACAAAAACAGTGCACCGCAACCACCAAAAAAGGTGAAAGGTGCAAAAAATCGGCAATTAACGGGTATACGTGCTCTTTGCACGACCCATCCATTACAAATTACTAACCAAACGCAGAGTGGGCCCTCTTCGGAGGGCTTAATGCACCCATTCATGGCCGGTCACAAGTCCGGAAAACCAATAACAAAAGGAGATATATTATGGCACAACTTCACAAGGTATGTTGCGTATGCTTAGCCCAGTACGGGTCTGAGACGGTCGCAGAACCGTCAGACCCCTTATTGATAAGGATATTAGAGAGGGATGGCTACCTGATAAGCCATGGCTATTGTCGGCCTTGTTACACTGAGGCCATTAACAAATTACACAAAGTAGCCTAAAGGGAAAATAACTATGTTTAAAATTCACGTATATTGGAAAAACGGCCGAAGAGTTGTAAAGAAGGACCACTTCTTCTCTGAGAACGGAGATGTAAAGTATTGTCTCGAAAAGGCATTTGAACTGTATGGGCAATTCGACTCTGTGTGGGTACAACCATACAGCCTTGACTAATTGCAGAGTGAGCCCCTTCGGGGGCTTAATGCACCCACAGTCATTATTGTGGGCGGTCACAAGTCCGCACAAAAAACCACGAAAGGAGGTGATCACACCATGGATGAACCCGATTCACGACCACCTGAGTGTGGTCTAACGAACGGCTGTTCCCGGCTGCCGGGATGTGACCGGCCGCCCAGGAGTTCGTGAAGTTCTTTTTCTAATTACTATAGACAGAAACTTACTTTTCATTTCCATGAGGAGAGGAGACGTATTATGTTCGAATGCAAACATTGGTATCATAAAGACGGTAAACACTTCTGCAACATCAACAATGATCTAGTAGATGAAGAAAAGTGTAAGCAATGTAAAAATTTTAACCCGAAAACTCTCGATGAGATCATTGAAGAACTTAGAACCCGTTAACAAGGAGATGTATTATGAAAGCAAGAATTTGCGGTTACTTAGTCGAAGAAGAATTCCCAGTTGACATTATGGTTAAAAAAGTAAAAGGCCTTGATGATGAGCTTATTTCATATGGTTTTTACGCCGAAGCAATAGGAAAATGTATCTATATAACTGCATACAGCAACGTAGATGTATGCGCTATAGAATCGGTTACGGCTAATTATTTACGAAATCTTAAAAAGTTTTAAGGGGGTATATCATGTGGAAAGATTTATTTTGGTTGTTACTTGTTGCTGTATTGTTTATTCTCGTTGAGATTTATGACGATCATATTATTTATTACATTTATTAAGGAGGCAGCGTATTATGAAGGGATTTTGGGAAACTGACGGCAAGAGAATGAGAGAAGCCTGCAACATTCCTAATAGGTTGGCAGAGGCAGTCGCTAAAAAGGAACTTCAAATGATTAAAGATCGAGCTAAGGAAAAAATCCGGAGAGAATGGATTAATACTTTGCCTGAGTCGATCAACAACGGGGAGGTTTTAATCGACAAGATCATGTGTGGATTTACTGACCCTTGGGGTAACTGGTTAATTGGTCTTCCACAGGACCCTGTTGAAAACATTGAGAAATGGTTTTCAGAGAACTTCAATCCGGAGTTTATGGAATAAAATTAACACCGTTAAGGCCCAGCTCGATACCGAGTGGTTGGGATCGTTGATGATCCGAGCTACTATTATCTTTACTAAAAAGGAGAGAATATGAAGACTAAAGAATTGGAATCTTGTCCACCTAACAGCAACCCATTCCATTATGATCACTTCCGTATGGGTACTACGGTCACTGAAAGAATAGTGGTCATGTACAATCCATCACAGGAAGACGTGGTCGTGATAGTAGATATTAAGACAGGTAAACGCCACCAAATAACGTTATAGAAGGAGAACATCATGAACGCTTGGCTCCAGAAAATCGGAGCATTGAAGTTTGTAGTTTAATCGCAGAGTGGGCCCTGGCTTGTACAGCAGGGCTTAATGCGGCCTGTGGCGGTCACAAGCCCGTATAACAACAATAAGGAGGTATAAAATGACTATGTTAACTGGTTACCACAATAGAACCCAGGAAGAACCGAAGGAACAGCTTGTACAAAATATTCTTCCTGACCCGAAGATCTTCATCTTGGCAGGTAAAGCGGTATTTACGATATTACATATAAATACCGGTAATAGGTATACGTTTAAGGTCATAAAGCGCAAAGATGCGAATATTTGGTTTGTATGGTTAATGAACGGTCCAAGTAATGAAGGGTCTTTTGGGTATATGGGAACAATTTTTGATGCAAAACGATTCCAACTAACAAAAAAATCAAAGTATAGTTTGGCGTCTACACCATACAAAGCATTCTCATGGTTGTGGAATATGTTGTATTCCAACAGACCATTACCAGATAGTGTTAAAATATTTCATGAGGGGGCTTGTGGTTGTTGTGGCAGAAGGCTAACAGTACCTGAGAGTATTAAAGCAGGCATAGGGCCCGTATGTGCCAAGAATTTAATTAATTATTGGTAAAAATCGACCCCACTGAAGCGTGGCTCGTACCCCGAAATGTATTACAAATTAACTAAGGAGAACATCATGCTTAAATTAGAAATGCAAAACGAGAAACTTCACATGAATACTTGCCCTATTTGTGGTGGTGTATTATACTTCAATAAAAACTGGAATACATGGTTATGTGAGAGTAAATATTGTAACTTTCCGGGATACAAAGTCATAAGAAGGGATCCGTGGGAAAAAATCAAAAAATGGTAAAGGAGATAATATGGTACACGACCCAACCCTTGATGGGGTAACGCATATCAATGTTTATTCCAAGGGCAAAACCAAACTCGGAAAATTCTTATCAAACTTCACCCACACCCCAATCGAGACCGAAGACGGACATTTCGAAAGTGTCGAAGGGTATTGGCATTGGCTTGGTTTGCGAGATGATAAACTGCGAACACTTTACGGCTGGGAGGCAAAAAAATACGCTTCCAACTCTGTAAAAACTTTTAAACTTACTGAGGAGGAGTTCAAGAACAAAATCAGAAAAGCAATCACAATTAAGCTTGAAACTAATCCCGATAAGTTAAGCGAACTGCGTAATACAGTATTGCCTTTGGCACATTATTACGTGTTTAATGGGTTTGCTAAAGATGCTGGGTATAAGTGGATTCTTGAGCATATTAACTCATTTAGAATAGAAAGGAAAGCGCCTATGATATACACGGCTCAATACCGCTATTCAGGTCAGGACCGTATAGATATTACGGTCAAAGGCAATCATATAGTTGGAAAACTGTATGCCCCGACATGGGATATGATCATGGGGCTGAAAAATGGTAAGATTATCGAAGATCAGTACACACAAATGTATTATAAAATGCTTTGTGATCGCTGGGAAAACAAAGACTACAGAGAGACTACTCTAAGTCTTGTTGACATGGTTACCACAGGAAGTCAGTCTGTCGGTCATCCAAGAGGCATTACCTTTGTCTGTTTTTGCCCGGCCGAAAATTTCTGCCATAGATACCTTCTTGTAAAGTGGTTTCAACATAACTGGAACGTACCCTACGGGGGAGAAAGGAGTCTGTAATATGTTTATAATAAAACCTAAAAACAATCAGGATATGGCAGCGGCACTTGAGCTTTTATCGAACTATAGCGTTCTTTTTGAAACAGTACATACTGGTGCCCAAACAATAATCGTTGTCCAGAAGGAAAAAGTGTCAGGTGATCTAAGGTTGGCTGAAATGGCTTTCCAGATGAATTACGTTCAGGAAGGTGTACGGCTTTGTGATGTTTGCAAATTGGAGATCGAAAGAACAGGTAACGGTAACGCTAATTGTGGTCACCTTACTTTCACAAAACCACTTATAAGATGGAGAAATACTCCTGACATGACCTGGAAAAACATCTAATCGCAGAGTGGCCCCTCTTCGGAGGGGTGTAATGCGGCCATGTGGCGGTCACAAGCCCGCGTAACTTTAACCGACAGAGGAGGAAAAAGAATGTTTAAAAGACACACCTATTTAATCGACACCAAACATTTAAAGGTTTACTGGAGAGGATCGTTTTGTTGGCTTGAAATAGATGTATTGAAACACACTTTTCAGTTCTTCACAAAGAAAGGTATTTACAATCATTTTACAAATTGATAATACAATTTCTTCTTGGACTTCACATCCACGGCATTTACATAACTAAGGAGGTAATATGAAAAACTTGTATCTGTATTCATTAGCAACTGTAACCGGTTTTATTCTGGTCGTAAAAAAAGCTTTTTCTGACTGGTGGAAGAGCTTTGACAAACCTTATTATCCGAAGAAATACCACCCGGAATGCTTCATGTGTAACGAAATAGTGTGCAAGAAGTCGTGCATATTCAACAGTTGCCCACACGACTACTATCCCAAGGACCATTACCCAGGTGTATATGAAGACATCGCAAAGTACGAAAGAAAGGAAAAAAATGAATAAAACAATCTGTCATTGTCAAGTATGTGCCAGACAAATTGTCGACTACTCAGCAAACTCCGACCACATTGTAGGTGGAAAACCTCACACGATTATGGTTGGAGGCTTCTGCTGCCACATATGTGCGGCAGAGCTTGATGAAAACGGAATGTTTCCGGAAGAGCATTCCGATCTTGACATATCCATTTAACCCACAGCTCTCCCACCGGCCCACCAGTTGCTCACTCCCGTGCGGTCGTTCTGAGCTCTCACTTCCGTTTTATAAGACAGAAATCATAGAGTCACAATCCGGCATTCCGGGGGTTACGATATATCACAGCTCATAGCTTACATATCATATATCATACCCCGGTAATCCGGTAAAGGAGCTAAAGCTCCGCGGCCTTCGGCCTTTCCATGTCATACATTCCGGAATCCAGGGCTCTCATCCCGGTGTGTGATAGTATGGGGTATCATATATCATATATCATATATTCCATACATTCCGGTACGGCATTCCGGTAATCCGGAGCTCTCATACCGGTATTCCGATGCAGTTTGGTCTTGACTATATTACATATAGTATTATATTATATGATTGGCTATATGATCATATGATATATGCTATTATATGCTAATATACTATATTACTATATTACTATATTACTATACTATCATAGGAGAATAATATGAACATCGACGGACGAGGACATCCAGGATGCAGTTAATGATGTGATCAGATCATATGATAACTTAGTACAATAACAATAATCCGCTGGGGGTTCCGGTAGCCCGGAGCTCTCAGCCCGGTCAGTGAGGAGGAAAAGATATGAATTGTATTTTAAATACAAGCTGTGACGAATGTGTATTTGAAAACCTGAACGGGGGATGTCTGATCGATATGAACCATCCACCCGAAATGGCAGAGGAGAGTTACTGCCTTTTTTGCGGTAACCATTGCACCTGTGAAGAAGAGAAACCCTGCGGCCACAACGAGCCCTGTTTTCAAAACGGGGAAGCCGTGTGGGGCCATGAGGGAGGAACACTCTGCCTTCACGCTGTAGAGGACAACTCCGGCACCACCTGCGGATTGACCGGTGAGAGAACCTCTGTTTACATAAGAGGTGACAAATGATCTGTAGTTGTGGCTTAAATGTAGACATAATCCAGAGGCCGGGATATGTTGAGATTTTATGTCCGGCCTGCGGGGAATACCCACTTAAGGACATGACCCCTACGCTTCTGGAGAGGTGTCCGGATATAGTATACGTATACTCCGAAAGCACAGAGAGGAGTGGAGGGCAGATCCGGGGATATGGGTTCGTCACTCACAGAAACGACCTGCCCTACCCTGCTGATGAGTACCAGAATGTGTTCTTTTCGGAGGTTTACAAGCTGGTACTTGAGATAAACAATAACTCCGATAAGATCTTTTTTATCGGAAAACTTGGAGAAGGTAGTGACGTTTTTGAAAAGTTTATTGCGCCGGAACTGAAAAAAATGCTCCGGAACTTTGAAAATGTATATTACTTTTTCTAAAGGAGGGAGGAACATGGAGGAAAAACCGGAGTTGGATCGTAATAAAAACTATTGGCTGTCAGCCAAAAACGATCCGAAACTGACCGAATCGAGGCTTACTTTTTGGGAAACTCTACCGGAATATGCCCAGAGGGTAGCCAGACTTCGGGAATGTGGTTACTATTTGGAAGACAGGATGGTAACCGTATATGACAGACCGGACGGAAAGGTACTTGGAAAGATGTGGATGTCCGAGTTGGTAGCTGATTACCACAACAAATAAAATAAATTAATATACAAGCCGGACTTAAGAAGCCTCAGGGGTAACACCCCTGGGGCTTTTTGCGTTTGGTATTCCGGAATCCGGCGCTCTCAGCCCGGAGTGTAAGAAGTAAAGCAGCAATATCAAAACGGAGAGGTAAAATCATGTTGAAGCTGCAACTACAGGTAAGGGGGATGTCTCATTAAGAAACAATAAGATAGAGGGGTAATACCCTCGGGAAGGTCTATGAGGTAGTAAAAAATGATGTTACACAACACGGTAGTATTTAATAATAAATTAAATTTTTCGGCCGTGAATACCTCAAAGGCGTTGCGGCTGTAGGCAGTAAGAAAGATGAAGACAATGCTAGAACTTTTACAGGAAGTCCGTGAAGGGATTAACGACGTAGTATTGAAAGATGACGCGCAGCGACTTACTGATGAGTATTTTTTCGGTAAGTCAAACAGAAACACGAAGCGTTTGTTCCACAAAGCAAAGGCAAACGCGAAAAGGAAGAATGAAAGGAAGATGGCATGCGGATCATAAACTCATTTGATCGGCAAGTGGCAGTCTTTGGCGCTCAGCATTTGAGTGACAAGGACCTTCAGGTAATTCAATTAATCATCAACTTACCGGAATTTTCAGACGCCGGCAGTTGGCTCCACTCGATTGTCATCCGAAAAGACGGATTTTATCCCATGGCCAACTTACTGGAAAAAGAAGAGGTCAAAGAGCGGGCTTTCGGGTCCGCGGCTTTTGATCATAAATCGGTGGCGATTAACCTCTTTGACATATTTGATGAGGCCCTTGAGGCAGCTGAACGTAATCGGTTTAGCATTGTCGGTTACTATTACCAGCTCATTTGGGATACAATGCTGCATGAGTGTAAACACTTATATGACATCGCCCTGAAACCGGAAACGGTAAAGGGGCTGACCAGTCCGGAGCTGAGAATAGATCTCGAGGCCGCAGCAGACAACTTTGCCAGGGAAAGACTGTATGAGCTGGCAAAAGAGTATGACCTGGAGCCGTCGGTATTACTGGAAGAGTCCCCATATCTGGCTGAAATGATGCACCAGCTTTTGGGTGACTTAGAAATTCAGACTGAGTTTGTAAGATATCAGCGGGATCTTATTGCCCGTGGATTTTACTACTATAGAAGGATAGATGAGGAGACCGTGCATAAGTTGGCAACGTTTAAAGATTTCCTGCACAACATGGCTGGAGATCCGAAAAATGAGCCGACTTGGAATAAGTGTACCAGGGCCCTACCGGAAGTTATTTCCATGGTTGCGGGAGTAAATCTTCCCCAGCCGGCTCAGGATACAACCATGAGAACATGGGAGACCATCCCGCAAGCCACTATGGTCGGTGGAGTGAATCTTCCCCAGCCGGTACAAAATAACGTCCAGAGTGTAGAGGCAGATTTGCCGCCATGGGAGGAACCTGAGGCGAAATTTTCTCAGCCGATGGTAGATTACACGCAGCCTGAAAGCAGCGTATATGGTCAGTTTGCACAGCCGGCCCCTGAACCGGTTTACCACCAACCTGCACCAACAGCTCCAGTAAATTTCGCACCACAGCAGGTCCCTGAACCGGTTTACCACCAACCGGCGCCTCAGCAACTGAACCCTGTACCACAAGGCCCAATGCAGCAATATGCAGGGACACAGCACAAGGGTGAGGTAGAGGTAAATATCGGAGAACTGCCCGAATCCGCCAGATGGATCATAAATGTATATTACAAGATTTATGATCGCATCTTTGGCGACAAACCTGGATGCTGCGGCGTCGTTAATATGGCAGGATGCGACCCTACGGTTGACTACCAGCCATTTACAAACAACGCTGCAATCAACACCCCCATCATGCTTGAGCCACAAGAACAGGCAATGGTGGTAGGTTGTGACCATCAGTTCAAAGGAACATTTACCGACAGCTCCAACGGGATTACGGGATACGAGTTCAAAAACACAAAGTTACCTGCGTATCGTATCCACATCAAGGGCCCTGACGGAACGGTTCGTATACGGCAGTTTTTCCCGCAGAACCCGAACAAAAGAGTCGGAGACAAACTGTCTTCCCAGTCGGAAAAAGCCAGAAACGGTGCGTGCATTTTGTACATCAAGGACGGCTATGATGCTAAGAACCATGCAATACTGTTTAAGATCATAGACAAAAAGTTGTACAAATGCGGTCAATAAGTGGAGTAATCACGCAGGTGTCCGGTACCAAACTTTATATAAGGTTGGAAACCGGCGCCTGCATAACAATGGAGGGCTCAGGGTCTGTCTATGACCGTGTTCAGGTGACATTTGACATGGTGAAGGGAAAATACCGCTATGTCTTTGCCGAAGTGGAACATGAATTCATGGGGGAACCTGAGCCAGAGTTAATGGGAGAAGAGCGGCCGGAGGGGATAATGGATATAACATATGTATGCTACACTGCCATAATCATATTCTATATCGTGTCTTTAATATGCTGTGATTTTATCGGACGTGAGATGATGTATTGTGAGCATATAGGTATGATATAATATATTATATTATATTACATGTATATTCCATAAATCAGATAAAGGAGCTAAAGCTCCGCGGCCTTCGGCCTTTCCGGCGCTCTCATCCCGGTGTGTGATCGGAGATGGTCTCTGGTCAATATAACATAACATACTTTAGATACTGCGGCAAGCAGAAAGGGACAAACATGAACGAATTTAAAAAAATCGAAGAAATCAAAATTAAAGAAAACATCGTCAGAGAACAAACAGAAAAATATCTAAAATTATTTAACGACGACAAAAAAAAACTAACTTCAGTTCCGGCTGCAAATGCTGAATTATTTGGCCACATCACACCTGATCTGAAAGGGTCAGACTTCATTACCCGAGGACATGTGCCGGTTAAAATGAAGCTGTGCCAGAATAAACTTTATGCTTTTGAACAACCCGCAGGCTCTGCCCCACTTGAGCACCAGAAAAACCGACACGGTAATACACCAAAGGCCAAAGCAAAGCTGTTCATGTTCGCACAATTGACAGCAGACGAATCTAAGTTTCAAAAAACCGACGAGGTCGACTGGCTTTATGCGGACATCAAAAAGGCTTTTCCGGCCGCGATAGAAAACTCTGAAGTAAAAGTAATGGGAGCATTTCTGGAGCCATTGGGTATTGTAATTGGTGACGGATCTGCTTTCAAAGTATTTGAATGGGTTACAAAAAATATCAAGACAGGTCAAACCTGCGTATGGCGTTGGATGAACACCAATACTGTATCAGGAAACGAGGCCAAACTTGTATTATCTGAAGTGGATAACTTCAAGGACACGGCATTTCTGGATGAAGAATTTCTAAGAAACGCCGCAGGAGACATGTGGGAAGACGTATGCGAAACATATATCTATACTAAAGTCGACCACAAAACCATGTGTGCATCCGAAGCCGAAATAAAAGGTTTTCTATAATAATCCAGTAATCCAGTATTCCGTAATCCGGAGCTCTCCCCCAGGGCTGTGATCGGGTGAGAGCCCACAACTATATTATATTATATTATATTATATTACTTTACAAAAGGAGCGTGTCTAATGAAAATTTCTTTTACAACAGGTAGAGTCGGAGGAAGCCCCTCTTATGTTCCAGCACACAATGACGGAGCAAAAGATGTAATGCAGAGATTAAACTTCTCGGTTGCGATCCACGACTGGCGCAAAAAAGAAGGAGCTGATTTCGTAGACATGACAATTTGGGGACCTTACGCAGACACCATGGCAAGAATGGTTTGCCCCGGATCTTTCGTAATCATGATCGGAAGAGACAAACCGTATGAGTCAAGACTTGTTGATCCTATAACCAATCATTACATCGTAAACTCTCAGGGAGTACCGGCTGTAACAAAAAAGGCACAGTCGACAACGATTATGGAACTTGAGGTCATACAGGGAACCGAAAGTGCACGTCGCCTTGCAGAAGAGGTCAAAAACTATATAGACGGCAAACATCAAGACATCTTTGCGATCAGACCTCCGGGATGGCATCAGGAAAACACCCAGGCAGCGGCAATTTGGGCAAGAATTAAAGAAGACAGAAACAAGGCGAAGTTTCAACCCGGATCACAAATTTTTGGTTTCGCAAAGGTCCAGGATTTAAAACCTGGATCACGCATTATACATTTCGAAGAGCCAGCCCAGCAGATTGCAGCATTTACATCACCTTATACGCCAGAACCACAGTCACAGAAACCGGTATATCCGAATACGCCTCCCGTATATCCGATACCTGCGGTTACAAACCAGAACAATATCCCGCACTGGAACCAGAAACAACCAATGCAGCAGTTTGCAAATCAGCAGCAACCACAACAACCCCAACCAAATCAGCAGCAATACGCTCAGGTTGATTGGTAATAACCTATAAACGCATTTTGGGCAGGCTTCCTTCGGGAGGTCTGCCCGAATTTTTTCTACATAAAATCATGCAGAGTATACCATATCTTTTTTGTTATAATACCGAACTTTTTTTACATACACCAACTATGGATATATTATTCTACCGACTCTTTTTTTCTATGTATCTTATATATTATAACTATATCCTACCTTATACCATACCGAACTTTTTTTCCTTCCAATCGTTTATTTCTACAGATAAAGTTTGCCGGGTAAGCGGCTTTTTGATTTACATCAGACCGCAAGTATCATTCATTTCCGTGACCTTTCCGGAATGTACTGGAATAATGGATTTTATTTTTGGCCTCCGGGGAAAAAATCCTCGAAGGCCTTCTGGATAATACTACATGCCGTTTCCGTCATGTTTGTTGCCATCTTCTGACTGCTGCTCCTCGATAGGTAAATGATTTTGGTCTGAATTGTTCTTCTTTTTATCCGCAGTGGCTTCACGATCTCCAATATAGTATACATAGTTAATACCATGGAGAAGTAGTTCGCGGATAGCTGTTGACTGGTCACGTTCAAAACGCTCCATGTAGTCTTGGATAATTCCCATGTGAATATCGCCAAGATTTACAGAAACTTTGTGAGGAAAAATGACCTTTGTTTTTGGCATTGTGTTTTGTCCTTTTCGTCGATTTAGAGAATTAATATAATATATACCATATATAATATTATTCTATAAATTACATCGACGAATAAATCAAGAAAAAATGGTGAATAAAATTTAGAAATTTGAGTTAGTTTTTTTATTAGATATTTTTTATCATCTATTTCCAGCCTACCAACTACTCCTCTCAGTAATATACAAAATATCAATTTTATATGACTCAGTCCGGGTTTTGTAGTAAAAGATAATATTATAGTAATAGTTACTGTTTGTATAAAAAACTGACACCTTGGAAAAAAATCCGACATTCACGCACCAAAAAATATTGACACTGAAACATATTATATGCTAACAGCTCATTCTGATATTGGGCTGTATTATTGACATATTATAATTGTGGATAGTGCGAAGTGCGGATGGTTTAGTTATTGACCCATTTGTTTTTAGTGCGGTCTCCGTCAGGAGACAAAATTTAACAATTACAATAAACCAAGGTGAAAAAGAGATGATAGAGTTATCAAAAATTAAAGTAAATCTGATACAGATCATGGAGGATTACAGGCAGGCTTCGAAGAAATATAAATCGCAAACAAGAGAGCTGTACAATAATATAAGGCATCATATAAAGATCAGGGCTATCACGACCCAGGAGTGCAACTGCAGAAGATGCCGTGTAGGAAAACAAGTATGTGGATATACCATAAACTTTGTAGCTACATTTCAACAATGCCCGGTACCAACATCTGTGCAGTCAACCTCCCTCGGAGTATTATTTAACTGGATATCCTACGAAGAGTGGCCTCACCCATTAGGTTATGGCTCAACCGAAATGGAGGCCTTAAAACACCTACTGGAAACACAGGAAAAAGAGCCTGTCGAAAAAACCTTTGACATCCAAGCCCCTCAACAATACCAACTCCATTAGAACTCCGCAATGATACAGCCTAATATCTTGAGCCGGGTGCGGGTAAAACCGCACCTGTAAATTCACAAAAAGGAGAAATAGAATGCACATTATCATGTATGAAGGCTTTGATTGTAAACGACCTGAGTCTTTTGACTGACAATTCACAGAAGGTGGGCAATTAAAAGAAGTAGCCTTAGATCTCGTAAGACTTATTGAAAAATATAAGAAAACGGATAAAGATATGGTGAATGGAATGAGGGCTGCCTTGGTCTGTATTGCCGTCAGAGCTGAATTCAATACTATGAAAATATCTGAAATTGAAAATGTCTCCGCCCGGAGCCAAAACCATACCAAAACTCTGAAAGCCTTGAAAACAGCGGATTGTTTAAATTAGCAGGGTCAAAAAGTAGGCTAAAAAGGTGTGGTTTTGGCTCCGTGCGGATAAAAAGTATATCACCAGGTAAGCTGAAAACCGCATTTTTTCGTTTAGTGCCCTTTTGCCGCCGGGCGAATAAAAAGTATATAACCAATATGGCCAAGAGTATGATTTTTTCGTTAAGTGCCTTTTTACTGCCGTGAGGATAACTATGTTAATAGAAAACATGAAAACAAAAATAATCATAATAACATCATGCAAAAATTGTCGCCCTTATTATAAAGAAGTAGACGGTTTAGTCCCTTATTGTATATTAAAAGATAGACTCATACATAATAATAATAACATACCCAACTGGTGTCCTCTTGAAGACGCTGAGCCAAGGGCTTACAGGAGAAAAACCGTATAGCATATAATGGTTTTTACCGATGTTGCCTTCAGGTGTTTTGTATATTCCACAATAGATATATAATTAGAAATTTTGGGTATTATCTCATAAATATGATTATATGATATATGATATATGATATATGGGATATAGGATGTGATATATCTATATAATACTATACTATTATACTATGTTATGATATAGTGGTTGAGAAAATAAAAATGGGTCGGGTTTTGTATGATCGATTGGTGAAAAATTCAAAAAGCATCCGCGATGATCGATCGACAGCCCTTATTTTTGTTTTACAGTAGCATAGTATAATAATAGTATAGCTATAGCATAGATATTTTTTTTATAATAGTATAGATATAGTATATAGCTATAGCATAGATCATAGACCATAGATCATATATTAGATTAGCATAGATCATAGATCATATATTAGCATAGCATATAGTATACAGAAATAGCATAGATCATAGACCATAGATCATAGATCATATATTAGCATAGCTCATAGGTTTTAGCATAGCATGGTTTATATCAATCACAGCTTTATAGCAAAGGAGAAACCATATGCCTAAAAAATGGAGTGTTATAATTTGGTCGGATTTGGTTAAACACGCTGAACTTCAAGGATTTAACTGGAATTATGCCCACGATATGGATCCTTTATCGTTCCCCTACGTGGCTACAAGCTTTTCAAAGGACAAAGAAAAATATGATCTAAACCAGATGGGTAGAGACATAGTATATCACTTTATGCAAACACACAGCTTACGGAAAATGCTGGTAATATAACAAAAGGAGAATAAAATTGATTGGTATAAACACATGAAACGAGTACCAATGTGATAGAAGAGTAGTTTACTGGTTTAATATGATTTTAGACATGTAAAAATTAGCTATATATTATTTCTTATATAGATAATATAGTTACTAAAAAACATGTCTAAAATCATATATAAATACACTAAAAATATACCGTTTAAACTACGTCAGCGCGTGCTGGAGACACGGTAATATAAAAAGAAGGGAGTAAGTGCTATGATAGAATATCTGATTAAATTTTTAAACGATAAGATTTTTCATACCATGACCAATAAAGATTTTGATGATGTGGCCGTGAATTATGCTATTCTGGTTAAAGGTGAAGACTATATCCCTAAGTTTATGGAGTTGAAAAATACGGAAGAATGGAGAAGGGATCTCTATGGTATCCGGTCTTGGCTTAGGTACAAGATTGATATGGGTATGAGAACAGGTAGTCTGGTTTTTGATCAGTTTGAGTTGAGTACGTTGTTTGATCATGTTGATTCTAAAATGGTTTTAAAAAATGGCAAGGTTGAATTTATTGGAGATGATAAGTTGTGTCTGGTTAATGTTTTGAAAGATATTGATTTGAGTAAGTTTGGGACTTGTTTGTATTGTAAGGATTATTTTTATCAGAATGAAGCACATGCTAGTATGTTTTGTTGTGATTCTCATTATAAATTGTATAAGATTAAATATCCTAAGTGAGGTTGGTCAGGCGGGTGATGTTTTTTGGCGCCGGCCGAAAAAATTAAACACAGTTTTGTTATGCTGTTGAGAAAATGTGTAATCAATGGAACAAGAAGGCGGTAATATGAATACTGGAGATATCATAAAAATATACACATCGGTATTAAAAGAGAATTTAAAATAAAGAAACAAATTTTAAGAAGGGATCCTACATGAAAACAGTAGAACAGGTTAAGCAATGGTTTAAGAAAAGACCGGTACCAGCTGGTAAGGTTATTAACAAACACAGGATCATAGTGGAAGAAATGGAGGAAGACTTCAAGTGGAGCAAGGTCACCATACCTGTGTGGCCCAATAATACAGTCGTCATCCATGGTGTTATAAAGCTTCTGGCAGAAGTTATAGAGTGGGAGCCTGGTGTCTGGATATCTATCAATGAAGATTATATCGAGCTTCATATCTACGAATCATAGTATTTTATGCAACGTGAAAAAATCAAGAGAGGAGATAAGACATGAAAAAAATTATTTGTTTGGTAGTATTATCATTTTTATTTTTAGGGGCGCAAAACTCATATGCAGAGGTTGAAGCAAGTACATTTAACGCTGCAGTAGACGAGCTTGTTGTATTTCATAACGAGATTATTGCTTTAGGAGATGAGAAAGATAATCCTATTCGTTGGAAAAACAATGCAACAGAGCTTGAGAAAAAATTACGAAGGATAATCTTAAAATTCAGTGCTGGTAGAATAAATTCTATAATTACCGATGTAAATTTAAAAATTAGAAAAATCACTCATGATGGTATTTACGCATCGTTTGTAGACAATAATTATCCTCATGATTATTTATTCCAGTTTAATAATCCTAACCATAAGGCTATTGCTGCAACGTGGGATGTTGGACAAATTGTAACTGTTGATCTTGGGTATCATATACATTGTCCTGTTACGTCGGATGTGCTTATTGCAAATGTATATGGTAATGGTGATTGGAGAGTTTACTTTAAGCAAGCTCATGGTCATGATGTAGGATTGATGATAGCTTCTAGAGTAAATAATAGACCGTTTACATTTTATCAAGGACATGGTGTGTTTGATATTCGAAAAGTTAAATAGTAATATTTAAAGCGTCGGATATGAGAAATCATTTTTGCCGGCGGGAAAAATTTCATCGTATTACGCTTTATAACAGACGGTAGTACAAACTGAAGGGAGATAGTATATGAAAATAGAAATTAATATCGATGACTACCTGACTGAGGATGATAAGAAGCAACTCTGTATTGATTATGTAAGAGAGACACTACGAAGTGATGATCGCAACAAAGAGCGTATACTAAATAACATGGCGTATTTTGCCTCATTTCAGATTATTGACTCAGCACTTACACCTGAGTTGATGTCAATCATTCGTGAAAAAGTTGCAAAACAAATTATGAACCTTTCAGACTTTGGTATTTTCAGGAAAAAGGATGCATGGGGACATGATGATTCTGCTGCATACCTGGAGGTAAAAAAGTCAGTTGAAGAACACAAACATTTGATAAACGGCCTCGTTAAAAAGGCAATCATGGAACGTGATTACTTAAAGGACTTGCCGGATACTTCTGAACAAATCGGTGATTGTGTTATTGACGCACTGAAAAAAGGTTTTGGTTTGTAACCATAGAAATTATTGATGCGCCTTTAGGCCGTAAAACCCAAGCTCTTTAGACTTGGGATATAAGTTTTTTGCTTTAGCTTGATATTTTTACTTGACAAAACTAATAATATGATTATATTCATACCATGAAAATAATAACACCTGAAAAAAAATATCATTCATTTCACAGCATAGTTTACAGCTGCCAATACCACATAATCTTCTGCCCGAAGTTTAGACGTAAGGTTCTTGTATCTGGTATAGATATACGCCTAAAAGAACTGTTGATAGAAAAGCAGAAGGACTATGGGTATGAGTTAATAGAAATGGAAATCATGCCTGACCATGTTCACCTCCTCTTAAGTGTAAACCCACAAGTTGGAGTTGTGAGTGTAATTAGTAAAATTAAAGGATACACAGCAAATATACTTAGAAAAGAGTTCCCACATCTAAAAAGTCAATTACCTTGTATGTGGACACGAAGTAAGTTCATCTCTACTGTTGGATCAGTAACTTTAGATGTAGTTAAACAATATATTGAGGACCAAAAAGGTAAATGATTTCCAATAAGGCATTCAAATACAGAATACACCCAAACAAAGATCAAGAAAAGAAGCTGGCCATACAATTTGGTCATGCCAGGTTTGTGTATAACTATGCCTTGGATGCCAGGAAAAAACATTTCAAACAAACTGGTAAAGGATTATCTTACAATCATCTTGCTAAGATGATCCCAAACATGAAGGATGAATTAACATGGTTGAAGGAAGCAGACTCTCAGGTCTTACAGCAAAAGTTGAAAGATCTTGATAGAGCCTACACCAATTACTTTCAAAAACGTGCTAAGCGTCCTAAGTTTAAGAGTAAACGTAGTAAGCAGACTATTAGATATCCTCAAAGGTTTAAACTTGTTGATAACTTGTTACACCTTCCTAAGGTAGGTAAGGTTAAAATTGTCCTACATAGAAATCTTGAAGGTAAGGCAAAAAGTGTTACCGTTTCGAAAACCAAGAGCGGAAAATATTTTGCCTCCATCGTGTGTGAAGTTGATGTATTTCTGTTTGATAATGACTTACCTCCTATTGGTGTTGATCTTGGTATAAAGGATTTTGCAGTTCTTTCCACCGGGGAAAAAATTCAACATCCCACGTTCTTAAGAAAGTCAGAAAAAAGATTAGCCAAACTACAACGTAAACAGTCTAAGAAGAAGAAAGGCAGCCGCAACAGAAATAAGTATAGGATAAAAGTTGCGCGTCTCCATGAGAAAGTTGCTAATCAACGTAAAGATTTTCTACATAAGTTAAGCCATAGACTCACCACCAACCATGGCCTCATAGGTTTAGAAAATCTAAATACAAAAGGTATGGTAAGAAACCGTCGGCTTTCTAAAAGCATATCAGATTCAGGTTGGGGCATGTTCAAAACACAATGCGAATACAAAGCAGTTGTTAATGGATCGTCTGTTTTTCTGGCAGATCGTTTCTTTGCCTCAAGTAAAACTTGCAGCGTGTGTGGTTTTGTAAACACTGACTTAAAACTTCAACACCGATCCTGGACATGTGCTAATTGTCAAACCGAACATGATCGTGATATCAATGCTGCGATTAATATAGAACAATTTTGTACCGCTGGAGCAGCGGTATCTCAAGCCTGTGGAGAGGATGTAAGACCTATAGAACTTTCAGTTCTGTAGGCTATTCTCTGAGAAGCAGGAAGCCCAAGTCCTTCAGGCTTGGGTAGCTCACGAGTGTAATCGCGTTGTCATAGATAAATGCGAACAAGGGATTATAGTAGCGTGCCACAAACCAGAATCCCCGAAAGACCCGTAGTATATGTTGTATACGATAGTATATAATATATACAGTGAAAGCTGTTAGGTGGCACACCTATGGTGAATATATGGATACTTCTCATCCAAGGCTTTATCGGCTTTTTCATATGAATCATATACTCCAACATAAACCTTATACCCATATTCGGTTTCGATCATAGCGATCCAGGTATCAGAATATGGACAGTGTTCTATGTGTTTGTTTATTACCAACATTACTAACCCCCTGTAATATATTATAGTATTATGTACTATAGAGGTTACTTAAACTATTAAAAGGAGATAATTAAACTATGAGTAAAATTAATTATGACATTAACTTACTGAACCAAACAATCAATCAGTGGAAAGGAGCACAAAAAAATGACGAATTAGACGATATCTGGCCATTGTGCGACGAGTACATGGAGGATAACTGCAAGCAGTGTCCGATAGCTCAGACCACAGGGAAACCGTTGTGTAGGACTACACCCTATAAGGATTTCACTTTACACATGGCACTTGAACATAGCGAAATTGAACCGGCCATCAGGTGTAACAAGTGCAAACACTTTGCAAACAGTATGGTGCAGTTTCTTGAAAACATATTGATCAAGCTTAACAGTCAGGCTCACATGCTGAAAAAATAAATGGGTATTCAGATATATCCGTAGGAGAAGTAATAATATGCTAAGAACCTTTGTATTGATTCATCACCATAAGTATGGGGTAGATACCAGAACATTTATGGTGGAAGATGGTTTGTCGGAAACACTCATGGTACCATCGGAGGAAAAACTGGCTGATCTTTTGGGATTAGACTACGAACCGGGTAAGGGTGAGACAATAGACGTTGCTGAACTTTATGACTTTGAAAGATATCATCTGTATAAAGATGAGAAAGGTAAATGGCAAGCAGATGTCAGAAAGGATATGGCATGAAAAAATGTCCTGTTCTAAAAGGTTGTGATTGTCCTGATGGTTGTCCTCCATGTTTTGGACGTCCGGAGTTTGGATGTTTAAATGAAGTGGGCCATGATGGCCTCTGTAAGTATTGCAGAGAGGCACAGACAAATGATAAATGTGATAAATCGATTCAAGGAGATTAGACATGAAATATTTAAAACAAGATTGCAGATTCTGGCGTGAAGAAGAACTTGGCTGTGGAAAAGATTACAGGACAACGTGTAATAAGTGTAAACGTTATCAAAGTAAAGATCCTTTTAAGGTACCGAAGGATTTCTTTTTTCAAGCCCCGCCGAAAAAAATCAGGAAAGATGAGGGCATATATGAAAATTATTGAACAGATGCTAAATCAACAATGCCCGTATTGCAAGAGTACCGCTGTGACATAATAGCCTACATGCCGGTAATACAAGACAACATGTTGAAAATAGACATCGAGTGCCAAAATTGTGGAGCATTGTACTGTATTAAATGTGAAGTTACTGATTTTGAATACAAAGGGAGAACGTGATGGGAGACATATCCAAATTAGACGCTGCAATAGTCATTGCAACACTGGCCCATTCAGGACAGGTTGACAAGGCAGGAAACCCTTATATACTCCACCTTTTAAGAGTCATGGAAAACGTACCTGACAATCTTAAGCCAGTGGCATTACTTCATGATGTTCTGGAAGACACTGATATAAGTCTTTACGAACTGAATTTTCTCGATCCTGAAGAAATGGAAATCCTTCTACTTCTTACAAGGAAAGAAGATGAACAGTACTTTGATTATATCAAAAGACTGTCAACAAATAATAATGCTGTGACCATAAAGATTGCTGATCTCGAAGATAATATGGATCAGAGAAGGCTTTACGGTATGGATGGTGGACTGCAATCAAAGATGCTTAAAAAGTACGAAAAAGCATATTCGATGTTGGTATATGAGGTTGACAATAGTACTATAATTCAATCTAAAAAATCTGAACTCTATCCAACCTCCAACCACAAGTACGTCATAAAATTAGAGGATAAGAACCTATGACACCATGTGACTACTGTATCGAAGAACAATGCAGAAAACTTGGTAAAGAACCAGGAAGTTGTAATTGTTCTTCATGCGCCGAGAAAAATTCATGTAACAAAAAACTCAGACCTACCATAAGAATAACACTAACATGTACACAGTCCTGTTCACATTGTTGCTTTAAATGCAGTCCAAAAAAGACCGACAACATGAGCATAGAAACAGCATCCAATGTGACACAGTTTTTATCCATGCATAATATAGACGATATAAACCTGATGGGTGGTGAAGTATTCTGTAATCAGGACTGGTACCATATAATCAAGATGTTTGCCTCGGTTGTTAAACAAGTAAGGATCGTTTCAAATGGTGATTTCCCAGAATCTTTTGCAAAAGGTATTTCAGAATTTAATAATGTTTTTCTCAGCATCTCCAATGACCGGTGGCATACAAACAGAAATGTAGATCGTGCTGCCGGCTACTGTATAAAATATGGAATACCTTTTAACGTAGCCTCAGAAGAGCAAACACTTGCAGATTCTGTTGTACCGGTAGGAAGAGCTGACATATCCGATGGAGGATTTTATTCAACCTTTGGAACATACTGCTCAAATCCGATACACAGATACTCCTTTTTAATCGATGAAATAGGAGAGATATACAAATGCCCATTTGGTTTATGGGATTTTGCAAATGTTGATGATCACCTTTCAGAGCCAAGTTTTTTCCCGGTGTTCAAAGAAAAATTTCAACTGTTCCTTAAAACCTTTATACCAAACTGTCACAGATGTGCTACTGCACACTCAATGCTAAGAAAGAGGAAACATCATGCCAAAGTATAAACCAACACAAGAAGATTTGTATACTCAAAGATCTTGTCCAATATGTGGGATGGATATTTTAGAAGACGGAACAGATGCATGTCCAGGTACATGCCAGTCACTATGGGTGGATTATCTGGAACATTTTGATAGAGAATTTGAAGATTGGATTGATAAATGTTACGGAGAGTTTGAATGATTAAGTATTTTCATGAGCTAACCGATGAAGAATTTAAAAAAGTAATCGATTCAAAGATTACTGTAAAAGAGTTGTCTGAAAAGTATCCGCAACCACCGTGGTGCACATATCCGAATGCACTGAACGGGCTTATGGGTTGCTGGTCCTTAACACATCGTAAAGGGATCAGCAAGGAGTATTGCAGCGGGTGTGATGCTTTTATCGGCGCCGGGGAAAAATTTTGTTGTAAGTAATATAATATAATATAATATAATATAAGGAGATCTTAAAAAATGATGAAAAGAACTATCTTATCACTAATCGTAATCGCTGTTGCAGTATCTGTATTATTTACAGGGTGTTTAAACAAACCATACGAGGGTGACTTTCACAACAAAATGATGCAGGTATGTGTACGTTCAAAAGATGTCCACCTTTTCTCAAGAGGTGCAGGTCAACAACAGTTCCCAATCCAAGAAGTTACTAAAGGTGAAACTCAAGGAGTTGATTACTACACCCTTACTCTGTTTGATGCCCTTAAGAAAAAAAGAACCATGACCGTGTATACCACTCAATGCCCTATTACAGGTGCGCATCTGATTTATGAAGGAAGCCTTTTTGGCACCCAATATTTACACAGAAAATAACTCTATAAAAAGTAAGCGGTCGGATAATAACGGCCGCTTACTTTTTTGAAAGGAAACAACCAATGTACGATTTTGTAGAATTAATTTATTTTGCGGTACTCATCTGTGCATTTTATGTTTTGTCAGAATCGAATAAATTATTTAAGAAAAAAAAGATTGGACCGAAAAGCAAAAAGGACAAGGATAATAAAATATAATATAAAGAAGGTACAATCAAGATGTTTCAATATATTCTTTTACACACTCACGAAAACGGTATATCACAGTATCGTTTTCAATCTGAACTTCCTTTACACGCCCTTCCGGAAAAAGACACACTTGTTAAAATGTTTTCTTTGTTGTATGAACCCGACAAAGGAGACACGATCGAAGTCCTTAAAGTCAACTTTGATTACGTTCCAGTTGTCACCACAGATAAACACAGCCTATTGCAAAATTAAAGGAGCCGATCCATGTTCAAGACCGTTATTATTTCAGTATCAATTCTTATTTCAGTATTTGCAGAAAACTTAAACGCAGAAAATCGCTGGCTGACTTTCAAAGAACCTACGCCATGGGGGACTCAATTAGAAGTAATGGTAGACCCGGAACTAGACCAGCAATTTATTGTTGAAGTAGAAAATAGAGTGAACACAGAAAGACACAGGATAGAGGTAGTGTTCACATGGAGACAACCATTTGATGGTAGTGTCAGAGAAGAGTCCGCTTTAACCGAGAAAATTTTAAAATACTTAAGAAATAACCTGGATGTGTCGATGATGGATATGGATTATAAGGGCTGGAACGGGGAAGATATAACACACATAATATACGCTGATCAAGCAATGATCCTCCCAACCGGAAAGAAGATGATAACCATAAGAGGAATTTTTTCCATCCAAGATGAGATAATCAAGCTTACAGTAATCGGACTGAGAGGTTAACTTTTTAGTGCCGGCCAAAAATACTGAAATAAAGGAGACGCTATGGAAATTTTACGAGAGTTAATAGCACCACAGTTATTACCTTATTTAAATACTGTAGCATCCTTTTTGGTAGCTTTCAGCTTCGGACTTTGCATCATAGGCGTCATAGGGGGCTTAATCACCTGCTTTTTCGGATTTAAACTACACATCTTTTGTATAAAGCTGACGGGATTTATTATCCTGGGCCTAATTACGGCCTTGAACGCCATTATATTTACTCAAGATCAATATATAGCATTAGCTGTATTTATAATATTCGGTTTTGTCGGGGCCTCAATAGCATTAAGCATACATCGATTCATGCTGTTTATCCTCGGAATCAAAATAGGAATAGTGATAACACTAATTGTAAGTATATTATATGGTAATATATCTTTTGCTGCTTTTTTAATAGCACCTGTTATTATTGGGATATTAACTATATTACTGGAAAAACCAGTAGTTATCTTTACAACCAGTGTTGGTGGTTCTTTTACATGTGTATTCTGTATAGCTAAACTTGCTCTAATACCGGTGGTAGATTTTAGCAGCTTTAAAGGATTTCAGAACAGCTTTACAGAATACTTACTGGTATTAGCTATATCATGGTTTTTGTTGGCCTTAATCGGAATGGCCATACAGTTTGGTTTACTACGCAGAAAACCAACAGAGGAACCAGATAGCACTGATGAGAAAACTCCTGAAACCGTTCAACAAAAAGAAGAAACACCAAAAAATATTATCGAACCGGTAAATGAAAAACCGGCCATAAAAAAGAAAAGTACCGGTACCGGCAAATGCACCTGTTGTCTTAAAAAATATGATAACTCAATACTCTTTAATACCGATATCGGAAAAGTTTGTGAAACATGTCTTAGGTGCGCAAATAAACTATATCATAAAAATAAACCATTAACACAAGTCCTAATTGAACTAAAAGATTTTTATAAAACCAGCCGGATTGTCCCCCACCGGAATCCGGAGTGCGGGCAGAATATAATTTTCAAAAGGCGGTCTTAAACAAAAATCAAATTTATTAAAAACAAAATGAATAATTATTTATGAAGACGTACAAATTGTGGATAAAAATCGAGGAGTATGATTCTGAAACTGATGAATACAGGGATCTTTCCAAAACCGGGGAAGCTGAGCCTGTACCGATGGGTACATTTAATAACTTAAATGACGCTGTTGAATGTGCTGAAAGTTACTACCATAGCGTCGGCCAATAAGGAGGTAAAACATATGACACAATCAAGAAAAGAATCGTTTATAAAATATGTAAAACTGCAAGTCCACGATGATGGGGATATCGAACTGACCTCAGTAAAGGGCGAAAAAGATCAGAAATTTCATGAAGAATTTATTGGCACCGCTCAGTTTTTTGATATAAGCCGGAAAGAAAAACTCATCAACACAATCATGGACTTGGGAATCGGCCGAAGAGAAGCTGAAACGGCGGTTGCAAAACAATTTAATGCAGATTACGGAGAAAGTGAGATCATATAAAATTAGAAAGCATTATCACCGCTCTAAATTTCAACAAAAGAAGGGAGACGAATAAACATGGCAGCAACATTAATAGATCCTCCGCAATACCTGGAACTGCCAGATATGAACAAGATTAACGAGCCGGATTACACAGCAAAAATGTTAATGTACATAAAAGACTGCACTTCATATGTAACAAGGTTGCATGACTACTGTAAATACAACGGGTCATCAAAATTGGCAGGAAAGATAGTCGATTTTCCGGTAGATGATGGATATGCCTACTACATGGTATTTTCAACAACACCCTTCACACTTATCCATATAGGGATAAGTCCAGGGCTTCAAATCAAACCGATTACACTTAACGGTCTGAGAGTTAAACATGTAAAGGATTTAATCAAAGCCCGTGAAGAAAAACAGAAAGGTGTTAATTAAACACAAACAAACGAAAGAGTCAGTAACCCACCCTTAAAAGAGATGGGTTACCAGCCCAGAAGGGTTTATGACAAAAATATGGCAAAATATTGTAATTAACCGCAATGATCATGTCAAGGATCGCCTGAGTAAACTCCACGAGATCCAACAACACCTCAATAAATAGAAACGAAGATAATATGCCGGTATTTGTAGAAAGGTAACAAAAAAAGCTTATGGAAAACATTACTGTAACTGAAGAAATGATCGAGGCAGGAAATCAGGTCGCATCTGATTTAATAGATGCCGAACTATGTAAAATAACTAAAGCTGATTGGAGATTAAGAAATCCGGATAATCCGGATCTGATAGAAAAATATCTTAACGATGAAATAGATGCGGAAAATAATACATAAACATGGGGGAGGTATGAACCACTGGATAATTACGAAAGATCTTATTGAAAACGGGGCTTCCGTTGGAATAAGAAGCACAAGTTATCCGGAGGGGCTTGAGCCCGAAAGTCTTCCGGTGATGTTTCAAATTTATGACTGTGACGGCACTCTTTATTATGAAGGGAAAATGTCAGAGCATGAATTTGATCCGCTGGATGACTTCGGGACAGGCTTTGCCGGGTGCACTGCAATAAAATATCTTGAAAACGGTAGATGGGTTGAACTGTAATATATAATATATAACACATGATGGTGATATATGGTATATGAGCTGAAAAACTATATAGTCAGAGACGGTAAAAAATACAAAATCCTAGAGCACAACATCGATACAGGCGAATTGCAGGTGGAAGCTGAAATGAACTTCGCAACACCTCCATATAAGAGAAGGCTTAAACTCTGGTGGAGATTGAAAGATTGTAAATATGGAGAATAAATATGTGGAACATAATAAAAGGGCTTATAGAAAGAATTGACAATGATACCATAATTATCATGGGTCTTGTAATAATCGCCATTACATATTCTTTTGCAGAAGACAGTGGTAATATAGTCCATACCATAGTCATAGGTCTTCTGGGGTATCTTGGCGGTCAGTATGTCAACGTTAAAAGAATAGAAACACAGGATGAAATAAAGGAGAGACTTTATGAAAAGCCGGACAAATAATTATTATTTGGATGTGGTAGACCTTGCCCACCAGGTGATAGACATGGCAAACATAATAGAACGACACTCAAATGGGCCCAAAAAATGTATGCCCAGGCTATGGCAATAGGAGATGAATAAAAACCAGAGAATCTAAAGGAGCAATATTATGGAAAAGAAATTTTATCTGATAGCAACTAGTAATATATATCTCGGCGGACGGTCATATGTCAGAGGGGAACTGATCCTGACTCCGAAGGGACGTCCGATGACCTTTACAGATATCCACAGGGCAAACACAAAACGTATGATGATCTGGGGAAACAACTCAGGCGTTGCCGTTACTGATGACCCTGAAAAATACAGAACAAAGACAACATAGGAGAAATAATATGAGTGTATGGACTCATGTAAACAGTGCGATAAGGATAAATCATATAAGATTTTCCGGTCAGGACCACTTGTCTTTTCCCAAAGCGGTAAGCTTTGACGACATCATAAACGGAGCTGACATCACAAAGTGTGAACTTCCTTATGGAAGCGAAGGATCTTTAAATATCTCAGTATGGGAACATCCTGACATAAGCAGAATTGCATGTTACACGGTATCTATTTTCGGAGACTTGAGAGACTTTGATGATGAGCAGAAAATCATAGATTTCTTTAAGAAGTTTATATCCGACAAATGGATAAGGGATGCCTCGTTCACAGTTACTGTTTCCAAAGTTGGAAGGAAAAAAAGAGTCTTTACTTATACAGAAGACGAAGACGGGGACGGGCAATTCACGGAATGTTTTTTTCAAGGAGCTGACAGATGAAAAAAAAATAATGGATGATTATGAAAACCAGCCCTTGCTTACGATATGGTATACGAAAAACTGCAAACTAAATACGGCTTGAAATTACAGGAGAATATAAATATGAATCTGCAGGATTTGATAAACCGCTGGGAAAATTCAGCATTGAATTTTAGTGAAGCCGAAACACTAATAAACCTTTTAATCACTGATAATAAACGACTCGAGAACGAAAACAGAGAAAAAGAAAAAAAGCCGGATTATAAAACATATGTTTTAACACATCATCATCATGAAGGCACAGATATCTACCCTTTTAAAACTGCTGTTGATCGCGGTAATTGGCCATCAATACAAAAAATGGCGGAAATTTTCAATATCGGTGGATATTGTCTCGATGAAACAGAACGAATTTATTTCGACGAAATCGTTGAAGATTTACATATTCTTGATGCCGATTTTAAACTTGTTCCACCAAAATCACCCGTCGAACCCTTTCCATATAATGAAACCAATACCGGATGGAATAGCAAACAGATCTGTGACGCTATTTTCAATGCCAACCTAACGAAGTATTTCATCCGTGAAAATTTCATATTAGTTAAAACCGACGAGCCATGGAGAGGTGAGTATCATTTCACACAGAAAGGATATGATGCCATCATAATGTATGTATCTGAAATATGGAAAGAAGATACCGCAAATAATGGAAAAAATTGATATAGATGATAATACAGAATACGATGCTTTATTTGAATGCATCTCAGAAAGTACCGAAGACCAGAGAGCACAGGTTTTTTGCCTGATACATTGCATAGATGATAATGAATTTTTGGTCCAACTTTTTCTTTACGCGATGAGCAAGAAATTAGATATATCCTACAAAACCGATGAAAAGGTAAGAATGAAAGTAAAGCAGATAAAAAACAATACTTTCGATTATATTAATGAGTTTTGTAAATAAGTTCATATATAATATATGACGTTAGGTAAGAAAGTATTATGTGGAATATACCAAGTAAGGAAAGATTAGATAAGATACCAAGACTGTACGAAACTGAAGAGATTGAGGTTAAGGATAAGCTGATCTATCTACATTTTTTCTTCGGAAGCTGTGACTGGTTTATAGCTGAATATGATGGAAATGATATCTTTTTCGGCTTTGTTGTTATAAACAACGATCTGTATAATGCTGAATGGGGATATGTTTCTTTCAGTGAACTTAAAGAACTTCGTATCGGATATCTGGAAATAGACTGTGAACTCGAAGAGTACTGGCAGATAAAACCGGCCGGCCAGATACCTCTTATAAAAAAGGTTATGGGTCTAAGAAGCGGAGGAAATGATGATTTATGAATTCGAATGCAAATCATGTCTGGGTAAGAATAATTATCCATGCACACTTTCTTTTAAGGCCTGCGGCTCAAATCCGGAAAATGATCTTAAATGCCCTTTTAAAAAGGGCCCTTACCACGGTGACCCAAAGTGGGAATTAAAAAAGATAAGATCATCAACCTGTGAGTCTTTTTTCGGCGCCGACCGAAAAAGTTACTGGATAAAAAAATGGAACAGGTGGTGGAGAAAAGAACCCATCTGCACATCAAAATGAAACTGATTACATTAAAACTAGGAATCATATGTAGCATATGTGAAAATTACCCTGCCATCTTCGGCATCGGGGAAACGGATGATAATCCAAAAACATACTTATGTCATGAATGTCTCATAAACCTGTTTTCAAATTATAAAGGAGCAACCGATGGAAAATCAGGAAGCATTGTTCAACAAAACGCTTAGTCTGAAAAACGATCTTGAAGATATTTCAGGATTTTTACAGAATCCATTTAATATGATGCTTAAACAAGGATATGTCACAAAAAAAGAACTGGGAAAATCCATTAATGAACTTAATAATAGATTCGACATACTTATTGACAATCTGAAAAATCTAAAGATAGAATATCTTAAAGAGATCCAAAAATACATTTAGTAAACAAAATCACACCCACCAGGAAAACTAAAAGGATCCTGGTATGACAAAGGAGAACCGAAAATGAAAGACGCTGAGATCAAAAAAGAAAACATTTTCAAAAAGATTATCTTCAATGATAAATTTGCTGTAATGGTATTTTTATATGGTATTTTTTGTTTGGTGTATGCCATATTAGAATATTGATATATTATTTAAATGTAATATAGGATATTATATGGGCAAAACTGTTATATACGTAGTTGGTCTGTTTAAGGAGGGAAAACTCCTTGAGATCTACCATGCAAGAAAACTTGAGGAGTCAGACCTCATGGACGCTTTCTACGATAATATGGTAAAACAGCTTATATCCGAAATGCCGGCGCCACCTCAGAAAGGGACGTATATAGCTTTCGACAAACTATTACCAAAAAGAGAATAACACTATGACAAGTACCAAAAAAAAGAACCAGAAAGAGCTAAATAATACAGGTGATGAAAACATAGCTGTAAGTGAAAGTGTGAACATAAGAGCCGAAGTTGAAGAGAAGGCAGAAATTACATTTTATGATTATTCCTTCCAGCCTTATTGTACTTACGAAATGGACGCAGTCATTGTGCAATACAGTCAAAAAACTCAAGACGGGGAGCTTATAGAGATAACAACCATAGATGGCGACAAGATTACAAAATCATTTGCTGAAGGTGAAATAACTATTCCTGTTCAGGCAATAGACTCTTTTAAAAGGGCTTTGGACCATATCAAATTATCATATATAGAATAATTAAGCTCATTGGAGGTACTATGGTCACAACAGTTAATGGCAACATACTGGATTGTAAAGAGTCCATAATATGTCATCAGGTAAACTGTCAAGGTGTAATGGGTGCGGGCCTTGCAAAACAAATAAGAGAACGGTATCCGGAAGTTTTCAAACAATATAGAGACATTTGCTACAAAAGCGGTAAGAACATGCTCGGGTTTATCCAGGCAGTAAAGGTTTTCGACCAGCGGATTCTACGTGCGAGGACAATCATAAATCTTTTCGGTCAGGAAAATTATGGTTCCGGCACACAGACAGATTACTCAGCACTTCAAAACTGTTTTTGGTCGGTAAAATTACAGTATCCTGAAACTCCGATAGCCATCCCTTACAACATAGGGTGCGGCCTTGCCGGTGGGAGATGGGAAATAGTATATGAAATTATAGAACATACATTCAGGGATTATCATGATACGGTTGTAATATATAAATTATAATATTTGGAGTATACAATGAGAATAGGAATAACTGAACGCGGCGATGGTGGCCTTGATCAGTCATGGCGAAGCAAACTTGACATTGTAGACGGTATTATCATTATTACAAAAGCTCCACATCTGATAGAGAATATTCCAGATAATGCCATAATTCATTGTACAATAACCGGCAATGGCGGCACATGGATTGAACCAAACGTAATACCTACTGATATTGCATTGGAGCACTATTCCAGACTTGTATCAATGTACGGAGGAGAAAGAGTTGTACTTAGAATTGACCCAATAATTCCATACTCTAATATGTCTTTATCAAATGCCTATATGGTCAACTCACATGCAAAAGGCCGAGTAAGAATATCATTTATTGATATGTATTCACATGTTAAAGACAGATTCAGGCCTCACATACCTCATATTGATAACTATACGTTTCATGCACCACTTGAAGAACGGTTGAGGATATGGAACGATTTTGGCCGGCCTGAAATATGTGGTGAACCTGGAATGTCGTGTTCAGGATGTATTTCTGAACAGGACGTCATACTGATGGGGCTAAATCATTTAAATTTAAAAGGAAATAAATCAGGCCAAAGAAAGACATGTCTTTGCATAGCAGAAAAAACAGAACTTCTGGAAAACAAATCCAGATGTAATCATTCCTGTCTTTATTGCTATTGGAGATAAAATATTTTTAATAAAAACAAGGACCAGAAAAGTGTCTGAAGAAACTTATAAAACATTTGATGAGTGGAACAATGAAGGATATAGAATACTGAAAGGTGCAAAAGCTAAATACTGTGATGGAGTTCCAAAATTTAGCAGAGAACAGGTAATTAAATTTAGACCTAATACGGTAAATAACAGGCACTGGACATGTGATTTTGATCATGATGACACTATTGAATACGGTATACTTGAGCACTTTTAAAGGGGCTGTAACAATGCAAAACACAAATAAGGAGAATAATATTTTGGACAATACTGAAGAAGTAAGAGTGCCTGAAGTCGTTGATCAGGAATTGGATAATGATGAAATTTATGAAGAAGTTGATAAGATGTTCTGTGAAGTTTTAACTAAACTTTTTACGATGATCCTTGACGACACCATAGAGGATCATCCTATGACCGGTAATCATGAAGTGGACGCTACACAAACATGGCCTGAAATAGTGGCCGACTATAAGGAACGTGTCAAGGGCTTCCGAAAATTTTATAATAATTTTAACGTTGAAGCGACACGGTAAGGGTAAATATATGAAAAAACATTACGTAATAAAATTTGTTTCAATTTTAGTAATAGTAGCTTTTGTGACTGGATGTGCAACAGCACCTAATAGAATAAGCCCAGCTCACATATCAACCTTACAATATCAGGGGTGCACGTGCAATCAGTTACGTCAGGAGTTACTTCTTACCAATCGAAAATTATCAGAAGCTTCTGTACAACAACAAAAAGAAGCGACTAAAGATGCAATTGCTTTTGGGATAGGTATGTTACTTTTTTGGCCTGCATTGTTTTTCATGATCGGGCAAGATAAAGAAGAAGAAGTGGCAAGACTGAAAGGTGAATGTGTAGCTATTGAAAGTGCAGCTATCCAAAAGGAATGTAATATTTCTGCTGAACTCGAAGAAATCAAGAATATGGAAAATAACACCAAATTGACAAAAACAGAAGCTCCACTTGTCAATGAACCGTAAATCCAATCAGAGATCTACACATTGTAGACAGCATATAAAAATTTTTTAATACCAATAAGCAAGGAGGCTAAACAATGCTTAGAAAAATTATACTGATTGGCGTAATAGCAGTTTTGATATCAGGATGCGCACGACAACCTATAAAAATGGAAGTGGGTGGTCTTCCTGCGCCCAATCATATAATCATAGCAAACCTTCCATCAAGCGGTATCAGAATAAACATAGGCCTTGTTCATCATTTTAAGATAGAGGAAGGAAAAGAATATCTCGATACGTTCGAATATCTTAACCCTTCCGTCGAAGAGCATAGGATAACGACAGGTAATACAAAAGATATCGTTCTTAACCTAAATATATTTAATGAACAAAAGAGCATTTACCATCTTTGGGTATACAAGGAGCTTTACGCTTTCAACAAAACAAAAGTATTAAAAAGCACTGAAAGAATTTATGCAGGAAGTCTTTCATACAAGGAGGTGATCATAAATTTGCCGGTCCATGATGGGTCGTGGGGAAAAACTTATTTCGAACTAAGAGACGATAAAGGAAACATCCTATTTCAAAGCCCATTTTTAAAATACGTCATAAATTCCGGCAAAGTAATATAGAATATAATTAATATAATGTAAAACGTAATAATTTAAACCTTTCATACCATGGTGACCATAAGGAGGTAGTTATGTAACCCGCAGCTTAATCTACAATAAATGTGTCAAAACCTATAACAAACTAAAAACTACTTAAAATTAACAAACATTGGGAGATGAAAAACTAATGAAAAAGATATTTACTTCAATTTTGGCTATGTTTCTGGTTCTAACATTTGCAACTTTTACAATGGCCGAGCCAGGAAAAGAAAAAGCTTACGGAATTAACAAACCGAAACTCAAAAATACTATTGATGAACCAAATATCAACAAAAACATTAACGCAACCACATCAAGTGCCACTGCAACCGCAGGATCATTTTTGAACAACGATCTGGATATTGGTGTATTTAATCCGGTCAATGTATCCACCCCTGTCTATAATGATCTGGATATCGGTGTATTTAATCCGGTCAGCAATGAACAAACCGTCAATACACCAGTCAATAACGAAATTAATATTGAAGCATCTGATCTTAGTGCTGGAAGAGATTTTGCAATCCCTGGGCATGTAAACTATCCCGGACTTGTCCCCTACTTCGGCGAATCTACGGATGGTCACAGATTTATTTCAGTCACTACCCTTCTTATGTATAATGATGTATGGAGAGTAGAGGACGCCCGTAATATGCTTAAAGGATTTAAAGGAAAAAAAGATATCCAGATTAGAAACATGATCCATACAAAAGATGTAGTAAAGACAGACATCGTAAAGTTTATCACCAAACCTGCCAATGGTAGTAACCTTGTTCCTATTGCAATCGGATCCGTAGCAGCTATGAACGGAAAATCGATCAGTGCTGATGTCCTGGCCAAGATTATTGTAGCAGCAAGTGAACGAGGTGCCACGCATATTCAGATCCTTGCTGAAGGTAAAAACAGAAACATTGTCGCTTCCGGATGGGGCATCGGGTTTAATGCAACCCACAGTCAGCTTCATGAAAGTGATAATTCCAGAGGAAGCGTAGGATCCGGTGGTACTGGTTATAGCACAGGAAAATCAGGATATGAAGACTACCCATGGATCCAATTTTTCCTGCTTAAATAATAATATAGTGTAATATAGTATAATGCAAGAGTCGGAAGTGTAAACATATTACGGTTCCGGCTCTTTTAACTTGAGGATAACCAAATGCTTGAAATAAAACAGTCAAAGTACCCGTGGACCTGCGCATTTTGTACCAATAGCAAAACCTATATTCTAGTGTCTGGATTTGAAATAAAAGATTTACCAATTTGTAAGGTGTGTATAGACGCGCTACATCTTATTTCAGAAACACAAAACACTGAATTTTTTTCCACGGTAAAAAAGAAGTGAGACTAACTCAAACAAAACTTAAAAAATTGATAAACTATAACCTTGGTAAAATATATCATACCGAAAACTTTTTAACCAATGGCGCTGTCGTATTAAAAAGTGAAAACCTCCCGTTCATGCCCAAAGAAGATAACATCAGGCATGTGCTGCCTGCTAAAACACAGGCCACTATTGAAAAAGCCACCAACCAAATGTCAGACAGTGTAGCCACGTGGTTTAGCAATATTAAAAATAACTCCTTACTCAAACTTTATAAGAGCAACATATATTACACTTATAAAGACTACGAAGCTTGTATATTCTTCAGTGACGGTTTTACAAATTTTGCCATCATTAACAAATTATATGTTGACGTATTACATATAAATATTATATTATATATAAATAATGATTTCGAACATAACCCTTTTGTCAAAGGACCATTTCTTACAGAATATGGTGAAGAGCTTGTCATGGGTATGGACAAGCCGGACAATGATCCATTTCTCAGAGAAATACTACACGCCGTCATGAAAAAAAATTTACTGACTGGCAAGGAGGCACTATGTTACTGAAACCCAATGATAATTACGATTATTTAAAAATAAACCAGGTCTGGATAAAGCATAAAGATGAGGATGTACTTCGAAAAGAGATTCACCTTTTTGACGGAAATTCGATTGCATCTGTTGATCTTTGTTCCATAGGTCTTTTAGACTTTTTAGAAAATCCAGAAGACCTTTTACATTATCTCGTTCAAGAGATAGGTAACAATATAATGTTAACAGATGACTTCATATTTATGTTGGAGTATGCACTTGAGTATGACGAAATGGTTTACGTCGATGGTATTCCAATAGCTACTGAGGAGTACAATGACGAATTCAATTCTGAAGATTATTATATGGATACGTCAGGAGAAATCTGGTCAACTACCCGGCAATAAATTACCAGGCATGTAAATGCCTCAGTTGACTAGGGAGCATTAAATATTATGCAGACGTTGGTTAAGAGAAATCACATACAAACCTTGGGATATTCCGCTCGTTCCAAGCTCTTTGGTTATACATTAAAAGACCTGGGAGGTAGGGTCGGTGTGTATAGCTTAAAAACCTTTTCCAACATTCCCGAAGCGGCTCTAACTTCATTTATGGAGGAATACTAAATGTTAGTATTTGTTTTAAACAAGTATGGTAAACCATTAATGCCATGCAAACCAAGAACTGCCAGATTACTTTTGAAAGAAGGTGAGGCCACAGTAATTAAACGCACACCATTTATTATCCAGTTAAAATACGGAGCTACTGGTTACAAACAACCTGTAACTTTAGGTGTAGACAGTGGCTTCAAGTATATTGGTGTATCTGCTGTGACAGAAAAACAGGAAGTATATGCTGGTGAAGTTCAACTTAGATCAGACATAGTAGAGTTAAACAGCGAACGAAGACAATACAGAAGAACAAGAAGAAATAGAAAAACACGATATCGAAAAGCAAGGTTCTTGAATAGGGGAAATAAGTCAAAAGGTTGGCTCGCACCGTCAATTCAACATAAGCTTGATTCCCACATTAAGATCATAGATTGGATTAAATCATTTTTACCTATTACTGAGACAATTATTGAGGTGGCAGCTTTTGACATTCAGAAGATAAAAAACCCTAAAATAGTAAGTAAAGATTATCAGAAAGGCGAACAGTTAGGGTTTTGGAACGTCAGAGAATATGTTCTTTATAGAGATAATCATACTTGCCAACATTGTAAGGGTAAGTCAAAGGATTGTATTCTTAACGTACACCATATTGAGTCACGAAAAGTTGGTGGTGATAGGCCAGGAAATCTGATTACTCTTTGTGAAACCTGTCATCAAAAATATCATAAAGGTAAAATAGATTTAAAAATTAAAAAGACAAATGGATTCAAAGCTGAAACCTTTATGTCGATGGTGAGGTGGCGTTTAGTAAACCAGTTAAACGCAAAATACACTTATGGGTATTACACAAAGTATAGACGAATTAGATTAAATCTACCAAAATCACATGCCTGTGATGCATACGTTATTGCTAACGGTAACGGTAATCAAAGAGCAGATGTTAACTACATTCAAAAGCAAGTAAGAAAGTGTAATCGTAAATTGTTTAAAGGAATCCGTAGTCACATTAAAAATACTGCTCCAAGATTAGTCAAAGGCTTTCAACGTTTTGACAAGGTCCTTTGGAACGATATTGAGTGCTTTGTGTTTGGTAGAAGATCCACAGGATATTTTGACCTGCGCCGCTTAGATGGTAGCAAAATCCATGCATCAGCTAAAGCAAAAGACTGTGTCCTGTTGGAATCAGCAAAAACTTTATTAACAGAAAGGAGGATGGCGATTCCTCCCGGTATTGAAATGCCGGGTCTCCTCGCCATAAATTCATGATTTTTTGTATGCTTCTGATGGTTCTCATGTATCAAGTCCTAAATTCCTTCGTAAGTCTTTGTCTAAGTTAAACCGTTTACAAAGAAGGTTTTCCAAAGCAAAGAGACATACAAAAAAATACTACAAACTTCTTCGTGCTATACAGAAATGTCATTACAAGATTCGTTGTCAGAGAAGAGATTTTCTCCACAAAACTGCCAATGACTTGTTGAGATCTGCAGATATAATCTGTCATGAGAAGTTGAATATCCAAGGTATGTCCCGTAGGCCTAAACCCATCCAAGCTGAGGATGGAACCTTTTTGCCCAATCGTGCTTCAATCAAGGCAGGACTCAACAAATCTATTAATGACGCTGGATGGTATCAGCTTCTTCTCAACCTGAAATATAAAGCAGTTGAACAGGGTAAAATAATAATTGATGTTCCTGCACATAATACTTCTCAGAAGTGTTCTGCTTGCGGTGAAATGGTTAAAAAATCTTTGTCTGTACGTACCCATAAATGTTCCTGTGGTTTTGTAGCCAACCGCGATCATAACGCGGCTCTAAATATATTACGTGTCGGGCTGGACACGGTAGCGATTAAAACCGCTTAGATGCCCGGTAATTTATTGCCGGGAGCAGTCACTAGGGGTATGGGCATTCTTTTGTATTTGCTTTTGGTTTTATTTCAAAGATGATAGTCTTCGAATAGCGGCATTAAAATCAATATTCTGGATTGTATGGGTGCCTGTATATGTAATTGTAACTATTGTATTATTTGCATTATTCGAAACAATATGCCCATTGTTATGGGCGTTGTTTAGTCGAAACTTTGGGCACACAAAAACCGGCAGATGGTATGATAACCTTGATATGACAGCCTGGTGGTGATTACAAACCTATTGACAAAGATCAAAATATTTTTTAGAAATGTTGTATTTATTAATTTACAACAATTAAGGAGTTTCTAAAATGTCTGAAATTGGAGTTTTTGATGAAAACAATGATCTTGTAGCATCAGTAAAAATTAACACAAACCTTGACTATTGGGATGGACGTAACTGGACATGCGGCTCAACAGGAAGACATAAAGGGCTGACAAAATTATCTGATGGTAGATATGTTCTTATTCATACTACTCAGTGGCAAGGCGAACGTGCTCATGCAGAAATAATAACAAATAAACAAGCTCTGTCTGAAATATACAACTCAGGAAATTTAGACCTGTTAAAAGATCCTAAATTTGAAGACCTTAACAAAATCAACTTACTATCAGAAGAAGAATAATTAAAAATATATTCAGATAATAAATGCGTTGGTACATACATATATACCGACGCATTTGGAGCAAAATAAATGAATGTCCTATCCGTTGATTATGATTTTTTCTTTCCAGATGCTCATATGTTCGATTGGTTTACAAATGAAGACAGCCCAGTTCCAAATGAATTTCTGTGGCTTCTCAGATGGTCAAATACACAAGTATTATCACACAACAAGTTAGAACAATCGGCAAATGAGTTATACAAACCAGACAGATCCCTTATAGATTCTTTCTGGAATAAGGTGCTTGCAAACACATACCACCCTTCCATACTAATCATATGTGAGTCACATCAAAAAATCGAACTGATTTTCAGTACGACTAATAGTAATTTTTCAGTATGGAATTTTGATCAGCATCACGATATGGGATACCAGAATAATTCAAAACTGGACTGCAGCAACTGGGTAAATGTTTTCAAAAAAAGAATAACAGATTATCATCTGGTATATCCACAATGGCGACTTGATACTCCTGAAAACAAACAACTACCAAAGCACGTCGATGTTCATTATATAATCCCTGAAAAACTGCCGGCGTTTGATATAATTTTTATTTGTAGATCCCCCTCATGGACACCATCATGGGAAGATGACTGCTGGATAAAACTAATCGATTGGTTTAAACAAAAACACGCTGATTTATGGGATACAAAAATAAGCCAGGAATCAGCCTTACAAAAACGTTACTTTGACATAGAAAAAGCCCGTGAAATCAAAAACAAGTTTAAACTACTATAAAATACTACTGATATAATGGGTCAGACATAAATTATGACAACATATGAAATGACAGGTTTTACACCATTAAAACGTTCAGAACTGCCCGAACAACTCCATAAAGCTTTGGAACATCTTACTAAGGCAAAGGAAAAATATCCCTTTTTAGAATTTAAGGAAGACGATGACTTTATTGCTGTTGTAGTATCACATAAAGACCATCCGGAAATAAAATATGCCATTTTTGAGAAGCAGATCGAAAAAGAGCCACAGACCATATTCGATGAAGAAGGTGAAAAGGTCATGGGCTATGTCGTAGAATACTGGGACCAGGACAGCAACAACGATAAGATACTGCACAAAACGGAGTCTTTGCCCAAGGCCGTAAGAGCTGCAGTGTATGAGGTGATCATGGTCGATTTTAAAACGACTAAGTTTTAGATAAAATATTATACTAATAGTGAAAGGTTATACAACTTGTGACGGCCTGATAATCGGAATGACCGAATTTCCCCCAGCGGAATCCGGATTTGGAGCAGAATATAATTTATGATTTTGGGCCGGGTAAAATTTTCGATTTGACAAAAAGGTAACCCGGCTGTTAATTATTATATTTATTTATTAATAAAAGGGCCCGTTAAAAGATGACTGATAAGGAAAAAGAACTTTTGGAAAGAATCGTAAAAGCTGTTCAGGCTATGCCTTTTGGCAATCATATAGCACTTCCATGGTGCCGGGAAAGTTTTCCGGAATTAGACGACGCTATAAAGCAATACGAACAGTATAAAAACAAAGTACTAAAACCACGCAACAAAAAGGAGAGTATCAATGAGCAGTGATGAAATCAAAGACATCCTTGACAGAATCAACAACGAACCACCTGAATACTTTGTGAGAGACTGCAAATACACCATCGAAATCACACCAGTGCCTGAGTGTAACGGTGGAGGTTTTGCTTCAAGGCTGCCATATTTTGGTGAAGCAATCATCGGTTTTGGTTTCACGGAAGCTGAGGCCATCGAAAATATGCGACAGGTGCAACTTGAAGTTTTCACAGAAATGTTAAAAGGCGGCGGTATGATACTTTCAGAATACCCATAACATAAAAAAAATAGAAATAGCTGTTTACAAATGGTTTTAACGTATTATATTATATTACACAATGGAGGTATGATATGCTCCAGATATTAACACTGTTGGCCATATTCGGTACTCTGGCCGTATTGTTCATTCTGATAACAAGAGGAGGATGGTAGTATGATGGGTCCACTTTTCTTAGTCATACTCATAGTTATGATATGGTTTGTGTCATCGGTAGCACACGAGTACGACCTGCACAGAAACTTTAAGAAAACAGGCGATGCCAAAGCCTGGTTTTTTGAGATCAAAAAAGATACTATTAATGAAGACAGCTGAAGGGATGGTTGACTGGTTCAACCTGTATAAAGGATTTGGATTTATCAACATGGGTAACAAACGGGTCTACTTTCGAAAAAAGCAGATAGTCGATGCCGGCGTTTTATACCGTGGAGACATGGTGAAATTTCAGATATTCGATTCGAAAAAGGGCCCGTTTGCAAAAAGAGTCTGTCTGGTTTCAAGGCAGGCAAAAAATAAAGGAGGATTTTGTGAAAAAACAGTGTCCTGAGTGTGGCAAAACCATGGAGTATGCAAAATATAAGGATGTCATAAATTTTGCAGACTTTTACTTCACAGTAGTTATTCTGGCCTGTCCAAACTGTGGCCATTTAAACGATCAGGGATCATATATCGAGTAAAAGGATTGGATATGGGATTTTCGAAACAGTGTTCACAATGCAGTGAGGTTAAGTGGTGGTATGAGTTTTATAAAGATCGTGGTTGTATGTTCTCTGTAAAAGCTCACTGTAGAGTATGTGAGTTAAAAAACAAGAAAAAATATATAGAAGCTCATCCTGATTGTAATAAAGAAGCAAAAAGAAAATTCAAAGAAGCTAATCCGGATTATGATAAAAACTGGTTTAAGAACAAATTAAAAAATGATCCTGACTATTGGAAAAAACGACACAAAAAAATTAAATATGAACACTATATGTATAAAAAATTCGGTTTAAAATTTGCAGAATCAAGACAGATGAGGGATAGGCCCTTGACTGAACTAATAAAAATAATCAATAATATTGGAGGTACTAGATGAACGTTTTACAAACGTTAGAAATGGTAAGGGAGTTTAAAAAATCTACAAATGAAGCACTATTTAAAATGTGGGTGCATTCAGTAGCCATAGACCAATCAGGCGTGTGGAAAAAACCGGAATACTATAAGGGTGCAGAGCAGATGTCACATCTTGCTAATGGAACATTTGCATATTTTTTCAAGGAGATTTTCGGTTATAGCATTCGGTGGTATAATAGAATGTCACAAATCCATAAGCTTAAAAATGGTGAAGAGTTATTCATCAAGCATGGATATACTAATATGGTAACATACTGTAACAGTACTAAACAGGAACGGGAGGTCCTCCTGGTAGAGGCTGAAAAAACTCTGAATACAGTCACATTCAACAGTATCAAAATCAGGTTGTTTCCAAAACAGAAAAATATTAAAGAAGCAGACAAAGTCATTGATGTAGATGCTTTGGTAAAAGAAAACTCTCTTCTGAAAAAGAAACTGGAGGAAGCAAAAACCAAGTATGAGGCAGAAATTAAGGACCGTGAGAATCAAATTCAAGCCCTGCAGAAAAAATACCTTGAGGAAGTCGAAACACATAAGCAAAATATTAAGGCTATGCGTCTCACCTTTAATTTGATGAATGGTGTCGATGACACACACTATAAGGTTGGACGAATGGGCGCCGCTTAAACTTATACAATAAAAATAAGGAGTTGTATATTATGTTCTTTAAAAGTGAAGTGGTAGATCCGCTGGTAAAAGGTAACAGTTTAATAAACAATGTTGTTTCTAGTTTTCAGGCAATGGTTGATGACCTCACCGAAGGCCAGGACCTTTTAAAAGTCAGAAAAGATGAAAACAACAAATTCATCTCCGAACTCGAGCAGGAAAATACAGAGATCAATAATACTATTGAAACTGCTGAAAAATTCAAGAATTTTTTGAATAAAGCCAGAGGCGAAGATAAAGACGAAAACGACTAGCAGTCGTTGTCTTGCGTGCGGGAATGTGTATTACCTGCAACAAACCCGCACGCGGTATAATACATAAAGGAGTAAACCACATGACAGACTTTCCAGCTATTCTTGTTCTGATTATATATCTGGTAATATACTTTATACCGTCATTTGCGGCAAGCAAGAGAAAGCACAAAAGCGCAGGAGCTATATTTCTAACCAACCTTTTCTTCGGATGGACCATAATAGGTTGGATAATAGCTTTTATTTGGGCTTTTACGGGAAACATACATGACAAGTAAACTCGATCTTCACGGAATAAGACACTGCGACGTAAATCGAGAGGTAATCAGATTTATTGAAGAGCGATGGAATCAACAAGGAGAAATTGTGATAGTAACAGGGCACAGTCCTAAAATGATAAGACTGGTAACAGATGTTCTAAAAGAATACAAACTCAAATACAAGATTGGAGACACTTTCGGATATAATAACGGATGCATAACCGTAAGTTTGGACAAATAGTAGATACACACAACTGTTAGGAGATTAACATGATAGGAACTTTTACAATCACTGTTGATAAAGAAATAGAGTTCGAAAGCAGTATTGAAAGTTTTTTGGAAAGGGTCAAAGAAGAGGATTGCGTAATTAAGGATTACAACGTTAAGTGTATAGAACACTACCCCGAAACAAATCAGGTTTGTTACACAACTGACGGCAAAAAAGCAAAATATCTCGAAGCCTTAAACATATGTAGACAAAAGGCACTTCAATTTTTCTTTGAAGACCAGGGGTATATAGCAGAATCAGATGATATTACGATCGAATATACTCCCGACTCGCTCATTATGAAAGCTTACATAGATGGAGTCTACCAGACTTATAACAACCCTTATTACATAGAATTCACTCTTAAAAAGGAGATTACAGCCCATATAGATTTTGATAAACAAAACGGGAGAATCTTTGTCTGGCAGGCTGGATCAGACTCGTACGATTACTGGTAAAAAGGAGATATAATATGTGGGGATTGATTCTTATGGGTATTATTGTTGCTGATTCGATACTCACTGTATACATAGGTGAAGAACTTAATCCTATTATACTCTATTTCATGAATATTTTCAGTATCGATCTATTCTACGCAATGATACTAAGAACTTTTTTGTTGGCGCCGGTGGTAATATTTCTCCATATCCACAACAAGGCAAAAATAACCGCAATCTTATATGTTACCATCTATATATCCATAAAAGGCTGGTCTTTCTTACAACAATCAATATAATATCATACATAAAGGGAAATTATGTTTGGAAAAATCTACCAAGGTATAACGGCAGCAGTAGTGATATCTATTGCATTTCTGTTTCTGGTAATAATGTATATAACTATGGCCATATCAGGAGTGTCACAAGTCATAGCAATATTTTGCAAAAGACGTATAATGGACCTAAGAAGATATCTGTATGCAAGCGCACAAGGAGAATTCAAACGATGAAAGAAAAAGATATATTGAATGATTTAATTCAGGAAGTTGAACAGCTTTTGACAAAATTAGAAGATTATGCGTCCCCCTATTCAATTGGTATTTTCTGCCCTTACATGGAAAAAATCCGTCAAATCATCTATAAGGCTAAACATAAGGAATTTATATATTCAGAGACCAACACAGGTATAAAACACCTTGATATATTCAAAGCAATATGTGATGCAAAACTTTCAACTGAATTTATCAGGGAAAATTTTAAAGTGGTTGAAAGTAAATTTCTATGGAATAGAGAGTATTATTTTACGGAAGCTGGTCATAAGGCTATTATTTCTCATTTACCTTAAAACAGGAGAGTCTGATGGGCGTCTTGAGTAGAAAACCACTTAGGTTATATTTCGGAACAGGTAACATAATCGTTTCGGCAGCCAAGGGAGTAAATCAGCTGGATGGGGAGGTCGGGATACTTAAGCTGTCCCTTACAGATCAGTCGCATAAACCAGGCAGTGTGGTAACAACAGAGTGTGAAGAAAAGTCAGAAATGTTAGTTGAGATGATCTTTTCTAAAAAAAGTCCCTCCAGGTATTAATAGACGCTCTGGATAAAATCAAAGACGTTCCAGCCTGAGTTTGTTTTTTACATAATTTTCCTTGACAATAATATAGATAATATGATTAAGAAACAATGTCTGTATATTACACTATATTATCAAAAATTAAAAACAAGGAGTAAAGTTATGTCAAAAAATGAATTCCACCACCTTTTCAAACACAAAAACGGTACTTATTACTTTCAAAAACAGGGTTTGGGTAAAAAATGTCTTAGCACAAAAGATCCTGAAGAGGCAAAAGTCCTTAGAGATAAAATATTGGAATGTTACAACAACCAGGATGAAAAAACAAGGACAACAGTTACTGGCAATATACTTAAGCTTCTGCCAGGCAAAACAAAGAGACATGATCTGACTGAAAAAACCAGATCTTTTATAACCTGTATAAAAGAAAGAAAAGTATTTGAAACATCAGATAAACAAGTCTTCTTCACGAAAAAAGAAGCAGAAGACCATGAACTGAACATAAAAGTTTCATCGATCAAAGCTTACGTGAATAAAGAACTAAAAGATATCTTCAAAAAAAACATCCCTGAAGTCAACAACTTTGTGGAGCATTCTACATATATGATAGTAAACTTTCCAGATAAAATGGAGAGGCTGTCTATGGTTATAAAAGAGGCAGCCTCCAAAATTTAGGAGGTTTGTACATGTCTGCCCCTAAAACAAAACGCAACAAAATGATGGTAAAAATGGCGCTCTTTGGTTATGATTTCGACGAAATTTCAAAGTTTTTCAGTATATCAAAGAGTACGGCAAGAGCAATAACTTTCAGGGAGCTTAGAAAAATAGCTCCCAACATGAAAGATTATTCAATGAAAACCTTAAGGCCCTACAAGGGCCTTCTGGTTAATCTTATTGAAAAGAAAGCAGGAAGGTAATATATTATGATTTATGCGGCAGCAAGGCTGATACATAATGGTAAAATATTAGTAAGTAAAAAAAAAGATTCTGCTAAATGGACAATACCTCACCAATTAGTTCTCGACGAAGAACCTATTGTTACAGTACTAAGCAGTATTTTATATGAGCTTGATATCCCTGCAATTTTTAAGGTAGATAGCATATCTCAAATATATTATGATACAGTCAGCTTGGCTTCTAAATATACTAATTCCAAGTTGAATAATATGAGTATGTTTATGTGCATACACTTGTTCGACATTACTTATTATGGCGTCGATCGAGATTTACTAAATTATTACCTTTATTCGGAGCCGACAAAAATAAAATTTTTAGACTATAACTATTTTATTGATCATCTTACTACATCACCTATTAACCATATTCTCGTAAAATACATGGTAGACAAAGGGTATACTTCATTTGGAGGACTTGTATGAAAACTAAAAAGATTTTGACCTTGGAACTTGATGACTACAGAAATAAAGTAACAACCTATGTAGGCAGATGTTTGGGCTTAATAGACAATGATAAATTTGCGGAAATCATCTCAGACAAAGACGAAGCAAATAAATTCTATACCCAGGAAACAAAATCCATAAACAGTGTGGTTGAAAAAATAAAAGACAACAACCACAAGTCATTGAGAGTAGCTATGGCGGTTAAAACAAAAAACGGTAAAAACGTAAAAGGCAAAGCCTTGTTTTTTACAAACACCTCAGGGTTTTACTCAAAAAAACATATAGTAAGTAGTGACAAAGAGGAATTTTCTTTTTACTGTTTGTGTGGAAAAGGCGTTACATTAACCGAAACAGAAGAACCCAAGTAGAGGTAAAGTATGAAAGTAAAATTAAATACTTTTTCAGTCGGCACCAAAATGATTTTGCAAAACGATTCTGATCCAAATCTTATAGAAACCAAGTTCATGGCCTTTATATCCGGTAGGGATTTCGATTTTGTAAATAGTTTAAGATGTTTGGTGATAGGTATAAAACATTCACTACCAACTAACGTATACATAGTAAAAAGAGACTTACCTTTTTTCGAAACAGAAAAAAATGTCCTAAAAAATATTTCAAATCCTGTTGTCAATAACAATTTCTGGCACATTAAACAAATTTGTTCCATGCCTGATAATATCCTTGAATGGGACGATTTGGATTTTGCACAATGGGTATTTTCTTCATTAATATTTTTCAACAATATAAACTCATACTGGAGTACCAATAGATACGGTTCAGAATATAACCGAAAAAACTTTGTTAATCTATTCGATATAGTTTTAAAAGATCTTAACAATTGTAAAATCAGAGACATTACACCTTATTCAAAGCCATTCAGACATAAAATTATATCGGAGCTAAGACATTTAGAACGTTTATTTACTTCCGGTATATTAAAATATATCGACAGAGTCCAATCAATGTTATTGGACACGTCTTCATTATTAATTAATATGCTCAAATCCGGAGTTATTCAATCTATTAATGACGAAGAACTTACTACTGCAATGAGTACATTTGGTCCGGCGCTACACAATTATAGAATGAAGGGGAACCTATGTTTAGAACAGGACAAAAACTAATTGTTATACAAAGCGATGTTCGTAAAAAAACAGGGCCACGGCGCGGAAGCATGGGGATCTTTGTAGTTGACAAAAATATCCGATGGTTCGAACACAATATCCACTTTAGTTTAGGAGAAGTCGTTTTTACAAGATACGGCTTCGAACAAACCTTAAGAAATGAGAAACGCACCGTGGTCTTTGCGCGCCCGATAATCCCATTTGGGTCTGCAAGTAATTACAACATAACCAGAGCGTTAAGAAACTGTATCAGAACAATACCTGACAAAACAAAACAAAAGGTGTATTCAGCACTAAATACTCAGAAAACACCTATATGTCTTGTGGCACCTATTAATAATTGCGTATTCAGCACAAAAAATGAGTTTATGGCTTGGATAACATCTTTTTTAGTCAATGACTTAATAAGCTACAAGATAGATGAGCTTACCATTACAAAACCAGACCGCTTACTGGATAATATTCAGTTTATAAGTAATTTTAGAAATATATTACATAGCAGAAATATCAGAGAGGCCTACAAAATAATACATAATGAGACCCCTGAAAAAATAACCTACTTCATTAGAACAATAGAATCTTTAATCTTGGCAGAAGTTTATCCAAAACCAATTTTTAAACCCTTAATTTTCAGTGACGTCAAAAGACACATTACCAACGGGTGTCTACAAGAAGCTTACGATACACTAACAACAACTATTTTAAAATACGCATTCATTGATCCGTACTTTCATCAAGTACTTCAGTACATGCGCCTTACACCAGCACAATATGAAAGGATGGACCCACATATACGCAACCTTTATATAAATGTGAGTAAAGTAGTTGAAAATAATATTAACAAAATAAAAAAAGCTACAATAACGATTGGTTATAGTATTTACAAAGCCGGGATAGAAATGGATACAAGAGCAATTCAAAAACTTTATTAAATTTAAAGGGGTCCACCATGAAAAACGATAAGATTGACTTTATTATCAACTCAGTAACCCGTGAAGCTTTTTTAGGCAAAAACGTAGAATCGGAGTGTACTATAAAAGATAATACATTATTTATTACCTTATCGAAAGAGCCGGAAAAATATACCATTGAAATCCCGATTCCTTACAAACAAAACGGTGTTGAACTTATCGGAAATGGAACAAAACGTGCTTTATGTTCATTCTGGATAGAGGCCGAGCAGAGAATGCAGGATTATCTTGACGTAATATACGATACCCTGTTTGGCTGCTCCATTTTCGTTCCGGAGGACATGAAAAAGAAAAATACCTGTCTTTTAAGACAACTCGTAACAAGCTTTCGGTATGCCAATACCGAAATATACACCAGAAGAATTCAAAAAGCCATAAATGCGGTATTGGACCATATGCCTCTTCATGAAACAAACATGAGCAGCTATATTGTTAACAATAGACTTGTGGTCATTGACCCGGCTTTCGAAGATATTCGTTCACCCGAAGAAAAGCTTGCTTACCAGGTTAAAAAGGCAGAAAAGTATTTTAACTATGGATGGACCACTCTCGGCCTTGCCGATCATACTCTTGCAGACAAAAATTACCTTCTGACCACGGACCTGAGAAAACTGACACCTTTTGGAATCAGATTTCATAATGCCCAGAGAAATCTCTATTCAACACTCGGTATGAAAGGCGACGAGATGCCTCTTGTGACGTCTGAGTCCGAATATGCCCTTATCAACAAAGGTATCTCAAGAAAGGGCTGGAATTTTTTCACGGTATTTGCCGACGTGCCCGATGTATTCGAAGATCAGATCTTGGTAGACAATATCCATAAAAATAAATTTGTAGAATACGAAACAAAGATTCAGGTTTTTGGTAGACCTACTGTAGGCTTCGGAAAGAATCTCAAGACAGGTGACCGTGTAGGTATCACAAAATCCGGTGAAGTCGTAATATTTGATAAAGAATGTGAAAATGCTTTCGTCTCTGACATTGCTTCAAAAATGGTCCCAGTCGGTGGAACTCTTGAAGAAAGCTACCAAATCACGGTAAAATTTAAACGATATTTTAAAGACGGTTTTAAAATAACCAACAGGCATGGAAACAAAGGTGTGATCCGAATGATGGATCTCGGATATGCCATCGATCCTGTAACTGGCGAAAAGAAAAAGATCGACGTAATCGTCGGCGCAAAAACCGTTGGTAAACGTAAAAACTACGGTCAGGTCATGGAAGCAATAGTCAACAATATTCTTTCTCATGGCCCAGAAAATCTTAACTTTACAAAAGCCTCAAAACAAGAATACTCAACCAATTGTAAATTTTCTGGTGGGGGTATGCTAAGCTGTAAAACCGTAAATAGCGCCACTGAATTCTCAGTATTCAAAGACGATTGGTGCATTAATAAAGCTACATTTGTCCATGCCCTTGAAAACTGCGGCTATGATAATAAATGCACTTTCGAGTGTGAAACTCCTTATGGTAAGCTCTCAACTGTGTGCGGCACAGTTTTTTGGGGAATTATTAAAACTCCTGAAAACGACCTGTGGTCAAGTGAAAAGACAACCCGCACCGACAGCCAGGGAATCAGAAGATCAGGACTGAAATTTTCTCACGTTGAGTTCAGAGCACTCAATACCTGGTTTGGTGATGATTCACCTGTTACCAAAGAAGTGTTAAGCCATATTCAAGGAACGGACATTATTGCAGAAAAACTGGATATGCTCAACTGTAAGAAGGGTATTTTCCCAAAAGATGTGCCTGTTCTGGATATCTGTAAAATAAAACCAGTGGACAAAGCAAATGGTGTGATGGTAAATCCTGAAATTATTGAAGACACCATTGCGGATGAAAATTTCATGCCGGCAGGATTTGTTGCACGTTTGCCACTGAAATATTACGTTGGTGTAGATAAAAATCAAGAGCCTGTATTTGAAGGGCTGCTCCGTGCTGAAATGCCTTCTGGCGTAGATAATATATATGAAGTAGAATATATTTATGTCCCGCCGGCAAAAATGAGAGCACCGTGGAAACATGGAAGCGGTAAAGTAGGATTAAATCAGCTTTGCGAAAAATTAAATAGCCTGATAGTATTTTCTAAAAGATTGGTAGAAGAAAAGTCGGACATCGTAACAAATCTTTACCTGAACAACATCAAGAAATTTTTCGAATTCGTAGCAGATTCTTTGTCTTCAAAATTTGGCGACGTATCTAATTATTCGATGTCAGTAAGATATCCTTGGTCTACCAAAGCAGTAGCAACACTTAGCAATAATCTGCCTAAAAATACGGTTGAGATCCATAAAAATATGGCAAACCAACTGCAGATTAAAAACGGCGACATCGTACTTGCCGAAAGATTTCCGTGTATGGGTTTCGTATCAGTAAGGCCGCAAAAGGTGCGTGTGACAAAAGACCCAATGTGCAAATACACCATTAGAGTCAGTGGAAACAGCCTGGTGAGCCAGAACCTTGATTTTGATGGGGACACGCTGTATCTGGCAGCTTTTCATAATCTTGATGCTAAACTCCAGCTTCTTTCTCAATGGACAAATCCAAACAAGACCTGTTACGACGAGATCCAAAGACTAAACGAAAGAAAGGGAAAGCCACATACCAAATCATATTGTCTGGATGATTTTGGTATTAAACCATTCGGTGATCTGACATGCCAAGAACACTCAGTAATCGTGGAAAAGAATACCGGAGTAAAAGCTCAGACCGGCCCGGTCACGGCATTAACTTACGATATTATGCGGATTGTTGAAAACTCTGATCTTGCTAAAAACCACAAGACCAAGGTGGCAATAGAAATCTTCCTGGAACGCGCCGCTCAATCCGTATTCGAACAAAAACATGGCGGACAATCTCTTTGTACCGTAGTAAGAGACAGCCTGTGTACAGGTGATGTGGACAAACTGGTAGAGGTAGGATTTGCGCGCGGAACCTCTGATAAGATATGCAATCTTATCAGGCAAAAAGCAGAAGCTGTCGGTGTGACGGATCTTATTGCATATCATCAGAAAGCGTTGAATAACGGCAGCAACATCATCAAAAGGATCGTCAGGGAGCAGAACCGGATATATTTTGCCTCGAGATCAAAGCTTGATGGTTTGAAACTTTTGAGCATACTGGCAGAAACAGCAGTGGATATTCCAAGCAGGATGTTCAAGTCAGTAGTCAAACAAACACGATCGTTGATCGATAAGGGGAAAGACCTATATGAAAGAGCAAAAAGAGTCTTTACAGAAGGACTATCGTGTCTTTTGGGAAATAGATGTATATGCTGATAGCCCGGAAGATGCAGCTAAAGAGGCAAGAGCTTGTCAGGCTCCTGGTACAACAGCACTTGTATTTTCGGTTCAGGACCTAAGCAGTGGAAGCGTAGTTGAAATTGATCTTAAAAAAGATACCTTGCTCGAATAAATAATTAAATGGAGGTAATTTATGCCGCAAAACGAAATTATGATAAATGATTGTCGATTTTTAGGGAGGGTCCGTGAGGACCCTCTGATGGTTGGTAACTGCGTGTTCTTTTTTCTAAGAACGAAATTTGTCCAAAAGGATCTAAACGGGCAGTATACAGAAATACCTCAGGATATACCATGTCTGGTAAAACCAGACGGGCCTATAAATCCTGTAAAGATGTATGTGCAGGCAGGAAAACAGCTGTATATTCTGGCTCATTTTGAAGAGTATCAAGACGAAGAAGGGTATACGCATCCTGTATTCACAGTCAAAAATATTACATTCGGTATTAACTAATAACTTACTCACAAAGAAACCAATCTGCCTCGACTTTCTTTCCAACTCGAAGGCAGTTAAAATCGTCCGTTAAATATAAGGAGGTTTCTTATGGGTAAAAAAGTATCATTGGGAGGAAATTACGTAGACGTTGAAAAACCAATAACAGTTGAAAATAAAATAAGTGTACTGGAGGAGATGACTAAGGAAATACTGAAAACCTTAAAATTTATCGACCATACACCATTAAAACAACCTGCTAAGATGTTGACAGGACTAAATAAAGATGGTATCCCAATAGGAATGCCTTTGTTTGGTGAGTCAACTAAAGGCGGGACATCGCATCTTACAGTGCATGCAGACCGTTATAGAATTGGAGATAAAGAGTATGACTCCCTTTCTGCGGCTGCGGAAGCCGTGTCAGGTGTAAGAAGAAGCGGATGGACTTTCTGGAAAACTCCAGAAGGAAAGTCTGTAAAAGAAGAATTTGGCAAATAATAATAATAATAATAAACATACGGACGAAACAAGCCTCCGAAAGGATTTTAAAATGAAAGTGGAGATATCAAATAAAATAAGATTATATAATCCACCGGAATTAATAAAACAAAGGTGGGTCAGGAGGCTGATAATAAAAAACCCGGAGTACCAGCAGGCGGTTATGGCTGGAAGAAACACCTGGGATATAGAAGAGTTTATCTACAATTTTTCAACCACACCGGATGGAGGATTATTTATTCCAAGAGGAGTGAGAAAACAGCTCATCGATGAGCTGAATGATGAAAAAATTAAGTTTGAACTTGTAGATAGACGTATTTTATTTCCTTATGTTGAGGTGAATATAGATACGATTAAATACAGATCATATCAGTTTGACTCTGTAATGAGTCTTGTCAAGGTTCCCGAAGGCATACTGGTATCTCCGGCGGGAAGCGGTAAAACTGTCGTAGGACTAAGTCTTATACCTGTAACAGGGCAGAAGACCCTTTGGATAACTCACACAGGGCCGTTGGCAAAACAGGCCATGCGAAGAGCCAAAGAGTTCATACCTGATATAGGTGAGATAGGACATATAGGGGCAGGAAAATGGTCGCAAGGTGATATGCTCACCGTGGCCATGGTACAAACACTGGTTAGGAATCTTGAAAAGGTCGTGAAGATGAAAAATGACTTCGGCCTTGTGGTGATTGATGAAGCACACCATACCCCGGCAACAACGTTTACCAGGGTAGTAAACCAGTTCAGCCCATTTTTCATGTACGGGCTTACAGCAACACCTTATCGCAGGGATAAGCTTGAGGTCTTGATGTTCCAGACCATAGGCCAAGAAAAAACAATTATAAGTGTCGAAGATGTGGGAAGCCAGATGACAATACCAAAAATCCTTGTTAAAAGGGTTTACCATCAATTCAGTCCACACGCTAATCTCGACATACAAAAGATTCTGAAATATTATATCGTTGAAAATAAAGAAAGAAACAGACTGATTATATCAGATGTGATGTCTGAGGCAGAAAAAGGCCACCACTGCCTGGTGATAAGTGACAGAAAGAATCACTGTGAACAACTATATAAGACAATAAAAATGAAGTGGCCAAAAACCGGTATAGTTACCGGAGACTATAAAAAAAATGAGATAGAATCACAACTCAAAGCCGTTATGGATGAAGAAATAACAGTACTGGTGGCTACCTTTTCACTTCTAGGTGAAGGCACTGACTTACCAATACTGGACCGTGGCTTTATTGCCATGCCCTTTCGATCTGAGGCCAAAGCAGAACAGTTGATAGGAAGATTGCAGCGATCACATCCAGGAAAAAAAGGAGCAGTGGTTTATGATTATCTGGATGTCAATGTAGGATTTCTTGAAAATCAATTTACGCACAACGACCCTATAAAAGAGTGTCGTGTAAAAGCATATAAACGTGTAGGTGCAGAGGTTAAAATTATATGAAACTAAAAATTAAAGAAAATATAAACATAGACCGATGGTCTATTAGTATACAACAAAGGATTAGAAACGCCCTCTGTGTAAATTTAGACGACTTGGTATCCGTAATCAATAAACATGGTGAATCTATAGCTCTACAGGTTGTTGACTCTTCTGACGAAACCGCAGCTTTTGTAAATCCTGAAATATACCGAAAGCTAAACTTAAACGATGAGTCAAACATAAAACACATCAATAATATAACCATAGGCTGTGACCCGGAATTTTTCATAGTTGAATCAAGCACAGGCAGAGTTGTAAGACCGAGTGTTTTTTTAAAAAATGGAAGAGGTCAGCTCGGGTATGATGGGGCGATGATGGAGATCAGACCAAGTCCATCCGAAGATGAATTAATTCTTTTGAATAACATAGGAGAGCTTATAGGTCAGACAAGACACATGCTGGATATTTCCGGTTTTGGTCACGACCTGATTCTTTTAGCATCTTCATGTTATGATGGGTACACCGCAGGGTTTCACCTACACTATGGTCTTCCGAAACAACTACTTAACCCATACATAGGGGCCAAAAGAGTGGCGTGTCTAATGACTTATGTCATGGATTACTATATCGGAACCATATCAGTAATATCAGAAGGGAACGATTTTGTAAGAAGATCGTCACCGGCTATAAAATATGGAAAGCCTGGTGGGTTTAACTTGGATAATAAAACGTTCGAATACCGATTCCCAGGAGGTTCTTTTTTAAGGCACCCTCAACTGACACTAGGGCTTATAACACTTGGAAAAGTTGTAGTGGAGGATATCGTCAGCAGGGTTTGTGAAGCAACTGATGGGTTTACCAAACCAAATGAGTTCTCAACCATAGAAGATGCGGCATATCTATATCCAAATATTCCACCGGTTAAGTCGCTGTTTGAAATATTGTGCAACTGTAATACATCACTGGCATCGAGATTTTTTGAACGTATTACAGATGATGTATCAAACATGATGGGATATTACGTTAAAAGACAGATTTTTGAAGACTTTTTCAATAATATAACAACAAACTACAGTAACCATATGGATAAAAATTGGGGAGGTATCCCAAATGGGCGAAAAGAAGAAATGGCTTTTCAAAAATTATAATGGAAGAAAACCACTTTCAAGAGAAGAGGTTTCATACTGGCGCACACAAATGGAGAAAATTCTAAAAGTAGGCCAGGAGTTTGAATTCAACCTGCCTCAGGAACAAAACGGACACTGTAAATCAGATAATGCTAGCTGTCCCTGCATCTATATGACAGATGAACATAACTGCTGGAAGACGTGCGCAGGTTGTACCTATACGAAAAATACATTATCATGCGCAAATGTAACACCTGTATGTACAGATGAAGATTGTGAAGTTTGTGAACATTTCAAGCTTAAATGCGAGGGCGTCAACTGCTCAGGGTTCATAAGCAGCTGTTTAACATGTTTGTCTTTCGAAAGAGGCTGCGACACATGCAGTAACCGCTATGATCCAGAAAAGAGTCCTGAATTCATCAGGTCTTTTTTATCAAAAAAGCTGCAACCAAATAATACATATGGTGTAGTTAGCAAAACAGGAGTCCATAAAGTGACAACCGACGGCTCCCTTTTGGGAGGAACCGGAAAAGACAAAGGTGCTGAAATCATCACCATAGGAAGACGTATCGATTATTGGGAATTTTATAAGATGGCCAAAAACATCATTGATGAAGCAACTACCAAAGGGGCTTTTCTTGATGAGCGGTGTTCTCTTCACATGCATGTTTTAACATCTCATTATATAACCAATAATCAGTTCGGTTTCGATATAAGCGAAATGGAAAAGGAAATGCCTGAAATCATATTGGCAAACTTTCACCAGCTGTGCAGAAAGTACCAGAATGCTATTACGTGGATGACTTCCGGACTTAATGAATATGAGCGGATGACCAGGTGGGAAAAATATAGGATGTCTATTTTAGACATAAGTGCATCGGATAAGCATATGGCTGATGTAAGATATAAAATAGAATCTAGATGCTACAAACCTAAATATGGATGGGTAAACTATCATCCAACAGTATTTAACAATAACAATAACGTATCAAGATTCCATGTAGAAATGCGCGTAGCTGATGGCTTACTGTCACCAAGTGCAGTTGCAGCTATTGCCTGCATGTATTATGCACTTGTTGTCAAGGCTGTGGAATTGAGCAGGTTTGGTGTACTGGTTATAGACAGTAATTGGCTAGGAAAAGCCCTGTGTGTAAAAGATGCTCTTCTGAATAACACTGGAGATTGGGACCAGGAACGTTTTGGTGATACAAGTAATCTTTCTCAATATTACGGTATACTTGAAGAGGAAAGTCTGGAACTTGTGCACCAGCTTAAAAATATCCTTCTCAAAGTTGGACCTGCATATGAGGTTCTCGAAAAATTAGCCACTGCACCGTGCGGTTTAAAAAGATGCCGTGGAAAAAATTGGGATGAAATTGAGCAAGAACTGGCCGTCTTTACAAGTGATGAAGATAAAATAGATATCATACTGAGCGAAGTTATAACCCTTCTCGAGGTGTCGAAGTGCTCCAGCCTCGAAGAATGGGTATCTAAAACAACAAATTATATTAACGACCCGGACTATCAAAAAGATGACCTTGAGCAAACTATAAAATACTATGTCCAAAGAAAAAGCGAGGTAGGAGAACTAGTTTGGTCAGATCGTTTGGGGACGCCAATATTTGTATAAATAAGATACGGAGGATTTATGTGCGGAATTATAGGGGTCGCAGCTTTCGGAAACGTCGATGTTGAAAGAGAAAAATTTCGTCAGACTGCAATGGTTTATTTTTCATCGGAGATGCTTCTACTAAGCCTGAAAAGAGGAAGTGAAGCCACCGGGCTGTCGACTTTACATACAGATGGATCATATTCAATCTTCAAATCAGGAATTGGGGCAGATGAGTTTACATATAAATTTGGAAACAAAGAAGGAGATTTCGACCACTATATAAAAAAGTGGAGATCTAATCCCTCTCCGGCAAAAGTTTGTATAGGCCATTGCAGAAAACCTTCTTACGGGACAAAGGCAACGCCGAAAGATAATGATAACAACCATCCAATAAAAGTTGGAAATATTGTTGGGGTTCACAACGGCACCATCAAAAATGACGGTGCCATCTTCAAGGGCCTTGGGGTGGAAAGAAAAGGACTTGTAGACAGTGAGGCTATCATAGCATCTCTGAATTTCTTAACAAATAATGGGAAGAACCCTTTTAATTTAGAGATGCTCGAAAAAGCCTCACTGATGATAAACGGATCCTTTTCAGTGTTGGCTTTTAATGGCGACAACCCGTTTCAACTTGCAGCTTTTTTGGAAGACAGACCTCTTGAAGTTGGGTTTATAAAACCACTCGGACTTTTATTGTTTGCAAGTGAAAAGGAGTTCATAAAAAAGCCTGTCGTGGAATACAATAAAATTGCAAAATGCTATTCAGGTGATTTTATTCCGTTGAGGAAATGTGATTTCATAGAAGGTAAAGCTACAAATGAAACAGTATATCTGTTTGACCTCGGGGTTGAGGTCACTGAAAATACAAATATAGAAAACCTTTACACCTCAAAGAAATTTGAGCCAAAGGAAAGATGGTCCTATAAAACAACAACTTACACTTATAATCAACATAATCCGGTTACCGTTGTGCATAATAAAAAATCTGTTACACAGACCACGACCAATAATGTAGACACAAAAGAGTCTATGTTTGTTAAAAAAGCAGCAGAATTTAAAGAAATGGAGCTGACAGTAACAGATACACACTTGGTAAGAAGGATTGAAACTGAAGAAGTTGATAATAAACCGGTCGAGGTCAAAGAAAACTTTGTAAAAGAAGTAGATAATGTAAACGATACGAGTAAAACGGAAGAAAAAACAGAACTTGTGACAAAAGAAGTAGAACAGGTTACAGTACACGATACAGAAATTATTAAGAAAGCTGTTGCAGCAGGAAAAAACCTGGAGCCTTTCAGATCAAACACAGATGTTGCTACGGAGCTTGGAATAAAAGAAGCCAAGTCCATAAACAACATGCAAAAATATGCGCTTGCCAACAGGGTCAGAAGAAATTTTTTCTCGCGCGGATTCATGGATGGTTACAAATTGTGTATGAAAGACCTCAGGGCCGGAGACATTACGGTAACCATGTTCGAACGTATAAAAAATAAAAACCTCTCAGCCCAGAAAAAGATCAGGTCACTAAAGGCTGTTATACAAGTACTTGCAGAATCCATCCGTTCCGGGGAGATACCACCTGAGCTTATAAAAGACTCAGTAAAAACCACAATGAAGTCATACCCGTTTCTCAACTCAACACTATTTAATTCAGTGCTAAGAAACGAGATCAAAAGGTACCCTCCCCTTAAAGGTATCAAAAACTATATATATGAACTTGAGGGCATCGATGAAAAAGAAACTGATACTAGTGCCGTCCAAGAAAATGACGGAGAACAAAAAGCAGGGCAGAAATGAACACAGCCTTATAAGGCTTGCCAAAAAAGCAAGGGAAGGACTGTCGAAAAATGACTTGGAAGTATACCTTGACAGTGACTCCGAACCAGTACCACCAAGATCAATGATTCTTAAAACCTTCATGGCTTTCTCGGAAGACCTGAACTATATAAAGAGTCAAAATATCGATGTATCACAAGTAGGTTTTGTAACATACGATGTTTATAAAAGACTTGCAGGAAACAAAGAGGATGCGAATATATGGGTCTCAGACTCCATAGAGCACATAATTCTTGGAGCTGATCCCGAGTTTTTAATTTTCGATGACGAAGACTATATCATTGCTGCCAATGACCTTATGGAAAAAGACGGGATAATAGGCTCTGATGGGGCCATGGCTGAAATACGCCCCTTCCCTGCTATCATGCCTGAAGATCTGGTAGATAATATAAAAACCATATTCACAGATAAAGAACTCACGGCACCAATCAATCCTTTTGTCTGGAAATCCGGCTGTTATTTTTCAGATCAAAACAGAGATTACCCTGTCGGTGGACATATTCATATAGGGAATCCAGCAGTCATCGAATCAAAACCTATTGAGCACCGATCAAGATTCTTTGTCGCACTCAACAGAATCCTTGACGAAATGATCGCAATTCCAATGATCAAAATGGATGGTGAATTTGAAGGCTCGCGTAGAAGAACGATGTGTAATATGGGAAATTACGGATTTTTCGGAGACTGGAGAGATTGTAATGGTAGGCTGGAATTCAGAACCCTTTCCGGACGGTGGCTATGCCACCCTACCCTTGCTGAAGCCGTCATCGGAACAACGAAAACTGTTGTAGAAGAATTCTATAAAATGGTTGAAAGCCAAGACTTTAATATGGAATACGTATTACCTAACAACTTTGAACTGTATTACACAAATGGAAAATACGATAACCCGGATTTATGGAAGCACAACTTCTCATTGTGGGGTGATATTAAAGTGTTAAAGGATTTAGGCTGCACAATACCATCTGGCAAAATAGCAACACTTTTGAACAAATCCGATGATTCACTTATAACAGATGATATATTAAAAGATTACTATAACCGGTTCAAATCAATGTCCTCATATTCAAAAAATTGCGAATATGTGGACAAATTATTTGACATTCTAAAACATGTTAAAAAGGAACATATTGACAATTGTGGTTGTATCCAGCAAAGCTGGATAGAAGGGAAGAAATTTTTTATTGAATAATATATTACATTAAGAAAGGTGATTAACAAAATGGTTGACAAAAAAATTGAAAACGTATATGTATGGTATTCTGGAGCTACTGACGTCACAGGCAAGAAGATAGTTGAAGCACTTGGTTGTAAGGGTGACAAGAAAATGCCGGATATGGATAATGTCTGTATGATTATAGGTTGGGGAACAAAGACAGATTTAGATATACATATTACTGTGCCTGTTTTGAATCATCCAAACATGATCAGGGTAAACAGGAACAAGTTCGAAGCCCTCTTAAAGATGGATCAGGATATAGTACCGACATTCTGTTTATCAGAAGATGTATTTCACGAGCTTGACTCGGATGCAAAAGGGGCCGTAAAATTTCCATTAATTGGTAGAACAAAATATCATCAAGGAGGAAAAGGATTCTGGTATTGTCCTACAAAAACTCACGTCAGGGAAGCCATCGATCAGGGAGCTCAGTATTTTCAGAACATGATTGAAATCAAAGACGAGTACAGACTCCACGTATTTGGTAACAAAATCTTGCATTCAGTCAAGAAGGTAAAAAGAACAATTCCCGAAATTGAGGAAGCATTCATCCGGCAGGAATTCGACAGACTAAAGAACCTGGCAGAAAAAAATGGAGACGCTTTTGATGAGCAACTGGTAAAGACAATACTCCAAAGACAGGCCAGACGATATGCACAAAACGGGCCTGACATGCTGATCCGGTCCAACCGGATGGGATGGAGATTTGCCCCCGCAAATGAAACTGACTATCCTAAAGCTCTTGCAGAAGCTGCGATTAGAGCAGTTACAAACATTGGGTTGGACTTCGGAGCTGTAGACTGCTGTATTGATGTGGAAGGCAAGGTTTATGTTATTGAGGTCAACTCGGGACCTGGTCTTGAAGGTGGCGCTTTGGCCAGATGGGTATCATCTCTGGAAAATGCAATAAAAGACACGCTGAAGGTAAATGAGGCAGTCATAAAAACGGAAGAGAGTCAAAAGCCTCATGTCTGTGCATGTGTTGGACACAACTGTGATCACAAAAACTCTGGAAAAGAAAAACTCAAAGCCAAACTTGAGATTATCAGCCAGCTGTTGGAACAGGCAGACGAAGATGACACTGCTGTTATCGAAAAACTTTTCAAAAAAGCTTTTAAATAAAACTTCATGCTGGGTAGTAATTTGCTACCCAGCATGAAACAGCGGAGGAATAAGTGAAAATATACGGGGATAAAAAAATAAAATATATTGCTCTCGAAATGATAGAAAAGGTTGAGGACGAGACTCATAATCCTGTAGTAAAATCCGGGGCATTCATTGGAGAGTCGGAAAAGTTTATCGTATTATATGAAGATGGTAAAATGTCGGCAATAAGTCCTGATTTTTATGATTTTTTGTCAATAAGGATAGAATATGAAGATTCCCAAACACTTGTTGTTTTAACCAAAGAGAAGCAGGACCAAACAGAAGCGAAAAATTTTCTGGTAAAAATACATGAAGAACTTGAAAAGAACGGTTTTATCAAAAATAAAAAGATTTTTGATAAAAGTAAATTCGACCTTTCAAACTTTTCAGGGAAAAAGGACGAGGCTAATAATCAAAACGATAAACCAAAAAGTTATAATTCTTATAACTATACTAATTACAACACCGGTAATACTGTTAATACAAACAGCACTGTTAACACTACCAATACTGTTAATTATAAATCTTACTTTTTCTTTACACGAGAAAAACCTGATGAAAGTATCATAGAGGAGATGAAGACCAAAGTGGAAAGCCTCAAAAACGGTGCAACAATAAAAGTCCCTGATGTCGATTTTAGTAGCATACTTGTTGAAAATGACAGGTGGTCCGGAGTAATTGGTTATTATTAAAAATGTGGGGTGCGGATATGATTGGTAATGATAATATTAAAAAGCAGTTAATTATGTCCAGCCTGGCAGCTAAGAAGAGGAATAAAAATATGCCGCACACACTATTTAGTGGCGCTCCAGGCTGTGGTAAGACAAGTATGTCAAGATATATAGCACAAGAGTCTAATGTACCGTTTTTATCTGTGATACCGGATGAAATGGATGGTTATAAGAAAGTTCTCGGAATTCTTGAAAAACTTAACCACGATAATTACGACAGTAAAGGAAACAGGATAGGACCAGTGAAACCTACCATGCTTTTCTTTGATGAAATACATCGCATGCCCTTAATCGGACAAGAGATTTTAGGGATAGCTATGGAAAGTTTCGTTATTGAATCTGGAAAACCGAACAAATATTTCTGGGTTCCTTATTTTACGGTAGTTGGTGCTACTACAAAAGCCGGTAAACTAAGCAAACCGTTCCGGGACAGGTTCAAGCTGCAGTTTACATTTGAACCATATTGTATTGACGATATGGTTAAGATTGTAAGATTTCATGCGGAAAAAAAAGAACTGTCAATAACTGATGAGGGGGCTTTGGAGATAGCCAAAAGAAGCCGTGGAACACCAAGGATAGCGGTAGGCTTTATTGAGCGGGTAAGAGACAGAGTTCTCATAGACCATACAGACCAACAAAATGGGGTTTCAATAGAGTTAATAAACAATGTATTTTGTGATCTAGGTATAGACCAGAGAGGATTCACAACTACAGAGTTGAAAATTTTGAAGACACTGTTCCAAGCCGATCAAGCAATTGGTCTTGATAACTTGTCTATTATAACTGACGAGGATAAAAAAACCATCCGTGACGCTGTTGAACCGTTCCTGATCAGAGAAGGGATGATGATCATCAGCGGTAAGGGCCGTATGATTACAGAAGAAGGAAAAAAGTACTTCAAAGACAGGGGAGAAGTTCCAGTCAAAGAAGAAATAGACTTCAATTATGAAAGAAAATAATTTGAGAGGCTTTGATGTATATCTGCATAAAATGTAAACAAGAAATGCACTGCCATAAAAACAGTGTTGGTGCAAACTATGGTGATGGTAACATTCTTCCTGGAGACGTTTTCAAATGCTCAGGATGTGGTAGTGAGGTATTGGCCTGCAGAAAAGAAAAAGTTTTTGATCCAAAATACACTACACAAGAGCTTTATTTTGATATGACCAATAGAGAGTATCCTGCTTTGATAAAACTCAATGATAGTCTCAAGTACAAAAACAAGAAGTCTCTGTTTTCAAAAATCATCGAACTTACAAACAAAAATTAAATCTATATTGGGAGAGAGTTTATGACAACAACCAAATTAAAAGATCCTTTTGCGAGTACTGATCAACTATCGCAGGAAACGATTAGAAAAATATATGAAAAGTACTACAATACATTTAGTGAACAGTCGTTTGAGCTTCCGGCATTTGACGACAGTAAACTTACTAAACAGAAGCTTGAGAAAATAAAAGTTAATGAGCCTGATGGATCTGATGAGCCTGTTATAAACAAAAGAAAACAGTTCGATTTTGGTAGCTGGACTGCATCAGGTTGTTCAACTATAGGCCGTATAAAGAAGCCGCCTGAAGTCAAATCAAAACAAGATCTACAATTTCCCAAAGTAGCTGATTTAGACTATCTTGAAGAAGAATTAAAACAGGATGAGAAAAAAAATCCGTACCAAGAAAGATATGATGACTTGAGAAAAAAACTTGAGGACTTGAGAGTTTTTATTTTAACTAGTTTTCCAGAAAACGAAAACTCAACCAACGCTCTAATCGCAGTAGATGAAATTGAATCAAATGTCCTATATTCTGTGATAGGAAACAATGATTATTAAATACGCGTCTCATAAACGATTAGAGTAAACAGACAAGGGTTTTATGTCATGATAAAAAAAGAATTATTCATGCGAGTGGAGGAGCCGACCTACTCTGTAACTTACGGTGTTTACTACAATGACAGTGATAAGGAGCCACAAAATATAAAGGAAGCTAAAGAAAATTATTCCGCGCAGACCGTAAAAGGACATAGTTGTTTTTCAAGTCTTTCAAAAAAAATTTATGCTTACCATGAAAAAACAGGTATTATTCCAAACAGATTATTTTACGAATCTGGTTTTCATTTAAAATCAAACTTGGAAACTGCAGAAAAATGGTTGACATTGTGCAAAAAACATAATATGATTCCAAAAGATATAAAGATAAAAAATCTTATCTCGGATGGTAATCTTTATCTTAAAATTGACGGCATGAAGTTAAACCAGATTTATGTCTATTTGTGTTCGGTAAGATATTTGTACGAATACCCAACATTTGTGAAAGCTGTATTACATCTTGTGGACATAGGTTTTGATTTTATGGTAGCGTTTGTTGTATCAGCGCAAACCATATTTCCAAGAAACATTCACTCAATTACTCCTGACCGCGCAGCGTATTCACCGGAAGAAGATATTACAAAAAAAACGTTCCATGTTATAAATGCTTTGAAGCTTAAAAAACTTATATCAGAAAACGCATTCAGTGGGAAAACTGTCAAAGATGGGGTTTTTAATGATGATACCTTCTGCATCCATGAAAATTTAATCAGTACTGACGTCAATATCTTACAAAAATATGGCGAAAGATTAAAATTTGATGAATTGCGCAGAGCAAAAATATATAAAACAGGCAAACTAGTCTTTAAAAGACAGTTTCCTAATACTACTTAACTGTGATTTATTGTTAGCATATTAGGAAATAATGTGCCCTGTTCATTTTTGAGTTAACCAAGTTCTCCAGTGGGAGATGGTTAACAGAAAATGTTTAAACAAACAGGAAGAAATCAGGTTCGAATCCTGATACTGATAAATCACTTAACCCAGTGATGGGCAGGCGACTAAGGCAACCCCTTCCCTGCCCTCACATGAACAATTAAACACATAGGGAGACAGCCCGTGCAATATATGGAATTAAATAAACTTATTGAACTTGAAGACCTGGAGTCAATAAAAGATAAACTCGAAGAAAAAAAGCAATTAGTTTCGAATGCAAGAGATGAACTAGAGTCTTTGGCTGAGGAGATCGAGGATTTGATCGGGTCTTTAGATGCTGCACAGGATAATATTACCGATGCACAAAACAGTATTACTGACGCTATCGACTCACTTTCTCAGTATGTGTAATATCCGGAGCCAAGAATGAAAAACAGATATAAATATCCGAGAACACCTCATCTCCCATGGTCTTCCGGCGCTTCAAAAGATGACAAAGTTCTTAAAGAAGTAGATATGTTTAATGGTAAAAATGTGGTTGTCACACTGAAAATGGATGGTGAAAACACATCATTTTATAATGATGGCCTCCACGCAAGATCCATAGACTCAAAAGATCACCAGTCAAGACACTGGGTAAAAGCATTTCATTCTATGATTGGGACACAAATACCTGATGGATGGAGAGTTTGTGGAGAAAATCTTTTTGCAAAACACTCAATTTTTTACGATGACCTCCCTTCATATTTTCTCGCTTTTTCAATATGGAGAAAAGAGGAGTGTCTGGGTTGGGAGCTTACCAAAAAACTATGCAATGACTGGAATATCAATATTGTGCCCGTAATATATGAGGGAGTGTGGTCAGGAAATATGGAAGAAATACTGGCAGATGTTTTTAGAACACACGAGAAAGTTCATGAAGGCTACGTTGTTAGAACAACCGATTCTTTTTTAATCGAAAAGTTCGGGGTAAACGTTGCCAAATTCGTTAGAAAGCATCATGTACAAACAAATAAACATTGGATGTACCAAAAGATTGAGCCTAACAGAATACGGCAATAGCTTAAAGTTTTTACGTTTGTAGTCCCTTTAAATGTTGCAAGATGTCATCTTGACATACATCCCATTCCCGAACCAGTAGTAGATATAAGTCCAATTACTTTTGGCAATTCGAATTTGGTAGTGGTCCGGATAATGCCTGGTGATCTTGTAAAGATTTTTAGGGTAAACACGAGGGTTTCGAGTGGGTCGGTGGGAGGGGAAACCTTTTATTAAGTATGGAGTAAGTAATAATGGTAATGGAATTTGTAAATTCAATAGATTCATGGCCTAAGGTATTCTTTGCCTCACTGGTTGTGATAGTCTTAGCTTTTCTAATAATAAAACTGATAGATAAAATACCGTAGTATAATATAGAAAGGATAACATGACAGAATTAGCTAACACAATAACTTCATGGCCTGCAGCTGCTGTAGCTATAGGATACGCTTTTGCGGCAGCTTATGTGATAGTGGGGATATTTAAATGTCTACTCGTACCGGACGGGCCGTTCGGTAAAAGAAAACAATGATAATACATAAAGTGTATTACTGCTATGGGAGGGTTTACGGCTTAACTAAACTTCAACTATCGGTAAAATGTTTGGTTCGACGTATAGGAACCCGGATCGGTGGCCGTATTCGTTAAGGAACCCTCCCCTAAAATTTATGAGGGTACAAATATGATAACAGATAATATTGGACCTGTAAGGCCACTATTTAAAGATACGGAACCTGATCCGAAAAAGCGTATGGAACGATTGCAGATCGGTTCCAAGTATAGTGGTATTATCGTAGATATTACAAGAAACGGGATGGAAATAACCGGGTATTATACTGGGTCTACAGACACAAAGTATACAAATTTAAGAGAACCTGTGTATATACCATGGGAAGAGCTGGCAAAAATGAAGGAAAGAATCGAAAAACCGACGCCTAAAAATGCCATATTACCTGACTACATAGATGATGATATAGACCAGGACTACATTGAATCTTTACCTATTGTAACAATAAATAGTCAACAATACTATATAGACCCTGTAAGAAAAGAAAGGCGGTCTGTTAAAAATCCAAAAGATGTTTTCAAATATTAAAAAGGTCAACCATGAAATTTGTAAAAGGAGATATACTCGATGCCAAACACGGCATAATATGCCATCAAGTAAATTGCATGTTGGTGATAGGTTCGGATTTATCAAAAAAAATAGTAGAAAAATATCCAGTCGTATATACTGAGTACCAAAAAATAGGTGCGAATTGCCCAATAGAGCAACGTCTTGGCCGATGCCACATTGTAGAGGTTAAAAAAAATAATTTATATGTTGCAAACCTATTTGCACAATTTTCAGCCGGCGCCAAAGGTATTACAGATTATGGTGCACTGGCTGTGTCAATGTTAAAACTAAATGAATTTCATCTTCAAAGATGTCATCCTAATTTTCCTATATTTGTGCCTTATTACATAGGCTGTGACGCCTTAGGTGATTGGAAAATTATCAAAGAAATTATTACAAATCAATTGCCTAACGCTATTATCGTAAGGCAGGAAGGAGGAAAATGATTTGCGAACTTTGTACAAATACTTTGCCGGATGGAGTTGACAAATGCTATTGTGGTGCACCAAAACTATTTTATGCACCAACTATAAAAAATTTTGTACTTAAAGCATATAAGACAAGAAAATATGTACGTTATCTGTGTATAAACTGTATGAGCCGAGGGTTGATGTATCCAAATACTAATACTGTAAATCAAGCATGCCCTGTTTGCGGTCAACACTTAAAATATATATTACCACCGACGATTCCCACACGTATTGTAAGCATTTGGAATTATGATGATAATCAATGAGAATAGACTACTATCTAAAAAGCAATCACCCATTAGTGCAGCCTGAGGGGGTTAGATCAGAAATAGTCTAATTCAATAAATAAACCTTACACACCGCCCAAAATTAAGAAAATTTGGTGAAGCAAATGATAATCCTTGAACGAGATCACACTAAACCTGACCAATACTATCCTTCGACATCATTTTATTGCCCATTTTGTTGGAGCGAAGACAACTTCTATTCAATCTCAAATACAAAATGTCACGTTTGTAAAGAAGACATTCCCAAAATGAGGTATATAATGGATAATGTGTACTATAGGATCAAATACTATAATGACAGGTGGAAATAATGCTATTTTTGGATAAAAAATTTATTAAAAATGACGGTGGCATAGAAGGCGTCCTCTATACTTATAATTGTAAGAATTGTAATGAAGAAATAGTTGGACAAGTTATTCCAGTTTTGTGCCACAAGTGTGGCCGACAACTGGAAGATGTAACATTAATCGACGAGTCTCTGTCGGCTAGAAAAACATTTCATTATGACAATGACTACTACGACGATGATTCATTTTATGATACTGTTTATCATTGAAAATATATTATAATAACATGGGAGAAAGATATATAAGAATAGGAATCTATAATGTACAAGATATATTAAATAAGGTTTTTACTAACGAAAAAAGAAGAAAGCTTATTAGGCAAGGTATAAAATACACAAGCCATGTTTGGAGAAACAACTCTTTTATATATCTTGATACCGATATAGGCATGAAAGAAATAAATGTAAGCAGACAAAAATACTGCATCTTTTTAGAGAAAGGTACATTCTGTAAAAAGTGCGGATTATCAGGCGAGTTTTTCGCACTTGAGAAAATGAGGTCGGAGCCAAAAGCCAGATACCACCTTAATCTGTATGGTATACAAAACGGTGTGGAAATTATGCTCACAAAAGATCATATCATACCAAAGGCCTGTGGTGGACAAAATCACATGTCTAACTACCAGGTATTATGCCAAAAATGTAATATAAGGAAAGGAAACCGGATGCAAACATGTTAGTTATGAACATAGCAAACTACTCAAGGGGTGATATATTATGTCCGTGCTGTGGAACAACAATATCAGGCCTTCATTTGGATAAAAAGGCGATAAATTATGTTTGTTTTAAATGTTACACTTTACTTCCCAGTATATTAAAAATTCAAAAAAATCTGACGACAAGGATAAAGTACTATATTAAAAATGATTTTGAAAATTTGTAAATCACATCGTGGGGAGAATACACATGTTACACCTCAGTAAAGAAACAACCGCCCAGATGGTGGACCTTGAATCATATGCGTATAACTATAATAGTTTTTATTCCTCAACTTACGCATTTGCCTTCGGTGGATACACAACACAATCCAAAATAAAGATAGTCACACCTTTTGAGACATGCAGAGAAATACTCATTAAATATCTAATCGATAAACATAAAGAACAAAAATATCCAATTTGCGGAACAGAGTTTAGATTATTCATATCTAAACGCCATAACGTTAATACTACAGAAAAAAAATTTTATGAGTACACCGAGCAAGACAATCATAAAATTCAAGCTGTGGAAAATGTATTGAACGTATTGGAAAAAGAGTTCAAGTTTGATGGACTCAGTAAGGTATCCAAATTAAACTCGGATTTGCTATATAATTTATATAACCAGACAAATCTATACATGCTCTGCGGGCCTTGGAACTGGATCTGTATGCCTCAAATGATATCATTGGCTTTGTTGATCGTAAAGTCCATCATTAATGATAATACACATAAGTGGTGTCTTTTTAAGGGATCAGACGACTTTATAGACTGTGTCGGCATTGAGTATGATGAGACAATTAAATACTGGAAACATTTTTTCAAAAATCATCATAACCTACTACTGGGACGCAGCCCTAGAAAAGTATTTCTTAAAAGTGAATCATACCACGGAATATACAATCTGTTGGTGACACAATACGCTGACAGAAAAACTTTGAATAACTGGAAAAAAATCGTGCAATCAATACATTAGAAACAAAAAGTGGAGCGGCTTTTTCGGGGGAGGGAGTCGTAAATAATCTTTAATAAGGAGGTAACAAATACATTATGAGAACAGTTAAATGGTTTACAGGTGATAACCACCTGGCTGAAGAATATCAACCATCGGGCTACCACTTTTCTTTTGCCCATTTTGATAAAGACAAGAATCTTGTTCAATGCCATCCCTGGGTCAAGTGTAAGGATTTTCTCCACGATGCTTTAAGAACACAAGTATCAGAAATACCGACAGATATTTTCAGCTTCAAATTTAAATATGGGGAAAATCCACCGATCGATCTAACAAAAACTGTTATGTTGGTAGCAACAAGTTCAAATGGGGTGGATGCAAGTAAAGAATTGAAAAACAGCATCAACCTTTTGAGATATTTTGAAAGGGTCGCAAAGGTAAAAAAGTCAAAAATGGAGGAAGTGTCCGCGACTGGACAGAAAAAATTTAAAAATGTGTTCCTGTTCGTAAGCAGTAGGATGTGGCTTACATCTCCTATACTTATTTCCATGTATTCATTTTTAACAAGACTTGGAGCTACATCAGGAGTAAATTTCGACACTAAATACAACAAAACACATATTGAAAATAAGCTTAAATCTTTACAAAACAGTAAAGATCTGCCTGCGGCGTGTACAAAAGATGTCAGTTATCTTAGTACCGTATGGGATAAGCTGTACAAAACTATTAAATTCAGAAGTACCCTTTTTGAAAAACAAAATGGTTTCCACAGCCTTTATTTTAAAAATGTGGGCATACATGAGTTTCATGATAGAGCTGGAATTGTATCTTTCTGTAAGCTCATTAGCCCAGACGAAAAGTTAAACGAGAAAGCAAAGGAGCTACTTCAGTGAACAAACAACTACAATTACCAATAATTAAGCATAGATTACCGGTAGTAAAATATGAAGGTTACAAACCTTCATATGAATTTTCTTTCAGCCTTGTCTCGCTGAATAAAAAAGAAAGATGTCAAATTACTTCTTGGCATACATGTCGAGAAGAGCTAAACAGGGAAGTTTTAACAAAAATCTATGATGATATGGACTCTTTAGTAGATATAGATACGCTTAGGATTTTAGTAAAACCACCATATGATGACTACATTGATTATAAGAAAAACCTGTTTAACGCAAGGGCCGCATTGAGGCTTTGTGAAGAGCATGCAGGATGGACAGAAAGAAGTGTGATCTCGACAGTAAACCACAGTCAGAACATAGAGGCGTATCTTATCACCGGTCCTGGAGAATGGATGTCATCACCACAGATGCTTTCATTGGCAATACATCTTATAAGACTTATTTGTTTTTTCGGGCCGGCAGACGTAGATAGCTGGGAATCATTTGAAAACTGGATGAGTAAAAATTGCGACTACAACGAAGTTGGCAGAGAGTATGATGATGATAGCAGCTATGAAATGGACAATAATCTGAAAATAACCATAACAACTAACGGAACCATATTAAAATATATATCTGATATTCTGAAACACAGTACTACACTTTTCAAGAATAATGATTCGTGGTGTTCAGAATTTATTGACGGTGATGGTTACGTTGACGGTGATTTTACTGATAATTCAGGTATAGTGTCTTTTTTAAACAGTATCAAGATTAAATCGGGGTACAATTATGGGTATTTAAATAAATGCGTTATCCCGGCATCCGCACAGTTTAGAGAACTTATCAAAAAGTAATATTAACACTTGTAATATAATATAATATAATATAATATAATACATTTTATAAAAGGAGATTAACCATGACAAATTTTACCATTGGCTCTGATTCCGAATTCTTTATGAAAAGAAACGACGGCAAGTTTGTTTCAGCCATTCCATTCCTTAATGGAACCAAACATCACCCTGAATTTTTACCAGAGGGCGGCAATATCCAAAGAGATAATGTATCTCTTGAAATCGCCACTAATCCCGCTAATTCGTTGGAAGCATTTCTTAAAAACGTTCAGCTTACCATGAAGGGGGCATTCGGAAAACTACCTGAAGGCCATGATCTTATCGCCACACCATCAGCCTGCTTCGATCAGGATCAACTTGAGGATCCGGAAGCCCAAATGTTTGGGTGTGATGCTGACTATGATGCCTACGAAGTAAGGGAAAACGACAAACCGTTTGTGAAAAATCCACTCTTCAGGTCTTGTGGTGCACATATCCATGTTGGAACAGGAGATAATGAAGCAAACAATTTTCTTCTGGATTTTTGGGGAAAAATCAATATGGTTAAAACCATGGACGCGCTGCATGGACTGATTTCTACAATTTTAGATCACAGCAAGGAAGCAGTCGACAGAAGACAGTTATATGGTAAGGCCGGCACTCACAGACCCAAACCTTATGGTGTTGAATACCGTGTTCTTTCAAATTTTTGGAAAAAAAGTCCTGTGTTGGTTAAACTTATGTATCATCTTACCGAAGATGCTATAGAGCTTATGCGTTCCGAAAAAGCTCTTACTCTTATCGAGGAAATCGGGGAAGATAATATTAAAAGGATTATCAATGAAGGCCTGGCGGAAGAAGCTGAAAAAGCAGTAAAAGACCACGTATGGGAACATCTGAGCGACGACTCACGAAAATACTATAACCTTTCGATTGAAACACTATCAGGAATTAAAGCCCTTTCTGTTGAATGGGGTATTAAGGAGGCTGTATGATTATTGGTTTACCTGTATCTGATAACAAGACCCAGCATATTATAAACAAGGCTTACGTGGATTATATTCAAGGTGCTGGGTATCAACCATTCTTAATCACAAGAAACTATTCGCCAGAGAAAGTAGTTGGGATATGCGATGGGCTTATTTTGCCGGGAGGAATTGATCTTGATCCAATATATTATGGGTATGATAATTACTCTTCACGATCAGTCGATCCAACAAAAGATGAATTCGAAAGGTCCCTTTTCTATTATTTTAAAGAATGTGAAAAACCCATCTTCGGAATATGTCGAGGTCTGCAGCTGATTGCCAGGGAATTTATACTGTCACATAAAGTTGATGACCGTATTTATTTCTCATCACATATAGACGGACATAATCAGGTAATAAGTCAGGATCTGGACCGTAATGTAAAATCTCACTGGGTAAAATACGATGCTGCATTATACGGAAAGGACTTTAAAAAAGAACAAGTCATGCCAGTTAACTCAATGCATCACCAAGGTGTTTCGGTGAGGATGTATGAAACCAAAAACAAAGTCCGAAAAAAGCTGGATATGTCTTTTTCAGGTTTTGAAGTTTTGGCGTGGACAGAACGAGGTATTGAGCTTAAAGATTGGACATTGTGTGAAGCGTTTAAAATCAGCCATTGGGGTAGTCCGATTCTAGCTGTTCAATGGCACCCGGAAGAACTTATGGACGTAGAATTAATAAAAAATTTTTTCGGCACCAATGAGATGGGCCTCATAAATGATGCTGTCGCACTGCCGTAAAACTACAACTTGGGTAGGAAAAATATTATGATACACTATTTAAAGGAAATAGATGAATCAAAAAACCTGATCTACAACATAGAAGACTACATAGAGGAAGATCTAAACATACTCCCTGATGGTTCTGTGATATACGGCGGTGCCGTCAGGGATTTTTATGCATTTGATGAAATTATGGGAGATATAGATCTGATTGTCAAAAGCAACATGGACGCAGTAAAATTAAAAGATACTCTTGCAGAGCATGGTTGGTCACGACAAAATTCATTAATCGTTGGGTATGAGGAAACACCGTTTAAAGTTGCACACACTTTAAAAAGAGATAGCCGGCAGATACAAATAATAATTTTAAAAGCCAGCAAATCTAAACCAATGAGTTTTATTGATCTCGTTAGACAAGTCGATTTAGCGTGCTGCGGTATGTTTGCACTTTATAAAGGATCCGTGTATACGGTGTTGCCAAATGCTCTAAACGATTGTCAAGATAGGATATTGGATCTGTCACCATATTACAGAAAAGGTGTTACAAAAAAACTTATAGAAAGAATAAATAAGTTTATGTCTCGAGGTTGGACTTTATCTGATTCACTTATTAAACTACTCAAAACTGATAAAGAATGGAAAGAAAGTGGTTCTCCAAAGTCATTGCTATTTAAAAAGGCAGTCAAGGAATATGCAAATGGTTTAAAGTGGATCAATTTTTCGTGAACGTACTGATAACTATAAAATACAAAGTGTTCTTATAGTAAGGGAATGGGTGTTTGTATATGAAATATACTAAAATTTTTCTATACGGTACTTTAAAAGTGGGAGGTGTATTAACAAGTACATTCATTGACGAAAACAGGGAATGCTATGAACGTGCTTCTGTAAAAGGGTATGATTTATACGATGCCGGATATTTTCCGGCAATGGTTGATGGTAATGGGGTTGTGAAGGGGGAACTCCATTACTACAAAAACGGTGAGGATATTTTAAAAATATTGGACGCCATAGAAGGATACGACAAACAAGATCACGCACGTAGTTTGTATATCAGAAAGAAAATAGAAGTTTTAACAGACAATGGTAGGCAAATGGCTTATGCTTATATATTTAATCGTAAACCGGTAGGTAAAAAAATAGAAAAAGGAGAATGGTATGTTAATAAATGAAATTAGGTTGGACCCAAGATCTCAAACCCCCGATGCACCGCTTGTATTTAGAATTGATGAGCCGGTTATCGATGGCGGTCATGTGGTAAAGGAGATAAAGTTTTTCAACCCGGCAGTAAAACCTTTTAACAAATCTGCGGAATTTATAGGCCCTGTATATGTAATATACTTTCACAACATACCCGAAAGACGTATTATAGCAGCTGAAACAGTAACATCTGCCGAGGCAGTGGCAGTAAAAACCGGACCGGCATTTGATCTTCCGGAATAAAAGGAGGGATATGAAAGAAAAAAAGATTCTTGTACAAGATGACATTAACTACGACAGGGCCATCTCAGGTCTTGGATTGATGACAGATGACACGGTTGACTTTTTAATGAACCCTAAAGACTATAAGATGGTCTTACTCACAGGCGGGGCAGATGTTTCGCCGGAATTATACAATGACACAAGCCCTGAAAGATTTTGTTCTTGTGATCCAATGCGTGATGCATTAGAACTTCAAATAGCAAATGCTGCCTATGAAAATGGTATTATAATGGCCGGTATATGTAGAGGTGCTCAGTTTTTAAATGTTTTTTCGGGCGGTAGAATGATGCACCATATTGACAACCATGGTGGAGTACACCATTTGATGACAGTATCAGTACTTGATATTGATATAATGATCAACAGCCTTCACCACCAAATGATTATTCCTGGTGATGAAGGTCATATTGTTGGATGGTCTACAAAAAATCGATCAAAAGAATACTATGGAAAAGAGGATAAGCTCGAGACCTGGGAAGATGAAGAGTCTGAGGTCATTGTAATTCCTAAATTCAAATCGTTTGGAGTCCAATATCATCCGGAAATGATGCCAAAAGACTCTCAAGGATATAATTTTTTCTATAATATGGTAAAAAATGCCCTTGAGATGGACTTTGATGATTTTTCAGATGCATACATTTATGGAAACGACAACGTTCGGTATCTTGACCAGCAGTACATGAAAAAAGGAAAAGCAGGATATGGATTTTTTCATTGAAGATGACTTCGAAGAACATAATGAGCCTGAACCTGACACACAGCATTCTGAAGACCATTCGGAATGCTGTCCTTTAAATTGGCAAACGGTCGGCCTTGCGATGTCTTTTGCAGATCAGATTGCGAGTAAAGAAAAAAAGCCGGAACGTATGAGTATTACTGATAAAGTCGAAGTATGCTCCTTGAGAAGAGACTTGCTCTCAGAAGAGCATAGAGGATCATTTGAGGACTACATAAAAGATATAACTTCTGGAAGAAGGAGCCTTTTCGATGGAATCAAGAAAGAATAGAATGCTTGAGGATATTGCAATATTTTTGATGTTAGGGCTTTTAATATTTACAGGACGTATTATATTATATCTTACAGGTATTATGTAAGATTTGACAAATCATATAAGGAGAAGTTTATGGAAAAAAACCTATTGCCTGCGTGTGCAATAGTTGACCGTATAAGATTAGATCAAGGATACACCTACTATAGAATAACTCCGTGGAGCTTTGTTGACCAGACTTCTGAGACTCTTATTAGAAGCGCAAATGCTACAAGTGATGTTGATGATGATGAGCAGATTGTGAGGTGTTAATGCCTAATTATACGGACTCGGAACTTAAAACCCTTTGGTATAAGTTTGGAAACATACCGATAAACTCTGAAACCGAGGAGATCGAAGAAGCTTTTTTATGGTTCCCGGTCGGAACTGACAGATTTGAGATTTGGGATTGGTTTGACCAGGCACATTCCAAAGGTGTTTTTTATCTATCAAACAACCGAAGATTAAATTAACAGTTCTATGTGCTTAACCCACAGCGCTGGTGCAGTGGTCAGGAACACACCTCTTCGCGGCGGTTCAACTCCGTCATTACTGCGGTCTTGAAGATGAGGTGATTCGGGTTCAACTCCCGATGGCACATATTACTATTTCATAAATATTAGACTACCTTATTTTACGTTATTGCATTAAGGTGGTAGGAATGACTGTGGTGGAAACAGTATCCATGTTCAGAGTATCACTTGTAAAGGAAAAAACAGTCGCTTTATACAAACGATCTATTATAACAAATTCGGCAATTGCGGCTAACTTCTTTAGAGCTTTTATTAGCAGTTATGGACAAACAGATAGAGAGCAATTTTGTGTAGCACTACTAGATGTAAAAAACAGTGTAATAGGGGTCAGTATTGTTGCCACCGGTGGTCTAATGAGTACGGCAATATCACCAAGGGAAGTAATGAGGGTAGCTTTACTGGCAAACGCCGCAAGTATAGTCTGTTGCCATAACCACCCGAGTGGTGATTGCACGCCATCAAAAGATGATTTTAGCGCCACAAAAAAAATTGTAAGTGCAGCAAACGTAATGGATATAATAGTCCATGAGCATCTGATCATATCTTCATTTGACAAGAATTATTACAGCTTTTCAGATCATGGACATATAATTGACAACCAAACAACTTATTAACTTTTAGTCGGGGCCACGTTCCTTTGAATTCTGCCATTGGTGTGTTTTCTTCGACCAACGCTGAATCTGTAGTTTAATGGCAAAACCGCAGGCTCATACCCTGCAGTATGAAGGTTCGAGTCCTTCCGGATTCAGCAACCTCAGAAAGGAAAATAATATGATATTTTTATGTCCTTATTGTGGAACAAAAAAATTGGAAGTGGTTCTGAACAAACAAAACATGACACACATAAAAGAAGTCTGTGCAAATGGTAAATTATGTCTAAACTTAACAGAAAAAAATGATGTTGAAAAATACCAATGCTCTTATTGTGGGTATGTTTTAAAAGACAGAAACAAAAAAATTATCCGATTTGAAAATGATTTAATAAAATGGGTAACACACAGAAATAATTATTGGTAGTATGTAGTCTTTATTCACCATAGTTTTCCTCCTATGGGGTTTTTTAGTATCTGTGTATAAGTCGGGTCTGTAGCTTAATGGCAGAGCCGCAGGCTAAATCCCTGCAAGTGTGAAGGTTCAAGTCCTTCCGGGCCCGACACCTCTTTTGTTAAAATGATTTTATGTGAAAGGAGCACTTTAATATGACTAAGTATGTCATCCAGTCTTTTGATAAATATTTCATAAAAGACAAAGGAAATATGCTGGAAGAAATATATGATCTGTACCACGCAACAGTATATGACTCTGTACATGACGCAAAGAACATATGTGCTTCATGTGCATACTTCAAGCACTTTAAGATACTTAAGTATGATACAGTAAAAAAAGAGTTCGATAAATGGACAGCCGGTGGTATGGTCAGGAGGCAACTATCCAAGATAGACAAGAAAATGTCACGAAAATACAACGGTGAGCCTCTTGAAGAAGTAATCAAGTTTTTTATTTATCATCATGCAAATGAAGATAAAGTAAGATACCAAGACTACAGAACTTGGCCAGATCTGTTTCTTTTGAGTAAGATGTTGATGAAAACGGAAAAATACTCAAACAGAGACTTCAGTGAGTTTTGGATCACTTTTAATATAGCTGTGAAAAGGGATTTATCTTTATCCGAGTTTAAACAAGATCTTGGCCTGGCGCTGAAATACGCAACTTATAAAAAGAATGGTTTTTATGTATTCAGTATTATGGATCATGAGCTTTCAAGTTATGAGTGCCGGTATTTATACGTCCATGAGTCAGAGGATCGTGCGCAAATTGTAAATCATAAGGAGCGTATAAAATTTGAAGGCAGCCTGGAAGAATGTTTCGGTGAAATAAAGACAAAATATTATTACGAGTAACATTAAATGCCTTAGTATAAACTATGTGAAACTGCAAAGAAGGTAAAAACAACATGCAACAAGTACTGTTAACCGGTCCAATAAGAACATCGTATCATTGCCCAGTTTTAAATCAACAAATCACCCGCGAATTTTCACAGGATGAGTGGGAAGCTGGTGAAGAAATAGTCACTCACGAGTATGGTTCTCATGCTGGTTTGAATTTTTTATGTCGATGCGGTGAATGGCATTTTTTAAAAATGCAATATTAAGTGATTAAGGATTTTATGGTTGAGAGGTGCACTTTTGAAAAATATTTTATATTTTAAGGCCGGTCATCATCCGGCAGTGATTCATAAAATAATGATAGATGAAATAGGACTGATATACTCAGAATTAGTTATCGTACACGCAATAGACGTTAGGAAGAAAAACAAAGGTATAGAAACAGGCTAATTATGCACATCTCCAAAATATTTGAGTTAATGAGTAGCATAGAAATGATAAAAAACATTCTGGGAAATAAAGCATCCGATGAGGAAATAATGTTCATGCTGTTCTTTCTAGCCGATTCGCTACATAATACCGAAGACCTTACGGCAATGGCCAAAATGATAGAATACAAACTGACAAATAAAAGGTAGAGTATTATTTATGCCTGAACTTGGAAGAATAATTCCGGAAAAAGCATATCAGACCACCGACGGTAGAATATTTACCGGTAAGGATGCAAAAGAAAAAGCGGAAGATCATCAGAGGTACTTAAACAATGGTAAACCAAAAAAGAAACGTAAAAAGAAGACGAGAAAAACGAGGTAAACATACATGTCAAAAAACTTAAATGATATTGCTCACGAAATATGGGCGTCGGCCCAGTTACACCCAAACGAGGGTATCGAGGACGGTATTCATAGAATCAAGAAGATCTTAAAAGAAAGAGAGCCTTATAAAGTCTTCATAGACATGTCCGGTGGATTACCGCACGAAATAGTATCTGAAGTTGACCTGGACGTTGTGGTTGTGGACTTTGATGACGATGAGGGAGATACCAAAGTAATAGATGGGAGAGAAGGATACGTATTCGAAGGTGTCGTAGCGGATGTCGATCCTAAAAGAGTTAGAAAGGTATTCAAATCGGTGGAATATGGATAAAGAACAGGATATAATTAATAATGCTTTTGCTGACCATGGTATAGAAGCGATAGAACGTTATCGTCATGCCGGATATGAAGTTATAAAATTTTCTGATGGAAAATACGAAGTTGAAATGGTAAGAAAAATGCCTGGCCGATTATGGAAACTTCGTGGTGATATAGTTCCTGACTGGATGCTTAAGTCAAAGGGCGAACAGTACATAAAGACTTTAGAGTTAGCTATAGGTGTTATGGCTATTAAGCAGAATCAAGATTAATCCTTCCATAAAATCATTCCAACGCTCCTTCCTATATAAAAAGGGCCGCATTTGTTTAGCGGCCCAGCCACTTTTATTCATCTCTTATGAAAATCTCAAATTCAAACCACAGAAACGATAAAGAGTAATACGTTGTGCATGCACAGTATCTAAGCCAGCAAGGATCGTATTCTGTTTTCCATTTAAACAGCCTTGGAAACAACTCGAAAGTATCTCTTGATATGGTTAGTTCTAATCCTCCTATCCTTGATTTCATATAATATATTACCTTCCTTCTTTTTCCTTTTCCTTACAGTACTCAACAACTAATCTTCTTGCTTCCTCAAGTTTCGGTGTCTCAACAAGTTTACACCGTTTTTTAAGATCTTGCGCAACACGCCTTTCAAACTCCTCTGCATCTTTTCCTCTTAAAATTGGGGTAGGTTGAATTTCTATAGACATTTTATCCTCCATATTTTAATTACTTTTCTTCTTTTTCTCGTTGCCTTCTTGTTTTTTCTTTTTTTTATTTTTTTTATTCTTAAGGTCATTTTTCTGAATCACTAGGACCAGGCCTCTCGTCATTTCCGAGATGGTATCATACTCTGGTTATAACTGAAGCTTACCCATCAAATATGTGATAGTTTCCATCTCAATATCTTCACTGTTATTTAACAAGGTTTTAAAATCCGAAAAATCATTAGAGTCAGGATTATCTATAAGGTGTATTTTATTTACACCCATTACTTCAAAAACGTCTCCAATAACATATCCTTCCTGGTATTCTATATCAGCGTTACTACCTTCAAAAATAACACGTAAAAGTTTAGCATGTGTTACTTTAGGATGACTAGCTTTTACTTCTGAAATTTCAAATACTTTAGGGTCCAAAGCCACGTTAGTACCTCCATTTAATACAGTAATTTTTATAAACTATCCATGCCTTAAAACACGGAATTTAAGTGATATTACAACTCCTTAAGTTGCGCTGTCGATATTTCAGGGTCAGCTAAATAAGTTCCGTACACACCAAACAGGTTTTCAAAATGCTGTACACTAATATCATTTTCCACCTGCCCGTTACGTAACAACTCCAGTAACCGAAAAAACTCAATCTGAACAGCATTAATCCAAGATTCAAACAAAATACATAGATCAGGTTTAGGTTGTCCTTGCTCTGCTGCATTTAATGCTGATGCGATTATATTCATTTTTAAATCTGAATCATATCTAATTAATCCATCAGGCCGTTGCTCGATAAATTGTTTGACGTTTCGATATAGAGCTCCTATGAGTTCTGTAGAAGTCTTATTTGTTACAGTATATGTTATATATACTGTCTTATTAGGTAAATCTACAATCCATTGAGTATAATGATTCCGCATTACAGTTTCCCATGGCTGAATTTCCGGCTGATTTTCGATGACCGGTAGCCACACATCTTTTGCGTGTTCCGGCAGGTTAGCCCAGTTGGGTTCTGCACCTACCGATTCGATTGTTCCAAAAGGGCAATATGCCCATAAGTTGATTTGCATTATTTTACCCTCCGAAAAGTTATGGAAATAATATTGTTAGGGTTGAAGTCAGTTCCGATAGATTCCATATTGCGAGTATTGCCATTTAAGGCGCTGACAAGCCGAAGGCCGGTTTCGGGAATGTCGGTGACTTTTTTGAGCGAAATTTGATCGTAATAAGCGGAGCGTCCATCTCCTCCTTTGTATAATCTAAATCTTTCCGGAGTTGTTCCTGTGCCTATATAGGTTCTATATGCATTTCTGTGTGTCCACTCAGTAAGGCCTAACACATTACTTATAAAATTTGAGAAGGCATCCCATTGTATACCAGCAGAACTAACACCTGATTTCTGCCACACACTACCGAAATATAAAGAGCCAGAGTTACCGACGATGTCTTGATAACCCAACGACACCAAACCACTTGTACGAGTAGATAACACACACCATGAGCCACCTCCGGCGGGAGAACCATCCTCGATACGAACCAATGCATTCGGGTCTGCGATTGTCCAGCCAGATAAGTCGGTTTCAAAATCCCCATTAACAACCAACTCACTCCCCAACGCTAAACCCCCGCCCTTACCCGCACAATAAGCCGTAGCCTTCACACCCACATTGTCGGTAAGCGTAGCCATCCAAGCCGTATTTCCAAGATCCCCGGCAAAATCCCCAAGATCCATGCCCTCGATCCACAACATAGATTCGCCATCCCGCGTTGCAAGACGAACATTCGCCGCTGTTACGGGAAAAGTGACTTCGTTGACCAGTCGGAACCTGATAGACGCAACATTATTGGGATTAAAGTCGGTTCCTAATGAAGCCATGTTGCGGGTGTTGCCGTTATAGGTGCTTACAAGATGGATACCGGTTTCGGGAACGTCTGTAAGTGGTATAAGTGATATGTATTCCATTACCCGTACTCCGGCAAGCAGCGTATTTCTGGTTCTCACCAACCTATTACCCGTACTCGCCATAGAATAACTATTTATATACTTTGTATGTTCACCAAGTAGATAATCATGTGTAATACCCCCAAAGGCCGCATTTGAATAAAGATCATTATCCCCACCTTCGCCTGATCTATGATATGATAACTTACAAATACTCTTTTCATGGTTTGAAGTTAGTAGTTGTTGGGCATAGTTGTCAAAGGTCCCGTTTCCGGTCAAAGTCAGTTTTCCATCAGCAATAGACGCTGTACCAAAAAGCGTCCAGCCAGTAATGCTTGAAAAATCCCCATTGGTTACCAACTCACTCCCCAACGCTAAACCCCCGCCCTTACCAGCCACATAACCCCGTGCCTTCACCCCTGCACCGTCAGTTAACTCAACTTCCCACGGCGTAATACCTAAAGCTCCGGCATAGTTTGAAAGATCCAACCCCTCCACCCAAAGCATTGCTTCGCCGTTCAGAGTTGCAAGACGGACATTTGCAGGCGCTACCGCATTGGTTCTTTCAATGCTGCGCGTCCACATAGCTCCCGTAATAGTACCATCGTTTTTGTTATTGGAGATTTCCGGCAATCTGGTCAAGCTGGAAGCATCACGGTACATAGGCCAATATCCGATGAGTCCGGGTTCACGGCCAGTGAGTCTATGGGTTTGGTAGTAGCGAATTTCTGATAGAGATATAGCACGATTGAAGATAGCAAAATTGCTCAAGCGTCCCACTAATAGATGCGAGAAATCAAACGACATACCAATTCTTAATGGATTAGTTGTAGTAATATTAGTTAATGCGGTTGTTTCCTGCTCACTATCTAAAGCGCCATCGATATAAATTTTTAATGTACCAACTGAATTAAACACCACCGCAACGTGATAGAACCTGTTCAGAGATAGTTGAGCCGTAGAGTTGCGGAGAGTTGCGTTTATACCCGTCCGCAGACGATATGTCCCACCACTATAAGTTGTTGATACGCTGAAGCCGCTTGCACCACCATTACCCGAACCTTTCTCAAAAATACGCCCAAACTCATTGAGGCCAGACCTATTTAGGAAGAAAGAAAAGGAAAGACCACTTAAGTTTAAAAAATTATTACTGTGCGGAACAGTTACATAACTGCTTCCGTCAAACAGCAATCCCCACTCATCTGCTGGGCTAAAGACCCTGTTTTGTGCTGGAATTATCATGATGGGATCCTCATATCGGCGCCAGACAGAAGGATATACATATTGCCGGAATAATCCGTTTTCCAGGAAAATATATCCCGCGCGCCAGGTGTAGGGTTTAAACTCAATATTATCCCATGAGGCCATTGTAACGTTGGAGGCCAAATAATATTTCTATTTCCGGAAATATCTTGTATTACGTCTAATGTGCCTGAAGCCGAACTCGGAACGTTTGAGAAAGTAAGAGTAGTAGTAGATTGTTCTAGAGTCAGTTCTATGTTATACCCATTGTTTAAATTAATTTCTAATGCACCGCTATCAGCAGTTAAGGCTTGACTGCCTGTTCTTTTTGAAAATTCAACAATAAGCGTAGATAGCTCTTCTGCTGTAATAGAAATTTCACCGTACTTAAGTTGTGAGTCTGTATTTTGAGCATGTTTTATGTTTAATGCTTCAGCAATATCAGCGTCTGTTTTTACACCGTGTAAAGTAGCTACAGAAACGTTACCAACTAACAACTCACCTGTTACGTAAACATTCCCAGGCATATAAGCAGAGCTTCCGAACTTATAAATATCACCAGTCTCTGTTCTTACGTGTAACCCTGCATTTCCTGGACCAATATCGTCAGAGTAAAGTTGGACCATGTCTGAGGGAGACGCTGTAGGGCTTACACCATTTGCTATACCTAATACCTTCTCGGAGTTGGTTCCAAATATAGATGTCCCTACTCCAGTGTTACTAATTGTATTAATAGATAGGGCCTGTAGGTTATTACTTAATTCTGTATTGCCAGCAATGCTGAGTTTTACTGAGTTAAAAGTTATCTCTTTCGTAGCATCGAATTGAACCTGTCCGTTTGTACCATTAGCATAAAAAGTTATATTTCCACCGTTTGATAAGTTTGTAAAATTCATATGCTTAGTTGGTTGGTCAGCAGAAATATTACACTGTATTCCACCTGCTGGAATAAGCATTAAAACCCCGTTACCAGTGGTTTTAAATGCTAACGACTGATCTACATCGGTACTGATGGTAATAGTATCTGCCACATCTTCTATTACCTTTTTACCATTTACATAAAGTGAAGACGCCCCTACAAACACCTCATCAGCGTACACTGATTTAAATTTGTTTTCTTCGTTGCCGATAGATCTTACAGAGATGGGACCATTGGCACCTGTCATTTCGGGTAAGAAATCGCCGGCAAATGGTTGACTACCATCGGCTTTAAATAAACTACTTAAATCTTGACCAGACGCAACAGTATTCCAGTTGATAATATCTTGAGTAGATATTCCAGCTGCAGCAGATGATGAAAACACTGGATCGGTCTCAGATTTAAGATAACTTTCCGTATGATGGGCATCCCCATGTACTTCTAACGAGTAATTATTCGCATTAGGTGCAATACCATCTAATTTAGCTTTGTCAGTACCTGACATTAAACCTGGTGCAGTATTTGCTATAGCTATAGGAATAGGGTCTGAGCCTGAAGGATCGTGTGTTGATGCATGTGGGTTACCAGTACTTGAACTGATGTTTTTCCAAACAGCATTTCCTTCATCGTTACTGGTACAATAATAAATGTCACCACCGCTTACTGTTGTGTCTAATATAATATCCCACAACTTAAATCCTAATGTTACGTCATCATTTCTGTTCGGTCTTCCGTCTTTTAAAAAACGTCTGACACTTACCTTAAAGTCACCTACAGTTTTGGCTTTACCTATTATATCATTAGGAGATGTGTAGGTATCTCTTAAACCAGAACGACTTTTTGTATAATCGGTCACGTTGTAATATTCTCCTTAACAAATAATATTCTATACTCTATGTATCTATGGTTAGTTTATTGTGTACCCGGCCAGCTCTGTAAAACATTATAGTTTCTTACTTTTTGTACTGTGTCCATGTATTGGCCGTCAGATGGGTATGGTATTTTACCATCGATCCTGTCTTTATGCATCCAACTGGTCTCGTATATAGATTGGCCTATTTGACCTATATATGACACCATGGTAAACATCTCTGTTGCAGTCATTTCACGTACGACATCATCCTCTGTTCTAAAATACATAACGGCGTCAGAAGCACCAGTAGCTATATAGGCTAAAGCTTTTACACCATTTACTTGTATATTTCTCATATCTACGTCATCTCTTAACTGTATGTAAGCCTGCGTACCATTAAATTGATATAATACATTACTGTAAATGTACTCGTCCCTTATCCTGTCCACTTCTTTTCTTTTTATTACTCTTACGTGTTCAAGCCCTTCCTGCCAATCCGAAAAATCGGAGAAATATGTATTGGTAATATCATCTATGTATCCAAATTCGACATATGTACCTGCAGTAACAGCGCATATAGGTGGTATGTTTGCGTCATTTATTTCTTGAAGTCGTGCTACCTGGTTGTCTGTTGGATTGACATTTTCAAATGTCAAACTGTTGTGGTGCCACCATTTATCTACAAAATTTATCCACCACTGTGTGTCTTTGGTGTATTTTTCTTCTTGTTTTCCATAAGCTACATAACTAACTTTGATAGGGAAAAACTCCCAAACACCTGAATCTTCTTTGAAATATATCATTTATTTTCTCCTATGAAGGTTGTATAAGTTCAAGACATGGGCGCCATCCCCAAAACGATGCCGTGTCATTAGAAGGGTTATATGCAAAGTTAACTAACCTAGTGCCTCCCCTTGCAACCCTACCAGTTTTAGTACTATTTTGAGTTTCCTGACACCATGTATATCTACCATCACCAGAACCTATAACTAAATCACTATCAGACATAGTTGCCCAATTTGTCCCTATCTGTGGGCCGCCGTGGGCAGATGTTTTATTGTCATCTGTCGCACAATCAGATATATGTGAATGTACTCTGTAAATTAATTTGTTCCACTCTGACCCACCACCAATATTATTTTCACATATCCTGTCTTTTACAGTGTCGTCACATATGTTGGCATAGGCCCCTTTAAGGAGCCGTACTCTATAAGATCTTTCTCCTATATTAACACACGTATTCTGGTTTACGCTTCCAGCTCCCCATGTAGAACCTGGACCTGTTGGGCCAACACCGTCAACACCAAACACAGCACCAACAGCGTATATACTGTCCCAAGTCAAACTACTTCTTAACGGTTTTTTTGCAACAAACAAGACAGTGTCGTTGAGTTTAAATTTTAGCCAACCTGAGGTACTATTTATTGACACTCCTGATGAAAGCCCTATCGCAAGAGCTAAAGCATCTCCGGATATTAAATCATTTGAGTCTACAACTCCGTAATACCCAGTATGTGTAACTTCATCGTAGTTTAAAGACTCTTCTCCAGGACCTGGTCCATGATCGAAATATTCAGCTTCAGACGTGGTAAACGCTGTAGAGGTAGACCACGCACTCCAATTATACTCAGCATCTTGGTATCTCACTTTCCAATAATATATAGTTAAGATGTCAAGTGGATTCACAATAGTGTAGCTATTAGATGCGCCTCCAGAAACTATGGTGCTTTCACGGAAATCACTATATTTTGATATCGCCCATTGAGAATCCACCTGGCCTTTACCATATAGTGAATTAAACTGGGTCGCTACTAATGTGGTATTAATAGGTACTAAACCAGCACCATTTTCAGGTGACATATTAACAGGCTTTCTTACATAGTCTATGTCATCTAATTTTATTTTGTCGGCAGCTGACATCAAGCCTGGAGTTAACCCCACTAATGGTAACGGGTCGCTCCCACCAGGCAAATGTGAATCTGAATGAGGGCCATAATCACCACTGCTGGGGAGTGATCTTGGTATCTCCAATATATCACCCATTGATCTTTCATAACCTATCTTATCTAATGGTGAATTGTACGTTGCACCTAAACCACTCCTATATTTGGTATAGTCTGTCATATTAACCTCTTTATATGTAATATGTTTCCACACGTAGTATTCGTGTGTATTATATATAATATAAAGGTTAGTTAATTATTTTATCCCAAACGTTTTTATTTGATTTTTCAAAAACCCAGAAGTAGCTGTGGAATTTACGTGCATGAAGTTGGTTACTGTGCTTACCAGATATTACCCTATTTTTAGATAGAAGAACTAACATATCTTTTGGATAAAAACCTATCTTTATTGCCTGATCGTGCACAAAACAATGTGAAAAATATTGTTTACCAGAACTTACCTTGTCTTGGCATTTAAATATGAGTATCCCATTTGATTTAAGTATTCTGTATAATTCACGCAATGCATCTATATAGAATACATGGAGATCTTTTTCTGTCTTAAAAACGGTAAACCGCCTATTCATAATGTTGCTACCATTATCTATCTTTAATGATGGCCCACGTGTGGCAAGAAAAGGTGGGTCAAACATAACAGTAGAAAAAGATTCATCGTTAAACGGAAGATCAACTACATCAGCGTATTCAACCTCATCTGTTTGTGGGTATTTATCGAATTTATATTTAGGTGGGTTTATTTTATTTTTATAGAAGTTACCTTTCGAATAAGTAGGATCCAACTCAATATCTTTTCCGTCACAATGTAAGTCTATGATATTTTGTATAATCTCTTCCTCGTCGTATGAAATAGATTTCACCAACATTTAAAACCCTTTAATATTTTTTTTTATTTTAGGCGCCGGCCGGCGTAATGCAGACTGACATCCTCAGCATATCCATGGATCAGCCATTTTGATACGTTACCAACATGTCGAAAATGGTATTTAAATAAACTGGTTTATAAGCCCACCGCTCAACACTTACGCAGCAGCTTGTATCCGTAATCGTTTTATACATCTCACTTGAATGCACATGCCCGTAAATATAAAAATAGGGAGTGTCTGGCGGTGTATAAGTAGGAGGCTCATGTGACATTATTATAAAATCCTTATAAACGATTGGATATTTACTTACCTCACCAAATCCAACATCACGCCACCAACTCAAGCTTTTGCGGCGGTCGTGATTACCCATAACAAGGAGCTTTTTACCCTTTAATCTACTTATACACTCAGACATCTTTTGTTTACCATAAAAACCTACATCTCCCAGAACAAAGACTTTGTCTTCTCTGGATACGATCGAATTCCAGTTTTCGATAAGTGTTTCATCCATTTCTTCAACACTATCGAACGGTCTTGATTCATATTCCATAATTTTTTTGTGTCCGAAATGAAGATCTGCCGTAATAAATACATTTGCCATAATATCTCCTGCCCTCTACCTCATGAAAAATAATGTTTTTTAACCACATCAATAATAAACCTATCCCAATAATTCCTGTCCACTTTTTCCGGAAGATCACTTTCTTTAGAAAGCAACTCCACATCACCCATCAGACTTTCAAGATAAGGTAGCGCCTCAGTCAAATAATCAACCTGACCACTTTTTACCTTCTTTAAATAATCAGCTTCTTTTAGAGGAAACTTTATTGTGTTCTCAGTCAATAATTGTTTTGTTTGAAGTGCTGCCCTCATAGCATGTGATATGGCTTTCCAGTCTATTCCCTCATTTTGTTCAGCTTGTTTGGCCCTCGCACCATAGGAGGTATAGAATTTTTCAAGTATAGGTACTACATAGCCTATTCTGGTAGTTTCCTGGAAGTTTTTACCACATACCTCATAAAGCCGTAGTCCGTTTTTATCTACCGTATTTTTATAAACATGCTCAAACTGCGGCAACTCATCCCAATAATCCTTAAGTTGTTTCTCATTGTCCAGCTCATTTAAAAAATCGATTACAAACTTTACTGAACTTAACCGGCTTCCTTTTACACCATATTTTGCAGCCTGTCTTCTGGCGTACCCTACAAAGGCTTTAAGGTTTCTTGTATAAAATCTATGTCTTTCAGATACTATACTGTCCCATGTGTCGGACTTTTCGATGATCACATCTTCAGGTGCATGAAGCATATCAAAGGCAACCGTCTGCCCCTCACAGGCAAGTGTTAAAAAGTAATGTAATGAATATATCTCAGTGTCTACGTCATCAGATGAGTTTTTCGAATTGTTTTTACCAGTTGTCTCGTTGTAACTTTTAGGTACTTTGTTTAATATTATTTGATCTTCTGTCGGCAGAAAAATTCCCTTATAATCCGTATCAGAGTTTTCATTACTCGTGCCATAAAGATGAGATCCGAATACCATTTTTACTATAATATTCATTAATACCACCAATCATGGTTTTCACCAAAATCCTTAAAACTACAATCTTCAGAACAATACCCCAAACATAACCATGGATACTCCCACTCATTACCACAAGATGAGCAGTAATGAAATTTCTCACCACATATTCTACATACAGTGTTTAACAAAGACCTCTCGGATTCACATACATCTCTTACCGAACTTAGGCTCTTAATTTTACCATGGACAGCGTTTTCTATACAGCGAATGACGTGTATAACGTCTTTTAATTTTTCGTTTGTCTGGTTTCTTGCTGCGGTTATCATTTTTTTATCCATCAGTCTTACCCATTAATTTTTTGATTGTTTGTTTCAGGTCTCTGATCTCTCTATAAGCGTATATCAGCTCACAATCATCACTGTCTTCCCATTCCGATTCGATAAGACATTCCCAACTGCAATACCCTTTAGATGATGGATGCGTATCCATATCATAACCGCAGTTTGTGCAGTAATGAAATTTTTTATTACAAGCTTTACATTTTGACATTGTGTCTCCTTTAGCATTTTCCTAATAATTCCTTGTATCTGTCTTCCATACAACACTTGTCACACATATGTGATTCTTTAACCCAATCTGATAAAAAATCACCTTTAGTTATTCTTCTCCAACCTTTAGGACCGAAAACATCTATAGTTTCCCTTATATCTATTTCCTTACCGCAGTAATCACATTTAAAAAACTCTCTTTTTATGATAGACATATGTACCCCGTACCAATTGTTTGGTGGAGAGGATGGGATTCGAACCCATGGGACATTCGGTTGTCGCCCTACGGCTTAAAACCACTACCTTAAGCGCCATATGGTTTAAACCGTTACCTTACAGCCTCTCGGTCACCTCTCCGGATTTATATGTTATTTAGGTACCTCGACTTTTTATGAAGGAGGTTTTTATGAAAGACTTTTTTGTATTTTACGAGGTACCTAAAATTGGAGCGGAGGGCAGGGCTCGAACCTGCGTTTACAACCTGGAGGGCTGTTACTCTACCAGCTGAGTTACCTCCGCATTTGGATTATTTAATTAAATCTTATTGATAATATACTATTAATAGTTTCAAATGATTCCTGTGGTAGAATTTCTATGCATCTACGTATATTATGATATTCCTTTTCTGTTAACTGCAAAACATCCCACCTATTGTTGATTACTCCATGAGGAGCTCTTGAGGTTATTTGCCTATGTGTAGACGTATTACGTATCCAATCTGGATAAAATATTCTATTCATATACCCACTACTGTCCATATTAAACCTATACCCCCCACTACCAACCCTTTCTACCTCGGCAATGAAGTTAAAATCAAAATTCTTATCAATACATAATGCTTTCATGTAATATAATACCTTTATCTAAATTGTCAAGCAGAAAAAACTATACAACTTCACCGACTACACAAAATGTTTCTTTTAACTGCTTCAATAGATTTGTAATTATATCAAAATCTTCAGATGATACAACTATTGCCAGCCCTATCCCATTATTAAAAACTCTTAACATTTCGGAATTCTCTATTCTACCAAGATCCCTTAGATACTCGAAAATCGGCGGCAACACTATTGGGTTAATAATAAAATCATATGGTTTGGGTATGACCCTTTTAATATTTTCAGTAATACCGCCACCGGTTATATGTGCCATACCATTTATTTTTACACTCTTTATCAAATTATTGATCAGAGTTGAATAAATTCTAGTTGGGGTCAATAGTATCTCACCCAAACAACAGCCGAAATCCGGTAAATATGTATGTACACTCATACCAAGTTTGTCAAAACAAATCTTTCTGACAAGCGAAAAACCATTGCTGTGAAGCCCACTTGAACTTACACCGATAATAACATCACCTTTTGATATCTTTGAACCGTCTATTATATTGTTGTGGTTCACTCCACCCACACAAAATCCTGCAAGGTCATACTCCCCATCAACATACAGTCCTGGCATCTCCGCAGTCTCACCACCTATTAAAACACACTCTGCTTGTCTGCACCCTTCAGCTATACCTTTAATGACATCTACATCTCTGGTAAAATCAAGTTTACCTGTTGCAAAATAGTCCAGAAAGAACAAAGGTTTTGCTCCACAAACAGCGACATCATTTACACACATGGCTACCAGGTCAATACCTACAGTATCATGCTTATCCATCATAAAAGCAATTTTCAACTTAGTTCCAACGCCATCCGTTGAGCTTACCAGGACAGGTTTTTCATACATACTGGTGTTTAAGGAAAATAAACCTCCAAAACCACCTATCTCTCCTACAACATCAGTGTTATGGTGGTTACATACATTTACAATCTTCTTAACAGCATCTACAAATTTATCAGCTCCGTCTATATCAACACCGGAGTCTGCATAAGTTAACCTATTACCTACCATAACGTAATACCTTTATTTATATTTTACGTATTCGTTTTTATCTATAAGAGCAGACCCACATTTACCACAGGTTGTACTCGCAAACTCTATACTACTCAATATGTAGGATGTTCCACATCCAATACACAGCATCTCTTTTGATTTAATATTGGCCACATCTTTTTTGTCGGCCGGTTTTAGCCTACCGTTGTCTTTAAACATTTATACCCCCATCTATTACGCATTCTTCCGGCATGTAATCAAAAAAACTAGGATCAAAAGAAACTTCGCGCCTGAGATCCCCACGCAATGCCGCTTTGTTGTCTTCTATTAAAAATTTAAACCTTGGACTATTACCCCATATACGTAATCTTTCCAGTATTATTCTTTGAGCTAAATTTTCATGTCCAAATAATACGTTATTTACTTGGTGTGGGTATGTAAGTCTTAACCACTTCATGTACCCACACCGCATCAGTTCCCATAATATTACGTATTTCTTTTCAATAACGTTGTCACTTGTGGATATATAAACATCCCTCCAGTTAGGAAAATGTTTTAACATCGCACTACGTACTATTGAATAATCTACGCTACTTATTCCATTTACGATCAAACCGAAGTCATCTATTACAAATTGAAACGACACTCCTCTCACCAGTACAATTTTTTTAAACCCAACTCGTAGAGCCCTTAGCGTACCAGCCAAAAAGTATTCAAGTTCATCTAAATCCATGTTACACCATTAAAAATTAGCCATTAAAAATTAACTGTACTGCATTTAGGGATTGCCTCCTCATCAATAAGCTCTTCCCACTCTATTGTTATCTTACCCCTATATGATTTAACGCCAATAATTCCTTTTTTAACCACCTCATCTGATAGAAGTTGCATAGCTAATGGGTCAGAAACTTCACGCTCAATACATCTTTTTAATGGTCGGGCACCATAATTTTCATCAATGCCTTTTTTATAAATAAGATTTCTCACGCTGTTATCAAACTTTAAAGAAATATCTTTAAAATCAGTATTGTTTTCTTTAAGGTTTCTATTGAGTTTTTCAAGTTCAAGGTCGATGATCTTCATATAATCTTCTTTACTTAAGTTATTAAAATAAATTACTGAATCTATACGATTTATAAACTCAGGTTTGAATTTTTTCTTGATAGCTTTTTCAATTGCCTTATTCTTTTTGGTATCAGTTATCTTGGCGACATCACCAAAACCTATGGTCATGGACACTTCGTCAATTTCAGCAACACCTATGTTAGAGGTCATTACCACAACTGTATCTTTAAACGATACCTGCTTACCCTTACCATCAGTAAGTCGACCCTCTTCCAAAATTTGTAATAGCAACTCACGGATTTTGTCACTGGCCTTTTCGATCTCATCAAATACAACGACACTAAATGGATTTTTTTGGATAGCATTTGTCAGCATACCACCTTGTTCATGCCCAACATACCCTGATGGAGCACCAATTAATTTAGCATACTCATGATCTGCAGAATATTCTGAACAATCTATAGCTACAAGGTGGTCTTTAGACTTCGTAAGTTTTTCGGCTAAAACTTTACTACTATAGCTTTTACCAACTCCGCTTCGGCCGGCGAATAGAAATGATCCAATTGGTTTAGCGGGATCTTTAAGTCCGACACTGGCTCTTTGAATGGCATTAACCATTGAGTCGATCGATTCATCCTGACCTATTACCATCTTTTTGATCTCATCCCCAAGATTAAGAAGATCTTTCCTTGGGATGTCTCTAAATTTCAACTTCTTTGCACTTTTCGATTCTGCGGTATAAGTTCCCATCTTACGATAAGGTGAGTTCTCACTACGTTTTAGATTATTACAGGTGTCGCATCCATCTTCATCAGCAGTAACATCTTTAACACGGGAGTAGCTGAAAAATGGGTTAACCTCTTTACACAACTCGTAGATTTCACGCATTAAAATTTGAGGGTGAATCCGTTTTGAGATGCCCTCATCGTCTAATTCCGCAAAGAGATCGTTATAATCCACAGTACAAACTGTAACCACAAATGTTCTAAAGGTAGATGCATCATAGAATCTCTTACCGCTTACAATCTTACTTAAATCAGATTCATCATACTTTTTTATACTTATATAACGATTTATTTTTTTCCACCACTTTTTTTCGATAGTGTATTGTAATTCACCGTCCTCATCAGCTTTATTCTCAGGGCTGACACATTTATAAGCATTATATTCTTGGTCGCTTCCAGATAATGGTTGCTCCCAGTTTTTGTTATCAATAAGTAACCTTTCACCTTCTGACAACTCATCAGATTTTTTAATTTTAATCATGGAGTTCTTGTTAATAATAAGATTTTCTGGCTTGAGCTTAGGGTTAATCTCATAGATAAGATTTACTATCTTTTCCTTGATCTTATCATATTCGTTTACATCTTCTACAGAAGTTTGTACAGAATATGCCAGTTGTTGAACATTTGCAATGCACATAAACATGATGTACTGGAAGTACCCATCTTTTGTCATGTTTAGCTCATCACGGACAGTAAAAGCTAATTTATCCTCAAGCTCGTCTTCCGGTATTTCTAAAATCAGTATTTCAAGGTCAATGTCATCTATCCATTTTTTAAAAACTTTGTAGCTACTTTCTTCCATAAAAGCCCTCCAATCTTAATTGTTTCTCCATCTGTTGTTACCATAGGCGATGATCATTCTTACAGACTCTCTATTCAGATTATCAACATCCGGGACATCATCTACCTTTTTTCCATAAGCAGTAAGTGCCTCCCTTACCAACTCTTCATACGAGTACCCACTAATTGTTATAATACTTTGAACTGATGCTTTCTGCACCATGTTTATAGGTTGATCCTCGTCACCATATTTTTTTATAGGCTCAAGGTCCAAACCTTTTGGTGCCTGGGACTCAACAGTTTCGATTTTTTTACCAAGAGGTGCGCCAACACTTTTTGGTAACTGGAGTCCACCTTCTTTTACTTTTGGTTTTGTCTCCTCTTTTACGGTGTCAAACCGTTTCAACTCAATCGGCGGTAAAGTGTTAGGGGTTTCAGGAAGTTTCTCCATCATGTTTTTTTTGTCAGGAGGTGCCGTCGGTTTAGCGGTAATATCGAGACCTTTAGGCGTTTCGAGACCTTTAGGCGTTTCGAGACCTTTAGACTTAGACTCGTATTTAGGCCTGAAAGGTGTAACAAGACCTCGCTCAGGGGATTTAAGACCACGCTTAGACGTCTCTTCTTTTTTAAAGAAAGTCCCCCACTTTTTACACGCAGCCACCAAAGCCTGAGAGTAAGCAGAATTTAAATAGTCTCCTGGATTACCACTACCTATTTCAGAACCACCAAAGCCTTCTTGATACTGTACCTCCCCAGTATCTTTTTTAATAGATACCTTTACCCTGATTACGGCCTTGTTTTCTTTTATGGCCTGGAAACTAATCTCACTAGACCAGTTAGTTCCAAACAAGTTATTCATTCCTTTTATGACGTCATCTTCTGTCATCTGGCCCTCCAAGCATGTGTTGCTACGATTTGTCCCTTCTGAGTAACAAACTGTATCTTTAAAACTTTGCATATTACCCCCATGATTACCCTTAAATTATTTAATAGATTTTTGTTATATTTATCATAAACCATATACCATTACCTTCATTCCCTGTTTCTTGACTGTAAATTAATACGTAGTTTGTTATTTGTCAATAAAAAATATTATATTATTTCTTAATAATCTATAAACTCGTTAAACAATGATATAAAAGCTGCGTACTCTTCAAAACTTATATCTGTATCCTTACTTACAGCATACTCATACTCGTTTAAAAGCAACCTTAATTCACATCTCGACATATTAGCCATAACATTGCGTAGCGTATTTACATCATCAAGCAGATCCTTATCCATAATACTCACGCGCTCTTTAACTTATTTCCCCATCATATACACTTTCTGTACCTAAATGCCAGGGGTTAGGTTTTCTGTGCCGTTTGGGTTGTAAATTATTAGGTAATACGATATTATCATCTGATACGTCTTTTCTTGCTTGATTATCACTACATGATATTACCATAAAAGATGCTTCATTACCTTTTTGTCGATTTGACGTCTCCTCCAATCGACTGTGGTGTCGTTTACCAATCTGCTCATTATCCATATTATCGATGTCTCTTGTTGCGGTATCAACAGGGTTTTTCTTTACGTTAGGTGCACCACCAGCTCTCTTTAGGTAATCATGATCTTTGAAGCTACTTCCGACAGTTCTATTCCCTCCAAAATTCCCACAAGTCATATCAGATACTGATTTTTTAGTTGGTGAGTCACCAGGACTCAAAACAGTGAAGTTCATAACAAACTCCTCCTCCTAATTATTTATTTTATTCATCTTCTTTTATCTTTTTTCTTAACATCTCTATTTTTGCTATTGGTTTAGAAAGAATATGTTTCATGTAATACATATCCTCGGAAACTCTAATGTTTGCCGCCTTAAGTGTTTTTTCTGGTACAAATGATATTCCTAAACCCATATTTAATCATCCTCTTCAGTCTCTATCAGAACGATCTTTTTCTCAAACCCACCTCTTGTTTCTATTTTATGAGTCACGACCCTATCTAATTCTTCCATATCTATATTTTCTGCATAGATTATATATTTTAGCACTTCGATAATGTCTGCAATTTCCTCAATCACTCTACTCTCTATCAGCTCGTCAGTTTCTTCTTGTAATTTTTGATATAATAGATTCTTGTATTCGTCATCATCTGCAATTCGAGTTTTTACCTTCACGCCTTTTTCCATACATATTTCAGGAATTCTGTCTCTAACTAATTTATTATATACTTTAATCATGTTTATATCTTATCATAAGATTAATGGTTACTTAATTTGTCAAGTGGGCCTTCAAATGTGCCACATGATGCTCCTATATCTGTACCCAAAGAAACCTGGTATTTTACATTAGTAAACTCTTTATGGCACTTTAACACGAGCTCATCAAACCTGGTGGAGTTTTTGTATGGTGAGTCTTTAAAATCATTATAACGTAATATACGTAACTGTACAAATGGTAAAAAATGCCATAAGAAATCCAATAATCTACTGACTTGGTCATCAGCATCATTAACACCGTCTAAAAACATATGATGTATTATGACATCTATACCAAACGTGTAGGTCAGCTCCGTTAAAAATTTTATATCGTATATAAGATCTTTAGACATATAATTCTTATCCGATACTACAGCACCGTGTCTGTCGTGGAGGGAATAAAACAACCTGACTGGACTTCTACCGACCGCATCAGGATTCATTCTATACCTATTATAAAGATCCTCGTTAAGCAACCCAAGTTGAAACGGCCAACCTTTATGTTTTCTCGGAACAACTGTGGAGATATCAACACCGTCAATACCTTTTGCATACGGACCGTCTACACACGCTACACGTAATATTTCTTTTGTGAGACACCTTAATCGCCTTGGCTCAAGTAAAAGAGCATCACCCATACCCATATAACTCAACTTCAAAAACTTACCTCCAATATACCGGTTAAACTCGAATTCATTTTGTAAAGTATCCTTAACGTTAGATACTATATCGTTATTAGTAAGTTTCTTGTATGGGTATCCTTTTTGGGTAAGAGCGCAGAATTTACACTTTAGGGGACATCCTACCGAACTTGATACAAACATCGAGTATTTATTTCTATCTATTTCAGTAACATCTACGCTGTTACCCTTTTCTGATACCTTATTTCCGCAGGAGTTAACACTTTTAATTACGGTCTCTGATCCGTCATCATGTATGTATTTAACAACTAAACCGCTATCAGATCTTCTTATTTGCATACGTAAATTCCTTTTGATGTATAAACCTATAAGTTTAATAGCGTTCCTCGTATCAAGACTTATTAATATTAGAAACGCTATAAGCATATATAACCAATGTAGTAAAAATAATATAGCGTATTACTTAAAAGTATTCTTACCCACTATTTTGTGGGTTGTAAGTGCAAATGTAATATAAAACCGACATTTACTGTAATATGTTAATTAGGTTAAGCTTTTATGTTATTTAACATATCAATCAACTTAATCTCAGCTATTCTTTTTGTACTTGCTTCAATATTATGTGTCCCAAGGACGGACAATAATGTATTGATCACATCACATAAAGTATCTTCTTTTACCGGGCTAACAAGTTCTGTAGTCGCGGTGAAAAATTTATTTGGCGCTGCAAAATTGTCACAACCTTTGACTTGTTCCATCGTTATACACCTCCTATGCTGATGCCCTAAAGACATCCATTTCTGTGAAAATTGATTTTACGTCACTCTTACCTATTTCAGAAACCTCATTAAAACAGATTGTTATTTCATATACTGGCAATCCTGTGTTCTTCGTAAATTCATCCACCAACTCTTGGATTCCAGAGTCAGGATAGATTAACCGTAAGTTTGCTTTTAACAGTATTTCCTGGCCCTCAATATATTTTGCTGGATTTTCCATAATGCCACCTAAAAGTATCTAATCTGATGATGAAAGCCATAACTGTGGAAAAAGCTCCCCCATCTTCTCTGCTAAAAGGGTAAAAAACTCAATATCCCTATTTTCAACTAAACTGGCCAGAGTTAATGCCCATAGTTGAGGTCCATTTACGATAATCTCTTCATCATCCTCTTCAGTTTCAGTCAACACCATCTTAATAAGACCCTCAGACAGATCCCCAAATACCAACGCATTTTCACCCTCTTGTAATTCAAAAGTGTAGGACATGAATCATCTCCTCTTATATTATGTTTTTAAACGCAAAACCACTATTATTAGCGGCCTTACATCTTTAATGTAATACGTAAAAACGGTATGTCAACAGTTCATTTTGACTATTTCGTCATTTAATTCATCAATCCTTTGGTCCAAAAGTTGAAACAACCGGTCGTCTAATGAATTCAACATGGTGAAAAGAGCCACAATGTACATGTACATTTTTGGGACTAACACATCATCATCAATATTATCTTCATCAGTCACAATGGTGGGGACATATAATTTTACATCACCTTTCTCACCAAACGTTATTGCGAACTCATCGTCCATTAATTCAATCGTAGTCATTTAACCCTCCTTAGTTTTTTAATTGTTATTTATTTATTAATGTTAGTTCACCGACCCAGATAAAAGAGTCTCATATTATGGACACTATTGTGTCAAATTAATCAATTGGTGAAGATTACTTCAGAATATGAACATAATTTATTATGGGTGGAAAAAGTTACAGATTTGTTAATCGCTACGAGGAAAATATGACAAAATTTTAGGAACTACTTTGGTAATTTTTGACGGTTCATTGACGGTTCCTTGACGGTTCCTTGACGGTTTTTGTTTGTAGTTAATTGTATTTTGATGTCCCTAAATGTTGTTTGATAAAGCTGGAGATGTCGCTTAAATCAACCACTTACGCTGGTTTTTCTTGTTTCTGTTGACGGTTCCAAAACGGCCTCTCACGCCGGAAACACGGGTTCGAGTCCCGTTGGGATCACCAATAAAATCAATAAGTTACAAGCCATGCACCTTTAAAATTTCCGTTGACGGTTCTATTGACGGTTTTTTGACGGTTTTTGAGCGGCCATTTTTTTCAGGACCTTCTGAATCCGAACCTCGCTTAAACCTAAAATTTAAATCGCTCAACACATTTTCCAACTCATCCAACCCAAGTTTACCTAAATATATTTCTGTGGTCTTTGGGCTTTTGTGTCTCAAGATAGGTTGAATGTCCCTAACTCTGTAACCCATTTTATACAAGGTTGTTGCTGTCAGGTGTCTTATGGCATGAAGCCCAAAATATTTAACACCTGCTCTTTTACACAAACGATGCATGAGTTGTTGGTTCGAAACAAAAGGCTTTCCGTAAGAATCTTCGTTGACAGCTGTTTGACTTAAACAGACAAAAACATATTCAGTATCTTTTATAGGTCTATTTTCATGCCACCATGATAAGGCTTTATGTAACTCATCTGGTACCGGCAATAAGTCATACTCTAAAGAACCATCCTTTCTTTTTTTAGTCCAGATACGAATACGACTGTTTTTTAAGTCAACATCCGACCACATTAGTTTAAAAACCTCTCCTCGACGAGCTGCAAGGTATAAAAAAGTCAACAACATAATCTTTTCCTGCCCCTTTGCCACTTCGTACACTTTCCAGAAGTCCTCTTCAGGTGGGATGTATCTTGGGTGTCTTTTTTCAGGCATGGATTCCACAATAAAAGGATTCGGCCCTGGAAGCTTAGGTTTCATGTAGCGCATTCCCCAATTCCAACCAGCTTTTAAATTTTTCTTGTCCTTGTTAGCGGCATTACCACTACGATTATCTTTTTGAATTAAAAGATACTTCAAAATCACATCAGAATCTAACTCCTCTACTGGTAAAAGAGGGTCAACACTTTTAAAAAACGATCTGAAAGCTGCACACTTTTCTTTGTAAGTCTTTTCGGAAAAAATAGATTTAGCGTAATCAAGGTAATTATTTGTCCACTCACCCAAACACGTTGTGTGTATCGTTTGATTGGAGGTGGTTTTTCTTTCCTCTTGAATTCTTATGCTTCTGTTCTCGTCTGGATAGGGAGCTATTTCTGATTCCATCTCCTTTCTTATTTGCGCTTCCCATTCCAAGGCCTCGTTTTTGGTTAGAAACCTCTTTGCAGTTTTCTTTCCATTTTGCGTTACTTGGGCTATCCACTTCTTTCCACGTTTGTATGGCATTTAAAAACTCCTTTTCAAAGAACACGTAGCGGTGACCCAAGCGAACACCTCCTAACCTTGAATGATATTTAATAACTGTACGTGTGTCAACTTTTAAATAGTCAGCAACCTGCTTAGCAGTCAATATAGACCCAAGAGTGTTCTCTATAATTTCCATTATCGATCAAAAATTTTTAGTTAAAGGTTAAGGTTATACACCTATTGTTCCTCTTTTATGATCCACGTTTCGGTCAAAAATCCACCTAAGACCATAGCAATAAAAATATCGGATGAAAAAACCTCATTTTCCCAGTAGTCCCCAACCAAGATATAATTACAGTATTTAAACCCACGGAGCTGCTCCGGATATTTGGCATATACATACTCTTTCGGGTTCAGGTCATTTTGCAACATCCACACCTTGTACTGTTTATAATTTCCTGCAATAACGATATTCATTTCAAAACCATGTTCCTGTAATTTGTGTTATCCTATTTTTATTTTCGGCGCCGGAAGTTGGGTTCCTGGTAAGCCGCCATGTACTGCTGCAGTCAGTACCGACACCTCATAACGGAAAGGCCGGCGCCGATATTACCCCGTGCCAGGTCGTTTGCAGTGGCCCTGACCATTCCACCTTCCCAAAAGCCGTGCTCTAGAATACAGCTAAAGGTATACGGAGTAAAAAACTTTGATTTAATGATTTAATGATTTAAACAAGCTCACACTCATTAGGGTCTTTTATAAGCCAACGTACGCCATGCCCAATATCAATAAAACAATTCCCAGTTTGTGTGACGAAATCGATCCTCCCAATATATCCATGAACTTCACTTTCATCTATGATCCTAACTTTAGTCCCCTCTTCAGGATATTTTTTATTATCTTTGATCATGAACTTGCCCTTAATGTATTATAGTTCGAATTATATACATAATATAATACCTTGTCAACAATAAAACGTATTATACTTTAAAATTTGTAAAGAGGGCCTACAAGGCCCTCTTTATTCTTTTATAGCATTTAATATACTTGATGCACTGGTCCAGGCGGTAAAATAGGTTCCATAATGGCCGGGTCTGAACCACCACCACCATTACCTGGGTTGGATGATTCCGATACAACCACTCTGAATGGTGCAGATCTTACAGATTCATTATCATAGGCGTCAAGAGCTGTAGCTGTTAGGTCATAAACGTTTCCAGGCTTAAAAAAACCTTTTTCAAAGACATAGGCATTGGTACCTACTACACAACTATCTCCTGGGTCTACAACTCTGGAAACCTTTAGGTCATCCCAATATTTAGCACCACTACCGCCAGCCCACAAACCAAAAGTTCCAGAAACAAATCTACTATTAGTGTCATCATGTGCTACTACTTGCCAATCAGTAGGCTCTAAATGTGGCTCATCCAGCCACGCTTTAGAAAAAATTTCTGTTTTTCCGGCACCATCAATTATCATCACTCTAAATCTATACCATTTACCAGCCTCAGGCATAACATCACTACTTGTAGTACCAAAAACTTTAGCAATATCTTGTGGGTGTGGCGCTATATGCAAAGGTTGGGCCCAACCAGTTCTTAATCTATAATAATTATCAGCAAATGGATAGTGACTGTAAAACGTAATACCAATCCCACCATCTATTGTGCTTCTCATCATACGACCAGAATATTCAACACCCTTCTCATTTTCTAAATACCACTGAGTGTTGTGTGAATGGATATTAAGCAGGGTTGAAGATGTACCGAAAACCTTCTCACCACCCACATCAAAGATTTTAAATAGACTCTTATTTTCTGTCATTGAGTTACTTGCACCGGTGTTAAGCCAATTTATAGGGTTTGAGCCTACGGTATAACCTTCGAAATCATCCATAAATAGTTGTGCTTGCTCCAACGAAAATGATTGCTCTTCAAGCGTGTCTATATTTTTTACATAAAGTTTATGCTTTACGACTCTAGTATCTTGTGATGGCTCGAAACAAGCCCTAACGGCCACATCTGGCTCTATAGTCGTCTCTTGTGATAAAGAAGCCATAGGCATAATACATAATAACAATGCTGCAAAGCATAAGATTAAACTTAGAAATTTGTATTTTTTCATGTTGTTTAATTTTCTCCTTTTAATTAAGTAATAAGTTAATATTTAAGATGGACTCTATATTTTCGTAATCACTGAATGGTATTTCCAACAGTAATATATTACGTTTAGAAAGATAATTTCTCTTTATTTCATCATGGCAGACAGTTCTCTTATGAGTGTCGGCTGCTTTTTTATATTTATTAACGGGTTTAAAGTGATGCTCCCCTTGAAACTCAATACATATATTATGATCTTCAAGGAAAAAATCGAACCTAAGTCTTGCTCCCTTAGGGCTTAAACAGTCGTCAAACGTATGCTCTCTTTTATAGAGTAGTTGGTTCTTATCCAGAAACTTTGCAATCTTCAACTCACCTTTAGAAATACGTTTTCCGTTGTAGTAACGTCTTCTTTTTCTACCCATTAAGTGTCAGACCTTGAACTATCTGTATACCAAATCTCTATAGTGATATTATTTTCACAAACTATAGTCTCTTTATTACATACGGCGACAAAAATAGTGTCGTCAAAAATCTGATCAGCCAAAGTATTTCCACAAATAGTCGATTTTACTCTTACAACGTGCATAAATTACTCCAATTTCTACCTAATGATTTTTAATCCTTTCTCTATATCCTTAACTACCTTTTGGTACCCTGGGCTTTTTCGTACACCACCACGAACTAAATAAGATGGGTGGTATGTCGGTATTACAGGTATATTATAGAATGTATAAATATTACCCCGAGTTTCGCCTATCTTTGTGTTCGGATCAAACCCTAATAGGCCGTTTGTTGCGTCTGCTCCCAAAGTAATGATAACTTTAGGTGTAACAAGCGCTATCTGAGTTATCAGATACGGTGTACAACAGGTTATCCATTCCCTTTTAAGTTTTATTCCAGGAGCAAGGAAACACTTAACAATATTGGTAATATAGACATGGTAAGAGGTAAGACCAAAATCTGATAACACCTCATCCAAACACATTCCTGCCTTACCTACAAACGGTAGACCAACCTTATTCTCCTCGTGGGCCGGCACCATACCACATATAAAGATGTCGGACTGAGCGTTGCCCTTATCGAAGACTGGATTGAGTCTCCCTGTATGCAGCTCACAATACTTACATGTTGCTGCAATTTCCCTTAGTGCGTCTAAATCTATATCTAATTCCATATAGTTACTCCACATTTATCTGCTTTTTTCGCAACAACCTTTAAACAAATCCATTCCAGGGTTTTTAATTGATTCTTCAACTGACTTAACAGTGCTTGCAAACTCTGCAGAATCTATAACTTCTTTAAGTTCTTTTGAAATATAAGTACTGTAATCTGCTTTTTCCTTGTCGGCCCCCGAACATCCAAGTGATTTGCCTTTTCTGTTGATGCACGCCCTGATTTTCTTTTTTGTAGAGTCAGAGTATTTAGATCTGTTAAGAAGTCTCAGTGCTGCAGTATAATGACTACAGTCGTTTACCGGATAACTTCTCCCAGGGCCACAAAAAGAACTATCAGGAAGTGATTTCCTTTTTTTAGTACTAAGCTTCTTGGCTTCCTCAATTACCTCTTTTGCTTTTTTAATGTAGTCAGTCATTTCTTGTACCATACCTTTCAAAAATGTACGTAAACTCTATCATATATTCCTCCGGTGTATACTTATCCAACCACCCTATCATTTTTGCGCCGGGCTTTAAAATCCTATTACAAGCTCTTACCATATCCTCTATCATCGGAAGAGTGTCCTCATCTATACGGTCATAGAAGTCTACGAATATAAAGTCATATCTTTTTTTTGTCATATAGGCATATTCAAGCCCACCTGTATGTAGGATTTTATGACAATCACTGTTATAATCCATAGTGTAATGTCTATACTTATCATCTAAAAGAGAGTGTGCAACTATCACATCTTTATTGAGCTCAACAGTAGTGAGAGAATTAACTGCTGGAAATGTTAAAATATATCTTGAAGCAACCCCAAGGCCGAGTCCTATCTCCAGACAATCACCCTTGGGGTAATCTTTAAGCTGCTCCATATAGTCTATCAACTCATCTTCTAATGCCCACAAGGTGTGACCAGGACCTATTTCCAGATATAACTTCTCATTCATTCTGTATACTTTCACATTACCTACTTCAACAACCAGACTACCATCACTGAAATAATTAATACCACTTTCGCTCATAGCTCTGTCCAATTAGAATATTGAGTTAATATTTATAGGGTTTCAACCATCTTTATTTTTCCGCATCCTGATTTTCACCCTTATCTTGATTTGATACATCAAACAATTCACCAAATTTAAAAACCATAGTAACCATTACTGCATCTGCAAGACTGTCATGATACTCAGGTCCGTTTTCAAAAACTTCTTTAACAGCGTAATGATACTGTATGTTAATGTCACCCTCATCTGAGACAGGAAGATAAATATCCAACAATGAGTTTACCTCATTTCTAACCCCATTGGTCCATACCCGCGCTTTTTCCTCTTTTGACATATTACTCACATCAATTTTTACTGTATCTTTATCCATTATATTGCCCCTTGTTTTTTGCTTTAGCCATCTCTTTTTCCTGTTCATAAATATCGTTCAGAACAGTAGATAAACGATAATCCCATTCCGGATCATCTTGATTGAGTTTAATTTCCTCTCTGAAGTCAGATACGTCATGCGGAACAAGTTTCACCTTACCGGTTTCATCGATAAAAACATGCCTTAACTCATGCGACATTATCCTTACTCTGTCTTTTACATTGGCTAATTCCCATGCTTTTTTATCTAAAAATACAACAACATCATACCCTTCTACAGCAACATCATCTTTTGAAAAATACTTGATTTTTTCATTTGCCAATTCTATACTAGCCAAACAAATTTTTCCTTCTTTAACCCTTTTTTTAATGTCAAAAACAAGCTTAATATTAAGCTGCCCGAGAAATGGGAACCTTTTTTCAATAACGTCCATATAAACTTCAACTACGCTATCATTGACGTCTTCAAATCTTGTCATACCTTCTCCTTAATGTTTGTTTGATTGTTAGTGTTTAAAGAGTTTATTATATGGTAATATGGGGGCCTAATTAAGTTAGTGTATTATATTATAATATTTCTATTTTTATAGAGTCTTCTTTAGGAAGAGCCTCTTTTTTCTTGAGCAAACATGTAACTATACCATCATGATACTTACACTCAATGGTGCTTTTTTCTATAGGCTCAACAAAATTAATGACGCGCCTAAATGACCTACCAGAGATCTCCTTTACAAGATACTTTGAACCATCCTCATCAGAAGATAGCTCCTGAAGCTTGTCCGCCATTATAAGAATACTGTTTTCCTTAAACTCAAGATTAATGTCTTCCTTCTTAAATCCAGCCAACGCAACCTCGACTTTATAATGTTCGTCTGTTTCGGAAACGTTAACTTTGGGAAATGAAGACTTAGGTTGTAGTGTTGAAAAAGCTTCTACATCCATGTCAAAAGATCTAAGTACCCTATTAAAGAACCTATCCATCTCATTTACAATGTTACTAAAACGACTCAATTGTGGTAAAAGCGTTCCACCATTAAGGTCGGAACATGTCATCAAGTCTTTTCTACTCATAGCATTAACCCTCCTATTTTATAATATGAATAATAGTTAGGCCCCCATTGAAATATAATGTAATACACAAAGATAATATGTCAACAGTTTATATAAAAAAAATTTATTAAATTATTATAATTAGTTACACTATCTATTAATTGTACTCGTAATATACAAACTTATTTTTAGAGTAGGTATCCCTAACCCTGTCTTTTTCAAAACGTAATACACAATCAACGTTATTACAAGCCTTACACCTATTATTTGCATGTATTTCTATTATTATACCTTGGAAACCAACAATATTATTCTTGGTGTCCATCACGTGTTTACAATGGATTTCTACCTCTGTAAGTACCCCATCTTTGCGTTTTAAAATAGTGGTGAAAACTGCTGCTTTAAAATTGTCCTTATTATAAATCGATTCTTGTAAAATACTGGTCACTCTATTAATTTCTTCACCAGTTGTGTAATTTTTTAAATTTGTACCTATGAACTCTTCCACATTGTACCCAAGCATACGGGCATCTGGTGTGCTTACAAACATAAAATTAAAATTTAAGTCCATCTCCCAAACAGTATCTCTGATGTTGTTTGCCAATACGTTAAAATCGCTTTCAAAACGTTTTGTTTTTGATAGGTCGGATACTGAGGCAAGAATTAAATCATCACCACCATAATTAAGCTTATTTAAACTTACAATATAATGTTTACATGTGGATGTAGACGACAGCTCTATTATTTTAGTTGGCATTTCGGATAGATATCTTAACATACTACTTAAAGTCTTTGGCTGATCTCCAAACTCAGCAGTACTAAAAAATGATAGTATGTTTTTACCTCTTATCCTCTTTACACCAGAAAAAGTCAACATTGCTTTTTTATTATACTCAACAATAGTGCCGTCAGATTTCAAAATAAACATGGCGTCAGGTGACATTTCAAAGATGGTTTTGTAGCGCATTTCACTAAGTCTAAGAGCTTCTTCCGCAAGCTTTATGTCAGTTATGTCCTTCAAAACTATAATATAACCAAGTAATTTTCCAGATAATGAATAAATTGGTGATTTGCTACACTGAAACCATCCTCTAATTTCTTTTATATTACATTCGACTTCATTAAATGTAGTTAAACAACCTATATCCACACCGGTTAAAACTTCGCTTATTTCTTTGTCGTATACATCTGACTTATCGTGTAAATCAAGTCTGTACATTAATGTCTTGTTTATAAATTTAACATTCTCATGAGTATTTACTATTAATATGCACTCAGGGATAGCATCTAAAGCGTAACGCCACTCCTCTGCCTGGTCTAACAAGTGGCCATTTTGTGTTAAAGCTTCGGTTATTTCTCTTAATTTTTTGACTTCTTCAATCATTTTGTAAATCCTCTTCTTTGTATATAAGTGTGACCTTCCCTTGTCTTTATTTCAGTCACGTATGTAAGCTTATGGAAAAAATTTTTGAAAAGCCCAAACAGCCAAGTTTACGACACCACCAAAAATTAATCCCCCAACTAAACCTATTAAACCGCATTTAACCTTTAGCCCAGTCACTATATTTTCTATAGTATTCACCCTGTTTCTGAGTGGGATTATGGTGTCTTTTTCTAAATCCTCTGTCCGTTTTTCGATTTTGTTTATACGCTCTTTTAGATCTTGTTTTACTCTTTCAATATCGATATGTCTTATGTCGTCTACTGAGTCGTGTAGCTTTTCTATACTCGCCAATACAATATGATACCACGACTTTTTCATCTGCACGGTTTCATCATAGATGTGTGAATAATACTTATCCCTCATTTCGTATTCAACTTCTAAATTATTTAACTTGTTGTTATCGCGGCGCATCTTACTAAACTACCTCTATGATGGATTTTTATAAAACACACAGCCACATATAGGGCAAAATTTTATGGGTAATCCAAACTTATGAATTTGAGTGTACCCTTTTTCCTCCGTTAATTCTATCCATGATAAGACCCAACCATAGGTTGGGTCTTCTCTTATTAAACTTTTATATCTGTCCCATCTGCACGTACAATACTTTTCCATAATACCAGTAATTATTTATTTAAGAGTTCCACCAGAATAAGGCAAGAAGTCATATTTTCCTCCAAAACTTCTCCATCCCTCGGAAGGCCAGTTTTTAATTTTTGCGTTGCTAGTAGCAACCATTCCATCAGGAGAAACTGATTTCGGATCCATAACATCGAATTTAGGAACATCAAAATATGCTCCGCTCTCCTTTGACATGGTTAGCCTAATGAACTGGTCATCACGAACATATTTGATTGAGCAGCCCAAAACATGAGGATTCTGGTCCCTTTCAGCAAACTGCCACTGAGGAACAATTCTCGACCAATCTGATAATTCATCTTTACTTTGGAATCCAAGATATGTCCTAGTATAGTCTGAAGTCATTCTAGGACCAACATTCAAACTTCCAAAATTAGACATTTTCATGTCTTTACGTCTTCTAATAGTAACTTTTACATCTGTTCTAAGATTTTCAGTGTCGTTTACCCCAACATGTGGTACCTGAAAAAAATCAAAATTAAATTTCTCAGCCATAGTTATATCTCCTTTAAGTATGTGTAATTATATTACGAACTGCCAAACAAAAATATAAAATAAATACCTTTTCCTTATTGTAAAATACCTTTAACCAAACCTTATATCTCTATATGTATTGAGGTTAGTTAATTACCCTTCTTTTTCATTACATATAGTATCATCTCAAATCTCGTCGGCATTGCATAATTTTATTTACGTAACCAATAGTCTCTACTGAATGCTTTCCGGTAACCGCCGGTAGATTTGCTACTATACTTACCCAAACTTCTGTGTCCATACCCTTTTTACCTGCCAGAGACTGCGCTTTTATAATATTACCACGACCTGCATTATAAGAGCCTAAAACAAAAGATAAATGATCCAGCCAAGTACTTTTAGGTTTCCATTTGGACCAGATGTCTGACATATAATATATTCCACCAGCTATATTCCATCTAACATCAAATACATCCCCTGTTATGCTTTTTTCCTTTTGAACAATTTCTCTCCATGTTCCGGGCATAATTTGCATTAGCCCCATGGCGCCTACGGGTGAAACAGCATTAGGTCTTAAATTAGACTCTATTATGGATTGAGCTTTAAACCACATATAGTCAAAGGCTACCGTAAAAAATTTCTTAGAGTAAGTCCTGAAAATGTCATCATAAGTATTAACAGTGTTGAATTTTGAATATTTCCCTACAGGAGCTTGTAAACTCTCTAATTCCAATAAAACAGGATCAACAAAAACATTGCTTTTTTTAGGTACAACTGTCACAATCTGCGGTTCTGGATCATTAATTGGTTCCGGGTCATTAATCGGTTCTTGTTTCTGAGTTGGTTGTGGGTCTGGTTGTGGCACATGAATTGGTTGTTGTTCTTCTGGCTGTTCTACAGGAACCGGCCTGACGCCTTTGGCAAAAGAAAAGGAACCCACTACTAACAGCAGAAAAGACAACAACAAAAATAAGATCATGCACTTTCGCATGTCAGTTTAAACCTAGACCTATTACTAACCCTACCGCAATACCAACCCCAATAAAAATTCCAGCAATAACCAAACCGACAGCTACATTTGCATTATCAAGCTCACTACAGGTGTCAAATGGGGTCATGTGGTCAAAGATTTTGTACCCAAGCATCATAAAAAGCAAAGTCAAAATAGCCCCAAAAGTAGCGTAACAAAAATTTACAACTAATACTCCATAATTAATCATCATAGTATTTCTCTCCTTAAGATATTATAAAATCAAAAACTCTTACTGCAAGATCACTGTTTTTCAAAAGGTACTCTGAGCCCTCATCATAAAGATCCAGTGATGTAACTACTATCTCTGAAACTCCGGCATTAATGATTTCTACCAAACAGTTTGCGCATGGAATGCCACAGGTCATATATAATGTAGTGCCTTTCGTTCTTATACCCTCACGGGCAGAATTAATAAGGGCATTTCTCTCAGCATGCCCTGCTACACATACATCCAATCCTTCTCCAGACTTAAACCCCAATACTCTTCTCGGACACATGCCTTTAAACCCCATCAAAGTGATATCATCTAACCCACTTGCATACTTGTGTCTAAATGTGTCATCTTTGAACCATCTACCATCACACATAGGTACACCTCTTGGCGGACCGTTGTATCCTGTCCCAACAATTGTCTTGTCACTTACAAGAACGGCTCCGATTTTTCTTGAGTAACATTTCGAATTTTTTGCTACCTGCCTACATACATTATAATAATACTCATCCCAGCTTAAAACCGGCGAATCATCTACAGGTTCAACCTTAGTTTTAAACTCTTTAATCATATCTTCTACATTATGTAAAAGATCCACAGTTATTTCATTCTCACAGATACCGAAATTACGAGATAGTGTCTCCTTATAAAGAGACCTTAATAAATCTTCTGACATTAAGCCTTCGCCTTTACCATACATATTACAATTCCTCCTTACCCACTATAAATCTTCTCTTACCTTGTATAGCCTTGGAAACCTCATCCTACCATTGCTTCCCCACTGCTGATGTTTTATCTCAACCGTTTTTCCGATAAGCTCCCATGGTCTTTCATGATAGTATCTCCTGAAGTCCATGTCGAAACCTGAACCTACCTTACATTCCAGCCCGTCTTCCTGTTGGACAAACACCCTTACAATCATATAATCATAATACATTTCCCCATCTTCACTTATTACTGGAAACTTATCAGATTCAAGACGTGTAACTAAACAATCAGATATTATCTCACCTTCGCCTTCATTTTCCTTGTGCTTAAGTAAAGCATCTGATCTTTTGTAATCATAAGGTCTTTTTGGATTTCTTAACATAATACCCTCAAATCCATTTTCGAAGGCTTCCTCCATTAAAGTCCCTATGCATTCTTTAGATTCAACTATCCCTCTCGTCACAAATTTTAAGTTCCCGTCATTAGAACCATCACTTTCATATAATATAGAAAATGAGCTTATATCGGCGCCGGACAAAAAAATTTCCGCACTGCCGGCAACAAAAATATGGTAGTCCATATCAGGTGCCTGTCCTTTGGTAAAGCCCATGACAGTCCCCTGTATCTCCTCAAACTTTAAACCGTGTTTATACAACTCACCGTCAAAGAATGAATATCCTGATTTTTGATATAGATCTTCTAGTTGTGGTTTAAGATGCTCTACTGTCAGAAACCTTTTTCCCTGCCGAGAATTTAAACTCCAGGTACCATCTTTTTCACGTAAAGCAACACACCTTAAACCATCCAACTTGTAAGACCACACCCAGCCGGTACAATCATGTTTGTCCGCCTTATATGTGTTTGAAAGCTGTACATTAAACTGGCTAACTATATCAGGAAAAACCTTTAATAGTGTCTTTACACTTACGCCAGCTTTCCAGTTTTTGTTCAGTGTGTTGACTATAAGTTCCTGAGCACTATGATTTAAGTCTTCAAGAACTTTGATAACCAACTCACGGTTTTGTTTATTAGATTTTGAATGCTCACAGAAATAAAACATTTCCTCTATGTCGTACCACATTTCGTGAATGCTTTTATCTCCTGGCTCAGGAATCTCTTTTTCTTTTATATTAACCGTAAATTGCTTAAACGGCTCGTATGCATATATAATCAGAGCACGTAAAAAATTACAGTCGTACTTTTTCAGCAATGCTTCCTTATCCTTAATACTTGACGAAGATCTTAAATCTGAAAGTATATTATCTACCATAATCCCTCTCCATGTTTACTTTTATCTCTTGTATCGTCCCATCTACCTTACACTTAATATATCTATCTCTGAAGGTCTCAACACAATCCCCTGAGGCCTCTATGTTGGCCATAAGAGTTGTAAAGTGATTTATATCCGAAAAAGGACCCTCTTGACTAAATTTAATTCTATCGTCTTTACCCATTGTACACCTTAAAAATTTATACTATAATAAATGGTTACATAAATAATGATTGAGCATCGTTATTCTTTTTGCCGTATCCAACGTGCCTACAGCAATAGACATAGCCTTAGTTGTTCCAACAAAAATAACCTTTTCTTTTGCTCGGGTAATAGCTGTGTATAATAGATTTCTTTTTAGCATAATATAGTGCGCTGTATGAATAGGTATTATTACAACCTTATACTCACTGCCTTGGGATTTATGAATCGTACAAGCGTATGCCAAAACTAACTCATCGAGCTCATCAAAGTCATAGTCAACTGTATTACCATAAAATTTAATTATTAACACTTTATTCTCAAAGTCTATATTAGCGATGCATCCTACGTCGCCGTTAAATACGTTCTTATCATAGTTATTTCTAATCTGCATAACTTTGTCACCGATTTTGTATTTTACACCGAACTTTTCAACGTATAGTTTTGAGAAATTCAACGATTGTTGTAAGACATCGTTAAGATTACTTGCCCCAATACCTCCAATTTTCATTGGGGTTAACACTTGAACATTACTAAAACCGTACTCCTTTACATATTTTTTTGTCTCAGACACAACAAGTTGACTTACTTTAAAAGGGTCTTCTTCATATTTAAACCTACAATCCAAAATGTTACTGCTAAATAAAGGGAGTTCACCATTATTTATCCTGTGAGCGTTTATTAAAATGTTACTATCTTTGGCCTGCCTAAAAACTTCAGTAAGTCTACATACGTTAACCGCATTTGAGTTTGTCAAATCTGCAAAAAATCTTCCTGCGCCAACACTCGGTAATTGGTTTTCATCGCCGACAAAAATAATTATTTTACCATAAGGAATGGCTTTAAGTAAGTAGTGTGCAAGTGTAACATCTATCATACTTGCTTCATCTATAATAAAAACATCTCCTACAATACTTTCTTTGAATTTACCATTACTGTACCCCAGAAGTCTGTGTATAGTCTGAGCAGGTGCACTTGTAACTTCAGACATTCTCTGAGCTGCTCTTCCGGTAGGTGCTGCTAGAACAATGTCTAAACTAGCGCGGTCGTAATTTGCAATAAGACTTCTTATTAAAGTGGTTTTTCCAACGCCAGCACCGCCGGTTATTACGCTTATGTTATTTTCAAGAACACTTTCTAAAGCATTAACCTGAGTGGGTGATAGTTTTATCTTCAACTTATTTTCTGCGTATTCCTTGGCGTTATCAAATCTAAGACGGGTATCATCTACCACATATGCTTTAATAATTTGTGAGATATTCTTTTCTACATAATACAAAAATGAAGGTATTATAATACGTTGCCCGTCAATCAATACATCATAAAAACGCTTCTCGGAAAGACATCTATCGATGCCTTTAGATACCAACTCTGATTGAACACCTAAAAGATCTTTAGAATCGTCTAACAAACTATTATACTCACACCCACAATTTCCGTTAGCTGTTGCTTCTTCTAAAATATGGTTGACACCAGCCATAACCCTGAAAATAGACTCTTTTCCAATTCCAACAGACTCTGCTATTGCGTCCGCAGTTTTAAAACTGATTCCCCACACCTCATACGACAAATCATATGGGTTAGATTTTATTTTACTTACAGAAGAGTCACCATACGTCTTATATATCCTTACAGCTTTTGAGGGGGAAACGTTCAAACCATGTAAGAACGTCATTACCTCCCTGATACATTTATTCTCATTAAAACTTTGCGATATTAACTGCATGCGTTTTTTACCAATACCATCTACCTCCATCAGACGGTCTGGTGTTTTTTCTATTATATCAAATGTATCTTTACCAAATATATTAACTATCTTTTTTGCGTAATGTGTTGAGATTCCCTTAGTCGAGCTGGTAAGATATTTGATTATCCCAGTTTTATTAATAGGAGGTTCAGGAATAATTACTGAAGCATTGAACTGCTTACCATATAGTTTATGAGATCCCCACATACCGCGAACCGTGACTACTTCCCCCTCATTAAGTTTAGGAGCTTTACCAACACAAGGAATTTGTGTTCCTGAAGATTTTAAATTAAATACGGTATATAAACTATCTTCGTTATAGTATTTCACATTACTAACTTCACCATGTATTTCTTCAACCTTACTATTTATATTTTGATTCATAGATCAATTCCTGTAATCTTATTGGTTAACGTAATCTCTACAAATCCCAAAAGTTTCCCTATGATAATTAGTCAAACCATACTCTTTTATGGCAGATATATGCTCTTTGGTTAAATATCCCTTGTTTCGATCCCACCCATAATAAGGGTATTCGAGGTGTAAATTGTTCATCATTTTGTCTCTTATAACCTTAGCTACAATACTTGCCGATGCTATAGAAACAGAAATGGCATCTCCTTTTATAACCTGCTGACAAGGACACACCAAGTACTTTGACAAGTCCACGGTACCATCCACAAGAACATAGTCAAATTCTCCTATTTCACTTAAGGCCTCAACCATTGCTTTTTTAGTTGCTTGAAGTATGTTTATTTTGTCTATCACTTTGTTGTCAGCCACACCATAACCAACACTACATGTGTTAACAATTAAACTGTGAACATGTTCGCGTTTTTTTGCGCTTAGTTTTTTTGAGTCATTAGCGACACCTATTAAATGTTTAAGGCTTTTATCAGGGATAATTACAGCGGCTGCCACAACCGGACCGCTACCACACCCCCTTCCTACTTCGTCCACTCCGACTATATATTTAAACCCTTCTTTTTTTAATGACACTTCTAAATCATACGTAGGGAACATTTAAACTCCTCAATAAGTAAGGGATGCTGAAAACAACACCCCTTACTTGCTATAACACTAACCTGCTCTTTTTGCAGTGGACACAAACTTAGAAAGGTCACCTGTAAGAGGGTGCTTATTTATAAGATTGTCTACATTTACTTTTCCAATAGGCATATCTAAATTAGAATATTTTGTTTTACGTGCCTCTTTTCTTTCTCTTTCCTCTTTAACCCTCTTCTTGGCTTCCATCATTTCAGAGTAACTAATTCTGATCGTAGGAATAGGTTCATACTTCTTCTCCTTTGTTGCGTCATAACCAAACAGTTCACAATTACGCCTTTTGTTAAGTTTTACACCTACACCTTTTTCAGTGCAAATTCCGTTTTTTTCATTAACACACAATCTACACAAAACTTTTGACATAATATACTTCTCCTATTTATCTATAAGTTCTAAGTATTCCTTTTCAACACGGACCCAAGATCCTACACCATCATCTCCATCCATAAGCACCTCATACATACCCTCTAAAAACTCAGTCGCAAAATACTCTCCCTTTTCAGGAGCTTGTTTGAATACGACTTTTATTAATTTATTTTCCATCTTTTTAACTCCAATATCCTCGTTGTTTGGTACTACAAATTCATTTAGGCTTGCATTTATGTTTTATATAATACCATAAGCCTATGTAACAACCTACAGTAATAATAATCGTGATACCAGTTAGCATACCCTCTCCTTACAGTTTGTGTACACATACATGCCTATGAATATCATCCCAGGTATGAACACGTATAAATTTACTACCATCGATCGATGAACTGTTCCAAGGTCTATCCATAAGAAGCAGGCCTTTTGCCCAGTTCTTTTTATAAGACCACAGGGAGTTTAGATGCGACTCGAGATCATCAACAAACATATCGAGCCTTAGTTTCACACCTAAAGGCCCCTTTTCTGTGTCCTTACCTAATAGATATAGATTATCAAATGGTATACCATTTTCTCTAAACCATCTGAATGTTGCTGGTTGATTCTGCTTTGGTCTTTTTGTAATATAATATAGTTTATGACCTGCTCTTTTAAGCTTACGTAAACACTCCTGTGCTCCGGGTATTGGTTTGGCCTCATACTGAAAATCAGGATCATTAAACAACCTTAGCATCTCTTTTTTAATATCTTTATCAAAGGTGTCATCATCTGTGATTTTACAATTATCCAAGCAATAATCTCTAAAAATTTCTTTTGATATATCTATATTATATGTATCTTTTACATAAGCAACCATTTTGTTTGTCAAGTCTACTACAACTTCGTCAATATCAAATCCTAATCTCATAACAATCTCCTTAACCGCATTTTGACCAACTGCAGGATGAGCATCTAACGCAACCTTCTGTAAATACGATAGATTTTTCATGACAATCCGGGCAGGCCATGCCTATAATGTCATGATCCTGAACAAACTGACTGAGAAATTTCTTCATTCTGAAAACAAACGTGCCTGGAACAGCTCCGTCAAGTTCGTTAAGCCCCTTAACGATAGTATATACATCTATGTTATGTCTAAGAAGTAGGCCCAACATCCTACAAATCTTTACAGGGTTTTTCTGATAAGCGTACTTGCGTTTTGTCTCTTCAACAAGCTCCTGATTAAGCCCCTTAGACAAGGCTATCTCTTCCATTTTCTCCAGAGCATTGAAGGTTACTACATTATCTTCCCTATTGTTTGTGTTTACAAAAATGGCAAAAGGCCTTGTGCATGCTTTATCTTTAAAGGCAACGTGGATATACCACTTTTTTCCCTCTGATCTTAAAATATATCCCTTTGCAGGGTATTCCTCAGGTAATTTGACACTTTGAACAACTATATTACCGTTTTCCTGATCCTTAAACACATTCAAGAATTCTTCCTGTTGTTGCTTGATGGAAGTTTCCTTTTGTTTTTTCTCAGCCTCCAAAACAGCTACTGATGTGCCTTCTCGATAAGTAGTGCACCCTTTTATACCGAGTTTATGTATATTACCATAAAGGTTCTTGAAGTCTTCAAATAACACATCATTCGGTAAGTTTATTGTGTTATGTGAAAGAAACCCATTAGCAATATAATTATGTTCTTCGTCCACCTCTATATCGGCTGTCTCTATCTCTATATCCATTACGTCTGACACTTCTGTAAAGTAATAACCATTACTAAACGCTTCTGGTATATTATCAGTTAGCATGAATAAAACAAAAAGTTGACGTAGTGTTAGTGTCTTATACTTTTTAGCATCATTATTAATTCGATGTAATATATTATATAGAGACTCAGAAGAGGACATTTTACGTTCTAAATTACCACACAACTCAATAGTACGTTCACTTATTGGGAACCTGACACCATAACCACAATATATATTTCTACTATCATAACTTTTTCCATTATAACATTTGATAAAAGACTCATGTTTATGTTTTTCTGGAAAAACAAAACTACTCATACTTTTTACACAATCGCGTGGAACTATTAGATCATAATAGTATTTATCGTATTCGCTATTATACTTACTTTGTATGTGTGTTGGAATACCTACAGCTAAACATACTATCTGTAGATCTTTTATTAACTCTAAAGTTTTGTCTGTTTTTAAACACACAGTCCTATCACTAATATACCCATCTAAAGTAATACCTTCTATGAAGGCTTTTTTCATAAGTGGTGAAGCACAAAATACTATGTCTGATATATTATTTTTGCTGAAATTTATATAAGTCATCCACTCATAAATAACCTTAGAGTTTATAGAGGCCTTAAATAAATTATCACGTCTACTATCTTTTGTCAAAGAGACATTGGCATTAAATAATGTTTCTGAAACTTTTATAAATTTATCTAATGTTATACCACCTATTTGTGTAAGGTGTACACCAATACTATTTATATGACCATCTGCATAAACACAACCGAGCCACCAAAGAAGATCACTACTAAGTTGGGTTGGTATGGTTATATGCTTACAATTTCCAGGCTTTTTGAAACTTTTACCAATAATTTTACTTATAGTAGTTTCTGAACTTAAGTCACTTTTAAGCTGTATTGGAACTATATCACCTACTTTAAGTTCTTTGAGTTGTCGCCATTCCAACTCGTAATCTTCATTAATTACTTTTATTTTATGAACATCACTACCTGAAAGCTCCATACCAGCAGCTGTTAAAACTTTTTTTCCAGAAACAACACCATTATAATAAAAACTATTAATTTGTTTCTCGCCTTTTATAGTCTTTACATTAATACTTTTGTTTAGTCCCGAAAACTCACCATCATTCCTACAATTGGATAAGTCACCTATTTTTTTGACCCCGTTATCCGTGTAAATTCTTGAGCCAAGGGCTATGCATTTACTACTACTCTGATCTATATACTTACTAAATAATGCTAAAACATTCAAATGTTCTTCTATTGTTAGATCCTTAGCTGTGGTAAATTCAGACTTTCCAAACTCACAAGCCTTCTTGTACCCATAATCTATAACCGATTCCCTTTTACAAAGACCTGTATTCTTATCGATCCTGTAATTATTATCAGTGGACATTAAAACAGACTCATCTGCTATCTGTATTTCTTTAAAGTAATCTGTTTCGAACCACTCACCTTTTTGAACATTAGGGTATGTAAAGCCTACCATGTCACTTTCCACTCTTTTCCACCTTGAATACTCTGTAGAAAATACAGGTTCTAAACCACCAGACACATTTCCTGCTACAATAGCCAGTGTACCGTTCGGAGCAATAGCACTCAGAGCAGAGTTCCTTAATCCATAACGTAATATAATATCTTTAGTTTCAGATGTCAATACCCCACCATGCTTAACAAACCCACCATCAAGCAGTTTTTTATCATAAAGTAAAAATGGGCCCTTCTCTTTGGCTAATAGAGCTGATGTTTGGTATGCCTTGTTTATAAAGACGTTCAATATCTGCTCCATTATTTCCAGACTTTCACGGCTTCCGTATCTGACACCCTTCATCATCAGAAATGATCCGACTCCCACGATTCCGACACCTATTTTTCTTTTTAATTTTCCTGCATTCTCATACATTTCAAGTGGGTAATCTGATATATCAATTATATTATCTAAAGCTCTTACCATAATATCTATAGCAGATTTAAAGCTTTCCATATCGAAAGTATCTGTTTTTATATCATAGAATCTGGTAAGGTTAATAGAACCAAGGTTGCATACATCCCCAACTTCTATTTTTTCTCCATATAATTCTATAACACCTGTATTTCCGGGCACTTCACCGCAGGGGTTGGTAGATAATATACTTCCACCTTCAACATAATGCAGATTATCCATCAGTCGGGTATTATCTATAAAAATAATACCAGGCTCATTTCTATTATACATATTCTTTAATAACAGATCCCATAATTCACAAGCCCTGACTTTTTTGTATATTACGTATGGGTATCCTTTTTCCGCCCATTTTTCGAAATCACCATCCCATTCAGAATCGTATTTTTCGAAATTAATGTCAGGATACCACAAATCCCAATCAAGATCGTTTTCTACAGCATACATAAAAGCATTGGTGATCAACACAGACATGTTCATCTTAGTAAGTCTGTTGGGAATACTTTTGGCTGTTATAAACTCTTCAATGTCCGGATGGTTTACACTAAGTGTTACCATTGTGGCCCCTTTACGGATACTCTTTTTAGTCGGTACGCCCTGAAAACTGTGATATTTATCCACATCTCCTGATGTAATGACTTCGGATGCCTTATCAAATAGCTCTAAGAATTTTATTGCCCCAGGTGTTGTTACCCCTATTTTTCTTATGACTGTTCCCCGAGGGCGCAAAAAATTTCCACAAAAACCAACCCCACCCTCAGTCTTTAGAGTGAGTATGTACTTTTTCAGCATTTCCATAATACCTTCTATGGAATCCGGATTCTTAACAATACTTTCTATAAAACAATTAAACAGTGTTAAGCCTCTTTCAGAAATACCTATATTAGAGTTTATCCTGCCCCCAAAAAGGTTTTTGAAATCAAGCATGTTTGCTATCAGTCTGTCCCTTAACTCAACATCCTCCGGAAATATATTTCCAGCTACCCGCATACAAAACTCTTCAAAAGTTTCATTATTATACTGGTATTTTTTGGTCCAGATCTCTTCCTGAAATTGATCAATGAACATTAAGCTCTCCTCTCTACGAACTTTGATATTCTATCTTCCAGTGTGCCCAATCCCACCGGTATTCCTGTCAGTAACATCAAGCTGTGAAACTTCAATAAAGCGCCCTGTATAAACTGGGGAAAACTTCAGCTGAGCAACAGCGTCACCCTTTTGGACTGCAATGGGGGCATCTCCAAGATTGATCAATATCACTTTGACTTCGCCCCTGTAGCCGGCATCTATAGTCCCAGGGGTATTTAAAACCGTTAATCCCTTTTTAAAAGCGTTACCACTTCTAGGCCTGACTTGACCTTCGAACCCAAACGGTATCGCAACAGCCAAACCAGTACTTGCAAGAATTCTCTGTCCTGGTTTGATATAATAGTCTTCAATAACTCTTAAACTGCATGCAGCGTCACCGTCCTTCTCATATGCAGGTACAACTGCGTCTTTATGTAACTTAACAAACTCAATTTTTAAATAATTTTCCATTTTTCATCACTCCTGTTCTGCGCCACATTTTGCGCAAACTAATTTTGAAATACGTTTTTCATCAGGCACAAAGATCATTTCATTATGCCCACATTCGTGTTTTTCATCCGGTTTATTCTCGCATGAGCCTTTTAACCAACATTTACCGATAAGAGCATCAGCCTTCATTGGTATCAAACTGAAATACTTTCCAAATCCGTCAACCAAAGACTGTGATACAACCTTTGCAACTTCATACTTTTGTTCGTCTTTTACCTCTACGACGACTTCGTCATGGACAGTAAGAATTAAACGGGCATCATAAGGCTTTAATCTATCTACAAGAAGGATCATGGCTTCTTTGATAGTGTCACCATTCGAGTTATGGACTATCACACCATTAGCTACAAAATAATGTATATTTTCACATATAAGATCATATGTATCTTCTACACCTCTATACTTTAGATCGACCTTATTACATAGGTAATACCCAGACTCCGTATATGCTATCAACATGTCGTAATGATTTATATCTTTTACACATTTATCTATCAATCCTTCATCACTAAAGACAGGTACTTTATGATCTAAAGTTATTCCAAGCGATGCACCATTAGATAATACTAAATCATATACGGTTTTCTTGCCGGAATACACACACATAGCTTTATCTTTTCCAAACCCAGTTTCAATTTCAACAGTTTTACCAACCTGATCACCTATATTACCTAACCCATTGATATAACTATTAAAAACTAAGCAACCCTGAATAGGGGTATTCTTACCTCTTCTCTCAACTGCACCTTGGATCTTTTTTCTGTCAGGATGCTCATACGGAGGCAGATCATAGTATCTCTTTCGGCCGGCTATGGTTCTACTGAATCTGTTCATAACAGCATCCTTAGCTGATTTATCCAAAAACTTTTTTACTCCCTTGTATTTTTTAAAATACCTGTTGATGTAATCTTCTGCCCTTTTCTTCGATATCTCAAGCCTGTTTGCAAGACCAACTGCTGACATGCCATAACAATTGTGTACTATAAAACCGTTAGCTAAAAAATATTGGTGATCTTTAACTGAAATGTCATACACTTTTTTTATACCCTTACTCTTAATGGATCGTATTGGTAGTGGTACAATGTTATTTTTGTGAATAAAATTAAAAAAATCGTCATACTCAGAAAGCTGGCCTATATAAAAGTTTCCTACACCTTTCTCTTCAGTTAGGTTAGCACTATTATATAAGTATCTAATAGTATTACAGTCTCTATTTGTTTTACCCAGCTTTCTCTTTAGCTTCTCTCTAACTAAGAGTAATCTTTCATATTGGTAAGGTACTTTAAAAGACGACCTCGTGTAATGTTGCTCACAAAACCATTTAGAATTTTTATTAACAGTTAAAAAACCAATATTTTCCATAAACTTCTTTCTGAAATCGTGACCTACTACGTCGAGTGTAAAATATTCTCTACCTGGATACCTCTTATCGGGACGTAATCGCAACGCAGCTAAAATACCAAAGTTGAGCAGCATAAGCTGCATATCCTTTAAAAGTTTTAACGACATACTACTATAACTGATGCAACAAGAATTCGATTTAGTCCATATAGTCCCATCACCTTCAAAGGCAGCTCTTAGAAAAGCGGCTTGTACACTTCTACAGCTACGTAATATACACTCAGGTACCCTTATGGACGTAGTTTTATTATCACTATCAAAATCACATATACTACTAAGCCAAGTAGCGATTTTAACTGAATATATACCATAAGCAATAATATTATCGTTTTCTAAAGGTTTTTTTGAATACCTGTCAAACAACTTTGGTAATAAGTTATCAAATACCTCTATAAAATTAGGCTCATTAGCTGATATACCAAAAGTAATAGCATTATACTTACCATTTCTGCTTTTATGTAATGACCCTTCTGATATAAACAAGCCTAAGAACTCTGCCCAGCTGTCATCAATCACATTAGGAAGGTCTGCTTGCTTACTACTTCGATAATCTTCAAAATAAAAAGCTTCAAACAAATGATTACTATCTGAAAATAATTCAGACCCAAGTTTTAAGCAGGCATAATCTTTTCCAATATCTAAATCACATAGCTTCTTATCAATATATACACCATTCTTGTCTATTACTTTAATTGGATGGTCTGCTGTTGCTTCTATTGTGTATCCATACTGAGTCTCTATCTCAAACACTTCCTTCTCACCCATATAAGCAAAATCTATAATCTCGTTAGACCCGATATCATGTGCTACTGACGCACCAATCACTGAGTCCTGAATTTGGATAATACCTATGTTGCTAATAGTATTTGTACCTTCTGTCAAACACAAGCCGAAATTGATCGCCTTGGCAGCACCTCTCTGATCATGTGTAACCTTATCTAAAGGTATATCAAACATCTCAGAAGCTGTTCTTGTATGAAGGTCCTGCCCTGTACTGAAAGCGTCAAGGAAAATAGGATCTTCTGAATAGTTACCTATAATGCGAATTTCAGCACTAGACATATCGCTAGTAATCAACGAATACCCATCCTCAGCCACGAAACAGCTCCTGAACTTCTGTTTGTTTGGAATATTCTGCAAATTAGGATCGGAGCTGCTCAATCTTCCAGTGCTTACCATCTGCTTAAATCTAGTATGCAGACGACCCGTTTCCGGAAGTATCTTATCCAAAAGCGGCTGTGCATACGTACTTAAAAGTTTATAAGCCTTTCTGTATTTTAATATATCACTGATCACCGTTATCTTTTTAAACTTACTCAACGTTCCTACATCTGTGCTTTTTAAATCAAGACCGTACTTTTTTAATGCACTCTTTAGTTGAGCATTACTGTCAATATTTAACAATGAAACCCCAAACAAGGTAGTCTGAGAATTTACACCTGATAATATATTTTGTATTTTAATCTTGAGATCCTCGTAATCTTTCTGGACCCCACCCATTATCAGGTTCCACTTATCGACATCTATCTTGATACCATTTAACTCCATCTCACACAAAGGGATAAGAAACTCATGCTCAAGACGTAATACGTTTTCAAGGTCTTCTTTTGATATAAATTCTCTCTGCAATTTCATTACCAAATTTATTGGTATTACGTCATTAGCTGCGTACTCCAACTGATAAGCTTGAAACTCCTGTGTGTAGTTTGCAAATGAGCCTTGAGGCTCTTTCGGCATATCAAGTCCAAGGTACCTTTTAATAATTGCGTCCAAGGAATTTTTAATACCTATTTTACCGAGATTCAAAAGCTGCTCGGCTAACATCGTATCGTACACATTAGGTATATAAAATCCACGTTTAACCTTTATGAACTTCATATCAAAAGCGGCATTCTGAAGAATCATCAACTTTGACTTGTCTTTCAGTATAGGGTCTAAGACACTCAGATTAAGGCTGCTGCGATCCGTGTCGTGCCTGACATCGAATACAAAAGCCTTATCCTCCGTCCCAATCTGTACCAAAGATATGTTAGAATTATAAGGATTTAAACCAGTAGTTTCAGTGTCAAGTGCAAGGGTGTCGAACCGATCTAACCAATTCATTGCCGCTCTTGCATGTTCTTCTGTAGTTACATACTCATAATCAGGTTTTGGGAGTTCATGTCCTTCCCCAACAAAAAAAGCCATATTATGCCCCATTAACTATGTCGGTTACTTTAAACATATAGTTATAAAACTTATATTCTCCCGGCTTACCCTGCTCATATATAGGCTCGGTTAGAATATCAAGAACCCTTGACAATTTTCTGGCGTTTTCAGCCTTTGATTTTTTCATACCGGTGACAAAAAATTTTGTCATAGCTATCCGGATTGACTCTACTGAAGCGTATTCTATTTTCTCAAAAATATTTACTGCCGCCTTAAAATCTCCGGAGTTCAACGCTTTGTACAAGTTAATAATATCCTCTGTGTCTTCGTCTGAGATTAAACCGAAAATACTACCTACGGTATTTATATCCCAAGAACCTTCAGCACAAATTTTACTTAACAAGATTAGAGCCGTTCTGGGTACACCCTTACATTCGTCGGTAATCAACTTTATAATTTCACTTTTGTAGTCGATACCTTCAAACTCACACACATTGGTTAACATCTGCTCTATAAGGTTTTTTTCAAGCTTTCCGAATTTTAAAACTGAGCACCTGCTTAAAAACGCATCCTCTTCACTACTACCGCGTTTTTTTGTCATCAACTTTTCAGGATGATTAGTACAAAACATAAAGTAAACGTGTTTGTATTTACCCTCTGTTGGTTTAAGTAGAAGGTTTTTGGCGGCGTCAGTAAGCATATGTGCTTCATCAAATATTATAACTTTGTATCTCGCGTGAAATGGTGCGAAAGGTAAGTCACTAACAATCGCGCTGACGTGGTCCTTTCCACCGGTTTGACCAACATTTACCTCTTTAACATCTAAATTGGACTCGCTAATTATAGACTTGCATGTATCACACTGAAGACAAGGATTTGAGCTGACGCCATTTTTTTCACAGTTCAGGCCTAGCGCCATAATACGTGCCATCGTTGTTTTCCCACACCCAGGGTCACCAATAAATAATTGGGTATGTGGGACTTTTTTTGAATCAAGATAATTTTTTACTATATTTTTGTTTACATCATTTCCAAACATCTCATCCACCAAGTATGGTCTGTAAGACAAGTGGATGTCATTCGCGCCAAAAGAAGAATCCCTTCTAAAAAGCATCTTTGCCTCCAATAAAGCTAATTGTTTAACATGATTGATCTTCTAAATACCAGGTTGCGAATCTTTTAAATGTACCCATAGGTATTCTAACTGTACATGCTCCAACCTTAAGTACAACAACAGGAGGTTTAACCTCTATAGACTTGTCATTAAAACTAAAACCCTGATGATCAAGCTGATCTGCTGTATGGTTATCTGTACAATCACACGGCCTCATATTTCTACTCCATCAACAAAAACTGTTTAAACCTGCAGTTGTTTTCATCACCACGTCTCTCTTCTATAACAAAAGCTCCCCAGGAGGTTGCAAGAAATATTACATTTCCTGGAGAGTGACTCGAAGTTCCCTCAGACACAAAAATGTCATTAATATAATATACATTAATTATACTTTGTCTACCTGCGACATAGATAAATTTTTCAAGATTTGGGTAAACTGCATATAACTTACATGGCTTTAAAATGTCCTCTATTTTTCCGGGCGGTCCAAATACACAATTACTTTCTAAATCAACCTCAGCACCTAAATCAGCCAGTGTAAACGGGTAGCAACCAGAGAAAAAACTACTTTCCATATTTCGATAAATCATTGTCACACTACTTACTCCTAGGTCAAGTTTTAACCTAACTACAGGAGGCCTTGGGAGTTCTCCAATGTCCCATCTATATATCCAATAGTCTGCTATCCTACCATTATCCTGAAGAAAGAGCATATCACTTACAAGACATGGAACCGGTTCCCAAGTGTATGTCTGGATAGTCTCAGTGATGCCTCTTTTTGTATCATACAAAGCATTCCCAATACCCTCATCAAGTTTCAAATAAGCCAGAAGACCATCTTCATTACCCATAACTAAACCAGATGCAACTCTTTTTATTTCCTCCTGAGTCATAGCATAATCATAAATTTGAACATCGCTTATAACACCTCTAAAATTTTGACCTATTTTCAAATGCCCTTCCGGGCCATATGTGTTTTCTGCTGTACTTAACACACGGGTATTTTCGCCCATAAGATGACCATCAAGAAAAAATCGTGACCTGAATAAATCATTTTCTGGTTCATCTCTGTGCCACAAGGCAACATGATACCATTTACCAACTTGAACGGTAGTAAAATAGTCAAGAATTGCGTCAGCATGCCCCCAATTACATCTAATTCTGTCTGAGTAAAAAGATAATATACCTTCGTTGTCGTTGGTATCAACAAACACAAATCTCTGCGTACCATCAACAAGAGACGGTTTTACCCAAGCCAAAAGAGTACATTGTCCTTGAAAATGGTCCCCGTCGTATCTTCCTGAGAAAGCTGACCCCCAAAAACCATTCAATGTTATTACAGATGTACTTGCTCCTGTAAAATTCAATAAACAACAAAACTGTTCCTCCTTTACGTTTACGTTAGCGTATATATTGTATGGTGTATCAAAAGGTAACTCAATTAACCTGTATTCCCCATCACCTACTGTCGGAGTGTCAAGTTCTATTTTTCTTGCGTATTCCCAAGTGAAAATATTCTCATCAAACTCCTCCATAAAAACTTCGGTATTTAATTCCGGATTAACATAATAATAAAAACCACCATCTGACATTTGAAAGCATTTTTCTACTCGGCCGGAAGAAAAATAAACACGTTCGCCAGTATTAAGGTTATATCTATCAACACCGGAAATTGTGGCCACGCACAAATAATCCCCAGCACCATGCAGGTATAATACTTCATTAGCCGTAATATCCGGGTACTGTTTAAATTGTAAAGGGGTCAATTCACCTGATATGTTTGTGATATCACATAAAAAAACACCATCATATGTACCAAAGTACATTTCAGTATTATTTGCCCAAACAGAACTTACGTTGGGTATCAATAAACTATTTACAAGCTCTTCTGAATATTTGTCATATATAAAAATACTTTCAGTAACCTTTGTTAAGTCAGCTACATCAACTTTTTTCGAGTAAAAAATATTATTATCATTAAAACAAAGGTTTCCTGTAAAACTACCCCTGAAAACGTGCTCTCTTATTATAACGATCCCGGAACCGCCATTACCACCTAATACACTACTATTGGGGGTGTTATAACCAGCGCCGCCTCCGCCGCCGCCTGTATTAGTTAAACCATCTCCAGCTTTAACTGAAGTAGACGTACCTGTGCCACCTCCGCCTACCCCACCTACACCACCAACACCGTTATTAGTTCTTGTCCCGCCAGCGCCGCCACCTGCAAACCAACCATCTTGGCCAAAATTGTCCCCAAAAATATTTCCAAAATATAAACCGTTCCCACCATTACCACCATTCGTACCTCTGTTACCACCAATCTCACCAGCGCCTCCGCCTCCGGCACCTCTATTTGAATCACCATTGGTACCACCATTAAAACCCTGCCCTGTTACGGCAATACCACTATTAGCAGCTCCTGAACCACCGTTGCGTGTGCTCCTATCATTATTACTACCTCCACAATAAGAGCCTCCGCCTCCGCCCCCGAAAGCTATCAAACTACCAAATGATGAATTTTGGCCTACCGTACCGTTCTGATTAGTTGTATCCCACCCAGTACCACCTGCACCACCGTTGCCTACATATAAGTCGTAAGAACTTCTGGTTACCTTAAAATTTTCCTCAAATACTAAACCGCCGGCGCCTCCCCCACCACCGATGACGCCTCCGCCGCCACCACCACCTGCAACAATAAGAATATCAATGGTGTGAACAAGTTTGTCAGGTTTATATACGTGAGCGCCTAATTGTGTAAAAACTACTATATTATAATAAACCATTACTGTGACGTCCTAAAACAGTTATTATTTAAAAAATCATAGATGTAACATAGTACACCAGTACCACTCATTAGAGGAATTACAAGATCAGCAGTATTTTTAACCGGGACAGTTGCATCTTCAGGACAAGTAGAAAATCCAGACCTCTTCATACACGGAACGTCTGAATAAGTTGCTCCTACGTATAATACGTCATCAGCTAAAACACCATATCTTTGAAGGATTTTTGTATATACCTCCTTCTTGTTTCTTTCTGCAAAATAAAAAGGAATATTTCTTTTTCTACACAATGAAAGACTTATTGACGCATCCGAAGACAAAAATACAAAAAGCCAGTTCTTTTTTATCATGTTTATAGCTTCGAAATCTTTTATATAAAAGTGCTTAAACATAGTGATGTCCATCTCACCGACGCCAGAAAAACCGTCAGTTATTACACCGTCTACCTCACTAATGATTAATTTAATATCCGGAAGTTCCATCATAATCACTTAAAGTGTTTAAAATTAAAGTTTATATATTACCTTATCTCCGTCAAGCCATAGTAACGGATCATAATCATATCCACTATCAGTAAATGTTGCAGCGCCGCCCTCACCACGGTCAAGTACCGGTATTATCTTAACTATCTCACATCCTATGGATTCTAAGGTCTTAACCGCTTTGTTTAATGAACCACCAGTAGTTACTACATCATCGATCAACACCACCTTGTCACCATTAGAGATATCACCCTCAACAATTTTACCCATTCCATGTCCTTTAGGCTCTTTTCTTACCAGGAAGCCCATGAGACCATAATCAAAGTTTCTAATGAAAGCTGAATGTAGTAAAGCACCAACTATAGGATCAGCACCTATTGAAGGACCCCCAATAGCAGCTACAGGCATCGATGTTATTTTGTCTAATATCAAATATGATATAAGTGAAACCCCATAAGGATTTAATGAAATCTTTCTCAGGTCGATATACACGTTAGTAGTCTTCCCTGAAGATAGTGTGAAATTACCATAACTGATTGCTTTTTTATTTATAAGTGCTATTAACTTATTATAATTATTAGTCATGATATATCTCGCTTTTTACCACCAAAGTCTTCTGAATATTTCAGGAAATACTTCTAAGCCCTCAGCCTGTTGACAACGTTCTTGTTCTGATAGTTCATCATCAATATCTTTAACGGAGAGTTTCATAGCGGTCAGGAACTTATCTATTTTTTCGATAAACTGATCGTCTCTTTCCAAGACTTTGTTAGAAAGCTCATTGTATCTTTCCAACCTTGGAATTATAAACTCTGCTATGGTATAGTCTAAAGACCATGTTTCAGAATCATCAAAACCTCTATTAATCCGTTGATCTCTAAATTTTTCCTCCCTCTCGTCGTCAAGATCAGTTAATGAGAAACATATATTAGGCACTCCTGTAGACTTTGGGTCAATACGTGGGGTATTAATTTTTAATAAAGACCCCCCACACACTTCACAAGTACCATCAAAACTGTCAGTATTATATAATACACCACCACAGTCTCTACACACGTAGTCTATTTTAAACTTGTTACTCATCCTCTTCCTCTTCATCTTCATCTTCCTCTTCCTCTTCAATTTTTGGCATATCTATGTTATTTAATAAAGAAAATAATAGGTCATCAGCCAAATCAACCGTCACATCACTTGCATCCGAATTAATCACATTTACAAGAGCATTTATGATACAACTTTTGTTACAATCAGAATTGTTACACATATTATTCTTCCTCCAATAATATATTGTTTATTTTGTACTTACACAATTCACCTTCTACTCTCAGGCTATCTGTTTGAGCAATCCACCCAGAGTCTTTTCTATACAAAAACCTTACGCAGCTATCTTTTTCCGAACAGTTTTCGTCATTACAACGACAAATATCATCACTCAGAAAGTTAAAACTTACCATAATATCCACTCCTATAATATAATACGTAAAAACATTTTGTCAACAACCCTATCCTATTTACCACAAAAAGGACAAATTTTTTGAGTATTACCTTTTTTGTATGAATTACATAAAGGTATAATATACCTACAATCATCATCAGCAGACAGTTCACGAATGCTTTCAATCTGCTTACGAATACTCTTAACCTGTCCTGCACCTGATTTGTCGTCTCTACACAAATATCTTAAACATTCGTGGTTTTGTTTACACGTGTCATCAAGACATCTGCATACTTCTTTTGGTAAATCATATTCCATCTCACCACTCCATATAATTTTAATCAGTGCCACATATAAAAAAGAAATGTTTTGTACCATATTTACTTTCGATGCTATCGGGATACGCCCTGAAACAATCTCTGACTATAAACCTTGAGGATAATACTTCAATATAATGGTCTACAGTTCGATAAATAGCAGCGTAATCAGCCTTTAGGTCCTCTGAATATTTATTTATAGTCTCATCTTCTTTTTTTAAGGTGCATGGTGCCCTAACAATTATAATTTCTGATTCTACTCTATCAAGAATTCCAGCTATGTCCTCATCGTAAAATATATAAGGAAAAACACCTAAGGATAGAAAAATATCAGCAGTGTATTTTCTATTTTCGGACAATACATCACCTATAAAAACATCTAAACCCGGATATGAACCCCACTTACTCTTAAGTCGGTTCACCATATTTTGTGACAAGTCACATCCTTGAAACACTGTGATATTTGTAAACTCCCTAAGAGATAGTAACATAGAGCCGTCACCACACCCCATATCAAAAACAGAACCATATTTACATGCTATAGGTGCTATAATATTAGTATCAATAAGTCTTCTTTGTAATGTGTTTGGGTAATCAGGATATATATCCCTACTTTCCCAAAAATTACGTGCAACCATATAGTTTTCCATATACCCTCTACAAATTAATTTTTTAAGATGTCCCTAACGTTTGTACCACTACATAAGTCACCACAAGACCTACTTATAAACTCAGCTCTAACACCATGAGTTTTTGCCCAAGTTAGTACATCCTCGTTTCCGGATAGTAGCACATCAAATTTAGGCAGACCTTCAGTATCTTTTTTTTCTATCAACACACCCTTTATCAAACACACCTCAATGTTTTTAAAATGTTTAAACAGACCCCTAAGAGCCAATAATATATCATTTGGTGTAGTTAAAGCGCCATCTTCTGGTATATGCTCACTCACACCTATAATTACTTTCCGATATTTAGGAATAATATTTAAAATTGTCTGTATTTGACCTACATGTGGTGGATGGAATTTACCTGGAAAAAAAGCGATCTCTCGATTATTATCCATTAATTCTATTTGATCCATTAGATATCTTTTGGTCTGTGAGACCTCCTCTAAGTAACCAATTATTATTGATATCTCTTCGTCTATTTCTTCAATGTACCCCCTATTATGGTTAATCTCGTCTGATACACTAAAATTTTCCGCAATAAGCCCACTTATGTCTACAGGGTCTCCCTTTTCTAAACTACTTAATGGTAAAGAGATGTCACTTTTTCTAAACGCAAAGAAATGTCTTGTGGTTCTAGGAGGAAATAAATCTCCAGATAACGCTCTTTTTCGACACTCAGTCTTACTTATTACTGAGGTGTCATCTATAAGGAACCTGTCCTTTAGGGATCGGCCTACTCTTAGTGACTCATCATCATAGTCTACCCAATAAACCGGTACTGTCTTGTAACCATTTTTTAAAAAGTATGCGTACCTGTGACTTCCATCCATTATAGCTCCGGTTTTAGTATCCGCTATGATGGCTTTCAAAATAAACCTATCGTTATTTATATTATGCTCAAGATTACTTAGGTGTGTTTTAAAAACCATCTCCAACGGTTTAAGTCTATCTATAGATACTATCTCGTAGTCCATATATCTATTTATTACCCCTTTCAGATAGTATTCTTTTTATGTCTGTTACTAATTCTTCAGAAACTTTTTTACGCTTACCATCAAAAACCCACGGAGACCGTAATGTAGTCATTACTTGTGATCTTCTTTCAGGGTCTTTCCTTAAAATGTCTATTTTATAGTCTATGTTATTTTCAGTAACAAATAAAAATCCCTTGTTGAATTCGTGAAATTCATCATTCCATGTGTTTTTAAAAAATACGTGGCTGATAATATCATCTACCGGTTCCTCATTTTTAATGTGATGAGTGCATGACCATAAAATAGGAAGCCTATTCATTAATAGTGCCTCCACAATAGCACTACTTACAATTGAAAACCAGAAATATCCATTACATTGCATGTCAGCAATAGCTTGGGTGTCGTACCATTCATCTAAATTTGTTACTAAATTATCTCCCTCACTTTTGATATTTTGAAACCCCTTACGATAATTTTTAAGATAAAGATTATCGAATAAGTGACCGTAAGGAAATGGTTCATCCTTTTTAGCGAACATTGTATCAACTACAACAGCATTTTTTAGTAAATCTTCATTAACCACATCGTAACAATCACAGTTATCAAACTTATACCATTCTGCCTCTATAACTCTTACCCCAGCTTTCTTTAAAATCCCTGTTTGTAGTTTGGTAAATGAAAATGTACCTGCACGCATACCTGGTGGAGATTTCTCAACCACACTGCTGAAAATATCATGCTCTATGTCATAGTAACCATATTTTGGTTTTACTATTTTTTGAAAAATTATCATACTAGGGTTACCATTATGTGTAACTACTATTCCAAAATCGATATCTTTATCCTTGTAAAAATTAGCTATATCTTTTGCTTTTTCACGGTTGTTAATACTTGCGTATGTTTGCCAACCATCTGACAACTGCTCGTAAACGTTAAACCCTTCTAATCTTAATTTATTTATAATAGTTGATAAAGCCCTTCTATTGTTCTCCTCATAGACTATGACTATATTTATACTCATAATTAAAATTTAACCACCTCTATCTCTAAATTCTATAAATTCACTACTCGCCTTTAAAGCCTACATTTAGTCCATAAGCTATCATTTTTTAGATCCGATTTCGGAACCGATTTGTTAAGAGATATGCGTTTGGTTTTTTTGCAGAAAGTGCACCCCATGAGTACACTTACCCCTGGAAAGCGACCATAGAATCTGTTCCCTGTAGTCTGTATTTCAAAAAATGTGCGCCTATGAACTCCCACAAAACATAATAACCATCTAAATAATCTACCCATATTTTCTCACCGTTACTAAAATTGTCATATGTATATTACAACTGATTTATAGCACTTATAAATTTTTTTCCTATTGCATCTAAGGAAAAATTCTTTCTTATATTATCTTGAAGAAGTTTCCCCTTGGTGGTAGCTTCCTCCCTGTTTTCATACACATATCTCATAAGTTCAGCCCCATGTACAATATCCGGTTCGGCCCAAAGCTGATCACCTCTGTACCAAGCACTCCACGGCATGCCCGAGCACGGCGTAAGTTGATAATCCACCAAATAACTATTATCTTTATTTGCATACTCGTTGACACCACCAAAACCGGTTACTATGAGTGGTTTTCCAAAAGCCCCTGCAGTAGCAGATGACAAACCAAACCCTTCTCCTCGGTCAAGCGACACATAACAGTCTCCAAATTTATGTAGGCCTGCAATCTCATCTTCACTTAGCATGTTCAGAACGAGGAATACGTGAGGATAACTTTTCATTTGTATGGTCCGTTTTAGCCTACGCATAGATACTCTTATTGCGTCCTTTTCCCGTTCACTATAATCTGACCTATATGTTTTCATCACCAAGGCCACATTCTCACCACGTTGAAAAGCATACCAATACGCTTTTAAAAGAGCTATAATATGTTTTCTTTCAGTCCACTGCCCGATAAAATAATACACAAAAGTGTTTTTGTCAATTCCTGCAACTTTAAAAGGTATTACGTTATCTGTATCCATGTACTCTATAGGATGAGGAATGTTAAATAAGGGTATGGTTACACCACTATTTTTGAAAATCTTGACATTCCACTCACATCCTACAAGACATGCATCTACATTTTTATTTATAAACAACGGCCAGTCCGGATGTAGCTTTGAAGTTTCCCAGATTGTGTAGCCAAGGTTTACCATATTATCCTGTCTATACCTCTCCCAAAATTCAGGAGTTGATTGTATTATATTTATATTACACTCTACATCATTTTTAACCAAACACCCAAATAATTCATTATATTCACCAAGGTCAGGCCTTACCTGCTCAAAAGATATTGGGACTAACTTTATTGGTATTCCTTGTTTGTGAAGAGCCAACACGTTTAATCTTGAGGCCTTAGCGTAACCTGACCCATCTAGGACAGGACCTACAAATCTAATACCTTTTATTTCCATTATACGTATCTCCTACTTAGAGTCTTCTTTGTAAAACCCCTTAAACAGAATCTCACTATGTTTTAATTGTTTTCTAAGCCCTTCGATAAAAAGATGCCACTCCTTAAGCTTGTGATTTCTTCTCTGCCAAATCATATTACGTAAAGTTTTGTAGTTTGTACAGACAAGCCTCTTTTGAAGGTATCCTTCTGGAAGATTCATCTTTATTTTTTTAAAAAGCTTTTTCTTTACCTCGTGCTCAGAGTCTTTTGTATTATTATATTCATATAGCAAAGTGTTCAAGTAATCTATAAAAATACAGTTAACATCCTCATCAAAATCTTCCGGAGTAAGTGGCCTGTTGGTTATTGTATGGATAGTTGATTCAGATTGTTTTGTGGTACCCACTCTGTAGGTATCAAATTCTTGCCACCAGCATCTGGTGGCCCTTACCTCAACCCACACCACCATGGATTCCAAAAATTTATTATGACCACCATCTTTATTAGCAAGCTTAAAAGCTACCTTCTCAAGTCTCTCTTTGTCGGTAACTCCATAGCTAAAACCAATACCATCAATAGCCTGCTCATAACCGGATTCATTTACAACTTTTATTTCAAACATAATATCACCTTTAGAAAGATTCAGATTCTATAATATTTTGTGCGGACGTCAAATTTATGTTTTTTTCACTTATAAGGTCTGTATAGGCCTCATCAAAAACTTTTATCCATTGAGGGACAATACACGATTGCCAGTCCATCTGTGTTTTTATCCAGGTGTATGCACGTTCAGCTTTCTGTTTTGCCTCTTCTCTGTTTTCATATACATGACGCATCTTTTTTACCATATCTTCAACGTCAACCAATGGCCTGATAACCTCATTGTCTGTCCTACATACAGTGTAAAGACTAGGATTTCCTCCACTTTTAACTAAGTAACCACGGTCTTCAGTAATAAACTCGGACATGGCCGTATTATTCGGCATAATTACTGGCGTCTTTGTTGCCATGGCCTCTAACCAACTCAAACCCATTCCCTCACCGAGAGTAGTACTGATAACACAGTCACTGGCGTTATAAATTAGATTTACAATATTTCTTGGATACCCTTGATTTACATTAAAATTACCAGGAAAGATTACGTCTTCCTCAGTGTTTAGGTCATAGTTTTGTACCACCTGTTCTAACTTCCACCCCTGGTCTTCTTTCGCCATATGTAGATATAACGTAATATCTTTAATGTCTTTTTTCAATTCTGCAAATGCCGCTATTGTTCGTGGAATATCTTTCCGTTGTTGATTTCTATTCAGATTTGTAAAAATAAAGTTTTTGGCTGCAATACCAAAGAACTGAGATCTGAATGACTCAACCTCATTTTTATTAGCAGGGTAATAATCCGATGTGTTTGTACCATGAGGTATAACAAGCATATCTTTAACTCCAGGACACACTTCCTTGGCCAAACGCTTACCAAATTCTGAATATGCAACAGTATAGTCACAAGCGTTAACATTTTCTATCCACGCCTTGTATGGAGCACCATCTACCGGGAAATAACATATCGACCTAAAATCCTTACCAATAGTCCTTAGATGTTCATGCAACTGAGGAAGAAAACTCAAAATAAATGTGTCCTGTAGAAAAAATAACAGATCATATTCCATCTGCTGAATCATACTGAACGCTTTTTTTCTCCCATAAGGATCTCTATCGGCGTTTGTTCCGGCCGGCCATATTCTAAAAGGGTACCCATGTGGATCACCCCAGTAATTTATACCAATAATGTCAATGTCGTACCTACCTGTATTATACAAGCCCATAAGGATATTACGGGCCACTGTTCCAAAACCAGTTGCACAAGATGGTGTGTCCAGGTATGCAAGCACTTTAATTTTTTTAATACCTTGCTCTTCACTCATTTTTTAACCTCCAGAATTATAAATATTGTAATATCCTATCAATCACATAGCATCGGCTTTATTTGTATTATTCTTAATCTTCCTTGTAGCCAAAAAAGGAGAGGTATAATTGGTCATGGCTGCACTTAATATAGGGCCCTTAACCTCAGGATTGATGTCAACATAGTTATCCACTGCTTTCTTGTTAGCATTTACAAGGCTTGGAAAATCTTCGGCAGGAACGTATTTATGGATTGTTTCAAGATCATAAGTTACTCTCGAATTTTGTCTGATGTAGACCTCTTCCTCTCCGGTAACTATGTTCTTTGAGTCTTTCTTAATCTTCTCAGTAATGATCATCGATAGCTCTTTTTCTCGCATCTCAAGGATTTTTTTTGTATTTTTTACACTATGCCACTCTGAAATAAGCTCGTCATCATTTAAATTCATAACAGGCATAAATTCGTACTCTGATTTCTTACACGCAACTTCATAGGCATGACAATAATCTCTAAAATCGCACCAAGGACAAAACATGTTTATACTTGGGTTGGCCTCTTTTTCTGTAAAGTTCACCATAGCCTTGTAAACTACACTAAGATAATCTTCGAAGTATTCTCGTTCTTCCTCAGTTCTGTATGTGTAAACAATATCAGACTTCAACAGATCCAGGGCAAGAATAACTCTCTTGTATCCTGGCCACAGCTGCCTGGCTACATAGTCATATATCGACAATTGTATGTCATTTCTAAGCTGATCACCGGTGGGGGCTGTCTTTGATGTCTTATAATCAATAATAAGCAATGTATCTTTGTCATATGCTTCTACCTTGTCAATCGCACCCATCAAAGGAACTCCGTCTTTTGTCTCAATATAATTCGATTTACCGTAAAAACCAAACTTTGTTTCAAGACTTATCAATTTTCGGCCGGACAAAAATTTTTTTAACCTACTTGCAACCAGTTCACGACCTTCCAGATGAATACCGAAATCTACAAGACCTTCTCTTACAGCAACCTGATCATAAAAACTTAAAATCTTTTTGGTCTCAGCAGCTGTAAAGCTCTTGGTCCCGTCTCCTTTTTCCAACCAAAGCTTGCCAGCAAACTCCAAAGATTCATGTACAGACGTACCAAGTCTAAATGACGGATTGTCTACTTTAGGCAACTTTTTACAATAACCGTACCAATATTTTAACTTACAAGCCAAAAATGAACTAAGCCTTGTGGCACTAACCTTAATATTATTACTCATAATTACACCTCATAATAGAATCCATATTCAGTCTCTGTTCTAAAATGTTTAACAGCAATCACCTTATCACAATAACATATAAGTTGCGCTATAGCGTCTGTTTTGTCGTTGTCATGTTTGTACACAAAATTATTCAACGTAAAGATATCTGTGATGAAATCAAAAACATCTTTTTTACTTTTTAGCTTAAAAAAAGATTTGACAGTATTTGTACTGATTACATATGGATTTAGTTTCAAAATACTAAAACAACATTCTTGAGCAACCCCTACGAACATTGATAATAAACTGAATGTCTTTACATTTTTATTGGCATAGACGTCCTCTATGACTATATGGGTTGGTTTTAATGTTTTTATAAGTTTAATAAACTTACGCCTAAATGAGCATAGTTTTTCAGGAGTCGTCAAATTACCTTTGTTTTTAATTACGCCTTTTTTAAATTTTATACTATCTTCATTTTCTTTAATTGATAAAAATGCCCATCCTGTCTTTACGGAGGCAATATCTAAAGATAGCACATTAACTTGCATTTATCAATACCTCCTTTAAGTTATTTACTTGATCTTCAGTTAAAACATTAAGGTTGGGTTTTTGTATACCAATAACAATTAATACTATAGGCCCTGTATTGCCACCATTTATGCCAGTTCTACCTTGTTGTTCTCTTGATAATATATGTGTACCTATTTCTACATTGGCAGGAATATCGAAAGAGACTGACCTATTATCTACGTAAATTTTACCGGTACCCTTACAATTCAAACAACAGTCATTCATTACGAAGCCGCCCTTACATCTGTCACAACTCCTTGTAGACATTGACTGAAACCCAGGGCGTCTTATAACTTCGGTTATTATACCCTGACCATGACAAACCTCACACTCTTTACCGTTAATGAAGCCTTTCGAACCACAGTCAGTGCACAAGTCCTCAAAAGAAATATCAGTTTTGAATTGTCCTCCAAAAAGATATAGATCCAGAGGGATGTGTACTCGCATAACGATAGCCTGGCCGTCAACCGGGCGATTCATATCAGGTTTTCTTTTGCTATGACTGAAATTTCCGAAACCAAAATCAAAACCAAACATATTATTAAACATAGGTGGATTATCGTATTCAGCTCTTTTGTTATCATCAGAAAGAACAGAGTAAGCCTCGTTTATTTCCTTAAACCTCTCCTCTGAGTCCTTATCACCCTGATTACGATCAGGGTGATATTTCATACTCAGTTTCCTATAAGCTTTTTTGATATCCTCCTTAGAAGCATTACGGTCTACTTCTAAAGTGCTGTAATAGTTAGTCGTCATCAACAACCTCCCACTTGAACCCACATATAGGATTAGAGCATTTAAATTTACCTTTATCTATTTCGTACGATACTGATTGACACCAAAGACACCTAAATTCTTCATCAACCTCATTACTGTCAAAGTCCTTACAATCATTGTCGTACCCACACCCTAGAACAGACCCATAAACATTGTTGTTGAACTGGCGCCACACTGCACCACAATTAATACATACGAAGTAGCTCATTGTATTGTCCTGCTTACAATGTTCGCATTTCAATACTTCAGATAACTGTCTTCTTACTGAGTTTTCACATCCACAGTCGATACATTTCATAATTATCAATCCTTCTTTGCTGTAGAAATCATCATCTCAATGATATGTCCTACAACATATACACTCTGGTCCTTAAAAGTTATAGTAGTTGGCGCAAAAAACTGATTGAATTCAAGGTCAGGATACTGGCTAGCAGCAAATAAAACCTTTGATAATTGGTATGAATAGAATGTGTCATCAACCATCAGGTTGAATTCACCACTATCATCATTAAAAAGTGAAGCATCCATGTCTTTAAACAAGCCCTCAGCAGGAATTTCTATCATGTATTCTTCATCAATAACCCTGAAAAAATAGTTCTTTGCAGGAAACAAAACTAACGATGGTGTTCCCTGAACTAATTTATATTTCTTTTTGTCACTATCGGTCATTAAATAACCCCCTAAATATATTAAACCGGGCCCCGTTTAAGGGGGCCCTAATTCGTGAATGTTCTACTCTGTAATAGGAGCAAACTGGTCTACCACAACCTCAGTCCAAGTTTTTTTACTTAAACCTTTACAATGTTTACACTGTCCGTCGTAAGTTTTGGCTTCGATGTGGCCATGAATATGTACCCACTGTTTACCATTAATATCCTTCAAAGCGTCTGCATTGTCCATCCATGAGGATATTTTTATATAGTGGGCAGACTCTTTACCACTGTTTCCAATAAAAGGGGCCTTCAGTTTACCCTTAAAGAGACTAATATTATTTTTCCCAACTTTTTTGAAATCAGGATACATAATAGTACCTTTCAAATTAACAAAATTCTCACAGTCATCATTATCATCAGCTAAAGCAAAGTTGTCCACCACGAACTCTGTAATATACCTCTTCTCATCGGCACCGCAATGCTTGCATTTTCCATCATACGACTTTTCCTCTATATGCCCATGAATATGTACTAAAGCACCCTCACCGGCGTCTTTTAAACCGTCTGCGACAGTACCCCATGCCATAATACCGAGCTCTTGTGATTTTTTAGAGTTTCCAGCAATGTTTATTCTGAGTTGACTTTTAAGCATACTAACACCAGATGAAGCACCTACCTTTTTTAAAAACGGCTTACCAAGAACACCTTTAAAATTAACGAAATTTTCTCCTTGAGTCATAACATCTCCTTTAAAAATAGGTTTTTAAATAATTATACACTTGATTTTCACTAAGATCCGCAGGATCCATCCCCTTACCATTTTCATCCATATCGTGTATAAACACAGGTTTTGTGTCTAACTTGTCTTTTAAACTGTTAAAAGCCATAGAGGTACCTTTAATTCCTGCCGTGTCATTATCAAAAAATATGACCGTACCATTAATAGCATAGGTTAGTAGTAACATCTGTTGGCCTGGTGTAACATTTGACCCCATTACTGCAACTACATTTTTTATACCGTACTCATGTAAGCGCCACACACTTTTAAACCCTTCAACTAATATTAAAGGGAGCTTGTCTAAATAACGCTTAGCATTGTTCAGATTATATAAGCACATGTCTTTATCAAATCCGGTAGTCAATTTATATTTATCGTCGTTACTTATATTATCTGTTAGTGCCCTTCTACTATAAGCAACAAGTGCACCTTCTTCATTTCTTATAGGTATTATATCTCTAATACTCCCATCCTCTTCTTGCCAGCCGCCACCTATTTCAAAAAATTCCAGCGTTTCCTCAGAGAAACCTTTTTGTAAGAAATAGTCCGATCTTTTAGGTATAAATACGCTTTTCAATCTATCGTCGTCTACGTACCAAGGCTTTTCACACTCAGAACCAAAATGTTTAATAAACTGTTCCTGCTCTTTCTTCTTATTATGTATAATATACATTGATTTGTTTTTGTCAATATCACCAGTCAAATCTTTTAAGTATTTTACAGCACTCATAAAGTCTATCTTAAGAGCCCCCATAATTAGACCTAATATATCACTACCATAAACCTCATGACATTTATTAGTGAAACATAACCACGTATTCTTTTCCTTATTGAATCTGAAAGCTGTTTCATTGTCTCCGCCATGAATTTTACAGGTACACCTTACCTCCTTCTGTGTATCACGGGTGACTGTAAACCCTAAAGATTTTATTAGGTACTCAGAATCTACAGCGGCTTTTAACATATCTAATTCAACCCTAAAGTCACTGTTTTTATATTTGTTGTCTTTTCTATATATAATCACTTTTTAAATCCATTGCGTAAGAACTGTAGTCGTCAACAACTGAGTCACCATCAAAATCAGTAAAAAACTGCTTGGATGCAGCTACCTCCCTTATCATGCAGTAAGATTTATAAAAATGGTAACCTATCCCTTTACCGTTGGTTTGACCACCACGACGAGTATCACGTATTACAAGTTTATACATACCGGCTTCAACACCACACTCATTAAGCTCCTCTGGTGGTCTAGTACCCCATATACTTACTACATCAGCGTATCTTGCAATCCGATCACTATCTGCTACCTCCAAGTCACGGTTTAACTGAACAGCTGTTAAAGCCGGTACATCTAATACGGTAGCCAGATCTTTCAGCTTAGTAGTAACATCACCTAAAACCTGATATTCTTTTCTATGTTTGTCCACAGAGGTGCTATCCGGCTCTTTAAGATAATCGAAAATAATAAATCCTATTTTCTCCTTGACTTTATATTTTTTATACAGAGCAACCAATCTATCTACAGAATAACCAGGCATCTGTTCATGGAATATCTTACAAGAACTAAGCCTCTTTGCAGCAGCGTCCAATTTTTCCCTAACCTCATTGGAGTAACCACCATGCCTTATTTCACGCTCTTTTACACAACTAACAACAGATAAGCATCTATCACGCCACAGGTGGAACGCCATTTCTGTGTCAATATATAAAATTGGTATACCTAATTTTATGCCAACATGAAGGGCTATATTAGATAATAGTGTACTCTTACCCATCTTTTTTCTTGCGGCAATAACTGTCAAAGTACCTGGAATAAGACCATCCAACTGCTTATCCAAAATAGGGTAGCCGGTAGTTATACCTGATATCTCAACTACTTGGTTAGCTCTATCTTCTATCAGTTCTATCAACCCATCTGACAGATTCTGAGGCTCACTATGCAACTCAATCAATGAAAGATCTAATATATCTGTTTCAACACGCGCAAGTAGCTCTTCACTGCTTACGTCACTTTTGCTGTTCGCTTCAGCACGTTCAGTATTGTTAAGTAGAATTTTATGTAATTTATATTTTCTAATGGATTCTATAACCGAATCAAAATAATACTCAAAATTTTCATCGATAAGGTCCATTCGACTTATAACCTGGATATACTTAACCCCTCCGATAGACTCTAAAAGCCCCTCTACACTTGCTTCAGAAATAATAGCGCTTGTTTCGAATTTTTCAACATTTTTAGAATTTAATAAAGATAACACCTGCATAATAGAAACATGATCATCATATAAAAAATCATCAGGAGAAATCTTTGCCACTATGGCATAGTAATATTCTATATCTTTTATCGCATAATGTATAAGAGCTCTCTCATCTGTAGGTCTGCAAAACAGTGCCTTAGCCTCAACAACATCCATATACCCTCCTTTCTATAGCTATCTATATTCTGCTCTGGTGTGATAAAGCTCATTTTCTCTTCTTGTCAATTCACGCTTTAGTGTTGCGATAAGCTCGCTCACGCCTTTATCTATACCGTCGATATGCATCAGCTCCGTGTTAAGATCGTCAAGATTTTTCTGTGCCTCTGTAAGGGCCTCATTTATACTTATAAAATAATCAGTTACCGCAGCTTTTGTCTTTAACTTTTTAAGTTCTTCACCCTTATAACTTGCGGCTATCAGTGTAACAGTACGATCAATATAATTATTCAGTTCACTTATAGTGGCGCGTAACTTGTTTCTTTGAAATGTGTAGAATATAAGGTATTGAGCAAGACAGATAGTATAAGCACTCAGCTTTGAGCCATCCAAATGATCAACTTCTGCAGGGTTGAGCACCCATATTTCGTCCATCAAGTCTTTATTTAATCTTATATTTTTAAATGAAAACAAACCCTCTTCCATAGTAGTCTCCTATGATACTTTATCGTCTTCAAACCTCTCAACTAATGGTCTTAAATCATACAACCCTGTACAATAAAGCTCGTGTGCAGTAACGGTCCCTGTTATGGGGTCAATTACTTGCAAATAATGTGACTCCATTGGAACAGCTACCCCACCTATAAAATCTATCTGTCTGCATAATACACTAAGATCACAATAACGGTGCTCACCTGCTGCAGTACCATCATCTAAACACTTGAAATTTAAACAATCTTTATTATATTTTACTGAGTCCGCACTTCTCTCATCATTCATAGAAAGTATACTCCAAAGCATTTTTTATTTTACGTAATACAAGATCTCTATCTACATCTTCTGTATCATAAATACGTGCCAATGAAAAATTATTTTCCTGAACATATTGTATCTTCAGATTATCCCTTAATTTCTGACGCTTAAACCCATCTGCATCTCCATGAAAATGTTTTACGAACTTAACATGTTGTCGCCCCTGGACCTCAATAAAAACCCCAAGCTCACGTATATAAAAATCAAAATAGAGACGTTCATTTTTATATAATACGTAATATTCCTGTATTATTCTTTTTAGTGGGTTGGCTGGGAACACCTCTTTAAGGATGGATAGGACCTTTTTGGCCGTGGCGCTCATAAACATGATTCAACCCCGTATTAATAATAACTTTTTCCATAATTTCTTCAAAAATATTTTTATTTTCAGGATCTTTTAGAAACTGAACGGTATTAACTTCACCTTGACCGATACTAAGGTCCCCATACTTATACCATGAACCAGACTTATCGATTATACAGATATCTGTAGCAATGTCCAAAACTTCCCAGTGATGATCATACCCTCTACCATAAATAAGTTTTACCTCTGATTTTCTGTTTGGTGGCCCCAACTTGTTTTTCTTAATTTCAAATGTTGTTGTGTGTCCAATCACAAGCCCTTCTGAATTGTTATCGATAATCAGACTTTTTTGTGCTGAGCCACCGGTAACCTTTATACGCCCTGTTGCATAGTAAGGAAGGGATACACCACCAGTAGTGATCTCAGGATTTCCGAAAACAGGACCTACCTTACTTCTGGTCTGGTTAATAAAAATAACAATTGTCCCTGTTTCTTTAGCGAGTGGTGTTAGCCTTCTTAAACACTTACTCATTAACTTACCCTGAAGTCCCATGTGGTTTTTGTCTATATCGTCATCAGCCTCAGCCCTTGGTATTAACGCAGCAACACTATCTATAATGGCAACCTTTATGTGCCCTGTCTTCATTATCATTTCTAAGGAATCGATATATTGTTCACCATCTCCTGCTGAAATAAATAGCACCCTTGAAAGATCAGCCCCATATGATCTAAACAACTCTTTATCCAAAGCGTTTTCCGCGTCGGCGTATGCGACCAAGTGTCCGCGATTTTGAGCTTGCACAGCTACATGCTGCGCAAGTGTACTCTTACCACTGCTCTCAGGACCGTAAACCTCGTAAATTCTTCCTTCAGCCAAACCACCTGTACCAAGAGCCAGATCAAGACTTAAACTTCCAGTACTGATTGTATTTACAACACTACATTCAACCTTATCCAATGTTGTGATTTTTATACCATGTTTTTTTTCAATACCTTTAACCGAAAGCAGTAGCTCTTCTGGTATATCACTCGATAATTCCTCTTTTTTATCTTTTTTATCTTTTTCTTTACCCACTACTGTAATCCTCCTATAATATTATTTTTTTTCACTACACTCTTCTCATAATCGGTGTTACAACCGCTGTTTGGTTACCCGACGATTCTCCCTTAATAATAAATGGTCCCATATTATCTGAAAAATTCAATGTTACTATACTGTCATCTATGGCATCAACTGACTGACTAAGTAACCTACCATTTAAATCTATAACAAAGTCGATGTCTTCAGAGGCAACTTCTACTTCAACATAAGCATTATCATTGTAAAATCTTGCAACACCACCTTTAATCTCAAAAGTAAGACGATAGTTGTCCTCTTTATCGAGAATATCTAAAAGTGGTAAGATTGTGTCAACGATTTTTTCTTTGTCTATAGTTATGGATTTAGTAAAATTTTCAAGAAGGGGTCCATAATTAGGGTAATCTAAGCCTGTAATACGTTTCCCATAAAATAAAATGTTATTAAACCTAACACCAATAACATTATCTTTTATCTCCCATACCATCTGGGTATCGTCTGTAACTATTCTTTTTAGGCCGGCCGCAAAATCATAATGCAAAACTAAGTTTGCATCTTTATATCCTGTAGCATTTTTAAGCTTATACTCGGCAAGCACCACACCATTTGAGCCTGCAAAATAGATATTGTCGTCGTCAAACCTTAAATTTAGGCCTTTTAACACCTCAAGTGAGAAATTTATGTTCCTAATGTCAACAGCGTATAGTGACTTGTTCATAGCATTTTTAAACAGGGTTGAATTCATCATAAAAGTGCCATTTTCTACGTCAGGAATATTAAAAATTCCAAACGTATTTTCTGCACGAGGAAGAACAAGTTCACCTTTTAGTACATTTCCATTAATGTGAAAACTTTCTACTTCAATTTTAACATTATTGTTAATTCCAGAAACACAAAAAGATCTCGTACCACTTTTCCCATCCCATGGTTTAAATGACATTATAAACTTATACATATCCCCAAATACAATAGATACATTTCCGTGGTCTACAACCTCAGCTGTTTTAACATCACATACAATACCTATGATTCCATTGTTTGCAATAAAGGTAATACCCTTGTCTGATGCATAAATAAAAATTCTGCCGGTTATGTCATCTGTGTTTGCTCTGACTACTGTAGAAAGATTTTTAATTGTTTTTTGAAAATCAAGGGCCTCAATATTAAATTTCATCTTTTCTCCCAAAAATAAATAGGTTAGCACAATGATTTTTTAAAGTAATACACATTATCTGTTTGTCAACCACTGTTTTGGTATTTTTTTTTAATGAAAACCATACTGCTTCTTAGTTAAGACATAATATAATACACAAAACCTGATTGTAAACATATTACCTTAATTTATTTTTGACAGATTACCATCTATTGTTGACACAAAAACCGTTGGCATGATTGGAGTTATATCACCTGAAATAACATTATCATTGGATTTTGTATGCCTGGGGGTAATAAATGCAGAAAGTGCACTCATGGCGCTGTTATTAAATAATGTGGCTCCAAGGTCTGCTACAGGTTGCTCTGTAACATAATCTATTGCAAATCTTACGGCCTCATCTATTGAAGAAAAATCACTCATATCATATAAAGATGTCATTTTGTACAACCTACGTTTTGTGTTCAGAAGAGTATTTTTGGGGATATACGACTTTAAAGCAAGAACCCATTTATCCATAACATCCTTTGACCAAGTATAATCCCCTTCAACACTGTAATAGTACTCGGAAACAACAGACTTAAACGACATTTCTACCACTTTGTAGTCCTGTAATACCCCGGTGTAATTCCTTCTTATAACCTTTTCTCTGTTTTTGATATTACCTAATGGTAGTGCACCTTTAAGCCTTACTGAATTGATACTCGATGTTATTTGCCTACTTTTAAATTCACCACGAATAAATGATCTTAAATAGGAAGCTGCTGAAAACACCCTTATTTTCAGTTTATACTCATTTTGACAAAATGCGAAATCTGTATGAACAGCAACCCGCATTGTTAATCTGTTTATTGAAGATATGGTGTCTGCATAGCCTACTACACCACCTATTGAGCATGGTTTATACACCCAGAAAACTGGAAAAATACTTACTAATAGATCCGATTTAAACACGCTCATTATACTAGAAAATAAATTCCTATATTCTGAATGATAACAATGAGCATTAATTATACCTGATAAGTTTCTATGTACCATAGTATGTACCATAACGTTTGTTGTCAATCTTATCACTTTTGGGTAAATGGAGCAGTATATGCTGCTTGAGTACCCCTTAGGATTTATGTAAGCAGAAATAACAGCTGGTGGGATGCAAAACATATCAGAACTAATATCTTTATGATCAAATGAATGAATTTTACATAAAAGATTATTATATATATTCATTGCTGCGACAGGACTTACACTTGATTTTATTGAACTAAAACCCCCTGAACCAATGATGCTTGCTGTCAAATTCCACGGATACTCGAAAACATTAAGGTGTGCAGAAATATATCTTTCGTCAAAACCTTGTATACTTGATTTTATATCAACAGGAACTACAGGAAATAAATAAGCACTTAAAAAATCAAAATACAGAGCCTTTATGGATGCGGTAATATAAGTCTTTATAAATCCATGGCAAAAACCAGGGAGTATAGATATGCCTTCGAATACACCTTTAACTGAAAAATTTAAATCTAAGCAATTTCTGGGATAAACAAATATATTTGAGTAAATAAGATCTGTCTGCATGACGTTAGCCATAGCACGAAGATCACTTGTATTTAAAACATGCAGTGATGAGGATATTCCCGAAATACACCTTGCTTTAATATACGATGATAGATTTGATGGCTCGATCAACGATATGTTACATAACAGATCGGTAAACACAACAGAATTAATATAGGAGTTAAAAACACTTTCATGCCATGCGTGAATAAAGTTAATCAAATCAATACTATTACGTTGTTTTACAAAAACAGCCATTTCAAAATCTGACGGGTTATGAGTACCTTTAAAGTAAGTAATCAAATCACTTTCCTGCCATCCTCTAATATACTTGGATAAAAAATCATCAGAGGTTTGCCAAACTCGCACATAAGCGTTTATATTCCTTGGACTATGAGTACCTATAGTGTTATAAATGATAGATTCCTGCCACCCATAAATACTTTGTGTAATAAATGAAGTATCCCATCCTCTGATCTTGGATAATAGAAAGTCGTAAAAATGACCACCTATCCCAAAGTTTAAATCCGACTCATCCCAACCATGACCAAAAGTTGGTAGGTTATAAACACCTGATTGTTTTACCCAGATATACGCAGGAATATCTTTAGGTACATTACCTTTTATAAAAGCCTGTATGTTACCAATAACAACACCACGCAAAAAGCCTGAGATATCTACAGGTTCTATTGGGAACACATTAGCAGGTAAATCTATAGGTAAATGGCCAGTCAGCATTGAATATAAGTGAACCCAAGGATGTCCTGATACAAAACCTGGAAGTTCTATTGGAGTATGTGCACCTATGATAGATGATAAGTAAGACTCGAAATAAGTATAAATACTTGAACGAATGTTTGCATGTAAATGTCCACCTATACTCATATGGACATTGGATTCAACACCTACAGCAACACCTTTTAATATTAACGCAATATTTGAAGGACGATGCGTCCATATCGATAATATAATATCAGAGGGGTTGTGAGTACCGATAGATGCTGTTAGAATTCGCTTAGGTAATGTTTCACCCCACCGCCCGTTTATGTTCGCTCTAATATAATGCTCTTCACGAATCAGCGGTTTCACAAAAGTTAAGATATCTCTGATACCGCCGTAAAAACATGGGCCTTTCAGTAACTGGATAGCGCCACCAACATAACCTATTACTTTGTGCTCGCACTTTTTCATATAGGTGTACGTATCATTAACATATAATTGTTTTACCTCAATCTGTGATGATACGTCAGATGCCTCACGCTTCGGAGAGTAAACTCGAATTATAGCCCCTAAATCAGCAGCGCTTAAGCTTTTGAAGTTGAAATGTACACTGTTGAAATCCGGACTGGAGTATCCTGAATTTGTAAACTCAAAAGGTATATTATTATATAAAGGTGGTTTATAGTTGCTCAACTTTTAGGTCCCGAAATAATATCAGTATATAAATCTAAATCTGAACAGTCTGTTAAATAATCTTTTACTACGTAATTGAGACTGTCGTTTGATATGTATATGAATCTATAAATATCTTCAAACCTACAGTCGCTATCTGCCCAAATTTGTTGAATATTGTTAGAGGTTCCACATAAAATTGTGTGTGTGAGTTCCTCTCTATATAAATTATGCATCGACCATCCACCAATTCCTATTCTTCCAAGTGAGTCTCCCCAGTTACCCGAACATACAAGTCTGTAATTTGAGAATATCTTTCTGGTAAAGAAAGAATATCTCTGCCAGTAACCATACTCCACATAGTGTCTGATAAATGGACTAAATGTCATCATTTTAGGTATTACGTCTTCCCATACAATCATATCATTAGAGCCTTGAAATGTTATATATTTAGGAAAACAGTAATCCAAATCATTAAATTTTATTGGGTGTAGTCTAATCTGCCTAATTGGTGAGTTAAAAGCAGCTGGTAACCTTTCGAACATCTTCCACTCTGCTATTTTTATAGACGCCCCGTAAGAGCTGGTTATGTCTAGTATATAATATCTATAACTATTATAATTTTTAAAATTTACAGATTGCCAAAGACCTGTTTTATGGAATGTACCATTACATAATTTAGACCACTTGCCCCTGTTCGTTCTAGGTGAGTAGTTACATCCATAGAAAACAAAGTCCTTTCCCATGTTATTTCCATTTTCTTCCTCTGATTTAACCATTAGGCAACCTATGACTTTTTTGGTGCCGGCCGAAAAATCTATTGCAGCCCAACCACTTGTTGTAGGAGCATGCCAATAAGTATAACCGTCAGAGCTATCATCATTATCAGACAACTTAGATGCATTGTAAAAACCGACCTGCGATGAATTAAAATGTACATAAGATCTTGATACAAGATTATCTGATTTGTCAAAACTTATATAAACCGGAACAGCATTTAGCGAGGATACACCATTGTTACTTAACCAAACATCTGACATACTGGAATTAGACTTAACTGAAAGGTTATAAGGATTCCCACCGTGATCAGATACGTGTAAATATAGAACAGAAGTGATATCCTCACCATACGTTCTTAAGTCTATTGATTGGTGGTCAGACGTCTCATGTGGTACGTACAACCCAGAAGTGTCTATAAGATCATAATAAGGATCATAGTGTCTTACAACCATCCAATTTATAAAAGTAGTTGCTGACACATAACTTAGTTGAACATTTAACAATCTTGTATTCCCTTCCACCTTTCGAGGAATTTTATGTTCTGCATCCGGGTAGACACTTCTGTTATTAAGGTTAACAAAAACACTATCTTCAGGTTCATAGTAAGAAATATACACACTTTGGTAACTGTTCGGTTCATATCCACAAAAATCACATGTTATTGTATCTGTGGTACTGTTGTCATCACTTGTAATTGCATGCCTCAGCATGTATTTACTAAACTGAATCAAAAATGGGTTTTCGTCTCCAAAAACTCTGAATTGGTTAGCATAATTTGTACCTGGGTCACCAGATAGGTATAAACCAAACTCAACAGTCCAGTCATTTAACCCATTTAAAGGATTAGTTTTGGTCCTAATATAATGAGATGATGATGTACCTATCCTGAAACCATACTCATTAAAAAATCCTGAGAAATTATAGTCCCATTTGTTTGTATTTAAAGTGCTACTCAAAAAATCTTCATAAAATATGAAACCCATATCCTCTGGGTAGGACATTTTAACTGCATTTACATTTCCCCAAAAAGCAAAAAGATTTATAGTTTCTCCTGATTTTATAAAAGGTATTTTAAAAAATACAACAGCGTGCTTTCTTGTTGCATCCCAGTGTGCAACCCACATAGACAGCAAACCGGAGCCATCTGGGTATAAAGTTATTCTAAAGTCGTTTCCTTTACTGTCAGCAAGACTAAAATTAAAATTGGAATTGTTTAGCACCAGCCTTACTACCAGATCGTGTTTGTCTTCACCAATCAAATTGGTATATTTTAAGATTCTGTTATAAATGTACCTTGAGGTTTCTATTTTATTAAGGCTCATCAACAGGTGTCCTCCAGGTTGTCAGGAGATTAACATCATAGTTTCCCTTTTTTACAACATCATTTTCCTTCACATGCACTTTAACATAAACCGGTTTGTTGGTTTTAGGGTAAATATCATTTATCATTAAATTTTTTTGAGTATAAACTCCTTCTATTCTAACATTTTCGTTTGAACTGTAACTTACATTACCAGATATTATTCTAAAGTTATCTACGTAAGCACTGGCATACAATCTATCACTAATCATTTGCACAAAAAACTTGTGCAGACCGTACTGACCAGCAACAGAGCTTCTACTTACATCATTTATCAGATTCCCATCGTCATTGTACAGGTAAGCGTATACTATATTGTTAACGTTTGTCTGGCCGTCTATTCTACTCGGAATAACAGCCAAAAATCTTAGTGTGAAAGACAGATAGGATGACATGGTCCCAGTACTCATACTTGAAGAAGAAGATACAGAACTGGAAGTATTTACCCTTATTTCTCCAGAACCGTTACTATTTATAGTCGTTTCACAACCAAACCACATTGTACTGGTATTGTCTACGCTGTAAAGTCTTAAATAGACTCTTAACGCAGAAGCGGTAGATGCGCGCCTGAACTTTATCCTTACGTCAATATTATTTCCTCGGTGAAATACCACGACCCTATTTCTGGTGTCAATATAAGCGTTACTTACACTTGTATTGTCACCCACTAAAACCAGCTCATTGTTTGCGACATAAACCCTACTATCATGCAGCCAAGCTCCCCATAACTGAATATTTTGTGGCCGACCGTCAGGTTGTTGAAAATAATCTGAGGATAAATAAGTCGCCTCTTGATCAGGTAAGTTGTATACTTCTGCAACAGACTTTCTTCTAAGAGTTATTCTTAACTGGTGGTATTTTTCTTCGGGTGTGTAATATTTATTAAGTATAACTTTTTTAAAGGATAAATTGTTCCAAACGTTATCAATACTTATAGGCAATTTTGAAACATAATTTGAAGACTCATACGAAAACTCCATAACTCCAGGCAAAGAAAAGGAACCAATCGAAAGAGACCTTTCCACTCGCTTGTTTTCTTTTGAAACAAAGCGCATAAATACATTAGACCCGTCTTCTTCCCCTTCACCTAAAGCACCACACATTACCCAACAACCCTCATTTACAGGAAAAAGTCTAAGTGGTGATAATATAAATATCGACATATCGATTAAACCTTTGTTCTCACCTGAAACACATACTCTTTTTAAATAACTTGAATCAAGCCCCCATAAAAATCTTTTATCGGCCGGATCAATAGCTAAAAACGTAAACTTGTCTGAAGTAACATCAGTTACAGAATCTATCAGCAAAGCATATTTAGACAAATGGTACAAATCATTACCATTTGCATACCAACAACCATCCTCAAGGTCTGAGGTAAGTCCACCTGTGTTTTCAATATTATTGTAATTTCTCTCAAGAAGCTCTCCAGTATGACTTAACTTCCTTAGCTCACCTGATGAACTGTCTATATACCACAAAAATCTGTTCTCGTATGATATGTCAATAGCGTTGTGATCTATGAAGTTTCTATTTTCATGTAACTTAAACATATTCTCCAAGTTGGAATCAAAGTATACAAGATAATATCCTGTTTCATTTACAAAATGTGAAGAACCGTGCGTTGTACAGTAAAAGTACGCCCACACACCACCATAAGAATCCATTTTTATAAATCTTACCTGAAAATTGATATGGTTACTGGATCTGGTTGCAAGGTCCAATGCCCTTACGGTCCCGTTTATACAATTAAACAGCCTAAAATGTGAAGAATAAGTACTTGTGCCACCATAATAGATTATACCGGCCCAGTTTTCCGTAACAGGGTCCATAGTAAAATAGTAGTTATGAATGTCTCTGTAAGCAACCGACAATATAGTCGGGTCTAATGATGACTCTTTAATAGTAAGATCGTGCCTCCAATAGTCTCTATACCCATAAGTTCTTGTGTTAACACTTATGGTTCTATACAAAACTCTTAGCACTGAATATGACTTTGGGCGGTGATTTGACGATCGTATCTCTATAGTGTCTGTCGTGTCAAATTCATCTACTGCTATGCCAAAACCATCTTTAATTTTTTTTAAAAGTATCCTTGATAAAGCATAGTCGTTATAAAAAATACGTGACCTATAGGTACCATTTGCAGCTATAGAAGAAGCGTACATGTTTCCAGCTAAATCAGTCTCAAAACTTAAGGTTAGTGTGCTGTTCAAAACTGACATGTTACCACCTGTAACTCCTAAATCGAAATTATCTACATCAGCAATAACATTGTCATAGTCTAATATATTATACCATGGACCATTATGGTTTTTTGAAATATAAACACAATTGTCAATATCATCAAAGTTAGGCTCAACAAATACCATGGCGTCAACTTTTCTTCCTGTATTATTTAATATTGGTATCTGTCGTATTTCATAACTACCCCCTCTTGCAACTTCAAAACTTTCATCCAACTTGTCACCTTGGTCTCCAAATCTAACAAATTCACTATTTGTTATAATCTCAAACCCTTTTATGGTACCAGGCAATAAATCAAAGTCGTGGTCCACTCTAATGTATCTAGGCGCTATACTGGTTCCGGAAAAAGTAGTTATGTACTCAGTATTATTGGATAAAGATACATCAAACTCTGCGTAGTCCTCGAAATCTTCATTTTTATAATATAATTTTATACCATCCAAATTTGGAGTATCTGACTCTACAATATAGTTTATTTTTTCAATATAAAGACGTACCCCTATATCACAGTCAAAAACAAGATGACCGCCACTGAAAGTATCAAAATCAAACTCTGAAGACACAAGATATCTTATTTGGTTTGTGTTTAGACTTACGTTTCCAATATCTGTATTTGTTTTAATTGCAACATTACCGCTTATATTATATCCCATATCAAACACCTATGTCCCAACTACCAATAACTTTAGCCGTTCTTTTTTCGTGACCTGTTAAATTATCAGGTAAAGATGTCCTAACATAAATAGGTATAACCTCTCCTACATCTACATCTTTAAAAACATAAGGAAGGTCTGAATCCCCTATCTTATTAAAAGTTACATTATCCTTGGATATCTCTATCAGCTCACAAGGTTTTATTTGGCCGGCTAAAGCATAGGTTTCATCCTTGAAAGAATCTATGAAATCAGTTTTACAGTAATTATAAATTTTTAGATTAGAAATTACACCTGACACTGCAGACGATTTTGACGAATAACTGCTCTGTTTTTGAATCAAAAGACTCTGTCCGCCTATGATCAGGAAAAAGTGCTTATTATCCGACACGCTCCATTTTTTAAAAGATTTTCCTACTATTCTATTATTTACGTAAACATGGACTGTGCTGCTGTCTGACCCTATTGCTGATCCGTCACATGAAAAAACAAACGCCAAGTGTAGGGGCCTATCTATAGTTCTACCATATAGGTGGCTTATTATGAATGAGTTAAAGTTCATTGAGTTGTTACCAAAATAAACCTCTATTCCCCTCATTGATATAGAAGCACCGAAAACATCATTATTCACGTTTGAAAAATGAAAAAGTGTACGGTGTTTGAAATCTCCATACTCGTCAACACCGTTTATTAATTCCCAGTCGGGTCTTATAAAAAATTCTATTGTGCTTGATGTCATGTTGAGCCTGGAAATAGGTGCAGACAGAAAATCATGGTCATTTAAATACAGGCCGTAATCAAATATACAGTAATCTGAAAAATAACATCTCTCTATTAAAAATCCGTCTATATTCATAGATAGTTGTTGTCCGGTACCTCTGTAAACAAGACCTATTTTACCAAATTTAAGATCATACAAAATCCTTGAGTCTCTTTTTCCAGGAGGTGCTGGCGTCCACGCCACGTTATCAGACCTTATAAATGGTAAAAACAATCTGTTCCATCCGGTGCCCAAAACACCACTCAGGGTAGATAGGTTCCAGCTGTGAACAACACTGTTGGATGCTTCAGTTGGGTCATAACCACCAAAATAGAAATACCCATAACTTGTATCTAAATTATCTATATTATCGATGTACAGGTCAAAGCCAAGACCATCTCTCCACGAGCAGTGGCGATCATATCCAAAGTGATCTCCCTCTGAAAAATATATATGATCAGGAGACGTACCCCCAGTGTAGTCAATACGTAAAGAATGCTTTGAGTAAAAATTACGCTTACCATAGTCATTAGAAAGGTTGCTAAAAGAACTTTTCCAAAACCAACTGTGTTCGATTGGATTTGGCTTTCTACCTTGCTCGTTAACAGTTGCATTTATAACAACATGTTTTAAAAAATCAGGCTGGTTAGTGTCTGACGGAAATTTTACCGTTGTATTACGCTTAATAGCAACCCACTTCTCGTACACCGGTTGACTACCCCATGAATTAAACCCTATCTTGTTTGGATCTGATAACCCACTTCTTGAATAACAGAAATTCGAATCAGCATTACTCCAATCTCTAGTATTATTCTCAGTATCACGACCTATAATAGCATGCCCTTTGATAAAATACCTTTTTCTAAGATCAATAGATATTATTGGGTATTTCTCACTACTAATTATAGAAAAACCGTAATAACTAAAAACTTCTATTTCACGCAGTACAGCGCCCTGCCAAAACTTGTAGCCCTCTTCCTTACCAGTCCATAAATACATATTAGTAGACTTATAACTATTCACATACAATCTTAAATATCTTGCTTTTACAGGTGTGAATAAATCGTGTGTTCTTAAATATTGAGTATTGTTTTGTATATTGAATATGGTGACAAAATTTTCATTATCTTCTGAAACTTGTATCAAGTAATCAGTAATTAGAAACCGTGTGTCTCCGCTTGAATACCCATGATGCACCTTTATTCTGTACAAGCTTATCTCCAAGCCAAAATCTAATGTTATCCAAGGATTGGGTTCGAATTCGGAAGCCCAACAATTACTAATATCTTCTGTGATTATACCGTCAACGGCATTGCCTGGCACCATGTACCCAACATGGCTTGAGCTATGAGCTGTTGTTCCCAAAGCTGAATTGACCTCACTTAAATAGTTTGTAATCGATTCGCCAAGAGGTAACCAATAATTATTTACTTTACCGTCTGGAGAGCTTTGGACGGATATATCAGAGTATACTCCGATACGTTTTATTTCTCTTAGATTACCATCACCATTAAGCATCTTTACGTACATCCATCTTGCATCCCTGTATGTACTCCAAACAACATCCCCATAATTAACCTTAAAGTTATCCCAAAAAACGTCAATCTTTGGAAAGCCATTACTTAAACTTTCAACTGACAACTTAAGCTGCATCTCTTTTCCGAAAGTAGAAGTTACATCTTTTTTTGCGATCAAATAAAATTTAGAATCATCTTCGTCTACTTTCTTGTAGTAAATAGAAAAAACCTTTTCAAACCGCTCTATCTTTATAGATGCAGCATGTGGATTAAATATATAAGTAGAGTATAGAGTATAATTATCAGCATTATCTTTTACAAAAAGGCTATGTCTGTTTAAACCACCTTCAAATAATCTTACAAACTTTATAGCTCTTCTATTGTTTGCGATGTCAATAAGTTCTATGTTTATTCTCCATGTACCAGCAGTTGGTGGTTGGAAAACATTGTAGTCTATCTTAAACGAGAAATCATCTTTAAAGAAGAACTCAGATTCTGCTAAACAGTAGGTATTCATACCTGTACCGCCTGTAGACTGATTAAAAAACCCATCTATAATATAAGAATTTGACCCTTGGGAATCTGATTTCTTCCAGCCGTCAGGATATGAAAAAGCCAACCCCTCAAAACCTGTACTTGGATCTATTTGGCTAAGCATATACTGCAATGATATGTCTGGATTATCAGTATCAAAATTAGAAAAGAACACATTGTCTGTAGTATTAAACCTAAATGCTGTGTCTACTGGAAAACTCCTGATTATTTCAAGTACATACCTCTGCCCGAAGTCGACAGCAAAATAAGTATAATATGGCCTGCAAAATTCACTTCCAAATATAAAGTGGCTATATGAATTCACAAATACCGAATCAACATCAGCATATTTCCCATAAAAGTAATTATCACTACTGTCATATAGTGAAAAAGTATAGTATTTTTGATAATATCTATTCGGAATCTGTTTGCACAAGGATAAATAAGAAGTACATCTAGTTAGGCCACGGTTTCCACCACTCTCAGCATCATTACCGTCTTGTCCTGAAGACCACCCGCGTCTACCAAAATCAGAAGACAATCTTATCAACTCCATATGACCATCAAGATTTCTTCCTATTTTAACCTCATTATCTGTTGATCTAACATACAAGTTCGTTATGGTTGAGGTGTTTGAGGTATTATAAAAAGAGTGTCCATCTATGAAAAGGCATGGTCTTTTACGCCATACACCACTATCCACATAGCAGATGACTCCGAGATAAATATGATACCACCTTTGTAGATCGGGTTTGAAACTTATATTATGAATAAGTTTGACTCTACTGTCGTTATTATCCTGTATATAAACTCTGAAATAATAAGTCCAGTTCACGTTTTCCAAAACAAAAGCCCACGAGCTGGGGGCCCATACAAGTGCGTTATTGACCATTTCCTGACGCTGATCCCAACAGGAAATAAATTCTACACGCTCACCTGGTAAAGGTAACGATGAAAACTTTACATAAAAGTCAAAAGTAAAAAATTTATCCTCGAAATCGAAAACCTGCTTATTTACGTTACACTTAGGACTTACGTTATAGTTAACCAATAAATACTGGTCGTTATCTCCAGGAAATTTTACAGAGCTTCTGCCCACCTTCGAATTTTTTACTGTCTTGCTACATTCAAACGATATTGCCGCTATTCGTCCTGAGGCAAACCCTTGTCTGTTGGCATATGTTCCCCAGTTCATTTCAGCACTTGTACTGTAACTGGATCCTATACCTACCCTTCCTGCCCACCACTCAACATAGCTGATATGATCTAAATTAACAACTTTTATAGCGCCGGCCCAAAAATCTTCCCACACATCGATGTGGTAATTACCGTTACCGTCATGTGTAAAAGTGCAATAATACGGTTTAGCTATAACATTCAACGACGCAAAAGCCGATGTTGAATTGTTGTACATAGATAATATAGCTATACCTATATGGTCTCTTCTTAAAACAACCTGGGCGCCGATAAAATAATTTGAGTGTGTACTATAAGCATCCCCTAAATTTATGTGATTTTGTATTATACCTACACTAATTGCATCACCGTTCGATGACACATTGTTGTAGTCCAAGAACTGATCGCACTTTATAACAAAGTCTAATTTAAACGCATACGTATTATCTAACGGTCTGCTGTTGCTTGTATCAAAAACATCAACGATTTTATATCCTGAAGCGTTGCTAAAGTTAGCTATAACTATATTATATTCATAATAATTTTCAATCTCTGTACCAGGTAAAGTATCTTTTACAAATTCAAAACTTGATCCATACGCCAAGTTTTCGCCCCAGTCAACTCTATCGTTCAGATATAAGTTGTTTATATAGCTCCATGTAACTTCACCATAAGATATCGGACTGTATTCTTGCATAAATCCAAATTGTATAGGCTTACCGCTAATAGCATAAGTTTCAAAGACCTTTATAAAATCTGTGGCACCCACAGATCTGTAAAATAACTGTGTTAAGCCTAAATCTCTTCTTATTCTAAAATTAATATACGTTCCTGAAAAACTAACAGTAGCTTTACGACTAAACCCGCTGGAATCAAAAACATCTACAACCACTCTGTGTTGGTTGCTTGAGTCATATATCCTACCTATCCTTACACTATTAAATTCGTTAGCTTTTGCATAAAAGAAAGAACCCCAACCCAAAGTGGCTAAATTACCTCCAAGTTGAACTTCTAAAGTAACATCAAAACCATCATCAAAATAATTTGAATATGTAGCGTTACCAGATATACCTGAATTAGTAACCATAAGCCTACCATCATAAACAGAGGCATTTGCCAAATCGATCCACACATCAGTATCAGGCAAATCACCGTTGGATCCTGAAAAAGTGACATTATTGCGGCCGTCGTTGGAAAAATCTTCTTCAAACTCATATTCTACCAGTACACTTTGTGTGTCGCAATAAACTTCATCCCCGACTACGTTTACACCCCTTTCATAGTAACTTACATCTATGATGGTATCCTTTTGATAATGATCCCCTTCACCATATATACAAAAACCTGTTGAGCTGTCTATTCCAGCTTTGTTATGGCTGTTTTCGTAAGGTAATAAATATTGCCCATTAAAAACTATTTTATCTATAGTCATGACTTCAGGAAGTTCAAAGCCTATATAACAGTTGTTACGTATTGTGTAATAACTTCCGTCTACAATCATATTTGTCAAATGAGGTGCGGATGTTTTATTTGCCCCTATACTAACGTCCTTATCTATCTCGTAATAAAATTTTATGTCTTTTACTTCCTTGCCCTCACTATACACATGCATTTCATATATCTTTTGAACTATCCTTGTGTCAAAAAAGCCTAACTTCCACCATTTGCTCCTTTTTAAAACAGGTATTTCAATAACTGTCTCACCGATATCAGGTAAATTTCTAAAATTTACATTTTTTTCTCCTGAAAGTTCGCCAAAATACCCCCATGTATGCCCCTCGTTGTGTGAAAACCATGCCTTGGCGCCATCTATAAGATTCTTAAGCGCGTAAACAGGACAGTTTATGGCCACATTACCATTGAAATTTTCTATTGGGTACCAATCGTGCTTTTTGTAATACGTATCAGGGCCAACTTCAGGGTCTAAAGTATTTTCATGAGAATTTAACCTATTGTAATATATCAAACCATGATCCAGATAACGATCGTCATCTATATTTACTCTTAAATCGTATTTGTGACCGTATACATTTGTAAAATGTATAGCTTCTGAGGCACCTGTAACACCAATTTTTGACTCCACTGGTAACAGCTCATGGTTACATCCTTTTTTATCCACATAGACATCTTCATAACTGACTTCGGAAAAGCATTTATAAAGACTTATTTTCGTTATTGGAACAAACTCTACTCTTATGTATCTTGGATTATCTCCGATGTATGAAACATACTCATCTATTGAATCCCCTGGAACAGTCTGAACATTATTAAATTCATCACCATATGCAGAATAACTAATGTTCATGGAGCCTGCCATAATAGAACCGATCGATTCCATAACACCATAGACCTCAAACTCGGTTATCTTTGTAGACTCATGATAATTACAATAACACCTGAAACCTTTTGACTTGTTTGGCTGCCAATTGTGTTCAAGTATATTCCAATCTATATTACAAGCTTGAGCCCACTGTTCATTATTTGATACATACCCTGATGCAGAGTATCTAAAGCCCGCAAGTGGGTCCCAATATGAAAAGTATTTATCGAAACTCAGTTCGTTTACACCGGTAGTTACATTTATTGGGTGACCTATTGCTGGATTATGTTGTAAATAAGGTTCCAATGGACCCCAGTTATCTTTATTTTCAGGTATAAACTCATTGTCATCAAGAATAATCTTTGTCCATGGTGTAAAACTACAATGATCTTTCCTGTATGGTATCAACTCAAACCTTGGGTCGTCAGCGTTGCCTTGTACCCAAAAATCACCACGGTATAAAGATAAAGCAAAGCTTCTAAAGTTTAGTCTCTCTTTAAAAAATATCTTAGATTTATAGATACTCTTTTCTTTTTCATAAGGTATCTTCAACGTAAATGCTATAGGGTCTGTCTTGAAGTTATCTAGTATAAAAGGCTCATAATGGTTTAAGCCGTTCCACAACCACTCAATCAACCACTCAGCATCACCATTAACAGAGAAATACTTTGCACCTACTAATATAATACCGCTACCACCGTCTTTTCTCCCATCTATAAACATAGTATTATATGACCTACCGACATTTCTAGAAAAACCATCCGCGGCTTTGCCATCCGGTACGGTCTTTATACCATCATTAAGACAGTCTTTTCCATAATATAGATTCGGGTGGTTGAAATATGCAACTACAAGTGGACTGTATTGAACTATATACCCGGTAGTATGATCACCACCAAAAAGGTCTACTTCCCAGTTAATGTCAAGACACCTTGCCAAGTTATAGTCCAAAAACTCAACATGCTCCCTACCAACTACCTTTAAACTATTGATATTTGCCCTTTGCTCGAGGTCTATATCGAATATAAGCCTGTTTTGTAACTGATCGCTCCTGGCGTATAGTAATAAACCTGACTGACCATCTCCATATGGGGTTGATACTTTCACGACACCTGACGGTTTGCCGTCTACCTGAAAATATAAAGCATCAACATCTGATTTTGTGATATGTTTTCCACCATAAATGTTTGCATTGTAAACACCTATAAAATCTCCCCTGTTTACAAATATATCACACTCCAATTCAACATATTCTTGTGTACCTGAGTATAGAGAACCGTCGCCGCGTGTTCTATTTTTAATAGGTATTTCTCGATCCAACACCATAAAATTACCATCTTTTAACGGTCTGAAAAACATTATACACGCATCTTTTATCTCGTGACTTATTCTGTCTGCTTCTGAGCGGCCTCTCCAGTCAGGAGCGCTTCTTGGAGAGTTATCAAGAGTTACGGCAGCATATATCTTTTTTATTCTCCCACTTGCATTAAAAGGATGATTAAAGTCTATGACGGTTCTACCAAAATTTTCTATAATATTATACTTTCGACTAAACCTGTTTGTGGAAGACGCTACCTTTGATGAATCACTTATATCCCTGACAGACAGATCCTGTGTTCCAACCCCTGAGTTTAACCAATCAACACGACCACCTTCAACATTATACTTTATCGGGTCAATGACGAAAGACCCTTCATTTGCAGGGCTGAGAAAAGAGACTAAATCCTTTGAACCTACATGAAATGAAGATAGTGGTAAAAAACCTGATGCTGGGTAATTACCAACTGATTTTTCAGAAATATCTTTTCCGTCTTTTGAATAAAAATTCAAGTACCTTGATAATGATGAGTCTCCAAGAGCAGTCGTACTATCATCAGCGTATGTGCCTGAATAAATAATAAATTCACCCTTATCTGTGTATACTACCTCACACTCATAATAACCGCCTATATTTATAACAGATATAAAACCTGTGATATGATTAGCCAATGTGGCACCGTCCACATTTCTTATAGGGCCTATGATAAGACTTTCATACCCATAACCGTTTATATTTACTAAAAGTGTATCGTTTTTACCAGATTCGATGGTGTATTTTTCTAAATCTGCAGTTCCAATCTCAGTTATATTAGGTTTAGATTTTACGAATCCACGACGGCCAATTCCCTCACATGGATGTTTGTATTGTTGATAGTAAGAACACCCGTAATTTTGGCAGAAATACTTATTTTTTGAATATATACTAATAGACCTCAAGAAAAACTCATCTTCCGGTCTACCATCTTCATATATTGGGTAAAGTCTAAGATCGTTTATGTCTCCTTGCCACCATTGTGCCTCACCCATATTTAGATTGTAAACCGCCCATACACTATCAGTGTTTATTTCAAAAAGATACGATTTTTCGTCATTCCAAACCGTATCAGATAGAGTCCGCCACATTAGTTTACCATATTTTGGAAGTTCCATCCCTGGCGGTCTTTCGACAATAGACAGCTGCATGACTATTCTAACCATATAATAGTCTTCTGCAGGCAATGGAGCAAAAGTATATTCTCTACCTATACGGCAGTACGTGTCGTAAAGAGTGCCGAACAGGAAATTATTCCAGCAACCATAGGCAAAAATACCATCATAAAATGTCCAACCATTAACATCACCATCTACACTAAAGTCTGTCTGAAATCCTATGTTTGAGTCATGAAGACATGTATTCGATCTTTTAATAATCATATTATAGGAAACCTTTTTAATTCACACTTTGAATATATCGACGCCGGACAACAACCTGTCCCATCAAAACCTTCACACTTATCACAAAATACAAAATAATTATTTTTCGAGGTAGACTCATAATTTTTCTTAAAATTCTCGGATGCCATTAAAGCTAAAACTCTTTGGGTTATATCAATTCTTATTCTCTTTTCTATATCTTTGTATCTCAAACTTATACGAGCAAGACATGAAGAGCACTCAAACACTAAATGTTTTCCTATAATATTATCTACACTATCTATAAGTGATTCACATTTAAAAGATAACAACTCATTATAATCAACAAAGGTATTACCTTTACTAAAAACAAGCGCACCTCCACAAATCTCACATACTATATTATCTACCAATGATTGTAACACAGAACTCTCCTCGTATTTAATTATTATATTTTACCAAATAGGCATTCCATCTTTATCCCAGTATATAGGCCGCCAAAGGTCTGTAGAACCTGGGTTTTGTGCTTTCGAAAGCAGATCTGTAAAACCATAATTCCAATATGCCCCACCTATCTGTCTTAGTCTTCCTTCCATATACTCCAGTCTTGGCCATCCAGCGTAAGCATGAAAAGGATGATATATAGAAGTTGCGCCAGGACCATGACCTATATGTACAAAAACAGGAGTATATACTGTCTGGACAGGTCCAAAAAGGGTACATCTGGTTTTTTCCCAGTTTGCACCCCATTGAAATTTATGACCTGGCGGCATCTGCAGACCGTCCGGTCGGACATACCGTCTTGCCAAACTATTATTTTCCCATGGTATGATACCACTGTTAATATGCATATCTCCGGATAAATTGAAACTGAGGTTATTAATTTCTAAAAACCTTTTTATACTAGGAGGTAATATTACATTTAATGTAATATTTGAAAACCCATCCTTGTCCCATGCATCCTCATAGAGTTTCTTTTGTTCAGTAGTTTCTACCTCTATTAAGTTGCCTAAATCGGTAGCTACTGGAGTATCTTCATTGTACACAACACTACCTGCTACACCTGTGACTTTATTTACGGAGCTAAATTCCCCATTAATATTAGTTGTTACTCTTGGAAAATACTGTCCTCTGTTTCTAGTGTCAATGTCTCTATATCTATAAATTTCACTATCAACACCATCAGGATTAAACGACCCAATTTTTGAAGAAGTTGTAACTAAATACTTTCTTTCCCAAACCTTTATTGGTTCGGAGTGATCTTTATATTTACCCGTTGTTGCATAAACATCAGTTATACATAAAGATTGCCCGAGAGAAGAACTAAGCCTGACTTGAAAATTAATAACACCTTTTACCATACGTTTTGGTGTTCTGTCTAACTCTACTTTTATTTCGAATTCCTCTAATGAAGTGTGCTTACCTTTAATAGCTGCTTTTCCTGGAACATACTTCGTCATTTTCGGAAACACCGGCCGTCCATAATCGTCATAATGTATAGCATCATCAATGGTGTACTCTCCGTACATTATCGTAGGTAATGAAAATGAATATGGATCTACAGGATCTTCTTCATTGTTGGTATCTTCTTCGTTGGCTTTATCCCTATCAGATTTATTTATAATTCCCCATTTACCCTTTACGACAATTTGAATAGGTACCCCATCCAAAATCTCAGTCTCACCTATAACACCCCATACCCATACTGGCCAATCGATATTACTATCATAATGGTAGAAATTTTCTTGGTCCGGAAACCTACTAACATAGTTATATGGAGAATAAGTTTCCTCTATAGGTAAATAAATAAGCCTTGATTTTTTTAATTCAGCTATAAGACCACGATTATACCAACGGTATATTGGTTCTCCTGTTATTCCGTCTACCCCAAGAAGGATCCTCCTGTCATCGATTTTTTCGGTACCAGCCTCTTCAGAGAAAATAGTATTTTTATCATGAAACCAAGAATTACCCATAGCCTCTTCATAGATATTACCTTCTTCATCGCCACCTGATCCGCCAACCAGACCGTCTACGCAATCATCTACCCAGTCAACAATATCATTATTGTAGTTTTCGTAAATAATGTTAAAAAATCTAATATAACCATCACCGAGTGATATACCTGGGTATCTTACAAGTTCTCCGTCTTCTATCTCAGGAGCATAAAAATGTATGTAATACTCACCTTCCTCACATATTAATCTATGCTCCTCTTTATGATGATCAACAAAATAGTCAGGTCGAGTCAGTTCCAAAAATTTCAACCTCTCTAAATCATCAGCTCTTTCAATATGTTCCCAGTATTCGGGCCAAGCCCAGCAAAATGAGTTGTCCTTAAATTTATATCTTACAATGTACCCACCTAAATATACAGGGGGTGGGTATGAGCACCATGATTGTGCGACTATATCAAAAATCTCATCCCAACGTAGTCTTATACAGTCATCATTCGATAATTTTTCGTCTAAAAAAGCGGCTTCCATATAGCTTAACTGAGGTTGAAAAGAAAATGGATCAAGATAATATTTTTGTTTACCATCAAAAGAGTTCAACCCACAATATAGTTGTAAATTATCCATAACCAGCGGCATATATTCTGCTCTTACGGTAGGTTTTTGCTCAGAAAAATCAATAAATGATATAAAATCTTGTGTCAACCATCTCTCTGAATATTCTCTGTTAGAGTTACCAAATGGAGGTAAAGCCCAACCGTAAAATCTATATTCAGGAACACTAACACTAGTCCTTATTTTTGCCCGGCCAGTGAATCTTACTTGATCTGCCTTACTATAATAAAATAACCAACCTGAATGACACGACTCTAACCCAGAAGAATAAACAATAGTCCATGCCATATATTGATCTGGGCCAAGAAATCTTACATTTGTCCATTTTAATGCCCCCGGAGGAAAAACAGGCATGGTACATACGCCAGCCCCAGTATAAATATTATAATATATCTCATCGGCGTTACCACAATCTAAAAATGGGTACCACATAGGACCATAACAAGGAACACCACATTCATGGTCACCACATGGTGGCATTCTGTAATGATCTGCTGCGTCATGACCTGCGCTGTCAGCACCCCTCCAAGTCTGAAAACCATGTGATGGCTCGAGTCTGAAACCTTGTGCTTTTGCTTTATAGGCATATAATATGTCAACACTTCTACAGTAAACGTAACCACAACTACCAAGAAGCTTAGTGGCCGACCCGACATAAATTCTACCATCCTTTCTACTTGATACATAGGCCATTATGTTCATCGAGCCACGAGATCTTAGCCCACCTACTACCGGTAACGAAAAGGTATCACCGTTTTGCACCACTTCAAACGGTGATTTAACAAGTTTGACACCGTAACTTTCCATAGGCCAGACAATTTTTGCATTATCACCTTTAGCTGTGTGTTCATGTCCTAGAAAAGGTTCCAATATACGATATTTATATTTAACATTAAGGTCCCAGTCTGAGTTAAAAAAAGGCATAGGTTTTTTATTTTTTGTTCTTAAAAGTACACAACTTGGACCCACATGAATTCTTTTTTGTGATGGATTACCGCTTGCCTTAGGAAATACTGCTTCAAGGTCAATTCGGCTTCTGTATTGTCCACAATGTTGATAGTCCTCGTTTTTGTTTGTCATGTAGGCTTCTTCTATTTCCCATTCAAAAAGATAACTAATATTTATGTCATCGAGATCTACCCACACATATCCGGAAGGTCCTAATTGAGTCCAGTTCTCTACAATTTCTAAATTATCTGAATATTCAACAATACAGTAAGAGTAATAAGTTACAGGTTCACCTTTGGTAGACTCCAAATAGTAACTATAGACAGAAAATATATTTGATACATACGAACCATTGCCTGTACAGCTAACTTTACCTGTAGCTTTTGCTGGTGGAGAAAAATATTTTGGTACAGTAACATCATATACCTCATCACCGAAACTATAATCAAACTCAGACTGAACTACTGCAGCCCCGTAAAAATCACATATTATATTACGTGTTCTAAATTCAAACTGATTTGAAGCCCACTCAACCAATATAAGCAGTTTGTTTAATCCATACTTAAGCTCTATAGGTCCAAAGTAAAACTCACCATATTTACCTGAAATGCCTGATATGAAGCTACTAGGTTTATTCTCCTTAAGATACAACATCCAATCAACCACTTTAAAATTAAATTCTTCGTACGCATCGTAGTCCATTTTGCTGCGTAACATCTGTGCACTTTCAAATCTATCAACATAAAAATCAATTGGGCTGCCTCCGGATAGACTCCTATTTATGACATATAAAACTTTTTCTCTTACAGTATGCCCAATCACCATAATACCTGGCGTATCATCGATTTGCGTCGCTATCACTCTTGAATGGGAATTTGGGTCATAACTGTCTGTGCAAGGTTCGAAATCCCACGGGTCATCAGAATAATATGGGTATATTACGTCTAACTCAGGTAGTACTGAAGAAAGATGTGGTAACTCTCTGACAAGTGTAGGAAATCTGACTTCAGCAGGACCACTTGTTCCTATTTTTTCGTTAACCTTTGGGTAATGAACAACAGACTTAGTCACATAAACATCGGGGTCAAACTCGCGGTTATTCAAAGGTGCCGGCATACACATACTGTGCCTCACACCATACATCACACTTTCATTTGGATCCATGGTATCAAAAACGTGCCAGTGTGTAAAAGTATAAATATCAGGAGTGGTTTCGTCAGCTTCACCGTTTTGTGTAGGCCCAGGCTTTTCTTCAAAAAACCGGTCATACTCTTCCTGACTTGTCCAATAATTCATCCAAAAACGTAGTTCAAGAATCTGATCTGCCGTAATACGCATACCATCACGCATATTATCATCAACACAGTATACCCATTTTCCTGTGTAACACGGGCACCCAGGATGAGCCCCATTACATATTACACTTCCAGCTCGTTCTGACCATATATTTCTTATAATCCTTGGAACACCATCAGCGTCATCTAATGTTGGCTCAAGGTATGGTTTAACAGCTTCTTCTCTATCATCTATCCATTTAAGGCACCAATTTATAGGCTCGATTTCTGAAGATGGATTCCCATCTGACGTAACGACTACCTCATTGTAAAACTCCTCATCGTAAGCGAATTGAGCTCCCCAATCATTGTCCCAGTATGCACACTTTTGAAAATGTGCCCTCATGTTGTATACTTGAAACACATATGGTAGTTGTCTTCTTACCGGTGAGGAAGGGTCAGCTTCTGAACCATCGAAAATACCATCTGTGGTTGTAGGTAAATAACTTACACCATCGATCCATGAAGTTGTGCCACCGTGAAAAGGCCTTGGAACTATAGCACCGAACCCCATTATCCATGGTCTGTATAAGTTACACTTGCGACGAAGTTTATACATTTCTTCATGATTTTCTGTACCAATACCTGCTTCGCCACGACCCATACCTAAGCCGTCACACATGCCTGCACTACTTCCAGAATCGTTATTGAACCCTTTTATTTCTTCGCGTTTCCACGCACGGTAAAACATTATACCGTCGTCACTACGTTCACATTTTCCAGTCCCACTCTTTTCCAAAGAAGGTAATACACATGTTTTTTCATTGGCATCAGGATCACCGGAATAATGACTACACCACGACCTTCTACCAAGACCATCACAAAGTCCAGATTCTCCGTAACCTGTCGGTTTTTCTTTAACCTCTAATTTACATTTAAATGATTCTCCGTCGAAATTACTACATACTGATGGAAGACCACCTATCCAATACTGACAAGGCGCAGTATAATGAGAGAGTCGATTACTAATAATCTTATCATCTCTATTTCCTGATTTTATAAATTGAGATTTTGCCAACTCATATGGGTTGTACTTTTCCCACCATTTTGCAACAAGTGACTTTATACTCATTTTACTTCCTCAACGGTCATTGTCATCTTGCCGGTATTCTCATCAACAGTGTACATAATCTTATTATAGTCTTCGTAATATCCTATTGTCCTTGACTCAACTCTGAAACTTCCTGGAACATTCGGCATCATAGACGCTCTCTTTTTCTGGAAATACACAAGCTTATTATCTATATGCCATGATCTGCCGTCATAATGAAGAATAACTGATTTTATACCTACTTTAGGTATCTCCTTCCACTCAGCCTGATCTTCATTTATTTTAGTTCCGTCTGCATATATAACCTCCCATCCCCTAAACCCTCTTCTCATCTTTTTTTCCTCCTGAATTTTTCTTGGTTGAGTAAGAATAACCGTCCGAATACCAACAACTACCCTTCAAAATAAAAGCCGGTGCGGACATCGCTCTTTTCATTTCAAGACCGCAAACGTCACACACCGGTTTATAAGTGTCTTCTAATTTCACAATGGCTTCCTTGGTGTATCCACATGGACACACAAAATCATATAATGGCATATTACTTTCCCCCTTTTCCTTACAATAAATTTTTACTATCTGTGGTACACGTACTTTATACTCCCGCAATCCCATATACGGTCCAACCCCTGACTTTTGCGAAGCTCCCATTCAGGAATATCTTTAGGTTCATCCATTGCTTTTCTATATAAAAACCTGTGCTTACGTTCAGTTACTCCTGGCTTGATATACCAATAATTAGCATCTGTATAATGACTAAAAGTAAACCCAATACTTTCGTAAAGGTTACCCGTTGACCATCTACGATCAGCATAAGAAAATATTGTTGTCCACTCATAATTTCTATTAAAATGTTTTAACAACTTAGACGCAATACCTATAACGCGCAAGTCTATGTCAGTGCAAAATCTATTAAGTTCCCAAACACCAGTTTTTTTGTCACCTAATCGCCCTTTTGATATAGATGGCCTTGAAAATGTTGCCACAGCCACCAACTTATCTTTAAAGAACGCGCCTAATTTAACAGATGCCCCAGAGTACCCTTGTAAATGATTATCGTTACAAAATTTTGATGCCTCATAAGTTGATACTTCTTTTACTGAGCAGTTTCTAGCGTATATGACGTTCTCACTACCATAACCTAATAAATGACCTAATCTTGAAAATACTATATTTTTTTTATACACTAACTCATCCTCAAATATAGTAATTAATTTATACCCCTTTTCCATGCATTTATGTAATTTTTTAATATGATAACCCTTGCTTCTTTTTCCAGTTACCTCTGAATGCCAATATAAACCACAATACTCTATTGCAGTCTTCTTTTCAGGTACTATTATATCAAGCTCAAATGGGCTTATCAAGTATCTGTCATGCACCTCAATATTTAAACCGTTAAGCCCTTTTAAATAAGTTATTATCTCTTGTTCTTGAATGGAAGTGCCTATCTCTTTACACTTGTAACACCTTACGCAATTCGAATTCCAGTCAAACCAAGAAGCAAAATAGTCATGATTATTCGGACATACTAAATGTAACTTGTCTCTATTGTTTTTATACCCATCAGACAAAACGGTATATCCTTCAGATTCTATCTTGTCTTTAACATAATCAAAAGTAAGTTTCGCGTTACCATAACAATGAGAGCACCTATTACCAGACCTCCAATTCCCTAAAGATATCTCACCTACATGCCCTTTTGGGCAAATATATTTTAACTTATCACTATAATATGAGATGTCAATAAAAGTGTAACCTTCCTCTTCGAATAATCTTCTTATCTCTTCAATTGGCAATCGGTTTTTATCATTACGGCAATAATAACACCGTTCACCTTGTTTCCACGCTGCCCAAGAAATTTCATGTTTGTGATTGTTCGGGCATATAAACCTCAATTTTCCATGAGCACTTTCATATGTTTCTGATAATAGTTTATAGTGCTCATCCTCAAAAGATTTCCTTACTACATCAATATTGACTCTATTTTTATAACATATTGGGCACCTTTTACCGTTTCTCCAATTGTTCCAAAAACTGTCAAAAACATGACCATCTTTACACTTTAAAACCAATTTACTTTTGTTATTCTTATAAACACCTTCTATTAAAGTGTAATCTTCTTTTCCTATTTCCCTTATTATAAAATCTATATCAAGCTTTACATTACCAGCGCAGTATCTACACCTATATCCTGACACCCAATTTGCCCAGTCTGTTTTACTTTCATGACCATTTGGGCACTTATATCTCATCTTTGTTTTGTTATTAATATAAGTGTCTTCTAATAAAGTATATCCGTCTTCTTCGAATTTTGATCTTACAAATTCTATCGTTAGGCGTTCTCTATCTCTACAACACTGGAAACATCTTGAGCCCTTTACCCACCCTTTCCAAGTAGTGCTGCTCTTATGTCCATTTGGACAAATATAATCCAACTTTTGATGTTGATTTTCATACTTTTCTGTTAATAATTCGTAATCCTCATCCTCAAACGCCTTTTTAATTTCTGAAATTGTCTTGATTTTACCCACTTACCAGTCCCTTTCCGTATAGTTATATTATATTGACCCGTTAACGCATATAATATAGTTATACAATGTAAGTTGTCAATAATTAATCGGGATATTACGCGTTTGTGCAGGTCCTCATGAGTAATCAAAGAATATCCTATGGTTAATTGTAGAGTTTGCCCCTACCTCTGAAGCACCCAACCTGATATTTACCCAAATCGGATCCGAAGTCATGCCCATAAAGCCACTTGCACCTATATTCTCACTATCATCAGCATCGACAACAACGCTGAGATTTTCCTTGGTAGAATACATATAAGAGGGTGGGATGTCACTTGACAGATCAGACGCACTTGTGTTGGCTCTCCACTCCAACTTATCCACAGGACTTGAACCTGCGTTTTGTCCAGGGCCTACAGTCCCAAAACGAAAATAAGTGTCATTATTGTTCTCTTTATGATGTTGGAAAGTGCCATGGCTTTGAAGACCGAACTTTACGGTACTCATTTCTATTGCGCCGGACATAATTTCGAACATGACACACTTTACAGGAGACTCTGTAGATACTGTCACATTACCATAACTTAGGTTCGTTACATCATAAGATTTTGGTTGTGGTGGGGTACATATTACTTTAAACATATCTCCAGCTTGAAAAAGGTTACCTGAGCCATTAAATTTTATAAATAATCCTCTAGAACCTAAACGAGTGAATTCTTCCTCACTTGTAACTAATGCCTGATTCGGACCAAGGTCGTCACCTCTTGAACTTGACCATATGTATAGGGCTGATCCGGCAGCTCCTTGAACATTCGACCCGAAAGTATACTGTGGATGTGTACATGCTACGGTCCAGGCGGCGCTATCAACACAGTGGTTAAATACCGCATCGGTAAACTTTACTTTTAATCCCTTGGTCCCTACGTAGTACCAATAATTAGGATAAAGAAGTTCTACAGCTGTGGCACTGTTGTCCCCCAAAGAGGAGGTCCAAGACATCTTAGGGACATTTCCTGTGCCGGCGCCCATTGTAGTTCCGTTTGTGGTATTTATTCTGATGTCATAAACATCACTTGCCGAATGGTGGTATATACCACCGATAGTCATTGTTCCAGTATAGTTATTCGAACCACCTTTTACTGGAGCACTTATATTATACTCTTTATTTATCATAATATCATAAACTTCATCAAAAAACCCATTGTAGGTCCCTGAAACGGTTACTCCACTTGGATAATTATTAGTACCTCTTGGTGAATCATTGCTTCCACCAACCTCTACTTTGGTGCCAAAACCCAACTCTATGTGAGCTGTGTTTGTTCCACTGACAACCGTAATAGATGTGCCACTACCCAATGCTCCGGAGTACAACTTAAGTCTGTTATTTTCCCACACGCATCTGGCCTGATTCCAGGCCGGCTCATTTTTACCTAAATTGTGGATTTTCTCTGTGATATCTCTTGCAACAAATCTTGGATCCAAACCAACACCACTTGCCAAAGTTACATAAGCGTCTTCACCATTTACTGAAAAATGTAATCTGTTATTAGCTGTTCCGATATTGAATGAATCCGTATCTGGTGCACCTGTAGCCATAGAATAAGCGCTAGTGCCTCTTCCCTCTCTTATCCCACCACCAGTGCCATAAACTCCTTCTGCGTCTACTGGATATTCTACCCATCTGGTATGCGCTGAACACATATTAATATACCTCCTAATTAATTTTTTGGTTTGTCTTGTATCTTATACCTAAATATAAACGGTTCCATTTCATTACCGGAAAAATCTTTAGCAGTTAAAACCACCTCAAATTCCTTACCATAGAAATACGCTGTGCTAACAGGATAAATACTTGCAGCTAAATCATCAGCACCGTCTTTGTCAAAGTACCTACCTACTATACTAGAGCTTAGATCTCTACTTGCTAAATCTCCGGTATAAAAATTATACCCATACGTGCAGTCTGAAGGACAACTCATCATGTCTTCTGCAGTTACCCTTACAGATACTCTGCTATTATACGAGTATTCACCAAAACCATCCGGTGAATTTATATACTCTATCATATATCCAAAGGTTAGATAATTATAAGAATCTACAAAGTCACCAAGTTCATTTTCACCATGAACATGAACTTCCGTTTCCCCATCAAACATATCAAGGTTGTTGTTTATATAAAATATTAGCCTATACCCATCCTCTATACCAGATATGTTTGTGTCAACTCTTACACCGTTTATTTCCATATATGTTCCAGAAACAGAAACCTTGCATGTGTCGTCAGTAACATCAACATAAAAATAATCGTTTGAATTTATATAGCTGTCACACTCTATAGATAACTTGGATATTTTTATAGGATGTAGCTTTATGTCACTGTTAATAAAACCTAAACAGGAAACGTCGGTAGATTTTATCTCGCAGTTAAGATCGGTTACGCAGCCACTTATTACAGTTACCTCTGAGTCTATCTCCGCAAAATCAACCAATGAACAGTATAGGTCTGAAATAATATACTCAGTCTTACAATCAGAAGAAAGCAGGTCACTGTATAGTGGTGATACATTACCATTTGGAGTTGATAAATATTCTATAGTAGGCCCGTTTATTATACTATGGTCACATGCAAAAAAATCAAGTACAAAAGGAAATCTCACCCATCCCTGGAAAAATAACGACACCAAAGTGTTACTATTTCCAACTAACGTGTCATTAAAATTTATAGACGCATTTATTGGAAATGCAAAATCTTTGTGTGGGATAGGTAAGCCACTAATAGTCGTGTAATCCCCTGTAAAATTAGTATAGTTTATAATGTAGTCTTGTATTCCACTAAAAGAAGGCCAAAACCAGACTTCTGACAAAATGGCCTCCGTATACTCAAGCTCATTACCTCCGACAACACTACAAAATATATTTCTATATACTTCTTTAAGGTAATCTGATGTAAAATCGTTATACACATCATACAACCCACTTATAGTATTACCAATATCAACAGATGTGTGTATATTGTGCTCACCACTTATAACAGTTGAACTGAGCCTGTACTCTGTTAAAATATTATCATAGTATTCTGTATCAGGTACGAATACCAACTCAGTTAAGTAGTTCAAGTCCGTGTCGACTTTATCCGTAAAAAAAGACTCAATTGGTACAGACACAGCACCTATGTTATCAGGAGGTGAAACAGTAAATTCAGACCCAACATCTTGTTCACCTCCTGTAGATGATATAAAGCTAAGATCAATATAAACACTACTTTTATTTCCAGCCATACTATTTTACCGTGTGTAATATAATATATTACGTATATGAATAATGTAAAGTAATTACAAAGTCGTGGACTCCATAAGGAACAGTATCATCTATATCCTCCAACCTTGGTCTGAATATAAGATAGTCACCAAAAACATTTGATTGATACCTGTAACTCATACTGAAATCCCCGTAATAATAAATGTTACCCTTCAACTTATGATTATAGACAGGGCCTTTAATAAATTCAAATATACCATTAGTATAGGTGGTATCATTAGCGCCGGTAATATTATAAGCAAGCGCTGAGACTCTTACCCTATCATGTAAAAACATGTTATTATTTAACGATGAATGAGTTGCGTCATCCCAAGCTGTTAACCTACAAAAATAACATTCCCCCTCTGTTATTTGAAAAACTATTGAGTTTCTTATGTTAAGCCAAGGATCGGTCATCCCAACTCCAACATTCCATGTTGATAACTCATCCGACGCATTTAACTGAGCATTTCCAACAAGATTTACAAGCCCTATATTATACCTATACGGGACCTGTACTATCGCCGGTTCATGTAGAATAGGTTGTAGATCTGCAGGTACAACATGCCGGCTTTCAGAATGTGATGACGCCACCCAAGAAAACGGCTGTGGTTCAAAATCTGCACTATTACCGGTTGGTTGAGTCCATTCCTCAGGGGCCTCATCAAAATAAGGTATAGACGTAGGTGGTTCCTGCCAACTTCCCGGTTGCGGAGCCAGAGGTACCAATACCATTGATGTTGGAGCTGACCATCCTACAGGAGCCTCATCAGACATTTCTGCATATCCAAAAGGTGCAAATCCGGCTGGAGGAGTATATACTAAATGTCTTGAGTCAAACATTGCCGTCACCGTACTTGCAAAATCTTCATTAAAAACAACAACAGGAAACATCTGCATAGCACAGCTGAATTCTACTGCTGGATTTGTTCCGGTAGCTGGGTCACCTCCTGTTGAATAATCATCTTTACCTGGTACCCAAATACCATTAACAGAAAACCATATTTTTCCACCAGTTTTATCTATTGCCACTCCTACAACATCACCGTCATTTAATGTAGGTAAGTTATTATGCATGATCTTGGTGGTCTGTCTGATCATTCCAATGCTCGAATAAAACATATTACAACTACTATATGGAAATAGGTCTGTATCTATATCTCCTGGGCAAACGCCAAACATACAACCAAAGTTGTCAATATTTTCAATCCATTCTTCTTCAAACTCAGGTAAGTCTCTTCCATTTTTAGACAACCACGTTTCATAAGAAGGACCGTCCAACCTGAATTCGAAATAATATTTCCCTGATGTGATGCCGCTTTTAGACATAACGTATGATTTTAGCGCCGGCGCAAGCATCCATATTTTTTCTGCTGACCTGTTACTATTCCTAAGTGCTACATCAACGCTTTTATTTTGAAAAACATTACTTAGGTTGTCTCCAATAAAATAAGGAACAGACTCCGGGTAACTCCAGTTATTTGGAAACTGACCCGTGCTAGATGGCTGCGACCACATATTACCTGATGACTGAGTATCTATGTCAGTAACAAGAGGAATCCTGTAGATGCCACTATTCGACCCATCAGAATATCTGTAAAAAACACCATCAATGCTAATCTTGCCATTTACTACTAAAAATAAATAGTCGTTATTGCAAATACAGCTGATATAGTTAGATAGGTTATAATCAGGGTCTTTGAAATAATAGTCAAAAAATGTTGTTATAGCCGCTCCTGTAGCGTCGTTTACAAAATATATAGACCTACTTATAAACAAGGACCAATAATCAGACTCAACATCATATCTGTAAACCAATAATTTTTTATTCACATTATCCCAAAGAACACAGAATATATCATTAGAATTAGAAGTAATACCAATAATCAAATAATTATTGACATTGTCTGTATCTTCGGGCGGTCTGTTGCTTAACAAAGTCCATGACTCTGTTAAAGTGTCATACTTTACAAACCTATTATTACCAATACCACCCTCAATGGCATATACGTCACTGTCTATACAGCACAGCATACCTTTCCGTATAGTAATAGGGGCTTCTGATGTGTAATCCCATGAATCAGTACTTATATCATAGCGCCAGAAAATATTAACATCGTCTTTATCGTGTATCACATAGATACTATTATTATCTGAGCAGTAAGTAATTGATGGATCTTCACTCAACATAACCGGACAATATGCCAAACCACTCACGGTTGAGTTATTAAGATCACACTTATAGAAATATGTAAAGTTCTTACCGACAAACTTATAAATACTATTTCCGTCAGAGCACATTATGTCGCTTACTCTATTTGTGTAGTACCTATCAAAATCAACACTACCGTCAAAAATAGACCCACCCGACAAACTCCACTCGTCACTGCTCATACTATACTTCAGAAATACAGGGCTTGATAGAGCACCTGAAGATACATAAATATCATCCCCGACCAGCACTGAATTACCATAATTATATGTTGTATTGGCAGGAACACGCGGAAGATAAGCGATATCACTACCGCCAAAACAGTAATTATTGTCTGTAACAGACGAAGTCTGTAATATATATTTATTTATATCAAAAAAATCTATAGTGTTAAATTGTTGAGGATCACCAACAACCTTGGTATCCGTACATAAATAAAAACAATTAGAGTCAGACTCAAGATCGAAATTAAAATCTGTCAAGTTTTGAGTATTTTCATAAAAATAACTGTCTACAACATTAATAAAGTCGTTATTGTCAAAAGAGGATATATAGCTGGCCTGTAAAACAATATCCTTAGGCGTAATTGAGCCTGATGTATCAAAATAATGTAGATAGGCAAACGGGCTTGAGTCGTTACTTAAACCCTTTACTATAAACATTAATCTATCATTACTCCATGCCACGTCACAACTTAATTTTCTTATTACGATATTCCTCCATACATCCCCAGCATGCATATCCCTAACCAAAGTAATCTGTGAATTATCTGATGTGTTTTTTAATAAAACTTCACAATAAGAATTAGGCTCCTCGTATGTATTGTAAAAAAGAGGTAGATATGTTTCACCATTTATGCTGACCACACCAACCTTACGCGGATACTGATCAGAATATGAAGCGCTGTAGTTATGAAGATCCCAATATCTTCTCCACATACCATCACTACCAGGACCAGTATTATATCTGTACCATACTTTATCGGTAGCGCAATAAATGTATGGATCTGAATCTGAGGCAGCTTCGAAGCATATCGGAGCTCCCCACATTGGTGATAGAGTGATCCATCGTTTCTGTGAATCGATATATTTATAAACTGAGAAGTTGTCTTTGTTAATAAGGTAAATGTCTCCGGAGTGCACTGTTATATAAGGCCTACTAATAGCTGTTTCAGTAAACGCTGCCACCAACTCATATACACCATCTTTCATTCTATAAACAGTATTGTCTTTTCCTGATATTATGTAAATATAACCATTATATGAATATGTAGATGTCCAGTAACCAATAGGAACAGCACCATAACCACTTGTTAATTTCTCTATAGGGGTTGTTATGGTAAACGGCTCACTTATACTAGTTATTAAGTCACCAAGTTCATTAGTGTATTCAATTTTTATTCTGCATCCGCTGACAGTTGTAGTGACATTAAACATGTCGTTTATTGGAAATGCTCCACAATTTGTAACATTACCTGCGTAAGACCAACTAGACCCTGAATTAAAAGAGTAATAAACACTGAAACTTTTCCCTTTCGGGACATTGGTTGCCCAAAATGCGTAGTGCCTTTCTGATTCCAAATTATATTGATGTGAATCCACAGAACATAAATCGTTTAGACTTTGACTCGGTAAATTATTACTAAACCTTAACAATGAACTTGAAGTAGGGGCAATGATATCAATATACGGTGCAGCTATATTAAAGCTGTGTTCGTTTTCTCCTACCACCGTTCCGTTTACTGCTGTTTTAGTTATCTTTATTTTACCAGCGCCGGAAACTGTAGGACTGTCTAAGACCGTATTGAACATACCATCGTTAAATCCATGCCCTAGTAATTTATACGTATTTCCATCATCATTAGAGAAATGAACATATAAACGGTTGTCATCATAAATATTAGAGCTGTTCCACCAGACGTAAAAAACTTCACCGGAAACCAGAGTCAATCCGTCTGAATTCGGATATAAAATATCCACACTACCATCCACAATTTTAACAGGGTTTGAAACATCATAAGTAATATCATTAAATAATGAGCTCTCGACTTTAAATAATGCATTGTCGGATGCTATATTATCTATATAAACGATACAGTTTCCGGTATTTGGTGCATCTGAAACGAGTGCCTCGTAAGACACCCCACTGTTTGTTGATACTAAGATGGATACTGTATCTTCCTCATAGAAATCACTACAGTTCCACCAAATCCTGTGCTGGGTTTCGTTTCCGACATTAGTCCCAGTTGATAATGGATATTTTATTTCTATTTCCCCAACATCTATACTGAATATATCACTGTAACTTTTAGGCCCATCAGGATTATCAGAATTATAAATTCTAATCTTACAATTATCCTGTGAATAACTGGCTACTGGTATATAAACATCAGCGTAACCTATATTTGGTACCGAGCTTACAACATTTACCCAACTATCTCCACCATCGTGTGATACATCTATAGTTATGGGACTATTCCTATAATAGTTGATGCTATTCCACCATATTCTCTGTTTAACCCTATTTACAAGAGTGTTAAAATTTTTTGGATACAAAACATCCATACTACCACCAACAATGCTGAATGTGACTGGGTTTTCGTCATTTATATGATCGGGGTCATTAGTAGATTCTATACGTATTAAAGCGGAATCTGTTTCAACAGTATAAGGTATATTTATTTCAGCATAGCCTTCATTAAGTATTCCGGATGCAACTGAAGTCCAGTTTGCCCCATCATCTTCAGATAAATAAACTGAAACACGGTCATCGGTATAGAAATATGCACTATTCCACCAAACCTTATGCACCATTCCATTTGTAAGTACAGCCCCTCCAGCTGGCCATAGAAGGTCTATGTCACTATCGAATGAGGTAGAAAACTCAGAACTTACCGTGTATATTTCTGATGGGTGATCAGTACTATATACTACCAGGGACAAGTTTTGACCCGTAAATTCCATAGGTATAGTAATATCAGCATACCCAAGATTTTCTATTCCTGACGCTAATGTGAACCATGTGTCACCACCATCATTGGTTATGTCAATTCCAACAGGTTCATCAGTATAAAATAAAGTATTATTCCACCAAACACGCTGCTTGACATTTGTTCTCAAAACATTACCGATATCAGGGTAAAGAAGTGACATTTCCCCTCCTCTAACACTAAATATTGGAGTCATAGAGTATATATAACCATCGACAGATTCGATTTTAACTATCGCCTGATTAGTATCTTCCGGTATAGAAAAATAGTGCATCCCATCATTATCAATTTCCTGCTCTGCTTTTACCCAACTTAACCCAACATTGGTAGAATATAATAAATTAACTTTATCTGTCGTGTATAGACCCTCAGACTCCCAGTAAACCCTATACTGTGTACCTTTTCTTATGGGTTCATTAAAACCAGAATAGGCTGTTATACTAGGAAAAGGTGTTGATGGGACACCTTTGGTTTGAATACCTATACTCTGGACAGTTCCATAATTTTGTTTATCGTAATAAAGTTTTGATCCAGTAGTAAAGTCAACACCGTCCGTGTAGTCTAAAGTTATAAAAGCGGCATTGCCTGATGTATTGAATGAAAAATCTACACCACTACTAACCGTAAAAGCTCCCATATAGGTCATCTTGGAGCCCTGAGAAGGTAGCTCTTCCTGATCAGGTAAAACTCTATACATACTCGAGGTATCTTCATACCATAAACCTAGAGTACCGTGCCCTGGTAGTACGTGTGATCTCCTTCCAGCCACCTGAGGTGACTCCATATTGGGACTTGTAAAAACAATTTTGGCTATGTCACGCCATTCATTATTTTGAAAAAATCGAGTTGTTAATGTTACAGCCATATCAGTCTCCTACGAGGTAAATTTCCAGGAATTATTTATTTCTTTAACCATAGGTTCTCTTCCTATAATAATGTCACCTATTTTATACTTGTCTCTTGCGTCTTCACGTAATACTATTCTATAGATTATTATATCTTTATCAGTCATACATTTTACGTTTATGGCATGGAAAATTCTACTTCCATCTATACCTATACTGGTTTCTATCAACGGAAGGTATGCATTAAACTTAGGTATTGTTATAAAATGACCGGTACTTAATACGTATTCCAGTTTACTTAAACCGTTTGGTATATTATCCCATCCTGTAGTAAATAAGTCTTTACCGTGTATTATTTTTCCATCAGAATAAGTTGCTATAAACTTACATTTATACGGATTAACACTTGTAACTGTATTATATCTTCCATATATTTTTCCGTCCGCGCCGGATAAATTTTCAAAATTAGGTAACCTTTTGTCCATATCCCCCTCCTAAATCAAGTATATAAATATCTCATAGCTAAAACAGGCGTTGCATGAAAAGTTGAAACATCTGTAGGTAATTGTATGTATATATTATAATATAATGTTTTGTTAGTTACAGATGATGCGTTATTTAACCCTATTCTATGAGTAGTGCCTCTCAGATAAGCTGCTTCAGCGTCGACCCCAGACCACCCTGGGTGCCATGGTGGTGAATTGTATGTTGTTCTAATTGCATTTATAAAACTCATATGATTGGTATTATCTGTTCCTGATAAAACCTCAAGCTCTGTAGTAGCAAACGTATGATCATCCCATGCCTCAAGATATAAGTCACTTGTACAAGTGCCTTCTACGTAGACACCAAGAGCGAATCTATTTGTATTATGTCCGGCAAGACAGCAAATATACATTGTATCTTCCTGTTCAACATAAGTTTGAGGTATTATGTATGGTGCAGCGCTCGGCCTTATAGTAGCGTCCCTTGTACCTGATGCAACAGTAGGAACAGGCAGTTCACCTAATATACCACCGCCTGTAAAAACCAATATACTATCTTGTATATCCATTAATCTCCAACCATTGACCACTGGCTCCCCAATACCATCCCAACCCCATGGGATATCTATTTCATTGCTATGTGAATACCCAAAATACAACGTAGGCTCTGCCATAAACTCCTCCGTATTAACAAATTCTATAAATTATAGGAACTATATTAGGTTTTACATCTTTATCAAAAACCTGTAGCTTAATACTGTCTTTGTCTATCCCGTGGCCTTTTGACAGGACTATAACACTTACGTCCTCAAATACACTTTGCCCTCTCTTACACCCAGGACTGTGGTTTATAAATTCCACACCTTCACTCGATACCGTATAAAACACATATGAATCAACCAATTTATTTTTAAATGGTGATAAATCATTGACAGTCACAAGGACCTTGTATCTTTTTCCATGGTACAATTTATATTCTGGTCTGATTCTGACCTTATAATGATTCTTATTGACTTCTTCAATATCCATATCTTTGTTTCTAACAAGCCTTGAGTTGAGAAGTACTTCAAGGCTGTTGATATCCACACCAAGTCCTTTATCCAGTATTTCCATATATATGTCGGAATCCACAGAGACGTAATCTTCTTCTCGGCCGGGAGATAAATTTTCAAGGTAAGGTGCTTTGAAGTCATTTACTAAATAAAACCAATAATCCAAGTAAACAAAATTAGGGTCATAGGCCGTGTCATAAACTTCCAACCTTACAAATACCAAAGACCCATGAACAAAATTATTAGGTGTGTTATAAAGAACCTCTAAGCCTGAAATACCGCCACCGGCGTCAAAGCCGACTACACTCAAAGAGTTGGTTATCTCATAAAATCCAGTGTCACCAAACATTGATACTTCCCTTATCCATATCCTTAAAGTGTCTACGTTCAGATCAAAAGCAAAAGGACGTAATCTTAACCATATAAAAGTTTCTACAGGATTTTTTTCGCTCCAAAATTTAGGAATAGCGTCTTCAACAAATACAAACTGATTTATTCGAACATTTGTTACAAGTTTTCTGTAAGCAACCCCATCAGACCAATGGGTGTACTTAGACATATGAAGTTGGCTTGTCGCTAAAGACCCTGTTCCAAGGTCCATTTGTGCAAGTTTCAGATAAGGAGGTAATCCACACATTGAACTTCCAGTTTTATAGTAAACACCAGTCTGAGCATTATAATGAAAACCAAAAATAAGTGGTACAGATCCTATACATTCAGGTCTGTACACCAAATAATCAGTAAGACTTCTATTATAAATTTCACCGCTTTTTCCCAACACTTGAGTTATTCTATTACATATATTAAAGTTACCAGTATTATTGGCCGCAAAAGCTGATGTAGTTGGCGGTAATTCAAATGGATTCTGCGTACCTGGTATGATCCTACTAGGTGTATCACGCTGCCTATCTTCACCCTTGTATAGCAATGGGATATACTTTATAAAGTCAACAATACTTATTGACGCTATGTTATGTGATCCATCATTATGCTTGATTGGAACCCAGTCGCCGCCTGGGGACGTATAAAAAGACTTACACCAGAAATGATATGTAGGAAGTACCCATACTTTTCTACCAGGGTCATAAAATTTAAACGTGTTATTAAGGCCCCTTACATAAGTACCGGCGCCTTTCCATGACCTCTGCAACACTTTATTATCTGCACCATGATCCATATACCCACGCAGCATACTTTCACAAAACACATAGGGCGTGCCAAAAGCGGGTAAACCGCCACCACATTTTGCCCTTATATCCGTTTTTCCTTGATAAGTACCACCAGTCACATATAAAATACTTGCTTCACCGTTTAAATCGGTCGTTACATATCCACTCAATGGTGAAAATATTGCGGCAGGATCACCTTCTTTTGTAAAATGAACCTCAACATCCCTTAGTCCTACATTATACTGGTCCCTAAGCTGACATTTTATATTAAGTATCTGCCACGGGCCAATAGTGATAGGTGTATCTATAACTACAGTTAAGCTTTTTGAATAAGGGAGTAATGAATCTGCTTGATAATTATAAGTGGCCCATACATAACTGTATCTTGTACCATCGTCTCTTCTTAGCGATACACGTCTTTGTAGTTTCCAAACACTATAACCATCGAATATAATATCATGAATTTTAAAAAAGTTACCTGTCGAAACATAATCAAAATTAGTAAGATACATGGATCTCCTGTTTATAAACCCATCATACGGGTCCAAAAACAGCATGGATGTGTTTACAACAACACAAATACATCCATAGGTAGGGTTCCATCTTGCTGCTTCAATCCGTCTGTACAGCATTTTAGAATCCGCCTGCATCATATCCCAACTGTAAGGGTCAAATCTGTAAACTGACCCACTGTCGTGCCCACCAAAACCATCATTGCTGAATAAATAGATATTTGTATAAAAACTTATTTTATCTCCTACACTATAAATATACTTAGTAGGGGATGACAAGGCAACTGTCTCCAACCCATCTTTGTCCTTAAAAACATGGGATACCATAACCTCTTCTACAGCTCCTAAATTTTCGATTGCCGAACTTGGCCCCAAAAACAGCCTTGTCCTGTTTTTTACCTTATGAAAATCTTTCATTTTCAGATATACACTTTTACTAACACCATCAATCAGACTGTTGTAAACATACTCTACTGCAAATGAATTGACATTTAATCTTGTATCCCCAGATGAACGTTTAACAACACTTTCTTTCAAATTTAAAATAGAAAATTTTGTATTAGTCTCCCATCTTTTTATAACAACACTGTCTTTACCAAACTTTTCAGCGGTAAAAAATATAAAACCATCTTTAATTGAGCTGACATTTCTTGGACCTACATACTCTATACCTAAAAAGTCACTACCGACTATATTTGATGATAAATTAAAATCAGCAACAGGTGACCCATCACTGCCCTTTATTTTAAGGACCGTTTTAGGATTAGTAGTGTCAATAGTGCATATAGAGCCGGATATTGGCCCATTACAAAAATTTGGATTCTGTATATTTATGTTACCGTTCTGCATAATACCTATTTGTTTTGTTAAGTCTGTTGTGCAGTAGCAGTTATTCTAACCTCTCTGGCAGTGTACCCTGCTCTGTATATAGTTGTTGCCACACCGTCTTTGTCTGTAGCCGGCCAAGCGTTTATAATAGCCCCGTCAACATCATCATCTGTTACATATACAGGCTTGTATGGGACAGGTAGCCCAAACTGATCTTTTATCGTAATCGTTACGGTTGCGTTATTAATTCCGTTCGCTGGGATTATAGCAGGCTCTGACTTCATACTAATGCTTGTAATAAAAGAATTCAAAGTAGATAACTGGTAATTGTATGTATTGTCAGCAAAAGTAGTCGTAGATCCATAATAAGTAGCCTTTCTCTGTAGCCTGTATACATTAGATCCGTCAATGGCTATATCAAAAACAGGTATCAATGTAGCTTGATTTTGTTCTATATTATCCATAGTCATTGAACCAAAACTGTTGTTCAAATCATAAGGGTTCAAAAATATCATGTTTGTGCCTTTTATAAAGCAGATTGAATTATATCTAGGCTCCGTTAATGACGTACTTTTGTCAAAAACATATTTAGGGATATCGAAAAACGTACAGGCCCCTATCCCATGGAAAGATCCGCCAGGGTATCTGTTTATGTAAGCGCCTGTGTATGCATCAAAACAATACAACGCCCCAGTCGGCTCAACGCCGTTATAATCGTTAAATATCCATATCCTTTTATAAAACGATACGGCATCGCCTACATCATATGCATACTTTATGGTACCATTGATTGTAACTGAATCAGTTGTAGCAGTATTTACCGTAACCATCTCTCTTTGACCTAAATGATTTGGTCCGAGAAAGAGACGATTACCACTAGACATCATAGACCCATCTTCGACGCTCAGAATTGTCTGCCCAACACTTTCTGTCGCTGAAAATTTAGTATGGTAATGTTCTATCGTCATAGCATCTGATTTGTACAGATGGGTAGAAGATGGAATATAGTTAAATGTGTCTCTCACCTCACATATATAATTTCTTATCTCCCAGCGCCTTACCCTAAGAGTATTTGTCGTTGTCTGTTCAAGTGTCCACACATTGTGCCCATCATATTCTAAGCTTTTTACAATTGTACTGATAGAAGTATCAAAAGGATAAGAAAATGCAACAGAACCATCATCAGTCTTTACTATGATGCTGTTAGACTCCTCATCAACCATCCAAAAATAATTATTTACCACCGTCAGATTTTGTCGTCTAAATCTTATATTTTCATACGCCATTTTTAACCCCTCACAAAATCGATAAATTCTTTTGTATAAACCGAGTAATCAATATCGGAATTACCAACCTTTTTATTAATCCCCTTATCAATATCCACAAACACTATCATAGGGCCTATTATGTTGTTCCATATTTGTTTAATGTCTTTCGATGGATTATTGTTAATTTTAAAGTATGATGTATAGTGGTGAACAAGAAATCCAAGGTGAAACATTGTACTCTTAAGACCACCAATCTCTGAAACGATGGTTGGGTAAAAACAGTCTTCTTGATACATGTTGCTTCTTAAAACAACGTAGGTTATATTTTTACATTTACTTACAGCTATCTGTGCTAATTCACTAAGATTTCTAATTAAATACCAATCCTCACAAAATATAAAAACTCTTTTACTTGTACCATTTGCTATACCAAGTGCAAAAGAAGCCGCATAGTCTTTATCAGGAATGTAAAAGTTACCACCCCTATTGTATTCATGTGCCTCACGACATACTCCCTCACCTGCAAAAATTGCAATATCGTCTTTATTGAGACAGGATATCATAATACGTAAAACAGATTGCCGTTTCATTTAAAAACTCCCTCCTTAAAAAATAATATTGTAGGAAGGGAAGTATTTTCCATAATATCATCAAGATGCCATAGGGCGCTTTTGATATCGTATTCATATTCTGTTTCAGACCCTACGAATACTGAAGAAAATGGTACTGACACATTACCAGTAAAACAGGATAATACCAAAACAGGTATTTTTCTGCTTTGGTTAAAACTCCAATCAACTTTCAAAATGTGCTCTAAACTTAATAGCACGCAAGCTTTGAACCTTGAAACCCATGCACCATTAGCCATTGATACAGCAATATTTTCATTTGCTGCAGGTACATAGTGCATAAGTTCACGTGTCATATTATCATATATCGGTTTTGCTTCAATAAAAGGAATTCCTGAAAAAAATCTATATTCCAATTCTGAACACAAAAACTGTAAAAACTCCTTTGCCTTAACCATTTAAATCTCCGTATATATCTAATTAATAATAATCCATAACCCTTATATTGGGCCTCCATGTTATATTATAGTCAAATGGTGTCCCGGTTAACTCAAGTTCGTCAGTGACATCAAAACCATTTACAGTTAGCTTAATACTGTTCAGATCTATCCCTGCAGATGGGTATAAATCTTCCAGACGAATATAAACATCTGACCTTATATCAACAATACTGTTGTTTTGTGGTCTGTACTTACTTACAAACGGCGGCCTTACGTCATCAAAACTTTCTCCCCATTCAATTTGCGAAGATATCCTATTTGTAGCCTCACGAATTTCATCACTTAGATTATCAAGACTCGTAGTATGTATAAATTCAGGTTTTATTGTCCCACCTTCTTTGTGTGACTCTGATGTGCTAATCTGTATCACCCATACAGGTTCACCATCTTCACCTTCATTTACAATATGCCTAAAAGTTATATGGCACTTAACAACCTTACTCGGGTTGAGTGCGCTCCTTAACAAATACTCAGCCATCTTTTTCCTTACGAACTGTAATCTATTTGAGAAATCATTATCTTTACACCATGTCTAACAACATCATCAACACTTGAAAAATACAAAGTCGGGCCAGAGTGTGGATCCTGTTCACGCAGTAACTGAACCTTTGCTTTATGCGCCTCATACTCATTATCGACCATATCAGGATCATATACCAAAGCCAAACCATTAGAGCCTGGATCTTCAGTAATCTGAAAATAGTCGACATTATTACCATCAGTGATCATCAAACAATCTTTTGCCTTGGCTCCTATGTTCTGACTAATTGTAACAGAGCCAACTCCACTGACAGTTGGACTTGTAATCAAAGCTTCTCTTACAACCTTAGAATTAATAGTTTCACTATCCGTAGCAAGATCAAATCCAAGCACAGATGATGCATCATTTATAGAAGAAGGCCTAACCTTAACCGAGGTTCTATTTTCTCCAGAATAATGTGGAGACAACGATCCAGAGACTATCCAAAACCTTCCATTTTTCCACTCAACTTTAGCATTTTGATAGGCCAATCTAAAACCTACGTCTACAGGATCAAGACCGTTTCTACCAAGTGCCCTTATTTTTGATTTCATATCTTCAGCTACTACTTCAGCCTCTATATAAGCCCCGTTAGGATCATATTCTAACTCTATTCTGTAGTAACCGTCGCTAACACCGCTTACAGTATTGTCTATCTTAATTTCTAAAGCATTTGCGTCAGCTCCGAGTGCGAACTTTCCAGAACTTCCAGCAAAACCTGAACTTTTACACCATCCAGCCTTAAAATCTGTAATGTAAAGTGTCTGTATTCTTGTACGTTCTTCATTGTCGCTGTATGCTGAAGTTGAAAAACTTAACATGAATTTCTCATCACCATCAGCCCCATACGGAACAACAGATTCCTGATCAACTGTGACCCTTTTGATTATACCAGGATACATTTCAAGATTCTGTGTATCGATATTTATAGACATTTATTATCCCTCCTGATTTTATACAAAAAAATATGGCGTACCTTTATTTAACAAATAAGGACAATTACTATATGTACATTCAAACCCATAAACTGACCCACGAGCAGATATTTTCATGTAGTAAATGCCATGGTCGATTTTTTCTGTTGGTATTTCACCCAACAATATTTCAGATCTTTCATCAGATGCCTTTGTATCATAAGGACATGGGCAACATGATATACCAATATGATCTCTTTTTCTTACCTGTAAATTACCAAAATTTGTTGTTCCAGTATTTAATTTCCACATCATCCATTTACCAAAAACTCTGGTTGTATCATTTTGACCACTTGTCAATAACCAATCGGAATAATATTGCATATCTTCATTAAATAACTGAACAGCATAATCTTCAGACATACTTTCTACCCTTGGACCAAAATAATCTCTAACAGATTCCCACACACTATGGTGGGATGAGTAGTCCAAAATCGGACATCTAACTCTTCTCATACCTGCCCCTTAAAACTATATAGTTGTGTATCTTCATTTACCACATACGTCTTATAAAGCAAATTACATTGATGTTTTTCATCCTCATGGTCACTGGTATCTATAATAAGATAATCACTTTTTTTTAACTTAGGTACTCTATTTAATTCTGTTGCGTGCTCCATCTTTGAGTGGTCAAATTTTATACTTCCATCTTTCTCATATCTTATTCCGCGCCATGAAAATTTTACAACATAGACATTCCTAACCAATGATATATACTGTCTGTAAAAATCTAAGTAAATAAAATCCTCATCATTTAGTTTTACTGCCTGCGAAAGTGCAGGCCCAGTAAAATAGGAGTTAGTAAATTCACAAACACCATCTATATTATACAATATATCCGACCAATGAAGCTCCAACCTGAACCTTTCCGATAAATCAAACTTATACATACTTTTCCTATATCCCCCTAAATTATCAAATATATAAAGGTGTGTATGGAATGGACACATTTCCGGTACCGGTCGTACCGGTAGAACCATCTCCACCACCAACACTACTTACAACTCCGGTTAATATTTCATAAGCTTGACCAAAACCGCCGGCCGACACACTTCCTGAGGACGATTCTACCGTAGAGCCAGTAAAGGTTATCCCTGCGTTCGGAGTTGCCTGACCATCAGCTATACCCCTTAACACAAATGATGGGTTTTCATCACTACTACCTGCTTTAAAATCTGTTAGTGACCATGACTCTTGACCTGGCGTCTTAGCATCATCTTTGCTGAAACTATATCCAGTCACCCACCAATTACCAGACATTGAAGCAAATGAACCACCACAAGCTGCTGGAACTATGCTCGCACTTATCCTGTTAGCATCCGAACATGATTGAGTTGGCAGTGTGCTGTAGTTAGGGCCAGGAGAATAAACAACCAGATTCAAGGTCTTGGTTGGTCTGAGCAGCGTGGAACGTGGTGTCCACTCACCAAGACAGAATAGTCTCTGAGGGTTAGGATTGTAGCCCCAACTAGCAGATATGACACATGCTCCTGCAAACTGAACTGTTGTTGCGGCACCTATAACAATTGCCATTTAGCGATCCTCCGTTGTATTATATTACAAAATTATAACTTATAATATATAAAGGTTACATTATTATTATTATTATTTACCTTTACATTTTAAAAATCTCTCATAGTTACAACTAAACCTTTCGGTACATTTCTTACAGTACTTCCTTTTATAAGTCTCGAGCCTTGCCTTAAGCTGCTGATTATTTATATATTCGCCCTTTCCAACCAGGCTATCTTCCATCATAGCCTGTCTTTCTCTATCCATAGCCTCTCTTCTTTTTGCGCACCCACCGCAAGCCATAATACAACCTCCTCAATCATTTATTATTTCAATTACATAGACGTACAAACTAAAGTAACGTTCGTTTCATACCAACCCTCTGTATTAGGAACAGGGAAAGTTGACAAGTTTGATACATACCCAACAAAGTTCTGTCCACCTGCAGAGATTCTTTTATACACAGACGCCGATTTGGTATCATGGACAATCGTATAGTTTATTGTAACTATACCCATAGTGTCATAATTTACTGACAAAGAGGTACAATCTATAAAGTTTACCATTACAATATGGCTCCCTCCTCAACAAATACTGGGTTGTGTACAACCTTTCCACTAAATGTGTCACCATCACGAGTCTCCAACCTTGAAAAGCTTGCTGAAACCAAATTACCGCCCTGACCTCTGAATTCATTACTTGATGGTAAAGATGTTGTGCACATATATACATCAACCTTACTTTCCTCAGCCATAAATGTGTGTACCACAAAATTACCACCAGCTATAGGCATAGGACTTCCGGCACGCAATCTATATATTCTACCTGTTGACATAACATCCGACATTGGACTTACCTCCCAAATCATTCATTAACTTTAATTATAGAGTATGAGGCTATAGGAAGCTCTCCAGGCCTGACTTCAAATGAAAAATTTTGAAGATACCCATTTAAGTCATTACTCAAACTAATAAAAGTACCCTCCTTAGATGTAATAAAGCTTATAGGGTTTCCAGTATATTTCAATCCATACCCTGTTTTTGTAAAAGACTTTTCGTATATGGCTGCTGGTCCTGATGATGAGTTTGCATTTATTGAAATGGCCTCTTTTCTAGCAACATTCATTATAGTTGCAAACTTATCAGCATCTCCGGAACAATGTGATTGACCCAACCCATTAAATATAAGATAAACTTTATCATTTTCACAATCGTATTTTCTTACGTATGGTATTGATACACCAGCCCTACCAGGACAACCTTTCCACATAGTCATTGAGGCATACCCTGAAAAATTTATAGTAGTCATGCTAGGCCCCTCAATAGGAACGTCGCCACAACCAATAAACTCAGTAAAACTGTTAGTGCTTACCGAAACTATACATCCGGAAAGATTGAGATCAAAGTTACCTACAAGGTTACAACAGTTGCTTGTCATAACTATTCACCCCCATCCAGTGTTTCATCATCTGTAAAGTAAGTACCATATGCAGGACCACCTGTAACGATAGATGCATGATCATGAATCGGAACACTTATTACATCCACGTAACTTGTTTCACCGGTAAGAGCGAAGAACAATATTCTGTTTGGTGCATATTTTTTATGGGTGTAATAAACAGCCGGCTCACCTTCAACAGGTTCAATATCCCCCACTGTTGAATCATCTACGACAAAGCCGTTGATTAACGTGACCTCTTCATATTCACCACTATTTTTTAAAACACGCTGTTCACCATGTCTTACAAATACGTCTTTTGCTTTGATCTTGACTTTCATACCAGGAAGTAAATAACAGGCTCTACTTGTACCAGCAAACATAAATTATTCCTCCACCTGCACATTTGTGATAATTAAGTTAGCGCTGGCAATCTGATTACCACTTGGTACTTGAGTAGTACCACTTTCGGTTTTATCTTTGCTTGGATAATTGATTAAGTAACTTTTACTTATTGGTTGGCCTGGGTCTAAAAACATAGTCGGGTCATTCTGGTATATAAATTTACTAGACTTCAAACCAGGCCTTACGACTCCTGTTATCGACGCCCAAGACGACTGGTTTCCTCTACATCTTCTTGTAAATTTTTTTCCGCGTAGATTTGATAAAATATCTTCGCCTGCTATATGGAGTATTACAAACTTAGGATCATCCCAACAAGGAGATATTTTCGCTTTTTTTATTACTCCTTGGTATATAGTGTTTCTTGGGCTTCCAACTCCTGCAGCTATCTTACAGAAATCACCAGTTATTTGGCCGCGAACAGCAGCACCCTCTACCTTTAAAACAGCGTCAAATGTTGATATCTGTCCTCTGGATATATTTACATTAAAAGATAGTATATATGGTGTCTCTACATAAAAACTACCTATACTTATCTTAGCCCTAACAGGAACTTCAGTTATTTTTGCCATGCCATATCCTCCTTTAATCAGCTTTCCACTGGATTATTATATATTGAGCACTGTACAACATCACCAACTCTTATCACATTAGGACATGAGTTAACCGCAACAACAACCCCAACCTGATTAAGCATAACCTTATAGAAAATATGATTCCCCATATCCTCTATAACCACACCTTCAGACGTTACATTTTCAGTAACCTTAAAAGACGGGCCTCCTGTTATATTACCTAAGCCACCTACTATCTTTGCGCCAGCATTTACAGAAATCGTATAAGACTGACTGTCTTGGTAAGAATAGGTTATGTTGTTTACAACTCCACCATTCGGTGCTGTACCGCCAATAGCAACCTTTGTGTCCGGACCACATACAAACGTTGTTTCGGTGCCGTCTCCGGAGTTTAAATAGTCATATAAAGCATCTGACATTTTAACAACACCGTTTGAGTCTAGAAAAGACAGAGTGATTGCTTCTCCACCACCTCCAGTAGCCATCATATCTATTGCACGTTCGAAATCTGTATCTGTAAAATTCTGCGTTGTAGTTGGGTCATGGTCTGCAATACCGTCAGTAAGGTTAATTAATTTTCCGTTAAACGCGATTGGTGCCGGCTCTTTCCTTACAACCAACGGGGCAATTTGATAATCAAGTTCTTCCGCAACTTTTCGAGCCTTATTGTCCGTACCATTCGGGTGACTCACGACAATAGAGGGTGTATCTAACTCTATTGCAACCATAATCTCTTTTACCAAAATTCCTTGTGTTAATGACGTTGGTAGTATTACCGCATCATCTATTGCCTCTTCCCGTTTTTCAACATAATACGAGCATGCAGGATCTACATAAACTTTTTGAGGACTACCGGTAACCATAATAGGATCTAACAACCTCCCATTATTTACAAAAGATATTTTCGGAATCTTGTTTCCGGCAGAACCTTCATACAAAACGGCGTAATGAGAGCCTAAATCCAATTTAAATACTTCATCATATGTTTTTTCTATACCGACAAAAATTTCTGCATCTCCTGGATCAGGCGGATCTTTTATAGCCTGAGCATCAGATAATGGTTTTCCGAATATATAAGATATTTCCCTACCAACAACATATACACCTACGACACCTTTAAACTTGTCTACCTTGTTCCCACGTATAGTCTCGTACCTGAATATTTCTGGTATCTCTAGCTCGACACCATCTGTTGGCTCCATACCAGACCCTTCAAAACATGCGGGATTTTCACCCATTGGATTTGAATGGACAGGCCTTTTTGCCAAAGTACCAAGTGTTCTACCGTCTTTAAGTCTCAATAATATAGTTGCTGTATTTTGCTGAATAATTTGTAAATCAGGATCATATGGACCCGGATCAATAAAGTATGCATACCCGATGATTTCATCCCATGGGTTGGATCTGTTAATCTCGTATAAATTATCTATCCCATCCTCAAACTTACTGTCTAAATGAGGATCATTAAATACTATTGTAGCTTGTTTACAAAAATTATCTCGTACACAACTTGACACCAGAAAACTTGTATCAAAGATACCGTAAAGACCCCTTGACCATATTGGTTTCCACTCAGGAGGTAGACGTTTATCTAATGGCTTACCTCCAGTTACCATAACTCCTGTACAATCTTCTTTATAAGTGCCTGTTTGTATTTGATAATAAATATCACCATTGATGCCATTATAACCACCGACTCTTTTAAACTCTACCTTCCCGTCTTCATGGTTAAACACCATTTCAAATATGTCACCTAATTCTGCTGAGGCCTGAAGTAACGATAATTTTATCGCTTCTAATGCTTCCATATGTTTAATATCCAGATTCTCTAGTGACCCACCAAAGTTTTCAGCATACGGAACACCAAAGGAACTTAAAACCTTGCATGCAACACTTCCACTACCATCACAAACTATCTCTGGAAGATTATCACCTTCTGAAAAAGATGGCCAAAAATCTTTAACTCCCATATTAAACCTTTACCCCCTAACTAAATTGCGATCCCAAAATACTACTTGTTTCACTAATTCTTCTTATGATATCAGTTAATTTTGAGTCGATTTCAAATTTCCTTAGCCTTGTTTCGGATCTAACGTTGCTCAAGGCTGACTTTACTTCATTAACTTCAGCTTTCATTTGAGATATCGCATTATTGACAATTGGTAAAATTCTTCTCTCAACATCGAGTACACCATCAGATTGAATACTACTTGACCGTATTCGACTTTCAACACTAACCTGAACATCCTTTATTTTTTGATCGAGTTGTTCACACACATTATATATCTCAGCCTTAACATCATCTATAACCGATGTGACCGCTGGTTTTACCATACGTCCTATCTCATCAGGATCAACATTTAAATCAACCATCTTCATATCGTCTATTTCACTCTGTATTTTAAATACTCTATTATTAACGTTTTCAAGGGCTTTTGAAACGTTATCGAGTTTATCGCTTCCTACCGACCTATCACCATTCCCACCAGTATATTCTACCTTAACAGGTTTGTTTAATGCATCGGAAATGGCAGAACTTAATCTTACTGCTGCATCTGAAACGTCGACTTTCAGCGCTACGTCTTTTGGTATGTCTACCTTTACAGATATAGGCTCTTTGGGCATATTTACGTCAATACCCCAATCCGGTTTTATTACGCTGACTTCTAACTTTTTGTCATCAACATCAATCTTCCATCCAGGTTTTTCAACTTCGACTTCCCAATTCGGCTTTTCAACCTCTATTTTTCTACTTAAGTCAACCTTAAGTACAGGGGCGTCAACTTTAATCTTATCAGGGGCATCTACACTCAATTTTATGTTTGACAGTTTTTGTACAATATTAGTTGTATCGAGTGAGCCAAACAAAGCTTTTTCGGACGGTCCTCCAGTTGCAAGACCACCCTTGAAAAATCCCTTCGGAAATATTACCTCTCCTCGTTCTGCAAAAATTTTTCCTGTCTGAGCTACCACACCGCCATTGTGATAAACAGGGGCTGACCCATTTATGAGGCCCCCAAAAGCTTTAGAGAATACAGTCAGTGAACTACCGATTCTTTTTTCTAATTCGTCCCTTTTAGATTCAGTATCATCTTGTTTAGTCGACCTGAAAAATTCCTTTATCCGACCCATTATAGATTTGTCTTTTTCTTCAGGGCGTTGTCTCATTTTATCGAAATCATCTTTCGACGGACTGTCTTTTTTATTTTCAATGTCCTTTTTATCTACATTTTTACCTGTATCTCTGAGTTTTCTTATATTCTCTTTCAATGTCTTTGGAGCAACACCACTGTCTATGGCGTTTCTGGTTGTTATAAACAATTCTGGATCTTGAAAAAAACTCATCATGTAGTGTGATCCTACATATTTTTCCATTTGGCCGGCAAATTCTTTTTGTGCCTGACCATATTCAAATCCTTCAGCTGTTAGCTTGTAATCTCGTTCCACCCTATCGAGTTGTGCTTGATAAAGAGGACTATGAACCATACGATCCTTATAACCTCTCATAGCATCTTTTTGTGCCAGTAAGGCATTTGCATCTCCGGAATTAAGGGCATCCCGATAATTCCCCTTGCCTCCTATGTATTTGAAAATTGAAGCCGCCAAACTATCACCTTCACTATTAAATTCAGTCATCATCTGACTTCCAAGTTGATAGGCACTATTCATTATATCAACCTGTTCCTGCTTCATCCATTTTGGAAGTTCCTCACCACCACTGATGGCTTTGCTAACTTGATTAATAGTGTCAAGACGCTTGGTAAGACCTAAAATTTGTGAAGGTAACTTATCTTCTTCACTTGCGGTTCCAGCAAGCAATCCATGGGTTGATTCATTTCGCCATTTATCACCTATAGAAGCCCCTTTTACACTATATTCAGACGGGTTAGCAAGCAAGCTGCGGACAATCTCACTTTTAAATAAGTTGTTTCTATCCAACTTATCCTGAGTATATTTTTTGTACTCGAGCATTTCCCTATACTGAGGGGTGTCATATTGCGCCTTAATACCTATATACTCAGGTGCAACGAATTCCCGGAGATTTTCAGGAAGTTTGTCTATACTTACCTCTCCATCGCCTCGTGTGCGACGAAGGATCTCTAAAGCTGCCTTTTTGTAACCTTCGTTACCTTTTATAATATCTTCTTCTACAGACCCACCCTTACTAAAACCAGGTATCTCACCTCTCTGATTGATATAATTCAAAGTGCTTAGTCCTATCCTGTCTACAGCATCAGAACGTAATACATATTCACCATTACTCAACCATGCAGGAATAGATGCGGATGTTGAACCACCTGAAGCAAACACAGAACCTCCAGAGAACATACCCTCCATACTTAGTAATTCTTCAAGTTTTTTTCCTGCGGCGCCGGCATCAAAATCATCCGCGACCTTTGGTAATTTTTGTTGAGGCCGTTTTTTCTGAGTAGCTTTAGATATGGCTCCTGGATCTATAACGACAGATTTTCCTTTATAAATACCAACATTACCGATGTGTCTATCAAAAAATTCATAGCCAGATCCAGCAAGTTTTTTCTCGAGACTGTTGATAACCTTTAAAGACATATCAGAAGGTATATTTGTGTCAACTTTCGGGAAATAATCTACAGAAAGATCCCCATGTTTAAACCGTCTTACAGGCTGTAGAACACCTTCAACATTTGGTATTTCAGAGTACGGGCCAAACCTTGCTACAGCACCCTTACCAGTATCAAAAACAACGGCTTCCGCACCTGAAGCTAAATATTTTGCGTTATCAGGTAGGTATTTAAATAGATTTTCCGCGCCGGGAGAATACATCAAGCTCATTGCAGTATGACTTCCAGGACCTAACTGATCTATTATTTTACCACCCGCGTCCCTTCTGTAGATCGAAGAAGCGTCCTCCATCATTTTTTTGCCTTTTTCATAACCAGCTGCTTTCAACATAACCTTGTTTCCAACATCTGGTATATTACTGGTAAGGTGTTTAGTCTTACTCAATACGCTGCTAAGGTTTCCTACTCTAAAAGAGCCAATAGCAGCAGACGTAAGCCCTATACCACCAGAAGACAATTCGTCTTTAAAAGCACCTGTTATTTTTTTCGCGTATTCTGGTTGATTTTCATAAATATCTTTAAGTAATACACCAATACCATTGTATAAGGCTGAAGCATCTTCTTTTATTTTATTTAAATCATTGTCTGCCAGATAAGCTGCAGATCTTTCTGACAGATTAAATAGATCTGATATGGCAGAAGCTGAAGCCAACACCAGTTCCGCAGCAGCATGACTTCCTTGTTTTGCAAAGCCCTTTAATCCATCCTTATTTACCGATTCCAGCCTTGACGATTTTATCTGTTTCTTTAAGTCTGAAATATTATTAGAAATGCTTTCAAACTTACCTATGTCTACAGCTTCACCCGTTTCCGGATCTATCTTTTTTCGAACTTGACCACCTTGGGCAAATTTTGGCAACTGACCAAACTGGTTCATATGATCAAGAGTATCTACCCCTAGTTTATCTACCGACGAAGCACGTATTACGTATTCACCCGCGCTTAAGTAGGCCGGTATTGAATCTGAAGTAGGACCTCCTGGACCATATACTGCACCCCCAACGCTGAAACCGTCTGCCTTTTTCTCATCAAGATTCAACTTGAACCCTTGTCTAGAGGCCTCACCCATTGTCAATCCCATATCAACGTTACTACGCATTCTTGCTCGTTTAGCGTTGCTTTTTGTATAGTCTTCAGCAAGTTTTAACTTGTCTTTAGCTAATTTTAACCTGAGAGTTAGAGCGTCTTTATTTGAAAATACTTCTGGATTATGTAAAATAGCATTTTCCTTATTCTCAATTTTTCTAAGATCACTTCTATACTTCTTTTCCGCTTTTTTACTATAACCTTCAGTACGCATTCTCGCTTTAGCCTTGTCCGCCATAAGGTGAAAGTCATAACCAAAAAGTTTTCGGTCTAAAAGCCTTTCCGGTGCCAGAAGCATAGACTTAGGTGCAGATAACACTGGTCCTCTTAGAATAGGAAGTGACTGTATAAATGATGCTGTAAATGCCCCAGCGGTAGCTGCACCTGTCTCGTCCATAACTATATTACCAAGATTTTCACCGAAAGATGAATACAATTCAAACGGTCTATGAATTAAGTAGCTGGATTCTTTACCGACCTCTGACTTAGGTGCATATGACAACTTATCAAAAGCGTAACCCATGTTTTCTAATACATCATTATAATCACCGCCGGTTATAGCAGTATTAACGACGGAACCTATCCCTGTGTATCCAGCAGCAACAGTGCTAAGACCTGATGTAAGAAACTCAACTAAAGCTTCTGATGTTCCCATTGCTCCTTCTAATGAGGTTACAGTTCTGTAGCCCTGTTTTAAATATCTGATCCAATACTCATCTGTTGGTTTAGCGCCATATTTCTTTCCTGTATGCATTCCAAAAGTATTTATATCAGGAGGTTCTTCACCTTTATATGCACTTTCAAGATACTTCTTTGTGTATTCGAACTTATTTTTGGTGCCAGCCCATTTTTCAGATGCTGACTCTTTTTTCAGTAACCACTCGTTATGTAAAGGGTCTTTAATTCTATCACTATAAATTTGCCTATAAGTTTCTGGATCTACAGACGCCTGTAAAAATCTTTCAATTGCGTCTATTCCGCGCATAGCCAGTTTACCAGTACCTTCTACCTCTTGCCTTATGTTATAGAAGTCTAATGGTATGTCATAAAGGGTTTTTTTCGGGTTAGTCACAGCATCGTAAACAAACTGCATTGAGTCAAAAGGTAATCTTCCAACTGTTTCAAAAAATTTACCTACAAGTGAACTACCTAATAAGTCAAGCTCTGAGCCCCAATACTCTTTTGGTATATCTACCCAGTGTTTTTTCATAACACCAAAATCAAAAAAATTACTACGAATCAAGTCGATATCTGATGGAATACTTTTACTCCAGTATTCTTTCGGTATATCTACCCAGTGTTTTTTCATAATATCCAAGTGTCTACTCATCTGTGGTCTATCCCAAAGGGCTTCTTTCGGATCTGTATAAACATCAAGAGGAAATTTTCCAATAGATTCAAGAGCTCTTGCCGACTCACCTATTTTTTCATGAAATGTTTCAAATTGACCTGCGTCAATTTGTTCTTTACTAAGAGTAAGACCTCTAATAAAATCTGACTTTTGTTTGCTTGATGTTATGTCTTTAACAAAGTCATCTGTCATAAATTTATCTGCATAATCTATTACGTCAGAAGCTTTATTAAAGGACCCCAACGACTTTTTATCCTCTATGGGATAATCTGTTATTACATTATACGACTCTTTAGATACTGACTTTAAATACTCAGTGTCTTCTGTTTTGCCTTTGCTGTAGTCTTTGCCTGTTTTTCCGGATATTACAGCTTTTACCGGCTCCGCAATAATTTCCTTATGCTTTTCAACAACCTCTTTTTTTCCACTGTCTATTAATTTTTCACTACCATACAAATCCACCTTTACGGGTTTACTTTTACCGTAATTTGATATATCCATATATGATTCGAATTCTCTTTTTTGAATATAATCCGAAGCTTTTTTAAAAGAACCCATGTCATCATGGCGTATTATATTATCACCGTAAGATGTATAATAATGAATCTTTTCTTTGTCAGCTAATCCACCCTGATTAAATTTTGGTACCATTCCTTTGGAGTTCATATAATCCAAGGTACCAACCCCAAGCTTGTTTACGGAAGAAGCACGTATTACGTATTCACCAGCGCTTAAGTACGCAGGAATCGAATCCGACGTCGGTCCCCCAGGTCCGGAAATATGACCACCTGACGCAAATCCGAATATATCGCTAAACAACCTGCCAATAAATGACTGTCCTAATCCTAAGGTATCACCAGTGCCTTTACCAAACGTGTCTGACTTTCTAACGTCAAGCCCATAACCCTTTTCAGCAATAGCAGTTAAAATCCTATTGGTTTCTTCAATTTTAGATGTGATCATTTTTGCAGGGTCATCAAAAGCTGCCTGCATCTTTAATACATCTTTGTCTCCTGTATCGATAAGTGTTTTCTTATAAATATCGCTTACTTCACTAATCATACCTTGAGGGTCTTTCATTTCCCATAAAGGCAGCCCTCTAAAAATAGATACTACATCCTTATCATCTTTTAGTTTAGTATATCTATCTTTTTCTGACATGTACTCTTCTTTTGAAAGTTTACGTTTATTGGCTTCAAGCTCGTCAAGCATTTCTTCCGGGGTTGTCTCTCCAAATGCCCTTTCCATCATAGCAGCCATCTGAACCTGATAAGAATCAAGCTTTTTATAAACATTCTTATCTAATCCAGGAATGGTTTTCATCCGTGCAGATTCTGAAATCATATCCTCATACGGGGACAACGACCTTAGAAGCTTAGAATTCTCCTGTCTCTGTTTATAAGCCAACTCCTCACGTCTTTGTTCTTCCTCAAAATGATGAAGTTCACGCATGGTTTTACTAAGAGGTTCACCACTTTCAGTTTGGGCTCTCAACTTCAACTCTGCTCGTCTTAAGTCAAACTTATTTGACCTCATGTCATCAAGGCGGACGCCCACCCTTGATGCCATATACTCTTGTTCAGGAGTTATGGAGATTGCTGCTTTAGGATGAGCACCACCAAGAAGTTTATCACGCGCTTCCACAAAACCACTAAGGAGACTGTCTATTGAGTCCTGGATACCTACATTTTTCAAAGAGTCTGTTAACTTGTTGACTGCCTCTTCGAACCTGAACATATGTGAGGCTGTTTCTGATAGACCCCTGATACTTTCAGTCAATCGATCTAAATTACTCGTCGATTTTTGTATTTTTTCTTCGTAATCTTTTAGCCTGTTCTCAGCATCTTTTTTAAGTCTGTCATCATCCGTGGTGTTTACAAATATTGTATCCTCCATGGCGCGTCTTTGCAGTTCACCAATATAACCTTTCTGGGCCTCCATTAAATGCGTGTTTTCAGCCATAGCATTAAAGATATTTTTCATTTTAGGATCTGCATCCTTATAAAACCTTTGCTGTGTTGACATCTGACCCTTATCGGTGAATGGTAGTGGTACATCACCCATAAATCCAGATAGGCCTCTATTAACTGAGTAATCAGCATCAAGTTTTCTTTTACGAAGACCTTCGTGATAGGACATAAGAGAAGTTTCAAGTGTCTGCTTATCCCTCATCCTTATTTCTTTATCCAAAGCTTTGGCCTGTATATCAGCCAACCTTTCCATATGCTGCTCATATTCCTGTCTGATCTTTGAGTTATAATCTTTTACAAGATCTACTACTTTTTTATACTCCTCGTCAGTATTTTGTACCAAAGATTCTGTTACAGTTTCAAGATCACCACTTTTTGATGTATCTCCCATCTCTTTATACATATCGTCTATAACTTTTTGAGCTGCATCAGGATATTTTTCTATAGCCTTGGAAAAATATTTCTGTTGTTCTTCCATTCTTTTTTCAAATGTCGCTAAAACAACTTTGTCCTCAGATTTCTTAGCAGCGTAATCAGCTAATGATGAGGCTGCATACACTGCAAGTGCCTGCATAGCTCTTGATGGCATTTCATCGACTTCAGCTCCACGTCTTGCAATAAGTCCGGCGTCAGATAAGTCAGAAGCCCCAGCAGAACCTCCAAGAAGTTTTCTTTTTTCAACAGGATGGGTAGATATTATCTCTTTTTGTTTAGCGACGGAAATGTCTTTCCCCCACTCAAATCTCTCACGCTCAACTTTTTTCATAAAATCTGCAAATTCTATTGAATCATAATGGTTCCCAGCAGAAATTAACTCTCCCCTCTCCTTTTTATGCTTCTTGAACAAGTCATCATAAGAGGCATATTCCTTACCTTTAGCCCTGTATTCATCTGTTTCTTTTTGAATATTTGACAGATCACCAATTTTTTCAAAATACCCATCGTGTATAGCTTTTTCAAGATGTGCCTTGATTTTATCAGGGTCTTTTTCTGAAGACAACTCTTGTTGTGCAAGACGCGCGGCCTCTTTTTCTATACTTTCAGCGTCCTTACCAAATACCTTCTTAGTCTGGTCTTTAACATCTTTTGCAAATGCTTTACCGGCTCTAGAAGCCTCAAATAATTCCAATTTACTTGGAGGTTCGCCTGTAAGTGCTGCATTTTTTCCAAGCTCGACTAACTTTTCTGAAAATTTCTTGGCACTATCTGGAACCTCTTCACCAAGTAGTTTAGCTGAGAGTTGGACAGCAGCTAATAAACCGATCGTTGCTACGTCTAATTTTTTAACTGTACTTTCAGGAAGCCCAAATGCCATCGCAAGCTCTGTTGCAGCTGTGCCTGCTGCACTAAGAGACGTAACCATTCCATAAAAATCAACATTTTTTTGTACTTCGTCCCTTTCCTCTGCAATACTTTGCCGTTTTTTAACAAGGTCTCTTACTTTAGTAGTGTCTTTTTTCTCAGTAGCATCAAAAATCTGACTATCCAACACTGCAATCTGGTCGTCCAACCTACTTACAACTTTGCTGTTGCCTCTTTTTTCTATGTATGAAGCTGCTGCTATCCCTGCTTGAATCTGAGCAAGTCGTCTACTTGAGATCCACTGACTGTCTCTATAGTCTTCACTTAATTCTCTTATCTTTTTAAGTTCTTCACTGTCAGAAAATTCAGGAGCTTTTTTAGTGTAATCCATTGTTCTGAAACTAAACTTATTATACCCTTCACCATACTCTCCCATTTTCTGTAAAAAGACATCAGTATCCACACCTGCAAAAGCTCTCTGCTGAAATTCTTCAGGTGTAAATCGCTTTTTGGAAAAAGTAAAATGATCTTCTATGGCTTTTGAACCCTTCCTCAATCCATGCTCAGACACCATACGTTTTGTCATAATATCAAGTGCTCTGTTAGCGTTAACAACAGCTTCTGTGTCACCTGCTTTTTCTGCTCTTTCCCTTATTCTGGCTAATTTTTCCATGGATTCTGCAGCACCGTGTACAGAAAAAGGTGAATTTGCCCTTTGTATTATCCTCTCTACTGCTTCAAAATCGCTTTGATTTTCTATAAGTTTATCAAGACGGCCTACAGTGTCTGCTGTATTCTGCTCGATTCCCTTATCTATGTTAAGTAGCTCTACAAACGGTCCTGATTCGTCAGATTGTTTGGTAACTTCCTTTACAAATTTAGATAAGTTACTCTCATCTATTGTAGCACCAAAACCCTTTGCTACTGCTCTTATGTCTTCAAGGTTAACAAGTGCTTTAGCAGCGCTGTCCATCTTTGACTTACCATCATCAAGGATCTTTGTTAACTGAACCATTTCTTTAGCCTGTTCACGATAATCTTTATCCTGTAACAACAGCATCTGTTTAGTAGATAAATCTGAACGCCTGTGAACACCTGTATTTATATTATCAAGTCCGACTGACACACCTTTCATTAACCCAGCAGTTTCACGGTCAAACTCGAATCTTTGTTTTGTTGCGGCTAATGACTGTTGTAACACCCTTGAACCCTCTGAGAATTCTTTCATAAGATCCACAAAAACAGCTTTGAACTGTAATACAGCCTGATTGTTTTTTAGTACGTCCAGCAGTGTGTTAATTTCCTCATACATATCCTTTGAAATGGTTAAATCTGGCCCTTCGAGCCCCTCTAAGTTTAACTTATCAAACTGCTCAATTTTGAGTCTGAGTTCCTCTTGCGGTTTAAAATAGTATTTTTCTATATCACTTCGAAAATCCTTCATACCTGGTATTTCAGTGTAACCCTTACCAGGCATAAACCCCTTATCAGACTGTAATAGAAGTGTAGTAGGGATTTCACTGAAAAATCTCTCACCTATGTTGAAATCCTTCTTAAAGTCTTTATCTGATATTCCGATAAGACCTGCAGATGCACCGGAAATAAATGTATTTAAGGAGTCCAATCTGTATGACAGGTCTTCTTGTATCTGCTTGAACGGAAAAACACTTTCAACAAACTTTTCAACCTCAGACAGTGGCCGCTCCTCAACCTTTAATGTTCTGGAGTTAAAATACTGAACAACCCATGAGAGCTCTCCGTCAACGTCTTCTTTCATTTTCAGGATAGCCTGCTTCCCAGCCACTGAATTTTTCTCTGCAAAATCTTTAAACAGTGTGATAACATCTCCGGAATAGGCCTTTCCCTCGGTCCTCTTCAACATCCCAGCACTTTCAAGGTTTGCTTTTGTGAACTCAGAACTTACATCCAACAAACCAGCTAAATTCGGGTTAAGTGCTGTAAGTACTTCCTTACCCATAATATCTTCAGGTGTAATACCTTTTACCAGCTCAAACTTTGGATCTACTGCGATCTTTAGTTCATAAGCCTTTTTCATCGTATCGGATGTTAAGACCTTTTTTATCTGTAGTTCAGTCAATCCCTTAAGGTTAGATGGGGATACAACACCGGCGTACACCCTTTCAAAATCAGAGTATGTTTCTTGAAAAACGCCACGTGCACTTGATAAGGAAGCCTGCATGTTTTTTATTTCTTCATCCATTGCGTTGGATAAAGGAAATTTCTGCTTTAAGTTTAACCTTTTGTTTATGTCTTCAACAGCCATCTCTATAGCTTTTGCGGGCCCGATATTAATATTTTTTGATACAAGTTCCCCAATTACCGGAAAAGATTCAGCAAGCTCTTTAAAAGCAGCCTTAAATTTTTCAGAACCTCCGGTTTCTGTTAAAGAATGTATATACTTATCTAAAATATCGACCTCAACATCTACCCCCTGCGTAATCTTCAAATTTTCTAGCTGCTTGGTATAAGTTCTGTAGTCATCAGCAGTTTTTAACACAGCGTTACCAAGTCTGTCATAACCGACAACCAGATTGAGGTTCGTTTCAGCCAGGGCATTGGATAGATCTATGGCCTCTTTTTGAATTTTTTGCATTCCGACAAGTGGTGCCTCATATGTACCAAGTTCTACCCTTCTTTGTTTTACATCAGGTGCTTGTGCTTTTTTAATGTCTTCCAGTTTATTTTCTAAAGTGTCATAACTTTGTGTAAGTCCTCTTACCCCACTTAATTCAGTTTCTACATGTTTTCTCGACCCATCAACTGATTTTTCATAATCTTGTGCTGTAGAAGACATTTTGGAATACTCACCATACAAAGCCTTAAAGGTCGGTATAAGTGCTGCGGTGGTAAGTGCCAAAGGAGCTATAGCCTTAACAAGACCCGTTTCCTCTGAGGCAAATGACTTTAACATTTTGTGTCCTGATTCACCTAAATGTTCACCTACTGAATCTATCATTTCGCCTACAAATGCTGTACCTAACCCAGCCAACTCTGTTGTGAATCCTAAAGCCTTAGATGCTACCTTTAAACCGCCTTTTAACCCACCTGTTTTAATAGTTTTTAAAACCTCTTCTGGTCCCAAACCCTTTGACTTTGCTGCACCTCTTAAAAGACCAACAGCCTTACCTAAACCAACCCCTTCTTCCTCTTTAAAAATGGACCCTGCTGATAAGCTAAAAAAACTTCCTATTGATCTTGTCTTTTCACCTATCGCAGAAGCAGCAGCTCCAGTACCCACAACTGCTTTTCCTACCATCTCATTATAAGCAAGGCCAACCTCTTTTATGATATACAGCAACTTCCCAAGAGATGAATGAAAGTCATCTATACCTTTACCCATAGGAAGTCCATCTTTTTGTGTAAGCGTTTTCAAACCAAAAAGATCTTCTCCCTTACCCTTACCGGTTATTTCATACTTGGCTATCTTCATCTGCTTTGCGAAATCCTGACCTATACCACCAAACAAGGAGCTTCCTTTTGACATAGTCTCTACGATGTTATCAATTATAGGAACCCCCTTACTTAAAGCTCCGAACATCATTAATCCTGAAGCTGCTGCCAGCTTTATTGAATTAGGAATACTGGTGATACCCTCAGTAAACAACTTTATTGAAGTCAAACCAGCTTTAAATGCAGGAAGAACTATTTTTCCAAACTCCATTTTTAATTCTGAGGCCGCAACTCTTGTCTGCTGAAGTTGTTTCTCATACGTCTTCATAATTTCCATATTACGTCTTTCAGCAGATCCTTTTGAGTTAAGGCTATTATTCATACCTCTTACAGCCTCGTCCCACTGTTCCATTAAAACAATGAGACTGTTAAATTGTCTTGTACCACCTATGGACTGTGCAATATCCATTTTTTGGGCCGAAGATAAATCCTTCCATTTTTCTGCAAGATCTCCTAGAACTTCAGTACCGCTTCTAAGATCTCCTGTATCAGTAACAACAGGTATATTAAATTTTGCAAGTGCCTGCGGACCTTTTTCTGCAAACAACCGTCTAAAAATAAACCTTAATGAAGTTCCTACTTCAGATCCTGTCTGTCTTGTTACAGCCCCAATAGATGCAACTATACCATTTAACTCATCGAATGTTACGCCGGCAGTTTTAGCTGCTGCTGCAGACCGTTTTATAGCGTTTGCCATGTCATCTGCTGTGATTGCATGTTTCGACTCAACCTCACTCCATGAATCAAGAAATCTCATTGATTGATTACCCTCTTCATGGAATATCTGCATGGCTGATGTCAATGCCTCTGTAGCATCTTTTGCATTAAGTGTAGTAACATTCGAAGCAAGAGTTGCAGTCCTGGTTCTGTCAATAACTTCATTTTGTTTTAAACCTTGTTGAGCAAACACCCTCATGGACGCCAGTACATCAGTTACTGGTACACCATATTGTTTTCCCATACTGACTGCAGATTTGCTCATTTTTTCAAAGTCCGTATCCATCTCATTCATGACCATCTTCAGTCTGGCCATAGCAACCTCAATATCAGCGATCTCCTTGACAGAGTCTTTAAGGTAACTCACACCACCATAGATCAACTTTGCTGCAGAACCCCACATTACCACCCTTTTGGCTGCGTTTCTAAATGTACTTCCAAGAGTTGTGGCACCTCTAACCATATCCTGACTTTCTTCATTAAAAAGGCCTACTTTCCGGCCTGAAGACTCAACAGCTTCCCCATATTTATCAAAATGATGTTTTACATTTTTAACTACCTCACCACTATCACCGGTTATCTTTTCAGTATAAGCGAACTTTTCTCCTACAGCAGGACCACCGCTTTCTTCTGACCTTGAAAAGTAATCACGTACCGCCTGTATATTGCGCCTATGAAGTGCCTTTTGAACATCAGGGGTCTCAAATTTTGGAACAGGTACAACACCCATCTGGCCCCAACCCATATCATCCTTAGACCCTATTGAAGAATAGAATGACTCAACTTTTTTTAAATGTTTTATTATATTACCTATATTACGTTTTTGTTCCTCGTTAAGCTCTCCTGAAGTCTTTAATATATCTGCAAAAGCAGCTCTTAGTCTTGTTGCCCGTGATGCAAGTTTATCAAAATCCCATGCTTCAACAATCCTTGGTCCAAGATTCTTTAGTTTCTCACCATCAGCTAACAAATCATCTATATTAGATTTGTTCAACCGACCAAACTTGTCATCATCAGAAAGGATCGATACGAAGTCGGTTCTCATATCTGATAGTTCTCTGAAAGCCTTTCTGGCACTTTCAGAAGGGGACTCCATATCAACACCTGCAAAACCAGATACAATGGATTTGAATACTTCTTGGAGTTTTTCGTCGTCACCAAGTGGTTCTCCTACTTTATCGATTATCTGTTTTGGGCTCATGTAAACACCTGCCCCTTTTGCAGCACCAGGGTAAACAAAATGCTTGTCTTCAGTATAAATATCAGTACGTTTACCTATATTACGCCTGATAAACTCCTGCATCCTGACTACCGACTCCTGGAATTTACCGTAAGCTTGATGCTGACCTTCGTAATCTCCGGATTCTCTTGCAGCCTCGTACATTTCTATGGCTTCGTCTGCCCTTTTCAAAAAGAAATCTCCAACAGACATACGGTACATCTTCCAGGCTTTATTAAAATCTGCCCCTTTAAAATCATGAGCATCCATATCTCTAAGTTTTTCAGTGACAGCAATAAACTTTTCGTAATCAGGACCACTTTCTCTTGCTTCTTGTATGAGCTTCTGAACCTCTGTATTCATATTTCCCATATAATCTCTACTGAGGCCTTTAGATTTTTGGTATAATATAGATTGATCATGTAATACCTTTAAGTTCTTGTGCACAGCCTCAGTATCTGATCCTGTCGTGATTTCCGGAGGAATCAAAAATCTATTGAGCTCATCTGGAGTAAATACATTTTTGAGATTTTTCATTTCAGAGTCATCAAAATGCCTGAAAGGTACATCCTGCTGGGCCCTTTTTTCTTTACTCCCCTGGCTTGTCATTTGACGAGCAACATCTATAGGCTTTTTATATGATCTTTGCCGGTTAAAAATACTGTAAGCAAGATCAATCATTTCATCGATCTCTTTATCTCCAAGATCTTGCCCAGGTATGGGTTTTCTTTCAATGCTTGCAAACTTTCCAGCACCTGCAATAATATTTTTTCTGGCATCAAATACAGCTGCCAGGTCTTCTTGGAATCTTTCATTATCACGATTTATCGTGATAGTTTGCCTTGAAGACGGTTCGTCTCCTTTACCCTCTCTTGAGTAAAACCACAATTCCCCTTTTTCAGAATCAAAAATATCGAGATATGCATTTATCTGGGAAAAATAATCTTCAAGTTTTCTTTTTATATGGTCATCTGCGGTTTTAATAATATCTTTTATGTCTGATGACCTTGCGGTGTCTATAAGCTCTCCAATCTTTTTAAACTCTTCTTCACTTACAGTCTTAAAGTCGACTATTTTTTCTACGTCTTTTTTTGTGGTATCAGTATATTTAACAAGGTCAGCAGTTCCGCCAACTTTTCCTATACCAGAGTATTCTTCCTCTTTATACCTTTCTGTGTCTATCAAATCTTTAAGGTTTGGATCTTTTTTAGCTGCAGCAGCCAACTTAACGTGCAGTGCGGTACCAACATCCAACGTAGACTCTTTTTTAGGACCACCGGTTGTCTCTGCACCTTGCATCGTCTCCATAAGCTTTTCTATCTGTTCTTTACGTCTGTTTTCTTCGCTATACCCAGCAGGTAATCCTTTACCTCTACGGTCATAAGTGAACCCACCACCTGCCAACCTGCTAGGAGATATAAAGTCCTTAAAACTTTCAATAGTGTCCGCTTTTGAAGAAGATTTTTCTATAAGTGTTTTTAAACGACCAATGTCACTTTCGAACTGAGACAAAAGCTGGTTTTCAGGATATGCCGCAGCAAAGTTACCTTGCATTTCACCAACACCGACAAGCACACCAGGGTTGGCCCCTACTATAAAAACAGGCACCACATCACCAGATGTTGGCATCATACCAAAACCTGATCCAGGAGGTTTACCGGCACCTGATCCAGGTGATTGTGCACCGTCGCTTTCCCCTGATGATGTCATTGTGTGTACTGCTTCTCTGGCAAAAGGATCAGTGGATTTCCTATAAATACGTTCAGCCTTAATTGCGTCGATCTGATCCTGTGATATCTCAGTTGAGATATGCTCTTTATGTTTTACAGAAGGTATAAAAGAGCTCAATAATTCACCTTCGTATCTTCTTGCCCCTACAACATCAACAATACGGTCAAGCTGTTTAAGTGATTTGATCATATCAATCATATTGCCTGTATAAATGTTTGCCTTCTCTTCAGCCTCTTCTTCATTATACCCGTGTTGTCTAAGCGCTCTTAACTTTGATTCTTTTATAGGTTTCCCATATCTTTGGAGCACATCGAATTCTTCAGCATCACTAATGGTAGGAACTCCAGCAATACCAGACAACATTTCTATATTTTTATGTCGCTCTTCAGGTTTTTGGAGTAGTACATCTGCTACGTAAGGAAGCAGGCCAGTTGATGGACTTTTTACCAAGCGGTCATAATAATCCATCTTCTTAGCTTCACCATGATCATAGCCGGATTTGGCAATGTTCGATGCAATCTCAAGGATGTACTTATTCTGATCGTGTAATAACTCTATTGAGCTTTTAACCATTTCTGAATAGGCACCGCCTTGGCCAGTATGACTAAATTTTTTGGCCTCATATTGAAGATTTTCAGCAACGGCTTTTGCTCGTTTAAATTTTTTAACGTACTCATCGTCCCTTTTAGAGGGGTCCATGCCATGGAGCTCTCCCTCAACCGACATATCACCTTCACGTTGAAAATACTTATCAAACTCGGCTTTAGGTGTTGCCCCAAAAGTTCTGAAACTATATAGCGGTTGTTGACCCTTCATCGCAAAGTCTCTAACACTAATTCCATCTTCCGCCATCTGTTTTTCAACAACACCTGTAGCCCACTTTCTTATATCACCTGTAACAGGCGTTTTCCCGTATTGTTTTGGTGGTTTGTTTTTTGTCTTTTCAGACCAACCAGACGCCTGGGCAACCAGACCTTCTATGGCTTCCTGTTTTACAACAAGTGAAAGTTCTTTTAGAAATCCCTCAAAACCTACTGCCTTTGTTATAATATCTTTAAGTTTTGATCTGTCTGCACCAATCGCAATAGACGTATCTTCACCACGGGCACCTAATATATTATAAGCCTCGTCCCGAAGCTCGTCTGTTGAAAGAGCCCCAAGCCTCCTATCTATTACCTCTTTATTTGTATCAGAAAACTCCTTCAATTCCTTGTATGAGTCGTCTTCCATAATACGTCTATAAAGTTCCTCTGCACCTTTTGGGCCCCTTGCTAAAAACTCTGACATTTCTCCTGCAACAGGTTTGGCGCCGGCGTGCTTAACATCCATTCCTTTTTGTATGCCAAATCGTAATACTTCGTTTATCATACCGTGAAATTCTTCTTCAGGTGACCCTCCCATTGACTTTAAACCTTTCGGGTATCTACCCTCAAAATAAGGACTTGTCTTGTAACCCCCCAACCCTATTTGTCCTTTACCGAATCCTATATTCATCTCAGCCATACGATGTAACCTGTAAATGGCCTCTGTCTCAGAACCTGTATGTATTTTATACAACTGAGCTTCAACAGCGTCACCCATTCTTTCTTCGTATAGCCTACCTTTTACACCACGTTCGATAACGTTTGAAAAGTCACCAAAACTATCTCTAAGAGCAATCATCAAATTTTTAGAATAGGCAGATACATCTTCAGAAACTGGAACTGTTGATAAGTGGCTTATAATCTCTTCAGATTTGGTTCCAGATGGGATTTTTGATTTTACAGCGTCCTCAAGAATTTTTAATGGGCTTCCTAAACTTTTATTACCTGCCAAAACTGAAAGTGCCTGCTCTCCGGAAAGATGTTCAAATTCTTTTGTCAGAAATGGTGTACGTAAAAAGTCTATTCCCTTACCACTGAACTTTTTCTCAAACGCTTTTACAGACTCTGCCAATAGGTAGTCGCCTGTTGGAGTCTGTACGGCATCTGCTAAAAACTTTGTTCTAAAAGCCTGAGCAGTAGTAGGATCTTTCGTTGGATCACTTACGTGAAATTGATCAAAATGTTTCTTGATATCTTTTCTGGCCTCTGAAGTCTTCGCTGCGTGAATTTCTATCTGGTCTCCGTCGTAGTCAAGCTTCTGTGCCTGAGCTGTATATTTTGGTATAAGCTCGTCTACTGCAGCACTAAGTTCTCTTATCAAAGAAGTAAGCCTGGCTATTTCCTTCGGATCTGCATCCAATTGTTCATGAAGTGCCTCTCTTTTATCAGACAATGTTTTTATAGTCTGCTGCACACCATCAACAAGTTTGGATATTTCCTCTGCCCCGTCAGGAACACCTGGTACAATCAACGAATTCTTCTCTAATCCACCATACTTATTACCTTCCAACAACCTGGCTTTATATGGCGCAAGGGACGATGTTCCAGTAAACGGGTAACGTATACTTTCTATATAAGGAACCAGTTCATTAGATATGTAGTTTTCAATCTGTTCAGACACGTGCTCTTTATTGTCCGGTAGTGATTTGGACAAGGTTTTAAACTTTCTGGATTCTTTTAAAAGATCAAGCAAAGTCCCTTCAGTTTCCTCTTTTGCCACATTGAGTTCACCACCACTGTAACGCGCCCTTTTGAACTTAATTGGTATTTTTTCTGCAAGAGTCTCAGGAATACCAAGTTCATCTTCTTGAAGAACAGGTATACCTGCGCCTCTGTGTTTTCTGATAATATCAGAATGTTTTTTGAAAACATCAGCAGAAGCTAAAGCAAACTCTCCCAAATTATTTACGGCGTCTATGTTGTATTGGCCGTAGCGCTCTTCTATATCTACTATTTTATCATGAAAAGATTTTATATCTGACGTTTTGTCTGTAACTGCAACAACAGCTTTTCCAAGTATTGCAGGTATCTTCCGTGTAAAAAATACCTCATTGACAGACCCTGTCTTGCCTGTGGCTGTTCTAGCAAGTGAGTCATAATAATCCACCTTGGCCTTTGTCAGGCTTTCGGTTTTCTTATCGATATCTTCCTGCACAATCCCGAGTTGGTCTGCAAGTTTATGAGTGTACCCTTCATTCAAACTCCTCTTTACACCGGTGTACGCGTTCCTTTGCCTCTCATTTTCAATTTTCTGTTTCCCTATAATAAGGTCAGACATTGTATTAATTATTGTCTTGTACGCGTCTTCTTCTTTTTTTCCGGAACCAAGTTGTTTTGCAGAAAAGTCTTTAATATACTGGTACTCTGACTTTCCTCCTGCATTAGGTATAAGATTAGTATCAACCGGCCTATCTGTCAGACCTTTGGCCAGTCTACCATGTATTTCTTTTAATCTTTCTAAAGGGACATCCTTAGTATTTGCTTCTTTTACCCAAGAACCAACCGTTTTTGTTACCCTTTTTGCAAAATAATCATCACCAAAAGATTTTGGATCTGTCATCAACTTGTTAAGCTCTACTCCCATGTTGGATACATGAGCGAGTCTTCTTGAAATCTCTTCAAGACCACGTTCACCAGGTAGAAGCGGATCCTCAAAAGTACCTCTTGCTAAGGCGCCGGGTACATAAAAATCCTCCATAACAGGTTTATTCTCGGGACCTCTCAACCCGGTTGGTAACTGTAAGAGAAAAGGTTCCGGATGTTTTTCAACATCAAGGATTGTGTCCGTGAAGCTCCTCGGATTTTGCACTGCCGTGCCTGTTGCAGGGTCCACTATAACTTTTGACCCATACATACCAGTAGATTCATAGAAAGGATCAAAATCTGAGATACTTTTACGATTTAGACCTTTTGTTAAATTACGGTATACATCCGAGTCTTTATTAGAAATTGCCTGTATTGATTTTAAATATTCCCAATGTTTTCTATTATCTAAAGTTGTTGACTCTTTAAGCTCGCGCATCATCGCAGAGTCCTCTCCAAACACGGTCGCATAGGCGGAAAACGCTGGTATATTAAGTTTTGCACCTTTTACACCAGACTCTACCTGCCCCTCTGACCATCCGGGTGTTGATGTCGGCTCCTCAATAATCTGTAAAAACTTTTCTCCTACAAGACTCTTTCTTTGGTTACCAAATTCATCAATTACCTCCGAATAAAAGTTTGATGCTGCCTCAAGTGCTGCGGCCTTTTTAGCCAACAGTATCTTACTCTCGTCGCCTTTAGCATCAAAAAGCGCTATTAGATCTTTTTCTATTTCTTTAGCTGACTTACCTACACCTGTATACCCTAAAGCCTTACTATATTCAGATAGCGCCCCTGGCTTTCCTGGCTCTTTACCAAGTAGTTCCTCGTACACAGGCTGGGCAAGTTTTTGCATAGTGGTGAACCCACCCTTACCTGTTCCAGCTACATTACTCATAATGGTTTCAAGAAACTCAGGCTGAAGCCCTCTTTTTGCCGCACCATATGAGCTTATACGTACATCTATTGGTGTTATCTCAAACAGGTCCTTACCAAGTTTGTCTTGGTATGTCTTTTGTAATTTTTTTATACCCTCTATATCCGGAGTTATATCTTCACCAAACGTAGATTTCCATATATCCGAAAAATTTTGGAAAAGCTCCTGGGCCTTTTTGGCCTCTTCCGGAACAACCAGAGCATCATCACCAACTCTGTGAAAAAGATCGATCATGAACTTATTACCTGACCTTACAAGGTCTTCATTTAGACCGCCATCTACTCCTAAACTGTTGAACAAGTCAGAAGCCAGTGTTCCCATAGTTTTTGGTCTTACAACAGCACCAAGTCTTGTACTTTCAGGATCAAGATCAATTTTTGTTTTTATCCCTTTATTAATAAATGGAGCCAGGGCCCCCATGATGTTTTCCTGGAAATGCTCTTCTGATGGAGTAGGCGTTATCCCTACACCTTTAGAACCATATCTTGTAGTAAATTTTCTTCCAAACTGATTTATAAACTCTTCAACAATTTTAGCTTTTTGCACGCTTACTTCCTGACCGCGTGTTACAGCTTGGGTTGTTTCTACAGCTTCAATCAATGCCTTATGTGCACGAGTTTCATATTTTTTAGGTATTCCCAGTACCTTCATTATTTCTCTATTTGCTCGTTCAGTAATTTCCCCCTCCTCGATTTTGGTTACAGAAGTTCCTCTAATCATATCATTGATACCACCACCGAACCTACCACCTGGTGCAGGAGCGATTAAAGTTTTAACGGTTGACGTCAACTCTTCTGCAAGTCTTCCTCCGATTACGATCTGGTCCTCAAATGTAGAGGCAGTATTTCTTAATTCAGCAACTACGTTAAATCCGTAACCTTTTTCATACCTGCCACTCTGTTTTAATGCCTGCTCCTTTATGGAACGTAATTTAGGATACTCAGCACCTTTATCAAACTCTACAAGTGCTTGGGTAACATTAGATATATTTCTACCTACTTGTTGAAATTGCTCGAAAGGGGCCATAGACGGTAAATCTTCAGAATAAAATGTGAGTCCAGTACTATAAAGTCTGCTTTGATGCTTATTACCACCTCCTGAACCTTCTCTAAGCTCCTCAACATTGGAGACGGAAGATTCAGGTATATTGAGTGGTGTAATAGTCCTGATACCCCCTGGGTACTTTCCACCAGTCGCCTCAATATCATCAAATATTTCACGAAATCTAAGATTTAGATCTTTGATAAACCTCTTCTGCTCATCAGGAGGCATCCTCTCCTCAATCGCGCTTTTGCTGTAAGCTCTAGAAGTACGAGTGCGAAGATTTACAACATTTTCCTGGTGGTACCCACGTCTTGGTTTACCAACCTCTAAAATAGGAAGCGTACCCTCAATTTCCCTAACCGCCTCTTCATATTCTCTTATTGCGCGGTCATAATGTGGTTCTCTGCTCAAGGTAGCCAACGGTGATTTATTACTGCCGGCTGAAAGGACTCTTCCCATATAGTCATAGACGTTTTCAACCTTTATCTCGTCTAAAGACTTCATTACATCTAAGGCTGAAACCCCAGCACCTTTCATATTATCGATAAACTTCGATACGGAAGCCTCGATCTGTTTTTGATCAACTGGTATAATCTGATCAGGTTTAAGAGGAGAGCCAAAACCCTCTCCTAATACTGACATCATAAGTTCATTTGACTGTTTTCTGAAGTAGTCACCCAAACCTTTTGACTCAGCAGTAGTCTTATAATAATCCTTAAACGACTCTAGCTCACCAAATTTAGTTTTACTATCCTTATAGCCGCTTGTAAGATTAACGAACATTTTCTTAGCCAAATCTTCTGCTTCTTGGGTCTCTGCCCCTACAGGCCTTAAAGGAAGTTTTCTAATGTCTTTATGAAACTCTTTGTCACGGTCAAGCCTTCCAAGCTCTTCGAGGTTTTCATATATCTTTTCAAACCCTGTCTTAAATTCAGCATATCTTGGTACGGCACGATGACTTCCGTGTAGTGTCTGAAATGTTGGCGACTCTTTTTCTGAATATTTAACAGCCGGAAGAGTTAATTTCCGTACAAGCTTCTCATTATACATATTATCAACCGCTTTTTTCTCAGCCACGGTTTTTTCAAAAATAGATTTAATATCCTGCCCAAAAGAACCACCTATATGCTTTACCATCTCAGGACTTACAACGTGCTCATCTTTAAAACGACTTTGTATATCTGTCAGTTTCTTCCTTACTATCGGATCACCAACATCTTTAATGTCGCCAAATGAAGCTGTTTTGACCCAACCTGCAACAGCTTCAGCCATTTTTTCCGTATTTCCTTTAAAACTGTCTATATACTCATCCCTTTTTTCCTTTTTGTATATATCCACCAAGTCCTCAGGACTAGCGTCATATTTTTTAGTCTTATGCTTTAGGGCACCTACATTTACAAGTCCAGCAGACCATTCACGCTCATTTTTAGATAATTTAAAGGCCTTGTGCGGCTCATCTTTTTTGGCTCCGTAAACTGCCCATTGCGAAGATGACTCATTAAACCCTTTTTGCAATTTTTCAACTATATCACCTTGAAGCTTCATGAGAGAACTTTGAAGGTTTTTTATATTTGCCTCGTGTTGTGATGCCATCTGTTCAGCATCTTTTGAAGTATAATCTTTACCTGTAAATTTAATTTTAGAGTCAGGCCTCAATACTTCCGATCGAAGCTTTTCGATTTTGTATGACGAGGTAATATTATGCATACTTCTAAAGGCCTGGTGCTTGTCCAACTCTACATTTACACGATATTTGTTATCTTTTCTGCTGGCAAGCTGGTGAATGCGCTCAGTAAACTCTTTTGCATCAACGGTGATATTGGCTTTTATTTTCTGCGCTTCTACCTCTTTTAACTTATATTTAACATCTTCAATATCAGCCTCTATCTTAACTGTCCGATTTTTATCCACCAGATCTTTAAGTTCCGTGTCATCTACAATAACTTTCAAAGACCCTATTGTTTTCTGCAGCGTATCTACAACTTCCTGCATGGCCTCGATAGGTTTACCATTGATCTTTGGCATGTCGATACCCGATGGTATTTCCTGCAACTTCTGGGTAATTTCAGTAACACCATCAAGAAGCTCATTGACCGACTCTGAACTTATCTTTCCTTCCTTGGACAACGTTCTTAATGTATTATGGAAGTCTTCGACACCCCTTACTAGCTCGTTGACATCTTCAACCTTCTTGTCGATGAAATCGAAGCTTTTACTCAAGTTGGTACCGCTCGTTTTGTCAATAGTCGAGGCGATATTTTTTACGCTCCCATAAACCTCTTTAACAAGAAGTTTCGGGTCATCTTTCATGTGTTCCGAGGCAGAAATAAATCTTTTTTTGCCTTGAGATTTTAATTCTGAAAATGACTGATTGATTTTTTTAGTCTCTTCATAAAAGTCAGAACCTAAGTTTTGGAGGTCTTTTTTAACTTCAGCAATAGACGACTTCATCTCCTGAAAAGCGGCAACTGATGCTTTAATTGACTTAGCGGTGTCTACGGCTCCTACAACCATACCCGCGGTATCGCCACCCTCTACGGTGTGTTTTGCTGTAGTTATTGTGTGGGCTGACGCCTGATAAAATTTGTTGATTTTATCTATAGAATCACTAAGATTATTAGATAATTGAACCAATGATTTATGCGGGATGGCTTCACTCACCACAGACGAAACTTTTTGCTGAAGTTTGTCATGGTCTATTTCGATACCACCCTTTTTGGCAACTTTAGACAAGGATTCAACGATGGAAGACGACATCTTATCTATCGAATCATTTATTGCTTTTGATAATTCGTCCCCACTTTGTGCGGACCGTATTGCAGACATAACTGCTTGGGATAGATCTTTTGGAAGTGTCTTTAACACGTCTTTAAGGAGATTTAAGTCCTCAATTTTGACTTTATCTGAAGATTGTGTGTGTTTGGTAGACTCTTTCATAATTTTTTCCAGAGTCTTTCCGAAATCACCAAAAGATTTTGAAACTGTCTTTTCTAAAACTTTTGTGGATTGAGTAAGAACCTTGTCAACAGCTTTGGGGGATTCTGTGTATGGACGTCCGTGTTTTGTAGGAACATCTTTGTTGATGATATTTATGGTGTGGTCAGCCAAGAGAGCACCTCCAGGATAAAATAGTACAGCCTATAGTTATTTACTATAATAAACCGGTTACATAATTCCTGTTAAATCTGTATAATATGTTAAATACTACTAATCCTTACCACGCCTTGTCCTCTTTCTGAGGTCGATTCTATCCTTTATTTTCTGTGCTTCTTTTGGTATATTATATTCTATCTCTTCGTATAGCTCATGAGATCTTGTTACAATAACTTCTTCGGCATCGAAAGCTGAAAGCTTTCCACGACGTTTTGACTTACTCTTCCTTGCTGCAACCTCTCTTGTCCTTTCCTCGTAAAAAGATTTCATATAAGCATCAAGGGAGTCATCATCGTCAATAATCAAATCTGATGGCCTGTCTTCAGGCATCATATCATAAATACTTTGGTAATAGTTTGACCAATACACAAGGTTGATTTGGTCTGTTGTATATTCAGATGTCGGAACCCCAAAAAGGGCTTCGGACGTTTTCATACTATGTACATATCTAATACGCCACGCACTACTTCGTGCTATCTCTCTTATAATGCTTGTAGAAAGACCGTGGTAAAAATTTATAAATTTGTAAAATATCTTGTCTTTAAGTTCAAAATCTTTTTCTTTCAGCGCACGATCGTAATTTTCCCAGTAAAGATTGTCATTTTCGTCATACGTGCACCGCGCACAAATAAAAAAATTCTTCTCTTCTTCAGCCTTGACTTCTGCTGACATCATGAATTTTGAATTAACCTTCGCTTTTAAAGATGACACATCACTTCGCAAACGTTGTATATTGTTTTTTATGTTTTCTTGTCGTGCCTTAACTTTAAACGTTTTCGAAAGTAGTATCTCTTGAGCCTCAAGCTGACCCTCAAGTTTTTTAAGACGGCTGGTTTCTTCAGAAGACAAGAACTTTTTTGAATTTAACAGTTTCTCCAGTTCATTCCGAGGCATTATACCATTTTCAACAGCTTCCCTGTATGTACGGTCATAAATGAGATTTGACATATGTCTAACTTTACTGTCAGGAAATCTAAACTTAAAAAACAAGCCGTCTATATATACGTAATCTTCACCAGCAAAAATTTTACATAGATACTGGTCTATTTCATCATAAGTCAAAGGCATCTCATCTTATTTTTTCTTTCGTGATTTATTATCCGGGTCTGACTTCTTTGGTTTATCGTTACTTAGACTCATATCTTCAACTTCCTCATCTTTGGTAATGTTTTTCTCATCACTTTTTTCATATGATTCTTCTTCGTTTGCTACAGCTCTTGCTGCGTCTAAATGAGCATTTGCCTTGTCAATAATAGATTTTTCAACTTCCTTCATCGCAACAGCTTCAGGTGTTTTATCAAGGAAATCCGAGTCAAGACCTTGCAGATATAACATCACCTCATACAAGGCCCTTATTGAAAGATCCTGACTTTTTTCTTTAAGATAGTTATCATATGATTCCCACACACGTTTTCCGTTGTTATCAACAACCATACATGATGTAAGATATTCAAGACGAGCGTTATCGGAAATTTGTTCTGCAGTATTATTCATCGGCCCAGTAAGTCTCTGGTTCCACTTATATAGTTCGTTTCTCGCATCTGCAACATCTTTTGCAAGGCGCTCTTTTTTATCGACTCCTTCAGCGTCTTCCAACTCAATAATTTTATGTGCAAGATTTTTATTTAACTCCTCGGCTCGCTGCTCAAACTCAGGTCCTATAATACCTCTTCTGGTAAGAATATCGAGCATTTCAGCTTGTGTAGTAATATCTTCAATAAGACATTGTGTATAGGTTTTACTGTACTGCCAATCAGCCTTTCTTATATCCTCTGCCGTAGGAGACTCAATGTAATATCTTTCACTCCCGCCCGCGGCCAAAAAACTTCTCTTGTTATCCATTAATCATACCTCCATATCCTTGTGTTATTTCTTAATTTCTATGACCTCTTCTCCCGGTGGGATATAGGTAATATCATAAAATCTATCTATGCTTTTATGTAGATTACGTATACAGTCATTTCCAATTCTTAGAATCTTACTTCGGAAATTTGTATACACATCCTTGGTTGGACAAGCTACTTCAGCGTAATTCAATACTTCTTGAAAAAGTATCGTAACCTCATCCGTAACGTTCCTTTTTAGTTTATCCTTGCTTTTTTCACTCATTTTAAACTCCTTTTCCAAATTTCATAAGCGGGTGCTGTAAAACAACACCCGCCAATATTTCCATATTTCCATAAAACTATTAGTTCAATTATACAGTTGCATTACGTGCAATATTAGGAATCAACGAAGTGGTGATGTCACCCTTAACAACAAACAAGTCATTGTTACATCTAAACCCAAAGGTCTGAGTAGCATTAGACCCAAGGTCAATTGTATTACCCTCATCAGTAATCTTAAGGTTTTTAACAATAACTGTTTTCAAAGCGCGTTCTTTACTAAGGTTACTTGCGTATACACCAGGAACGCCATCTTCCATATACCATCCATTTTCAAGAGTTAATGCTTTTCTATTGGCACCTGTACCACCGGCAGTCTCATCAGTTTGTGCAAACACTTTAACTACAAGAATCATATTATCCTTGTTCATGAGATCAGAAAGATCAATATCATCAATGTTCTTGTAATCAAGACCTGCAAACCTTGCGTAGTTTTCGAGGTCACCAGCTGTTGACTCAACAGTTACGGTGATGGGGATAGGCATGGTTAAAGGTCTGTCATAAGGTGCAAGTCTACCAAGCTCAAGCAGAGGCTCACGTGTAAGGTCTGCGCTAATGGTAGCACCTGTCAGACGCCACATATTATCAAGCGTACCAGTCCCATCAGGGTCATACAGGTAAAGCTCTACTTGACCTTGACGTAGAGTACCGACTTCAGATGGTCTGTCAGAAGAATTCAATATCTCAAAATACTTACTGTGTGCATTAGTAGAATATTTGTCTGCTGCAAATACCATCTGGATTATGTCGCCATCAGCAATCTGAACAGCGTCGTTATTAGTCGGGAAAAGTAATCTATCTAAGTCTGAATTATAAACAAAATGGTCTGCAGATGCAATGTCGTCTGCCACTACCTTGACATTTTGCATAGTACCTTCTGATGCATCATAGAAAGTTACTGCTGCGTTACCACCTTCGTCTTTTCTAAGGAATCCGATATTACCATCGGAAAGTGTAGCAATCACTGTGTCTGACTCAAAACCGTACTCAAGTAGGTTGATGAACCCACCAGCTGCTCCTGAAACTGTGACTTCCATGTAATTTACAAAACGACCATCATTCAAAAGCCACATCTTATTGTCGGTTTCACCACCGTAATTTTCGGTTGAATTTGCACCAGTAGAGTAGCTAAACTCAATACTGTTGATAAACACTTTATCCATGAACAACGTCTGGTCAATATTGTTTGCCAAAGTTCCAAGATCACACTCAGACTGAACTGGGGACCAAATAGAAACCCCAGGTAAATTTCCACAAACAACTGCAAAATCTGCTAGACACACACCGTGCAGATAATTAGCTCCTGACTTGAGGTTTGCATTAGTAATATCTGCAGCTGCAGTCATAGCTCTTCTCGCAGGTGGAACCTGAGATAAAATAGCCAAAGTTCTTACATCACCAAAGTCATTGGTGTTTAATGTTACTGCTACTTCTGGAACGTCCTATCTGTTACTTTTATGACCTGGTTTTTTTAACCAGGCGGGTTAAAATTTCTTTTAACCTCCTACTGTCTCCAGTAGGGTCGGACTATATCATCACCCTATTTCATAGGGGCTTCACGTTTAGTCTCTGGGGATCCCTTTAAAAGGTTTCCTGCTGATTGCCTCTATCTGTAAGATTTTTACTACCATTTTGGTTAGTACTTACAGCCTAACGAGAGTTTCCAGCATATAGTGAAGTTTTTTATATAAAGATTACTCTTTACGTGGACAACGTTATTTATCCACAACATCGATGATGTCTAAGTGCCCAAGCTCGAATCATAACTGTTACTTTTATGACCTGGTTTTTTTAACCAGGCGGGTTAAAATTTCTTTTAACCTCCTACTGTCTCCAGTAGGGTCGGACTATATCATCACCCTATTTCATAGGGGCTTCACGTTTAGTCTCTGAGGAGCGAGTTTGTAATGAATACTTTTAGGTAATATACTTTGTAACTTATCCAAAAAAGTAGGAATATGCTCTGTACCACCATTTAGTCGCAAGGTATTATTAGTACCATCTATCTTTATATCACCTGTGTAAAAGCGAGCCAACGCCTCAATTAGAATATTTAACTCATCCTCATTAAAGCTGCACGTAGCAACAGAACCTCTTAATGAATAGTGTTTATCCTTCCTAAATGTGAAACTACCATCATCGGCAATCCATATTGCTACAGCTAACCAGTCGAGCTCATCTATTATATCAGGTGTTACCCGTTTCCTACCTTTTTTATAATACCTATTAAAATAATCTGTAATATCTGGATGTGCTATAGTATTAATGATCCAATAACCAGTAGAATTTGATTTTTTATCACATATAATCTTAGGTCCAGGTTTTTCAGCTTCAGTAATTTTGTTAACAAACGGGTTTAGTAAGCTTTTCTTCCATTTTAAATACCCAAGCTGCCTTGTACAATGACCAATCTGTAATCTAGCATTTTTAGCTTTACTTTGCTTAATGAGCGAACCATCACCAAGTATCGAACCTATAACAACAGATCTATGAACATCTGATAAATTTACACTTCGCAACTCATCATATATAGTCATACAACTTGGTAATAGTTTTATATCATAGCTTTTATACCAAGAATACACAGTACTATAAGGCCTTGATAAATGTGAAGCAACATTTCCCACTGATTTCAATTCATTTAATAGCAACACAAGCGCATCCTTAGACAATTTTCTTGATTTCATTACAACTCTTTCCTGCTGATTGCCCATATTTTCAGAATTATTACTACCTAACGAGGTTAGTATCTGAAACCTATCTGGGGTTTCCAGCATATAGTGAAGTTTTTTTTTCAAATTTGTTACCAAATAAGGGACACAATCGAGTTTATGTCCTCACTGTTAAACGAGGTCGTAGATCCAAGAGACTGGACCCGATAAAGCACTTCCCCGTTAGCCCAAACGCTTTGGGAAGCATAGGTAATTCTATTTCTTGTAGCCATATTTAATTTTCCTCCTAACCTTTAATTTTAATTCTTTAAACGTAATACTTAAAAAACATCAGGTCGATAATAATAATACATAATACTAACTTCCTTTTACACCCCGGATTGAGGCGATCCGAGAAAACTAAAACCCTCCTTTACCTATAAACTTATACATCTCTATAACATAGAGAGGTTAGTTTATTACTCTGTCATCATAAGAAGACATGTCGAAACTTACCTTTCCTCTATATGCATTAAGGTCACTTAGCATCTCTAAACCAACTGATCTTGTATTGAATAAAGAGTTTGTCACTGTTCTAGATCTAACTGAATCAAAAGTAAGTTTTGATACATTTTCAACTGATGACGTATCAAATAAATATTTATTCTTGGACTTATCCGCATAGTCCAAATCCTCTAAATGTTTTCTCCCGTAAAAAGTTCCATCAAAATCAAGAGTGGTACCCGTTTTAAACTCATACAAAGTACATCCCTTATTATAAAAACCATCGTGAAGCGTTTCTATTAAATCACTTCTTTCCGCGGGATTTGACGCAAATACGTAAACATCAACAGCTCTGGTAGTTTTCCTTCCATGCCCAAGTTGATACCCTTGTTTATTTGTGTCAGTGATATCTAAAACCACAATAGGAGTATTTGGGACATAATTAGTAGGCCACTCATCTATTACTGAGACATAGTTCCATGTATACGTGATACGGGGATTTTTTAATTTATACGGAGTAATTACGCGGCCAGACGCATAATCTATTATATAATCCTGCCACTGTAGCTCCTCTGATCTGTTGTTATATAGTACAACTCTGTCAGACTGTTCCGGAATACCAAAACAATCTTCTCCGGCACCGTTAACCCCAGAAATAGTTGTAAACGGTGCACAAAATATATTTGTGTCTTCAATCGGACTGTCGAAGTAAACCCATCCACGCCCTCTTGTAACCGGGTTTTCGTTAAAATTCACAACAGCCTCATATGCGTAGTAGTCATTAAGGTAAACGTCAGAGATAAGCCTTAACTCAGCTGTTTCTTCTGTTTCAACAAAGTCCCTTAGAATGATATTTTTAATATAAAAATGAAGACTCAAATCCTCTTTACGTAATATTCTCATGACGACTCCTTGACATTTGTTGAAGCCTTTTCTATTGAGTCATTAGCCCACTTACCAATATTATCTTCTATATATCGAGAGGCCTCGTAAAATATATCGATCGGCTTAGTATTAGAGAAAGGAAACCTTGTAAAAGTTTTTCTAAGAGCTGATTCCACTGCTGATATTTCACTGTTATATCTTACAAGGTAAATACCTCCAGATCCTGCAGAGCTTAATCCTTCAGGTGCTGATCCAAAAACATTCATATAATCTACAGTATCCAATTCAACGTATACACCGCTAACTCCTTCTAGAATACTTTTTACCAACTCAAGCTCTTCTGGAAATATCAGATTATCCATGTCGGGTGTAACAAATGTAACGCTGTTTCCTGATTCTTTAATGTAGTTAAACTCATCTAAAAAATTTAAAAAAGTAGTTCTGTATAATACTGGACTTAATCTTGTATCTGAACCAGATGAGTCTACAAGTTTCCTATCGTAATTATCACGTATTATATTTTTTACAGTGTTAACCTCTGACATGAACTTTGAAATCAAAATACGTTTTATTTCTGATTCTAATGAAGCTGAAACCGATAAAAACTTATCCACTAATAGTTTCTTATAACCTCCCCACTACCAACTTTTGGTTTATCAGTGGTAAAACATGTTACAACCAACAAAGCTTGGTTACCTAACCCCCTTACAACAGGTGGTTTGGATACTTTACATTTTATACCGTCTATAACAATTATTGTGTCTGGATTCTTAAACATATCTATGTACCTTGGCTTGGTTTTAAGTATAACTATTGTATTACCGTCAGCCCCAGCTACAGTATACATTGTATCATTACCAAATCTCGAATCAGGATTCCATATTACAGCACATCTGACATTAATTGTTTTTTCGGTATCTATAGTACCACTACCACGGCAAACAGGGCAGCGTCCCTTGTCAAAATACTTATATCTGACTTGACCAGGGTGTATTAATTCCCATTGGACCTGCTTTGCTTCTGCCTGGTCCTTAGTCCACTTACACTTACCGGCTGATGTTCCTGTATATTTGTCGTGGTAACAATTAGGACAATCTTCTTTTTCGGTCCGTTCAATAGACACAGTACGACTAAGACCGTCTATAACGCTTCGTATTTTCTCACTGAATCTTCGTTTTGCCTTTTCACTTACTATCTTTTTTGACATCTATTCGATCCTGACTCCCCTAATACCTGTGAGTGAGAGACTTTTCACCAAGGTTTCCAACTTTTCTTCGAGGTCATCAAGGAGCTCTTTTCTAAACTTAAGCCCCGGTGATGGGTCGTAATGACTCCCCTCATCTTTTACTATTGCCCCGTCGTCGTAAGCATCTCTCCATAATTCCTTACGTAACAGAGTTATTGCAGTTTGAAGAAGATACACCTGCTGGTTTGCTGTGGATGAATTAAGAGGAGGTGGAGGAGTGCATCTGTCATATGCATCAAGTATCTGCTTGTCACTGTGGCGAAACGTATTATACCAAATGTCTATCCCATTAATTATCTCTTTGACAACGTCTGTACCACAAACACCTGAGTAAGTAGTTACGTCCTGACACAAGTCATCTATAAAATCTTTAAACCTTAAGTATCTGTAACCATTTACTGATGGATTGCTTAATTTTGTAAACGGGACTCCACCGAAATTGATAAATACAGGCCAGCCCTTCTCACGCATTTCATATGTTTTACCGTCTTCATGGATATTGGCTATAGCATCGTTACCAAACTCTCTGCGTAAAGATTTTTGATCACCAATATACAACCTTATTTTATCTATAATCATTCTGTCAGAAGCTGAATAGTATGATTCAGTAGGAAACTGTGGTTTACAGTTAAAATCACCATAACCTGCCTGGTATGGTCCGAACCACCCACTTGAAGACTCAATATCTGAACCGATAAATTGATAAATATACCATGACTCCATATCCCCATAAGGGTCTTTGAAATAGTACTGATCATATTCACTGTTAAGAAAGATGCTGTCAACATCGTATCTCGAACTAATTATATCGACCCCTGACACAGTGCTGTAACTTGACATAGCCACAACATCTGTAACTTTATCTTCTGGGTAACCATCCTCTAAGTATCTACGAATCTGGATGTAATCAAATACATTTACAACGTTTTGTATCCCTTCAACTGTTATAGTTAAAGTTACCATATTACCTCCAGCTTTCCAGTTCTTCTATCCTTTTTCTAAGAAGTATACATAATGTGTCTTTTCCTGCCACTTGTCGTGCCTCTTGTAAAGCGTATTTTAAAAGATTCAAGTCATTTATTTTATCAAGTTTTTCTCTTGCCTTCCTTACTGATAATCCAACAACATCTGAAACATCCATGTCTTTTGCCAATATAGGTGAAACTTGTTCTTTTATAGGAACAGGCTTAATTTTTTTAGTATTTTCTTCTAAAGTATCATCATCATCTTTTTGTGCAGAAGTTTCATCAACAGTAGCGTCTGTAATATTGTTGGGCTCATCTTTGTATACAATATTCCATATAGACCGATCTGTAAGTTTTACATTCTTAAGCCACTCTACAAATTGTTCTCCTTCTGGAATACCGTGTTTCTTCCCATACTGCTCATAAAGCTCATCAAGTGGAACTTTTCCTCCTGGAGCTATTGCACGTTTCATAGCATGCCTGTAAATGTTTGTACTGTTCATAACATAACCCTTCATACTCATACCTTTTTCTTCTCCTTTTACTTTTTTATATAATACGCTATCCTATCTACAATGTGATGCAGATAATTAGATGTTCTATGTATGACTAAACCAATAAAGACCCAATCCACATATACACTTACAAATCTTATATCTCTAAAAAATAATATGGCAAAAAATAGACCTATCCACACAGACGTACAATAACCACATTCTGTAAGTTCTATAAACCAACTTACAAATCTTTTTTCTCCTACAAATCTGTGTATACTCGATTTAATAATTAAAGCTATTTCAGATTTAACTATTAACTCTGTTAGGGCCTCTGTCAACAAAATGGAAGCCAGGAACAATGTTAATATTTCCATACTACCTACCAAAGGTTAATTAATTAATTAATTTTAAATACATAAGTTCTGTGGCCACAATCCCAGATTCTATCATATCCTTGCTCGAGTCTTAATTCCAACTCGGTTTTACCAGTCAGTCTTTCCTCTGGTGTTTTTCTCAATGACATATTTCTGTACCTGTCACCATTAATACAATAATGTGGTGTGTATTTTGTCATAGTAAGTAATTCAAACCCAAGAACCTCATAGACCGGGTTGAATATATTTGCGTACCGCATGTCACAATAAGATTTCAAATTGTCATAACCTTCCGACTTTGCAAACTCAATGGCTCTCTTAAATAATTTTCCGGCACCACCAACTACTACCAAATCCTTTAAGGAACAAAACCTTTTTATCTCTAAGGTTTTTCCAAGAGCCGCATTATGTCTTGTTATATTGCCTAATGTACACACTGATACGAGCTCATCAACATAGTAAAGTCCAAAAGCTATTTTACACGGAGCACCACCTTGAAGATGGTGATCGTTTAAAAAAGAGTTTGCTTCTTTGTTGTCTATAACTTCCACTTTACATTTTCTTGCATAAACACGCCTATCAACAACCCCAAGAGCCTGCCTTATTCTCGACATAACAAGATCAAAGTTTTTTTCAATCTCGTCTTCGAATATAGTAATAAGTCGTATACCTTTTTCAAAACATTTAACCATTTTATCGTAATGGTAACTTTTTTCTACTCCGTTTGCAGTATCTGAATGCCAATAGAGGCCACATACTTCCACTGCAAGATTTTGTTCAGGAAATAGTATATCAAGCTCCAAAGGAGCTATTTTTTCCCTATCATTGTAAATACATTTGACACCTTTTATGTTAGACTCAACATAGTCTCTTACTTTTTGTTCTGGTCTTGACACATATAAATTGTAAGTGTAACACTTCATACACCGCACACCAGCGTCTTTAAAACCGTGAAATGTGGTTTCCCATGTATGACCTTCTGGACATAATAACGTTAGCCTACTTCTGTTGTTCTCGTAGTCACCTGCCACAAACTTATAACCTTTACCTTCTATATAACCTACAACATAGTCCAAATTATGTTTGTACACTCTCCCAGGTATGTAAGGACCTGTTCCTGGATTTTGTGTACGATACTTACTTGCTTTTTTAAGACACTCACGTTCTCTATTATTTGTATAGTACGCACGTCCCTTCTCCATCATATAATCTTTATCTCGTAATAAGTGCGTTCTGTGATTTTTTATACGTACCCTTTCTTTTTCACAACTATCCGATCCACAATACACTTTACTTGAATAAAAAGTTTTGAACTCTATACCACAAACAGGACACACTTTGTCACACTCTGTATATCCGTGCGTTACCCTACCTCTTTCGCGCTCCCTAACACGATCCTTTATTCTTTTACCCGCGCGTCTACAGTCAACACAGTATTTCTGTTTAGGGCTAGTTGGTGTATAAATATCACCACATAATTTGCATTCTTTTTCTTTATAATTTGGCATTGTTATTTCCTCACCTTATACGTTAGTAATACGTTAGTAATTTTTGTAATATAACAAGCCATTCTTTGTTTGTCAATACATAAACCAGGATTCTTCGGTAGTGCAATTTAAACAGCCGAAGAATCCAGGTTTTTGATTCTTAACTACTCTTAAAAATTCATAAGACCATTGTCATTAAAGGGATCTATCGATTATACCAATACCCAACATTCTGGAATCTAAAGCTGCAAAACCTATCTCGCTCCATCCAAAAAACCCAGCTTTTTGACGTCTCAAAAGCGTAGGATCATCAATCGCTTCGTACTCTTTTCTAATGGGCATAACCAATGAGTCATTAGTAGTTAGGTCAAATGCAAGAATCTGAGTCTCACCAAGTGTACCTACTGTACCATCAGCATTGGTTACATTCGGGTTTTCAATTGAGTAGGCATTATACGTATTACCGGATTCAGCAATAAATTTACCAAAAGCGGAACCAAAACCATTAATATTGTAAAGACCTGTTGCACCAAGGTGCTGCACTTCGTGAAGGGTAACATTCCAAATTCTACCCATTCCACTTGCCTGGAAAATTTCACGTCTGGTTACAGGATCAATGTCTGTATCAGTCCATGCTCTAATATCCGCGGCGTCTTCCGGGCTCAGATAAATATCAGTCAAAGTACGGCCGATTCTCTTAAACCCGGTCATCATCTTGTTGATAAGTTCTAGTGAGAAATAACCTGCTCCAGTAGAAGTAGGTGCAATCTCATAAATAGGTGCGGGTCTTGATCCTAAAAGACCTTTACCGGTAAAGCTTGAAGTGGCTGCAGGCATAATGACTCTCCACCCACATTCCTCTTCGTACGCTGCCAAGTCTTTTGCGGCTCTTGCAGCAGCTTTAACAGCAATATCAATTCTTGAATCGCGTGCATATGTACATTCTGTTACTTTTGTAACCTGGTTTTTTTAACCAGGCGGGTTAAAATTTCTTTTAACCTCTCCATGTCTCCATGGAGTTCAGACTATGTCATCACCCTCAAATTAGAGGGGCCTTACATATAGTCGTTGAGGCCGAAATTATCTTGCCTGCAAGTTGTGAAATACTTTTGATTGTCACTATAACAATTTGCGATTTTCTTATATTTCATATCTATTTTATATATCATACTGTCTATAACATAAGGCTCTATTATTCTTATAAACTTATTTGAGTTTGTTGCATTCATAACTGTTCTAAAACTACTCTTATGTTTATTGATTTTAACATCTATCTTGTGACGAACTTTAAACCACTTCTTAATTTCAACATGCTCATCATAAGTAAAACAGTTAGTTGCAAAAGTTATAGACCTGTTTCTTACGGATCGCTCTCCATTTTTAAGGGTCCTATTCATGTGTAAATTAAGAGAACCATCGTCCATATACCATACCGCTAAACCAAGTGGTGTTAGTTGATTCAAACGTCCAAAGGTTACACCTTTAACACCGTCCTTATTATAAAACTGCTCATATATTCTTTCAAAATAATCAGAAACAAAGAATATACCATTCCACTTGTATTTACCATAACTTATTCCAGATGATACTTTTATATCAGCATCTGGAAAAAATTTAGATAATATATTTTTTTTCCACATTAAGTAATCATATTGTTTTTCACAATGCTTTATTTGAAAACATCTATGATTTTTCTTATATATATGGGCGTCTCCTAATATATTACCAGTTATGAAACCTAATAGCTCTTTCTTGTCAATTTTTACTTTCATAAATTCCCTTAAACGTATTATAGTACAAAAGTCTCTAATCACTTTCTTGCATATAAGTAAGGTTCAGTATAGAAATTACTCTCCATACAGGGCTACTAATTAACCTTCCAATCTGCACTTGCGTTGATACTGAATGTCGGTACGACTACCTCTTCACCTATACCTTCGATGAAGTTCTGTGCCATGTAACCAAGTCCAGGCAGGACCCAGACAGGAATCTCAAAATCCTCAGCTACAGGATAAATTGCCTGTGCCCCAGCTTCGAGTCTTTCTACTGCAAATAACTGACGCATAATAGATTCAAGCTCAAGTTTTTGAAGAATAGGAACAGTCAGCGCAGAAGCAAAAGCTTTATACGCTGCCATACCTTCTTCAGTATGAAAGTTCGCAGTTTCAGCGAACAACTTTTTCATTTCACGTTCTTCCATAATTTTCCTCCTAATTTAGTATTGGAAGTATAATATCATATTATACTTTAATCCAGATAGTGGACCAGATATTACACCTGGCCCACCTTAATTCAAAATAATATTACACCAACAACTTAATACGAATCGGATACAAAGTTGTGTTATCAATATTAGCTGCACATTTGGCTGCAGAAGCGCCTTTTACAACGCGGGCCACTACCGTTGTTGAGCATCTTTTACCCTGACCTACATCATCTTCACCAGTGGCAGATGCAGTATCAGAATTAGTTACTTTTGCCTGATCGGCCGCAGGACACAGCGACATACCGGGTTTCATATGAAACCCGTCAGCAATCGTGCTTACCCCTTCTGAAACTGTTTTCTTACAGGTGTAATGAACAGTGTCCCAAATTCCCAAATGTGCTACACCGACAGGAACTGCTTTTGTACCAGTAATAGCGCCTGAAGCGTTATAACTGGGTTGAGCAATGGCGTCACTTGAGCCAAGGTCTCCCGGAAGAACATATCCGGAAGGATGTACCTGGTGGTATCCAGTTTTAACTTTTTGCATAAGAAAACCGAAAGGTGCTTCAGTAACACCATGGGCCATCTTTTTTACTGCAGATTCTTCACCAGCTGCATTAGGATCCAGATAAACTACAGAACCAGCATAAGCAATAACCCCACCTATCCCAGTTGCAACATCTGTCTGGGCAGCATAACTACAAAACTGATCTTCTACTACAGGATGTCTTGGAATAAACATATCCTAATCTCCTCCTTACCATTTCTTATTTATTACTTATCTTTCTTAATGAATTTAGAAGCCATAGCTTTACCCAATTCAGTGTATCTACTAACAACATCATCTTTATGGATTTCTAAATTAAGTGAAGCTTTTGTCTTATTTTCTTTCTTTTTCTTTTCGTCTTCTTCGTCGTTATCTTCTTTTTCTTTTTTTGCTGATTTTTCAAGTTCTTTAATAACAGCTTCTCTAATAGAAATAAGCTCTGCTTTATAAGAAGCAAACTCTTCATCAGTCATTGCTTTTACTTTTTCTTCTTGAGATTCTTTGTCAGAATTTACAACTCCTGCTTCTTCGAGCTCAGCCATACGAATCTTAGCTGACATCTCTACAAGCTTACAAGTAACAGCCTCAAGCTCTTCTTTGTGGGATTCTTCAACCTTGGCAATCTCTTCATCTTTATTTTTTAGTGCTTCTTCCAACTTTGCATCTTTGTCTTCGGACTCTTTCTTAGCTGCCTCAAGCTGAGATTTAAGTTCTTCGACAACTGATTCAGTAGTGGAAATTTTTTCTTCAAGCTCGGCAACTTCCGTGTTCTTACCTTCAAGAGCGCGAGTGAGGTCTCTAATAGTATTTGCAGACTCCTCTAACGCAGCTTCAGTATTCTTACGGATTTCAGCCTCTTCTTTAGCGCTGAAAAGTTCATCTACGACTTGCCGAACCTGGTTTTTCAATTCAATCTTATCCATTATAATCTTTTCCTCCTTGTAGTTTTTACTTTCGTACAAGTAAATAAAACTTAGTTACATACACCGACCTGATTAGCTATAGATAGTATTTCACTATCAATAAATTTTTATTATGGTAAACTCTGTTTCGGAGCACCAAAACCACGACAACTAATTTCATTTACCGACATTGGCTCACCCAACATATATTTAACGTCTATTTTGATTGGTGTGCTGAAAGCAGCGCTTGACTTAATCTTAATCGTGTTTGCATCAATGTCTTTTTCAACCCAAATTCTTTTTGACTCATAGTCATCCAGCGGGGTTATTGTAACATTTGCGTATTCCGCCAGGTCATAACCATGGAAGCTGATACCACTAGCCAGAAGAACTTCAGTTCCTGAAAGTGTTACAGTTTCTGCCCATACGAACGGATGTGCGTGGTGATTCCCAATATTTCTGTAAATTACGCTCTTACTGTTGTCACCTTTAATGTTCGTTAACTTTGGGGTACTTTTTTTTGTGTTCACAGCTTGAAACATTTATCTTCCCTCCTTTATAATTATCGAGTCGTCTTTTTAAAACATGAGGCAGTATCAAGTTCACACCTCAATTTTGACAGCAACTCTTTTCTCATGTCACTATTATTCTTTTTTTCTATAAGTTCATTTACTCTTGACACAGCAGTGTCTTTGATATCTGAATTCATAAGGCAGTTTGGGTCTGTCGCATCGAAACCAAAAGCTGTGCATGATTTATCGTATAATGAACACCATGCCTCTTTCTCTACTTCGTTCTCATCGTTAAGGACCATTCGAACATAATATGAACATACCCCTACAGTGTCGTCCATCAATCCATCCCTGGCAATTTCTTCTTTACCCGGTATATTATCAGAGGTTAGATTATTATTTTTTAAATTCGCGTAATTTAAAATTATATGTTGGTCGTCCTCATTAAGAGTATGGTCCAATGTGTTATTTCCTGCTGTTTCTAATATTACAGATGGTGGATTTGCTGGATTTTTTACAAAACCACATCCTGAGAAACATATCTTTCTAAGAACACGTGCTATCTTACCTGACGCCATTTCAACACCATCTTTTAAAACTTTTCCAACCTTACCTATGATACTGTCATCCATACAAGCTAAACCTAAGGAAGTTGCCTCAGGTCTTGTCAAAACCATATCGCCTATTTTTATATCAAAGTCTTCATAATAACACTCCATAGATAATTTCCACTTCTTTTCAGAAACCTCTTGTGCAAGATTAGGGAACCTGTACTTATATACTACACCAGCAATAACAACATGCATTTCACTCTTGTCCTGGCTGGCCTTCTCCATCGACGCAAGCTCTATAACATCTATCGGTTTACCCTCGTTATCAATAAATGCGTAGTCATAAATATGCCCTACGATTTCTTCTTCTTTGTGCTCAATATCCATAGCCTTGTTTTTTATAGTATCTCTGGCTATTATTACTTCAGAACCCATGAAATGAGCACCGTTAAGGTTCTCTCCAGTAGAGACGAATATTCCTGAAAAATACAAAAGGTCCTGCTGCTGCTCTTTCTTATCCGGCAAACTTATTATTTTAGATGCTGCAGCCCTAAGGGCCGGTGTCTCATTATGAAATTCAAGGTTATCTATTATAATTTCTATTTTTTGTTGTTTGTGTTCTAACTTCACGACTATTTCTCCTTAAGTATTTTTCACAATATATGTAATATCAGTGGTTACATTATTATTAACATAAAGAATTATACCCATTAGGTTTAAGTGTATTATATTCTTTTATATAATATACTTCCATCTCTGACAACTCTTCTTCAGATGAACATTGCTTTAATACCTTCCACACAAAATTCTTGGCACCATATTCTACTAAAGCTGAATGAAATGCACAACTAAGCCTGTTTTTTGCGTCCCTTAAATGCTCTGCCCTTCTGACTCGTAATCTTGTTCTGTTAGTTTTTCCTACATAACTTTTCCCTGTCACCTTATTTGTGGCCATATAAATTATTCCGTAAACATCGTAACCCATAAATCATCTCCTATATAAAGATACGTATTCTACAAAGGCCTTGTAGTTTTCCTCATCCAAAATTTCCTTGGCGCCGGCCAAAAAATATTCAAATTTTTCATCATCCATAATACGAACTAAAGAAAAATCAACTGATGCTGTTTTCTGAACCTTCTTAACCTGAAGTTTATCACTTGGTTTTTGTGCTGGTGTTTTTTTATTGTTCTTCGGTGGGGGTGGTTCTCCTGAAGGCCTTCCGTGTGATGGTGTACCTTCTGGAGCATTTTGATTAGGTTGTTGTGTTACTGCTTGTTTTGCTTTTTGCCAGGGTGATCCTACGACTCCGAAAATACCCTCTTCAACTATAGGTACTTCTTCTTCCATGTTTCTCAATTCATTTGGAAAGTCAAAACCCAAAGCTTCCAAAGCTGTTCTGTAGCTTAACATTCTTCGATCGACAAGCTGAGCAAGTGTATTCATATACAAAATGGTGTCCAGGAGTATTCCTTCATCCCATCTAACTTTTGGGTATCTTTCAAAACCCATCACCTCTGCTACCTGTTTATACTCACGGTAAATCCACTTCTCTACTTGCTTTCTTGCGTAATTAAGTTCTACCGTAATACCTTTAATCAAAAGCTCGGCTTCAGGACCATTAAGCTTTCCGCCACCATCTATAATGGCTCTTGATATGGCAAGGCCAATTGACATATCGTCGTTTACCTGATCGTATTTACCCTTACCTAAAATTTTTTCTATTTCTGGGGAAACTATTTTTTCTATCTGAAGAGTGTGATTCCATACAACGTCAAAAGATTTATTAGGGGTGTCGAACATCTTAGCCACAGTTTCTAGTTCTTCCTGAGATGTTACCGGATATTCATCGTTTCCAATAGTAATTTTAAGTATATAATTTGTGATACCATCCAATGTACTGATATCTGCGTCTTTTAAACATTTTTTATAGTTTATTGTATCGAAAATTCTTGACGTTCTTGGCCTTCCGTAACGCTCATATGGTTGTTTGTGGTACGTTACCTGACCAACGTGTTTCGAATCTAGTACATAATCTTTTTTTTCCTTAATTGCCTTTTTAAGGTCGGATGGTAAAATTTTTATTAGTTCTTTCTCATCATCAGACAAATCCTTTTTGTCTTTTTCAAGTAGGTCTGAAAGTTCTTTAGGTGGTTTTAAAGCCACGGTTATCTTGTCAAATAGAAGACTCCCATTTATTCTCACCAACTGAGGATTAAGAACTGTGTAAGCTACAGGGATAGGGCCTTTACTTTTTATTGTAGAAGCTGTCTCCTTGTGATGAGTCTGGCCTATATAAGATATTCCTGGTTCATAACTATCAGTAACTTTGTAAGTTGTTACATGACCTATTTTAAAAAAGTCTAAAAATATCCATTCAAGAACTTCTTCAAGACCTATATCCAGGCACCATTTGTCAAAGAAATTTTTTATCTCTTCGTCGTCAATATCGTTTTCGAACCCTTTACATGCCAAACCTGCCAAAATATTGACAGTTGCCCCAACCATAGGATCAGTATAATAATACCTATCCGCAAGCTTATACGACTCGATCGGGTCCATGGTGTAAGCATCTTTTTTCAACGCAAGATCCAGAACAGACCTTTGAAGGTAGTCACGTTCGATTACTGATGCACGGTCTGAATAAACACGGGGCCGCACTGCGTCTTTATCAAGAAATGCCAAAGTTTTTTTTGTTGGGTCTATATAGAAAGTTGCCTTTCCGGATGTTTCGTCAACTTCTATGGATTTTATGCCAACATCTGGATATTTTTCTTTTATGCTATCTTCGATATGTTTATATTTATCTGACATATATTATCAATTACCTAAAAACATTTTATTAAAAAGCTCGTTTCTACCTTCAAGCTGCGGAGTTTGTGTAAATTTTTTCTTTGCCAACTTATTATTTACCTTGGTAATTAACTCATTATAGGCTATAATGTAATCATTCTCCATAAGGACCTCACACAACGTGTACGTCAGAGCCCCATGATACCTACCACCTATCCATGCGTCTGCAGACAGCTGGTTGTCTTCACAACCAGAAATCAATAATGCATCCCCCTGTTTTACAGTATGTACAAGGAAGTCTCGTTTTTTAGGTTGCGTAGAAAATAAACTTGACCAAGAGAAAGTAAATCTCAAATCATCAGATATGGTTATGTTTGGGTCCAACAATATATTTGAAGGTGGCGGTGCCATAAACCTGTTTACTACATCATCATCTGTTTTAGAACCTACTTTACCACAATTAGTATTCCTTAACCCTGTACCTGAATGACAACAGTCAAGAATAACAACAATTTTTACACCGGGTGGTAAAGCTTTGAATATAGCACCTATTTGATGGTCTCGAAGAGGGTCATTCCAGTCAAGATCTACCGGACATATAATCTCATCCCTACCATCAGGCTCATCAGAATTGGTCCAATCATCGACAACAACCTGCGAACCATGGCCACTAAATGAAAACAATACTGTGTCACCAGGTTTAACCCCTGTAACAAGATGTCTCAGCCCATATAAAATTCTTTGTTTTGTACACTCTGTATCAGTTGCAATATCTATGTTATGTCTATCAAATCCATACTTTTCTGATATTACCTTATAAAGAAGGACAACGTCATTTACACATCCTCTTAAAGGCGCATCATTATACTTATTTATACCTACAAGAAATGCTTTTTTCATTTTAACATATCCCTTCAAACACAAATTCGAAAATATCCTGTCTATCTAAAGCAAAATCATATATATTATCCGGTGTCCACCCATAATATCTTTCAAAACTAAAAATACGATGTTCTCTTAAAATCAGGTGAAGGTACTTAGCAACTCTTTCTGAGCAAACAAGCCGGTCCCAATGTATATTATCCGCTAACCGGAACATATGTAAAAACAACCTTAAAAATGGGTATCTTTTACCGGAATCTCTATTTATAATCGATTTTGAAGCTCGGTCTATTTGAGAGTCTTCAGCAAGTTTAGCTCTTATTACTGTGCAAGGATGTCCGGAATAATTATCAAACAGACTTTTTTCTTCTATCTTCACCGAAGTATCAAATATTTTATATACGTGATTGAAATGATCAACTTCTGTAACAAACACACAATGTGTATAAAAGGCGTCTTTGTCTTTACTGTACATCTTCTGGAAAAATCTTATCCCGCCGGCCAAAAGTCCTTTACCAGGTACTGTTGAAAGGATAATATCGCCCTTTTTGAGGAGGTAACTGTTGTATTGGAGTGTATTACGTTCTTCAACTTTAAATATGCGTTTGTCGTTGATCATTTCAAATCACCTATTCTGTATTTTTATTCGACTTTATCAAGATCAAAAAGATATCTGTATTTTTCAACCTGATCAATCAGTTTTGATATAGACATTTTTAAAAGTTCTTTATCATAATCCGTAATAGGTAGCGGAACGTTTACGTGTGACAAGCGTCGATCGATAATATCTGAAGCTATTGCTTTTTTCAGATCATCGGTTCCTGCAAAAATTTTATCAAGGAACCATTCATAAGTAGTCTCGATAACAGTACCACCATCAGTATCAACTGCATCAAAAACATAACTAAAGTGCGCAATCATCTTATCAGGGTCATAGTTTTTACCAAGCATCAATAATTGATTTACATCAAGCAGTACATCGTGAATATCCTCAAGATTAAATTTTACTTTTGCAGAAAGCTCACAGAGTACAGAAGTTTGACCTTCAGGAATGTTGTTACAAACACCCGACTCATTGTTGGACAGGCATCCTGCAGTGATAAATGTAAAAATCATAATAGCGAGTAAATAAAACCTGATTTTCATTTTATAAATCCTCCTTATTGATTTGTGATAGTAAACTACATACTATCTATAACTAAAGCAGGTTAGTTTATTATTTTTTTAATTGGAATTTATTTTCCTTTTTTAATGTAGCATATGAAAAACGACTTTTCTGAGATGACGAAAGTGGATTACCATATGCATCTAAAATACCAAAAGACGCACCAGGCCTCCTCTCCCTTATCATACCTCCAGTGTTATACAGAAAAGGTTCAAACCCATCTTCAGACTCTTTTTCTATCTTTCTTGCTCCGGATGCAGCCAAGATCAGCGCAGAATACAAGTCTTTGTTTTGACCTTTTGTAGGTGTATCAAAATGAAGCATTCCGGTTGAAGTCTGAGTCACTATTATAGACAAAAGCTGAGATTTTAATATATTGACATTGTTATACTGATTTGCCTCAAGTTCCAATGTAGATCCTACCGGAGCTTCAGGAAAAAGAAGTACTTTATTTTCGAACATTGATTTAGTGGTAAAGTTTGCATCAGATATCCATGTTGTATTAAAATTTACCATCTCCAATATATGCCTACCCTTCATATGCATATGCTCTTCATTTGTAATATCGATTATTGGTTCATAACCACCATGCCCTTCTTCCAATAAATCACATACAGCCTTACCACCACCACCTTTATCCATGAAAATACGTATTACGTTAAAATTAGCACATACTTCCTGTATTGAATGAGTTAAAGCCTGTGTAGTTTTACCTTTAAGCTCAGCCACATGAACAATTTTATTTATATTCCCAACACGTAATACAACAAGACCACAGCTTGCCTTACCACCCTGGTTAGGGTCCACTCCAACAATGTATTGTGCATTCTTATCCCCCTTAAGCTCAGCAAAAAATCCTGAATTTAAGGAACAATTTTCAAGAAGTGACGCTTTAAAAAACCCTTCCGAATCAGATACCATTGCAGCCTCATACTCCATGGCAAACTCAGACTGAGACATTACCCGCTTGGCTTCGTTTACATTGTTCATGTCCAAGAAACCTTCTGGTAAATCCCAGTAAGGTATCTGCCACACAGCATATGGACTACTCTTTCCCTTACTCTCATCATAATCTATCTGTTTCCAATAGTCTTTCATACGCTTCCACATATGATTGAATTTGTAAAATCCAGAAGAGGTCATGATCATTTTGTTTACTGTTTCTTCATCAAAATCTGATTCCGTAGCAAGTCCAAGTGCAATCAGTTTATTTTTCTGCTCGATTCTTCTTACCCTTTCCATAGGGGAAAGTGAAGTAGCACCCATCGGCCTGATAACGGTATCGATAATTTCACTCGGAACTTGTGCCAACTCATCGATAACCACGAGATAAAATCGTGATCCTCGTATTTTTGATCCATCATTACCAAGAGGAAGCGCTTCTATATATGATGGTGTCATACCACCTACAGATTTAAATTTTAAATAGCAGGTGTCTGTTTGTCTGATTGGTTTTCTTTCACATGCTTCGCGTAATATAGAGGATCTGTCATACAATCTTTCAACTTCTGAAAATATGAGTTTCGAATTATGATTTATAAAACCGTTTGCCCAGTAACAGTGTTCATTCTCTACTTCTATGTCTATCGACTCTGATTTAAATAGTTCAAATTTTTCAGGCTTAAAAAAAACTATATCTGACTCAAGTATTGTCTTTATGTTTATGTAACGTTGGTCTGTTTTATCGACTATATCATCAATACTATCTATAAACGAGCGTAACTTATCATAAAACATCCCATTATTTTTCGATAGATGGTTGCAGATCAAACCACCTATTTTTTTTCTTTCATCACCGCGTTTCAACAAGTGACTATAATCTCTAATGAGCGATCCGATAACATTATTAATGTTCGGTATAAACAATGTACATCTCTCATTGGAACTACTAATATATTCATCAAGTGCTTTTTTCTTTCTTTCTAATCTGAACCCAACCTCATCCCTGAATTTTACAAGGTTATCATAACCTGTAATACGTACTTTCCACTCAGTACCGCTTTTCTTACAAGAACTCACTATACCTATATTTAAAAGAAGCGAATGTACCTCTCTTGCCATCTGTTCAGAAACTGTCGAAAGATGAACATCACATGACTTGTGCCTGGAATCGTTTTGAACATAACAACCACCGTCTGTATCCATCAAACCCGATAAAAAACTGGTCATTATTTCTTTTGGTGCAGACTTTATAACCTCCGGTATCTTCTTATCATATGCATCTGTTGTTGTTAGGCCACAATGGATAAAAAAAGCCATCAGTTTTTTACAAGCGTATTCTACTTCGTATGTACCATCTCTATCATTCACGTATATTGACTCATGATGATTGTACGAAAAATATCTTTTTAAATAATCTGTAAAATTTTCAATAAGCTCAGTATCCCCACTTACAAATGATAACCTGTATCTATTTTTTTTCTTCTTATCTTCAAACTCATTAAAAGATACACTACCATCACCTACGAGAAGTCCGAACATATATGAAAGATCAACGTCAAGAAATTTAGGTATTCTGCAATCCTTCATCCTATGGTGATTTAGTTCAAAATCAAAATCAGGTATTATATTACAGTTTCCAAAATAATTAGCGTTTTTACGTAATACGACATAATCATTATGTGTAATATTCTTTAATTTTTTGTATGTGAGACTAAGGTCCTTACCCAAGACCATCACTTTATGGTCTGTCACCCCAGCAATACGATATCCTCTGCTAACCTCCATAAGTATACAATCACGTTCTTCATTTTTCCATTTATTCAATATGATATTATCTGATTTGAGTGACTGTATTCTTGAAGACCCTTCTTCTATTGAGTTATAAAATTCTTCCGTTCCGGTCTTCAATCCTTTATTTGTCCAATATGTCGTGTAATTACAGTTACTTAAGCATTGACGATAGACTGGAGAGAGTAGACCGACTCTGTATCCTGGTATCAGCATACAACTCAAAGCCGACACAAGCCCAAGTAGAAAGGTTTTACCATACCCACGTGTACATATGGCTATAACGTAATCTTTAAACCACATGTCACGGAATACAATCCTTTGTATCGGAGCAAGGTCCACACCAAGCAAGTCATGCGCGGCCATGCATGGATGGTTCATGTAAAAATCTATTAATTCTATACCACCATCTAATATGTCGTCGTAATTACTGGCTCTTTTAACCATTTATATTGAAATCAACATACCTTTCTTAAACTTATATAATTCCCACAGTTGGAGCAAAATTTATGACCGCTCTTGTTTTTAACCCCGCAAACGTCACAAATTAATGATGTTTTTACAGTAACGGGCTTTTCTACATTTTCACCGACTAACTTTAACACAATGACATATGATTTTTCTTCCAAGTTATCTACTTTTGTTGTTATAAAATTTTGGTTGGTCTCTGATCCTTTAACCGTAATACCACAAGAAGAACAATTAACTATATTCTGGGTCAGTGGGTCAGTCCAATTCTGGTTATAACCGTAAATATCACCGTAATATATTTTATAGGGAATGTAAGGATAAACCGGATACGAGTAATAAACTGTCTTAGCCTCGTCAGGTTCTTTTTCGAACTTAAATTCAATCCTTACAAAACCATCATCAGGAAAATCACCCCTGTAATTTTTGATCTGGTCTGTTTTCTCAATAAATTTAAATTTATTAAATACACAAGATCCTTCAAGCTCACCCAATAATTCTGTGCTTGAATTAGGAGTTAATACGACTCTTGAACCCCCAAGTACATCTTTTCCATCTATGTCTATATTAACTACAGCCTTTCTTGACTCCTGGTTCTTTAACAAAAGTGAATATTCTGAACCAAAAGGTAAAAATACATTTGTCAGCCCATCTTCACTTACTTCTCTTAAAATCTTTCCTTCACTTTTTACACAAGCAATAAAATTTTTCTTAAACATATTATTTTTTACTCCTTTACAGCACATCATCTAAGTGCTCTTTTATTTTTTAAGATGATAGTATTAATCTCCATCTTCAATTTGCTCAGTGTCGTATCTGTTACCTGCGTAGTCTCCTCTTTTCTTTACAACCTCGTCCTCTTCTTTTCTTAACCTCTCCAACTTTTCGGCCATCTTAGCTTTTTTATCATTTTGATAAGCCACTGCAAGGTCCACTATAGAAAAACCTTTAAACTCATCAGGCCTTATCCTGTCTTTTCTTCTTGTAAAAAGATTTTCCTTTAACTTTTTATTATCTTTCGAGAGTCTGTCTATAGTTTGTGCCACATCAAGTTGCCTGTCAGAATTGTCTTTACTTTCACGAAGAAGTCGAAATTCAAGAACCCTATTTTTTGCCAGATCCATGATGTCGTCCATATCACTTGATGAGAGTTCATCAGGGTCAAAATCATTCAGATATACCCCAACAAGATCATTGTACATTTTAAGTTCATCATCGTTGAATATGTCTGCTACCGGAAGCGCCAGCTTTAACATTTCAACAGGTTTCGGTGGATTCTTTGGTCGGCCGCGGCCACTTTTTACAGCCATACTATAATACTCCTAAACATATTACGATATTACCCTCCTCAAAATCTCTTGTATCTCTTCACTATTTATACGCATGATCTCCTCTTTTAATATCACGACAAACTCAGGAGTCATGGAATGATTTAAATACTCGATATTATTCCCGCATGTTAACTCTATCTTTGTCTTGTTATTAAGTATCTTGGTCGGTAAAATATCTTCGGAAGAGTTCAGCTCGTCCTGGACGTCATTAATCCAATCGAAAAGATAGTCATCTTCCGACCTACAATATCGATTCATTATCTCATCTGAAAATAAATTCTTTTTCCTAAAATATAATATAAGAGATCTAGAAATCTTATCCTTAGTTTCCTGACTGTGTTTCTGCCCCGTTTTCGCTATACTGATTGCCTTTTTACTTGACTCACTTAACCTAAACCCTAAAGGCCTGCCTCTTCTTCTTTTATCAACCACTGTGTTCATTTAGCCTCAGTTACAGTTGAAAACCGTTTACATGATGGACATATTATCCCTACAGTTACACTGGTGGCTGAGGTTAAATAACCACACGTATCACATGAAATATATACTTTATGGCCTCTCGGCTTAGGGGGTTTTTGTATGGAAAAAGGCAGGTTTTTGTGTTCTTTCGCAAATTTTGTTTCTTTACGTATACGTTCTTCGTGACGGACTACACCACACTCAGGCTCCCACCTCCTGGGGGTTCCAGGAGGTAGTTTTGTACTGATTGTTTCTTCAGATAATTTTCTATTTATATCTTTTATAAAAGACTGATTGACCAACTAACATAATTCTCCTTTCCATTAGCATTACGTGAACTATTACTATTGCGTGAGCTATCGCTCGTAGTCTACATGTATAAATCTTTTGGAGGCCACAAAATCCGACATGTACACGGTTAACTCTTCCGGAGAGTACTCAGCTATCGGTTTTAACCACGGATCCAAACTCCATGGTCCATAATGGAAACCAACACAATTTCTTATAATCATGTGCTGATAATCATCCAAAATTGGAGCATCTCTATGTATTTCATCAACGAGCGACACAGCAAATTCATTGTGTCTCTTATCTGTGTGGCCTGATGGTTCAATTCCCTGTTTTCTAAGGTCGTGTATAATGCATGCAGACAAAACAAGATCACGGTTACCTTCACACGCTGTACCTTTACACAACTCATATGCTACAGTAAACACCTTCTTAGTGTGTATAATTACACCATCCGGCCCAAGCTCGTCTACTGGGTGATATTTTCCAGATGTACTGGCCGGACAATCAATAAACAAATAATCAGGTGCTTGCGTAACACAGAGTCTTGTAAATTCCCGTACTCTGCTATTGTAAATACGTTTAATCTCAGGTGCGAATACCTTTACCTTATCCTCAATAGAAATTGTCATAAATCATTTCCTTTTCCGATCAGTAAGGTTTTATAACCACATTGTCTGATCTTAAATTAAATTTTTCCATCCTCGTTGACTGGTGATTAGGATTATACCCTGGAAATTTCCAACCACCTTCTCTACCCTCATTGCCCAAAAAGCGTTCATTATGACCCTGAGGAAAAATCTCATTGAATCTATCTTGCTTTTCGTAGGACATCGGGTATCTATTCGGAATCTTTACCCACCTTGGATTTCTAATCTCATCCAAACTTATAGTCATAATAATAATCACCTTTTTCTACTTATCAAGTAGTCTGTCGGGAATATTTGAAATTATTTCTTCTTTTTCAGGCCATACACCTGAGGTTTCGACTCCATTTTTCTGCATAAAAGTCATAAGATTTACCGCAAAATCAGGAATTGCTGTGCCTTCCCATTCATAATTAATAACAAGGTATTCCTTGTCTCCCGCTTTTGAAACAATTCTTGCTGAGTTGTAACCATCAGCAGATGTGGATATGTTGGTGTAAACAACATTTTTAGGGTCAACTTTTACACTAAATTTTTTAGACATTTTTTAAAAAATTCCTCCTTTAATATTTTGTTTACTTATTATATTAACAATATTTGACGCGGCAACTCTGAGATCTTCAAGTGTTCCAGAATTATTCACAATGAAGTCAGTTTGATAGTTATTTAAAGCCGTTTCTGATATATGGTCCTCACCGTGTATTGCAGCTCTGTCTTCTCTTTCTACCAAAATCATACTGCCGCCCCTGCTTATAATTTCTTCTACTTCGTTTACATGCCTTACATCTGTTACAATGACATTTTTAAATTCTTTATCCTCTATCTTATCAAACAACGCATTTACCCAGTAATTTGAGTGTATGCTTCTATAAAACTCACCATACGACTGAAGAATTTCGCGGGATGTCCAATATTTACCAGTTGATTGATTAAAATACCTCTCATCAGGAACTTCTTTCAGATCCCCCCATAACTGGTCCCAACTTAAATCAAAGTGTTTTTGAACCATATTTTTTAGTTCTGTAGCGTATGCTACCAATACATAAGTCCCATGGCCTGTATTGAACAATTCTTGTGCAAATAATTTTGCAAATGTGTCCTTGCCTGATCTAGCCTTACCACAAATCCCAAAAAACATGTAAATCTACCCCCTTGAGTTGTCTATAGTTAGAACAAAACTGTTTCCTTTACGTATTACCTTTTTTCCTGGTGAACCTGCGTACATCTCTTCTTCTATTAGATCAACCATATTCGTAACCCTATTTCGCAAAGAGATACCAAAGTTTTTATTTGGTAATATGTTTCTTTCAATATCATAGTCTAAAATATGACAATTCATGATAACAGGTTCTTTTCCGACTATTTTAGAGATCAACCATACCTTAAACCTTTTCCACATTTCGTATTATACCTCCAAAGAGAATTCCAATAACATAATATGTTGTTTTAACAAATCCAGACTCTCGTATTCTTTATCTATCATGTCTATAAACTTAATGCGGTCTATTAAACCACTTTTATCGTTGTCTATGGCATCTTTAAGTATACTTATTTTTGACATTATAGAGTTACGGATTATTATCGCAGTAGCCAGACTCATTTCGTTTCCGTTTATCTCTATCGTAGCATTTTTATCATGGTTAATAGAGTCAATCTGGACAAGTATATTCCTATAGTCATCAATGGCTCTTTCAAGCTTGTTCACCACTTCTTCCGGGTTATTAGTTGTTTTAAGAACTTCCCTTAGATATACAATCCTTTCCGACAACCTTTTCTTTTTTGTGACAACATCAAAAAAGTTCATACATGCTCCGGTTTCACATTTACTGCCTGAACACCCTTATCAGTATCAACTAACTCAAAGGTAACCTTCTGATTTTCTGAAAGCGTTTTATAACCGCCCATGTTAATATTTGAGTAATGAACGAAGTATTCTACTTCTTTATCAACATCATCTCCTTCTATGATCGGATTTATAAAACCGTATCCTCTATCGTTGTTAAACCAAATTACCTTACCTTCATTTCTTTCATTGCAATAATCCATCTGCACTAATACTCCTTAATTTTTTATTCAAAATCTATACCCTACACCTAAAAGTAATGAACTGTCTCGTTTTCTTAAGTTGTCCTGTTTGAACGATTGCTGGCTCAGCTCTGATATTAGTAGGGTGTTTTTATGTACTTTAATAGAAAGACCTACCTTTATGGCTTCGACTTCATTTACGGTTTGGTGCTCTCGTGGATAATATGTTAAATGACAATCTATGTGGTCAGAGTCATAACCTATTCGTACGTGAGGCCACCAAGCAGATTTTTTCCAAATAACTCCTGATATAAACTTTGAAGAGTACCCTGCAAAGCCATAACCTATACCAGCATAAAAATCTTCAGCATAAACTCTACCTTGTGCGCCTAAACTGTATGTATACCCACTTTCTGAACCTATTTTTTTCTGATTAGTTAAGTCTGCATAGGTATAAAGCCCGATAATATCTTTTCTCATTGTATTATCGAGCCGAATACCTACTCCAGGATGATATCCACTCCCATCAGACCGAGCAAAAACATACATATTTGTTTCTGCAAAAACTGCAGTTGATACAAAAATGCTTAAAAGTATCAATATTAGTGTTATTTTTATTTTATATATACTCATGTAGTTTAAAGGTTAGTTTATTTTTTTCTACTGTTGTAAATATTATCAATTAAACCATACGTGACAGCCTCTTCAGGGTTCATATAAAAATCACGTTTCATATCTTTTTTTATCTTGTTAATTGGTTGACCAGTTACATCTGCATACATCTTAGCCATTTTTTCATACAATTTTTCAGAATGCTCATAGTCAACTCTTATATCTCCAAATTTTCCACGATACCCTGATGAAAGTTCGTGTATCATTATTTCGGTATTTGGAAGAGCCGATCTTTTTCCTTTGGCACCGGAGGCCAAAATAAAAGAACCTGCAGATGCGCAAATGCCCATACCTACTGTTACTACATCAGGATTTATGTAGTTCATCACATCATATATTGCAAACATTGCGCTGACTTGCCCTCCTGGAGAATCTATATACATATAAATGTCCTCAGATGAATCTTGAGACTCCAGATACAGTAGTTGCGCAACAACAGCATCAGCCATGGCATGGTCGAATTCCCCCTTTACAAAAACTATTCGGTCTTTTAAAAGTCTTGAATACAGATCATAAGCTGTTTCGTTCCCACCAGGTCTTTTTTCAATAACATACGGTACTGACATTGAATCCTCCAAAATTAAAAGCGGTTGATAAAATTTATAAACGTAATACTTATTAAGTGTATTACGTTTATAAATATAACTATAATATGTTTTATGTCAATATATTAGCAATTGCTTTTTTGAAACTATCAACAACAGGTTTAGGAAACTCTGTTGGTACAGGATTACCACTGCTGTCCCTCATAATCCACACATTATCCTGAACACCAAAAGCTAACTTTGTCTTAGACCCATTACGTTCTATTTTGAAATATTCAAAATAAAATGTAACCGTATACTTTGTTAGTGATTTTAAAGCCATCGTAACAAAGATAACATCAAACGGCATAGCTTCACGTAAATGGTGCACCTCAGTTTGAAGGCATAGCATCTCACCTTTTTCTCCTACACCTCGAAAATACTCCGGAATAATTCTGTAAAGATAATGATCCCTCACCTGTCCCTGCCAAGCATAGTAATTTGCAAAGTAGATGTTACCAACAAGATTTGAGTTGTCCAGTGATGTTTCAATGGTTTTTTCAAAAAGTAATGGTTCAACGACCGGTTTTGCCGGAGCTTGATATTGCTCAACATCCCCATTAGGGTTCGTTAAAAAAGCTAACGGTTCAGGCATAGGGTCAGGAGTATTAGGAGCATCATAGTGAGGTAACATGTTTTTCATGAATTTCCAAAAATATTCAGGATATGTCGATGGCTTTACAACCCCATGATCCAGGATTTCCACCCATGTGGCCTGATGTTCACACCATGCAAGACGTTCATATTTACCATCAGGAAGAACTTTTCGGTAATCAAATGTCATATCCATTATCGGAGTTCTTTTTCTGGGGGTACCATTCATCCAAAGACGTATTTCTATAATGTCACAGGCTGTTGCCTCTCCAAAAATCTTCATGTTCGTTTTGTTGGATACCAACCCCCATTTCCCTGTACCAAACTGCTCTGCAACTTTTCTTAAAACCGGCCAAGTTCCTATCTCTCTAACTTCTCCTAACCAGTAAAAATAATTGGGAAAGTATACAGTTCGACTTAACTGCGCATTATGTTTGAAACTGACAGGAAATCTACGTATAAAGTAACTTTGACCCTGTGGACCACCCTGCTCTGCAATTTCGTAAGAGTTAATAGAAACAAGATTGGCAAAGTCTGTCTCAGCTTCTTCATGAAGTGAAGCATCTTCTGATGCATTACTCACTATCAAAGAAAACATTCGTTCGGGCCCCCATGTCAAAATCAATGGAAATGTCAAAACCAATAGTGAACCACCAGGGATTCGTATATTAAACAAAACTGCATTTTTATCAATTTTTAAAATCTCCATCCCAATGATTCTACTACCTGAAGCTTTAATACCTGCTTCTTTAACGCACCATATCCTAGTTCCTGCATGGTTTATTGTATCAGAGGCTTCCAAAAGAGTATCAAGTATTATTTCATTTTCTTTTCCGATTAGACCTACCCACTCATTGTGACTTCTTGGCGTAATAGGCGCGACATCACACCCTTGTGGACCTTCGCCAGCAACACACATACAGAGTCGGTCATCATGCGAGACTGAAATGCAAGCAGATTTGTTATTGTCGCATCTAACAACAGGTTTACCGTTATCCATCCATTCAATCTCAAGATTTGGAAGTGGTCCAAATGCCATTTCTAAGGTATCATACATCAATGGTATTTCACATTTATGCCTTTGATCTTTTGACATCTTGTGAATCCCTTCGTAATATCGAATCTTTAGAGCCTGGCTATTGACACGGAAAATATCATTCATCACACTCATAGAGTGTTGTAAATATAGATTGTCTCTTTTTTCAGGATTAATTAAATCTGTAGCAAACGGATTGTTTTCAAACCTCTTTATTATATGTAATACATACCCACTTAGAGTTTCACGAACAACTCCTTTGTTATCAACAACCTGAACAGAATATTGTATTTTCTGTTCCCTCCTCCAGTCAAACCTAATTATACCTGTTAATACCCCCTCCGAAACATTTTCGTACGGGTAAATATCGAGTTTTTCAATAAAGACAGGAAGACAACTTAAAGTAGGGATACATACTTGTGCAGACTGTAAAAGGGAATCCCTAAAAAACGGATCAGGAAGTAACATATTCTTGTGTTCATATTTTGTAAATGACATACTTGCATTTTTTTCAAAGTTTCGGACCATCGTTGTGAATATAACTTCTTCAGCCTCTTCACCAGTCTCCCCACGCTGGGTGATTGAAAAGAGTTTTTCAAGTCTTTGAAACATAGGCCCCTGAAATAAGAGGTTTTCACGGTACAAATCAATTTCTGGAATAATGAGCAGTGGTTTCTCTGGTTTTGAAAAATTTACTATTTTTGGTGTATCTTCAAGACCCAAAATAAACTCAGCTGAGAAATATGCTTCATGAATACCAGTATCCTGTTTAAAAATTTTGGTAAGAATTTTTCTTGCATCTTTTTTATCTGATTTTTCCTGCACCTGTGCCTGGATCAAAATATCAGCCCCAGTTTCAGGGTCCACTGTGATAGGTCGCTTTAGGTGAACATTTTCGATCCTGACCCTTTTAAGTTCTTTTTTCCCAACAGCATGAGCTGCTGCCTGCGCCATTGCCTCTAAACCAAATACCGTTGGGAGTAGATAAGAACCATTAAACAGGTGATCTTTTAGATATAGATCTGTCTCTAAGGACAGATGTGTTTGAAATACAGACTCAATTCCAGGGTTATTATAAATTACTTTTTCAGTAAATCGCGCATTATCAGGTGCCGGCAACAATTCCGGGGAGAATGTGTCAAGACCAGCCACTCTTGCAGTAACAATAATCCTGTCTGTTCCAGGATCTTTCATGAACAAAGTAATAAATCTATCTACACCCTCTTCAGTAGGAATAGCATCAATACCTATACGTTTTAGATAATCCACACTTCCCATTCTGTGCCCCATACCTTCATCACGCCATACGCTATAACAAACAGATAATGTGTTTGTTTTCGGATGGTTTGACCGAAATTTTGTTAACAAATTATCAAGCATTTCATTTGAAAAACCATACCATGCATTTCCAGGCATTCCTGTAAATCCTATTATCGATGAGACACCAACAAACAGTTTAAGTTGAAACTTTTCAAGCGCACTCATAAGATTTACGGCCCCGAGAACTTTAGGACTTACTTCATCTAAAGCGTCTACAACTGATACACTATGTGTCGGTCTTGGCTTGTTTAGACCAGCTCCATGGATAACGCCTGTTATAGGCCCCATTTTTTTAGTGATTTCATCAACCACTCTATGAACAGATTCTTTATTTTTTATATCACAGCTAAAATATTCTGCATCCTGACCATGTTCAGAAAATCTTCGAAGAGTTTCAGTAATATCTTTACTTGATTCTGTGCCATAATTCTCATCTGGGTGTGGTGAACTCCCAACCAGTGCCATTTTGACGCCTGTTCTTTTTGCAACACCTAACGCTAAAGATGCAGTAATACCACGTGCACCGCCTGTTACAAAAATGACATCATCTGACGACCACTTAATACCTCTGTCATGATAGTATGCAGGCTCACTTATAACAGGCCTTTCTATATACCTTGTGAGATTGTTATCATAACCGACCACAGCAAAACCCTCAGGAGTGTTTATTTCTTTGACAACCTGTTTGCTTAATTCAAAAGGATCTATGGTGACTGGAAAATCTATCACCCTAACTCTTAAATCCTTTCTTTCCAAATGAACACTTTTTGCAAATGCTGACGCACAATATTGGTCCACGTTATTAAAATACTTTTCAGTAAACTGAATATAAGCTAAAGTGCTTACGTAATTAACTGAAGCTGTTAAGGAAAGTTGAGTCACAATTTTACGTAAATAATCTGCATCCCCATCAAGTGACTGATTGACTTGTGGAAGAATAACTATTCTAACTGAGAAGATTGGATCTTGAATAGTATTATTATCCCTTAGTGCTTCCTCAAAGGTAACTGTTTTAACATATGCACCTTTACTGGTTATTTCTTTAGATAGTGCGACGCTAACTGAAGTACTATACTTTGAATATAAAATTAACACATTTGCATCTTTCAAAACATCCTCACCGAGTTCCAACTTAAATGGTGCTTCGACAATATCAATTTTAAAGTTTCTTACCCATGGTTCAAGGTATTGCTGTACGTTTGATAAGTCGATCGAATTTTCCTGTAAATCTGATTTTCTCTGCGGTTCTTCATCAGTATTTTTATAAGGATAAGCTGCATCTGAGAAAACTTTAATAACGTCCCTTAATGAGGCGGTAGCAAAGTTTAAAACATCTACTGGGGAAGTTACCGATAACTCTTTTGAAATATTTACAATAAGATCTCCAGCTTTGATTGAGTCAAGATTCAAATCATCTAAAAGGCGCATTTCTGAGTTCAAACTATTCTGTGTAAATCCGGTAATTTTGGATACACATGAAAATACTACAGATTCCACAGATTTTGTAGCTGTTGTATTTTCGTCGACATTTTCTGATTGTTTATCAATTTTATGCATATTGACTTTAGTAGTCTCAAGTTCAACAACTTTATCATTCACAGCCATACACTCTATATCTGCTTCAATCACTTTAGTCAGAAAAGAACCACGTTTCTTAAGATACTCTGAAAGTAACGTCTCCGGAATGCCCTCAATTATTGGAAATAGTACCTGTTCCGTTTTTACGCCGGATGGCACGTCTGTTACATTAAAATCACGTTCACAAAAACTTTCTATAAACTTCTTTTCTGAGGTTGGAATAAATGGCTTAACAAATCGCCCGTTATATAACTCTGACCAATGAAGACTTGCACCGTTTACGAAAAGGGCTGAGACAACTCTGTTTAAATCTTCGTCTTTGAAAGCAGATGATTCTATCGGATAACATACAGTCTTTCCTAGTATACTATTTACTAATCCAGATAAAACACGTCCAGGACCTACTTCAATAAAAATGTCACAAAAATTTGACATATTATATATTGTAGACACAAAATCTACCTGTGATAAAATCTGGTCAGAAAAATAGGTGTTTAAAGATGTACCATCTTGAACCTCTTTTCCGGTGCAACTTGAAAATAAAATCGGTTTATCTTTTAAATTAATATTCTTATTTAAAAAAGATTCATTTTTTATTATGTTAGCGGCATCAGAAGCCAAATCAGAATGAAAGGCGTTTGATACTGGAAGTTCTTTACATTTAATACCTATTTTATTAGCAATCATAGCTGCCATATCAATAGCTGCACATTCGCCTGATAGGACAACCTGATTTGGGCCATTTATGCTTGAAAGAATAATATAACCATCAGTTTCATTGACTACTTTTTCGCCTTCAACTTTAGAGCATCGTAAACTTAACATCTTCCCTGGACCACACATCGTGTTTGACATGGCTCTACCTCTTAAAGTTGCCAGGCTAAATAATTCTTCTTCACTTATAGCGTCTGCTGCATAAAAAGCCATTAGTTCGCCTAAGCTATGACCACATACAGCTTCTGGGGTTAGGCCCATGTTTTTAAGATACCTGAACCATAACAACGAAGACAAACAGACAGCTGGTTGAGTGTGTTCCGTCATCGAAAGTTCATTCTCCCAACTATCCACAACACTTTGACAAATAGCACGTTCAGTATTTCTAAACATGATCTTACTAATTGTACCTTCCCCATGTTTCTCAAATGCTATATCCAGTTGTTGGGTAAAATCTTTAGCCCATTGAAACCTTTCGACAAGCACTTTAGACATGTTTAGACGCTGTGAACCTTGTCCAGGAAAAAGCAGTCCAATACGTACAACATTACCTACACAATTACAAATAGATACTTTTCCAGTCGGGTTGCTCACCACTATATTTTTTTCTGGAAATTTATTTTGTGTGATTATCAATGCTTCTTCAATATTGTCTTGCAACTCATCAGGGTCACCAGCAATAATGGAGCATCTTACCAAAGCTTCGTTATCTAATTCGGATGAAAGTTTAGAGGCTAAATCTGGTAGCTCTGCGGTACTAATACCTTTAGATATAACTAAAAGATTTTTTAGGCTTTGTTTTAATACTTCTTTTGAATTTACTGCAAGTAGAAACACCTCCGTAGATTGATAAGATGACAAAAGATTTTTTTCAGGTAGCGAAGTTCTAAGCTCTTGATGCGGGGTATCACCTGACTCTATGGTAACATGGCAGTTAATTCCACCAAAACCCATCCCTGAAACACCAGCTCTTACTGTGGTTTCACACGGTAAGATATCACCGGACAAAGCTGGGTAAAGTTGCGTAGCCTCGGAGCCAAAGATTTGATGTGGATATTGACACCCAGCTGTTGGTGGTATAATACGTTGATTTACAGCTATTACTGACTTTATGAAACCACCTATACCTGACGCGGCTTTGCAATGACCAATTAATGATTTTAATGAGGTCATTGCACAACTACGATCTTTTTCAAGATCTGTGGTGGATTTGCCCATTGCTATTGAAATACTTTCTAATTCTATCTTGTCACCTAACGTAGTACCTGTACCGTGTCCTTCAATAAAATTTAGCTCATCCATACCATAAGGAGTGTTTTCATAAACTCTTTTTAAAGCCAGAGATTGGCCGTAGGCACTGGGTGCTGTAAGCCCCGTGCTTTTTCCATCAGAAGAAATACCCCAACCATTAATCACAGCATATACGTAGTTGTTATCTCTTCTTGCATCCTCAAGACGCTTTAATACTACAAAACCACATCCTTCTCCTGGAATAAACCCACTTCCTCGGCTGTCATACACATGCATATCATGTTTAGCCAAAGCCCTGGTTTTTGAAAAGCCCACCATTTCGAAAGTATCAAGGCTTATGTCAACACCACCTGTTAAAACAAGATCCATACTACCGTTGGCTAACGCTGACGCAGCAGTGTGGACAGCTATTAAAGATGATGAACATGCACCATCTACGACATATCCACCACCAAATACATTTAGGTAGTTACAAATTCTGCCTGCGATAGTATTCGAAAGACCTCCTGCTAAAGAGTCCTCTGTGAAAGCTGGGAAAACAGATTTATAATATGTTTCTAACCTGTTCTCGAGTTCTAAAAGTTGTTCATGTGGCATATTCAATGACTGAGCAGCAGCTCTCAGTGCACGGCCGACAAAAGGCCACCTTAGTCTCATTGCGTTGGTTCGGGTTTGTTCACCTGTAAGACTGTTTCCAACAACCACACCCGTTTTTTCTCGTGGTATATTTTCACGATCATAACCGGCGTTAGAAATAGCAGATAAAGCTACGTCTAAAGCTAACCAATGTGCAATATCAGCTGACTCATATGTAGAAAGAGCGATTCTTTTACCTGCCCAATCAAATTCAAACCCATCAATCACTGCAGCTTTTCTTCCATATGTCTTATCAGGCTCCGACATATCCGGATGGTAATACTCTGATAAAGGAAGCCTCTCATCAGGAAATAACCGAAACTGTCTGCGACGTGCGAGGATATTTTCCCATAATTGACGTGGATTACGTGCACCCGGATACCAACATGAAATGCCTATAACTGCTATAGGCGTAAAATCAGCTTGCATAAAACCTCCAATAATACGTTAAATGATTATAGGTTAAGTAATATAGACACAAACATTGTTATCTGTATTACAATTTAACATATTATAGGAATAATATATTACATGTCAAGTATTACAGTTAAAAAAATCATTAACAATCTCAGTCAATACTCCGACATCATCAGGATCCATATTTTGCAAACAAAAAATATTTTGTATCTCATAATTTAATGTACAAACTGTTAAACATATTACCTCTCCCTTCCACATTGTTGACAAGGAACTCATTATAGAAGAAGAGTTGTGAAGCTTTAACTTTTTTTTAGCTATGTGAATATCAATATCGTTTATCATAGTACCTCCATATTAATTAATGTAATATATTTAATGTTGATTAATATGTTGCTGTGAATATTACTCAGAAATACACTTCTCACTTCGTCAAAGGCTGCTGGTGACACGATCTATTAAAACCTATAATGGACTATGGATATCGAACAAATCGTTGCTTAAACACGAAATGATAGAGTTTGTTTCAGCGTCGGCCGAAAAATGTTTGTAGCAACCCCCGCCTATTGACGGTTATGGGCCGCTGGGGCAAATTCAGCCTGGCAACCCCCGCATATTGACTAACACAGGCCGCTGGGGCCTGAACTTTAGCAGATATTTCCCAACCGGTTTGCGAAGCCTCCACAATGTAATGAGAGACTGACACCGAGTAGGTGCTCAGGCTGGAATGAAATTGGGGAGACCATTTACACAATGATATGAGCAAAGCCCAAGGGTTTTTACCGCGGGCGCGCTCAAAGATATTTTTTACCATCTTCAGAATAATATTAACTAAACCTTTCTGTTTACTTCGCCATCAACTTGAACCCAATACTGTGTCCAAGTTTCAAATCTTTTTACATAAATAGTCCCACTGTGGAGTGGTAGGAATCTTTTTGATTCCGACCCAACCTCACACGAAATGTCTTTTATACATTTATTTATAAATGTATACTATCTTATTCTTTCATGTGAGGCTCAAAAATGTCCGCTCGCCGGGGCTCAAAAATGTCCGGTCGCCAAACCTGATATCATTGAACGCATTTAATCATAGGCTCTGCAGCGGTTTTATTAGTATAAAAACTCTCAATCTCTACATCCAAAAATTCATTTATAAGTTTTTCAAACAAATAAACAAATTCTTTGTCTGAACCGTTCTTTGTTTTCATATACTCACCTATGATCATCACTGATCTGTTATGTCTTTCATAAAAGAACGACTCAGTTTTAATAGCACCCATATTAATCAAATCTGCCTTTAGTCTTTTTACTGTGCTTACTGACAAACCAAGATTTTTAGCTATTAACCTGTTCGGATAGTATGCAGGTAATAATTTTCTATCTTCGTAATATGTTTTCCGTATTATATTTGGTAGTTCAGTCTTAAACTTGCCCCTTGTAACATTGGTGTAAAGGTAAAACCACAAAATAAACTCAGGTTTACATATGAAATCTTCAAAACTCGGAAGTTTAAATAAATCGTTTCCCCATACCCACCAATGATTATTTAAATAATTATAACCAGGTTGACATTGTTCGAATGCGTAGTTAACCTCTTTTCCATCTTTAATTTCTCCAAGAATATAATAATCTATATGTTGTCCTGACCAGGTAAATTTTTTAGTGCTTAAGTACCCATAATCAAGTAGTTCTGTTTTAAGTCTCCTTATAGTTCTCTCGGTTACCTTTAACCGATTGGCCAAAATTCTCTGAGGGTAGTAAACAACAAGTAGCCCCTCATTTTTGTATAATTCATAAAGTTTTTTTGTTACTGGATCACACATTTTATCACTTCTTACTATATTAGATGACAGTCTAAACCACATGTGAAATTTCTTCGTCTTTAAAAAAGTTATAAAATTCTCAGAGTTTATTACTGAACTAGGCCAGTAGAATCCATTATCCATCGTAACTTGGTCCTTTTCTTAAATAAAAAGAACAACCAGTTGATAAAGAATAATCGAACTCAGCAAGATCATACTCTTTTACAAATTCTCTCTTCAAAGCCTCAGTGAAGTTTTCAATAAGATTGTCCATTTGCAGCTCATGTTTTATTTCTGCGTCATCAAGTAAAAGAGGATGCTTACCGCCGTAATACTTAAAATCATCAGCCTCAATTTTTATATGTAGTTTTATCTTACCATTACCACGCTCGCCTAAACAACGTACTGACATACCGTCTGGTAATTTTACTGGTTTATTTTTTCTTACCATAAGAAATAATCACCTCCTTAGTCGTCAAACTTTATGTCCATATTTTCAAAATTTTCTTCAAGCCACTTATCACCATCCTCAAGCATTTTTTCATATGCTAACACTTCTTCCTTCTTTTTTCTTAAACTGATAAGTAGTTGTGCCTTTTCCGTTACCCAACTAAAGTTTTTTTGGCCGAATATCGAAAAGCTCAATGACGTTTTAAACTTAAAGTCTTCAATATTTAGAAACACAGTTTCAATAATTTCAGCAGCCTTTTGTATTGCTACCTCTTTTGAAAATCCATAAGTTTCCATCAACGACTTCACAAACAGTGACGCTGTCCTTCTATCTATCTTTATATTGTTTTTATAAAAACTTATACCTTGTTTGCGAAGACGTTTCATGCATAGTAAATAGAAGAACTCAATCAGTGTATCTATGTTATATATTTTGAATTTTTGTTTATCTGGTAGGATTGCGTCACCACCGCGGGCTTTTAGGTATGTTACACATGCTTTGTCAAGTTGTTCATATTTATCTCCAAATAACGCACCGCTATTATGAACTTTTAAAGCTTCCACAATAGCTTTTACCTTTTCTTCTAAATCTTTTGTCATATTTCCCTTTTCCTTTATATGTTACATTGTGTGAGAATCTCCGGCTTATCTTCAGTTATCAACACTGTATGCTCAAAATGTGCTGCTAAACTACCATCATGTGTTTTTACAGTCCAATTATTTTCAGATACATAAGTTTTTGACGCTGTACACTTTATGATAGGTTCTATAGCGATGACCATTCCTGGAAGGAGTAAGTAACCTTCACCTTCTTTACCTGAATTTGGTATCTGTGGCCCCTCATGTAAATTTTTACCAATACCGTGCCCTGTATAATCTACAACAACATGATACCCGTTTTTTTCGGCATGGTTCTGTATAGCATTTGATATGTCCCCAACCCGATGATAAGGTAACGCTTTCTCTATTCCCTTATAGAGGCACTCTTCAGTCACTTTTATCAGTTCCGCTGTCTTTTTACATATTCCGCCTACCGGTATGGTAAAAGCAGCATCACCGTACCACCCATTCTTTATAACACCTAAGTCTACACTTATTATATCTCCGGACTTTAATAATATATTACTCGGGAATCCATGGACCACCTCATCATTGATTGACGTACAAATGGTAAAAGGAAAACCTTTATATCCTTTAAAGCCCGGTGCACCATTGTTTTTCAAAATAAACATCTCTGCCGAACAATTCAAGTCTGAGGTTGAAATATTTTCACGTATTATTTCTTTCAGAAATTGCAAAGTGTGAGCTACTATTTTACAGCTGTCTTTTATCTTATTTATCTGCTTATCAGTTTTCAGTATTACCATTAAAATTTCTTAAAAAAATTCTTTTTGTTGTCAAAATGACTACATGAAAGAACAGTATCAACTATATCGTCATTTGTTACAAGACATATGGATTGTATTACTACTATTTCATCATCCTCACATGAATTAATAGATTCAAGATCGTCAGAGGATAAATATTCCTCGGGTATCTCTGGTCGTATGGTTCTAACAAACCAATGTCTACATTTTTTACATAACGTATTTTCTGGTAGTAAATTATCATCTTCGTGCATATTATTTACCCACTGACTCCCTTGTATATATTTTAATCTCTTTGCATATAAGCTCTTTTTATGGCATCAGGATTCTTTTCTGAGGTTATTTTACCTTCTTTTTTCAGACGTTTTATCTTATTGTTTACTGCCTCATCAGTTCTTCCTAGTATTTCTACTAATTCCTTTATTGTATGAGTAGAATATTTTTCTATAAGTATCTTTTCTTCTGTTTTTTTCCATACGTTTTTTCGCATGATTTACTCCTTATCAACTACTTCAGCACAATACGGACAAACATCCAACCAGTAAATTAAGTTTCCATCAGGATATGTTCTTTTTGCCAGTCGCCTGCAAATCCACTGTGATTTGTTGCAGTTCACACAATATACTAGTATCCAATTACTATCATATAATGCTTCAGCACATTCCTGACATATTGGAATCCTAAGTTCATAAAAATATGTCTTACTTTTAGGGTCTCCTACTTTTTGACATAAGTAGTCAACAGCTTCATGCCCCTCTGCAGGATCATCCTTGCTATGTTTTAGACCGCAAGTTTCACCATCCAATTCAACCGCAGAGAAAAAATCCCCTATCGTTACATCTAAATTGTTAATATGTTTGTCATTCATTCTAACTAACGCTCCTTTTTATTAGTGAAACAAACTGCTTTTTTCCCAATACAGAAAGTATTTCACTAGTTGTTTTATTTATCCCTTCCTCATCCCCAGTGAACTCCAACCAGTTCATCTTATACTCATCCAACAATTGTCTAACGTAGTCATCTATTTTTTTCGACTCTTCCTCGTTTTGAATACGCCCATTAGGGTTGAATTTTTTTACCCTTTTAAGTATTATATTTAAATTTTCAAACTCATTTACTGCGTCTATTACATCATTGCAAAAATTATTTTTATAATATACCGGCTTATATATAATATTCAACATAAGTGGCCCATCTGTTACTATAACATCTACTTTCCCTACCACACGCCACAGTCGATTATACTGTTCTCCGAATATGAACCTTTGATCTTCAAATGTTTTGTGTCTTTCTTCCCACACAAGATCTTTTGCAAATTCTGTTACCAACTCACAGTCCACACTATGCAACTTAAGTAGAGAAAACACGCCAGCAGCAGTTTGTGACTTTCCTACTCCAGGTCCGCCAAATATATTGACTATTAAAGTATTTTTTCCTTTACCCAATTTTTCTTACCTCCTCATTTCTAAAAGGTTTTATTTTGTAGCTCATTTGCTATTTCTATTAATTCTGATCGATAGTTATTTTTTAATTCTACGTAAGCCAGATATTTGTTTGGCATAAGCCTTAAAAGTTTAAGTAATCCATTTTCAGACGGTGGTATTACACCATATGTTTGTTTTACATCACCTGTCATGATCAGCTTAGATCCTTCACCGAACCTACTTAGTACTATTGATAATATAGATATAGAACATAATTGTACCTCGTCTAAAAGCAGTAGATCTCCATCCATAAACGACATTCCCTGAAGACTATCTAACGGCATCATTTCAAAATATCTTTTAAATATCTGCTCCTTAACAAAATCATACGTAACACCGTTAGGTGCTTTCTGCCCTTTAGTGTTGCTGAACATGTAATAAAGACTCGACATAAATCCAGCCATCCAAGGCCCAAGCTTATCTTCCATAGGACCAGGCAGAAATCCAAGTTCGAATCTTTTATCTACTGTTAAATTCGGTCTACTTACAAAAATTTTTCTATCTGAGTTATATGATATTGCGTATGCTGATGACAACAATGACTTTCCTGACCCATAAGATCCACATATTAAAGTATTAGGTGCTTCTATCATTGCATAGAGGGCACATATCTGGTAAACATCTCTTGCTTTTACAATAGTAGCACTTTCTGTGCGTATTTCTCTATACTTACTCATATTATCAATTCTAACAAGCTCATATAGAATAGGGTTATTTGCGTAGATAATCGGTTTGTCATTGTCTGTATCTATTATAACAAACCACCAATAATCACTGCATAGCTCCTGGCCGGCCGCATTTGAAATAACACTCAATGCTTTTTGGTAATCTTTATCTAAGTATTCATGTTTGTAAATAAAACCATCTATATTATCCATGTGAAGATGAATATATGGCTTATAAATATCATTTAAGATCATATCATGCAGTATCGACTCAAGCCCAGTAGCTTTTGCAGATATTGACATGGACACATCTTTTGTAGCTATAACTGCGTTATGTTTTAATGCAGATGCCAAAATTTTTTCATCAGGTGTATCACACTCTGGGTATCTTTCTACATCTGCTATTATCTGATCTTTCCTATTATTCATGAAATCAAGTATCTCTCTTATGGCATTTCGCGCGCTATAAGAAAAATCCTTGTTGTATTTTTTCTGATCTAACTCCTTTAACACAGTTACAGGTAAAAGCACCTTACAGTATGTTTTAGCTAACTTATGAATTATTTGTGCATCATCAAGATAAAGATTAGTGTCAATCAAAATAGGTTTATCCACTTGATATAATTTTCCTTTCAATAATTTTATTTTCAAAAACTGGAAAACTTAGATAGTGCCTGACTGTCAACATATCAAACACATTTTTGTGAGTATACTCTTGGAAGATAGACTTTACGTCCGAGCTAAGAATGGAGTAATTCTGTGCAATATTATTTTCAAACATATATTACAATAAAAGCCAAAGTCCTTTCTTTGTATTTCCATAGAAACATATTACATTCGTACTACAATAGTATGTTTCGAATTACGTTTTGATAATTTTATAACCAAAACCTATGGACTTCATACCTATATAGTTAGTTAATTATCTGAGTATGCATCAATTAGTTCCATATGTTTTTTTATTTGTACATCTATCCTTTGTAATGCTGATGTTAGATGTTTCTTCATATGATTTAAAGTCTCAAGCTGTTTGTGTGCGGTATCCAATATGTAAGCAGCCTTATTTTGCTGCTCAACAAAGTCATCCATGTTGGATTTCATAATAAGTCCCCTTCATTATTTATTTATTTTTCTCCAATTATACTTTCCCTTTATTTGCTTTGAGTTTATTTCTGCCCATCCGTCTTTTGTTTTTAAATTATTCTCTATGTCATAAGATCTATAGTCAGAGCCAAGAGTTATTTCTTTTACAATATGATTCAGAATTTTATTGAGGCTGTCCTCATTTTCAGCTGATCGTATGTTTATACTCAAATCAATCATTCTTAATCTCCAGCTTCTCAGTCTTCTTTTATTAACCCTTCAATTATATCTTGTAAGCGTTTTATTTCTTCTATCTGGCGCTTAATAATTTTCTCTTGCATAGTTGTTTCGACAAGAAGGACGAAATCAATAAATGATTTTATAATATCTTTTTCATCGATTCCATACTCTTCAGATACCATCTTGAGCGCGCCTTCATCAGAATTTATCATCTGTTTTATATCCACTTTAATTGTTTCCATTTTTTCAAGTACACTTTCTGTGATGTGTCTATAGTCATCATCACTCATACATGGAACCATAATCTCTAATAATGTAAGAATCACATCCTTCTTACTGTGTTCTTCTGTAATTTCAATAATTGAACTCATAAAAATAAATAGGTCTCCTTTTATTCAAATTTGGTTGTAGTCCGTGACAATTTCACCAAGTCCGCATTTTTCACATATAATACATTTTCTCTTTTTTGTTATATTACCGCAATGGTTACACACAAAGTGCTTATTTATCCACTCGTAATATTTTACATCGTAATATTTATTTCCTATAAGTACATCACGCCTGAATGTTCCGACAACTCTTCCACCAGCTATCTTGATTAATCTATCATAATACTCTTCTGACGGATTTCCGACTACAGTTGAAAAAATTATTTTCTTTGCCCCAAGATTATTTTTTATATATTTAAGGAACCTTATAAGATCGATGGCAAATGCGTGTGGATAGGAAGAATCAAAATTTATACATGACAAAGAATTGACAAAATTTTCAGGTCTTTCCCAGGAGGCTATGAAGTACCCAATAATACTATCGTTAACAACAGAAACGTATTGTGTATAGTTAAAACAATCGTCCACATTTTTGACTGAGCAATCATTGGATCCAAAATGGTACCATTTGTATTTTTTGTCAAATATACTCGAAGTTAATTTTTCATTCAATTCATCTTCGTACTGCTTAACAGATTTTAACATTATGCCTCCTGGAGTATTACGGTCAGTTTATCATCTCAGCTGATTCTATCAGCTTAAGAAATATTTCTTTTGCCATATTTTCATACAATAATTTTCTTGCATCTTCCTGTGTAAAGTGCTGCTCGAATATTTCGTTTTCTATTCTGAATTCCTTACCATTTAGCTTAAATTGCGATACTATCTTGTATCTTTGATTAAAAATATCTCTGAAGACATGCACTGAGCCTTTTAAAACATTATCGTCTATATAGTATCTGTCTATTAAATTATCGAATGCTTTTTTCTCCATTTCCATAAGAAGACGGATGGATTCGTCTGTTGGTGCTTTTTTCTCATCTACTTTAATGTTTACTCTCGAGCTCCCAGTATGTCGTCTTTGGTAATATGTATCAAACATCTAAAATTCCTTTCCTTTTTAAAGATTGCTCGCAATGCAACTAAGATGCCAAAACACTTTTCAAGCGAAAAATAATTTAAATATTTCAATAGGTTATATTTATAAAGTAACTACTGCTGCATTTTACATGAATATAATAACATATTACAGTTTGTCAAGTAATATCGTATATTATTTCCAACGTATGGTCTGATACAACAGAATAAAATGTATATGTATCAACTCCGGACAATGTTGTTTCACCATCTATTATTATATTACTCAAATGACTATCTACGCCTGGAGTAAAAGAAAATGCCCTGTCTCTTCCTTCTATTACTTCCACTACACCGTCGGGACTTACAGATCCAGATCCTGTTCCCGAAATCATTATTGAAATAGTGTAGATATTACTAAAACATGTTGTGATAGTTTGATTCTTCTTCACATTATAGAAGGTATAATCAGTTATTGGGTTATCTAATTGCGACAAGCTTTTACTACCATTTACTTCAATATAGTCCAAAGCACTACCAGATCCAGGCTCAAACGTAAATTCGGCATCATAACCATTTTCAAGCTTAACATTACCAGCTGGTGATATTACTCCTGTACCGTTACCAGTTACGTAAGTATATATTGTTGACGAATTTATAGGCATTATCTCTCCCGGAAAGACTTTCCCGTATATCAGATCATTATAATCTTTCGGAGCGTCATCATCGTTGCAAACTACATGGTGGGCGTGATTATATGGCGACTCCAGGTAAAATGTACCGCTTGTAGATGTAGTGCTGTCGACCAGTTTCCCTGTTTCAGTAGAATATAAGCTTACATTTCTTTCAACGTAACCTATTTCTTCTTCTCTTACTGTACCTGATATATAGTATTTATTTGCCGGCGGAAATTCTATAACATATGCAAATGTTCTTACTCTGTGATGAGTATGAGTTCTTGAGGCATTTACAGTTTTGTTGTCCTTAAATTTAAGTAATATAAATCCACCATCTTGACCATAAGTACTTGTTCCGCTATCCACACCACCCAAATTTTGTTGGAACGCACACACTATTATTGTGTTTGATTTTTCTATCTCAAATGGTAACTCAATATCTATTTCTGAAACTCCAGCGTTTAACCAAATATACATCTCAGCTACTACCCTGATAGATGGGTTTAAAAATTTAACCTTTTCCGAACGTATGTTGGACAAAGTATTATAGGCATGATGTCTGTATAGGTCTGAAACAGGACATGAGTTGTACTTATACAATGTAGAAGCACTTGTGTAATAGGATGCATGATCATAGTTATAATTATAGGATACCAGTTCGAATGCGTTATCGTAACTGTTGTTAGCCCAAGCATTACTTGAGCCTGTCAAGTCCCCAAGTGACCAATGAGTAACATTAAAGTCATCCTTTAGTGATTCAACAATATATGCTGATATATACAACATCGATGCTACAGCAACCCTAAACCTTATCTGCGATTCAGAAATCCATTCAAAAGTGTATCTCTGTCTTGCCATATTTCCTGTAGACCCTGAAACATAAAATTTACAAAACACTCTGTCTAAACTAACAACTGGATCTATATCTATATTCACAGTAGTAGCATTTAGATTAAACTCTTTAAATTGTACTTTAAATCTATTAGGATTAAATTCTACAACATGTATTTGTGCTTTTGTTACTAATGATGTTTGAGAAGAAGGTAATGCAACATAAAAACACCTTTTACTTTTAAGTATTGCAAAACTGTTTCTAGAATGCTCGGGGGTATTAGTAGACGCAGTATTATTAAACGAATAAGTAGCAAAAGGAACACAGTTGTTTATATCCTGATTTTTGTTAAGTTCTAATATTTTTATTGTCGGTATTATTTGATATGTAAACCCATTGTTGTGGTTGAACTCGAAGTCGTAGTGTTCTATTGACTGAGTAACAGATTTCGAGTAATCTTGTCTAGGGATATTTCTTAATGATTTTCCAGCCCAACTTATTACCTGCACACAATATCTTAGATCCGTTCCACCCGTAGTCGCTATGTGTATTCTATGCTTGTCAAGAAATTTTAGCCTGGCAAATGAATGCATGTTGTTATATCTATCATTATGCATGCCAAGCCCATATACTTGGTATGAGTTTACCATACTATTTCCCAAATTACAGGTCAATGGGTAGTCGGCGTCATATTGCGTATCGTATACAACACCATTTGCACCTGACGTATTACCAAGACAATAACCTTGAAGTACGACATGGGTCTTATCATCTGTAAACGTTACAATTTGTGCATGATGATACGAAGTATACCCTGAATTAAAAATCGAACACTGTAAACTGGTAGTCCCTCTGTTAAAGAGCAGCGTGCTCATTCTGTACGAGTAATAAGTACTACTCCCATCATGCGCATAAGAGGTTAAAATAAAGGAGTTTAACAAATCTACCGGTTCAGGAATATTATAATTCGTACTACCAGAACAGCTGAACTGCATATGGGTTACTTTAAAATCATTTTGTAATGACTCGAAAACATACCAGTGGCCAGTGCAGTTTCCGGTTGTATTGTTCCTATAAAATCTTATTTGCGTATCTGACTCTATGCTGCTACGTACGAAATGTCTATTAAGTAACTGACTACTGTCATTAGTCTTCCAGTAGCCTACAATAGCCGCTCTGTCTTTAACTACTTGTTCGTCTAATGTTATACTCTGTGTTGTAGCAGAAGATATATTGAATTCACCTTGTTGTACCTTTACTCTTTGTGGGTTGAACTCTACAACAAATATTGAATAGGTAGTTGTGTTTGATGAATGTCCTCTTTCTATCGTAATATAAGGTTGTTGCTCAATCACTTCATATGTGAAATAGATATCTGAAAATACTCTGTACCACAAATCAGAGTCAGTGGTTAAAGTAACAAATGGTACACAATTTTCTATGGTTTGAAATTTAGTTAAAGGTATCGTTTTATTTATTTCACCAGATGATAAAGTTACTTCTATGTGTTCTACGATTTTAACTATACTACCTTCTTCAGCCTCGGACAAAAATGCGACTTCTTGTGTAAACTCAGTGTATATGATATCATCAATGGTGTACTCTATGACTGCTCTATACACATACGCAGTAGTAAATTCTAAATCTATATTTTCTGACGATATTGTACCGGTTACTGTAGTAATTTGACTCGCAGTATTTATCCAATTTTCTTCCTCTAATTCTCTATATTGGAAAGTAACACTTACTTCACCGGAAATACCAATGTTATCTATTCTTAGATTGAAATTATACATAGAATCACTAACGGTAGTATCTTCAAGATTGTAGAGCGGTTTGTTACCGTCGTGATACTCTTTTATTAAAACAATTCCAGAGCCACCATAACCGCTGGTTCTTAAATATACACCACTACCGCCGCCGCCACCACCAGTATTAGGTATGGCGTCAAAACCGGCTTGGTTTGTTATTCCACCTTCGCCGCCACCACCTAAACCACCACTACCAGCTGGTACAGTAACACCATCATGGTTTCCTCCCCCGCCCCCTCCAGAAAACCATCCATTGTCACCATATTCATCACCAAAAATATCTCCAAAGTATAAACCATCTCCGCCTTTTTGACCAATACCGTGAGGTGTTCCATAGAAGGTTTCTCCTACTGGGCGATCGTATCCTTTTTCACCAGCACCGCCGCCGCCAGCCCCGCCAGCACGTTCACCACCTTGAGTACCGCCGCCATCGTGCCCTTGACCTGGTATACCAGCACCACCATTTTGTTCACTATATCCTGTACCGCCTCCAGAACCACCATGTATACGTGGGTCGGAAAACAGTGTGTCGGTACTAAGTCCTCCCCCGCCCCCGTAAGCGACTTCATCATTAAAATAGGAATTACTACCTTTTCCTCCAGGTATATCCGTATTTGCAGCGGCAACTACTCTGTCTCCGCCACCACCAACCCCTACTATATTGGTTTTTTGCGATAAAAAATAGCTTTCAATAAACACCAAACCGCCAGCCCCGCCGCCGCCACCACCATGATACCCACCAGATCCAGCCCCGCCGCCGCCACCACCTGCAACTATTAAAACATCTATCAACGAAATGTTATCTTGTGGTTCGTATGAATGCTCTCCAATCTGGTCAAATGCTATTATACTTCCAGGTATAAGTTCTATATCTGTAATGAATTCTCTTGTGTCTGAGTATATTTGAAAAACTTCATACTCAAAGACACATCTGTACTCATATTTGTTGAAAAAATTTATTTTTATGGTTTCGGAATATTCTCCCGGATCGGTAAGTAATTCACCACCTAAATTTATCCACTCTTCAGAACTTACTGTTTTGTATTGGAAATAAGTATATATTTCATCTATTATATTAAAATCAGTTATATTTACTTTAAATGTGTAATAAGCTCCACTAATTGTTACATCACTGAGTGTGTACTCTATTAATTCTTCGTGTGTAATTTCTGTTTCCCCAAAAGCTAGGAGATTGTCTGTTTGGGCATGGTAGTCGGCTTTTACCCAAGATGATACGTTTGTATTAATACTATCAAATATATATATAAAACTGATCTTACCCTTAAAAAAATCGGACGTGTTGGCAGAAGCTCCTACAACAAAGTTATACGATGAACCTTCAATAGAATCCATTTGGCCAGAAGAAGCAGAAACCTCTTTAATTCCATTAACAAAATTATCTCCATTATTGCTGTCAACATAATTAAAAGCAGCTTGATAGGTGTCACCATTTTTCCAGTAATTAGTAACCGTTTTGATATTTCCACCGTATGTTCCCGGAAGTCGTAACGCTCCACCATCGGTAGCAATCCAAAAGATTCCCCAATTTCCTGAAGTTCCTGTTCCAACCCCATAATCAACAAGTCTGATATCTTTTGATCCATCTATATCCTCTCCAGGCTCAAACCAAATAATTACGGCTAAATTATTAGTAATCCGTAATGTTGAGTTATCCGGAAGAGATATATAATTGCTTACCCCATCAAAATTGATAGATTTACCTATATGATCATCAACTAAATTATCAACAATCATTCCGTTTGGAGTTCCATGATTTCCCCTAATAGTCGAATCCTTAATACTTCCAGCACCCCCGCTCGGGTCTTGTGCCATGGTATAAACGGCCACAAAATCACTATTCCAAACCTCCGTACGACTACCAGGCTCCCCCACATACTCATCATTATCAACAGCCTGCTCATCAAAATAGATCCAAAGTTCCGTCGGTTCAGTGCTGGAAATTGTCCACCCTTCTTTGGATACCCACAACAGGCCTTTTTTATTTACATGGTCCCAGTATTCAACTTCCACATAAAGCTGTGTGGTTCCACTGTATATGGCTAATTTTTTATAATTTTCGCCGATAACATCAAAAATATCCGATGTGTCCTGGTTATTTATACCTGTTGATGTTCCTAAAACTATCGGAAGTGGAAAGTGTATTAAATCTTCATCTATTTTGGTATGATCTATGATGACCTTTTTGCGCCAGCCGTAGGGAATTATATCATCGTAGAAAAAACCATCACCATTATTATAGAGTGTGTTTATGTCATCCTGTTCAAGCTCCTTATCGTAAACGGATATTTCATCTATAGACCCTTCAAAATAATCTGCTCCCCACGTAGCTCCGTTTATTGTGCCGTGATTTTCATTTTGAGATAAATCGTATGCGATTAGTCCGGAACTTTCGTTTAGTCTCCAATACCCAACTAATCCTTCTTCGGTGCCGGTTAGGTTTTTGTACATATCTTCTTGGATTTTTTGTTGTGTTCGTGATATGTTCCAGATTCGAACTTGTTTAACACTTCCCTCTAAATATCTTTCATCTCCAGTAACATACCTTCCAATAAATAAAGGAATGTCAAATTTACCCAAAGCACCACTGCTAAGATTTTCTTCTTTACTTAAGGTCCCATTGATATAAATTCTTGCATTTCCATTGGACGAATTATATGTACAAGATACAAATATCCATTCATCTTGAGGATACGGAGTTATTACAGGACCCTTATAAGAACCATCAGAATCTCCTAAATCAAAACTTAAATTATTAGCAGTATCAGCATTGATCATTAAACAATAACCCCTTTGAGCAAAATGACTATACTTACTAACAATTGCTTTTTTAACTCCAGCCGGAATTTTTATCTCTGCTTCGATAGTAACTGAATCTACTTTATGAGATTCAACTATTCCACAATCAACATAATCATCAACACCATCAAAATTTAAATAATTCTGCTTTCCGATCACCGGAAAATAATTTGTAGGAACCCATGTAGCTCCATTAATAATTCCATGATTTGACCCAACCGAATCATTTAAAACTATTCCGTATTTTTCATCAAATTTGTAATATGCGACTAAACCAGATTCGTTTCCGGTTAAATTTTTGTACATATTTTCTTGGATTTGTTGTTGAGTTCGTGCAACGTTCCAGATTCGGGCATTTGAAAGTTTACCTTTTAAAAAAAAATCAACTGAACCGGGTTTTCTTACTCCTATACAAAAATTATTGCTTTCCACCCAATTTTGATCATACATATCATTTCTACTTGCTACTTCAATCCCATTAATATATCCTTTTAATGAGACTCCATCTCTAACAAAAGAAATCCAAACAAATTTCCCATAGAAATCAGAGTAAGATGGACTTAAATCAATATAACCGTTTACAGTCCTACACCTTAGTTCTAAATTTCCTGTATGTAATATCACAATATAAAAATCACTATCACTATCATTTCTAAAACCAAATATACTGTCAGGGTTTACTGGTATAGAAGGAATATTAACCAAAATTTCAATAGTTCCAGTTTTTATACCCGTCAATAAAGAAGATGTACCTATACAATCAACATAATCATCAACCCCATCAAAACTTAAAGCCCACTTGTCACCCGGAACCGTTGACACCGGCACTGGTAAATTTGCATTTTCATATTTCCACGTTGCCCCGTTTATTGTTCCGTGGTTATTGTTTTCGGTTAAATCGTAGGCTATTAATCCGGATCCTTCATTTAGTTTCCAGTAACCTACTAAACTAGATTCGTTTCCGGTTACATTTTTGTACATGTTTTCTTGGATTTGTTGTTGTGTTCTGGATATATTCCAGATACGAACTTCTCTTAATTTACACTTTCCATAAACATTATTGTGATTCCTACAAAACCAAAGATTATTAATTGTAAAATCATTAACATGAACATGAGGATTTCCAGAAGTTGAAGCTCCATATACATTTGCAGGTTCTTGACCATTTACAAAAATATTATATCTTCCAAGACTATTATTCCAAGAAATAGCTATATGATTCCACCCGCTCCCATAAGTCTCTCTGATATATGTTCTTGGCCAATCACTATTGACACCATTTAATGCCCATATTCCTATTGTACAATCAGTAGTAACACCTGAAGCTTGACCTACTTGTATTATTTTATAATCACTATTACCATTTAAATTTATTAAATACTGTACATTAGAAGTATTAATACCGTCTTTTAAATATACCCAAAGTTCTATAGTATATAGTTTTGAGTCAACCATACCAATATCAACATAATCATCAACCCCGTCAAACTCCAGACTATATCCGGTATTATCATTTAATAATTTTTTACCCCCGACAAAAGAAGCGAAATTCCAACTTCCAACCGGCTCTTTATACCAAAAACAGATAGACTTCCAATAATCAATCGGTAACACAAGGTCACTGTCTGTACCGTTTAATATTCCTCCTATGTTGTTTTTTCCAGGCCCATAAGAAATATTTGTACCGATTGCGTGATTCGCATTATGGTGAATGTCGTTAGTATTGTTTTCTATAGAGTAATAGGAAATCAGACCATCATTTCCCATGGAAATCAGACCATCATTTCCCATGGTCGGAGGTGAATTTTTGTATGGATGATCTGAAGGAAGGTTTCCTTCAAGGCCCCATTTGTGGGCGAGGTAGCCTTCGATCTTTTCTCTTTCGCCTTCTTCCGGTACGCTTTCTGTAATTATTATTTCTGCAAAATCACCATAAAATGCTCTATTCGGAAACCCACCTTGACAGCCAGTGGCGTAAGTGGCCACAGGAATTGATGTTACAAACACATGAATAGTAAAATTGGTATATCTGTTAAATAATAATGGGGATAACTGTGATCCATCCTTATAACCCTGCCCATTTTTTACTCCGGTAGAAACTGTATAACTGTTAGAAATAAGTCTTCCAGATGATGAAGTATCACCATGCCATGCGTCTAATGATATGAAAATATGCCTATAATCGCCGGAAGTGTTTGTCCATCTTAATACACAATAAATAGCCCTTGATGTATTAAATGATGACAAATCCCAACTAAGATATTTATCATTACCATCAAAGTTTATAACCCCTTTTCCATTTAGTCCGTTAGAAACAAATGTCGGCCTATTGTCCATGTTTGATGCCACAGCGTGGCGATTATTTCCTGATTTATCAGACCATTGATTAACTACCCCCGAATTCTCTACGATCGTGCTTGAATCCGCAGCATCCAGCCATAAAGCAGTTTCTATTTCTTTTGGTGTCCAAAGCCTATTAAATGTCATATTATACTTCCTGGAATTTAAGATTTTAAAGGCCAGAAAAAGCCTTCTATTAAAGGGAGGTTAGATTAATGATTAAGAGTGGGTATTACTGTCTTCGATATTTTCGTAGTTCAGCGTATCTCCGGATCTTCCTTTTGATATGTAGGTGTATTGGTCCGATAGAGCCATGGTATTCATGTCTACTACGGAAAATGCATTTGTGGTGGTAATATATAATCTTCCTGAATTTATAGTTGTATCTTTATTGACATCGAATTTTATTATGTCAGTGTATGAGTCTATTATTTTGTAAGCTCCGGTTTCTTCTATGGTGTATATTCCGAGATCTGTCTGTATGAAATAATTACGTATTCCATTTTTTAAAGTTACCTTAAAATCATCTATATATGAACAGTCAGCTAAAATTCCAGAGCCGGCCGAAAAAATAATTTCAGGATAAAATAGAGGAGGTACAGGATTTACATGATAAATATAATGATTTGTTGAATAATATATATCTCTGTTAGTTATTACATAACAGTGTTTAGCACCACCTGTTTCAATATAACTACGTTCCTCATGACCAGTAAGATTAAAAAAATCTACTCCACCATTTGTACATAAGGCAACACAATGATCATTACCATGTATGTCTACAATATTATTTCCTGTTATTTCAGGGTATGATTTATAAGTTTCGGTTACAGATATTAAATCCGGCGCTGAGAAGTTATCTTTATTTATACGTAATACCCCTTCAGATGTTCCTAAAAATAAGTATTCACTATTTGACCACATACATATTATTGGTGGAGGGTAATTTGCAGTGTTTATAAGAGTTTCGCTTTCTATAAGATAAATCTGAAGGATTGTGTTGACTGTGTTATAATAATATGTTTCATCTATAAACACATTTCTGAAAGAAACCTCTATAGATGAATCTAACCACTGCTGATCTTCATCTACGAATTGTATACTATGTATATCTACCCACTGAGTCATATATTACACCTTATCAAACTCTATCAGTGAAATTTCAGTTGCACCAATAAAAATAGACTTTACTAAACACCCGTTTATTTTTATGTATCTTAGCCCAAAAGTATCAGCTATTATTTCAACCATGTCAGGATCGTATACGGCTGATATAATTGTTGGTGCATATAAACCAGGTGAAACATAACGTGAAGTTAGATCTGACGGGGGTATTAGTGTCATGTTTTCACCGGAGGAGTGTTTTTGTATGGGTGATCAACCGGTAAATTTGAGGTAAGGTGCCATTTGTAAGCGAGGTAGCCTTCGATCTGTTGACGGGTATTTACAGTTAGCTCAGTGTTTCCGACAATGATTTCCGCAATTTTCCCATGCAGAACAGTTGATGGTGAATCGACAGTAACATTTCCACCAACACGGGCTCTTAAAGAATCTGTGTTACTCGTGTTTCCAGCACCACTCCAAAGACTCGTTCCTTCCGTACTAAAACCACCATTTATCCACAGACTGGCTTTATTACTGCCCCACTCCATATAACCGGATTGCAATAACCACTGCTCGGCCATCACTGAATGAACACCAGAACCATTGTATGAATCGGTGTCTAACCTCCTACCACCTATCTGTGGCTGGTTTTTATGTCCTGTACCTGAGTTGAGTAGTCCTAATCTCATCTGAGGACCAGTACCAGTAGAAAAACATATTACTGGCCTTTCAACAACGACGCTATCAGTAGAGTCTGTTCTATAAACGGAGATTGCCCAACCGTGCGCTGTATTTCGCATAATATCTAAAGCGGAAGCTTGCAGATTAAGATTTGTATCCACTCCATTAAATTGGATTGTGTCATACCCGTTTAGCGATTTTGACGCAACAGACGGGCGTTCTGATGGTGTTGATTGTATGACATGACACCCGTTTCCGCTTTTGTCTGCCCATAAATAAACATTACCATTCGCATCCAAAATAACCGTAGTAGCTGCCGAGGCATCCAACCAAAGAGCCGTCTGTATCTCCGCCGGGGTCCAAATCTGGCCTGCAAGTTGGCGTATCTCATCACTGACTTCCACTATACCTTGATGATGAGCCCCTATGCGGTAATAATATAACTCACCGGAGACCGTGGTCATATCGTTATACCAGTTTAAACCTGGGTCAATATTTGCTATAGGTATAGGTAAATTTTCCGACATTGGCTCTCTGGATCTGTAAATATACTGCCCTGTGTTTCCTATGGTGTTTACTTTCCATTCGAGTCTTATTCCACCTTTCGGGCTGGACCAGCCAGGGTAATGTTTTTTGTATTGGTGGTCCGTCGGAAGACTTCCATCCAGACCCCATTTGTGGGCGAGGTAGCCTTCGATTGTTTGTCTATCGCCAGAATCAACAGCAGACTCAATTATTATTATTTCAGATATACTCCCGGTAAGATATCCTGTACTGTTTGTTGCTTTTCCCACCAAAAATCTTGTGATAGCAGCAGAAATAATAAAATTATTAGTAGAACCTATACCACCATTTATCCTGTTCGTTACTGCTACACCACTGTGTATACCGGAAAAAATACCATATGTATCTGGAGCAAGAGCGACAAGTCCATGTGAACCAGTAGACTTTTGATGTGCACATAGATAATCATTATTACTGTCACGTACAATGGGAATGTACCCATTTACAAGATCAAAATCATTTGCAGAGTCACTCAACGTAAAAATTCGCTGCCAACTTGTTGATCCACTGTACCGAGCAACAGCAAATACACTCATAGAAGACAGTGTGATAGAAAAATTACCGTATAGAAATGTTGTTCCACTAAAATCTATATTATTAACAGAAGAAAAAGAAGGCCTTTCTACTGAATTATTCTGATTAGCGTGTCTACCGCTGCCACTTTTATCCAACCACTGCTCAACCTTATTATTCCCATCAAGGATAATGGTATTTTGATCAGATGCATCCAACCATAGGGCTGTTTCTATTTGTGCTGGTGTCCAAAGTGTCATAAAATTGCTCCGTTAAATTATTAATAAATCCTCTTTTATGGTATTGTATTGATCATGGGTCCAGGAGGCGTAAAATTTCTTTGGTAACGCGCAACGCCTTTGGTAATTCTGAAATCCTTTAAAAAACCGGCAATGTACCTGGAGTTATTATTAACCTGGTAACCACCGATTCGAAATCCTTCAGTAGAGTTATGGTCAACATTAAACAAATAATTATTACCCTTTATCCCGTTTATAAATCCATATAGATATCCATTCTTTCTCTCCCACACTATATGTACCCATTGGAGTAACTCAACCTTGGTATAAGGTCCATACCCATTTATACTATCCCACGTACCCATAGTACCAGACGCGTTGTCAAAATAATATATAACGCCACCATTATTGTATGAGTAAGCTGGGCCCCATATACACCCATCATTTGCCCAGTTAACACCTTTGTAAAAAGGTAGATAAATCCAACACTCTAAAGTAAAGTCACCAGTTCCGAATTTGAAATCGTCGTGGTTATTCGTCGATAAATAAGTAGTTGTACCATTAAAGGCTGCAAAACTATCACAACACATGACGTAGTTGTTGATTGTCACAGTCTTGGGCCTCGGAGACCTGTCTATGATCCAGTTGTTCTTATCCAGTGGTAATAATAAGGAGACATTGTCGTAGTACGGATCAACTATTTTCTTTGCATTATCATAACCGTATGTGTGACGGATCGGGTCAATAACTGAGTCTGATAATTTAAAAATCCCCATCAGCTTTCATCTCCCGAGGCAATAGCAGCAACATCTTCAATGCTGGACATGACCAACAACCGATCCCCTGGCTCCAGAACAATCTTTGAATCTAAGGACAACGGGGAATTAGCTACGAGAATATCAACTGCCCATTTAAACAATACATTTCCGTCTAAATCCGTATGAAACACCCAGATGCTCGTGTTGGTGGTATATGAATAATTGGATACCATAAATGAAAGCAAAATTGTTTCTTTACCAGATGCAGCCTCAATGACTTGTATAGGCTCTGAACACTGTATATGACCAGATGTTTTCGTATCGGGATCAGTACCGTCTGAAAGTCTTACATATATCGTGTTACCACCAACAGTATCATTATATCCCCATGTCCACTCACCAGCAGCCAGACTACCTGGATTACTGCTAGATTTAGTTACTATTGTTCCATTTATCAAAAGTACGTTTGGTGTATGATTAAATATTGTTTGGTTATAGTAATACTCATTTGTACCACCTGAATGGTCAGTCCACCAATTACTGGTACCATCCACTAAATTTTTTCTCGGGCATGAAGGTACAGCCCATCGTTTAAGTGCCATGTTTTACCTCTTATCCAAATATTATAGCCATTTTCTTGGCTACTTTTTTAATCTCTTCTGTAGGGTCTACCCAATCTACATGGTAATCTGCATCAGATAATTTTGTTAATAGTTGATTAGTATTTCCTCCCGGAGGCAAACCACTCCCACTTAATGTCGGAAATCCATAACCAGTGATAAAATACATTGTATTATCATCGTAACTTTCTAAAGCATCATATTGTTCCTGGCTCCCCTGCCAGAAATTCTTATCTGATATTGATCCTAAATCTACAGCTTCTATGCCTGAATTTGTCGTTTTTAGGTATTTGTTTTCTATACCTGAATATGTTGATGGGGTATCTGTTAAATTTAAAAATGATGGTTTTATATTACCTATTTTATCCCACCCCAATATATCATCCCTTTTATAAACATCTCCTGTGGATGAATTTAGAAACATGTTTACGGTTTTTTTAGTCGGCGCCTCGTTTTTATATGGGTGATCTACTGGAAGATTGTCAGTTAAGTCCCATTTGTGAGCGAGGTAGCCTTCTATTTGTCGATGTTCATACTCTGTTATATCACGATCAATTAATAAAATTTCATATATTAGACCATTTAAGAAACGGTCGTTGGCACTACGGAATGTACCAATCATCAGGCCATTATGTTCTCCTACTACCGAGGTAAAAGGTGCTGAATTATTAACTTGACTTCCTGCTCTGCAAAGCCGCAAACTTTGATTATTAATCTGGTGGAAAGACAATAAATTTTTACCTGAAGGTAAAACTATTGGATCTTCTACGGTTTCAGCCTGTGAGTCACTTCTACCAGAACATAGTAACCTGTTATTGATAGTCACTTCTAAAGAATACGCGGCGTATCCAAATGTAAAGATATTTGAATAAGATTCAAAAAAACATCTTCTTGTATTTTCACCACCGCTAATTTCTCCTACGATAAAGGCATTCTTATTCAGTGGGGTGTTGAATACCCAAGTAGAACTTAAAAAATGATTTCCGTATCTAAAATCTATTCCATAAGAAAAACCTGGTCTTCTTGATGGGTCATTTTGTATAGCATGCCTCGTGTTACCACTCTTATCATTCCACCGACTCACCGACCCACCATCGAGAATGATCGTGTCCTCGTCTGCTGCATCCAACCATAAAGTAGTTTCGATTTCAACAGGAGTCCAGAGTTCATCTTCAGGAAAAGATTCCCCGATATACCAGTAAGTGTCACCGCCTGCGGCCCCACCTGGAGATATGTCTATAAAAGATATACCGCTGCTTGTAGATATTAGATACTTACCGATTTCATAATTTGATGGGGTGTCGGATAAACTTAAAAAGTTAGTTGCACCTGATGGGCTGTTTCCTGTAACTTCTAAATTTCCTAAAATACTTACATTACCGTCTAATTCAACAGTTGGGGCTGAAAAATTAATTTCTTTTGTGGCAGAAAATTGTACTTGGGCATTACCACCATCTGCATAAAATGTAATATTTCCACCAGTAGACTCATTTGTAAAATTCAAGTGTTTTGTAGAACGATCTCCAGGTACAGTGACTTCAACACCACCTTTTCCAATTGAATAGACCTTGTTTTCAGACTGTACAAATGTATCACCAGTTCCCTTGGTTCTTATTCTAAGATCTTGATCTTCATCCGTGCTTACAACCAATGTGTCGGAATCATCTTGCAGCACTTTTTTGTTGTTTACATAAAGAGATCCGGCGTCTACGTAAACATCGTGGGCATAAATATTACGTATCTTTTTGGTAGAACTGCCTATATCCCTTGTAGATACAGTACCTGATGCATTTGTCATATCAGGAATAAGATGGCCCGAAAGTTCGGTAGATCCATCGGCATAAAATACACCATCAAGGTTTATTTCTGACCATTCTGTGCCGCTCGATGTGGATTTTAGATACTTTTCTGACTCATAATCGGCTGGCGTGTCGGTTAAATCGATAAAAGTACCAACTATGTTAAGTGTACCCCCGTCGCCGGCGGCACCACTATGTTGGTGATCTGGTAAGGCACCTGCCTCATCCGAGCTTACTATACCATATTTTACATCTTCAAGGTTGGATGTTACATTAGTATCTTTTATGGTTACGATAGTTGACCCACCAGAATAATTAGAAGAAAGTATAGATGAATACCTGATACCATCAACACCACAATCCATCATAACCCTGCGTCCGGGTACAAATTCAGAAGTTTTATCAGTAAGAATAGAAAACTGGTTGTTACTTAAATAGCTGGCTTGCATATATTTTCCTTAAAACATTTTAGTCCCCACAAAGCGAGGAAAGGTACATGGCCCTATATAAATAGAGGTTACATAAATAATGTAATACGTAAAAACTTGACATATTATCTTTGTGTATTATTTTAAACAAGTAATACACAAACACACATGCAGTTTTGTATTACATCAGTAGCTAACTAAAATAAATTCAGGGGGTATTACACGTATGATCCAAGAACAAAAAGAAGCAACAGTACCACAGCATTACAAATATATGGCACCTTTGGTAGAGGCATTAAAATTTGTAGGAGGATCCGCTACAAAAAATGAAGTCTGTGAACTTGTCACTACGAAAATGGGGCTAAAAAAGGAAGAAGTCTATAAAGAGTTCGTTAAAAGTAAAAATGAACCGAAGATATACAATCAAATTGGTTGGGCAAGAAACGTGTTAGCGTGTGAAGGTATTATAGAAAAACCTGGTGAACGGGGTGTCTGGACTCTTACAGAAAAAGGTTTAAATTCTAATCTGACCACAAAAGAACTTATACGTATACATGAAAACCAAAAAGAAAGAGATAGGCAAAGAAGGAAAGACAAAAAGGAACAGTGTAACTTATCACACGAGTTACCTCCAGAGGAAGAAGAAGAATACGAAGACGAGGAATACGATGGAATCAAAGAACCTCCAATGATAGTGCATTATAAGGACTGTAACCACAGGTCTGAACTAATAGACCGACTGAATAGTATGTCTGGTGATGGTTTTCAATTTTTCTGCCGTGATATGTTACGAAAAGCCGGGTTTACCGGGGTAGTTGTTTTAGGTAAGGTTGGTGACGGAGGTATAGATGGTATATGTTATTGGGTAATTAACGAGTTTCGTAAGGAAAAATTTTACTGGCAGGCTAAAAGATGCTGTAACTCTATAAGTTCCCCGGATGTAGTAAATTTTAGAGGGGCTGTTTCAGGACGTAACTCTGTTAATGGTATATTTATTACCACAGGAAGGTTTACGACCCCGGCTGTCGAAGAAGCTACGAAGGAATGCGCTATATCAGTAGAAATTTTCGACGGTGATAATATCGTACAGTTCTGTGAAAAACATCAACTTGGTTTAGACCTGAGACCTACTTACGAAATAAATGATGAATTTTTCGATAAGTATAATAGTTAGTCGGCTGTTGACTTTTTACGTAATACCTTTTATTGACAAATGTTTTTTATGTATTATTTTTTAAATTCACGTGTAGATTTATAATGCTTTGAGAAACAGAGTAGCATCAAAAAAACAGAGAATACAAGTTTTAATTTTACAGGATTTTAAATGTTCATTGTGTCAAAAAGAGCTTTTTGACGTCGATTATCAAATCGATCACATACAACCTTTTAGCGAAGGAGGAGAAACATGTCTAAGAAATCTGCAAGCACTGTGTTTGGAATGCCATTTAAAAAAGAGCCGAGAAGAGGCCAGATGGAGGTATTTGAGGAAATTATAAATAATAAAAACAGTAGGAGTTTAAATGTTCAACTTCCTACCGGGTACGGAAAATCTTTTGTGAGCGCTGGTGTTTATTCAATCCTAAAAAAACAGAATAGAGTAAATAGGTTATTGATAATAGTTCCAAGAGATGCACAGAGCGAGCAGTATGAAAAAGACGGACACCTCGATCTTGCCGATGCTATAGTCGGTGGTCCGCTTGCTATAAATGATGTCAGGTTTGGGGGAGTACAGTCAGTCAAACATCACAGGAACGGTACAAGACAGGCTTTTGTGTTGACCATTCAGGCACTACAGAGAGGAGGTACTGGCGATATATTAAGGGAACTGTTAAGTTCTGGAAAGTGGATGATAACTGTTGATGAATATCACCACTATGGAGATGACAGGGCATGGGGTAAGATTGTTAAATCTCTTCCATACAACTTTTTACTTGCAATGTCTGCAACCCCATACAGACCGGAAGATGACAGTGTATTCGGTAACCCTGATATAATAGTTTCTTATCGTGAGGCTGTAAAGCAAAAATGCTTAAAGCCTCTTGTGGGCCATTCGTATATTTATCAAATCGATGCATATTTAAATGGTGATATTATTTCTTATACCACAGACGAACTCATTGAAGAGGCTGGTGGGTCATCTCCTGAAATAATAGAAAAACACCGCATCGAAAGAAATATGAGGTGGTCACCAAAATATGTCTCGCCTCTTGTAACACATCCAATCGAAAGGATGTGTAGCGAAAGGCTTAGAACCGGATATAAACTACAAGCAATAATAGGGGCTATGTCAGTAAGTCACGCCGAAATGGTTTGCGAGCAGATAAGAACAATGTATCCAGAATTAAGTGTTGATTGGGTCGGCACGGGTAATAATGGTAGGTCGCCAGATATCAATAGAAGAATATTAAAAAAGTTTTGCCCACCCAAAAACGAAATTACAGGAACAAGAATACCAGAACTTGATATTCTCGTTCATGTCGGCATAGCTGGGGAGGGGCTTGATTCTGGTAATGTATCAGAAGTTATACATTTAAATAAGGCATCAATCAACAACAGTAATAACCAGGAAAATGGAAGAGCAGCTAGATATCTTCCAGGAGTTAAAGGACATATAAATTTTGATTCTTGCAGCGAATACGCAGAAAAGGGATATGTTGGTGATGCTATTATGGATGCGATGGATTGTTTGCCAGCAAGTCACGAACCTGAAGAGCCAAACAGTGATCCAATAGATAATGACTATCAAGAGATGCCCGATAACCCTGGCATATTAATTTATGACATGTATTTAAAAGATATAGATAGTGGAGCGCCTGAGGTTATGATGATGGCAGAATCATTGGTCGCAGTCTCGGGATGTTTTAAGGAACAACTCGGAGATCCTGAAAGCGAATTACACAAAAAGGCTGTTATTCACTTAAATGCCATGAGAGAAAAAGATGCAGAAGAGTTTAATGAAAAATCGATAGTTTGTCAATGGAAAGAGCAGGTTGGGTTGGCTATTACTAAACTAACAGGACTTGTTGTCAGTATGATGAAAGGTAAGGCTATAAGGGTTAATAGTGCTTTGGCCGGTGATGTAAAAAGAAGAATTAACACCAGAAAAAAGAGAACTATAGGAGAAGTACGAAATGATATTCAGACTCTAAAAACTCATTGGCAATGGGCTAAAAATCTTGAAAAGGAAATACTTGAAACAAAGGAGGTTCCTTCATGGCTGCAATAGTCAAAATTAATTCTGGATCCCCTGCAGCATGGATGCGGCCTTATGAGGTTGATAAGGCTCGATGGACTCTTTTAATGGGGGCCAAAAAATCTTTTTTAAAGACAAATATTCCTTATGATTGCAGGTGTCTACTTGAGTTTGTGCAGGATGCTGAAGAGATGTATGAGTCTTTAGGTTTTAAAACTCCATCTGAGATGATTCTTAATGGCTATGAACTTGATCCTGAAGAGGTCAATCTTGCTTTATCATGGCTGAAAATCGTCAGTCCTGAGGATGTTATCAGTTATCAAGATGCCGTTGACATGGGCCGTACTCTCAGGGATAGGCCGGGAGCACCAGAGGGAAGCCGTAACAATCCAATGGGGAGGGCGGGAAAAACTAATTGTGTTATTAACACAATTAGTAAAAAAGGGCATGGCAGCACAAATACACCATACCTCACAGCCCGCCTGAAACGGGATAATCCCGAAATATTGGAGAAATACAAACAGGGAGAATTCCCATCCGTAAGACAAGCTGCTATTGCCGCTGGAATAGTGAATGTACCGACTGCCCTTGAACGTGTTTTTAAGTTATTGCCTAAGTTATCTAAAGAAGAAATAAAAGAATTACAATTAAAGTTGTTGTCCAAACTGTCCAAAGAAGAAATTAAAGAATTACATTCAATACTTTCTGAAATGGTTTAATTCATGAATATCGAATCAAACGAACCAGCTGTAAAAGTAGCAGAAAAGATAATCATAGCCCTGGCAAAAGAGGGTATAAGGCCTTTTCGAATAGTCCCACCATACGAGGGAGTCCTCTACCTGGGATTTATATTTGATAATATATTAGCCTATCTGGAAATAGATAACGACGGAGACACAGGTATCATAGCCGAAGATATGGATACATCGGAAAGAAATCTATGACTTTTATAGTATTGTTTTAGGTGGATTTAGAAAGGTTAAAGATTAATATGAAAAATATAAAATCAAATATTTATACTAGCGATGTTGTACATAATAAAAATCGAACAAAGAAAGATGGTAATCTATCATATTTTTTTGCTTATGTACATTTTGATAAGTTTGATGAAGATACTGATCCGGAACCTGCTATGTTTACCTTTAAGCAAATAGAGGAGGCTATGGACAGAGCAAAAAGAATTATTAATTGTGAGGAAGAAAATGAAAATAAAAATAGATGATTATGAAATAGGAAGTGATGGTATGTGTATTACGTTATTTAAAGTCGTACCAAATAAAAAGAATCCCAATGAGAAACGAAGTGTTGTAGTCGGCCACTACAGCAATACTCTTCAGGCGTGTGACCGTCTTTTGGAAGAAAAATTATCAGAAAGCAGTGCTTCTACGGTAGAGGATCTTAAAATGTATCTAATGGAGGTTAAAAAAACTATTTCAAAAGCATTAAACGCAAGGTAGTATGGTACTAAACTATAGAACTACACCAGAAATATACCGGTACAAACAAGATGCATACATTAAAGTATATTACAATAACCAGTATCAGCTTTTTACTACGTTAGTCGACACAGACAATCAGTTTATAGAACGCCATGTAATAGGACCTGACGGTAGATTTGTTACAAATGCTGCCTATGAGGTGGAAATAGAACGTCTTCAGGGCAAAGAGGTAACTTTTCAGATTAACAAGGATCTAAAAGAGGTCGAGCCTTTTAAAACATACACAAAAGATCCTTATTTTCGAGGATGGTTTTAATATATACTCTTACCGTTTTTATCAGTTGTTGATTCTTTGTTGTTTGTTTTTACAGAAAGCCACAAAGGCCGCGTCAGGATTAGTTGGTTGTTCTTTTGTACGTAACCAATCTAACCACTGTTGTTCGAGCTCGTAGATATCGAAGTATGGAGCCACTTTCTTGGCTTTAGCATAAGTTTCTGTTTTAAGTTTTAACGATGGTAAAGCCAAAGGTTCTTGTGGCCCTGACTGCTTTTTTACGAGCTCCAACTCCTTTTCGATACGCTTTTGAGTTTTTTGTAGAGTAAAACGAAGTTTAACGACAGCACGTTTATTTTTAATTGGTTTAACTGATACAGTAAAACCGGCTCCTTCAGGATTGTCATTGATTTGTTTTATAGCCGGACCTATCACACGCTGGTTAAAGTTACTATAGTTGAGCAATTTACCTTCCGGAACTTTAAGCCATTGTCGTAGGGTTGAGATATCAACTTCAAGTACTGGATTACGCATATTAACAATGCTTTCAAGTATCTCATAAAGCGTTACAGCGTATTTACCTGAAAGAGACAACATAAAATGGGTTCTCAAGCGAGCAAATCTTATTGGTGCTTTTATAATAGTTTCTAAACTTTCATCAAACCTAAACTCAAGAATTCCCTCTTTTTCCGCTTCCTTACTCAGTAAAACAAAAGCCAGTAGCGCTACCATGCCTTGACAGCGTTTGTCGTTATCAGCCCCTTCCCACTCAACAAGGGTTTGCATCAACCTTGTGGCACTTTCCCATATCCATTTAGTACCGTGCTCACCTCCCAAATTACGGAAGACCTTGTTTATTCTTTGTATGTCTAGTTCATGAGTACGAGTTTTTCCAATTTCATCCCATACCGCATGCACTAAAAATGTCCATAGTTTACGATCCTTTTCAGTATAAGGTCCTTTGATAGCAGTTATAATTACTGGAAGTGGGATCGGAACTGTTGCTTTGCCCTTTTTATCTGGTACCCAAGGATTACCTGTGGCATTTACTGTGACAGTTTTCAGCAGCGACTCTAAAGTTTTTTCGTATATGTCAGTATCATGTTTTTTGTCCATGCGTCAATCTTCCATAAATTCAAAAATAACACAACTGTTTTTTGCCGGATCTGTTATATTTCAGCCGAATTTGTTATAGTTACGCCGGATTTGTTATATTTCAGCCGAATTTGTTACAGTTGAGATAAGAAAAACAGATACTAAACTATTGATATAGCAATGGATATTCAATTTTGCCGATTTTACGAACACTATGAACAATAAAAACATAAAGAACACTCAAAGAGGGTTCTTTTTATTATTAAAGAAAAAAAAGAAATATCATTTCCTGGTAAAAATAATAAATTCAGTAACTTATAATGTTAAAAGCACGAACTATAACAAATTCGGCATAAACCTGACAGACTCTCTAAAAGCAACTATTTTAATCAATAGCCCTATTTTTTAAAGTGCTTTTGTCTTTTGCCGAATTTGTTATAGTTAGTATAAACAGCCCTTACTGCAAAAATGACATATGTCAGCCTTAGACAGCGGTTTTTACTTATTGCATCTGAAATATCAGAGTCAGTCTGCAAAAATGACATATGTCAGCCTTAGACAGCGGACACCAATCAGGAATATATAAACCAGATAAATTTTCTTTTCTCGGTGCAACTTTCGGATGGTAACAAAAATCACCATCAAAATAAAGGCAGTCCGTACAAAATAATATGGGTAATAATCTATGCACCTAAAGTAACCTCCTATATGTATTTAACCCCGTACTTATCGATAGTATATAATATATACTTAACAGCCTTAACCGGATCATCTGCATCTCTTATAGGCCTTCCTATAACTATATAGTCAGCTCCAAGCCTCATAGCTTTTGACGGAGTTATCATAAATCGATGATCATTTGTTCTTTTTTCTATCAGCCAGTTTACAAATGATTTATATGGCCGTACTCCAGGTACAACTACCGTAAGGTCAGGATAATTTCTTTTTATGGTACTGATATAAGCTCCAGGGCATACAACACCATAACCTTTTACAGAGGATGTTTTAAGTGTGTTATCTATAATCTCAGATGTGCTGCTTTTAGAACTGGTAAGAGTTGTAACACCCAAGACCTTTACTTTACCCTTGGATCCGTTTATTGCAGCTTTTACCATATTCCTATCCTGAGCGTGTACGGTAACCATGTATACACCCAGATCAGATAAAATTCTCATAGTCCTTTCAACTGTCGTGGGTATGTCGTGGAGCTTTAGATCTAAAAATATATCATTGTCACAGTTTTTCTTTATTTCGTTTATGATGAGTGGTCCTTCTTTAAGATATAATTCAAGCCCTACCTTAAACATACCTACATGGTCTTTAAGTAGGTCTACATAACGCAGGGCTTCATAGACGGTAGGCACATCCAGAGCAAATATGATGGGGTTTTTCATGTTATGTTACCTCCTTGTTTAAAAGTTTAAGTGCTTCTTTTAAAGCGAACACTGCGCATTCAGCTACAGATTCACACATGAGCTCTTCTGCTATATCCTCCTCAGTC
>OBJA01000004.1_pt1 | contig 284674 bp, 238 predicted proteins | sample 1519751 | NCBI WGS metagenome assembly OBJA01 (sample SAMEA3881238, study PRJEB22517) | soil metagenome | biome: lake sediment; feature: soda lake sediment; material: sediment, water from around vicinity | place: India | collected 2013-12-23 | depth 3 m
CTCCCGTCTCCCGTCTCCCAGCATCCACGACAGGAATCACAATGATCAAAATCGCGGTGACCGGCGCGGCCGGACGCATGGGCAAAACCCTTATCGAAGCCATCGCCAACCACCCCGAGCTTGAGTTGGCGGCAGCGGTGGAGCGTCCCGACAGCTCCCTGGTGGGCGCCGATGCGGGTGAACTTGCCGGCTTGGGGCGCAATGGTGTGATCATTGCCGGCGATCTGGCTGCCGTGATCAATGACTTTGATGTGCTGATTGATTTCAGTGTGCCAGTCTCATCCCAGCGGAATGTGGAGCTGTGCGCCGCCCATGGCAGGGGCCTGGTGCTGGGCACCACGGGATTTTCACCCGAACAGAAAGCCCGCATTCAGGCGGCTGCAGAAAAGACACCGATCTGCATGTCCTCCAATTTCAGCACCGGCGTCAATCTGTGTTTCAAGCTGCTCGATATGGCGGCGCGGGTGCTGGGCGACGATGTTGATATCGAAATCTACGAAGCCCACCATCGCCATAAAGTGGATGCGCCGTCAGGTACGGCCCTGAGTATGGGGGAAGTGGTAGCCAGTGCTCTGGGGCGCGATCTGAAGGAAGTGGCTGTCTATGGCCGCGAGGGCATTACCGGTGCTCGCGACCGGCAGACCATCGGCTTTGCCACGGTTCGCGCTGGCGATATCGTCGGCGATCACACCGTGACCTTTGCCGCCGATGGCGAGCGGGTCGAAATCACCCACAAGGCATCAAGTCGCATGTCCTTTGCCCGTGGCGCCGTGCGCGCCGCACACTGGCTGGCAGGTCGCGAGCAGGGCATGTTCGATATGCAGGATGTGCTGGGAATCAGGTAGCTTGCCCAGGGCCAAACTCGCAGATCAGGGCAATTCAGGGTGGACACACCGGGGGTGATCCCCTACAATCCTGCCTCAGGTTTTGGCCGCTTGCCACTGCCTGATTCCCAAGTGAGGCGCATGATCCTGAATCCTTAAAAAACGAGATGAATCCAGTCATTCATCTCGTTTTTTTGCAACCTGCATTTTTGTTCTCAGGCTGCCCTCAGTGTTCTTGTCCCGGTCCCAATGAAAGGAGTATGTGTTGAAATCCGATAATCGTCGGCCCGCTTTGCTTGCGCTTGAAGACGGGACCCTGTTCCGGGGTATAGCCATTGGTGCTGATGGTATTTCCAGCGGTGAGGTGGTTTTCAATACAGCAATGACAGGCTACCAGGAAATTCTCACCGACCCGTCCTACGCTCGCCAGATTGTTACCCTCACCTATCCCCATATCGGCAATACTGGCGTCAACAGTGAAGATGAAGAGTCCGGCAGTGTCTGGGCGGCGGGTCTGGTAATCCGCAATTTGCCTTTTGTAGCCAGCAGTTTCCGTAACCAGCAAACCCTTGACGCCTACCTGCGCGAACGCAATATCATCGGTATCGCCGATATCGACACCCGCAAGCTCACCCGTATCCTGCGTGAGAAAGGCGCCCAGAACGGCTGCCTGATGGCGGGTGATGTGGATGAGGTTCAAGCGCTGGCTCACGCCAGAGGTTTTGCCGGATTGAAGGGTATGGATCTGGCGAAGGAGGTATCCGCTGCCAGTGCCTATCCCTGGAGCGAAGGTTCATGGGTGCTCGGCGAAGGCCACAGCAAACCGCAAACCGGCCGCTTCAAAGTGGTGGCCTACGATTTTGGCGTCAAGCGCAATATCCTGCGCATGCTGGTGGATCGCGGTTGTGACCTCACCGTGGTGCCCGCACAGACCCCCGCCAGCGCGGTGCTGGCGATGAATCCCGACGGTATCTTCCTGTCCAACGGCCCCGGTGATCCGGAGCCCTGCGATTACGCTATTGCCGCCATCCGCGACTTTCTCGAAACGGATATCCCCGTGTTCGGCATCTGCCTCGGTCACCAGTTGCTGGCTCTGGCCTCCGGCGCAAAAACAGTAAAAATGAAATTCGGCCACCACGGCGCGAACCACCCGGTGCAGAACCTGGACGACAAGACCGTGCTGATCACCAGCCAGAACCACGGTTTTGCGGTGGATGAAGCCACCCTGCCCGCCACCATCCGCACCACCCACCGTTCACTGTTTGATGGCAGCCTGCAGGGCATCCACCGCACGGACAAGCCGGCTTTCAGCTTCCAGGGACACCCGGAAGCCAGCCCCGGACCACGGGATGCCGCGCCTTTGTTTGATCATTTTGTGGAGTTGATGGTGGCACGCTCCCGAGCGGAGTGAATTCGGGCTTCGCGGTCCGAGAGAGTCCTTTGGTCTGACGCTGGACGTCTGACGTCGGACGCAAAAGCACGAGAACATAGCGGCGCAGCCGCTCAAAAAGCGTCAGACGTCAGACGTCAGACGTCAGACCCACAGAAATTCTGACGGTTATCAAAAACATGCCCAAAAGAACAGACATCAAAAGCATCCTCATCCTCGGCGCAGGCCCCATCGTTATTGGCCAGGCCTGCGAGTTCGACTACTCCGGTGCCCAGGCCTGCAAAGCCTTGCGGGAAGAGGGCTACCGGGTGATTTTGGTGAATTCCAACCCCGCCACCATCATGACCGACCCGGCCATGGCGGACGCTACCTATATCGAACCGGTCGAGTGGCGCACTGTCGCTGCGATTATCGAGAAGGAGCGCCCCGACGCACTGCTGCCTACCATGGGTGGCCAGACAGCCCTTAACTGCGCCCTGGATCTGGCCCGCGAAGGGGTGCTCGAAAAGTTCGGCGTGCAGATGATTGGCGCCGATGCCGATGCCATCGACAAGGCGGAAGACCGCCAGCGTTTTGACCACGCCATGAAAGCCATCGGCCTGGAAACTCCCCGGGCTGTGATCGTTCACAGCCTCGAAGAAGCACTCCAGGTGCCGGACCAGTTCGGCTATCCCTGCATTATTCGCCCGTCCTTCACCATGGGTGGCTCCGGCGGTGGTATCGCCTACAACCGCGAGGAGTTCGAGGAAATCTGCAAGCGCGGCCTCGACCTGTCGCCCACCAATGAACTGTTGATCGATGAATCCCTGATTGGCTGGAAAGAGTACGAGATGGAGGTGGTGCGGGACAGAAACGACAACTGCATCATCGTCTGCTCCATTGAAAACTTTGACCCCATGGGTATCCACACCGGCGATTCCATTACTGTCGCCCCGGCCCAGACCCTGACGGACAAGGAATATCAGATCATGCGCGACGCCTCCATCAAGGTGTTGCGGGAGATCGGCGTTGAAACCGGCGGTTCCAACGTGCAGTTTGCGGTCAACCCCGCCGATGGCCGCTTGGTGGTCATCGAGATGAACCCCCGGGTCTCGCGCTCCTCGGCGCTGGCCTCCAAGGCCACCGGCTTTCCCATTGCCAAGGTGGCCGCCAAGTTGGCGGTGGGTTACACCCTGGATGAATTGCAGAACGAAATTACCGGCGGTGCCACCCCGGCGTCCTTCGAACCCAGCATCGATTACGTGGTCACCAAGATACCGCGCTTCGCCTTTGAAAAGTTCGCCACCGCCAACGCCAAGCTCACCACCCAGATGAAGTCGGTGGGTGAGGTGATGGCCATTGGCCGCACGTTTCAGGAATCCCTGCAAAAAGCCCTGCGCGGTCTGGAAGTGGGTGTGTCCGGTCTCGACCCCCATGTGGATATCGATAGCGACAACGCTGCCAGCCTGATTTATGAACAGATCGCCGAGGCGGGTTCCGACCGCATCTGGTATGTGGCGGACGCGTTCCGTGTTGGCATGAGGCTGGAGGATGTCCAGCGCATCACCAATATCGACCCCTGGTTCCTGGTGCAGATTCAGGACCTGGTTAACGAGGAAGCCAGTCTCGAAGGTCTCACTCTTGCCGATCTGGACAAGGATCGAATCTATCAGCTCAAGCGCAAGGGTTTTGCCGACAAGCGTCTGGCTACCTTGCTGGGCACCACGGAAACCGCTGTGCGCGAGCGCCGCCACGCCGAAAATCTGCGCCCCGTATACAAGCGCGTCGATACCTGCGCGGCGGAGTTTTCCACCGCTACTGCCTACATGTACTCCACCTACGAGGAGGAGTGCGAGTCCAACCCGTCCGACCGTCAGAAGATTCTGGTGCTGGGCGGCGGCCCCAACCGTATTGGCCAGGGCATTGAGTTCGACTACTGCTGTGTACACGCGGCCCTGGCCATGCGCGAGGATGGCTACGAGACCATCATGGTCAACTGCAACCCTGAGACGGTTTCCACGGATTACGACACATCCGACCGCCTCTATTTCGAGTCAGTGACCCTCGAAGATGTGCTGGAAATCGTCCATGTGGAAAAACCCATTGGTGTCATTGTCCAGTTCGGCGGCCAGACCCCGCTGAAACTGGCCCGTGCCCTGGAAAAGGCCGGTGTGCCCATTATCGGTACCAGCCCCGACGCCATTGACCGCGCCGAAGACCGCGAGCGCTTCCAGCAGATGATCGACAAGCTGGGTCTGTTGCAACCCCCCAATGCCACGGTGCGCTCGGCTGATGCCGCCATCGAGAAGGCGCGCCAGATCGGCTATCCCCTGGTGGTGCGGCCCTCCTATGTGCTGGGTGGCCGCGCCATGGAGATCGTCTACGGCGAGGATGAGCTGCTGCGCTATATGCGCGAAGCGGTACAGGTGTCGGAAGACTCCCCGGTGCTGCTTGACTACTTCCTGTCCTCTGCCATCGAGGTGGATATTGACGCTGTGTCTGACGGTGAGCAGGTGGTGATCGGCGCCATCATGCAGCACATCGAGCAGGCGGGTATTCACTCCGGTGACTCGGCCTGTTCGCTGCCGCCCTACAGCCTGCCTGCGGACATTCAGGACGAAATGCGCGATATCGTCAAACAGATGGCGGTTGAGCTCAACGTCAAGGGCCTGATGAATGTCCAGCTGGCCTGGCAGGATGGCAAGACCTATGTGATCGAGGTCAACCCGCGAGCCTCCCGCACCGTGCCCTTTGTGTCGAAGTGTATCGGGATCTCCCTGGCCAAGATTGCCGCCCGCTGCATGGCTGGCCAGACTCTGGTGTCCCAGGGCTTCACCAAAGAGATCGTGCCCCACTATTTCAGTGTCAAGGAAGCGGTATTCCCCTTCAATAAGTTCCCCGGTATTGACCCTATCCTCGGTCCGGAAATGAAATCCACTGGCGAAGTGATGGGGGTGGGCGATACCTTTGCCGAGGCCTACGCCAAGGCCCAGCTGGGCGCCAGCGATGAAATCCCCGTCAAGGGCACGGCCTTTATCAGTGTCCGTGAACCTGACAAGGCCGGGGTTGCCACTGTGGCCAGCCAACTGGTTGCCCAGGGTTTTTCCCTGGTGGCCACCCGCGGCACCGCCGATGTATTGCGGGCTGCCAGTATCGAGGTGGAAGTGGTCAACAAGGTTAAGGAGGGGCGGCCCCACATTGTTGACATGATCAAGAATGGCCGCATCCAGCTTATCCTCAACACCACGGAAGGGCGCCAGGCCATTGCGGATTCTTCCACCATTCGCTCAACGGCGGAATCCAACGGGGTCTACTACACCACTACGTTGGCGGGTGGCAATGCCGTCTGCCAGGCCCTTGCCCATGGCAATGAGTTCAAGGTGCGCAAGTTGCAGGACCTGCACAAGACCATAACGAGTGAGACCACTGTGTCATGAACAAGATACCGATGACAGTCGAAGGCGCAGAGCGATTGCGTGTGGAGCTTGACCAGCTCAAGCGGGTGGATCGCCCGCGCATCGTGCAGGCCATCGCCGAAGCCCGAGCCCACGGCGATCTCAAGGAAAACGCCGAGTACCACGCCGCCCGCGATCAGCAAAGTTTTGCTGAGGGCCGCATTCAGGAAATTGAAGGCAAGCTCAGTTATGCCCAGATCATCGACATAACCAAGATTGCCCCCGGTGACAAGGTGATCTTTGGTGCCACGGTGGATATCGTCAATGTCGAAACCGGCGAATCCAGAACCTACAAGATCGTGGGGGACGACGAGGCCGATATCAAGGCAGGGAAAATCTCCTACCAGTCGCCCATAGCTCGCGGACTGATCGGCAAGGAAGTGGGGGATGTGGTGGTCATCACCACCCCGTCCGGACCTCTGCAATATGAAATTGACCAGGTTCAGCATATCTAGGGCAGCGCTGTTGTCAGCGTTGCCGCAGCCAAGGGGCTAAGTGTGGATTTTTTTGTTTTTATCAGTGAACAATGGATTCTGGTCAGTATTCTGGTGCTGCTTATCTATGCCTTTGCCTTCAGCGAACGCATCAAGGGTGGCAAACCCATTTCCTGCAACGAGCTTACCCGTCTCATGAACAGCGGGGAGGGGGTGCTGGTGGATTTGCGGGAAAGCAAGGAATTTAACGAAGGCCATATTACCGGCGCCATCAATATGCCCTCCAGCAAGGTTGACAGCCGCATCAGCGAGCTGGAAAAGCACCGCGACAAGGTTATCGTGCTGGCTGACAAGATGGGCCAGCAGGCCGGCTCCGCAGGCAAAAAATTGCGCCAGGCAGGTTTTAATGCCCGGCGCCTTCAGGGCGGAATGGCGGAATGGACAGGGCAGGGGTTGCCTCTGGTTAAAAACCGTTAAGCCATTTGATTTGCCGGGTGACCTTGATTATTTGTTTTCAATCACCATTAACTGAATGGGGCAAGCCCATTCAATAATGACACAACACCAAAGGTTTTCAGACATGACAGAACAGACCAATGAGCCAGTGGCCGCCGCCGGGGAAAATGCCGACAATCAAGGCATTGAGTTTTCACTTCAGCGTATCTATCTGAAGGATCTTTCCTTCGAATCACCCCTTGGCGCCAAGGCCTTTACCCGCCAGTGGCAACCCAAGGTGAACCAGGATCTGAGCACCAAAATTGCCAAGCTCGACGACAATCATTTTGAGGTGGTGCTGAGTATTACCATCACCGTGAAGGACGACACCGATACCCTGTATCTGGTGGAGATTCATCAGGCGGGCGTGTTCTTCATCAAGGGTCTGAACGAGCAACAGCTGGCCGGGATTCTCAATACACAGTGCCCCAATATTTTGTTCCCCTATGCCAGGGAAACCCTCGACAGCCTGGTCACCAAGGGCACTTTCCCCGCCCTGATGTTGCCCCCGATCAATTTCGATGCGCTGTTCCAGCAGGCCGTGGCCAATGCCAACGCCCAGGCGGCGGAAAAAGCAGAAGCCGGTACCCACTGATCCGGCGTTTGCAAATACCATAAAAAAACCCGCACTGCTGAAGTGCGGGTTTTTTTATGGAAGTGCAGGGTCAATCCTCTTCTTCCCCCTCACCCTGGATCATGTTCAGTTCCTTGAGCTTGCGGGTGAGGGTGTTGCGGCCCCAGCCGAGCAATTCTGCAGCCTCTTTCTTGCGGCCACCGGTTTTTTCCAGAGCTACCTCTATCATGACCCGTTCAAAGGAAGGCAGGGCCGTATCGAGGATTTTTTCATGGCCGGCGTCCAGTTCCGCCCGCGCCCAGCGCTGCAGGCTGGCTTCCCAGTGGTCGGAGACGGGAGGGCGCGGCTCTTTTTCATCCATCAGCTCCGGGGGTAGATCGGAAAGCAGAATTTCCCGACCCGACGCCATCACGGTCAGCCAGCGGCAGGTGTTTTCCAGTTGGCGCACATTGCCGGGCCAGGGCAGGTTTGCCAGGTAGCGCTCTGCTTCTTTTGACACCACCTTGGGCTCCACTTCCAGATCCCGGGCGGACTGGGTCAGGAAATACTGAATCAGGCGGGGAATATCTTCCTTGCGATCCGAGAGTTTTGGCAGGTGGACGCGAATCACGTTGAGGCGGTGGAACAGATCCTCGCGGAAGCGGTGGGCAGTGACCAGCACCTCCAGGTTCTGGTGGGTGGCGGCAATGATGCGCACATTCACTTTTACCGGTGTGTGCCCACCGACCCGGTAAAATTCGCCATCCGCCAGCACCCGCAGCAAACGGGTCTGGGCCTCAGAGGGCATATCGCCAATTTCATCGAGAAACAGCGTGCCGCCGTTGGCTTGTTCGAAGCGACCAGGTCGGCGCTGGTTGGCGCCGGTGAAGGCGCCTTTCTCGTGGCCGAACAGTTCCGATTCGATCAGGTCGTGGGGAATTGCCGCCATATTGAGGGCAATAAAAGGAAACTGCGCACGGGGGCTGTGGCGGTGCAGGGCCCGCGCCACCAGTTCCTTGCCGGTACCCGATTCGCCGTTGATCAGCACCGTGATGTTGGATTTCGACAGCCTGCCAATGGCGCGGAACACCTCCTGCATTGCCGGGGCCTCGCCAATAATATCGGCGTGCACAAGGGGCGCTTCGCTGGGGGCTGGTTGCTGCTGCTCACGGCTGAAAGTGATTGCCCTCTGTGTTACCGACACCAGCTCGTCGATATCAAAGGGTTTGGGCAGATACTCGAAAGCGCCCCCCTGGTAGGCAGCGACGGCGCTGTCCAGGTCGGAGTGGGCGGTGGTGATGATAATGGGGATATCCGGCGATTCATGGTGAATCATCTTCAACAGTTCCAGCCCGCTGATGCCGGGCATACGGATATCGCTGATGATGACTTCTGGCCGCTCTGTTTCAAGGCTTTCGAGCAGGCTGTTGGCATTTTCAAAACAGCGCACTGCAAAACTTTGGCGAGTCAGGGCTTTTTCCATTACCCAGCGGATGGAGTGGTCGTCATCGACAACCCAGACAGTTGCTTTATCAGTCATGGTCACAGTCAATCGGTAAGTAAATGGAGAAACGTGTATAGCCCTGTCGTGAATCGCACTCGATCAGGCCGCGGTGCAGGCTGACCGCCGACTGGGCAATGGGCAGGCCGAGGCCGCTGCCTTCGGGGCGGCCACTGATCATGGGGTAGAAAATACGCTCGCTGATGTCAGCGGGGATGCCAGGTCCGTTGTCGATAATATCGAGTCGACACACCACCTTATGGTGATCCTTGCCGATGGTGAAATGGCGCTGGATGCGGGTGCGCAGGCGCAGGACGCCGCCGCGTCCGATCATGCCGGCGGCCTTCAGGGATTGCATGGCGTTGCGCATCACATTCAGCACCGCCTGGATAAGCTGTTCCTTGTCACCTTCAAACTCAGGAATGCTGGGGTCGTAGTCCCGCACTATGGGCAGTTCGCCCTGAGTCTCGGCCTCGATCAGCATGGCCACATGTTCGGTGACTTCGTGGATATTGACGGCAGCAAAGATGGCTGGCTTGTTGGGTCCCAGCAGGCGGTCCACCAGCTTGCGCAAGCGTTCCACTTCGGTGGTGATGATGCCGGTGTATTCCTGCAGTTCCGGGCTGTCGAGTTCTGCCGCCAGCAGCTGCGCTGCCCCCTGGATGCCACCGAGAGGGTTTTTGATCTCGTGGGCAAGGCCGCGAATCAGGTTTCGTGAGGTGTCGTGGGCGGAAATCAGCGCCTCTTCCCGGTCTATGCGCATGATCCTGTCCATGGGTTGCATTTCAATCAGCAGGAATTTCGCCCCTTTGGCGGAATAGGGGGTGACATGGTAGTCAACCACCACCTGGCTTTGGTCCGGCAGGGACAGTGACGCCTTGCGCTCGGTGTAGGGGTTGCCCAACTTGAGGGCGTGGTAAAGCGCATCGATGCGGTTTTCCACGCCGGAGAACAGGGACGCAGCACTGGCGCCACACAGGCGAGCCGCACTGGCGGCAAAGAGCGCTTCCGCCGCCGGGTTGAGGTACTGGATCAGGAGGCTGTCGTCCAGCACCAGCACCACGGTGCTGAGGCTGTCCAGTAACAGATGGGCGTTTACATCCTGATTCATTACTTTTATCCGTGCAGGCAAGTGGGTGGCGGTCTGTTTGCCAGGGTGGTGCGTTAGGGCGCTCTTTGGTGCCCTTGATCAATTTATAGCAAGTATTGGGCCAGATTCAGCCTGCTTGATGATAGGTACCAAGGGTTGAGTGTATATGAGCTGGAAAGCTCGTGCGCTAATTTGGTGCAATACCGAGCTTTGTGCTTGTGTTACTTGCCAGAGGAGGGTTTCGGATTTATCAATTTGGACGCACGGTGAACATAAATGTTGACTGCCTGACTGCTCGCCACATTGCGGCCCATTGGATCAACCACTTTTGCTTCAATCCGGTGCGCACCGCGGTCAAGGTTGTCCAGGCGGATGCTGGTTGCTGCTGCGGGTATACCCAGGGGTTTGCCATTGAGGAGGATGGATACCCGGTGATTGGGCTGGAGCTCAGGGGAAATGCCCACCTGGATGATCAGATCCAGCTGGCCCGGAGGGATGGAAGCACCATTGCGGGGCTGGAGGATTTCGACCTTGTCATAGCCGCCTCCCGCCGCAGGAGGCGGGGTATCTTCTGCAGGCTTGATGGGGATTTCAATGCTCTGCTGGGTGTTGGTTTGTGGCAAGCTGATTTTTTCTGCCTGTTGGGATGTGGGTGGTTTGTCGGTATAGGTCACCCGGCCCGATTCGTCTACGACCTTGTAAACCTCCCCATGGACATTCACCGCCAGGATAGGCAATGCTGCAACCAGAAGGACTCTAGCCAGAGACGAGGGAAATTTCATTATCCGGTTCCTTGGTGGTTGCACAAAGAGTAGTACCCCTTGGACAAAATAAAAAGCCCGCCATTCGCAGGAATGGCGGGCTTTGGTGTTGCGGCAGGATTTACACGCTGTAGTACATCTCGAATTCAAGTGGGTGAGTTGTGTGCTCCACTTTGTAGACTTCAGCCATTTTCAGATCGATATAGGCATCGATAAAGTCATCACTGAAGACGCCGCCGAGGGTGAGGAACTCGCGGTCCTTGTCGAGGCTGCCCAGGGCTTCACGCAGGCTGCCACAGACTTGCGGGATCGCTGCGGCTTCTTCCGGGGGCAGATCGTAGAGATCCTTGTCGGAGGCATCGCCGGGGTGGATCTTGTTCTTCACGCCATCGATGCCAGCCATCAGCATGGCGGCAAAGGCCAGGTAGGGGTTGGCGATCGGATCAGGGAAGCGGGCTTCGATGCGCTTGCCCTTGGGTGAGGCAACGTAGGGGATGCGGATGGAAGCAGAGCGGTTGCGGGCGGAATAGGCCAGCATCACCGGGGCTTCAAAACCGGGGATCAGACGCTTGTAGGAGTTGGTGCCCGGGTTGGTGAAGGCGTTGAGGGCCTTGGCGTGCTTGATAATGCCGCCGATGTAGTACAGGGCGGTTTCGGACAGGCCTGCATAGCCATCGCCAGCGAACTGGTTGACACCGTCTTTCCAGAAAGATTGGTGAACATGCATGCCGGAACCGTTGTCGCCAACGATGGGCTTGGGCATGAATGTGGCAGTTTTGCCATAGGCGTGGGCGACGTTGTGCACGCAGTACTTGAGAATCTGTACTTCGTCGGCTTTCTTCACCAGGGTGTTGAACTTGACGCCAATTTCGCACTGGCCGGCATTGGCCACTTCGTGGTGGTGAACTTCCACATCCAGACCCATCTGCTCCATGGCACCGCACATGGCGCCGCGCAGATCGTGCAGGGAGTCAACCGGAGGAACGGGGAAATAGCCACCCTTGACGCGGGGGCGGTGACCAAAGTTGCCGTCAACAAACTTTTCACCGGAGGACCAGGATGCTTCCTCAGAGCTGATCTTGACGAAGGAGCCGGACATGTCGGCACCAAAATGCACCTCATCAAACACAAAAAACTCGGGTTCCGGTCCAAAGAAGGCAGTGTCCCCCAGGCCGGTGGATTTCAGGTAATCCTCGGCGCGCTGGGCGATGGAGCGCGGATCGCGGTCATAGCCCTGCATGGTGGTGGGGTCAACGATATTGCAGCGCACGATAACAGTGGATTCGTCGAAGAAGGGATCCAGTACAGAGGCCTCGTCATCGGGCATCAGGATCATGTCGGATTCGTTGATGCCTTTCCATCCGGAGATGGAGGAACCATCAAACATCTGGCCGGTGGTGAAGAAATCCTCGTCAACGTACCTGGAAGGGATGGTGACGTGATGTTCCTTGCCCTTGGTATCGGTGAAGCGCAAGTCTACCCAGCGAGCTTCGTTTTCTTTGATCAGTGCCAACGTTTTTTGTGACATGTGTTTTCTCCAAAAAGGGGTTCGACGGTTCGTGTTCTCTTACATCGCCATGTATCAGGCTATACAAGTTCGACTAACTTAAAGGCAAATGTTGTGCCATGCTTTGACGTCAGCGGTATGGCATGAAGAATTTGCCGGTTTTCTCTGCGGGGGGTTGAGGATTGCATTTCCTGAAGATGATCTGCTTGCACCAATAAAAAGCGGATAAAAAATAAATGACCCTTTTTGGTGCAATCGTGTCCGCCAGCAGCGCCCATTGTGCCTCAATGCCGTGGTTCCGTACAGATCAGCAGCAGTCGCCCGTCGATCCGGCCAGGGCAACAGACCCGAGTGGAGGTCACGGGGTATACTGTGCGACCTTTTTATCAGCGCTGCCCCTTGCCATGCATTTTATCGTCAAGCTGTTTCCCGAGATCACCATCAAGAGCGGCCCGGTGCGCAAACGCCTGACCCGTCAGCTGCGGGACAACTTGCGGCGCCTGCTCAAGCCCTTGGATAGCCGCATTGACGTTCAGCGGGATTGGGAAAAGCTGGAGGTGTCTGCCCCCGAGGGTGGGGATGAGCTGGCGCAAGCCATAGCGACAGTGTTGGCCTCAACCCCGGGCATTGCCAAGTTCTCGAGGGTGGACCATTACCCGCTGACAACCCTGGATGATATCCGCGACCGGGTCGTGGTCAGTTGGCAGGATCGTTTGGTGGGCAAAACATTTTGTGTGCGGGTGCGCCGTGGCGGCGACCACGATTTCAGCTCAATGGATGTGGAGCGGCATGTGGGGGCCGGCCTGTTTATGACGGGCTATACCGCAGGCGTGAAAATGCGCAACCCCGATGTGGTGGTGCCAATAGAAATTCGCGGTGAGTCAGTTTTCCTGGTGCAGGATACCCGGCCTGGTCTGGGGGGATTCCCCCTCGGCAGCCAGGACTCCGTGCTGTCCCTGATGTCTGGTGGATTCGATTCCACCATTGCCAGCTATCTCACCATGAGGCGCGGCCTGCTTACCCACTTCTGTTTTTTTAATCTCGGTGGCCGCGCCCACGAACTGGGTGTCAAGGAGGTGGCCCAGTATCTGTGGCGCAAGTATGGTGCGAGCCAAAGGGTGGTATTTGTCACTGTTCCCTTTGAAGAAGTGGTGAACGAAATTCTCAACCGGGTGGACGACAGCCATATGGGGGTGGTGCTCAAGCGCATGATGATTCGCGCCGCCAACCATGTTGCCCGGTCGCTCCAGACTGGCGCGATTGTGACTGGCGAAAGTGTCGCCCAGGTATCGAGCCAGACCCTGCACAATCTGGGCCTTATCGACGAAGTGTCCGATATGCTGACATTGCGACCGCTGGCGGTGATGGATAAAGGCGCCATTATTGATATCGCCCGCGCCATTGGCACCGAAGTGTTTGCCGCCAGTATGCCGGAGTATTGCGGGGTGATTTCCGTCAGACCCAAGACCCGCGCCAAGCGCGAGCGTGTAGTGCGGGAAGAGGAGAGCTTCGATTTCGCTGTGCTGGAGCGGGCGCTGGCCAACCGCAAGACAGAAAATATCGATGAACTGTTTACGGAAGAGGAGCCGCTGGCCGACGCTGGTGTCAGCATTTATCAGGTTCCCCAGCCGGGGTTTACCATTGTCGATATCCGCCACCCGGATGAAATCGCCCGCAAGGCATTGCAGGTGGGCAATACCAAAGTGATGCAAATCCCGTTCTTTGCCATCGACAGGGAGGCACCTGGTCTTGATACATCAACGAATTATCTGCTCTATTGCGAGCGCGGCGTGATGAGTCGTCTGCACGCCGAACTGCTCTACGAAAAGGGCTATACCAATATTGGTGTGTACCGCCCAGTGTAGAGCCATCATCTGCCTGGTTGGGGGGCTTGACCCTCTGTTAATAATCGTGTGACTTCGCAGGGCGCCATCACTATAATGCGCCCCTCTTTTCACAATGTAGCCCCTCAATGAGCATCACTAACCTCCGCAATATTGCCATTATTGCCCACGTAGACCATGGCAAAACCACCCTCGTGGACAAACTTCTCCAGCAATCGGGCACTCTGAGCCGCAAGGATCAGGGGGCGGAGCGCATCATGGACTCCAACGACCAGGAGCGCGAACGCGGCATTACCATCCTGGCCAAAAACACCGCCATTGAGTGGAACGGCTATCGCATCAATATCGTGGATACCCCCGGGCACGCCGACTTTGGCGGCGAAGTGGAGCGGGTGCTGTCCATGGTGGATTCTGTGCTGCTGCTGGTTGACGCGGTTGACGGCCCCATGCCGCAGACCCGCTTTGTGACCCAGAAAGCCTTTGAGCGCGGTCTCAAGCCTATCGTTGTTATCAACAAGGTTGACCGCGACAGCGCCCGTCCCCACTGGGTGATCGACCAGGTGTTCGACCTGTTTGACAGCCTGGGTGCCTCCGAGGAACAGCTCGACTTCCCCATTATCTACGCCTCTGCCCTGAATGGCGTGGCGGGCTATGAAGTGGACACTCTGCAGGAAGACATGACCCCGCTGTTCCAGATGGTTATCGACAAGGTGTCACCGCCACCGGTCAATACCGACGGCCCCTTCCAGATGCAGATCAGTGCTCTCGATTACAACAGCTATGTGGGGGTAATCGGTATTGGCCGTATCGCCCGTGGCTATCTGAAGAGCAACGACAATGTGGTGGTGGTGGGTGCCGATGGCCAGACCCGCCGCGCCCGTATTCTGCAGGTCATGGGTTACCACGGCCTCGAGCGCGTTGAAGTGGAGCGAGCCGAGGCCGGTGATATCGTCTGTATCACCGGCATCGCCGGGCTCAATATTTCCGATACCCTGTGCAACCCGGAAAAAGTGGAGGCACTGCCCCCTCTTTCCGTTGACGAACCCACGGTAAGCATGACGTTCCAGGTGAATGATTCACCCTTTGCCGGGCAGGATGGCAAATATGTCACTTCCCGCAATATCAAGGATCGGCTTGAACAGGAGCTGATCCACAACGTTGCCCTGCGGGTAACGCCTGGTGAAAGCCCGGAAAAATTCGTTGTTTCCGGTCGCGGTGAATTGCACCTGTCGGTGCTGATCGAAAACATGCGCCGCGAAGGCTTCGAGCTGGGTGTCTCCCGTCCCGAAGTGATCCAGAAGGAAGTGGATGGCGAGATGCACGAACCCTACGAGCAAGTGGTGATCGATGTGGAAGATCAGCACCAGGGTGCGGTTATGGAAGAGCTGGGTCTGCGTCGCGGGGATCTCACCAATATGGAGCCGGACGGCAAGGGGCGGGTGCGCCTCGACTACATCATCCCCTCCCGCGGGCTGATCGGTTTCCGTTCGCAGTTTCTCACCCTGACAGCGGGCAGCGGCGTGATGACCAGTATTTTTGACCACTACGGCCCCGTCAAGCAGGGTGCCATGGCCAAGCGCCAGAACGGTGTGCTGGTGTCCATGATCAAGGGAAAAACACTGGCCTATGCCCTGTTCAACCTGCAGGATCGCGGTCGCCTCTTTGCCAGCCATGGCGACAACGTCTATGAAGGGCAGATTATCGGCATCCACTCCCGCGCCAATGACCTGCCGGTGAACCCCACCAAGGCCAAGCAGCTCACCAATATCCGTGCTGCGGGCACTGATGAAAACCTGGTGCTGTCGCCGCCGATTCGCCATACCCTTGAACAGGCCCTGGAGTTTATTGAAAGCGACGAGCTGGTCGAAGTCACCCCCAAGCATATTCGTATTCGCAAGAAACTCCTTACCGAGAATGAGCGCAAGCGGGCGCAAAAAGCCTGACTTTCACGATCCAGGTTACACGTTGGACGTGGGTGTCAGGCGACCATTGGCAGAATGTCCTCAATGGTGCGTGAAATGTCCAACGTGCAACTCCAAAAATTACGCAGCATCCGCCGACCGAGCATCTTCCCGCTGCACCACCCTCATCCTGCCAATTCCCACATAATCGATCCCGTGGGCCAGCACTGTTTCCGGTTCAAACAGGTTGCGGCCATCGAAAATGACCGGGGTGGCGAGACTGGTGCGAATGCGGGCAAAATCCGGCGCCCAGAAGGATTTCCACTCGGTGCAGATCACCAGGGCAGCAGCGCCCTGGAGCGCAGCTTCCTTGTTGTCCACCAGCACCAGTTCCTTGCGTTCACCGTAAAGTTGCCGGCAGGCTGCCATGGCCTCGGGATCATAGGCCTGCACGACCGCACCGGCATTCCACAGTGACTCCATCAGGGTGCGGCTCGGCGCTTCGCGCATATCGTCGGTGCGGGGCTTGAAGGACAGCCCCCACAGCGCGATGGTTTTACCTTTCAGGTCGCCCTGGAAATAGTCGGCTATTTTTTCAAACAGGCGCTCTTTCTGGCGGGCATTGACCTCTCGCACCGCCCGCAGCAGCTGGGGCCTGTAGCCTTCACCAATGGCTGAAGCTTCCAGTGCTGCCACGTCCTTGGGGAAACAGGAGCCGCCGTAACCGCAGCCGGGGTAGATAAAGTGATAACCAATGCGCGCGTCAGCGCCGATGCCCTGGCGGACTTTTTCGATATCCGCACCGACCCGCTCGGCGATATTGGCCATTTCATTGATAAAACTGATCTTGGTGGCGAGCATGGCATTGGCGGCATATTTGGTCAGTTCCGCAGAGCGGATATCCATCACCATCAGCCGCTCATGGTTGCGGTTGAAGGGGGCGTACAGTTGCCGCAGGATTTTCTCCGCTGCAGTGGAATTGGTGCCCACCAAAATACGGTCCGGTTTCATAAAGTCCTGGACGGCACTGCCTTCCTTGAGAAACTCGGGGTTGGAGGCAACTTCAAACTCAAGGCGGGAATGGCGCGCCTGCAGGGTGCGGGCAACTGTTTCACGCACCCGTTCTGCGGTGCCCACAGGCACTGTGGACTTGGTGACGACAAGGGCATAGTCCTGCAGATACTGGCCGACAAGCCCCGCTGCGGACAGCACATAGCGGGTATCCGCCGCGCCGCTGTGGTCCTGGGGAGTGCCGACAGCAATAAAAATCACCTGACCATGGCCAACGGCCTGCTCGGCATCGTGACTGAATTGCAACAGGCCTTCGGCAACACCGGTGGCGATCACTGCATCCAGTCCAGGCTCAAAAATGGGCAGATGGCCTTGTTCAAGGCTGGCAATCCTGTCCCCATCCACATCAAAACACACCACCTGGTGGCCCACATGGGCCAGGCAGGCCCCGGTCACCAGTCCCACATAACCGCTGCCCATCACTGTTACTTTCATCGTCTTTCCACTCTCTCATCGGTTTATGAGCGATTGTGGGAGACATATATGACGGGAATATGGCCGCGATAATTGGCGATTGCGGCGAGGATTTATTGCGCTACACTTGCCCGTCTGTGCCAGGCAACTAGAAAAGGATAACGATGTCGCTGTTTATCATTCACAACAGCCGCGGGGAGTTTCTCGACAGGCAGCTGAACTGGGTCAGCGCCGAGGATGCCTCTGTGATTTTCCACACCCCCCACCGGGACGTGGCGCTCAACCAGCTGATTGAACTGAACGCCCGGGATATCCACCTGCGGGCAAAGGTGGTTCAGTGCGACAGTGATGGCAAGGGTCGCCCCCTGTTGTCATCCATGGCTGACGCAAGCGTCGCCTGAATCCAGCCAGCGTCCATCGAGAGCGGCAAACCTTCACCTACACCAGGAAGCCTTGTGTCCGACTTCAATCAAGCCTTGCGGATTCTGTCCGCCCCCGAGAACCGACTGCTGCTGACCAGGATCAAGCGGGGGCTGGAAAAGGAGAGTCTGCGGGTGGACAGCGAGGGCAAGCTGGCGAAAACGCCTCACCCCAAAGCGCTGGGCTCGGCCCTGACCCATCCCCGCATCACCACTGACTATTCGGAAGCGCTGCTGGAGATGATCACGCCACCCCTGAGCAGCGTGTCGGACCTTCTCGCAACCATGGAAGACATCCACCGCTTTGTCTACCGCCAGCTGGAAGACGAAATGCTGTGGGTGCACAGCATGCCTTGCGCCATCGGCAGCGACGACGAGGTGCCGGTAGCGCAGTATGGCAGCTCCAATATCGGCAAGATGAAAACGGTCTACCGCCTTGGTTTGGGGCACCGCTACGGCCGTGTCATGCAGACCATTGCCGGTATTCACTACAACTGGTCAGTGCCCGATGAGACCCTGAGTCTGTTGCAGATTGCCGGTGGCAATGGCGCCAGCTTCCACCAGTACAAGACCCAGCGCTACTTTGACCTCATCCGCAATTTCCGCCGCTATACCTGGTTGCTGCTCTATCTGTTTGGCGCGGCACCAGCGGTATGCCGCTCCTACGTCAAAGGCAAGAATCACCAGCTTGTACCCGTAGGGGATGATGGCCACAGCCTGCACACCCCTTTTGCCACCTCCCTGCGCATGGGTGATCTCGGTTACCAGAGCAGCGCCCAGGAATCCCTGACGGTGTGTTATAACAACCTTGACAGCTATATCGACACCCTGCGCAGCGCCCTGACCCAACCCTATCCGCCCTACGCCGCCACGGGCCTGAAGGACAGCGACGGCAATTACCAACAACTCAGTACCCACCTGCTACAGATCGAGAACGAGTTTTACGGCACCATTCGCCCCAAGCGCACCACCCGCTCAGGGGAAACCCCCATCAAGGCACTCAGCGAAAGGGGCGTGGAGTATGTGGAGGTCCGCTGTCTCGACCTCAATCCCTTCAACCCCGTTGGCATTGATGCCCGGCAGGTGCATTTTCTCGATATTTTCCTCCTCTACTGCCTTATTGCCCCCAGCCCGGAAACCGATGACAGCGAATACCGGGATACCCTGGAAAACCAGAAACTGACCGTCTACCGGGGTCGCGACCCGCAGTTACACCTACAGCGCAACGGTGGTACCGCCAGCTTGCGGGATTGGGGGCATGAACTGTTCACGGCCATGGAGTCGGTGGCAAAGCTGCTCGATGATGCCAGCGGCACTGAAAATTATGGCAAGGCCCTGGGGGAACTCCGCAACCACCTCGACCAGCCGGAACTGACACCCTCAGCACAACTGCTCGATATCATGGTCCGGGAAAAAGTCAGCTATTTTCAGCTTGCCCTGCGTCATTCCCGGCAGCTGCGGGATCATTTTCTGGCGACGGATATGGACCCGGCCATAAAGGATTATTACAGCCAGCTGGCCACCAAGTCCCTGGCCGACCAGACCGCCATAGAAGCCGGTGACAGTCTCGGTTTCGAGGACTTTCTCGCCACCTACTACAACCAGTACCAACTGTGAATTACCTTGCCCACCTGCTACTGTCCGGGCCGGATATGGATGTCCAGGTGGGGGGGTTGCTGGGGGATTTTGTCAAGGGTCCACTGCGCCAGGAGCTGCCCGCCCCGGTGGAGCTTGGCATACGGTTGCACCGCAAGATCGATGTGATCACTGATCGTCAGCCGCAATTCATCGCGGCAACGGAGGTATTGCCCCCCCACTGGCGGCGCTATCGGGGCATCCTGCTGGATATCTATTTCGACCATCTTCTGGCTACCCGCTGGGACGATTTCCACCCTCAATCCCTGGCGGATTTTTGCCAGGATTTCTACCGCCAACTGGCCCGCCACCAAATCAGCCTGCCGCCCCGCGCCCGCCGTTTTTGCGAAGTGGCTCCGAAAGTACGATGGCTGGAAAGTTATGCCGTCCATGACCTGATGCCCGCCATCTACGATAATGTTGGCAAACGCCTGCGTCGCCCGATCCCCCTCGGGGATGTGTGGCCTCTGCTGGAACAGGAACGGGACTTCTTGAACCACGCCTTCGATGGTCTGATGGCAGAACTGCTAGACTTTGCCGAAGACTACCGCCAGAACCATTGACAGGAATGCCCATGCCCGCTTCACGTACCTTTTTTGCACTGATCGCCCTTGCCTGCGGGCTCCTGATGGCAATAGCCCTCTATATGCAGTACATCATGAATCTCACACCCTGTTATCTGTGCATCGTACAGCGGGTGTTCGTGATTGCCACCGGGGTGATCGCCCTGATTGCTTTCCTGCACAATCCGCACCCCGCAGGTATTCGTGTTTACGGAGGGCTGACTGCCTTGACAGCGGCCGCTGGCGGCGGCTTTTCCATCCGCCAACTGTGGTTGCAAAGCCTGCCGGAGGATCTGGTCCCCGCCTGTGGCCCCCCGGCGGATTACCTGTTCGACAGTTTTTCCTTTGTCGAGGTGCTGCCCCTACTGCTCAAAGGCGACGGCAACTGCGCTGTGGTGGACTGGACTTTTCTCGGCCTCAGTATCGCCGGCTGGCTGCTGGTGTGCTTTGCAGGAATGATTCTGCTGGCGCTGTGGCAGGTGGCGCGCCCGCAACGCTCATAAAAGGGTCGCTGGCGATAGTGATGATGCCCCATAAAAAAAGGCCCTTTCGGGCCTTTTTTTATGGGGCGGGAGTATCACTCTTCCACTGAGGCCTTGAGCAGCTCCACTTCAAAAATCAGGGTCTGGTTGGGGCCTATTGGTCCGCCGGTGCCACCTGGGCCGTAGGCCAGGTCCGGCGGGATGACCAACTGCCACTTGGCACCTTCCTTCATCAGTTGCAATGCTTCAGTCCAGCCAGGGATTACCTGGTTGACGCCGAAGGTGGCCGGGACGCCGCGACGGTGGGAGCTGTCGAATTCAGTGCCATCGAGCAGGGTGCCAGTGTAATGAACCTCGACGGTGTCTTCAGCGCTTGGGGATGAGCCTTCTCCCTCTTCAAGAATCTTGTACTGCAAACCACTTTCAAGGGTGACAACACCTTCCTTGGCGGCATTTTCAGCGCGGTAGACATCGCCCTCGGTCTTGTTCTTTTCAGCCATGGCTGTGGTTTCTGCTTCGCGCTGGGCGATCTGCTCCTGCTGGAAGGATTCCAGCACCGCCACCACATCATCCTGCTTCAGTTTTGGCTCTGCTTCACTGAGGGCATCTTCAACCCCGGCGGAAAACGCCGCCACATCCACATCCATGCCTTCAGCCTTGAACTGACCACCAATATTCTGGCCGAAGATGTAGCTCAGCTTCTGCTCTTTGGTGGTAATTTCAACCGCTGCAGCTTCCTTTTTACCTTCGGGGGGCTTTTCACAACCTGCAACAAACACCGCGAGGGTCACTACGGCTGCCAGTGAAGTTATTTTCATCGTTGGTATCCTTATTGCCATGAATAGTCAGGGGGGGATGTTAACGCATAAGCGGCGGCGACCACAGGGGTCGCTGAAACTCTTTTTTCACCATGATCCATTGTGGTTGTTCTCAGGCACGGCGCACAAAGAGCAAGTCCCAGACACCGTGGCCCAGGCGTTCACCGCGTTTTTCAAACTTGGTAACCGGGCGGAAATCCGGTCGATGCATATAGCCCCCGTCGGGATCAACATTGTCAAAACCCGGCGCTGTAGCCATGACCTGGAGCATGACTTCGGCGTAATCCTGCCAGTCGGTGGCGAGGTGCAAAAGACCACCAATCTGGAGTTTATCGCGCAATTTGTCCACAAACCCGGGCTGGATAATGCGTCGCTTGTTGTGCTTTTTCTTGTGCCAGGGATCAGGAAAGTAAATCTGTACCCGCGCCAGGCTGCCATCGGGAATACAGTCGTCGAGCACATCAACCGCATCCGCAAGATAGACCCGCAGGTTGTCGAGACCCAGTTCGCCGACCCTATTGATCAGTCGGCCCACCCCCGGCGGATGTACTTCAATACCGACAAAATCCTTGTCCGCCTCGGCGGCAATCATCTCCACCAGGGAATCCCCCATGCCAAAGCCGATCTCCAGCACCACCGGCGCTACGCGGCCAAATATCTGTTGCCAGTCGGCAGGGCCATCAAACAGGCTCAGGCCATACTGCGACCAGTGGTCGTCAAAGGCCCGGCGCTGGCCTTCGGTCATTCTGCCCGCTCGTACCACATAGCTGCGGATGGATTTTTTCTTGAACTCGGGACCTATATCCTGCATCGCTTCCTCGCTGATTACCGCGCCTGATTACCGCAGCGGCGGGCTGCGCACAAAACCCCACAACAGCACCAGCCAGCCCATCAGCAACATGACTCCACCAAATGGGGTAACCATGCCCAGCCAGCGGGCATCCAGCAGCACGAGTGCATAAAGACTGCCGGAAAACACCAGAATACCGGCGGTGAAAAACAGCCCTGCACGGTGGATAGGGGTTGGTGGCGTGGCAACAGGAGCAAGGGCAAGCATCAGCAGCACCAGGGTATGGAAGAACTGGTAAGCGACAGCGGTTTGCCAGGTGTCCATCATCCCGGGCGACAGGGTTTCCTTGAGGCCATGGGCGCCAAAGGCGCCGAGGGCAACACAGATAAAACCGCTGGTAGCGGCAATGATTCCGAGGGTTCTGGACATGGGAGCTGGCCGCAGGGTTAAAAAGGAAAAGCCGCGATAGCGCGGCTTTTCCTTACGTTGGGGTGAGTGCGTGTTTCTGCCAAAGGCGGTGTCAGGCCTCCATGGCCATGCGCACCTTCTTCATGGCGTTCTGCTCCAGCTGGCGAATGCGCTCGGCAGAAACACCGTATTCGTCAGCCAGATCGTGCAGTGTCGCCTTGTCATCCTTCAGCCAGCGCTTGTTGAGAATATCCTGGCTGCGTTCGTCGAGAGAGGCCAGCGCCAAGGTGAGCTTGTCGTGGCTGGTTTCTTCCCATTCGGCCTCTTCGATCTGCAGGGCCGGGTCGGCGCGATGGTCTTCAAGGTAATGTACAGGGGCAGGCCAGCTGTCCTCATCATCGTCATCGGGAGCATCAAAGGCAGTGTCCCGGGCCGACAGGCGCTTTTCCATCTCCAGCACCTGGGATACTTCCACACCCAGGTCGGCGGCCACGGCAGCGGCCTCGTCGTTGGTCAGCCAGGCCAGGCCTTTTTTGGCGCTGCGCAGGTTGAAAAACAGCTTGCGCTGGGCTTTGGTGGTGGCCACTTTGACAATGCGCCAGTTGCGCAGGATGTACTCGTGGATTTCGGCCTTGATCCAGTGCACGGCAAAGGACACCAGGCGTACACCCTTTTCCGGGTTGAAGCGTTTGACTGCTTTCATCAAACCCACATTGCCTTCCTGGATCAGGTCCGCCAGGGGCAGGCCGTAACCGTTGTAGGAGCGGGCGATATAGACCACAAAACGCAGGTGGGAAAGTACCAAATTGCGGGCCGCATCCAGATCATCGTGGTAATAGAGGCGCTCGGCGAGATCGCGTTCCTGCTCGACACTGAGGATGGATATGGCGTTGACACCCTGTATATAGCTACCCAGATTCTCGCCGGGGGACAGCATTGGGGCAGGTTGTAAACTTTTACTCATATAAACCTCAAGGACTTAAGTGGCGGTAAGTTTACCAGTTTGCGATTGGATGTCCAGATCGCCTCCAAGTTCAATAAGCCCCTGTAATAAATATGGTTTATCACTCGGGCTCGATTTGTCGGGCATATTGGGCAACGGCGATCCAGGCGCCCAATAGCCCCAGTAAACCACCGCTGAGGAGCAGTAAAAACAGGCCCCCAAAACCTGGACCGGTGGGACTGAAACCGCTTTGGTACAGGCCCGCCAGCTCCCTGGCGGTGCCCCCCAGCACCATTACCCCCAGCCAAACCAGCAGCCAGGCCATAAAGCCACCCCCCGCCCCGTACCACAGGCCGGTATATAGAAATGGTCTGCGCAGGTAGCCGTTGGTACCGCCAATCAGTTTGACCACAACAATCTCCTCGCGGCGGTTCTCGATAGCCAGCCGGATGGTATTGCCCATAATCAGCAACACCCCCAGCCCCAGCGCAACGCCCAGTGCCCAGGCGAGCTTGCGACCCACCTCCAGCAACCCCTGCAGCCGTTGCAGCCAGGCAAGATCAATGGCCACATCATCCACCTGGGGCTGCCCGGCAATGGCCTTGATCAGGGTCGTTACGCCTTGCGGATCGCTGCCCAGCTCTGCGACCGGCTTCAGCAGCACCACGGGGGGCAGGGGGTTCTCGTCCAGCAGTCCGAGGACATCACCAAACCCCGAGGTTTTGCTGAATTCAGTCAGGGCTTCATCGCGACTGACAAAGACCAGCTCATCTACTCCCTCCATTGCGTTGAGTGTCGCCAACAGCTGATCGGTTTCATCCGGGGATACATCGTGGCGCAAAAACACCGTCATGCGGGCGCTGAATTCAACTTCTCCTCCCAGTTGGCGCAAATTGTCCACCAGGGTGTGCAGGCTGGTGGGCAGAGCCAGGGCAATGGCTATCACCAGCATGGTCAGCAGGCTTTGCACAGGGGTTGCCGCCAACCGTGCCAGGCTGGCATGAACCGTCGCACTGTGGTGTCGGGCATAACTCGCCAGCAGGTTGTTCAGGTGGGCCTTGACACCGCTGGCACCGCGTGACTGCTTTTTGGCCGACAGGTGGGGTTTTCCCTGGATTCTGCTGCCCCGCTCAGGCGTCATCGCCACCTCCCGCCAGACGGCCTTGGTGCAGGTGAATTTCGCGACAGCCCATGGGGGCTATCAGGGCAATATCGTGGGTGGCGATCAGCACTGTGACGCCGACCTGGTTGAAATCCCGGAACAGCGTCATGATTTCCCCTGACAACTGCGGGTCGAGGTTGCCGGTGGGTTCATCAGCCAGCAGGATACGGGGTTTATGGACAACGGCCCGGGCAATGCCCACCCGCTGCTGCTCGCCGCTGGAAAGGGTGATCGGATTGGCACGCTCCCTGTCCAGCAGGCCCACCTTGTCCAGGGCTGCACGCACCCGCCGGGGTATCTCCCCGTGGGGGTGGCCTGACACCTGCAGAGGCAGGGCTACATTGTCATACACGCTGCGATCAAACAGCAGGTGATGGTTCTGGAACACCACGCCGACCCGGCGACGGTAGTAGGGTACCTGGCTGGAGTGCAGGCGGTTGAGGTTCTTGCCATTGATCAGCACCTGGCCCAGGGTGGGCTTTTCCATGCGCATGATCAGCTTGAGCAGGGTGCTTTTGCCAGCCCCGGAATGTCCGGTAAGAAAGGCAAACCCCCCGGGGGGGAGGTGAAAACTAAGATTGGACAATGCCTCATGGCCACCGGGATAGCGTTTGCTGACACCATCAAAACGAATCATGGCAGAGCCCGCAGGTCATCCTGTTCCAGCAGCACCGTCACGAAGTCTTCAGCGTTGAACGGCTGCAGATCTTCCACCCCTTCACCGACACCGATATAGCGCACCGGCACACCAAAGCGTCGGCACAGCGCGAAAATCACCCCGCCTTTGGCCGTGCCGTCGAGCTTGGTCAGGGCGATACCCGTGATACTCATGGCTTCGTGAAACTGCTGCATCTGCACCACGGCGTTCTGTCCGGTGCCGGCATCCAGCACCAGCAACACTTCGTGGGGGGCGGAATCATCAAGTTTGGCCAGCACCCGCTTGATCTTCCTGAGTTCTTCCATAAGGTTGCTTTTGGTGTGCAGCCTGCCCGCTGTATCGGCAATCAGGATATCCACAGCCCGCGCCCGCGCCGATTCCAGTGCGTCGTAAATCACCGAAGCGCTGTCGGCGCCGGTGTGCTGTGAAACCACTGGTACTGCGTTGCGCTCACCCCATACCTCTAGCTGCTCTACTGCAGCGGCGCGGAAGGTGTCTCCCGCAGCCAGCATCACTGTGCGCCCGTCCGCCATATATCGTTTGCCGAGTTTGCCGATAGTAGTGGTTTTGCCGACGCCATTGACGCCCACCACCATCACCACAAATGGTTTTTGGGACTGAATCTCGATGGGCCTTTCACAGGGTTTGAGAATATCCACAAGCACGGCGTGGAGGGACTTGCGCAGTGCGTCGGCATCACCCAGCTCCCTGCGGCGAACTCTCTCGATGAGAGTGTCCATCACTTCAGTGGCCACCTCGATGCCCATGTCTGCGGTAATCAAGCGGGTCTCAAGCTCTTCCAGCAAATTGTCATCAATGGCTTTTTTGCCCAGAAAAACATTGCCAAGCCCTTCGCCGGTGCGGGCGAGGGCGCGGCGAACACGCCCCAGCGACTTGACCTGAGACTCCGAAGAAGCAGTTCTGGCGTTACCTGCCTGCTCGTTAGTTTTGCCGCCGAAAGAAAAGAATTTACGCGCTCTTCCCTGGGAGTCAGTGCTTCCAGTGACGGCCAGAACCTCCTCCTGGCTGACAGTGTCCTGTTGAACTGCACTGTCAATCTGCTCACCTGGAGCAGAGGCGTCAGCCGCTGCTTCGATGCTGGCGGTGTCAGGCAGCGGGTGATCACTTTTTCTCTGGAACCGGGACAAAAACCCCGGCTTTTTGCCAGGCTTGTTCCCGCTCTTTACATCGTCCACTATAAACGCCTTTGATCAGAGGTTTTGAAAGCGGTGTATCCTACCACTTCTACTCAGCGATCCGCAGCCCCGCCCCCAGTTGGAGTCCAGCAAACTGTGAAATCCACCCGCCATAAACCCGCCACCGCTGAGCGCAACCAGCTGAGAATCATTGCCGGCAAATGGCGCAGTCGACGCATTGCCTTTCCCGATGTGGATGGGCTGCGTCCCACCGGCGATCGTATCCGCGAAACGCTCTTTAACTGGCTTGGACCCCGTATCGCCGACAGCCGATGTCTCGACGCCTTTGCCGGCTCGGGTGCGCTGGGTTTCGAGGCTCTCTCCCGGGGGGCGGAAGAGGTGGTCATGATTGAAAACAATCCCGTCGCCTGCCGCCAGCTGGAAGCGTCGAGGCAACTTTTCGGGGCAGCAGGGGCAACCCTGCTGTGTTGTGACACCAACACTTGGCTGGCATCTGCAGCGAATGAGCGGGCATTTGATATTGTTTTTCTCGACCCGCCGTTCAACAGTGACCTGCTAAACCGCACCATCAGTCTCATCACCGGCGGCGATCTGGTCTCTCCGGAGGGGCTGATTTATCTGGAAACAGCGGTCGATACGATGGTGCCAGTACCACAGGGGTGGGCTGTCTGGCGGGAAAAAATCACCGGCGGCGTTCACTGCCGCCTGCTGGCCAGAACCTGAGATATGCCCTCAGATCCCCCTGTCGGCGCAGCTTGATTGAGGGTGAATAACGAATTGTGTAACATCACTCACCCTCAGGAGAGCATCCACCCATGAAAACCGTCGTCTACCCAGGCACCTTTGACCCTATTACCAACGGCCATATTGACTTGGTCGAAAGAGCCTGCAAGCTGTTTGACAGCGTCGTGGTGTCCATTGCCAAAAGCGAAAAAAAGAAGCCGTTGTTCTCCCTGGCTGAACGCATTGAGCTGGCCGGCGCCGCTCTTTCCCATCTTAACAATGTTGAAGTGGTGGGCTTTGACTACCTGCTGGTGAATTTTGCCCGGGATCGTCAGGCCACCGCCATTCTGCGCGGCCTGCGGGCAGTTTCCGACTTTGAGTACGAGTTCCAACTGGCCAACATGAACCGAGCCCTCGCCCAGGAAGCCGAAACCATCTTCCTGACGCCGTCAGAGAAGCTGTCCTACATATCTTCATCCCTGGTGCGGGAAATTGCTTCCCTGGGGGGAAACATTTCTCCCTTTGTTCCTCCCGCAGTAGCCAGTGCGCTGCGCAATAAATTCGCCCATTAAATCCTCAGCGCTGGCAGTGGCTGCAATAAACCGTTGACCGCTGTCCGAGACGGATTTCCTTCAAAGCGCGTCCGCAGCCGTAACAGGGCTGGCCACCGCGACCATATACCTTGAGGGACTGACTGAAATAACCCGGCTTGCCATCGCCCCCAACGAAATCCCGCAGCGTTGTGCCACCCTGAGCAATGGCCCCGTCCAGCACCCGGCGAATAGTATTGTGAAGATTTTCGTAGCGGGGCAGTGATATGCGTCCAGCTTGGCGCAAGGGGTGAATGCCCGCCAGATGCAACGCTTCATTGGCGTAGATGTTGCCAACGCCAACCACCACCTTGCTGTCCATGACAAAACTTTTTATCGGCACTGTTTTGGTGCGAGAACGCTTCCACAGATAAGTAGCAGTAAACTCGCTTTCGAGAGGTTCCGGACCCTGGGAGCGCAACAGAAAATGTTGAACGGGTTCCCCTTCATGCCACAACCACAGCCCGAACCGGCGCGGATCGGTGTAACGCAGGGTCAGCCCGGACGACAATACCAAATCAACATGATCGTGGATTTCGGGTGCTGTGCCGGAATCCACGACCCGCAAACTGCCAGACATCCCCAGATGAATCAGCAAATGGCCACCTGCGATCCCCAGCAGCAGGTATTTGCCGCGGCGGGTGATGGTGTCAACCCTTCCCCCCACAAGTCGCTGGGGAAGATCACTATCAACGGGATAGCGAAGCCGGGGATTGCGAATCGCCATGGCTGTCACAAAACGTCCCAGGACATGGGGCAGAATGCCCCGCAAGGTGGTTTCCACTTCGGGGAGCTCGGGCACGCAGGCTTCTCTTAATGCTGAATTGACGGCATACTAGCCCGGGTATAATCTGGTGGCAATTCCGTACTCATGCGCAACGGATGCTATGATGAAACTATGTGCAAGCGTTGGCCAAACAGGTATGATTGCCCGCTTTCTCAATTACAGGGGTAGGATTTATGGCCTTAGGAAAACGCCGGGCCCAACAGGAAGAGTCAGAAATCGATTTGACACCCATGCTGGACGTCGTGTTCATCATGCTGATCTTTTTCATTGTGACAGCTTCTTTCGTCAAAGAGTCCGGCATTGATGTTAGTCGTCCACCGGTCACAGACCAGCCGCCGCCGGATCAGGAGAACAAGAATATTGTTTTCCAGGTGACCGAAGCGGGAGATATCATGCTTGAGGGGCGACGTATTGATGTACGCTCAGTGCGGGCAAACGTTGAACGGCTCTATGCGGAAAATCCCCAGGCAAAAGTGATCATCAACGCTGAACCCAAGGCAAAAACAGAGATTTTTGTCGAAATTTCCGACCAGGCTCGCGAAGCGGGTATTTACGACATATCCCTGTCCACCAAGAAGCGCTGAGTTCAAGTATCGCTAGCACAAACAAAGACACACAAAAAAGCCCGGTCTGCTAGCCGGGCTTTTTTGTGTGTCTTTGGTGTTTGTCAGTGCCGAGGCAAGCCTTACTTGATTTTGGCTTCCTTGTAGAGAACATGCTGACGCACCACAGGATCATACTTCTTCAGCTCGAGTTTTTCGGGCTTGGTACGCTTGTTCTTGTCGGTGGTGTAGTAGTGCCCAGTGCCAGCACTGGAAACGAGCTTGATTTTGTCTCTGTTCGATTTAGCCATGATTCAGTTCTCCTCAGACCTTTTCGCCGCGGCTGCGGATATCTGCCAGCACTTTTTCAATACCGTGCTTGTCAATGGTGCGCATGCCCTTGCAGGAAACCCGCAGCTTGACGAAACGCTTCTCGGACTCCACCCAGAAGCGGTGGGTGTGCAGGTTGGGAACAAAGCGCCGACGGGTTTTGTTCATTGCGTGGGAAACATTGTTTCCGGTCATCGGCTTTTTGCCGGTAACCTGACATACTCTGGACATGGTATTGCCTCTACAAGCCTGTTTGGCCAACTTGCGTCGACCGATTTACCCTGCCAAATCTCGGCATGGACACGAATACTCGCGGGGGGTCCCGCAGGGAGGCGCGTTTTATACCAGAGCGCAGCGCCGAAATCAAATTCTGTCGCAAAAAAGTTCTCACAGCATGCCCCGTTCCGCCATGGAGACACAGCAACCCGCACCCACCACGATATGGTCAAGAACCCTGACATCCACCAGTTGCAAGGCGCTTTTCAGGCGCTCGGTGATGGCGGCGTCATCGCGGCTGGGTTCGGCAATCCCTGACGGGTGGTTATGGGCGAAAATCAGCGCCGCAGCATTGTAATGAAGGGCTCGCCGCACCACCTCACGGGGATAGACGCTGGCACCATCAATGGTGCCAAAAAACATTTCCTCGCTGGCGACAAGCCGGTGCTGGCTGTCGAGGAACAGGGCAAGGAACACTTCCTGGCAGCGGCTGGCGAGGATTGACTGTACATAGCTCATTACGGCAGCGGGCTGGGTAAATACATGTTCCCGCTCCAGCTGCTCACCGATATGGCGGCGGGCAAGCTCCATCACCGCTTGAAGCTGGGCATACTTGGCGGAGCCAAGGCCGCGGGATGCGCAGAACGTCTGCAAATCCGCAGACAGGAGATTACTTAACCCGCCAAAGCGGTTGATCAGCTGGCGGGCCAGATCCACCGCCGACAACCCCTGAATCCCTGTGCGCAAAAAAATTGCCAGCAGTTCGGCGTCTGACAGCGCCTGAGGCCCTTTGCACAAAAGTTTTTCCCTGGGGCGTTCGCCTTCCGGCCAGTCTTTGATTGCCATGATTTCAGATGCTCCAACAGTCCCTTGTCAGCCCCTTGTTCGTCCATAGCCTTCGAAAAAATCGGGGGCGATGTTATCTTAGCCTCCTTTGACACTTCTATGCAGGCAATTTATGGGTTCTCTGGTCAACAAACGCATCCTGCTGGGGGTTACCGGCGGCATCGCAGCCTATAAAAGTGCCGACTTGGTGCGTCGCTTGCAGGATGCGGGCGCCACCGTGCGGGTTGCCATGACACCGGCTGCCATGGAGTTCATCACTCCGCTGACCCTGCAGGCACTCTCTGGCAACCCGGTTCACACCGACCTGCTGGATACCGGTGCGGAAGCCGCCATGGGGCATATCGAACTGGCACGCTGGGCGGATCTCCTGGTCGTGGCGCCAGCTACAGCGGACTTTATGGCCAAACTTGTGGCAGGTGAAGCGGACAACCTGCTGCTTGCCGTCTGCCTGGCGACGGCGGCGCCCATCGCACTGGCCCCTGCCATGAACCAGGGCATGTGGCGCAAGGCCAGCACCATGGACAATGTGCAATGCCTCCGTACGCGGGGATTTTTCATGCTTGGACCAGAGGACGGCAGCCAGGCCTGCGGGGATATCGGCCCTGGTCGCATGCTCGAACCCCTGGCCATCGTCGACGCTCTCGAACCTCTCTTCAACAGAGGGCTTCTCACCGGCAAAAAGGTGGTGATTACCGCTGGGCCGACCCGGGAAGCCATTGATCCGGTACGTTACATCTCGAATCACAGCTCTGGCAAAATGGGCTACGCTCTGGCTGTGGCGGCTGTCGAGGCTGGCGCCGATACCTGGCTAATTTCAGGCCCAACCCATTTGCCGGTGCCGGAACGGGTGACACTGATCAATGTGACCTCTGCTCAGGAAATGCTTGATGCAACACTGGAGGCGGTCACTGGCTGTCATCTATTCATCGGCTCTGCGGCCGTGGCTGACTACCGCCCGCGGCACTATATGGATCAGAAAATCAAAAAAGATGCATCCTCGATGACCCTGGAGTTGGAAAAAAATCCGGATATTATTGCCGCCATCGCCAAGCTGCCGCAGCGACCACTGACTGTGGGGTTTGCCGCTGAAACCCGTGATGTGGTGGCCCATGCCAATAAAAAGCTCAATGCCAAAAATCTTGATGCGGTGATCGCCAACGATGTCTCGCGCACGGATATCGGCTTTAACAGTGACAATAACCAGGTCTTCCTGGTGGACGCCGCAGGCAGCGAAGAATTGCCATTGATGGGAAAAAGCCAGCTGGCGCGCTTGCTGATAACAAGACTTGCAGGAAAGCTCTGAATGGCATCATATGACGCGCGCGACATGGTGCAGCACGGTCATTGCCAGTCATGAACAGGATCGGTTCATTGAAGAAGCCATTTTTTTCAGGCAAGCCCCATCTCCCCCGCTGGTGCCTGGGAGCCATAGCCTTGATTGTGCTGGTGGCTGTCGCTGCGCCACCACGACTACACCGGTTGCTGATAGAAATCCCCTACCAGAACACCATCAAAAGTAATCTGGACAGCAGGGCATCCCTCTACGCTAAAGTGGTCAATGAGTACATGTCAGCCCATATCCAGCGTGTGGATGCTCTGTCAAACTCTGCGGCAACCCGTGCGGTTCTCAATGCTCCCCCTGAACACAGGCAGGCAGCAAAGGAGCTGTGGCTTGCGGAGGCGAGGGCTGTATTGACGGATACACGGGAGATATTTTTGCTCGATAGCCGGGAAAAAGTGTTCCCTCTCAAGGGCAACTATCTGGCAGAGATGCTGTTCGAGGCGGCTATGGATGGTAAGACCCCCCCCCCGAAAGCCGCCATGATCAGTGACTGGGCAATTTACATTGTCCGCCCCGTGGTGGATGCCGGGCAGGTGGCAGGCGTAGTGGTTGTGGAAACCACGCTGCACTCGCTGCGGCAACGGCTCCTCCTGGCGTCGGATGGACTCGACCACTTAATCCTGACACAGCAGGTTGATCGCAATAAAAAAGGCTCTGTTATCAGCCTCGGAGCTGAATCGCCCGCATCTGGCGGTACGTCCATGGGGACCATCATCCCCGATTGGCAGATCAATCTGAACAGCACCCCCGCCCTGATTGCCACAATCCACCGCCCTCAGCTGTCCTACAGGTTGATCATCTCCCTGCTGTGGGGGTCTGCCTTGCTGCTTGTCATTATCCTCATCAGATACAACCTGACCTTCATTACTGAGACCGTAGAGGTGCGCAGATCCAGCTTCGATCCGCGAGATGACCTCTTCACCGAGCACTACATTAAAGAAGCCACCAGTTTTCTCGAGCCCATTCCCAACACGGCTTTCGCTGGCAAGGCATTAAAGTCCCAGGTCTCCACTCCTGATAGGGAATTTCCCGCTCGGGTGTTTCGCGACTACGATATTCGCGGTGCTGCAGAGACGGAAATATCGCCGCATTTCGCGATAACGCTGGGGAAAGTTTTGGGGTCCATGGCCCTCGAAGCCGGGGAAGATACACTGGCCCTGGCCAGCGATGGGCGCCTCTCAAGCCCCATTTTGCTGGAAGCCCTGTGCAATGGGGTGCTGTCATCAGGTTGCGACGTTATCAATATAGGCGTTGTGCCCACCCCTCTGCTGAACTTCGCCCTGCAGTCGCTGGCGGAAACCCGCTCGGGGATTGTGGTCACTGCCAGCCATAATCCGGCGGGGGATAACGGCTTCAAGATCATCTTCAACAACCATGTGGTCAGCAGCGCTGAACTCGTTCAGCTGCATACCCGCATGGAAGATAAAATCTGGCTCAGCGGTGAAGGCCACCAGGAGCGAAAGACCGTGGTGGAGGGCTACATTGATGCCATCGTCAAGGACATTCTGCCTCCAACCGGGCTGAAGGTAGTGCTCGATTGCGCCAATGGGGCCGCAAGTCTGGTGGCGCCGCAGTTGCTGCGCCGTCTCGGCTGTGAGGTGGTGGAGCTGTATTGCAATCTCGACGGCCATTTCCCCAACCATGCGCCGGACCCGACTGTTATAGCCAATCTTGACGATCTCATCGCCACCGTCAGCGCTGAACGGGCTGATATGGGCATCGCCTTTGATGGCGATGGCGACCGCCTGATGGCCGTCACCGGCACCGGGCGGATTGTCTGGCCCGATGAAATATTGATGATCTTTGTCCGCGATGTGCTCACCAGATCACCCGGGGCTGATGTGGTGTTCGATGTCAAATGCAGCCGGCGCCTTCACAACCTGGTTATCAGCCATGGCGGTCGCCCGGTGATGTGGAAAACCGGCCATGCCCATATGCGCAACAAGATGGCTGAAAGCGGGGCTCCTGTGGGGGGTGAGTTCAGTGGTCACCTGTTCTTTAATGATCGCTGGTTTGGTTTTGATGACGGCATTTATGCAACGGCAAGGCTGCTGGAGATCATCGCCCTCAGGGAACAGACCCTGGAGGACATCGTCGCTGCCTTTCCGGTGACCGCTGCCACGCCGGAAATCCGGATTGAGGTCAGGGATGAAGAAAAATTCACCTACGTGGAAGCCCTGCGTCTGGCGGGAAATTTTGCCGACGGCACCCTCATTACCATCGACGGGGTTAGGGTAGAATACCGCGACGGCTGGGGTCTGATCCGTGCATCGAACACATCCCCTGCCCTGACCTTGCGCTTTGAAGCTGACACCGAAGCGGCCCTGCAACGGATACAGGGCATCTTCAGGGAACAGCTTCTGAAACTGGACAAAGACCTGCTACTGACCTTTTGATCACCCTGCGGAGAGCCTTCCCCACCATGTCCCTGTCACCCATCAACGCTGTTGACACCGCCCGCATCCTCACCGAAGCACTGCCCTATATCCAGCGCTTCACCGGCAAAACCATTGTTGTCAAATTCGGTGGCAACGCCATGGAAGGTGCAGAACTGAAAAAGAGTTTTGCCAGGGACATTGTCCTGATGAAGCTGGTGGGCATGAACCCTGTGGTGGTTCACGGTGGCGGGCCACAGATCGGCGAACTGCTCAAGGCCCTCAATATCGAATCCGAGTTTATTGACGGCATGCGAGTCACCGACAGCAAGACCATGGATGTGGTGGAAATGGTGCTCGGGGCGTCGGTCAACAAGGAAATCGTCACCATGATCAACCATGCCGGCGGCAAGGCCATTGGCATCACCGGCAAGGACGGACAGCTGATCATGGCAAGGAAGATCCGGGTGACCCGCAAAACCCCGGGATTGGACGAGCCGGAAATCATCGACATGGGACACGTTGGCGAGGTTGATCACATCAATGTCGATGTGATCAACATGCTGGTGAACAGTCACTTCATTCCGGTGATTGCTCCCATTGGCGTCGACGGAGAGGGCAATTCCTACAATATCAATGCCGATCTGGTGGCGGGCAAGATCGCTGAATACCTGCGGGCAGAAAAACTCATGCTGCTCACCAATGTGGCGGGCCTGCAGGACAAGAGCGGAACAGTGCTCACGGGCCTGTCCACCGCAGAAGTGGATCGCCTGATTGCCGACGGCACCATTTACGGAGGCATGCTGCCAAAGATCAGCTGTGCCCTGGATGCCGTCAATGCAGGAGTGCAAAGCGCCCATATTATCGATGGCCGGGTGAATCATGCGGTATTACTGGAGATATTTACCGATGAAGGGGTTGGCACCCTGATTACCAATCAGACCCGAGATGGCTCGTAGAGGGCTGCTGCCCATTGACTGACAGGCTTGGCCATATTCGGGCCGTCACCATTGCGGAAATGGAACCGGGCCAGAAGGGAGAAAGCCCGGAATAAAGCACAAGAAACGCAGCGCCAGAAATTCAATGGTTTGATGTGGCTGTGTCGTCAACGGCAGGAATATTTGTCGGCTTTTTGCTGCCAAGCGCAGCGTCAGCGCGTTCACCCAATGCGGTGACGCCCTTCAGCTCCACCAGCCTTCTTGCGTAATAGTCGTACTTCTCGATCAGTTCCTGGTGTTGCTGATGGCGCTCCGCCAGCAATGCCTTTGTGTTCCTCTCCTGCTCGCGAAGATCCACCAGAATCGCTTCAATGGCTTCAGGCGGGGCCGTACCACTGGCCTGGTAGCTGGCCGCCTGCTTGCGCAAGGTTCTGCGCCGTTCCTGGAACTCAGCAAGGTTGGCCTTGAGTATGTCCAGTTCGCGACTGAGGAGTTTCACCCGACGATCCTTGGCATTTTCCACATCCTGCACCGTACTGTAACTGCGCATAATAAACTTGTCCTCGCGCTTTTGTTGCAAAAGCAGCTGGTGCTGATCAGGGGAGGCGTGATCGGAAGCTGGAGGGACGGTTTCAATGACCCGCCCCTGGGGCGTGATGATTTCATAACCCCCTGCAGCAAATGCCGGAGGAATGGAAAAGTCTATCACCACAACATTCTCGGCATTGCGATAGCGGTAGAGAGTCTCGGCAGCATAGCTCTTGGCAACACAGAGCGTAGCAAGCAACAGGTACAACAACCTTTTTGACCCAACAGCCATCTCAGACTCCGTAGCGGGATCGATAGTCCCGAATGGCTGCCACAGTGTCCTTGTGTCCAGCCCTTTCATCCAGGTAGGCGATGATGTGGTCGATGGAAATAATGCAGGTCACCGGAATGCCAAAATCCTGCTCCACTTCCTGTATGGCGGAAAGTTCGTGGCGACCACGTTCGCGGCGGTCCAGACCGATCACAACACCTGCAGCTATGGCGCCTTCCCTTTCAATAATGGTCATCACTTCACGAATGGCGGTTCCAGCGGTAATAACATCATCCACGATAAGAACCCGCCCGGCCAGGGGTGCTCCTACCAGAGCGCCCCCCTCGCCGTGGTGTTTGGCTTCCTTGCGATTGAAACAGTATGGCACATTCATTCCATGATGATCCGCCAGGGCGATGGCGGTGGCAGCAACCAGAGGAATACCCTTGTAGGCAGGACCAAACAGCATGTCGAACTGGATCCCCGAGCGCACAATGGCGGCCGCATAACAGCGCCCTAAAATGGCCAGCGCTGCGCCGTTGCTGAACAACCCTGCATTAAAAAAATACGGGCTCTCGCGGCCGGACTTGAGAGTGAAGTTGCCAAATTTGAGGGCGTTCTCGCCAAGGGCAAGATCGAGGAAATGCTGCTGATATTCGTCCATTAAACCTACCAATCGGGATAATAAAACAAGGTTTCTTTTTTTATGTCCAGAGTGTCGGTTATCATACACGCTACCAACCTAGGGGCGAACATGAGAATCATCAGTCTTTCTGTCGACGGGATCTACCAGGCATCCCATCACGGTCTTTATGACTGGCTTGCCAGTCAGGATGCAGATGTCATCTGCCTGCAGGATTTGCGCGCCCAGGAACCTGAAATCGCCGACCGCGATGAATTCATGCTGGATGGCTATTTCTCCTATTTTTTCGACTCCCCCAAGCCCCATACCAACGGTGTCGCAATTTATACCCGCCAGGCTCCCAAGGCCATAGTTTTCGGTTTCGGCCTGCCCTGCGGCCTCGATATGGATGGCCGATACCTGCAGGCGGATTTTGACAATATCAGCATTGGCTCACTGCTTGCGCCCAGCGGAACTACCGGAGAGCAGGACCAGGTCCGCAAGGACCAGTTTTTCCAGGAGCTCGAAGCCCACCTCGAGAAGATAACCCGCAAGAAACGCCGCTATATCATTTGTGGCAACTGGCAGCTGGCCCATACCCAGAACGATGTCCACAACCCGGAAAACCATCTGGGGGAATCCGGTTATCTTCCCCATGAACGTCAGTGGCTTGACCGGCTTTACCGTGAAGGCGGCTACGCCGACGCGTTCCGGCGCGGCAATACCGATAACGACGAATTCAGTTGGTGGCCCGCTGGCGTGATGGAGCGTGGTGACGGCTGGCGCACCGACCTTCAGGTGGTATCAAAGGACCTGGCCAGGACTGTTGAATACTCCATCATCTACAAGGCCAATTCCTTTTCAAGCCATGCCCCGGTGATCGTGGATTACGATATCGAAACCCTCTGATTCCATTGCTCTGGCGAATTCAGCACAAAAAAACCCCGCACAGCGGGGTTTTTTTGTGCGCGGCTGCTTACTTGCGCGGCTGAGCCAGCGCCATCTTCTGCACTTTCACCAGATCGGCAATACCGCGCTTTGCCAGCCCCAGCATGGCACTGAACTCCTCTTCAGAGAACGGCGCAGCTTCGGCGGTACCCTGCACCTCGATAAAGCCGCCGTTGCTGTTCATAACCACATTCATATCGGTTTCGGCGTTGGAATCCTCGTCGTAATCCAGATCCAGCACCGGCACGCCCTTGTATATGCCCACCGACACCGACGCCACCATATACAGCAGCGGATCAGACTTGAAGGGTCTTTTGGCGCCAATGGCCTGCAGGGCATCCGCCAGGGCAACACAGGCGCCGGTGATGGAGGCGGTGCGGGTGCCGCCATCCGCCTGGATCACATCACAATCGACGGTGATGGTGTTTTCCCCCAGCAGGGAGAGATCGATAGCCGAGCGCAGGGAGCGGCCTATCAGGCGCTGAATCTCCAGCGTCCTGCCCCCCTGCTTGCCCCGCGACGCCTCGCGCTGCATGCGCTCGCCGGTGGAGCGCGGCAGCATGCCGTATTCTGCCGTAATCCAGCCCTCCCCCTTGCCACGTAAAAAGCGCGGTACCGAGCTTTCGATACTGGCAGTGCAGATCACCTTGGTATCGCCAAACTCCACCAGCACTGAACCTTCGGCGTGCTTGGTGTAGTTGCGGGTAATGCGAACGGGGCGAAGCTGTTCAGGGCGGCGGCCACTGGGTCGGGTCATCATGGTGTCCTTGACTGGTTCTGAGAGTTTCAATGGGGCGCCATTGTACCCAATTACAGCTGCCAGGGTGGCGAACCCCTCTGGTAAGATGCAGCCCTATCCATCTATTCGATGACAGTGACACTATGCCCAACAGCATGACCGCCTATGCCCGCGCCGCCCTACAGGGCGAATGGGGTTCCCTTGTGTGGGAGCTCCGCTCCGTCAACCACCGCTACCTGGAAGCGGGTTTCCGCCTGCCGGAAACCCTGCGGGACACAGAAATGCCCCTGCGGGAAAAGGCCCGCCAGGCCCTCAGCCGCGGCAAGATCGACTGCACCCTGCAGCTCAATCTCAACCGCGACACCCAGGGCATGGCCGTCAACCTTGCCAAAGCCCAAGGCTATATTGATGCCGCTGCCACGGTTGCCCGGCTGATGGACAGTCCCGCTCCCGCCTCACCCCTGGATATTCTCAGGCAACCCGGCGTACTGGAAGAGGGGGAAATTGATGCGGAGCGACTCAAGGCGGACACTCTGGCCCTCTTTGATCAGGCTCTTCAACAACTCAATGCGAACCGTGCCCTGGAAGGAGCCAAGCTGGCGGATTTTATCCGCCAGCGCCTGACCACAGTAAAAGCTGAAACAGAGAAGGTGCGCGCTCGCCTGCCGGAGATTCTCGCCGCCCAGCGCCAACGCCTGGTGGACAGGCTCAGCGAGCTGCAACTGACCGTGGACAGCGAGCGTCTCGAACAGGAAATTGTCTTTATCACCCAGAAAGCTGATGTGGATGAAGAACTTGACCGCCTCGATGCACACCTCACGGAAATCACCCGGGTGCTCAACACAAAGGGCGCCATCGGACGCCAGCTGGATTTCCTGATGCAGGAACTCAACCGCGAGGCCAACACCCTGTCATCCAAATCCATCGCCACTGACACCACCCAGTCAGCGGTGGAGCTCAAGGTGCTGATCGAGCAGATGAGGGAGCAGATCCAGAATATTGAATAGCTGCTCGGACCCCGAATCCTTTTGGAACCCCAAGCCAAAACTCTGTAAATCAAAAAACCCGACACGAAGCCGGGTTTTTTGCAGCGCATACATCAGTACTGTTTCTGCTCTGATCACCCCATCAGGAAGGCATCCACTTCGCGCGCCGCGCGGCGGCCTTCGTCGATTGCCCACACCACCAGGGACTGGCCGCGACGGCAGTCACCCGCCGCAAACACGCCGGGAACATTGGTGTTGAACTTGTCGTAGGCAGCCTTGTAGTTGGAGCGCTCATCGGTCTCCACGCCCAGTGCGGCGTTGACGTACTGTTCAGGGCCAAGAAAGCCCATGGACAACAGCACCAGGTCCGCTTCCCACAGGCGCTCGGAGCCGGGCACTTCAGTCATGGACATGCGCCCGCCTTCGTTTTTCCACTCCACGTCAACGGTTTTGATGCCTTTCACATTGCCGTTGCCATCGTCGATAAAGCCCTTGCTCAGCAGGCAGTATTCGCGCGGGTCCTTGCCGAACCTGTGAGCCGATTCAGTGTGACCGTAATCAACGCGGAAAATACGCGGCCAGGTGGGCCAGGGGTTGTCGCTGGCGCGATCTTCGGGGGGTTGCGGCATCAGCTCGAAGTTCACCACGTTTTTGGCGCCGTGGCGGATGGAGGTGCCGATACAGTCGGTACCGGTGTCACCGCCGCCGATGACGATGACGTTCTTGCCCTTGGCGGAGATATAGTTGCCATCGGCGAGGTTGGAATCCAGCAGGCTTTTGGTATTGGCGCGCAGGAAGTCCATCGCCAGATGGATACCCTTGAGCTGGCGGTTTTCGATGGGCAGGTCGCGGCCATTGGTGGCGCCAGTACAGAGTACGACAGCGTCGTTGGTGGCGCGCAGATCCTCGACACTCACCGCGTTGTCACCAGTGCCACCCACGTCGGCACTGGTGACAAAGTTGACACCTTCAGCGGCCAGCAGATCGACACGGCGCTGCACCACATCCTTGCCCAGTTTCATGTTGGGAATGCCGTACATCAGCAGGCCGCCGATGCGGTCGGCGCGCTCGTACACAGTAACACTGTGACCGGCCTGGTTGAGTTGCGCGGCGGCGGCCAGGCCCGAGGGGCCGGAACCGATCACTGCCACTTTTTTGCCGGTGCGCAGAGTGGGGGGGCGCGGCACCACCCACCCTTCGGCAAAGCCGCGATCAATGATGGCGTACTCGATGTTCTTGATGGTCACCGGCTTGTCGACGCTGCCCAGCACACAGGAGCCTTCGCAGGGCGCCGGACACACACGGCCGGTGAACTCAGGGAAATTGTTGGTCTGGTGCAGGCGATCGAGGGCTTCGCGCCAGCGGTTGTTGTAGATCAGGTCATTCCACTCGGGGATGCGGTTGGCCACCGGGCAACCGTCGCCAGACTGGCAAAACGGAATGCCGCAGTCCATGCAGCGAGCGGCCTGGGTGGTGAGACGTGCATCTTCTACGGGGGTATAGAGTTCCGCGTAGTCGAGAAGACGCAAGTCGACATCGCGATAGCTGGCCGCTTCGCGGGCAAATTCTTTAAATCCGGTTGGTTTACCCATAACTTTCTACTAGCTCCAAATCGTTACACGGCAAGCGCGACGGCTTCGTCGGCTTCGTCGGTGGCTTGTTGCACCTTGGCCATACGCTCCAGGAGCACCCGTTTGTAATCGGTGGGCATAACCTTGACGAATTGGCCGAGGTAGCTGCCCCAATCGGCCAGTACGCGCTGGGCCACGGTAGAGCCGGTGAAAAGGGCGTGCTTTTCGATCAATTCTTTCAGCTCCGCGATGTCCTCATCGGCCTCTACAGCCTCCAGTTCCACCATATCGGTATTGCAGCGGCGGCTGAAATCGCCCTGGACGTCGAGCACATAGGCCACGCCACCGCTCATGCCGGCGGCAAAGTTACGGCCTGTGCCACCGAGAACGACGACGCGACCGCCGGTCATATATTCGCAACCGTGATCGCCGATACCCTCAACCACGGCGCTGGCGCCTGAGTTGCGCACGCAGAAGCGTTCAGCGGCAATGCCCCGGAAGAAGGCTTCACCACTGGTGGCACCGTACATCACCACGTTGCCGATAAGGATATTGTCCTCGGCAGCGAAGGTGCTGGTCTTGGGCGGATAAATGACGATACGGCCACCGGACAGCCCCTTGCCAATAAAGTCATTGGCGTCGCCTTCCACTTCGATGGTGACACCGTGAGCCAGGAACGCACCCAGGCTCTGCCCGGCGGAGCCGTTGAGCTTGATATGAACGGTGTCGGCAGGCAGGCCCTGGGGGCCGTATTTTTTGGCGATCTCGTGGGACAGCATGGTGCCAACCACGCGATTGATGTTGACCACGGGCAGTTCGATACTGACTTTCTCCGCGTTGTCGATGGCGGGTTGCGCCAGACGGATAATTTCGTTGTCGAGCGCCAGTTCCAACAGATGATCCTGGCTGATGGTCTGGTAGGTGCCCACATCCGGGGTAGCCTTTTTCGCCGGGGTCAGGATGCGTGACAGATCAATGCCGCTGGCCTTCCAGTGGTTGACGGCGGCGTCCACTTCGAGCATGTCGCTGCGGCCAACCATCTCGCTGATGGTGCGAAAGCCCAGTTCCGCCATGATTTCCCGCAGGTCTTCCGCCAGCATAAACAGGTAGTTGACCACGTTCTCCGGTTTGCCCTTGAATTTCTTGCGCAGCTCGGGATCCTGGGTGGCCACACCCACGGGGCATGTGTTCAAGTGGCATTTGCGCATCATGATACAACCGAGGGTTACCAGGGGTGCGGTGGCAAAACCGAACTCCTCGGCACCCAGCAGCGCGGCGATGGCCACGTCGCGGCCAGTCTTGAGCTGGCCGTCCGTCTGCAACACCACGCGGGAGCGCAGATTGTTCATCACCAGGGTCTGGTGGGCCTCGGTGAGGCCCAGCTCCCAGGGCAGGCCCGCGTGCTTGATGGAGGTCAGTGGCGAGGCGCCGGTGCCACCGTCGTGACCGGCGATAACGATATGGTCCGCCTTCGCCTTGGTTACACCCGCAGCCACCGTGCCCACGCCCATTTCTGCCACCAGCTTGACGCTGATGCGGGCGTGCCTGTTGGCATTTTTGAGGTCGTGAATCAGCTGTGCCATGTCCTCGATGGAGTAGATATCGTGGTGCGGCGGCGGGCTGATCAGGCCTACACCCGGCGTGGAATGGCGCAGAAAGGCGATGTAGTCATCCACCTTGCCGCCGGGCAGCTCACCGCCCTCACCGGGCTTGGCGCCCTGGGAAATCTTGATCTGGATTTCATCGGCGTTGGCCAGGTAGTGGGCGGTGACACCAAAGCGACCGGAGGCCACCTGCTTGATGGCAGAGCGCTTGGAATCGCCGTTCGCCAGGGGCACAAAGCGCTTCGCGTCTTCGCCGCCCTCACCGGTGTTGGACTTGCCGCCGATGCGGTTCATGGCCAGCGCCAGGGACTCGTGGGCCTCCGGCGAAATGGAGCCAAAGCTCATGGCGCCGGTGCAGAAGCGCTTGACGATCTCCTTGGCGGATTCCACTTCGTCGAGCGGGACCGGACCGCCGTTGGCGCCCGTCCTGAAGCTCATCAGACCGCGCAGGGTGCAGCCACGGGTGGCCTCTTCGTTGGAGGCTTTGGCGAAACGCTTGTAGGCGTCGATGTTGTTGGTGCTGGAAGCCACTTGCAAAGCCGAAATGGTGTTCGGGTTCCACATGTGCTTGTCGCCGTTGGCGCGCCAGTGAACATCGCCAGGGTTTGGCAGCACGTGCAGCGGGATGGCGTTGCGGCCATAGCCCAGGTCGTGACGGCGCAGGGCCTCCTCGGCGAGCACTTCAAAGCCCACGCCCTGAACACGGCTGGGGGTACCCACAAAGCAGCCCTTGATCACCTCATCGGCGATACCCACAGCCTCAAAGATTTGCGCACCCTTGTAGGATTGCGCGGTGGAGATGCCCATTTTGGCCATCACCTTGAGGATGCCCTTGGCCACGGCCTTGCGGTAGGCATAGACGATTTTGTCGTCGCTGTCGAGACTGGCATCGGGCAGCAGGCCATCGCGGCGCGCCTGCCACAGCGCTTCAAAGGCCAGATAGGGATTGATGGCATCGACACCGTAGCCCATCAGCATGCACAGGTGGTGCACTTCGCGGGCCTCGCCGGTTTCCAGCACGATGCCGATGCGGGTGCGCTCCTCGCTCTTCACCAGGTGATGGTGAACGGCGCCGCAAGCCAGCAGGGCACTCACCGGCACACGCTCGGGACCGATGTTGCGGTCGGACAGGATGATCAGGCTGTTGCCATCTTTGATGGCCTCGGCAGCTTCATCCCGCAGGCGTTGCAGCGCCGCCTTGAGGCCGAGCTTGCCCTCGGCTTTGGGGTAGGTGATATCGAGCACCCTTGAAGTCCAGCCCCGGTGATTGATGTGGCGCAACGCCGCCATTTCCTCATTGGAGAGGATGGGGTGCGGGATGTGCAGGCGATGGGCGTTTTCCGCCGTGCTGTTGAGCAGGTTGCCCTCTGGACCGATGTAACACTCCAGGGACATCACCACTTCTTCGCGGATCGAATCGATGGCCGGGTTGGTGACCTGCGCGAACAACTGTTTGAAGTAGTCGTAGATCATGCGCGGGTTGTCGGACAAACACGCCAGGGCACTGTCGTTGCCCATGGAGTAGACCGGGTCGCGCATTTCCCGCACCAGCGGCAGCAGCATGAACTGCATGGTCTCGGCGGTGTAGCCAAAGGCGCGCATGCGCGCCAGCAGGGATTGCGGCTCAAAGCCGTGGGGCTCGTTCTCGGTATGCAGGTCGGCGAATTCGATTTTCTGCTCGGTCAACCACTCGCCGAAAGGGCGGGAGTTGGCGAAGGCACCTTTCAACTCATCGTCACCCACCAGGCGCCCCTGCTCGAAGTCGAGCAGGAACATTTTGCCCGGTTGCAGGCGCCCCTTGGCCTTGACGTTTTTGGGGTCGATCGGCACTACGCCCACTTCAGAGGCCATGATGACCTTGTCGTCATGGGTGATGTAGTAGCGGCTGGGGCGCAGACCGTTGCGGTCGAGCACGGCGCCTATGTAGTGGCCGTCGGTAAAGGCGATGGACGCCGGGCCATCCCAGGGTTCCATGATGGTGGAGTTGTACTCGTAGAAGGCGCGCTTCTCGGCTGACATTTCGTCGTCGTTCTGCCACGCCTCGGGAATCATCAGCATGATGGCTTCCTGGAGGGTGCGGCCATTCATCAGCATGAATTCGAGCACATTGTCGAAGCTGCCGGAATCGGAGCAGTCGGGTTCGACAACGGGGAACAGCTTGCCCAGTTCGTCGCCAAAGAGCTCGCTCTTGACCACGCCTTCGCGAGCGTGCATCCAGTTGATATTGCCCTGGCGGGTGTTGATTTCGCCATTGTGGCTCATAAAGCGGCACGGCTGGGCGCGATCCCAGGAGGGAAAGGTGTTGGTGGAGAAGCGCGAATGGATCATCGCCAGATGCGATTCATAGTGCGGATTGGCGAGATCGGGGTAAAACGGTACCAGCTGCGCCGGGGTCAACATACCCTTATAGACGATCACCTTGGAGGACAGGGTATTGATGTAGAAATGGTGCGCCTGTGGGTGCGAAGACTGATAGCGCAAGGCGCGGGTAGCGACCTTGCGGATGATATAGAGCTGGCGCTCAAAGGCTTCTGCATGGATTCCATCGGCGGCGGCAATGAACAGCTGCTCGATATAGGGCATGGAGGCCAGGGCAGCGGGCCCCACGTCGGCCTTGGCGGCATCCACGGGCAAATCGCGCCAGCCGATCAGTGTCTGACCCTGGGCGGAGATGATCTGGTTGATGCCGGCCTTGCAGCGCTCGCGCTCGCCCATGTCGGGGGGCAGGAAGACGTTGCCCACCGCATAGCGACCCTTGGCGGGCAGCTCCACGCCAAACTCAGAGTTGACCACCTCGACGAAAAACTTGTGGGGTAGTGCGGTGAGGATGCCGCAGCCGTCGCCGGTATTGGCTTCGCAGCCACAGCCGCCACGGTGGTCCATCATGCGCAGGGCGTGGTCCGCCTCGACGACAATGCTGTGACTGGGTCGGCCTTTCATGTCGGCCACAAAGCCGACACCGCAGCTTTCTTTCTCATTGGCGGGGTCATACAGACCATAGGCCTGCGGCAGTCCCCGCGCGGTATCGATGTCAGATGTGGCCATAGAATTCTCCAATTTCTAGCTGATGTTGCTGTCTCGCAAACCTCCACGGGCAACTTGCAAGGCCTGCTCGCAGGTGCTGCCGTGGTGCATCTGGATTCCCCGCAGGGCACCCTGTATCGTCTGCCTGTCGAACACGGGATGCGGATTCGCCAACGATTTCCTTCAAGGGGTGATCCTTGCAGACACGAAAACCCCTAACCAGTGCGGCCTTTGCGCCCATATCTGGGTGCCTATAACAAAAGGTGATCCGTGCAGGCAGGGCTAAAGCCCGGAAATTCCGGGGCGGCAACAATACCAGATTTGAACGCTGAGGTAACTACCCAGCCGAGATACCGCAAATGCAGGTTTTTCAAGGGCAAAGGCCTGACCTTCGGCTTGACAGCCCCATCATACTCTGGCGCCCACAATTACTGGGTGTGTAGAGGATTTTCACCACCACAGAGCCAGGCAGCGCAATAAAAAACACCCCGCAATTGCGGGGTGTTTTTTATTGCGCTGCCTGGCTGAATATCAGTTGATCACTGCACCAAGCCTGGGTTGACTGTTTAAATCAGTCAGCTACCACTTCCTTGAAGCTCAGCTCGCCAATCACACGACGGTTGCGTGCGCGGCCTTCCTCTGTGTTGTTGTCAGCGATGGGGCGGCTTTCACCATAACCCACTGTACTGATACGGCTGGGGTTGATGCCATAATCCTGGACAATCTTGGCCTTGACCGCAGCAACACGACGCTCGGACAGATCCTGGTTGTAGGCATCGGTACCAATAGAGTCAGTGTGGCCTTCAAGCACCAACTGGATGTCCTGATGGGCTTTCATGGCATTGGCTACGCCCTGAATTTCATCACCGTAGATATTGCGAACCACAGCCTTGTCAAACTCGAACTCCACGTTCAGGCGAACGGTGATAGTGCGGGTTTGGGGTTCAGCCTGTTGTGGCGCTGGCGCCGGGGCTGGAGCCGGTTCTGCTACAGCTGCAGTAGGCGGGTTGAAGTAGTAGTTGGCGGCAAAGGTGAGTGCTGCATCGGTAGTGGCATCGCGGCCGCTGTGGATTTTCTGGAGGGCCCGGACATCAGTGCGGAATTCCCAGTGGTCGGACAGCATGGTGGAAACACCGATACCAGCGCCCGCCTGCCAGGTGTGGGATTCACCACGCTGGAGGTTGTTGGAGTCGCGGTCGAAGTAGGACAGGCTGCCAACCAGGTAAGGGGTCCAGCCGGGTTTGACGCCGCCCAGGTAATACAGCAGGTCAACCTTGCTCACATCCAGGTCATCACCAGCGATATCGCGGCCAAATCCGCCCTCAATGGCCCACTGCCCATTGCGGTGACCAAGGTTGATGCCGCCCACGAATGATTTGTCGGCGCCGTCAATGACTCGTTCGCTGTCAAGGTAGTAGCCAGTGGCAGAGCCGCCCAGATATAGTCCATCGCTGGCAACCACGGACACGGATGTGGCCAGAATGGCTGCAGCAGCTACAGTACTCAGTAATTTACGCATAAAGATTCCCTCTCTCTTGTTAAAAAACTTTTGTTGCCTATTGTCGATTGTATCGTGAGTTATAACAGTGACTCACTTCACATCCACAAAGTAATAATAGGCGCCGATTTTGGATATTTCAAACAAATGCAGCGCAACCCTGTTTCGGCTGATCGGCAAATTCTTCCGACAAACGGTCATATCACGGAGAGTTTTTTCTCTTCGATGATCCCTTGCCAGTGTTTTGGGCCGGTCTGGTGCACGGATTCACCGTTGACATCAACGGCGACGGTGACCGGCATATCCCTGACCTCAAATTCATAGATGGCTTCCATACCCAGCTCCGGAAAAGCCACCACTTTTGATCCGGTGATAGCCTTGGAGACCAGGTAGGCAGCGCCACCCACCGCCATCAGGTAAACGGCCTTGCTGTCGCGGATGGCTTCGATTGCAACGGGACCGCGTTCCGCTTTGCCCACCATGCCGATCAATCCGGTTTTTTCCAGCATGGTGCGGGTGAACTTGTCCATGCGGGTGGCTGTGGTGGGGCCGGCGGGGCCTACCACTTCATCCCGCACAGGGTCCACGGGGCCAACGTAGTAAATAAAGCGGTTGGTAAAGTCCACCGGCAGGGACTCGCCCCTGTTGATCATGTCCACCATTTTCTTGTGGGCGGCGTCGCGGCCGGTCAGTAGCTTGCCCGACAACAGCACTGTTTCGCCGGGTTTCCAGTCCTGTATCTGGGCATGGGTAATGGTGTCGAGGTTTACCCGGCGCACATCGGCGCCAACATCCCAGCTCACCTCCGGCCAGTGCTCCAGAGAGGGCGCTTCAAGCTGTGCCGGGCCACTGCCATCCAGTACAAAGTGGGTGTGGCGGGTGGCGGCACAGTTAGGGATCAGGGCAATGGCCTTGTTGGCTGCGTGGGTTGGGAAATCCTTCACCTTCACATCCAGCACTGTGGTCAGACCACCCAGCCCCTGCGCACCAATACCCAAAGCGTTCACTTTTTCCATCAGCTCAAGGCGCAACTCTTCCGCTCGTCCGCTTGCGCCCCTGCGGCGAAGTTCATGGATATCGATGGGGTCCAGAAGCGCTTCCTTGGCCAGCAGCATGGCCTTTTCAGCGGTGCCGCCGATACCGATGCCCAGCATGCCCGGCGGGCACCAGCCCGCGCCCATTTTGGGCACTTGCTCCAGCACCCAGTCCACTACGGAGTCGGAGGGGTTAAGCATGGCAAATTTGGATTTTGCTTCAGAGCCACCGCCCTTGGCTGCCACATGGACTTCCACCGTATCCCCGGGAACCAGCTCGCAATGAACCACTGCAGGGGTGTTGTCACCGGTATTTTTGCGGGCTCCGTCCGGGTCAGACAGGATTGAAGCGCGCAGTACATTATCCGGGTTGGCATAGGCCCGTCTTACGCCTTCATTAATCATGTCCGCAACGGACATATCCGCTTGCCACTGAACATTCATGCCAATCCTCAGGAATGCCGTCACGATACCGGTGTCCTGGCAGATTGGTCTGTGCCCCAGCGCACAGAGGCGCGAATTGATGAGAATCTGGGCCAATGCGTCTTTGGCTGCTTTGGATTCTTCTCGCTGGTAGGCTTCGTTCACAGCCTCGATAAAGTCCACCGGGTGATAGTAGGATATAAATTGCAGTGCGTCGGCGACGCTTTCGATCAGGTCATCCTGGCGAATAACAGTCATGGCTACTCTCTCTTCAGGGAAATTTTTGGGCGGTGTATTTCAAGCGCGACACGTCACGTGCTGAATGGTGCGGGATGTCCGGCACTACGCTTTTGCTTGGCTGCATTTTATGCCAGTCAGGGCGCTCCCACCTGTTGGCGCAGCTGATTCAGCTGCTGGTTGATCTGTGCGCGGTAAGTATCCAGTGCGCGCAGAGAAGTTTCATGGTCGGCGATACGGCGCCCAAGATCCGCATTCATCTGCTTGACGGTGCTGTCAGTACGGGCAAGGCCAGAGCTGATAGCGGCTACCTTGTCGCTTAATTCGTCAAGCTGCGCAGATATACCAAGGGTGCTGCTGCGCATGGTTGACACGCTCTGGTCGGCAGATTCAGCCTGTTTTTTCACAGCGTCCAGGGACTGCTGAAAACCGGCAATGGCGCTTTCCGTTTTCTTCAGGCTGGCTTGAATGCTGGCTATGCCCGCTTTCTGCTGCTCAATTGCCTTGCTGTTGTCAGCAATGGCCTTGCGGTTGGTATCGTAGGAAACGCCCCACAGCTTGCGGATTTCCGCCCAGTGTTCGTCAAGTTTTTCGCCCTGCTCCTTGATCTTCAGGCTGAGGGTGGTGCCTGACTGGTTGAGGGATTCGTCCGTGGACTCAATGCGAGCTGAAAGCTGGCTGAAGCGGGAGTTCAGATCAGCCAGAACCCTGCTTTGGTACCAGGAAAAACCGCCGATCACCACCAGAGCGAGCAGGCACAACAGCAGGGGCCATCGACTGCTGCTTTTGCTTCCGGGCGGGGCTTGGGGTGGAGGAGCATTTTTGCCGCTGCGGCTTCTGGTGTTGTCGTGGCGGTCATCAGCAGCAAAGGAGGGAGCTGGCGATGGAGTTCTTGGCCCATCACGCTCGGGGACAATAGGGTCAAAACGCCTGAAGTCCTTGTCACTCATAAATCTGGGTATCCGGCTGGTTAAAAAGTGGCCGCATTATACACTACAGGGGTGATACTAGCCCGAAAAAAAGCCGACTCGAGGTCGGCTTTGGTCAAGCTTTAGGGGCCGGGTCAGAGCAGCTGCATCACCAGGACCATCACAATCGTAAGGCCAATGCTGCAGTGAATAACACCTTTTACCGTTGTCAGCGGCCCTTGCTTGCCAAACAGGGCGTTGGCTTCCAGCAAGGCGATAATAACGAGCAGTATGATCAGGTCGATACCGCCAACACCGGTTCCCCAGCCAGCACCACCCCACATGCCCGCATGTGGGCTGCCAAGCATGGCAAACAGCATGGGGCCGGAAAACAGTACGTTGGTGCGTGACGCCAGCAGCGCCTTGGCGCCAGCTGCGGGGCCATCACCACCTGTCTTGAGACCAAGTGCGATTTGCTGATTGGGCCAGATAACCAGCCAGACATTGAGGAACATGATGGTTCCGAGTACAGCGCCAACAACTATATAGTTGTTGAGAAGGCCCCGGGGCGACATGCTCAAGAGCAGCAATACGCCAGTGATAAAGGTAAACATTGCTCCCCAGCGGAACCACCACAGGGCGCGGGGTGCGAGCTTGGCTTTGGCGTCGGGGAGTGCTTCGGGGCTGGCTTCCTTGAAATAGGCACCCTGAACAAAGTTGAAGTAGTAGAGCATCCCTATCCAGGTAATACCAAAGAGCACATGTGCCCAGCGAAACAGAAAGTCCAGAAAATGCATTGAAAGTAAATTGCTCATATTATGCTACCTCATCGCTTATCGTTGTCCGTCTGCATCTGAAAAGTCGCCGACAGGGGTTAGTGAGTGCCCCTTGGTAACCCTGCACAGGGCCGGGCTGCCACGGTCAAGCCGGATTGTAACGTCATTGGTTGAACATCAAAAGGCGTGTTTATTTGATTGGCGATAAAAACCACCGGGGTTTTCCATTTCCTACTGATTCGGTCAACCTTTGTCAGAACGAAAGGCGACTCCAATAGTCAGAGTTGGGGTGACCTCTTGTCGACCTCGCCGCTGTTCGCACTTGAATATACGGGGGTCGGCGTTCTGCTTTATTTTCATTCTCAGGTGAGGATTTGCTCCATGTCTTTTTCCCTTCCCAAGCTACCCTACTCACTGGATGCCCTGGCGCCGCATATCTCGCGGGAAACCCTTGAATATCACCATGGCAAGCACCACAAGGCCTACGTGGACAACCTCAACAAGCTGGTGCCCGGCAGCGAATTCACAGGTAAAAGTCTCGAGGAAATTATCAAATCTGCCTCCGATGGTATTTACAACAACGCCGCCCAGATATGGAATCACAGCTTTTACTGGCAATGCCTGAGTCCCGCCGGCGGTGGTGCACCAACCGGTTTGCTGGCCGGGGCCATTAAAAACACCTTCGGCTCCTTCGCCAAATTCAGGGAAAAATTCAGCACTTCCGCCGCCGCGAACTTTGGCTCCGGCTGGACCTGGCTGGTGAAGAATGCCGATGGCTCCATCGAGATTTTCAGCATGGGTGCTGCAGGAAACCCCCTGACCGAAGGCAGAACGCCGCTGCTCACCTGTGATGTGTGGGAACACGCCTATTACATCGATTATCGCAACAAGCGTCCTGACTACGTCAACGCCTTCTGGAATCTGGTCAACTGGGAGTTTGTTGCCGCCAACTATGGGGGCTGACAACTGCTCTGGTGAAATTCCGCATTGCTGATTGCGCAATTTAATGGCAGAAACCGCTGTTTCCAGCGGCTTCTGCCAGTGGTGTCGGTTGGCCTGGATTATGCGACGGCAGTATCCAGCGATTCGGTGGGGCCAAAAAATTCAAAGCGCACCTGATCCTTGGGCAGTTTGAGTTCGTTGGCAAAGCGGTAAATCATGCTCATAAAGGGTTTGGGGCCGATAAAGTACAGATCCGCGTCGCCGTTGGCGGGCAGCACGCTGGCCAGCAGGTCGCGGCTGACAAATCCCTGAGCATGGGGTTTGTCGTTCGCAAGGGGTTCGCTGTAGACGTAGCAGGCGCGCACGTTGGGGTATTGCGCCCTCAGCTCCTCAACCTCGTCCTGAAAGGCATGAACCTTGCTGTTGAGGGCGGCGTGGACAAACTCAATGGGTCTGCCGGATGGGGCCGCCGCCTTGAGCATGCTCATGGCGGGGGTGATACCCACGCCGCCGGTCAGCAGCACCAGTGGGCGGTGGGCGCTGCTCAGCACGAATTCACCGCTGGGGGGCAGTAGCTCCACCACATCACCCTCGTTGACCTGGTCATGGAGGTGGTTGGATGCCACACCACCGTTCTCCCTTTTGACGCTGATGCGGTAAAAGCCCTCGCCCGGTGCGCAGGACAGTGAGTAGTTGCGGCGCAAAGGCTCGCCATCCACATTGAGCAGCACGGTGAGGTATTGGCCGGGCTGGAACGACATGATCGCGCCACCATCTTCCGGCTCAAAGTAGAAAGAGGTAATCACGTCGCTTTCGATCTGTTTTTTGGCGACCTTGAAGCGGCGCGGGCCGCGCCAGCCGCCGGGCTGAGAGGCGTGGGCGCTGTACACGGCTTCCTCGGCGGAAATCAGGATATTGGCCAGCTGGCCGTAGGCTTCGGCCCAGGCGTCGATGATCTCGTCAGTGGCGGCCTCGCCCAGCACTTCCCTGATGGCTTTCAGCAGGCAGCTGCCGACAATGGGGTAATGCTCGGGGCGGATATCCAGGGACACATGCTTCTGGATAATGGCGGGCAGCGCGTCCTTCAGGGCCTCAAGCCGGTCGATGTTGGCGGCGTAGGCCAGCACACTGTTGGCCAGCGCGCGGGGCTGGGTGCCCTGGGCCTGGTGAGCCTGGTTGAAGTAGGCCTTCACCTCCGGGTATTCCCTGAACATGATGTTGTAAAAATGGGTGGTGATTGTCTCCCCATGGGCTTGCAGGGCAGGAACAGTGGCTTTGACGGTGGCAATGGTTTGTGCTGACAGCATGGGTGCATCTCCGGGATAGTGGGCGGCGCCGGGGGCGTCGCTGATTGAATGGCTATCCTTTATGTATCAACAACCGTGCCACAATATAACACTATGAAATAGTTTGACTTTATTATTAATGATGTCTATTTAACACAGAAAGAAAATAGTCAATAGTACAAAAGTGTGTCTTGATGACTCTTGCGTCATGGACCGAATCGATGTGTTGCCAGCCAGGTGGCCATTGCCCCGGCGGCGAGGAACAGGGCACAAAAAGCCAGGGCCTGGAAACGGAAATTGCGACTTATCTGCTCCTGGGCCTGGCTGCCGATCAGGTAGGGCAGGCCGCCGGACTCCGGCTTGCGTACACTGTGCTCGACTTCTGCCGCAGCGTTTTGGCGCTGCACCTGCAATGCTTCCTGTTGCGCTGCTGCGGTTACCTTCTGCCACTCATCGGCATCCAGCTGGCCGTTGCCATCCTCGTCAAAACGCACAAGCAGCTGCTTGAAGTCCTGTTTCCAATGGCGGATCAGCTGGCCTGAAACCTGATCAACCGTGAGCAGGCGGCGGCCGGTAGCATCGCTGACAAAATGCCCCAGCACATAGAGGGGGTCGCCTTCACGGATCAGAAACTCTGTGTAACGGTAGCGTTCACCCACGGAAATCCTCAGGCTGCCCAGGGATTGCAGCAGGCCGGGCTTTTCCGTCGGCAATAAAGCCCTGGGCCTGCGCTCGCTGCCCTGCCAGCGCTGGCGGTGATGGCAGGCAATCTCGGCGCCCTGCGGCTCGATGCGGCACACACCGCTGCCATCATCCAGGTAAAAGGGGTGCTTGCTCTGATCGCGCTCGATCACCCGCCAAGAGGTGGACTTGCCGGATTTTTGCAGGCGCTCAATGGTATAGCGCCACCATAGACAGGGGCGACCGGTGAGCGGGGCGCTGAGGGGTTCGCCCCGCAGCAGGGCGAGACCGATGAATTCTGCATAACCTTGACTGGCGGAGCGGATGCGGGAGGTGGGCATATCCTCGATCAGTCGCGCCTTGAACAGGTAGCGCAGCCCGCGGAAAAGCCCGAAGACCGATGTCGCCACGGTCAGTGCCAGGGCTGGATAGAATTTGCCCCCCGGCATGGCCGCGATACAGGCGCCGCAAAAAAACTCTTCCATGCGGTCAGCCGTTAAACAGGCTTTTGATGCTGTGATCCTGCAATTGCTCTTCACTGAACTCCAGCAGGGTGAAGGGTTTGAAATTGAAGGCACGGGCCAGCACCAGATCGGGGAACTGCTCAATACGGATATTGTTGAGATTGACGGCGTCGTTGTAGAGCTCGCGGCGGTCGGCTATGCCGTTTTCGAGGTCTGATATCCGGCCTTGCAGGTGCTGGAAGGAGTCGTTGGCCTTCAGCTCCGGGTAGTTCTCCGCCAGGGCAAAGAGCTGCCCCAGCCCCGATCGCAGGCTGGTTTCGGCTTTGCCGAGGGCGTCGATATCCTGGCTTTCCCGGGCGCTGGCCACCGAACTGCGGGCGCGGATGATGCGTTCCAGGGTCTCCTGCTCGTAGGTCATGTACTGCTTGCAGGTTTCAACCAGCTTGGGCAGTTCGTCGTGGCGCTGTTTGAGGAGAATATCGATATTCGACCAGGCCATGGCGACTCGGTGTTTGAGCGCCACCAAGTTGTTGTAGATGACAACGCCATAGCCCGCCAGCAGTATCAACAGGCCGAGGATGATAAAGGTGGAAATCGCCATGGTTGCGCCTCTGGTGTGGGTGGTTTGCAGAGTGAAAGGTTTTCCCGTCAGCCTGAATCAGTGTTGTCCTGGCTGACCATACGCGGGCTGTAATCCCAACTGGTAATCCAGATGGGGGCAATGCAGACAACATATTCTTCGCTGGCGCGGCTCAGCAACCAGCGCGCCAGCTTGCTGTCAGTATTGCCAAGATAGTGCAGGATAAGCCCCTCCAGCCGCGCACCCGCTCCTTCCCTGCCAAGGGTAACAGTACCCTGGCCCCGTACACCCCGGTAGGGCACAGTATCGGCGGCGATTTCAAAGCCGCAGCGGGGGTTTCTCTGCAACAGGGCGGCGACATGGGAATTGCAGTGTACGGCGAGGTACAACAGGCCATCCTCAAACTGGTACCAGTGGGAAGCCACCAGGGGGAAACCATTGCTGCCGTTACAGGCCAGCCGCATGGGGATTTTTGCGCCGGTGAGAAATGCCGCCATTTGCTCGGGATTGAAGGCGCTGTCGGACTTGACGGGTAGTGCTGGCATCGGTGGATACTCGGTGAAGGGGTTGTTCAAACTGTGCCCAATTAAACAGAAAACCACAGCGGGGCGCAAAGGGCATGGTGATTGTAAAACACGGGATTCAATCTCCCTGCCCAGAATCAGCCGCCAGCCGCTCCACCCACAGGGCGGTAGCCCCGGCGACAGCGGCGGGCACCGCCAGCAGATTGAACAGTGGAATGGAAGAAGCAAGAACAGCCACGGCCCCGAAGGACAGGGACAAGCCCCTGCGTCGCGCGCAGCGGCGGCGCAGGTCAGCAAAGGACAGTTTGTTGTTGTCGGCGGCAAAGTCGGTATTTTGCAGGGCCAGGGACCAGGCGCCCCATAAAAAGTACAGACCTGGCACCAGCAGTCCAATGCCGGGAATAAAATAAAGTATCAGTGAGACCAGCACCACCAGCAGCAGACGCGGCAGAAAATACAGGAGCTTTTGCACCTCCCGCACCAGGGTGCGCGCTGTCAGGGCCATCAGGGAGGATAACGTCATTGCTTCGCTCTGCACCTGGCAGCGCAGGTGCAGTTCCACCTTTTCCGCCAGCAGGCCGTAAAACGGCGCTGCGATCAGGTTGCTGATAATGGCGAAGGTGTAACCGTAAATCAGCAACCACACTGCTGCGACGATCACCCACAGCAGCCACAAAAGCCATTGCAACCAACCTGGCAGCTGGGCTGCCAGCCAGGTAAACAGCGCATCGAACTGGTTCACCAACACGGTCGTCAGCACCGCAAACAGCAAAATATTGATCAACAGCGGAATCACCACAAAAGCGCGGATTCCCGGCTGCCACAGCAGTTTCAGGCCTTTCACAAAATAACCGGCGCCGCCCATGGTGATCATTGCTCCCTGTCGGTAACAGATGGCCATTGTACCCATTACGATGACAGGTTGGGGATGCTTGCTGGTTGGCTGCCGGGTTAGACTCTGCACTTTGGATTTGTCGAGGTGATTAAGGAATGGTGGAGCTGGCTGGTATCGCCATCAGGAAAAAATCCCGCGCACCCATGGTAGCTCTACAGGATTGCGAACTGTCTATGGAGCTTGGCCTTGCGGGGGATTTTCGCGGCAAGCCGGGCAAGCGTCAGGTTACGGTGCTCAGCGAGGAGTCATGGCTGCGAGCCTGTAACGAGCTCGGGCACGAGCTGCCCTGGCTCACCCGCCGCGCCAACCTTCTGGTGCGGGGGTTGGAATTCAGTGCCGGTGATGTGGGCAAGGTGCTGTGCATTGGCGTGGTGAAATTGCAGATCACCCGGGAAACCGACCCCTGCCAGCGTATGGAGGATGCCCAGCCTGGGCTGAAAAATGCTCTCGCTCCCGATTGGCGCGGCGGCGTCTGCTGCCGGGTGCTGGTGCCGGGACAAATAGCGGTGGGAGCTACTGTGCAGATCATCCCGGCTACAGGCTTTACGCTACAGGTTAAGGGCTGAGGCCCCTAGTGCTGCTGCGAGCACCAGGATCGCACTCAATACCGTGGGGGCCAGTACCTTCCAGCCCAGTTCTGGCCCGGCGATAACCCGACAGTAGATGCCTTTCATCACTGTGTTGGTGGCAGCGGCCAGGGTTGCACATACCACCACCACGGCTGGCGCCAGATCGCTCCCTGCCTTGCGAGTGAGGGACAGCACAATGGCGTCCACATCTGCCAGCCCGGTGAATACCGACAGTGCATACAACCCGGCAGTGCCAAACCAGTGCTGGAGCGCCTCGGCCCCCAGCATCACCGCTGCCAGCAGGGCGGCAAACTGCAACGCCGGAATCAGCTGGAAGGGATTGTGCACCTCGGGTTTGTTGTCCGCAGGGCTGGGGTCGCTGTTGCGCCACAACAGCCAGGCCGCCAACATCAGGGTCAAAATCCCTGCCCCCATGGGCAGCAGCAGGGGCAGTATCATGTCGGTGTGCAGTACGGCCACCACCACCAGTACGCGGGCAAACATGGTGGCGCAGGCCAGCAGGATACCGGCAGCAACCATGGAAGAATTGTGAATCTCGGTGTGCAGTCGCGACAGACTGAGAGTGACCGCCGTCGATGACACCAGGCCGCCGCTCAGGGACGTGAGAAGTACACCCTTGCGGGGGCCAGTCAGGCGCATGGCGAAATAGCCAAGCAATGACAGTCCTGAGATCAGCACCACCATCCACCACAGATGATAGGGATTGAGCGCATCCCAGGGGCCAAACCCGCGATTCGGCAAGAGGGGCAGGAATACCACCGATGCCAGCAGGAATTGCAGCGCACCCAGCAGCTCGCTCCTGTCCAACACTACCAGCAGGCGATGGAGTGCTTCCTTCAGGTGCAACAAAAGGGCGATAACCACTGCGCTGGCGGCCGCAGGCAGAGCCAGGTCAAAGGCGGGTAGAACCCCCAGCCAGTAAGTCAGCATGGCGGCGGTCTCGCTGGTGATACTGACATTGCCATCGCGCCCTGCTGACTGGAAGAAGCCGACGATCAGCAACAGCGCCAGGGGCAGAAAAACCAGGGCAGAAACCAGCCAGCGTTGGAACAACGGCAGGGTACTGACCCCGGCGGCCACCAGTGCCCCAAGCAGGGCCACCAGGGTAAAAGTGCGTATCCCCGCAACCCGGGAGCCTTCGGCCTGACCCCTTTCATGCCAACCGCGCTCGCTGCCCACCAGCAAACCCAGGGCCAAGGCAAGGCCAATATTGGCGAAGTGATCGAGCAGCAGGCTGTATTCGGTTTCCATGGGGAAAAACCAGCAGGAAGTATGGAGATTGATTGTGCACTATTCACTGGCTATACAAAGGGACTGGATAACCCAGCCCTCTACCCGGTGATTGCGCACCGGGGTCATTGGACACCACGGGTAAGGCGCACCGATGCCTGGCACTGAGATGGCATTCCGCCCAATACCATAAACTAACCACCCACCGGATCGGTATGGGTCTGGATAACTGGAAAATCTCAGTTATTTGATACGGCTCACCGTGCCGACCGGCGGTGGAAAAGTCGCTACCAGTGGCCGGGGTCGTTATGATGGTTGCCAATCCAGTAAAAAAGTGGAGATGTTCATGGATTCAGTGATCGAAAAGGTCGGCGACGACACAGGTGCCGAGCACCATTTCAAGCTGCGGCATGTGTTGGCGGAAGATTTTGACGACATCAAGGCCATCATGACGGTGGTGTACGCTCAGGTGGGCGGGCCCTGGACGAAGAAAAAATTCCTCGCCCAGCTGGCCATGTTCCCCGAAGGACAGATCTGCATCGAGGACAGTGGCCGGGTAGTGGCGGCGGCCTTTGCAGTGATTGTCGATTACGGTCAGTTTGGCGACCAGCACACCTATGAAGAGATCACCGGCGATGCCTATCTCACCACCCACGATCCCAACGGCGATGTACTGTATGGGGTGGATGTATTTGTTGATCCCGAATACCACGGCCTGCGCCTGGGCCGCCGACTGTACGAGGCCCGCAAGGAGCTGTGTCGTAATCTCAACCTGAAGTCCATTATCGCTGGCGGGCGCATTCCCAATTACCAGCAGTTTGCCCACGAGATGTCCCCCTTCGAATATATCGAGAAAGTCAAAAGCAAGGATATCTACGACCCGACCCTGACCTTCCAGCTCTCCAATGACTTTGAAGTGCGGCGGGTGCTCAGCGCCTATCTGCCGGAGGACAAGCAGTCAAAAGGCTATGCCACCCTGTTGCAGTGGCACAATATCTACTACAGCCCCAGTGACCCGAAATTGATCGGTGCTCGCAAGAAAACCGCACGGGTGGGTTGCGTGCAGTGGCAGATGCGCTATTTCCAGAATGTCGAAGAACTGCTCCAGCAGGTGGAATATTTTGTCGATGCCCTGTCCGACTACAAGTGCGACGTGGCGCTGTTCCCGGAGTTTTTCAACGCCCCCCTGATGGGGCTGGAAGAGCACCAGAACTCCATCGATGCCATCTGGTACCTGGCCACCTTTACCGAGCAGATATGCAGCGAAATCTCGCGCCTGGCGGTGAGCTACAACATCAATATCATTGCCGGCTCGATGCCCATCGTGGAGGATGACGAACTCTACAATGTCAGCTACCTGTGCCGCCGCGACGGCACCCTTGAACGCCAGCTGAAGATTCACCCCACGCCCCACGAGAAAAAGGACTGGATCATGCAGGGCGGCGATGTGCTGCAATCCTTCGATACGGATTTTGGCAAGATCGGCATCCTGATCTGCTACGACGTGGAGTTTCCCGAGCTGGCGCGGCTGCTGTCCGAGGAGGATGTGAAAATTCTTTTTGTGCCGTTCTGGACCGATACCAAAAACGGCTACCTGCGGGTGCGGCGCTGCTCCCAGGCGCGGGCCATTGAAAACGAGTGCTACGTGGTGATCACCGGCAGCACCGGCAACCTGCCCAAGGTGGATAACGTGGACATCCAGTACGCCCAGGGGGCGGTGTTTTCACCCTCGGATTTCGCCTTTCCCCACGACGCCATTGTCGCCGAGACCACCCCCAATACCGAGATGACGCTAATCGTCGATCTCGACCTGCAAAAACTCAACCAGTTGCAGAATGAGGGGTCGGTGCGCAATTACCTGGATCGGCGCCGCGATCTTTACCGGGTTACCTGGATAGGCAAAAACCCCGTGGTTTAAAGGTCGCGGGGTTCAGGCAGGCCTGATATGGATAAACTGAATTGCCAAAAAGGGGGAGAGCTGTTTTGTGCAGGGGTAATCAGTCAGACAGGTAGTACTCCACTGTCGATACCACCCGCACATTCTTGATATGGGGGTTGTTGCTGTCGCGGTCGCTGATGGTGAACTGGCCCTGGCTGGCATTCTTGATTTTGCCCAGGCGGCTATTGGAGTCGGCGGCAAATTTTTCCGCCACTTCACGGGCCTTGGTGGTGGCCTCCTCGATCATTTCCGGCTTGATATCGTTGAGGCGGTTGAACAGATATTCGGTGCGCGCCTGGTAGTCGTTGCCGGTGAACACGATGCCCTCCTTGCCAAGGGTTGCCAGCTCATTCATCAAGGGGCGCACAGTGTCCACCTTGCCAGAATAAACCGTCACCGCCTGGGTCGCGGTGTAGCGAAACTCGGAGCTGCCGCCGCTGTTGTAGGCCTGGGCCGACTTGTCGACGATGGCGGGGGGCGATACGGAAATCTCCGCAGCCTGCACGCCACGTTTGGCAAGGAACGCCTTGATCCTGTCAGTATTCTGTTCCAGGCGGGTGTAGAGCTCTTCAAGGTTGTTGCTGGCCTCGGTGAACTGCAACGGCCAGATGACAATATCCGCCGGGTATTCACGCTCCGCAAGGCCCTTGACGGTAACGCTGCGCTCATACTGGCGGAAATCGATGGCCGCCTTGCCCAGCAGGTAGCCCATGGTGGCGAGGCCGGCAAAGATAAAGACACCGAGTATCAAAGCGCTGGCACTGCGTTTTTCTTCCATGGGGATTCCTCGTGATGGTGGATTCAGTATAGACGGCCTGGCGTCAAGACAGGTCCGCTTTTGCGTCAGACGTCCGACCCGCAATTCATTCGCTTATTGAAAGCCTGGTATTGCGTGGCGTCAGAGTAGGGCTGCCAGCGAAACTCAGTACCAATGACGCCAGATCTTCCCAGGGGTCGCTTTTGCGCATGCCCTTGATGGCGCGGTCGAGGGCGGCACCCTGGCGCAGCAGCAGCTTCAGATGGGCCAGCCGCAGGCGCCGCAGGGCGCTTTTGATCAGTGGCTGGCGCTTGTCCCACACGCCGTGTTTTTTCAGGATGGCATCGCTGCTGTGGCCGCTCTCCTGGATGGCAATGAGGGTGCGCAGTTCACGGGCCAGAGCCCACAGAATAACAATGGCATCGGTTCCATCTTCGCGCAGACCCCGCAGGTTTTTTGCCGCTCCCTGGGGGTCACCTTCGAGCACCTTGTCCACCAGGGTGAACACGCTGTAGCGGGCGCTGTCGGCCACCACCGTGGACATGGTGGCTTCGTCGATTTCCCCGCCAGTGGCGAGCAGTTTGAGTTTTTCGATCTCCTGCACAGCGGCCAGCAGGTTGCCTTCGACCCGGTCAGCGAGAATATCGATGGCCGCCCTGTTGGCCCTGACGCCCGCGAGTTTGAGCCGCTGACTGATCCAGCCGGGCATTTGCCTCGCTTCCACTGGCCACACCTGGACCATGGCGCCGGTATCGTCGAGGGCTTTGACCCATTTGCCGCGTTGGGCGCTGGCGTCGAGTTTGGGGGTAATCACCAGCAGCAGGTTATCCGGGCTGGGGTTGTTGCAGTATTCCTGGATGGCGCTGGAGCCTTTATCCCCCGGCTTGCCGCTGGCAATGCGCACTTCAAGGATTTTGCGCTGGGCAAAGAGTGAGAGGGCATTGGCTTCGGACAGTACCTGCTGCCAGTCAAAACCGGCATCGGCGTGGAACAGCTCGCGCTCGCCAAAGCCATTGGCGCGGGCGGCGGCGCGGATGACGTCGGCAGATTCCTGGATCAGCAGCGGTTCATCGCCGCACACCAGGTAGACGGGAGCCAGCGTGCCCTTGAGGTGCTGGCCCAGTTGCTCAGGGCGCAGGCGCACCGGGCACATCCTCAAACTGGCGCAGGCGGTTGAGCATCTGCGCCACCAGGTCGCGGCGCATTTCGCTGCGGATCAGCTGCTCTTCGTCGCGGGTGGCCAGCACATTGTTTTCGTTGTATTCAAACACCCTCTCCACCACCACCGTTGAGCGTGGCAGCAGGGTTTTGCCATCGCGGTTGAGGATCAGAAATTCCACTTCTTCGCGCAGTTCCTGCTCCGACACCCGTGCGCTGGCGTTGACAGTGGCAGTGCGCACCCCTTTGCGCTCGGACAGTATCACCAGGGCATAGGTGGCATCAGCGGCATTTTCCGGCACTTCCACCTTGGCGGATTGGAGGGTGCGAGTGAGTTCAGTAACCAATGGGCTGTGGGGATCACGGCTGCTGATATGCAGTGATGTGAGCCCGGCGGGGATCATTCCCGCACCGCGCAGTTGCCAGCCACAGGCACTGAGGGTGAGCGCGGCGGCAAGGGCGAGGCAGGCAATCAGCAGGCGATATTTCATAGTGTTGACAGGACCAATGTTGAAAGGACTAGTTCGCGACAATATTGACAAGTTTCTTCGGCACCACGATCACTTTGCGGACACTGAGTCCGTCGATAAAGCGTCGCACGTTTTCCTCCGCCAGCGCCAGTGCTTCGAGTTCGGCCTGGGGCATATCCACCGGCACCTCCAGCTGCGCGCGCACCTTGCCGTTGACCTGCACCACCATGGGGATGGAATCCCGCACCAGGGCTGTGTGGTCCACTGTCGGCCAGGGCGCGTCAATGACGGAGCTGTCATGGCCCAGGGTTTGCCACAGGCGATGGCTGATATGTGGCACGATGGGGGCGAGCAGCAATACCGCCGCTTCCAGCGCTTCACGCTCCACGGCAAGGGCCTGACCGGCACTGCTGTCGAGGCGGTTTACCTCGTTGAGCAACTCCATCACTGCGGCAATGGCGGTGTTGAAGGTCTGGCGCTGGCCGTAGTCGTTACCCACCTTGGCAATGGTCTCATGGGTTTTGCGGCGCAGGTCGCGCAGCGGCCCTTGCAGGGCATTGCCATCAAGGGCGGGAATACCCGCCGCTGCGGTCTTCTGAAGATGGGTGGCAACCGCTTTCCACAGTTTGCGCAGGAAGCGGTGGCTGCCCGCCACGCCTTCGTCGGACCACTCCAGGGACTGCTCCGGCGGCGCGGCAAACATGGTGAACAGGCGCACCGTGTCGGCGCCGTACTGGTCGATCAGCGCTTGCGGGTCGACAGTATTGCCCTTCGACTTGGACATTTTGATGCCGTCCTTGAGCACCATGCCCTGGCACAGCAGGCGGGTGAAAGGTTCATCGCAGGACAGCAGCCCCTCGTCGCGCATCAGTTTGTGGAAAAAGCGCGCGTAGAGCAGGTGCAGGATGGCGTGTTCGATACCACCCACGTACTGGTCCACCGGCAGCCAGTAGTCGGCGGCGGTTTTGTCGAGCATGCCGCCGGTGAAATCCGGGCAGGTGAAGCGCGCGTAGTACCAGGAGGACTCCATGAAAGTGTCGAAGGTGTCTGTCTCGCGCTCCACCACCTCGCCGTTGAGCTCGTCCTGGCGCCACGCCGGATCCGCCTTGATGGGGGATTGCACACCGTCCATCTGTACGTCTTCGGGCAGCAGCACCGGCAGCTTGTGGGCGGGCACCGGGATTTCCAGGCCGTCCTGGTTGTAAAGCATGGGGATGGGCGCGCCCCAGTAGCGCTGGCGCGATACGCCCCAGTCCCGCAGGCGGAAATTGGTGGTGACGCGGCCCTTGCCCTTGACGATCAGGGCGGAGGCAATGGCATCAAAGGACGCATCGAATTGCAAGTTATCAAACTCTCCAGAATTGACCGTAATCACTTCATTTTTGTCTGCATACCAGTCTTTCCACATAGAAGCGCTGAATGAATGGTATTGATGGCTCGTGTCATCCGGATACTTTTCCAGCCTTTCGAGGGAGTAACTTTCCAATTTGTGCTTTAAGACCTGTTTAATCTCAAGGCCGTACTGGCGGGCAAATTCCCAATCGCGCTGGTCGTGGGCCGGAACCGCCATCACCGCGCCGGAGCCGTAATCCATCAGCACATAGTTGCCCACCCACACCGGGACTTTTTCGCCACTGATCGGGTGAATGGCATCAACTCCCAGCGCCATGCCGGTTTTGGCCATGGTGGCCATGGTGGCTTCATTCACCGCCTGCTTTTTGCAGCTGGCGATATAGGTTTTCAACTCCGGGTTGCTCTCTGCCAGGGCGAGGCAAATGGGGTGTTCGGCGGCGAGGGTCATGTAGGTGACGCCCATGAGCGTGTCGGGCCGGGTGGTGTAGACGTCAAAGCGCTCGATGCCCGCCACAGGCGCGGCCAGATCGAAGGTGATCTCCACGCCGCGACTCTTGCCGATCCAGTTGCGCTGCATGGTGCGCACCTGCTCTGGCCACTGGTCGAGCTTGTCGAGATCGCTGAGCAGTTCTTCGGCGTAGGCAGTGATCTTGATAAACCACTGGGGAATTTCCTTGCGCTCAACCAGCTCGCCGGAGCGCCAGCCGCGACCATCGATGACCTGCTCGTTGGCCAGAACCGTCTGGTCCACCGGGTCCCAGTTGACCGTGGCCATTTTCTTGTAGACCAGGCCTTTCTCATAAAGACGGGTGAAGAACCACTGCTCCCAGCGGTAGTAGTCGGGCTGGCAGGTGGCCAGTTCCCGGCTCCAGTCGTAGGCAAATCCCAGCGAATTGAGTTGGGTTTTCATGTAGTCGATATTGCTGTAGGTCCAGGGTGCCGGCGCCGTGTTGTTGTTGATGGCGGCGTTCTCGGCGGGCAGGCCGAAGGCGTCCCAGCCCATGGGCTGCAACACATTTTTGCCCTGCATGCGCTGAAAGCGGCTGATCACATCGGCAATGGTGTAATTGCGCACATGGCCCATATGCAGCTTGCCGCTGGGATAGGGAAACATGGCGAGGCAGTAGTATTTTTCCCTGGCAGGATCAGTACTGACCTTGAAGGACTGGTTGTCGCCCCAGTACTGCTGTACGTCCCGCTCGATGGTTTGCGGGTGGTAATGTTCTTCCATTGGCTGATTGCTTGTGTGGGTGGATGGGCAGGTGGGGGATTATAGGGGAAAGCTGATGGAGCTGCACATTGCATGTGCGGAAGGGTCTGACGTCTGACGCTTGACGCAAAGGCACCATCAATCGGATTGCGAAGGCTGTATGTTTCCGCTTACTTGGAAATCGGAATCGCAGTTTCTTGGCGTCAGACGTCAAGCGTCAGACTTCCCACGTCCGACCCAAAGCAGTACCAACACCAACATCCAACTCCACAAAACCACCGGCAGCGACCCAAAGCGGTTAAACGGCGTGCTGCCGGTGTGGGGGGTTATTTCACCGGCCAGCACGGCGCGCTCAAACTGGGGCAGCTGCCCCTGCACCTTGCCCTTGCTGTCGATCAGGGCGGTGATGCCATCGTTGGTGCCGCGCAGCAGGGGTTTGGCGTTTTCCAGCGCCCGCAGGCGCGCCATCTGGAAATGCTGGTGGGGGCCGATGGAAGTGCCGAACCAGGTATCGTTGCTGACGGTGAGCAAAATGTCGGCCTGTGCCGCCGTTGATGCCACCAGATCCTGGTAGACAATTTCGTAGCAGATGGCGGTGGCGATGCTGTGATCACCGGCACGTAGAAGGGGCTGCTGGTCGCTGCCCCCGCTGAAGGCGGACATGGGCAGGTCAAAAAAGCGGATGGTGCCGCGCAGCCACTGTTCCAGGGGTACATATTCCCCAAAGGGCACCAGGTGGCGTTTATGGTAAATACCTGAACCGTCTCCCAGCACAACGACGGAATTGAACAGTGTGGGGCCCACCTGGGTGGGAATGCCGGTGATCAGGGTGGTGCCCTGTTCGATGGCACGCTGGTCAATCCAGTTGATGTAGTGGTCAATGCGATGGCGCAGCTCCGGTATGGCGGATTCCGGCCAGATAATCAGGTCGTGCTGCCAGAGTTTTTCAGTCTCATCGGTGTAGATATCGAGAATATTGGCCAGGGCATTCTGGTCCCACTTTTGTTCCAGGGGCAGCGCCGGTTGCAGCAGCGCAACGCTGACTGTGCTGTCGCTGGGGGTGGTCCACTGCTTTTCCGCCAGGGTCGAGCCCCACAGCCACAGCAGGCAGGTGAGAAGAATGCCAGCGGCAAAGCCGGAGGGCCGCCCGCGCAGGCTGCCGACTTGGGCCAGGGCTGCAGCGCTGAACGCGGCAATCCAGCTCAGGGTCAGTACCCCACCGAGGGGTGCCCAGCCCGCCAGCCAGGTATCGACATGGCTGTTGCCCAGGTAAAGCCAGGGGAAGCCCGTGAACACCCAGCCCCGCAACCATTCCGCTACAACCCAGAATGACGGGAAGGTGAACAGGGCGGCCAGGGGATTGTTGTTGCGCTGCAACCAGCCATAGCAGGTAAATGGCAGCGCCATACTGAGCGCCAGAGTGAGCACGAAGAGGGCCGTGAACAGTGCCGCCAGGGGTGGTGGTGCGTGGCCGTAGACGTGGATGCTCACATATACCCAGGAAGCTCCCGAGCCGAACAGGCCAATGGCGTACCACAGGGTGCGCTGGAAGGTTTCCCGTGGGGTGGTATCTTTCAGCAGTGCACACAGGGCCGCAGCTGAGAGAATGCCGATAACAGGCAGCTCGAAAGGCGCCAGGGCGAGGGGATACAGGGCCCCCGCCAGCAGGGCCAGCAGGCGCCAGCCGAGGCGGGTCTGAAAGGGCGTCAGCACCGGGTCAGATTCTCGCAGACGGATCGACCTGTACTTCCACCTGGCGGATCTGGCGCTTGTCGCCATCCATGACAGTGAAGGTCAGGGCGTCGATGGCAATGCTCTCGCCAACCTCGGGGAACTGGCCAAAGGCCTGGAGCAGGATGCCGCCAATGGTGTCGAATTCCTCTTCGCTGAGTCCCGCGGAAAAAAACTCGTTGAACTCTTCCACCGGGGTCAGGGCTGCCACCAGGTAGCGACCTTCCGCCACTTGCTGAATCATGTCCTGCTCGGCATCGTCGGTTTCGTCCTCAATGTCGCCGACAATTTCCTCCAGCACGTCCTCGATGGTGACCAGTCCGGCAATGCCGCCGTATTCGTCCACCACCACCGCCATGTGGTAGCGTTTTTCGCGGAATTCCCGCAGCAGGACATTGAGACGTTTGCTCTCGGGGATGATGTTGGCGGGGCGCACAAAATCGCACAGGTTAAAGCTGTCCCCGCCGCGACAGGCCACTTGCAGCAGGTCCTTGGCGAGCAGTATGCCCTTGACGTCATCGGTGGATTCCCCCGTTACCGGAAAGCGCGAGTGGTTCGACTCAGTGGCAATGCTGAGCACTTCGTCGAGGCTGGCATCCTGGCGGATCATCACCATCTGGGAGCGCGGCACCATGATTTCCCGCACCTGTTGGTCGGAAACGTGCAGCGCCCCTTCCATGATCTCCAGGGCGTCGTTGTCGATGATCTTGTTGGTGTGGGCCACCCGCAGGATTTCGATCACATCGTCGGCGGTTTTGGGCTCAAATGAAAAAGCCTGGGTCAGTCTTTCAAGCCAGGATTTGTCGTTGCCCTGATGATCTTCCTCGCTCATGATTTTTTCTCGCAGTGCTCCGTGTGTGCTGACGTTTCAGTGATTTCGTAGGGGGGCGGAAAACCCAGGCCAGTGATGATCCGGGTTTCCAGCGCTTCCATTTCGTCAGCGTCGTTATTATCAATATGGTCGTAGCCAAGCAAATGCAGGGTGCCGTGCACCAGCATATGGGCCCAGTGGGCATCCAGGGTTTTGTCCTGCTCGCGGGCCTCGCGGGCCACTACCGGGGCGCAGATCACCAGGTCGCCGAGCAGCGGGATGTCGACTTCTTCAGGCAGGTCGGCGGGAAAGGACAGGACATTGGTGGGGCCGGATTTGTGCCGGTAGAGGCTGTTAAAACGGGCACTCTCTTCCTCGTCGACAATCCGCACCGCCAGTTCCGCTTCGGTCATGTGTTCTTGCAGCACGGCTGACACCCAGCGGTGCATGATCGACGGGTCGGGAACCTCGTCGTCGCCACTGGCGTTGTCTATGTCGAGGGTGATGGTCATGGATCGCTTTGGCTGTGTTTGTGAGCTTGGCTGTCTTCATGGGCCTGATAGGCCTCGACGATCTGCTGCACGAGGGGGTGGCGCACAACATCTTTCGACTCGAAGAACGTGAAGGCGATATCGGCCACGTCCTTGAGGACGTCGCAGACGTGGGCCAGCCCGGAATGGGTGCCGCGGGGCAGGTCGATCTGGGTCATGTCGCCGGTAATGACCGCCGTGGAGCCAAAACCGATGCGGGTGAGGAACATCTTCATCTGCTCGCGGGTGGTGTTCTGGCTCTCGTCGAGAATGATGTAGGAGTTGTTGAGGGTCCGGCCGCGCATATAGGCCAGGGGTGCGACTTCGATCACGCCGCGCTCTATCAGCTTGCCCACGGTTTCCACCCCGAGCATTTCGTACAGGGCGTCGTAGAGGGGACGCAGGTAAGGGTCTACCTTCTGGGACAGATCGCCGGGCAGAAAGCCGAGTTTTTCCCCGGCTTCCACCGCCGGACGCACCAACAGAATGCGTTCCACCTCGTCCCGCAACAGGGATTCCACCGCGCAGGCCACGGCCAGGTAGGTCTTGCCGGTGCCGGCAGGCCCCACGCCAAAATTGATGTCGTGGGTCTGAATGGCCCGCACATAGCGCTGCTGGTTAAAGCCGCGGGGCTTGATGTTGCCCTTTTTGGTGCGAATAACAGTAAAGCTTTCAACGTTACCGGTGGCAGTGCTGGCAGATGAACTGTTGGCTGCAGGTTGATCCATGCGCAATTCCAGGTCAGATTGTTGCAGGAAAAGGTGAACGGTATCCGGGGTCAGGACCTCACCGCTGTGGGTCTCCTGGTAGAGACTGAGCAGCAGGTTGCCCGCCGCCTGGGTGTTGGCGTCGCTCCCGTAAAGGGCAAACACGTTGCCACGGTTGCGGATTTCAATATGGAGACGCTGCTCGATCTGGCGCAGATGCTGGTCAAACTGGCCGCACAGGCCTGCAAGGCGACGCACGTCGTTGGGTTCGAGGGTAACTGTGAGGGCATCAAGGCTGGTTTTCAATCTGGACTACAACCGCTCCCCGCGGTAATCGTGCTTTGCCGCAGCATAGCCATTTTGCCTGACAGATAAAATACCCATGGTGTGAATTTCTATATCAATAAAGAGCCGTTGTGCGACTTTCATAGACGTTGCAGTTATTTGGCTGCCATTCAGGCCAGTTCGCCACGCAGTGAGTGGGGCAGGGCCTGGGTAATTTCCGCCCCCACGAACTGGCCAATAAGGCTGTGATCATCGCTGCGAAAATTCACTACCCGGTTGTTCTCGGTACGGCCCTGCAGTTGGCCCGGGTCTTTTTTGGAAATACCGGTGACCAGCAGGCGCTGGGTGCTGCCCACCATGGTTTCACTGATGGTCATGGCGTGCTGTTCGATGCGGGTCTGGAGAATCTGTAGTCGCTGCTTTTTGACCGACTCAGGCGTGTCGTCTGGCAGATCAGCGGCGGGTGTGCCGGGGCGGGCGCTGTAGATAAAGCTGAACGAACTGTCGAAGCCAATCTCGCCGATCAGCTTCATGGTGTCGTCAAAGTCCTTATCCGTTTCACCGGGAAAGCCGATGATAAAGTCGGAGGAGATGCTGATATCCGGGCGGATCTGCCGTAGTTTGCGGATTTTTGACTTGTATTCCAGCACCGTGTGGCCGCGCTTCATGGCGGCGAGAATGCGGTCGGAACCGCTCTGCACCGGCAGATGCAGATGGCTCACCAGTTCCGGTACCCGCGCGTAGACATCGATCAGGGCGTCGCTGAATTCCACCGGGTGCGAGGTGGTATAGCGGATGCGGCCAATGCCGTCGATGGCGGCCACATAGGGCAGCAGTTCGGCAAAATCGCAAATGCGGCCATCGGGCATGGGGCCGCGAAAGGCGTTGACGTTCTGGCCCAGCAGGTTCACTTCCTTCACGCCCTGGGCGGCCAGATGGGCGATTTCCGTGAGTACGTCTGCCACCGGGCGGCTGACTTCCTCGCCACGGGTGTAGGGCACCACGCAAAAGGTGCAGTACTTGGAGCAGCCTTCCATGATGGACACAAAGGCGGAAACGCCGTCGGCTTCCGGTTGCGGCAGCCGGTCAAACTTTTCGATTTCGGGAAAACTGATATCGACAAGGGTGACGCCGTTGCCACGGCGGTGTTCGCTGATCATTTCCGGCAGGCGGTGCAGGGTTTGTGGCCCGAACACCAGATCCACATAGGGGGCGCGCTTGGCGATGGCGTTGCCCTCCTGGCTCGCCACGCAACCGCCGACGCCGATCAGCAGGTCCGGGTTCTTGTCCTTCAGGGATTTCCATCGGCCCAGCTGGTGGAAAACCTTTTCCTGGGCTTTTTCGCGGATCGAGCAGGTGTTGAGGAGAATGACATCTGCCTCGGCCGGATCGTCGGTGGTCACCAGTTGATGGCTCTCACCCAGCAGATCGCGCATGCGGGCGGAGTCGTACTCGTTCATCTGGCACCCGTGGGTGACGATATGTAACTTCTTAACCGGCTTGTCGGTCATGGCTGCTCATAAATTGATCAAAACGGGAGGGCGGCCATTATAGCGACGGGGACCGGCAAAACATACCATTGAAAATCAGCCTGGCGGAGATGGTAAGGTGCGCTGGCGCATAGAAACCATTGGCTGCAGGTTAGCCGCTGTCATGGACCATGGACAAAGGGGTTCCGCTGGGCATAGCATTGACTCTGATTGTGCGCCGCAACATGAGCGTCCCGCCTTCCTTGGCCAGATTCAGATCAGGAGTTTTCCATGTCTTCACCCACAGCAGCAGTGATCACCGGTTCCACCAGCGGTATTGGTCTGGGCATGGCCCGCAGCCTCGCCAGTCGGGGCATCAATATCATGCTCAACGGCCTGGGGGACGCCGACGAGATTGAGAGCACCCGCCTCAGCATTGAGCAGGACTTTGGCGTGAGAGTTCATTTCCATGGGGCTGACATGACAGAGCCAGACGAAATTGCCGACCTGATTGCCGCAACCAGGACGGCCTTTGGTTCAGTGGATATCCTGATCAACAACGCCGGTATCCAGCATGTGGCACCGGTGGACGAATTTCCCACTGACAAATGGGATCGTATTATTGCCATCAACCTCAGCTCATCCTTCCACACCATTCACCACGCGTTGCCCCATATGAAAGCGGCTGGCTGGGGGCGAATCATCAATCTGGCCTCGGCTCACGCCCTGCGCGCCTCCCCCTACAAGGCCGCCTATGTCGCCGCCAAACACGGGGTGGCGGGACTCACCAAAACTGTCGCCCTCGAAGTGGCGGAACAGAACATCACCTGCAACGCCATCTGCCCCGGCTACGTGTGGACACCCCTGGTGGCCAACCAGGTCGCCGATACTGCCAGAACCAGGGGCATCACCGAGGAGCAGGTGAAAAAGGATGTGATGCTGCTGGCCCAGCCCACCAAACAGTTTGTCACCGTGGAGGAAATCGGCGAGTTCGCCGCGTTCCTCTGTACCGACTCGGCAAAAAACATCACCGGTGCCATCCTGCCCATGGAGGGCGGCTGGACGGCGAAGTAGTGAATGGGAGATGTGGGATGGGAGACGAGAGATGCATGAGTAATATGCCCCGTCTCCCGTCTCCCATTTAACATCCCCCCCCCATCACTCCCGCCATATGACAACTTCGTGACAACCTTTATAATGCCCCCCTTCGCGCCAGGAGTAACCCCATGAGCAACCCCCTTTCCATGCTGTTTGGCAAATCACCCATCAAGCCATTGCAACAGCATATGGGCCTGGTTACCCAGTGCGCCGCAGAACTGACCGACTTCCTGCGCGCCGCCAATGCCTGCGACTGGCAGTCCGCCGAGGCCCACTACGACGCCATCTGCGTGCTGGAAAACAAGGCCGACGACATCAAGCGCGAGCTGCGCCTGCATATGCCCAAGGGCATGTTTATGCCGGTGTCCCGTTCCGACCTGCTTGAACTGTTGACGGTGCAGGACAATATCGCCAACCGCGCCAGGGACATTGCCGGTCTGATGCTGGGGCGCCGCATGGTGATTCCCGAGCCCGTACAGGCCGAGATGGCCAGCCTGGTGGAAGCGGCCATTGGCGTCACCCGTCAGGCACTGAAAATCATCAACGAACTGGACGAGCTGCTGGAAGCGGGCTTTGTGGGCCGCGAAGTGGAGTTTGTGGAATCCCTCATCAGCGAGCTGGACGACAAGGAGCGGGAAGCCGATGTGTTTGAACGCACCATTCGCCACAAACTCTACGCCATCGAAAAAGACTACCACCCTATCGACATGATGTTCCTCTACGACATCATTGAAAAAGTGGGGGGGCTGGCCAACCGTGCCCGCCGCGTCGGTGGGCGATTGCAGACACTGGTTGCACGTTAAAGAACAATACAACTCAACCCAGCAAGACAAAAAATCAGATCAAGAGTGATGCCCACCCAAGGGCGACCTGCAAGCGCTGAGAGGAACACTGATGGATTTTTTCACAGAATACGGGCAGATCCTGATTATTCTCGCCTGTATTTTCGGCTTCTTCATGGCCTGGGGGGTGGGTGCCAACGATGTCGCCAATGCCATGGGCACTTCGGTGGGCGCCGGCGCACTGACCATCAGGCAGGCCATTCTGGTGGCCATGGTGTTTGAATTTATGGGAGCCTACCTGGCTGGTGGCGAGGTGACCGCCACCATCCGCAGCGGCATGATCGACGCGGAGGCCATGTCGGCAACACCGGAACTGCTGGTGTTCGGCATGCTCTCGGCGCTGCTGGCGGCGGGGATCTGGCTGCTGATCGCCAGCATGATGGGCTGGCCGGTGTCGACCACCCACTCCATCGTCGGCGCCATCGTCGGCTTCGCCGCCGTGGGTATCGGCCCCGAGTTCGTCAAATGGGGCAAGATGACCCAGATCGTCTCCAGCTGGGTGATTTCACCACTGATAGCCGGGGTTATCGCCTTTGCCCTGTTCCGCAGTGTGCAGCACCTGATTCTCGATACGGCCGACCCATTTGCCAAGGCCAAGCGCTATATCCCCTTCTATATGTTTGCAGTGGGCTTCCTGATTTCCATGATGACCATGGTGAAGGGCCTGCAGTATGTATTTGCGGATTCCGGCATAAAGCTCAGTTATGGTGAAACCGCCATGGTGGCTGTAGTGATCGGCATTGTGGTGGCCTTGCTGGGCACCTGGTTCCTGAGCCGGGTGGAACGCAATCCGGAAGCGGAAAAGGACAACCGCTTTTACAGTGTGGAAAAGGTCTTTGCCATCCTGATGATATTTACTGCCTGCGCCATGGCCTTTGCCCACGGCTCCAACGATGTCGCCAATGCTGTGGGTCCATTGGCAGCCATTGTCGGGGTGGTCAAAACCGGCACCGTCACCAGCACCACCGCCATGCCCCCCTGGATCCTGCTGCTCGGCGGCATTGGTATCGTGGTCGGCCTGGGCACCTACGGTTTCAAGGTGATGGCCACCATCGGCAAGAAAATCACCGAACTCACCCCCAGCCGGGGTTTTGCCGCCGAACTCGGCGCCGCCTCCACCGTGGTGCTGGCCTCCGCTACAGGTATCCCCGTATCCACCACCCACACCCTGGTGGGAGCAGTGTTGGGGGTGGGTCTTGCCCGGGGGATCGCCGCCCTCAACCTGCGGGTGATCGGCTCGATCTTTGCCTCCTGGCTGATTACCCTTCCCGCCGGTGCAGGGCTGGCGATACTGTTCTTCTTTTTCTTCAAGGGTGTGTTTGGCTGACCACCATAGTGCGACTCACCTATGAATGTCTGTCTGGCGACAGTATCGCAGCTAAGCCAAGGGGAATGGCCATGGGTTTCAGGGTTGCCATTGCGGGCGAAGCGGCGATGGCGCTGCCATGACCATGGGCAGGGGCACAAGAACAATTCTCCTTCTGTAACCTCCTGTATTTCCTCCGCTACCATCACATCACACACCCACGCCAGTCCAGTATAGTGTTGAATCCACAGGCTGACGCTGACTAACCAGGAGCAGCCTCCAGCCACATCTGATGCTTTTGGGTATATCATGCCCCGTCTATTCGCCGCAGGAAAACCCAGGAGTGCTTATGCCATCCCCCACACCCTATAGCCACCAGACCCTTGTGACGCTGCTGGAGCGCCTCGGTCTTGCCGACCAGATCCTCGCCCCCCAGGCCCTTGCCGGACTGGCCCTGGCCATCACCGTGGCGCCGGACCTGATAGACCCCGAGGAGTGGTTTCCCCTGGCATTTCTCGACGACAGCGGTGAAGTGGTGGAGCCGCAATTCCCCAGCGAAGACGATGCCGATGCCTTTTACCAGCAGCTGCTGATGCTGACGGATCACTGGAACGCCCTGCTCAACGAGGAATCACCCCCGCCGTTGCCGCCGGGCTGTGAACTCGATGGCAATGGCGAGCCCTCCGCAGCGCTGCGCAATTTCTGCGATGGTGTGCTGATCGGTTTTGACTGGCTCGACGAAGTCTGGACGGAGGTGCTGGAGGAAGTGGCGGAAGTGAACGGCGACCTCGGTGAGGTGTTTGACGCCACATTGGTGGCGTGCCTGCTTCTCAACGACCCCGTCGCCACCCGCGCCAGCCTGCTGGAAACCGACGGTATCCTCGAGGAAGACCAGATGACCTTTGAAGAGGCCATTGAGGTGTTTCGCACCGGCATAGAGGTTCTCGCCAGTTTCAGCCGCGATGTGGTGGAGTTGCTGGAGGAGGAAGAAGAATAAGCGCTTTTTCACACAGTAAATACAAAAAAGCCCCGGACATTTGCCGGGGCTTTTTTGTCAGGGGTTCACTTTTGTCAGGGGCTCACTACAGACCCATGGCGTGACGCATCACATGGTAGATATAACTCTGCTCCTGCACCCCGTGGATCAGATGCGCCCAGGGGCCTGTTGCGTAGATGGTGACATCTTCGCCAGCGTGGGTTTCGGAGTACATGGGTACCAGGCTTTCCTGGTAAAAGTCCTGGCTGGTGGTGTCAATCTCCCCAAGTTCTGCACGCCCGGGCTTTCCGCCCTTGACGACGCGATCCTCTATGGTGTCGTGTACGGCGTGGCCAGGGCCATTGGCATAGCCCACTGTCGTGTAGGGATGGCCATCCTGTGCCAGGTACGGTTCCGCCATGGGATGACCGTGCTGGTCATTGCCCACCACCTTGCCGAGAATGGGATTGCCCCGGGTCGGGTAACCGGCCAGGGTAAACACATGGCTGTGGTCAGCGGTGACGATAATCAGTGTGTCCTCAAGATCCACCTTGTCGAGGGCCACCTGCACAGCGTTTGCGAACGCCTGGCCATCGCTGAGGGCGCGGTAGGCGTTGCCGGCATGGTGGGCATGGTCGATGCGGCCGCCTTCCACCATCAGAAAGTATCCCTTTTCGTTGCGGGCCAGACTGTCGATGGCGAGTCCGGTCATGGCCGCGAGGGGGGGTTCATTGGCGTTCAGTTCTTCACGGTCCGCCTCGAAGTGCATATGGGAGGGTTCGAACAGGGCGAGAATCTTGCCTGCGCCGGGCACCTGGATGGCGTCGAACTGCTGCTGGTTCCAGACGTAGGTACCTGTCGGGTTTTGCGCCTGCCACTGGGCGATCAGGTCGCGACCATCCGTGCGTTTGCCTTTTTTAGCTGGATATTCCGGGTCAGCCTGGGACCTGGTCCGAAAATGTTGTCTGCCGCCACCCATTACCACATCGATACCATCCCCGGCACTGAACTCAACCAGCTGGCGGGCAATATCCGTGCAATCACTGCGCATCTCTGCGGGGATCTGGCTGTCATCTTCCCAGTCGCGATGGGGGCTGTGGGCATAGGTGGCGGCGGGGGTGGCATGGGTAATGCGGGTGGTGGTGACGATGCCAGTGCCCAGGCCACGATCCGCAGCCTGCTCAAGCAGGGTGGGCAACATAGCCTCCTGACTGCCAGCGCACACCCCGAGAGAGGCTTCCGGCCCCAGGGAAATAACGCCGGCGCGGGTTTTGACCCCCGTCATCATGGCCGTCATGGTGCCCGCCGAATCCGCTGTCTGCTGATTGGTGTTGTAGGTTTTGGCCAGGGCCACATGGGGAAAGTGTTCGTAACTGAGGATATTTTCCTCCCCCGCTTCACCCCTGGACTGGCCGTCAAAAATACGCGTGGCGGTGACAGTGGCAACACCGTTGCCGTCACCCACAAACAGGATCACATTTTTGGCCTTGCGGGTATTGGGTTGCCGCTCTAGAGCCGCCTGCAATACCTGCTGCCCCTGTTGACGCCAATAGGCGGTGGTTTCACCAGGAGGTTGCCCGGTGGCGCTGCCCGCTGGCGACGCTGCCCACAGGGTTGCCCCGGACATTGCCGCTAGTAAAGGCAGTAAAAACAGTGATTTTTTCTTCATTTAAAATGCTCGCAAAAGTGGAAGACAACTTTTTAATACCATGGGTTGATGTCATTGCCATGACGCCATCTCATACGCTGCCGTAAAACTGGCTGAACACCAGTGTCAGCACCAGCACGCACATCAGGTTGAGGAACAATCCCGACCGCACCATGATTTTTTGCGGCACCATGCCGGTGCCATGCACCAGGGCGTTGGGGGGTGTGGCCACTGGCAGCATAAAGGCGCAGGAGGCAGACAGACCAATGGCCAGAGCCGCCTGGGTGGGGTTGAGCAGACCCCCTGGCAGGGCGATAAACAAGGGCACCAGCAGTGCTGTGGTGGCCGTGTTGCTGGTGATCTCGGTAAGAAACACCACAAACGCCACCAGCGCCAGCATCACCAGCACCATGCCCCAGCCCTCGAGCATGGCGGCAAGGCCAAGGCCGAGAAACTCACTGGCACCGCTGCTTTTGAGTATCGCGCTGAGGGTAAGACCGCCGCCAAACAGCAGTAAAACACCCCAGTCAGCGGATTTTTCAACCTGCTGCCAACTCACCACCCCGCTGATCCCCAACAGCCCAATGGCCGCCAGGGCAACCCAGGTATCCATATCCCCGCTGATCCCCAGCAGCTGCGACAGGGGCTGGCCAAACAGCCAGCCGGTTACGGTGAGGGCAAAAATCACCAGCAGGATGCGGCGCTGGTTTGTCCACTGGAAGGGGTTGTGGGAAATGGCAACCAGTCCATCCCCGAAATCCGGTCTCAGTACCAGGAACAGCACCAGCAGCATCAGGGGCCACAGCAGGATCACCAGGGGCACACCGACATACAGCCACTCGACAAAGCTGATACCCAGTTCGGCGGCAACAATGGCATTGGGGGGCGTGCCGATAATGGTGCCCATACCGCCGATATTGGCGGAGTAGGCAATGGCCAGCAGGCTGAATGCCCGGGTCTTGATGGTCAGATCCTTTTGTCCCAGCAAGCCCAGAATCAGCGGCAGCATCACCGCCGTCACCGCCGTGTTGCTGATCCACATGGACAGCACTGCGGTCGCGCAGGCCAGCAGCACGATGCCATAGTCAAGGCGACCCCGGGTCAAACGCAGGATGGCCTCCGCCAGCCACTTGTCCAGCCCCTGCACATGCATGGCGGCGGCGAGGGCAAATCCGCCCAGAAACAGAAAAATGATGGGGTGGGCAAAATTGGCCAGCGCCTCCTTCACATCCAGCAGGCCCAAAACCACCGCCAGCACCGGAATCAGCAGAGCGGTGATGGTGATATGGAAGGTCTCCGATATCCACAGCCAGGCGATCACCCACAATAGAGCCAGGGCCGTCAGCACCTGCCCTGTGGCATCCACAAGCCCCAGAATGGCCGCTACTCCCACGCCGATAACCGCTGCGCTCAACAGGCGCCTGTCCATTGCTGCTCCTTTTATTATTGGCTGTTGTTCGGTCCGGCTGCTGTTGTTATCGCTGAACCGTCGCGCAAGTGGGGCAGTCTATCACCGTCGTCACGGTCACAGCGAGGCGCGAAACCATATATCAAATTATTTTGATATAAATAAAAGCCGTGCTAGCATGGCCGCCATGACTCTCTCCCTCGCCAACAAAAACCCGCAACCGGGCACCGATCCTTTCCACCCCCTGGCCACCCTGATGAAGGCCGCGGGTGATCCGTTGCGCCTGGAAATCCTGCGGGTATTGCGCAACAACGCCTTTGGCGCCCTGGAGCTTTCCTATATCTTCGCCATGCGCCAGAACGCCATGAGCCACCACCTGAAACTGCTGACCCGCGCCGGGCTGGTGAGTTTTCGCCGCGAGGGCACCCATATTTTTTACCGCCGCAGCACCCACCACAGCAGCCATCACAGCCTGCGGGAGGGAATTCTCAACGCCGTGGACAGCTGCCACCTCGGCGACGATATTATCAATCGCATCCGCTCCATCGAGCAGGACCGTGCCGCCACCTCCAGGGAATTTTTCCGCGCCAATGCCGACAAGTTCCGCGCCCAGCAGGACCTGATTGCCGGTTACCCCCAATACGGCGAAGCGGTGGTGGCAGCCCTGGACAAACTGCCGGTGAAAGGAACAGTGCTGGAAGTGGGGCCGGGGGAGGGGGAGCTGCTGGCCGACCTGCACCAGCGCTTTGGTACCGTGATCGCCCTCGACAATTCCACCGAAATGCTCGAACGGGCGCGGAGTTTTGCCAGTGCCCGCAAGCTTGATGGTATCGAGTTTGTCCACGGCGATACCACCACTGCCGTAGCACAGAGCCTGGCCAGCGACGCCATTACCCTCAATATGGTGCTGCACCATACCCCGTCACCCGCAGCGGTCATCGCGGATCTTGCAAAAGTGCTCAAACCCGGCGGCGTGCTGCTGATTGCCGAGCTGTGCCAGCACGACCAGGACTGGGCGAGAAACGCCTGTGGCGATCTGTGGCTGGGCTTTGAGCCGCAAGAGCTGGGGCGCTGGGCCAGCGCCGCGGGTCTGGGGGATATGGGCTGCGAATTTTTGCCACTGAAAAACGGATTTCGCGTACAACTACATCAATTTATACAGCCATTATCCTGACACTACAGTCCCAGGCAGGGACACCACCCCAGGGAGTTTGAACCTTATGAGTCACTACAGCATTTTCACCTCCGAGTCCGTCTCAGAGGGCCACCCCGACAAGATGGCCGATCAGATTTCCGACGCGGTGCTCGACGCCATCATCGCCCGCGACAAGCACGCCCGGGTGGCGGTGGAAACCCTGGTAAAAACCGGCATGGCCATTGTTGCCGGCGAAGTCAAAACCGATTGCTATGTGGACCTGGAAGAAATTATCCGCGATGTGATCACCGGCATTGGCTACAACAGCTCAGGGGTGGGTTTTGACGGCGCTTCCTGCGCCGTGCTCAACGCCATCGGCAAGCAGTCCCTGGATATCAACCAGGGCGTTGACCGCGCCAACCCCGAGGAACAGGGCGCCGGTGACCAGGGCCTGATGTTCGGCTACGCCACCAACGAAACCGATATGCTGATGCCCGCGCCGCTCTACTACAGCCACCGCCTGGTGGAGCGCCAGGCCCACCTGCGCAAGCACAACGTGCTGCCCTGGCTGCGCCCGGATGCCAAAAGCCAGGTCACCCTGCGTTACGAAAACGGCAACCCGGTGGCCGTCGATGCGGTTGTGCTGTCCACCCAGCATGCGGAAGACATCAGTCTGGCCGACCTGCAGGAAAGCGTGATGGAGGAAATCATCAAGCATGTGCTGCCCGCCGAGTGGCTGCACAAAGGCACCCGCTACCATATCAACCCCACCGGCAAATTCGTCATCGGCGGCCCCATGGGTGACTGCGGCCTCACTGGCCGCAAGATCATCGTCGACACTTACGGCGGCATGGCCCACCACGGCGGCGGTGCCTTCTCCGGCAAGGACCCGTCAAAAGTGGATCGCTCCGCCGCCTATGCGGGCCGCTATGTAGCCAAGAACATCGTCGCCGCCGGTCTTGCCGACAAGTGCGAAATCCAGGTCTCCTACGCCATTGGCGTGGCGGAACCCACCTCCATTTCCATCAATACCTATGGCACCAGCCAGGTGTCCGACGAGAAACTGGTGGCCGCCATCCGCCAGGTATTCGACCTGCGCCCCTACGGCATCACCAAAATGCTCGACCTGCTGCACCCCATCTATCAGCCCACCGCCAGCTACGGTCACTTTGGCCGCGAGCCCTACCAGCACACCTATCGCTGGAAGGACAATGGCGAATGGAAGGAAGAGACGGCGACGGCGTTTAGCTGGGAGAAGACGGATAAGGTGGAGGCGTTGAGAGCCGCGCTTTAATTTACAGAAAGATGTCTGAATGGGAGATGGGAGACGGAAGACAAAAGAGCACCCCATCGCTCCCTTTTCAAGCAGACATCTCAGGCACACGCCATGGAGGCACGCAATGATTAGGGAGCATGAAAAATTGATTGTTTGGCAAGACGCTATGGACTTGGTTGTTACCATTTATCGCTTCACCAGGAATCTACCCAAGTCGGAACAGTATGGGCTGATCTCCCAGATGCAGCGGGCCAGCATCAGCGTACCTGCCAATATTGCTGAAGGTGCGGCCAGGGATAGTAGCAAGGATTACCTCCGGTTCCTGGCTATAGCCAGAGGCTCCCTGGCCGAACTGGAAACCCTGGTAAAAATTGCCAAGCGACTCGGCTTTGGCACCGATGTGCCCAGCGTGCTGGGAGAATGCAACAAGGTTTTCGCCAAACTTTCGGCATTGATTGAAAGCTTGAAACAGAAATTGAATCACGGGCCAGGAACATCTCCCGTCTCCCGTTAAACATCTCACAGAGGCACAACTATGACCTATGCAATCAACGGCTTCGCAGATTTCAAAGTAGCAGCTAAAACTCAGAGTGAATTCCAGCAAAGTGCCTCTTGGGGCCGCAAGGAAATCGAGATCGCCGAAACAGAAATGCCCGCCCTGATGGCGCTGCGGGAGCAGTACCGTGGCGACCAGCCGCTGGCTGGCGCGCGCATTCTCGGCTGTATCCATATGACCATCCAGACTGCGGTGCTGATCGAAACCCTCGTGGCCCTCGGTGCCGAGGTGCGCTGGTCGTCGTGCAATATCTTCTCCACCCAGGACCACGCTGCCGCCGCCATTGCCGCCGCTGGTGTCGCGGTGTACGCCTGGAAGGGCGAGACCGAGGAAGAGTACGACTGGTGCCTGGAGCAGACCATCCTCAAGGACGGCAAACCCTGGAACGCCAATATGGTGCTGGACGACGGCGGCGACCTGACCCTGATGCTGCACGACAAATACCCGCAGATTCTCGACCATGTGCACGGCATCACCGAAGAGACCACCACGGGTGTCCATCGCCTGCAAGAGATGATGGCCAAGGGCGAGCTCAAAGTGCCCGCCATCAACGTCAACGACTCTGTCACCAAATCCAAGAACGACAACAAGTACGGCTGTCGCCACAGCCTCAACGACGCCATCAAGCGCGCCACCGACCATTTGTTGTCCGGCAAAAAAGCCCTGGTGATCGGCTACGGCGACGTGGGCAAGGGTTCGGCCCAGTCCCTGCGCCAGGAAGGCATGATCGTGCGCATCGCCGAGATCGACCCTATCTGCGCCATGCAGGCCTGCATGGACGGATTTGAGGTGGTCTCCCCCTACGTGGACGGCGACCCCGCCAACGGCGTCGATGCCAGTCTGCTGGGTCAGATCGATCTTGTAGTCACCTGCACCGGCAATCTCAACGTGTGCGACGCCGACATGCTCAAGGCACTCAAAAACGGCTGCGTGGTGAGCAATATCGGCCACTTCGACAATGAGATCGACACCGCCTTTATGCGCAAGAACTGGGTGTGGGACGAAGTCAAACCCCAGGTTCACCAGGTTTATCGGGGCACCTCAAAAGAACAGGCCGCTGGCGACCACCTGCTGCTGTTGTCCGAGGGTCGTCTGGTCAATCTCGGCAACGCCACCGGCCACCCCTCGCGCATCATGGACGGCTCCTTTGCCAACCAGGTGCTGGCGCAGATTCACCTTTACGGCGAACGCTTCGCCGACCTGCCGCAAGCCGAAAAAGGCGGCAAAATCCGCGTCGAAGTGCTGCCCCGCAAACTCGACGAAGAAGTCGCAGCCCACATGGTGCGCGGATTCTGCGGCGTAGTGACCAAGCTGAAGCCGGAGCAGGCGAGCTATATCGGGGTTGCTGCGGAGGGGCCGTTTAAGCCTGAGAGCTATCGGTACTGAGTTGGGAGATGTCTTAAGGGGAGATGGGAGACGCATCGCTTTCCCATCTCCCATCTCCCGTCCAACATCTCCCTTGATTACAGCCTATTGCAGAGACACTTCAGAGCCTGACACACCATGCCAAGAAACACACAAATCAGCTTCGAATTCTTCCCCCCCAAAACCCCCGAGGGACGGGAAAAACTTCTGGCTGCCCGCGATCAGCTGGCGGCACTGAAGCCTGAGTATTTTTCCGTCACCTACGGGGCGGGCGGGTCTACCCGCGATAACACCCGCGATATCGTCCTGCAAATTCACCGCGACGGTTATGCCGTTGCCCCGCACCTGTCATTCGGTGGCGACAGCGAACAGGCGGTGCTGGAGCTGATCCAGTCCTACAAGGATGCAGGCGTCACACACCTGGTGGCCCTGCGCGGCGATATGCCCTCGGGTATGGGCATCCACAAACTGGTGAACGCCAATGAACTGGTGGCCCTGGTGCGCAACCATTTTGGCGATCATTTCCAGATCAAGGTGGCCGCCTACCCGGAAATCCACCCGGATGCGGAAAGCTACCAAAAAGACGTGTACTGGCTCGGACAAAAATTCAGCGCCGGGGCGGATTGCGCCATTACCCAGTATTTTTACAATGCCGATGCCTATTTTTATTTTATGGAGCAGTGCGCCAAAGCCGGTATCGACAAGCCCGTGCTGCCGGGCATTATGCCCATCACCAACTTCCAGAACCTGGTGCGCTTTTCCGACGCCTGCGGCGCCGATATCCCGCGCTGGCTGCGGCAGCGACTGAGCGGCTTCGGCACTGATAGCGACGGCCTTAAAGCCTTCGGTGAAGAGGTGGTGTCACGGCTGTGTGAAAAACTTGTCGCAGGCGGCGCGCCCGGCTTTCATTTTTACACCATGAACCAGGCGGAGCCCACGCTTGGCATACTTTCCAATCTGGGGATTGGAAAGTATGCGTGAGATGTTTTAATGGGAGAGGAGAGATGGAAAAGCCTCATATATCCATTATCTCCCTTGCCTTCTCTCATCTCCCATTCAACATCTCACCAAGTAGCTAACCATGCGCACAACTCGCATTTACACAGACTTGCCGCTAACCGCCAATACCGAAATCGAACTGGGTAAAGACGCCGCGCGCCACCTGGTCACGGTGCTGCGTATGAAACCCGGTGAGCCTGTGAGCCTGTTCAACGGCGAGGGCGGCGAATACCCCGGCGAAATCGTCAGCGCCACCCCCAAGTCTGTCACCGTGCAACTGGCCGGTTGCGACAGCAGCGACAGGGAATCGCCCCTCAAAACCCTGCTGGGCATCGGCATATCCCGTGGTGACCGCTTTGACTGGGTATTGCAAAAGGCCACCGAGCTGGGCGTGACGGAAATCTTCCCCCTCTACACCGAGCGCACCGAGGTCAAGCTCAGGGGCGAGCGGGAGGAGAAAAAACAGCGCCACTGGCAGCAGATCATTGTCAGCGCCTGCGAGCAGTGTGGCCGCAATCGCCTGCCGGTCCTGCACGCGCCTGTGAACTTCCGCGACTGGCTGGGCATTGCTGCAGATATCAAATTGGTGCTGCATCACCGCTCTGACGTCACCCTGCAATCGCTTAGCGGCATCAAGCCCGCCTCCGTTGCCCTGCTGATCGGTCCCGAGGGCGGCCTGTCAGAAGCAGAAATCAACCAGAGTCTCGCCAGCGGATTCCAGGCCCTCACCATCGGGCCGCGAGTGTTCAGGACTGAGACGGCACCCATCGCCGCACTGAGTCTTTTCCAGGGAATGTGGGGAGACTTTGCTCAGGAACGGTTTCCGTAGGAGGCTGCCTGCAGGCGACATACCACCGCACCATCACCCGGCAACCCGTTGCGAGCAGGCTCCCTCCTGCAGGCCACAGGCCAGGGCTCTCCAATAATAATCAGCTTGGCTTGGCCGAATTGAGCAATGGCGCTCCACCCTTCGGCGCCGCTGAGGACGGCACAGACACAGAGAAAGAGGATTTCGTCGAGGGGGTAGCGGGGCTTTTTGGTTCGCCCGGGGTCTTCCGGGGCGCGACAAATGTCGAGAAAAGTCTTTGGCATAGGGAAACCTCAACGGTGAGATTAACCATGCCATTTATTCATATGAATTATTATTCGGGAGCCCTGGGGCGCGGAGGGAAGAAGCGGACAGAAGATGGGGGTTTTGGCTGGTTTGTGGTATTCTTGCGCCCCTTTTTCCCCAACCCCGTTCCATAACACCAGGCACATAGCACTACCATGGCGAAAGAACCGATCTACAAGATCATCTTCCTCAATCAGGGCCAGGTTTACGAAATCTATGCCCGCCAGGTTTTCCAGAGCGATCTCTGGGGCTTTCTCGAAGCTGAGGAGTTCGTGTTTGGCGAGCGCACCCAGGTGATTGTCGACCCCGCTGAGGAAAAGCTCAAAAACGAATTTGCCTCGGTCAAGCGCAGCTTTATTCCCCTCCATTCCGTCATCCGCATTGATGAAGTGGAAAAGGAGGGCACCAGCAAGATCAGCGACGCCAAGGGCAGCAATATCACGCCTTTCCCCTACCCGCCGATGGCACCCAAGCCCCGCTCGGAGTGATAGCTCCGCCTGCCCTGAATACTTGACTTGGCAGCATGAAAGAACATGATGTCTGCAAAGTCATCTGCGAAAAGGGCTGCCCATGAAATTTGTACTCATCGTGCTGGTTCTGATGCTGGTCTACCTGCTTTACCCCTTCCATGAGCTGTGGGTGAAAGAAGATCCCTTTAGCGATACCTACTCGCGGGTGGCGCAGGGGTTCTGGAGCGAGAAAGCCTGTATCAGTGCTGCGCAAGCCCAGATGGCGGAGGATTACCGGTGTCGCCAGCGCAACACCCTGTCGCGAATGCTGCGATCCGCCAGCGACTATGGCCACGGGCAAAGCCGTGATGAGTAATGGTCGCTTATGACAAAAATTGCCGCAGATCCCACCCTTGACCGCAATTTTGACGACCTCGCCCAGCGCTTTCGCCGCAATGTCTATGACCGCCTGAAAGGGGACATCCGCCTTGCTGTGCTGCGCCGTGACCTGGCTGAAAGTATTCCGGAGCTTGCTTCCCTGGCGCGGGATGGGGTTGCTGATGGTTGTGGGAAAGAGCTATTGCATATTCTGGATGCGGGGGGCGGTCAGGGGCAGTTTTCCCTGATGCTTGCCAGGTTGGGCCACCGGGTCGACCTCTGTGACATTTCCGCCAACATGCTCGCTCTGGCAGAGGAGAATGTTGCCGCTGCCGGAGTGGCACCGCGGGTTGCCTTTCATCACGCCTCCATTCAGGCCTTTTGCGCAGGCCATCCAAGCCAGTTCGATCTGGTGCTGTGTCACGCAGTGCTGGAGTGGGTGGTGGAGCCTGAAATTCTGATTGACCAGCTACTGCTGGCGCTGAAACCAGGGGGCTATCTGTCCCTGACCTTCTACAACGTCAACGGTATGGTGATGAAAAACCTTCTGCGCACCAATTTCAAAAAGGTGCTGGAGGAGGATTACCGGGGCTATCGCGGCAGCCTCACGCCCACCAATCCCCTCAACCCCGAACAGGTCTATGGCTGGCTGGCGGAACGCGGCCTGCCGCTGCTGTGTCACAGCGGTATCCGCTGTTTCCACGACTATATTCTCGATCCCGCCCAGCGCACGGCAGATCCAGCTGCGCAGCTGGATCTGGAGCTGCGCTTGTCACGTCAGGAACCGTTCCGCTCCCTGGGGCGCTATATTCACATCTTGATCCGCAAGGGATCCTAGGAGGGATCGGCATCCCGTCTTAGAAGCCAAGTGAAAAGCACCTGTGATCGCCTCGCCAATGGCCGAGCCACCACGTCCTCTCGACGGGATGCGGCCAAGTGAGAGGCGCCCACCAGTGCCAGAGTATAACCTGCAGCCACCAGCATCAGGTCGTGGGACGAAACCTGCTCCACCACCAAAGGTTCCCGATCCGCGTTACGCAGAACACGACGGATCTGGTGACAGTGGCCTTCGCATGGCTTGGGGTCGCAGGCCACCAACGGATGACGCAGCACCTCATCCAGCGGAATGCGCTGGTAGGCCAGCGGGTGCCTGGTCGGCACCGCCACGACTAGAGGGTCACTCCAAGCCGGCTCGGCCACAACACCATCACCCACCTCCGAGGACTGGGCGAAGCCCACATCATAAAGGTCTTCATGCAGGCCCCTAAGCAACGGCAGCTCGAACAGACGGATATCGACTTCGGGCTCCTCCTCGCGACACTGAGCCAATAGCGCCGTGAGGCGCGGCGGAGTGGTGCCGTCGGAGAGCGCAACACGCAACTGGTCATGAAAGCCTGCGGCAACCGCCTGCACACTCCCCTTGCCTGCTCCAGGGCAGCGAAGATGCGTGGCACATGCTCCAGGAAAAGCTGCCCGGCGCGGGTCAATCGCGTGCTGCGTGTCGTCCGGTTGAATAGGCGCACACCCAGCTCCTCCACCAACTCCTTGATTGCCCGCGACAAGTGGGACTGTTCAATGTGCAGGCGTTCCGCCGCTGGCGCAAAATGCAATTCCTCGGCGACGGCGAGAAAGCAGCGAAGGTGACGTAGCTCCTTGCAATTAACTCCGTATTCAAGTCTCTCTAGTAGTCATCCTTTTTACTTGGAATATGTACTCCGCCTGCTGCGGACTCTCGCGACGCTACCGGTTCAGGAAGAATTCCACCGGCACGACAAATTCCAACATTTCGCCCTGCATTTCCGCTGGCGGCTCGGGCAAGGGCTGAGCGCGCTCGATCAGCGCCAGCGTTTCTTCATCCAGCAGAGAATGGCCCGCACTCTGCTCAATGCTTTTTGCCAGTACATTGCCTTCACGATCCATGGTGAAGCGGAGATAGGCGACACCTTCCTGCCGGTAGCGGCGGGCACGGGTGGGATAACGCTTGGCTTCATTGAGTTTCAACATCAGGCTGTTTTGCCATGAAGGGATGGCAGTGGCATTGAACGCCGAAACAGATACGCCCTGATCAGGCGCTGCGGCGTCAAGATCCTCCTGCGCTGCGTCCGGTGGCGCGCTTGCCATGGCCGACGGTTGATCCTCCGGGGGGAGTTCTTCAGGCGCTTCCGGTGGTAGCGGTTCCTTGGGTGCCGGTTGCACCTCGGGCACCGGCTTGGGTTTTTGTTTTACCGCCACCTCCGGTTTAATCTCCGGCGGTGCGGGCGGTATCTCTGGCTCCGGCTCGGGTTGCGACTCTGGTTCCGGAGGTGGTATGGCTTCTGTCTGTTGAGGGCCAGGCGGCATATCCGGTTGGGACGCCGGTGCCACCGGAACAGGCGCCAGCTCGACCACCATGGCAGCCGGTGGCGGCGTGTTGGCGCCGGTATTTTGCTCGGGCATCAGCCACCAGGCCAGCGCTGCGCTATAGGCACACAATACAACCAGCAGGGACGTTACCCACCGCAACCCCTCCCTGTCTCGCATCAGGGGCGCTTCCTTCACATCCGGCACGATCGCCGGGATATCCGGCAGTGTCGCACCGTCTCCCTTTATCAACGTCAACCGGGGTTTGCGGGCGAGGTTATCGGTCACTGACCTGCCCCTTCCAGGGCTACTAAAGCAACCTTGAGATAGCCCGCTTCCCGCAGCCGGTTCATGGTCTGCATCAGGGTATCGTAATCGACGGTCTTGTCGGCACGAAGGAAAATGCGCTGTTCCGCGTCTCCTTCCGAAGCGGTGTCCAGCACCTTGGGCAAGTCATCCAGCGTTACCGTATCATTACCGAGAGCCAAACTGTGATCCGCCTTGATGGTCAGGTACAGGGGTTTGTCCGGTTTTGGCTGGGACTCCGCGGTCGAAGCCGGTAGATCCACCTTGATATCCACGGTGGCCAGCGGCGCGGCTACCATAAAGATGATCAGCAATACCAGCATCACATCGATAAAGGGCGTGACATTGATTTCGTGGTTTTCCACCAGTTCATCATCGTGCCGGATTCTCGCGCCCATGATCTACTCCTCGCCGCCGGGGGTTTTACCGTGCACCGCGTAGCGGCTGAGATCACGGGACACCAGCCGCAATATAGCTGCGGAAGTATCCCCCACCAGCGCCTTGTAGGCGGCGATCTGGCGGGCAAAATGGTTGTAGATCACCACAGCAGGAATAGCGGCAACCAGACCCAGCGCCGTGGCCAGCAGGGCCTCGGCAATACCGGGAGCCACCACCGCGAGATTGGTTGTTTGCGCCTTGGAGATACCGATAAAGCTGTTCATGATGCCCCAGACGGTGCCGAACAGTCCCACGAAGGGCGCGGTCGCGCCGATGGTGGCGAGAATACTGGTGCCCCTGGTGATCCTGCGTCCCGCAGCGGCTTCCAGGCGCTCCAGGCTGGAGGCGATACGCTCCTTCACTCCTTCAGCATCCACCAGGGTATTGGCAGACAGCTTCAACTCCTGGGCCGCCGCGCGAGTGAGTTCCGTGCTGCCCTGGCCCCCGTCCAGGGTTTCATGGGCGGATTTCAGGCTGTCGGCTTCGGCGACCACGGCGAGGGTCTGCCTCTGCCGTTTGACCAGCACCCGCAATTCCCGGGTTTTGGCCACCAATACGGTCCAGGTGGCAATGGAGGCCAGCGCCAGACCGATCATCACCGCCTTAACCACCCAGTCCGCCTGCATGAACATGCCCCAAGCGCTGAGATCGTGAGGTAGCAGCTGTGAGCCTGCTTGTACCTGCCCGTCGGTTTCGGGACTTTCCGTGGCGTCCCCATTTGGGCTTGCTACCGATTCCACATCTGTATCGCCATAGTTATCCACCTCGGTGGAAACAGGTCTGTCCACATCATTGGGCACGACTGGATTCCCGTCAGCCTCAGTCACTGAGGGCAGTTGGGGCTGCGCCATGACACTCAGCGAGAGAAGCAGACAGAACAGTAGTGCAAAGCCTCGCCTTGTGGCGCCATGCTGAATCATTGACCGTCCCCGTTACTTGCCGATGACTGTGCCCGGGGGTCGCGAATGATCTCGTCCGCCATTTTTAGATAGGTACTACCCCTGGTTTGCACTGTGTGGGTATCGGCCCGCTCCGAGGCGACATGGACTTCTTCCAGGGCCTCGGCCAGACCATCAAGTTCAGAGCGGATTTTGTTCAGAGCGTTTTCAAGGGTGTACGTCAATTCGTGGATTTGAACCATCTCCTGTGACGACAGTTCATCGTTGCTCAGGATCGCCTCCAGTTCCTCGTTGTGATCCGCGAAGTTGTCCAGAGCAGCCGCCAGGGTTTCAGAGGGCTTGCCCTCGAAGTGATCCGGGCGCTCCGAAGACAGGGCCAACCCCGAAAAACCGAGGACAAGCAAGGTTACCGCTATGAGCGATGACAATTTTTTCATAAGCATGATGATTCTCCTGTTGACTGAAAGAACATTAAACGCAAAAAGCCAGTAGCCCCGAACCAGATATGACGCAAACCACTGACGCTGGAACCAGCCAGCGGGATCGGTAAGTGATCAGGGCAATGACCACAAGCATCGCCACCGACAGGACCCCAAACAGGCTGACCAGGCCAAAGCCCCAGCCGGTGCTGGAGACGGCAAGGAACAGGGCTATGGCCAGCAAGGCCCAGCCAGCCCAGCGCAGTACTTTTTGGCGGCGCGGTTTGACATGGACTCCCGCCTGGCGGGCGTGCCGCTCCATGGCGAGCGCCAGGCAACAGAAGGCGGCAATACCCAGAGCCAGTTGCGCCAGAGTAGGGACAACTGCGGCATTCACAGTGGCTCTCCTGGCAGAGCGCGGCCGGACTCGAGGCCGAGGCAGAGGGTTTTGGCTGTTGTCGTTGCCTGCCGCTTTTGCCGTACCCGCCAGGCCACCCAGATGAGTGTCAGCCCGAGCACAATCATCGTCAGGTCAAACCCCGCGAATACCCAATCATTCGTTGCCAGGCTATTTGCCAGGTGGCGATCGGTAGTGAGGGCATTGAGCGCAGGCAGCAAACCGAATGTCAGGCCCGCAATACACAGCTGCTCAATCCAGGCGCGCTCGGTTGGTCGCAATACCGCATGGATAAACATGGCCAGCCATGCCAGGAACATACTATGAACTTCCCAGTCGGCGCGGTCTGTAATCTCAAGCGGCAGCAGGCGATTGGCCCAGAAGTAAGCGGCAATGCCAACCGGAAGGCCGACAATGGTGCCGACATTGAGCTTTTCCACCAGGCGTAACCCCAAGTGTGGAACGCCGTGTTTTTTCTCCACCCGCTGGCGGCGCTTCACCGCCCACAGCACCAGGCCGGTGGCGATCATCGCTGTGCCCAGCAGGCCGGAAAGAAAGTACAACCAGCGCAATAGCGGTGGCGCAAACAGGCCTTCATGCAATCCAATAAAAAGATCGCGGGTATTTTTCGCTGCCGACGTCGCGGGCGGCACTTCATGCAGCAACTCGCCACTGACGCCGTCGAATACCAGGCGCTCGCCGCTACTGGCTACGCGGCGCTCGATATTTTCGTAAACGATAATGCGGGCATTGCTGTCGTTGGGGTGGCGAATGTCGATACTGCGAATCCGCCCTTCGCCCCAGCGGCTTTCTGCTGCCGCCACCAGCCCTGTCAATGGTACCAGCGAGGCAGATTCGCCACTGGCTTCCTCAACCAAGCCGGGGGGATCAAAGATATCGGCGATAAACTGTTGGCGGGCGTCGCCATCAACGCCGTAATGGGCGGCCACAATCAAAGGCATGTAGGAAAGGCCCATAAAGATCAGGCCGGAATAGGTGATCATCAGGTGAAACGGCAATGCCACCACGCTCAGTACATTGTGGGCATCCAGCCAGGAGCGCTGGCCCTTGCCGAGCCGGAAGGTGAAGAAGTCCTTGAATATTTTCTTGTGGACAATAATCCCGGTGATCAACGCCAACAGCATAAACAGCGTGGCGAATCCAACAAGGACGTCCGCGAGGGTGACGGGAAGATAGTGAAGCTTCCAGTGCATTCGGTACAGCAACTGGCCGCCACCGGTGTCGCGGGCAGCGAGGCGCTCACCGGTAATGCCGTCCACATAATAGTCACCGCTGACCGTACTGGCGCCTTCCTTGACGGAGGCGCCCTGCCAGAACAGCAACGGGTAGATAGCGTTGCGACCCGATGGCAGACCGATAAACCAGCGTTCCGCACCAGGAGCTTCGACCTTGAGTTGATCGATTAACAGGGCGGCTGTCTCAGCGGTATCCAGCCCAACCTGCGCAGGGGGCAGTTCCGGCTGCATCCAGCGGTCGATTTCAGTGTCGAAATAACCCGCGGTGCCGGTGAGTAAGATAAAAAACAGCACCCAACCCAGGGTCAACCCCGCCCAGGTATGCAACCAGGACATCAACTGACGAAAACCCGCCTTGGGCGGTTCCAGGGTATCCGTGTCGCTATTGATCATACCCACCGTCCCGCAAGCCACAGGCCGACACCGGCCAGCACACTGGCGGTCACCACCAGCCCAAGCCAGACTTTGCCAGGACGACGCACAGTAAATGCCCAGATCGCCGCACCGGCGTACACGGCAAAGCTGACAAGGTTACCAATCAACGCAGGCTCACCCCTTGGCAGCGGCAATACGCCGCCCAGGAAGATGCCCACCGCCGTGGCCAGGGCGTAGCCCCCGAAAAGCGCGGCACCAATCAAAGAGATCAGGCGCCATCCATGTAGACCCATGTGTCAGTTATCCAATATCGACAATACGTAAAACAACCTCCGGGTTCACCGGATGTCATGGCGTAGGTGGCGTCCCTGCCGGGGCTTTCGCCCTTTTTACTTCCTGTTACCTATAAAGACGTATGAGCGCAGAAAAAGGGCAACGCGTGGTCGAACATAAGCCACTTGCCCCTTTAAAAATCCACTCGAACCGAGGCAATGATGTTGCGCGGCGCGCCTTGGGCAATGCGGCTCATGCTGCCATAAGTGGCCGGGTGATAGATTTCATCTGTAGCGTTGGTGGCATTGAGTTGCAGCTTCACTGGCAGATTGTTCACGTCAAAGCTGTACCCCACCATCAGATCCACCAGGGTGTAGGCGTCCATCATGTAGGGGTAAATGGCTGGCTGCGATCCCCGTTGCACCCCCAGCCGTTCGCTGTGGTAGACAACGCCGCCGCCCACTTGCCAGCCGCTCTGGTCGAAATGGTAGGTGCTCCACAGGCTTGCGCCATGGCGCGGAATGCTGTGCAGTCGCTCGCCCTGAAACCGGTCGGAGTTGGTGTAGCGCACATCGGTATAGGCGTAGGCCGCGATCACCTGCCAGTTGTCAGTGAGCTGGCCGGAAAAGTCGACTTCCAGGCCCTCGCTGGTGGCTTCACCGGCAAGGATGGTGCGGGTGATATCCGCGGGGTCGGCCATGGTCAGGTTATCCTTGACGAGCTGGAACGCCGACACTGTCAGGCTGGAACGGTCACTGGGTGCAAACTTGACGCCCACTTCGTATTGGTGGGAAGTTTGCGGGTCGAATATCTCCCCCGTGCCCCAACTGAAGTTTGAGGCACCAAATCCCTCCACATAACTGGCGTAGACAGACAGGTTCGGTTGCAGCTGGTAGAGCAGCCCGCCGCGCCAGGTGAGTTCCTTGTCCTTGGGATTGAACTGCGTGCCGCCGTAGTGGTAGGTGTAATCCGCAGTGTCATAGCGGGCACCAACCAGGACATGCAGGCGATCATCCAGCATCGCCATTTGATCCTGGATGTAGGCGCCCAGGTTTTTGTTGGTGTACCAGAACGTATTGACGGTGTAATTCAGGTCATAGGGCGCGTCACGGGTGTTGGGATTGAAGATATTTGAAGACTGTGGCGTGCCGCCAAAGGCCCAGCCGCCGGAGTCGTAGTCCTCGTCAAAATAATCGGCGCCCACCAGCATGGTGTGCTTGATGCCGCTGGTGGAGAACTTCCCGACAAGATCGATATTGGTGGAGGCGATGGTGTTCGATTCATCTTCCCAGCCCCAGTAAGTGCGTGTGTAGTTGCCTGCAATGGTTGCCGCGCTCACGGAGGTGCCCCTTGCCACGCTGTTGCGGTCGACATAGGTAAGGCGCTGCGTCAGCGACCAGGTTTCGTTGAATGCGTGACCCCAGGTCAGGTGCCAGCTGAGGCTGTCATCCTCGTAATGATCATCGGCGTCGTGCAGGTTGGTTTCGATGGGCACGTCTACTGGCCCATTCTGGTCGCCGATGGTGCCGTAGGTCAGTGCCCAGGAGCGGTCGTTTTCCTGGTATTCCAGTCCCGTGCGGATAAAGGTCCTGTCACTGGGCCGCCATTCTATCTGTGGCGCCACGTAGAGCCGCTCGACTTCGGTGTCATCCTTGAAACCGTCGCCATCCTCCACGGCCAGATTGACGCGGTAGAGCCAGCTTTCATCAGCGGACAGGATGCCATTGGAATCCAGGGTGGTGCGCAGGTAGCTGTCACTGCCCACCTGCTGCTGGATATGGGTAAATTGGTCCAGCAGCGGCTTTTTGCTCACCCGATTGATCATGCCGCCGGGTTCGATGCGACCGTACATGATGGCCGACGGCCCCTTGAGGACATCGATGCGTTCCAGGCCGGCGGTTTCCTTGGGCGCGCGGGAGAAGTCCTTGACCCCGTCTAGGTAAGTGGCGCCGTAAGACGATGCCTGGAAACCGCGGATATTGAAAGCGTCCATGGTGTTGCCGTCCGGACCCTGCATCACATAGACGCCGCTCACATTCTTGACGGCGTCGCTAAGGCGAAGAACCTGCTGATCCTCCATTACCTCCCGGCTGATAACCTGAACCGACATCGGCGTCTTGATCAGGGGCGTATCGGTTTTGGTACCGGTAACGCTGCGCTTGGCGGAATAGCCCTGCACGGGCCCGTAGGCCGACTCCTGGATCGAAGATGCATTGACTTTCACCGGTGGCAGGGTGGTTGCCTCCTCCTCGTCAGCCATGACCGAGGTTGACGCGGCGCCCGCGAGGCACAGCACCAACAGTGAGGCCGAATTAGCAAGAGTATTGACCCGTGCGGAATGGGAAGGGCCTTTTCGCTGAAAATCCTGAAGCACGCTTTTCTCCTCGTTGTATTAGAACTTGCCTGATTGTTAGCTAGCTTTTGCTAGGAAAGCATTTATACAATTGCGCATTATAATGATAATGATTCGTATTCTAATAAAATAAAGCCGTGAAGGCAAGTGGCAATCTAGCCGCATCGTCGATTGAGATGGTGCGATCACGCACTGGTAATTCAGAAGCTCTAGGGGGCATTCTCAATTATGTGCGTAGTTGTGCTCAGCCCAGTAGAATCCACACTTTTCCGAGCTCTGGTGCATGAGTCGACAGGTTTTACGGGATGATCAGTGGGCGCGTATTTGTGATCTTTTGCCAGGAAAGGCAGGTGATAGAGGGGTTACCGCGCAGGACAATCGCCGCTTTGTTGAAGCCGTGCTGTGGATAGCAAGAACGGGCGCGCCCTGGCGTGATCTACCACCAGCCTATGGCCACTGGCACAGGACCTATGTGAGATATAGCCGTTGGTCTCGGCGCGGCGTCTGGCGGCAGGTGTTTGAAGCGCTGGCAGGAGAGGCCGACCTTGAATACTTGATGGTTGACGGGAGTATCGTCAGGGTGCATCAGCATGGTGCGGCAAAAAAAAGACCAAGCCGAGGAAGCACAGGGTAAATCCCGTGGAGGCTTGAGCACCAAGTTGCATCTGGCGGTTGATGGACTGGGCAATCCGGTGCGAATTCTGCTGACGGAAGGCCAAGCGTCGGAGTATTGGCAGTCGGAGGCACTGATTGAGGGTTTTGCGGCGCAGTTTATTCTGGCAGACAAGGGTTACGACTCAGACCGCTTTGTTGATGCGATCAGGCAAGGTGGGGCCGAGCCGGTGATCCCTTCCCGCAAGTGCCGTCGGGAACAGCGGGCGTATGACAAAGTGCTCTACAAAGAGAGAAATTTGGTGGAGCGCCTGTTTCAGAAGCTGAAGAATTATCGAAGGATAGCTACGCGATATGAGCGGTTAGCCAGAAACTATCGCTCCATGTTGTTCCTGGCTTCAGCCGTTATATGGCTAGCCTAAATGAGAACGCCCCTAGAGCCGCACCCATTCCCGGCCAGAGCAGCAGGCAAGGCCGGGTGCTGTCAGCGTGATTGCTGTTCCCGCAAGATCAGCGCCAGGGCAAAGCTCACCAGTCGCGATTGAATGCTTTCGGCCCGCCCTGGCAGCATTATGGGTACCTGGGCGCCGAGCACGACGCCGGCGCCACCGGCGCCACCCAGAAAACTCATCTGTTTGCCCAGCATATTGCCCGCCTCTATATTGGGTACCAGCAATATATTGGCCTGCCCGGCAACCCGGGACTGTATATTCTTCAGTTGCACAGATTCAGTGGAAATGGCGTTGTCAAAGGTGAGTGGACCATCCAGCAGCCCCCCGGTGATCTGGCCGCGATCCGCCATCTTGCACAGGGCGGCGGCATCCAGGGTTGACTGGATGTGGGGTTCAATGGTCTCCAGTGCCGACAGGATGGCCACTCTGGGGGTTTCGATGCCCAGGGCTGTGGCGAAATGGATGGCGTTCTGGATGATCTCCCGCTTGTGGTCCAGATTCGGCATGATGTTGACGGCGGTATCGCCGATCAACAGGGGGCCGTCAAGACCAGGTACGTCGAATACCTCGACATTGCACATCCTGCTCCCCCTGTGCAGACCGCTGTTTTTCCTTACCACCAGAGTCATCAGGTCAGCGATAGTGATGCTGCCCCGCAAAATGGCATCAACTTCGTCGTTGAGGGCGAGGTCGATCGCCCTGGCAGCGGCCGCCAGGGGATGCTGGTTGATATTGATAATCTCGAAACCCTGCAGGTCGATCTCTGCTTTGCTGGCGGCGGCCAGGATCATTTCCCTGGGGCCGATCAGCACGGCCCTGATCAGACCCAGGCGAGTCGCTTCGACCACAGACGCCAGGGATAGCTGGTCCACCGGGTTTACCACTGCCGTCACCAGGGGACCATGCTGTTGCGCGAGGGTTCTTCCCCGCTCCATATAGGTGGCGAAAATGGGGTGTTCGCGCACCTGTATTTCCGGGATGGCCCAACGGGGGCGGGATATCTTCATGGTGGGGGCCATCACTTCTGCCACCCCGATGATGGCCTTCTTGCCATCATCCGTGGTCACCAGGCAATCCAGCACAATACGGTGATTTTCCAGATGTTTCTCCCGCACTGTCACCGTCACGGTGACATGGTCACCGACGCCGATGGGGCGCAGGAATTTCAGGGATTGACTCATATAAATGGCCCCGGGGCCAGGCAGGTCTGTTCCCAGCACGCTGGAAATCAATGATCCGCCCCACATGCCATGGGCGATCACCTCGTGGAAGCGGCTGTCGCGGGCGTACTCCTCATCCACGTGGGCAGGATTGACATCCCCCGACATGATGGCGAACAGCTTGATGTCCCGGTAGGTGAGCTCCTTTTCCAGCTTGGCGCTGTCGCCCACACTGATTTCGTCAAAGGTACGGTTTTCGATGATCTCGGTATTTGTCATAAAGACTCATTCAGCTGATCGTTGAGGGGTTTGGCCCGTGCGTGTGGCTGCGCGGGGGCATGACAGGGCGGCAATTTTGCAATTTTTACCGCCAAACCGCTACCATAGGCCTCGAATCTTTCCTGAGGTTTACAAAATGATTCCTGAACGGGTGCAGGGGACGAAGTTACGGTGACAAAACTCTGCACCCTCATCCTTGCCAGCTGCTGCCTGTGGCTGGCCGCCTGCTCTACCCAGAGTCCGCAAAAGAGTGCGGGAGGGATCGGCGTCAATGAACATGCCGTCAGGTTTGCCCTCTACGACCAGTTCGGCGAATGGCGCGGGGTGCCCTACCGCATGGGCGGGCTGTCAAAAAATGGTGTTGACTGTTCCGGTCTTGTCTATCTTACCTTCCGAGATCGCTTCAATATCCAGCTGCCGCGCAGTACCGATGAACTGGCGCGCATGGGCGCCACCGTCAAGCCCCGCCATCGCCAGAGCGGCGATCTGGTCCTGTTTCGCATCAACCGCAACCTCAACCATGTGGGCATCTACCTGGAGGAGGGCCGCTTTATGCACACCTCCACCCGCAAAGGCGTGATGATCTCCAGCCTCACCGATCCCTACTGGCAGCAGCGCTACTGGAAGACAGTGAGGCCGCGCCAGTCGTTGCTGGCGGGCAGGGAGCTGACCTATAAACCACCATAACTCCCCCACAGGGACTACTGGTTTGATTTCGATGCTCACTAAATTACTGTGAGTAGAATCAGCCCGGGCGCTGGATCTCAATGGTGCTGTGGACAATCTCTTCATGCTCCGCCAGCCGTTCCCGCACCGTTGCCGCAGTGAGAGTTTCATCCCGGGTGATCAGGGTGAGGATGCAATAATAGCTGCGCCGCCCGGCGCGCCACACGTGCAGGTCGGTAATGCGGGTTTCCCTGGCGTTGGGGCTGTTTTCCACCGCATCGCGAATCTCCTGCACCACCGGGTGATCCATTTCCCTGTCGAGCAGTACCCTGGCCGTGTCGCGCAGGAGATTTTTCGCCCACAGGCCAATCAGTATGCTGCCGACAATGCCCATCACCGGGTCGAGCCATGCCCAGCCGTAGAACCAGCCCCCCGCCAGGGCGACGATGGCAAGCACCGAGGTGGCGGCATCCGCCAGCACATGGATATAGGCAGACTTCAGGTTCAGGTCCTCGTGGTGATGGCCGTGATCGCCGTGGTGATCCCGATCATGGCCATGGGCTTTGACCAGCACCAGGGCGCACACCAGGTTGACCCCAAGGCCCAGGGTGGCGACGGTCATTGCTTCGGGGTAGCGGATGTCGCCGGGGTTGATCAGCCGCTCCACCGATGCCACCACCATCAGGGCCGCAATACAGAGCAGGAACACGGCGCTGGCAAAGCCTCCCAGCACCTCGATTTTCCAGGTGCCAAAGGCAAAGCGCGGGTCATGGGCGAAGCGCCGGGCGGCGGCGTAGGCGAAGGTGCTCAGGCCAATGGCCACCGCGTGGGAACTCATGTGCCAGCCGTCCGCCAGCAGGGCCATGGAGTTGAACCACCAGCCTGCACTGATTTCCACCACCATGGCCACGAGGGTGATCCACAGCACCAGGCGGGTGCCCCGCTCCCCCGCCAGGTTGCCCTGGTCAAACAGATGGATATGGGTGAAATCTTGTGACTCGGGTGTGGACATTCAATCAACTCCTTTGGCCGACATTGTTATGGCCCAAATGCTTTTCCATCAGGGTGTACAGGCAGGCTTTTGCCATCAGAAACCGAGACTTTCTCCCATGCCCAGCAGGGTGGCAATGCCCAGTGTGGCGAAAATGGCCGCTGCGACACCGTGTACCAGGCGCACCGGCATGCGGTGGGCAATTCTGTCCCCCAGCAGTACGGCGGGCACATTGGCAATCATCATGCCGAGGGTGGTGCCAGCCACCACTGCCACGATGGCATTGTACTGGGCCGCCAGCGCTACCGTGGCAATCTGGGTTTTGTCACCCATTTCTGCGAGAAAAAACGCGATAAACGTGGCGCCAAATACCCCGAAGCGGGGCAGTTTGGCATCCGCCTCGTCAAATTTGTCGGGTATCAGGATCCAGATGGCCATGGCGATAAAGGAGACGCCCAGCACCCAGCGCAGGGTTTGCGGAGATAACAGGGTGGTCAGCCAGGCGCCAAGCAGCCCGGCAAAGGCGTGGTTGGCAATGGTGGCGATAAGGATGCCCAGCACGATGGGAATCGGTTTGCGGAAGCGGGCAGCGAGGATAAAGGCGAGTAGCTGGGTCTTGTCGCCGATTTCAGCCAGGGCGACAACGCCAGTGGCGATCAGAAAAGCATTCATGATTTTTTCCAGGCCGGATCAGGACAAATGACCACACAGCCTCTCCGGCCGTACGGAAGGCGGTATGGTCAAAGGTCTTGCCAGGCGCGGAGCTGCTTGCACCATGGTCGAACCGCAGTTACAAACCAAGTATGTTGATGCAAGCCCCAATCCTTCATCAGGGTGGGCGGCTACTCCCCAAAGACCGGCGCATGGTAGCCGAGGGCAGTGATATTGTCGATACGCTGTTGGCGAGCCGTTGATGCAGGTCAGGGAAAGGGACGGGGATGCTTGACTTGGTAACCGCTAGCGGCAACCCTTGGGCTTGAAAAGGATGAACAGGAAGCAGGGCATGGTCGGTGAAAAAACCGGTAACTGTGGCAGTTGGCATGATCGCGATGTCGACGATGTGCGACGCATTCTGGACGTGCCCCAAGGCGGCCTGGATGACCAGCAAGTGCAGCGGCGCCTGGTGGAATATGGCCCCAATACCCTGGCCGGTGCGCCCCCCAAACCCCTGTGGAAAAGGTTGCTGGCGCAATTCCAGCATGTGCTGATTTATGTCTTGCTGGTGGCGGCGACGGTGACAGGTTTGCTGGGCCACTGGATCGACACTGTTGTTATCCTCTTTGTGGTGCTGCTGCAGGCGGTGGTGGGTTTTGTCCAGGAGGGCAAGGCCGAGCAGGCCCTTGCCGCCCTGCGCCACATGCTGGCGCCGCGGGCCATGGTGCTGCGCAACGGCAAACGCCAGCATATCGATGCCAGCGAGCTGGTGCCTGGGGATATCCTGCTGCTGGAAGCAGGCGACAAGGTGGCGGCGGATGTGCGCCTCGACGAGGTCCATGGCTTCAAGGTGGAGGAAGCGCTGCTCACCGGCGAATCGGTGCCTGTGGACAAGCAGACCCTGGCGCAGGCGCAGCAGGCTCCCCTGGCGGAGCGCTTTTGCATGGCCTACTCAGGCACCCTGGTCAGTACCGGTACTGCCCGGGGTATTGTCGTGGCCACCGGCGAAGCCACAGAGATCGGTCGTATATCGGGCCTGCTGGACAATCTCACTACCCTGCAAACCCCTCTGCTGGAACAGATGAACCGCTTTGCCAAATGGCTGTCCCTGGTGATCGTGCTGGCGGGTGGCCTGGTGTTTGTGGCGGGCTGGCTTTTTGGCGGCCGCCCGGTGGTAGAGCTGTTTATGGCGGTGGTGGCCCTGACAGTGGCGGCGATCCCCGAAGGGCTTCCGGCAATTCTTACCATTACCCTGGCCATCGGTGTGCGGCGCATGGCCAGCCGCCACGCGGTTATCCGCCGCATGCCAGTGATCGAAACCTTGGGCGCTGTCTCGGTGATCTGCTCTGACAAGACCGGCACCCTGACCCGCAACGAAATGATGGTGGCCGCCGTGGTGCTGGCGGACCGGCAGTACCAGGTGGAGGGGGAGGGGTACAGCGCCCACGGACGCATCGGAGACGACACCAGTGGCACCCCGCCCCAGGCGCTGGTGACAGCCCTGGCCCAGGTGGCCCTGTTGTGCAATGACGCCCGCCTCGATCGCCAGAGCGACCAGGTCAAGGTGTTGGGGGACCCCATGGAGGCGGCACTGCTGGTGCTGGCGGACAAGGCCGGTATGGGCCATGACGCCGTGACGGAGTGGCCGCGCCAGGACGAGCTGCCCTTCGACCCGGACCTGCGCTATATGGCAACCCTCAATCACGACCACCACGGCCACGGGGTTATTCTCCTTAAGGGGGCGCCAGAGCAGGTCATGGCCCTTTGCCCCACGGCGCTGGATGCCAATGGCGAACCGCAAACCCTGGACAGTCCCGCCTGGCACCGCCACATCGACGATCTGGCCAACCAGGGCCTGCGGGTGCTGGCCATGGCGCGGGCCGAGGCTGCCCCCGGTCAAAACGCACTCAATATTGATGAGCTGGCGGGCAAACTGCAGTTGATTGGCATTGTCGGCCTCATGGACCCGCCCCGCCAGGAGGCAATGGAAGCCATCGCTGAATGCCACCAGGCGGGTATCCGGGTCAAGATGATCACCGGCGACCATGCCTTGACGGCGAAGGCCATCGCCCAGCGCCTCGGGCTGCGCAACACTGTGAAGGTTGCGACCGGGCAGGATATCGACGCCCTCGACGATGCCGCTCTGGTGACAATGGCCCAGGAGGTGGACGTTTTTGCCCGCACCAGCCCCGAGCACAAGCTGCGCCTGGTGCAGGCCCTGCAGTCGGCCCACGGGGTTGTCGCCATGACCGGCGACGGGGTCAACGACGCCCCCGCCCTGAAGCGCGCCGATGTGGGCATTGCCATGGGGGTGAAGGGTTCTGCGGTAGCCAGGGAGGCGTCGGATATCGTGCTGCTGGATGACAACTTTGCCAGTATTGCGGCGGCGGTCAGCGAGGGCCGCACCGTGTACACCAATCTGAAAAAAGCCATCAGCTTTTTGCTGCCCATCAACGGCGGCGAGGCGGCCAGTCTTGTTATTGCGCTGCTGGTAGGACTTACCCTGCCCATTACCGCCCTGCAAATTCTCTGGGTCAATATGATCAGCTCGGTGGTGCTGGCCCTGGGGCTGGCGTTTGAACCCGCCGAGCCCGGGGTGATGCGCAAACCCCCCAGGCGCACTGATCAGCCATTCCTCGACGGCTTTTTGGTGTGGCGTATCGGACTGGTTTCTTTGCTGTTTCTTGGGGGTATTTTTGCCGCTTTCGAACTGGCCCTGCAAATGGGCCATTCGGTGGAGGTCGCCCGCACCCTGGCGGTCAATACCCTGGTGGCCATGGAAGTTTTCTACCTCTTTGCGGTGCGCTACCTCGACACCCCGTCCATTACGTTGCGCGGCATACTGGGTACCAGGGCGGTGTGGATCGTGATTGTGCTGGTGATGGCGCTGCAGTGGATTTTCACCTACAGCACCCTGATGCACTCCCTGTTTGCCACCAGCGACCTGGAGCCCTGGCCGCTGCTGTTGGCGCCGCTGGCGGGTGTTGCGGTACTGCTGGTGCTGGAGCTGGAGAAGCGGGTGCGGCGCGCTTTTATGGCGTAGCTGCCTCTTCCGGGTTGCAGTGCCTGTAGCCATCATGGACTTTGCATCAAGCCAGGGCTATGCTAAGACAACTGTATGAAAAATCCCGTCGCCGGTTGTGCTGGCGACTGAAAGAAGTCTCTACAACAATAAATGATTGTCCCCATTTCTGACCGATTCACCTGTTGTTGCAGATCAACCCGAAACACCCCACCACAAACCATAAGGAGTTTTTGCATGGATCTTGGTATTGCAGGAAAAGTCGCCGTGGTTACCGGCGGATCACACGGGATTGGCCGCGCCATCTCGGAGGAGCTGGGGCGCAACGGCTGCCGCGTGGTGGTGGTCGCCCGCGGTCAGACCCAGCTGGATGACACTGTGGGGGCCATCGAAGCAGAGGGCGGTGAAGCCATGGCGGTGTCTGCGGATTTGCTGGATTTTGCCAGTTACCCCCGTATCGTGGCCGAAGCCAGTGCACAATTCGGCACGCCGGATATCGCCATTTATTCCCCGGTGGCGCCGCCCCCCGGTGCTTTTGATGATTTCACCGATGACGATTTCGACAAGTCCTACAGCTCCGTGGTGAAGGGTTTTGCCCATTTTGCCCGGGCCATGGCGCCGGGCATGAAAGAAAAGCGCTGGGGCCGCATCATCACCATCGGTTCCGGCTGCGGCAAGGTGCCCGCCCGTTTTTCATCCCTGCATTTTCACTATGTACTGGCCAACACCAACCGCCCGGCGGCACTGGGTTTGAGCCGTACCCTGGCGGACGAGCTCGGCCCCTTCGGTATCACCGTCAATACCATCCCGCCGGGGTTTATCGACACCGGCGAAAATTACGCGGCATTTTTCCAGGCCTGTGCCGACGAGGTGGGGCAAAATTACGAAGAATTCATGGCCAATGAACTCAAGCGCATCCCCCTCAACCGCTTCGGCACCCCGGACGAAATTTCAGGCCTTGCCGCTTTCCTGTGTTCCCGCCAGGCGGGCTACATCACCGGCCAGTACATCGTGGTGGACGGCGGACATATGGAAACCTATTGGTAAGCCGCTGCAACTCATAAAACTAAGAGGAAAAATAATGGATCTCGGTATAGCAGGAAAAGTCGCCCTGGTGACAGGCGGCTCCCACGGTATTGGTCGCGCCATTTCGGAAGACCTGGGGCGCAATGGTTGCAAGGTGGTGGTTGTGGCCCGCAAGCAGCAGTGGCTCGACGAAACAGTGAAGGCAATCCGCGAGGAAGGTGGCGAAGCCATGTCGGTGTCGGCGGATTTGCTGGATTTTGCCAGTTATCCGCGCATGGTGGCCGAGGCCGAGGCAGCGTATGGCACTACCCCGGATATTGCCATTTATTCCCCGGTGGGGCCGCCACCTGGCACCTTTGATGATTTCAAGGATGAGGATTTCGATAAATCCTACACCGCCGTGGTGAAGGGTTTTGCCAACTTTGTGCGCGCCGTGTCACCGGGCATGAAGGAAAAGCGCTGGGGCCGTATCGTCACCATCGGGTCCGGTCACGGCAAATTGCCGGCGCGCCTGTCGACACTGCATTTCAGCTATGTACTCGCCAATACCAACCGTCCGGCGGCCCTCGGCCTGAGCCGCACCATTGCCGATGAACTCGGCCCCTACGGCATCACTGTCAACACCATTCCCCCCGGCTTTATCGATACCGGCGAGAACTACAAGGCGTTTTTTGAAGTGTGCGCAGCGCGGGAAGGTATCACCTATGAGCAGTTTATGGCGCGTGAATTGAAACGCATCCCCATGAACCGCTACGGCACAGCGGAGGAGATTTCCGGGGTTTGTGCCTTTCTGTGCTCCCAGCGCGCGGCCTATATCACCGGCCAGTACATTGTGGTGGACGGCGGGCATATGGAGACCTATTTTTAAAGTTGCACGTTACACACTGGATTCTGCGGCAAAATCGCTCCAGCGGTGTGTAACTGCCGGAGGAGCTGAAAATGCCGCAACCCGGGCCAGAGGAGATTTTCAACCAGCCACCGCCACTGGAAAATTTCAACCGCTACAGCGGTAATCAGGCACTGCGGGATGCCCTGCGGCGGGAAGGAGCGGGCTGGGCTGATAATGAGTTGCTGGCGTGCGGAGAGGAACTGGGTTCCGCAGCCTGGATTGCACGGGGCGATCTGGCCAATCGCTATCCGCCGCTGTTGCGGCAATTCGATCGTTTTGGCCAGCGTCGCGATGAATTCGAGTTCCATCCGGCCTGGCATGAGTGTTTGCACTGGATCAAAGGGCAGGGTCTGGCTGGTGCCAGCTGGACTGACGCCAGGCCCGGCGCCCAGGTGCGGCGTGCAGCCCTGTTCCAGCTCTTTGCCGAAGTGGAGTGCGGCAGCCTGTGCCCGGCCACCATGACTTATGGCGCTGTCCCCGTGCTGGCCCGCGAACCTGCACTTGCCGATCCCTGGCTGAACCTGCTGCAACAGCCGGTATACGACCAACGCTTTATTCCCGCTCCACAAAAATCCGGGTTGCTGATGGGTATGGGGCTCACGGAGCGCCAGGGTGGCTCCGATGTGCGCGCCAACACCACCAGGGCAGAAGCTGTGGGGGAGGGCTGGTACCGGCTCCACGGGCATAAGTGGTTTTTTTCAGCCGCCATGTGCGATGCCTTTCTGGTGACTGCCCAGGCCCCCGGTGGGCTTGCCTGTTTTTTCCTGCCCCGTTTTACCCCGGATGGCAAGCGCAATGCCCTGCACCTGGTGCGTGAAAAGGACAAGCTGGGGGATCGCTCCAACGCCAGTGCCGAGGTGGAATTCAATGGCGCACTGGCGCGCCTGGTGGGGGAGGCGGGGCGCGGAATTGCCACGGTGCTGGAGATGGCCAACTACACCCGCCTCGACTGCGCCAACGGTTCCGCCGGGCTGATGCGTGCGGCGTTGTCTCAGGCATTGCACCACGCCAGCCACCGCAAGGCCTTTGGCAAACCGTTGATCCACCAGCCGCTGATGGCCAATGTGCTGGCGGATATGGCCCTGGAGGTGGAAGGGCATATCGCCCTGTGTCTGAAGGTGGCGGCCTGCATCGACGGTCAGGATCGTGATGAAAACGCAGCCCTGCTCAAGCGCCTGCTCATTCCCGTTGCCAAGTACTGGGTGTGCAAGCGCGCCCCGGCGCTGATTGCCGAGGCCATGGAGGTGACGGGCGGCAACGGCTATGTGGAGGACGGCCCCATACCCCGTTTGTTCCGCCAGTCGCCCCTCAACTCCATCTGGGAAGGGGCAGGCAATATCATGTGCCTGGACGTGCTGCGGGTGCTGGAGCGTGAACCCCGCGCAGTGGACGCACTGCTGGCATGGCTTGAGACATGGTGTGGACTTTGCAAACCCTATGACGGCGCCCTTGAAGACCTCAAGCAGCACTTTGCAGCGGGCAGTATTGGCGCCGTGGATGCCCGCTTTGTCAGTCAGCGCATTGCCCTGCTCAGTGAGGCCGCGCTGTTGCTGGCGGACGGGGCATCGCCTCTCGCCGAGGCGTTTTGTGCCAGCCGCTTGACCGCTGGCGCTGGTCATACCTTTGGCCATCTGGCGGCCACTAGCCCATTCTCCGCAATCCTTGCCAGGGCTATTCCCGTGTAGGGTCTATCCCATAGCGCGACTTGTTTTCATGACAATAAGGAAACCGCCGTTTGCCCGGCGGCTAAGGCCCTTTAGGCAGAAGTTAATGCTTTAGGGTATTACTGTGCGCCAAAGCGATAACGCACTGAGGCTCCCCACATTCTTGGCTCGTTGTAGACAGCTCCGGCCGTACCGGTGAACGCATAGTAGGAGGGATAGGCCACGGCATGGAGATCGTCGGTGGCGTTTTTGACGAACAGCGCCAGGTCAAGGGGGGTGTTGAATACACTGGCCCAATCCAGTCGCAGATTGAGGTTGCCGTAGGTGCCCTCCCTGCCAAAGTCGTCCGCCAGGGCGGTGTCGTTGAGCCATACTGCGCTTTGGCGGTAGAAGTCGGCCATCAGTGTTATGTCACCCCACTGGTCAGGGGTTGGCAGGCTGTAGCGCGCGGTGATGGTGGCCTGGTGTTTGGGGGTGCCCACATAGGGGCTGTCGCTGTAGGGCAGCAATTCGCCAGTGATTGCGCTGGCAGTAAAACCGGGCCAGTTGGTGTATTCGGGATCAATATAGGAGTAGTTGAGGGACAGCTGCAAACGGTCAGTGATAAACATCTGGGTGCTCAACTCGGCACCGAAGATGTCCGCCTCGGCAATATTGTTGACCTGGGTGGTGGGGGCGCCAAATTCACCACCGATGGATTCGCTGCGCTGGATATCCTCATACCACATCTGGTAGACAGCGGCATTGGTGCGAATGGGCATGCCCGCCAGGGTCCAGTCCACTTTGATGCCCAGTTCCAGATCATCGACAATCTCCGGATCGTAGTTGAGCACAAAGCCGGGGGGCGGGTTGTCCGGGTCGGCAGCGGTCACGTTGGAACCGCCAGGTTTGAAGCCGCGGCGGTGGGCAAGGTACACCAGCGTGTCCTGATTTATCTGGTAATCGAGGCTTACCGTCCAGCTTGGGGCTGAATCCTCCAGGGTCGGGCGTTTGATTTCAACGCCAGCGGGCACCAGGTTGCCGTGCAGCGCCAGGGCCATCTGGTCAAACGGTGTCGAGTTGCGGGTGGCCTTTGATTCCGTCCAGCGGTAGCCCATGGTGAGTTTCAGGCCGTCCAGCAACCAATCGGACATATCGAGGGTGGTCTGGGCAAAATAGCCTTTTTGCTCGTCTTTCTGGTTGGTGGAAAAACCGCCCACCACTGTGGGGGAAAAGGTCGGGCTGAAGACATTGCCATAGGTGGCGAACAGGGGCGGGTAGTTCAGGTCGTACTTCTGCACCTCCTGGTAATAGCCGACGATCCAGGAATGCTTGCCGTCGATATCCCCCATGATCTGGAATTCCTCGCTGTAATCATCGAGCCAGTCGTTTTCGCCGCTGGCCCGGGACGAGGCAACAGGCTTGAAGTTCTGGAAATCCCAGTTGTTGTAGACAAGGCCGTTGGGTAGCGGGTTGCCGCCGTCATAGGTGGTGCGTACACCGAGATTGCGGATGGTGCTGAAGATATTCTTCAGTGTCACATTCCCGAGAAAAGCCACCTTGCCCACATCGATACTGGTGATATTGAGCAGCTGGTCGGTTTTGCCCTTGAAGATCAGTTCGCCACCGGCAAGATTGCGCCGCTTGGCCTTGTCGCCGCCGTTTTTGAGACGATCTTCCTCGGCGATCAGACCCTCCCGCAGGGTGTCGAGAATACCCAGGCGTTCGCTTATACAGGATTGGGCGCCAGCGGGGTTGCCAGGGTTGAAGGCGTAGCACAAACCCTGTTGTCCTGGCACCAGCCCGGGGGGCAGGGCAAGGGCAAACCAGCCGGTTCCGGCGAAGGGTGTGGTGTTGTAGATGGGGAAATTCTCGTTGAAGTTGTACAGCACAGTGGCGCTGTTGTTTTCATCAATGCTGTTGCGGGCATACATGCCATAGCTGTCGAGCCAGTCCGTGGGGTTGAACTGCAAACCGACGCGGAAGGAATCCCGGTGAACATCGTCCAGTTCCTGGCCGGTATTGATGGCCTTGCTGAAACCGTCGCGGCGCACAATATTGGCGGAAACCCGCGCACTTAACATGCCCTCGACAATGGGTATATTCAAGGCGGCAGTGGTGTCACGCATGTCGTATTTGCCAATGGCCTGTTCGAGGAACCCTCCAAATTCATCAGTGGGCCTTTGGGGAGAGAACAAAATGGCGCCACCAGTACTGCTGCGGCCAAAGAGTGTGCCCTGGGGCCCTTTCAATACCTGTACCGAGGCGAGATCGAACATTTGTGAATTGTTGCCAATGCTGACCCGGATGGAATTGCCAAGGGGCGCATCGGCAAAATAGGTCACCACACTCGGGCTGGAGCCAAAGGTCTGCCCCTGGCCCCGAATAAAATAGGTGATGCTGTTGCGCTGGATGCTCTGGTTGCGGATTTCAAGCCCGGGAGTATGGAACTTGAGGTCGTCGGGTTTGGTCACCCCCTTCTGGCGCAAATCATCACCGCTGAGGGCAGTGATTGCGATGGGTACTTCCTGCAGGCTTTCCTCCCGCTTGCGGGCGGTGACCACGATTTCCTCAAGAACGGAAGAAGTTGCGGGCATCTGGCTGTAAACGGGGGCCGCTGTGAGCGCGGTCATGGCTGCAAAACTGAGGGCGGATACGGGGCGGAATATGGCGATGTGCTTATGTGGCATGTCTATCCCTCTGACAAGGTGTTGTGGAATGGCTGGAAAATATGCCTGAAAAACAGCAGTTGCCAGCCTGGTTATTGATTATATATTGACCATAACGACAAAATTCTATATCGCCACAAGGGGTGGCTGTCAAGATTTAATATGACTTATGTGTAAATTTACCTAATGCCTCGCCTGGAGTCTGGTCATTTGGGCAGCTGAAGAGTGCTGCCAGCAAAACAGGCGTTAACAAGCAGGTTGTGGGTTATAGCGGTGTTGGTGGCGAAAAAAAACCGCAGGCTGCCCTGCGGTTTTTCAGGTATGGCGCTGCCGACAGTGTGACGTCTTATTGGGCGCCAAAGCGATAGCGGAATTCGGCGCCAACCATGCGCGGCTCGTTGTACACCGCGAAGGCAGTACCTACTACCGTATAGAAGCCAGCCCAGGCAACGGCGTGGACATCATCCGTAGCGTTCTTTGCGAACAGGGCAATGTCGAAGGGATTGCCAAGCACATTGGACCAGTCAAAGCGCAGGTTGAGATTGCCATAGCCCTTCTGCTTGCCAAGACCGTTGTCCGCCAGGGCTGTATCGTTCAGCCATACAGAGGTCTGCCGGTAGTAATCGCCCATCATGGTCATTTCCCCCCACTCAGCAGGGGTTGGCAATGTATAACGCACGGTGAGCGTAGCCTGGTTCTCCGGAGTACCCACATAGGGGCTGTCCTTGTAGGCCATTTGTGCGCCGGTGATCACATTGGTAACAAACCCGGGCCATTTGGTGTACTCGGCGTCGATATAGGAATAGGTCAGTCCCAGTTGCAGGCGATCAGTGGCCAGCAGCTGGAGGCTCATCTCCAGCCCCTGAATTTCCGCCTGGGCGATATTGTTGACCTGGGTGAACGGTACGCCGCCAGCGGTGGCAAAGGTTTCGCTGCGTTGAATGTCTTCATACCACATCTTGTAGATGGCGGCATTGGCGCGCAGGGGCATGTCGGCCACGGTCATGTCTGCCTTGATACCGAATTCCACGTCATCCACGGTTTCAGGAGAGTAAGTGGGGCGGAAGCTTGCCACCGGTGTTGACGGTGCCACGTTGGTGCCGCCGGGCTTGAAGCCGCGGCGGTGTGCCAGATAGACCATGGTGTTGTCATCGATCTGGTAGTCCAGTCCTACAGTCCAGCTGGGAGCAGAGTCATCCAGGCCAGGGGCGGGAAAATCCGCAGACGCCGGTCCTGGAACCAGGTTTCCCATGGCCAGCTGTGCCGGGTTAAAGGGACGACTGTTGCGCTCCGCCTTCGATTCGGTCCAGCGATAGCCATAGGTAAACTTCAGACCATCGAGCACCCAGTCGGAGAGGTCAATGGTGGCCTGCCCAAAAATACCCTTCTGCTGTTCCTTGGCGTTGACGCTGAATGCTGCGCCGACAATGGACGGAGTCAGGGTAGGGCTGAAAACGTCGGCATAGGCAGAGAACAGCGGCGGGTGGCTGATATCGATTTTTTGCTGCTCCTTGTAGAAGCCCAGAATCCAGGTGTGCTTGTCATTGATGGTGCCGAGGATCTGGAATTCCTCGCTGTAGTCATCGAGCCAGTCATTGTGGCCGTCGGCAAAATCATTGGAGGTGGGGGTGAAATTGACAAAGCCCATATTGTTGTAGATCAGGCCGTTGGGTAGCGGTGAGCCGGAATCGTAGATGGTTTTGACACCGAGGTTGCGCACTGTGTTGAACACATTCTTGAGGCTGACATCGCCGAGAAAACCCAGCTTGCCGAGGTCAACGGTAGTGATATTCAGCAGCTGTTCGGTCTGGCCCTGATAGCGCAGCAGGCCACCGGTGACGTTGCGGCGCTTGGCGCTATCCCCACCGGCTTTGAAGCGTGCCTCTTCCGCGATCAAGCCTTCGCGCAGAGCGTCGAGACGGCCAAGGCGCTGGGTGATACAGGATGCGGCACCAGCTGGATTGCCAGGGTTGATGGCGTAACAGAGTCCCTGTTGGCCAGGAACCAGACCGGGGGGCAGGGCGAGGCCAAACCAGCCACCGCCCTGGAATGGGGTGGTATTGTAGACGGGATTGTTCTCGTTGAAATCCGTGAGAATGGAGCTGCTGTTGTTCTCATCGAGGTCGTTCCTGGCGTACATCTGATAGCTGTTGAGCCATTCAGTGGGCTGAAAATTCAGGCCGACACGAAAATGCTCACGGTTGCGGTCATCCAGCTTCTGGCCGGTGGTCAGGCTGCGGGTAAAGCCGTCGCGGCTGACAAAGTTGGCGGCGATACGGGCGCTGAGCATGCCTTCGATAAGGGGTATGTTGACCGCAGCAGTGGTTTCATTCCAGTTGTACTCGCCGATGGTCTGGGAAATAAACCCGCCAAATTCATCAGTGGGTCGCTGGGGGGAAAACAGCACAGCACCACCGGTGGAGCTGCGACCAAACAGGGTTCCCTGGGGCCCTTTGAGCACCTGTACAGAGGCCAGGTCATACATCTGGGTGTTGTTGCCAATGCTGACCCGCTGGCCGTTACCCAGGGGGGCATCGGCAAAATAGGTCACTACCCCGGCACTGGAGCCAAAGGTTTGTCCCTGGCCGCGAATAAAATAGGTAACGCTGTTGCGCTGGATGCTGGCGTTGCGCATCTCCAGGCCCGGCGTGTGGAACTTGAGGTCATCGGGCTTGGTGATACCTTTGAGGCGCAACTCGTCGCCACTGATGGCAGTAACGGAAACCGGCACCTGCTGGAGACTCTCCTCACGCTTGCGGGCGGTGACGACGATTTCTTCCAGTGCCGCGGTGGTTTGGGCCTGAAGGGCCGGCGCTGCCATAGCCGCAAAAGCAGCAAGGCCAAGACCGGTGACTGAGTAGCGCAAGGGTTTGTTTTTGACAGATGATTTCTTGTTACGGGACATGGGGAACCTCGTTGTATTTATAATCAGGAATCCTTCGTCGGAAGATTCACCCGTCCCTGGTGTGATCCGCTCCAAGGATAATCAGGGTCATTGTCAAAGTGCAAGATAAATTTACGTTTAGGTAAATATATTATCAGGCGTGGGAGAAAGGACGGACGGTCTTTACATGCTGGTTAAATGATGAGCAATGGTTCATTGGTGCTGTAAATACTGGTTTTCAGCTCAGTAAATGTCTGTAAGTTGTGCAATCTCTATCAGACGGAGCGTCAGTAGAGCTGTAACCGGAGGGCTCAAAGGATTGACACCTATGGGCGGCACAGCGCCTGTGGCCCAGGCCATGCACCTGCTGCGCCTGTCACTCGAAAACCTCATTCCCGGTGGGTTCAATATGGCTGGCGTTGTTCATTTTCTGGCGATATCTGGACAGCTCATAATACATTCTGCGGCGGGCGCGGCTTTGGTTGCCCAGGGGGCGGTGTTCGTGCAGGCAGTGCCAGGGGTTGAGGGTCAATGACCTGGTGAAATCAAATTGTGCCTGTGAAGAAAATGTCTGGGCGGGAATGTGGATGGTTGCCACCGGTATAAACGGCGACAATTTTTCCGGCCAGCGCACGCCAGCGTTTTCGATGGGCATGCGGTGGGAATCCGTTTGCAACTGCACCAGCAAGTCAAATTCCACAGCGTGCTTTGCCAGGGTTTTTATCATGTTGTCCCGCAGGTAATTGTCCGGCACCTTACCGAAGGGGATTCCCGGAATATCCATATCCACTTTTGTTTTGGGGGCGAAGGAGTACTGCATGGCCTGACCTTCACCAAGCAGATAGGGAACACAGCTGAAATAGCGCTGGCCCAGGGGGTTGTACTGGGTTTCGTTCCACAGGCTTTGCATCAGCAAATCCAGCACATGGGAGTCTTTGGGGTTCAGGAAATAGTAGATGGGCATTTCCCGCAGGCTCCAGTCCTGGAGCTTGGCGTTTTCCCGGCTGTCCGGGGTGACGAAGGTGGGGGTGCAGATGCAGATCAGGTCCTGGGTGAATTTTTCGTCATCCATGATTTTGGCGCCGGGTACATCCATCAGTTTTATGGCCATACTGACAAATCCCACATCCTGAATATCCGTTGGCACATTGGGGCCGGGGCCGGAAAATCGCACCCAGGCAGGATAGCTGCGGTGGCTGGCAAAAATCCCTTTGCGCATCCGCTCAGGCAGATCATCACGCACGGTCACAGTGGCGCGCACCAGCCCGTGGGTTTTGGTGTTGCCGCCCCGTTCAAATTTCCCCGGAGGAAAATGATTGCGCATCTGTTCCGACATGAGGCGGATAATGGCATCGAGACTTTCTTCCTCCCAGGGGTAGATTTTTTCCTCCGCAAGGGCGAGATGCTCGTCGCGGCGACGTACATTGATCAGATACTGAATCAGTGCAGCTGCGGGTTCCCGCAGCAGATAATTGGCATGGCGGCGAAAATAGGGTTCAAGGCGCCGTTCAACCTCAAGGGTTTTTACCAGGGCAGCATGGAGTTTTTGCAAAAACATAGGTGCAACGCCTCAGATTAACTGACAATAAACCGCAGCGCCCTGATTCCCGGCAGGAAAAAATAGGCACCCCCCTTTACCCTGACAAACTGTGGCAGGCCGTCGATAACCCGTGCCGGCAAGCCCGCCTGAGGCAGGGTAAATTTGTCGGTGGTTTCACTGTTGAGCAATACCTGCCGGTTGCCCAGCAGGGGATCGCTTTCGGCAGACAGCCCGGCGAATTTCGGGCTGACATTCCAGGCGCTTTGCACAAATTCGAACTGGCGGGCAATGTTGGCGCACAGGCAGATAAAGTGCAGCCCACGCTCGCCGGGTAATTGGCCGGGTGAGGATTGCAGGGCCTCCTCAATGGACATCGCTGGACCATAGATGCGACCCCGCCGCAACAAGCGGTGAAAACGGGTAGAAGCAATCAGGTCGTCGCCAGCATGGCGCGGGCAAAACCCCAGGGTGCGCACCAGTCGCGTAAAGATACCGGTGACGCCAACGGGATAATCCCCGGTGCGGGGATTGGAGCGCCGCACATGGGCGCCAATAGGGCAGCGGTTACCCAAGGGGTCGTCATCGTAGCTGAAATGATTTTTGCTGTTATTGCTATCAATACCGTCGATGGGTATCTTGCTGTTGTCCACCACTGGCGTTCCGTCGCGGTGGCGCCCCACCATGGCTGCTGCCAGCAGTTCGCGTTGTTCAGCGTTGCCGCCGACCTGGCGGTCAATAAATGTCCAGAATCCCTGCACATCCTGTTCCAGCTGGCGAAACACCAGATAGGTACCATTGCGCCCAAGGTCTTTCAGTTGGGGTTCCTCCAGGGCTTCCGGTAGAAACGACGAGTCATGGAAGTCGCCGGGGTTCAGCAGTGGCCTTGCAGTGTAAAGTCCGTACTCATTGGGGTAGCCGAGTAAAATTTCACCCAGGGCAACCCAGTTGCCATAGCGGTCGCGCTGGTGAACATCCGTGCTGAGGGCTTGCTGCCAGTCAATAAGGGGTTGACTGATGCCATCTTCAAAACCGAATGGCTCTGTTGAGCGGTTCTGTCGTGTAATCAGGGTGCTTTGTATGTTGAAGGCCTGGCAAAAAAGATCATCCTGCAATGCGGCAAGTGCGCTGTCGAGGCGCTCTGGCCGGGTGTAAAGCATCAACACAAGGTGGGGTGCACTGTCCCCATGGCTGCCCCCCCACTGCCAGGAGCGGGGGGCATTGTTGCCTGTATCCCCCAGGCGACGGGTGCGGTTGTCGTCAGCCGCCATGCCCTCGGTAAATTCCCGGGAAAATTGCCCCATAATTTGTGGCGAAATGCCCAGGGCCACCAGACCATTGGCTGTAAAAGCCACTTGCAGCGCCATATCCGGTGGCGGGTTGCGTGCCGCGGCAGTGGTAATTGGCGCGCTGGCGAGCCAGCGTTTGGCGCGTTCACTGTTGGCGATGGCCAGCAACAGAAAAGCGCTGGACGCCAGTTGGCCGTGGGCAAAACGCACCAGCCCCTGGATATCGTCAAAATCAACGGTGTTATGAATGGTCATGTTGATGGTCATGGTTGTTCATACCCTACAGCAGGCTCAGCCACTGGCGAATGTCGCTGTCCCGGGATAAGCCCGCTTCCAGTCCGCGGCGTATACGGCTGTTGCGGGCCAGATCAAATGCGGTTAGCCCCGGATAGGCTTTGTACCAGGATTGGGAGGGCAGCTGGTTGCGGCGCAGTGTGTGTTTGTACTTTTCCTCGAACTGCGCGCCCCCCTTGAGCAACCAGCGGGTGCGGGGATAACCGACACCATTGCTGAAAACCAGGTTCAGGCCCCAGGCCACCTTGTTGATGAAATCATCCATATAGCTGTCCGCTGAGCCGTCGTAGTTGCTGGCGAAAAAAACCCGACGGTCGTTATCCATCAGCACCCAGCGGGCAAAGTGAATGGTCTGTACACGGGTCAGGTAGCCGCGGTTGTAGATATGCCGCGACGTGTAATCCAGCAATAACAGCCCGAACTTGATGGTCATTAACCGCAGCGGCCCGGGTTTGACCTGACCGAACACATTGAAATGATTGGTGACATCAATATCTTCCTGCACCGTCAGTGCGGCCAGATGATCGCTGTCCGGGGGCAGGGTGTTTTCAGGATCCCTCTCTTCCCTTTGCCGCAAGCAATAAAAATACAGGGGCGATGCCAGGACAAAAACAGGCGCCAGCAGCAACAGTAACAGGGGTATACCCAGCAGATGGGCGATATTGCCAAGATGCCAGCAGAACGGGGCCGGTTCAGGATCGCTGAGTTCAAGGCGTCGCGCCGCAACCTCACCGGCGACAAAGGATTTAAGCAGGTAATACAGCTCAGTGGGGTGAATGGGTGTCTGCTCTGCGCTCAATGCCCGCGCCTTCAACTGCAGTGCCGACACCAGAGACTGCTCCTCGCGTATCTGCCTGACGGTGCGCCCGCGCCAGTTCACATAGGCAGCGGCAGGTGTATGTTTATGGTGGTGAAGCCACTGCAGCAGATTGGCATCGGGTTCAAAATCCCTGCAGCAACTGAATAGTTGCCTGAGACCCGATTCCGCACGAATGACCAGTTCCGCCAGAAATATATCGGCATCGCCGTCGATATCACCGAGGAAGCACAGGGCAGGTTGCCACTGGGAGGGAGTAACGCCATAGGCGCTGATATCGCTGTTTGTGCGCGCTTCAAGAATGGTGAAGCGGGCAACATGCACTTGCTGCAACTGCCACCAGGGTATGAGGTGGTTGTGGGGGTTGGCCAGACCCGGCAAATGATTCATGGATGACAGCAACTGCTTCAATTCATCAAGGCGATGGTCATCAATGGTCGCAGTGATCATAAAAGTGGATTGTGCGGTCATTGGGCGCTCAAGGGGTCAGGATGCTATCGGGTTCACTAAGGGGCACTGGGGCGCTCAGTGCGAAATCCAGTATCCGTGTTCTTCCCCACCACACTTTGCCCAGGTAAACCCCGGGTTCAACTTCGCGGATTTCGTCGCGGATTTTCCGGGCCAGAAAGGAGGTTTTGGAATAATCAATCACAATGGTTTCCCTGCCATCCATCCAGCTCGCCCCCCGGTAAACCTTGGCGACGATAAAGGTCAGGCTGAAGGGTGTAATCTTGTTGATTAAAATGCCGTTTTGGCGATCCGGTGGAAACAGGTCGAACACTTTGCCCTGCCAGGCAAACAGTCGTGCAAGGCGGGCATAGCAGCGGGCCAGAAATGCACCTGCCACAATCGCAGTGCCTCTGGTATCACCACTGGGGATATTGCCTGCAGAGGCGTTTTTGTAAATGTCATCAAGTGCGTTGCGGTCAAGCTCAAGCCAGTGGCGGATGGTGGGGTGCATATCCATGTAGTGTTCCTTTTGGTAATGATCAACCACTATGTCATGGGGTTTGTTGGGCTTCGTCCTTCAGCCCAATCTACGGAAATCCCCGCTTTTCATTTTCGCTGCGGCGAAACTCGCCAATTTCAGAGTAGATGGCCAGGCGTACCCTGTTGATACCGCCCAGTGGACGATGGGGGGCAATGGTTTGCCATGGGTTGAAGGTCATGGCCTCGCAGTTCTGCCTGGTTGCTTGCGAGGTGGGGCCCTGTGGGATGTCGACGGTGGCCACCTTGATAAAGGGCGACAGGGATTCGCTCCACACCACCGACGCATCCTCGATGGGCATGGCTGCAGGATCAGTCTGGAACTGCACCATAAAATCAAAACAAACGGCAGACCTGCCGAGGTTCTCATCCATGGCTTCCGCAAGAAAATCCTTGTGGGGAGTGACGGTGCCGGTGGCAACTGTAGGGGCACAGGGTTTGAGCGAGTATTTGACGGCGCGGGTTTTATCCTCACCAAAGCGGTAAGGAGTTGTGCTCCAGTAGGAAATGGCGAAAGGATCATGGATTTTTGCCCGTCCTTTCCATACCACAGGCAGAGAATAAAAATGCCCGGGATGAATAAAATACTGCCAGATTCTACCCTTGCCCGTAGCGGTGATAAAGGCGAGAAAATCCTCGGGATTGGCGGCAAACAGTGCCGGGTAACTGTTTAGCAGGAAATCCTGTTCGCCGTCTTTCCCCCACAGTGATTTGCCTTCAATCCCCTTTAACTTGATGGAAACACCGCGAAAATCCTTGTCGGTGTCATCCTGTGAGGTGGCATTGGCAAAACGCAACTGCGCACTGTATACCCCTTGCCTGGCAAAAATACCCTGTTTGAGTTCTGCCGAAAGATTGTCAGCCACTGTAAAAGTGCCATCAAAGCAACCCAGGGTCTTGCCCTGGTTAAAACGCTTGATGGGGCCATTTTCCGCTGATGTCAGGCTGATGTTCTTGATGGCTGCGATCATCTCTGCCGTATGCTTTGCTTCCCCTGTGTCGACAATTTCCTGACCGGGTTTTGCGGCACGCTGACCTGAATCGCAGGCAGGCAGGATCAGCAAGACCATTGTGGTGGCAGTAATCAGCGCTATCCTAGCGGGCAAACGCCGGATCATTCTCTGCCCCCTTCCGTGGCGTCCAGTCCAGTGAATAGTATTCGCCACGTTCCCTGGCCCAGGGGTCAAACACATTGACCACAGGGAGCAGTTCATCGTGCAGCTCAGGTATGTTGCGCATTATCACGCGCTTGAGCGGCGACACCATAGTGGTGTGGCCATTGGATTTTTCCGGTTCATTGCACACTTCGCGCCTGTCTTTCAGTTTGGTCAGGGGGTAGGGGCAACCCGACAGCGGACCGTTGTTCATGACCCAGTCATAACCCAGGTGGGAATAGAATTCCGGGCGGAAACTGGAGGTAAAAAAGCGGTCGCTGAACAACCTTCTTGAGGCGTTGAGAATAAACACATGGAACTGGGTTTCGGAAATCGCAAAGCCATGGGGGCGGGTATATTCGGCCAGCCAGCCGACGACAGTATCCACATCTTCAATATTATCGACGATGGTGCCATCGGGGTGGCCGAGGCAGTCGTTGATAAATGCTCCGGAAGCATCCTTTTGCGCTTTGGATATAATCTTGCTGGCGTCACATTGATGGGTGCCATACACCTCGCGGATTTTTGCCACCACCTGCTCCTGGGCTTTGCGTGATGGGGAATTTTTCGGCAGGCGCTGATCGACAAAATCATCGAAGCTTGTAAGGGTTTTCAGGCCGATCTGGCGGCGGAATTCATTGAACCGGGGCACGCCCCGTTCGCGGTCGCGGATAATATCCAGGGCGACGATATCAAGCTTGCCACTGGCTGAATCCAGGTGCGGCATTTCCAGGTTTTGCAGGAACAGCGGGTGATTTTGCAAATGCAGTAATCCCAGGCGTTGGCGTCCCATGCTCAGTGCCCAGTTCTCGATCCTGCCGTTGCGCATCTCCTCCGTGCTTTTGCCGCGCACCGTATTCACCACGGGTCGATTGCTGGCTATGGTGTCGGGGTGCTGATATTCGCGAAATTCAATCAAATCCGGCACCAGTGGATGGAGCCGGTAAACGGTGGTGAACTCCTCGGGAAAATTGAAGGGGGAGCCAAAGTGATTGACGCCGCCATTCACGTCGCGGGGGTTATCCAGATCCCAGACGTCCTTTTTCCACCACAAATGTCCTTCATAGCGTTTGCTGTTAAGGCCAAAAATACCTGCCCCTGAAGCGAGAATGGAGTAGAGGGCATTGCTTTCATGTCCTTCGCCCTTGCGATCAAAAAGCCCTGCCAGTCGGGCTGATGTGGTGGTCAGCAGGTTCTGGTCGCGCTTGAGTATTTTGCGCAGTGCTTCCGATACGGGGTTTTCATCCACGTTGAAAAGGCCAAACCAGTTGGAGTTCATGCCCAGATAAAGCGGCTCGTCATAGAGCAGCTGGGTGGTCCATTCGATGGTGTGTATCTTGGCGATTTCTGCGGCCACCACCAGACGGGCGACCTGAAAAATTTCCTCGTCGCTCACTTCCCTGTAGGTAATTGCGCGCCGCGGATCGGCGGGATTGCGCAAACCGGAATCCCGGTCTGGGTGCTGTGCTTGCAGGCGGCGGAACTCATCGACAATGGCATTGTGTTCACGCACAAACAGGTTGTGGTAAAAACTCATGCCGATATTCCAGTTGTCGGGAAAGGCCGACACTTCCTGCCCCTGCCACTGGGACTGGATGGGACAATCCGGTGCGCAGTCGGCAAACACCGGCAGGTAGCCATCGGGCTGCAGGAGTTTCGCCTGATCGTTGGGGTCCCGTATAACGCGCCTGGCAGAGAGATCGTCATGGCCGTAAATCTGTGACGCATCCCACCAGGCGGTGATGGTGTTCTCTGTAGTTTTGTAGGCCCGCTTGTCGAAAGTCTGGCCGCCGTGGCTGAAGGTGTCGGGTTTGCCAGCCTGTGCCACCAAAATGGCCTCGCGGCGATCGTCCGGGCGGCAGCCCAGGGCTTGAGCTTCGGCGTCACAGCCCACCTCTTCAAGTCCGGGGCTGTTGCGACCTTCCCTGGTGTGGGAAAACCAGTCATGGGTCATGAACTGGATCCAGAATGCAGCCAGCACATTGAAGAAGGGCGCTTTCTGGTAGTCGCAGCTTGCTTCCCCGGAGCCGGGTTCAATGCCGTGGCCTTCGTTGCATTTGTCCGGGTCTGATTGCGCACGGGTAAACAGCTTGCGGCTGATCAGTTGTGGATCCGGTTTTAGCAGGCCCAGGCGGTTGCCGTTTTGTGCGTCGCTGTGTCGGGCAATGGCCAGGTCGGTGAGTTGCAGGTCGGGAAAGGTGGATTCAAACTGGGTGTTGCGGGCAAAGAGGGTGCCAGTGGAACCCATTTTGGGGTTGTAGATATCGTTGCAAATACCGCTCGTCGTGCGCCAGCGAATCAGGTCGCCGCCACATTGCTGGGGGCCGGAACCGCCCACCGCCTGATAAAAAGGATTGGCGGCGTCAAGGCGCATGGCATCCCATTGCTTGAGGGTGGAACCGGGCTTTCCGCCAATGCCCTTGATGTAGGTTTCGTAGGTGTAATTATCGAACAGGTTGAACTTGATCAGCTCAATGCGCTGGTATTCCAAATCTATCAGGGAGCCATCGATGCCGCGGCCGTTGGGCTTCAAGTGCTTGCCCAGCAGGGTTTTGGCCCTGGAGCCTTCCTTCAGGCTCGCGCTGTCTGCAGTGGCCCAGTAGTTTGACCAGTCCACCCAGGGGGTGTGGCGATACTGTACAGCCCGTTCGCCACCGCGGCACAGGGCGGTGTCTTCGGCAACTTTTCCCAGAAAGCGCTCTGACCTGTCTTCAGCAATCTCCCGGAACCCTTCCTTCACGACACGCTTGCAGGCGGCCAGTTCTGGTCGAGGGGATTCCGTACAGCCACCGAGCATGGTTGTGGCAACAAGCAGGATGACCCAGGGGGGTATCCGGTCAGTCAGCGCTGCATTGTGGTGTGTTGGAAATAACACCTGACACTTGTCAGGCAGTGATATAAAGGTTGTGGAATTATTGGCAGATGTCACGATTCTCCTCCCTAAGTATTACCACTGTGCCTGGCACAGTTGCCATTAAATCTAGTTCATCCTGCTCAGCTTGTTAGGTTTGATTGGCAAGGAGAAGAATTTTTTTCTTATAAGGAAATGTCTTAAATGATTAAAAACGAATAATAGGTCAGTGCTTTAAATAAAATCTGGACAGAATTCCCGTAACTGGCCATGTGGCAGAACACAGGCCGACAATCTGTATCGGCAGCATTGTATGGATACCGCTTTTTATGGCGGTATAAATCTTAATCGCTAAAACAGTGCTATAACTAATCACCTGTATCAGGGCGAATCAAAAGCAAGTGGCATCGTTATGCCCGGCTTTGTGTGGGGTGCTGTGGATTCAGGCAATAAACGGTGGTTGCGGGCCAAGGAGACAGCGATGAACAATGACGTTATCCAGCTGCAAATAGACGGGACACTTCAATCCACCAGCGATAATTCGCTGCCTGAATGGCCGGCGGAAGTTTACCGTCTGGATGGACTGTCCAGGGGGCCAGGACAGCGCATCCGGCCGCGCCCCATTGAGCCGGATGCGGTGCTGGAACTGGAACTTGTCAACGGTGTGCGCATTCTGGTTGCCGCTGAAGACGCTGGCCGCTATCTCGATCCCGCTGTAGCCCGTGACGGTTCCGCACCGGAGATAGCTGTCGGCCCGATGCTCCATCCGAGGGGGCCGCGTATGCCTGCTGGCGCCAGCCGCGATGGCTTCGGTGCCTGGGCGCTGAGGGGGCTGCGAATATACCGGCAAGGCCCGGTGGCGGTCACTGCGCTGGTTGCCGCCAGTACTTACCAGGATGCGCAACTGGAAGACCGCAATGGTCTGTATCGCTGCAATCCGGAATTTTCCGGTTTCGAAAAGGCAGGCAAGCTGCCCCAATCCCAGCAGCCTTTGCTGATTTTTATCCATGGTACCGGCTCATCCACTGGGGGCAGTTTCAAGTCCCTGTGGAGCAACGCGCCATACCGCCAGCAGCTGGTGGCGCACTATGGGCCGCACATTTTTGCCTTTGAACACCGCAGCCTTACAGAAAGTCCCATCGCCAATGCCCTTGACCTGGTGAAATCCCTGCCCGATGGTGCCCGCTTGCACCTGCTCAGTCATTCCCGAGGCGGCATGGTCGGGGAGCTGTTGGCCCGCGCCAATCGCATTGGCCAGGAGCCGTTTACCGATGCCGAGATCGAGCGTTTTGTGGCCCACGGCCAGCGCCACGGTCGCAAGGGTATTGACGCGGAAGCCAAACGCCTGGCGGAGCTGAATCGCCAGTTGATCAGGCGCGCCATCCGGGTGGAACGGTTTGTGCGGGTGGCCTGCCCGGCGCGGGGCACTACCCTGGTCTCGGGTCGCCTCGATCGCTGGGCCAGCGTCATGCTCAATCTGCTGGGCAAGGGGTTTGATGCCGCTGGCAATGCAGTGCCGGGGATGCAGCCAGCGGTTATCGGCTACAACCTGTTCAAGCGCTTTTTGCTGGCGCTGGTCAGGCAGCGCACCAATGCCGCCATTCTTCCGGGGCTGGAAGCCATGATGCCCGACTCGGCCCTGGTGGATCTGCTCAACAGCCCTGATGTTCAGATCGGGCAACCCCTGCACGTGGTGGCCGGTGATTTTGAAGGCGAGGGTCTGTTGCCCTGGCTGGGGGATTGCCTGTCGGAAGTGTTCTACGGGGGCGAGACCGATCTGGTGGTAAACACACCCTCCATGAGCGGCGGCGCCATTCGCGCCCTGGGTATCCGCCACAAAACCCTGCGCGGTCCCCAGGTGACACACTTCAGCTACTTCGAGCGGGACGAAAGTGCCCAGGCCATGCTGTCGGCTCTGAAGGGCGATGACAGTGGCTTTGATCTGCTGCAGGGGCCTTCACGGGTGGAGATCAGTCGCGGCGGCATCAAGCCCAAGCGCAGGGACAAAGCCCCCATTGTGTACCTGTTGCCCGGCATCATGGGCAGCCATCTTCAGCAGGGCAGAAACCGCATCTGGTTCAACCCCTTGAGCATGTGGACAGGCAAGATGGCGCGGCTCAAGGTTGGCGCCGAGGGCGCCGGTGTGGTGGCCAATATAGCGACTGACGGCTGGATGGACCGCAATTATGAAATGCTCGCCCGTTACCTGGCGGACAGCCACGAAGTGCGGCCCTTTGTCTACGACTGGCGACTTTCCATCACCACTGCCGCCCGGCGCTTCGGAGAGGAGCTGGACCAAGCCATGGTGGATGCGCAACAACGGGGTCAGGCCCTGCGCATTGTTGCCCATTCCATGGGCGGGTTGGTGGCGCGCCTGGCCCTGAAGGGGCGCTGGGATCAGTTCAAGGCTATTCCCGGCAGCCGCTTGTTGCAGTTGGGCACCCCCAACCAGGGTTCCCATTCCATGGCCGCTGTGTTGCTGGCCAGGGATGATTTTGTCCAGACCATCGAACGCTGGTTTGACTGGAAGCACGATATGCGCGGTTTCCTGGACATTGTTCGCGACTTCCCCGGTGTTCTTGAATTGCTGCCCTGGCCAGGCGAGACCGGTCTGGCTCCGGATGGCGTGGACTATTTTGCCGCAGATATCTGGCAAAGCTGGTATGACCAGGACCGGGACCCGAAAAAAGGCCAAAGCTGGGTGCCGCCGCAAAAGGCATTCCTGGACAGGGCGCGGGCTGCCATCGCCAACCTGCGGGACGCACCCCTGGATCCGCAATGCAGCCTGTATGTGGCAGGCCGCGCACCGACACCGAGCGCAGTGCGCATTGTCGATGGGGTGGTGGAAATTGGCTGGATCGAGGAGGGGGATGGCCGGGTGCCGTGGAAAACCGGTATCCCCCCCGGTGTGCCGGTGTGGTACACCGATGCAGTACACGGCGATCTGGCCAACCACGAAAAAGCCTTTACCGCTTACCGCCAGCTGATCGAGAGCGGCGATACCCGGGAGCCAGCCCTGTCCCGCATCCAGCCCGGTGTGCGGGGTGACAGCGCACCCCTGTTCCGCCCCCGCAGTCTTGAGGGCAATGGCCTCTACCCCTCTGCGGACGAGGTGGTGGCTGCGGCAATGGGCGGCAGCCGCCCTGGCCGTCGTGTTGAGGTCCACAGGGAAGCGCCCGCCCTGGTGGAGGTTATCCACGGCAGTCTGGCCAGCGCCGATTCGCCGGTATTGATCGGAGCCTATGCCAATGACAGCCCGCGGGGTACAGCGGGGTTTCTCGACAACCACCTCGATGGCCAGTTGCTGCGCACCCATGCCCTGGGGCGCTACCCGGCCCAGCCCGATGACGCCATGGTGTTTCTCAATCCCACCCAGGGGGACAAACCCGCCGGTGCCATCGTGGTGGGCCTGGGCTCCCTCGGGGATCTGCTGCCTGGCAACCTGACCAGGGCCATTGCCAACGGCCTGCTCGAATACACCCGTATTGTTCAGCAGGGTTGCACCCGGACCAGCGAGCGCGGTGGTGCAATTTCAGATATTGACAGGCTGTCTGTTTCCACGGTGCTGGTGGGTACCGGCTTTACCGGCCTCACTGTTGAAGTGGGGGTGCTCTGTCTGGTGGACGCCCTGCGCTGCGCCAATGAAGCACTGCAGCGCACGGGATCAGCCTGCCGCATTGCCCGCATGACAGTCTATGAGGAGACACAGGATCGCGCCGTGGCAGCGGTGCAGGCCCTGCGGGAGCTGTTAAGCGACAGTCATTTCACCGCTGCTGTGGCTTTTGACGGTCGCCTGCGCCCCGGCGCCGGTGGCTATCGCGGCCGCGCCATCGCCAGTGGCGGCGAGCCGGGGGCCTACAGGGTACATATTGTTGCCGGTGACAGGGGCGGCCTGTGCTTTACCCTGATCACCAACAGGGCGCGCAACGAGGTAGCTCTGGAGGCGGATCAGCGCCAGGCGGTGGATGGCCTGTTGGCATCCATTACCGCAGCCACCCGCGATCAGCCCGGTTTGTCCCGGGCCCTGTTTGAACTGATGCTGCCCAACGGCATGAAGGAAGCCATTGCCCAGGTGCGCACCCTGATGCTGTCCATCGATGTGGTTGCCGGGGCCTATCCCTGGGAGCTGATGCGGGACAGCGATCAGGCGGACGAAGCGCCCCTGGCCACCCGTATTGAAATGGTGCGGCAGCTGGCGTCCAGCCATGGTCGCGGGCGCGTCCCCACAGTGACAGACGGGCGGGTGTTTATTGTCGGCGACACCCGGTCCGGGATGAGTGAACTGCCTGGCGCCCAGGCCGAGGCCCGGGTGGTGGCAGCGGCCTTTGCCGGGCGCGGCTACGAGGTCAGCGCACTCTACCGCGCCAGTGCCCAGCAGGTATTTGAAGCCCTGTTCTGTGGGCGCTACCGCTTTATGCATCTGGCGGGGCACGGAGTGGTGAATGACCAGGACACCGGGCTGACCGGCATGGTGCTGGGGCCACAAACCTGTCTGACCACGGCACAGATAAACAAACTGCGCCATGTGCCGGAATTTGTCTTTATCAACTGCTGCCATCTGGGGGATATGAAGGGGGACGGTCAACCGCGCTGGGGTGAGCTCGCTGCCAACCTGGCGACACAGTTTATCGAGATGGGTTGCAGGGCGGTAATTGCCGCTGGCTGGGCGGTGGACGACAGCGCCGCCGAGACCTTTGCCGGGGTTTTCTACACCGCCATGCTGTCTGGCAAGCGCTTCGGGCAGGCCGTATTGCAGGCCCGTGCAGCCACTTACCGGGAGCATCCCCTGAGCAATACCTGGGGCGCGTTCCAGGTCTATGGGGATGAGCGCTACCGTTTCCCGGCAAGTGTTGACACTGCCGTGGCTGCTGCAGAGCCAGGTGAATACCTCCATGCCAGCGACTTGATCGCAGATCTGGATATGTACTGCGCACGTCTGCAAAGTGCCACCGCAGCGGAAAAAAACACGTATTACCGCAACAGGATCGCGGCGGTGGAACTGGCCGCCGCCAGTCCCGATTTTCACAGCGGATCTGTGCGGGAAAATCTCGCCAGGGCCTGGGCAGAACTGGGGGATATGGAACGCGCCATCGACCATTACCGGATGGCACTGGTGATGGAGGATGCAGCCCCGAGTCTCAATGCCCTGGAGCAACTCGCCAATCTGGAGAGCCGACACGGCGCCCGTCTGCTGGCAGCTGGTGACAGCGGCGGCGAGAAGTACATGAAAGCCGGTTTTACCCGTCTCAACCTGTTGCTCAGGCTCGGCCCCACCGCCGAGCGTCTGGCCCTGCTGGGATCCCACTGGAAGCGCCGCGCCCAGGCACATTACAGTCGGGGCAACCGCAAAGGCGTCGCTGAAGCACTGGCGCAAATGGGCAAGGAATACTGGCGCGCAGCGGAGCACGGCCACCAGCGCAGCGGCGAGTGGGATTACTATCCCCTCTTCAATGCCCTCGACGGGGATATGCTGCTTGCCGCAGCAGGGGATCGCAGCATCTTCGATGCCCACGCAGAAAAACTGCCAGCCCTGTTGCAGGGGGGGATCGAAAACGGACGCCGCCGCTATGGCGCTGAACGCCACTTCTTTCATGCCCTGGCGGAGGTGGAGGCGGGAAGGATTGATGCCCTGTGGGCCTGTTACGATGGCCGCACCAATGACAGCCTGACCAATGCCGGGGTGCAGGCAGGACTGGCGGCGCGCTATTGCGACATTCTCAAGCGCCTGGGCACCAGCAGGGAGCGGGATTCAGTGGCCAACCAGTTGCAATTTCTGATGGCCATGCTGCCCACCGATGCGAGGGGAAAGAAGGTCAAAGCCGCACTGGAAAAACTCGCTGACCTCATTGTAAAAGAAGCCTGCCGGTAGCCGTTTCCTGCCCGCCTGTGCTGGTGTTTCCCGCCAGGCTTCTCCCGTGGATAATGGGGCGACGGCATATCCCAGCCAGAGCTCCCAGCCACATCTGCCAACCACAAAAGCGTAAACTCACTCCATGACTGAACAGCAAGTGGCCATTGACTGCGGAGCCCGGATCCCCCCGGGGTGGGGCAAAGCCCGCCGCGCCAGGCGCAAAACCACTGTCACCATCCGCGAACCTGTGGGCAGCGAATCCTTCAGCACCGCCTGGGGTATCCTCAGCGCTGAACCGGGACTTGACTGGGTTGTGGTGCAGCAGGACGGCGCGGCCTATCCCATCAAAAAAACGATCTTTGCCAGCACCTACGAGGAGGCGCAACCGGGCCGCTATCGCAAGAAGGCCATCAGCCAGCTGGTGCAGGTGCCCCCAGGTGTGGTGGCAGTACTGACCACCCGGGAGGGAGACCTGGAGGTGCGGCACCCGGACTATGTGGTCATTGGCGAGGAGGGGGAGGTGTACGCCAACGGGGCGCAATGGGTGGCCGATAATCTGCAATTCCTGTGAAGGGTTATGGCGTTTTTGCAGCACAGCCATTTTCAGCGCAGGCGAATCTCTCCGTGTGCAAACCACACCTCAAAGTGCAGGGGGCGGATGTCACCGTCCTTGCCATAGAGCTCGCTCAGATTCTGTAGTTCAAGGGTCGGCGCCCCCAGGATCGAATTGGCCGCCTTCATCAGGCGCTCCCCCTCATTGCGGCATTCCTGCGTTCTGAAGCAACGCAGCACACTGCGGGACGGTGCACTTTTCACCAGCTCCACCCCCGGCACTCTGGTTGTGCCCTCACCGGGACCCGATTCAGCGAGCAAGAGGCCAAAGCGCATGGCGTCCTTGCGCTGCCCCTCTTCGCTGATATGGATATAGAGGGTAATGGCCCCGGGTGACCCTGCCGCTCGGATTGGCGCCTTGTTGCCAAGGCTGATGGCCTGCCTGTTGAGATTGTCGACCTGGGTGTTGATGGTGCCCTGGGCCATGTAAAGGGTTTCCGCCAGCTCGCTGTTGGTGGTTTCCGACGCCGCCTGCCCCAGCTTTTCCTGCACCATGCCGAGGGCGGCAATGGTTTCCTGTGCTTTGGCCAGCAGTTTTTCTGCCCGGGTGCGCAGCTCTTCTTCCCGGGCGCGGGCCGAGTGGGCCACTTCCAGCTGCTGCTGGGCGAAGTGGTTGGCGCGGCGCGCTTCCACTGACTCCCGCCAGGCGATAACACTGAGCGCCACTGTCACCACCACCATCAGGCCGAGGATACCCAACAGTCGGTAGAGCCGTTGGACCCGTTGCTGGCGCTGATGGGCCAGCGCTTCCATGCGCTGCGCCGCTTCCTGTTCAGCCAGGTCGCGATCCCGCGCTGCGGCACTTTCTGCCAGCAGGCGCTGCACAAGCTCCCAGCCACCGCCGTAGCGCTCGGCCCAGGCGGGTGTGCGGCGCTTCATCCAGCGCTGGCGCTCATCGGTGGTGGTTGGCCCCAGCACGTTGGTGGGGTCGCGGTCGAAGCTGTCCGCCTGTACCAGCAGGGCGCGCCACACCAGGCCGTTGCGAAATTCCCGCACCAGCCAGCCGTTGGCGGGGTCAGCCAGGCGCTGCCAGCTGCGAATCAGGGCCTCGTGGCTGATGTCGATGCGCTCATCGGAGGCCAGCGGCTGCTCGCCGAGGGGGCGGAGCAGCGACACCCCGTCGATGCGAAACGGATCGATCACCAGGCGCAGTTGATCCTCCGTACAACCGACAATGGCGGCAAGTGCGGCCAGGGTCTGGGGGCGGCGAATGGCGTGGCCGTCGGCATTGATATCTGTCAGGGCGCGGAACATATCCTCCACAACGCGGCTGTGGTCGCTGCTGTCGCCCAGGCGCGCCTGGGCGATCGCCATCACGGCATCGGCATGTTCCGACAACAGGCCCGCCAGTCCCTTGCTGCGGTCATAGACCTCAATTCCCAGCCGCCAGGGGGAGGAATCATTGCCCTCAGGGGCCGTTTCGACGTGATCGCGGTACAGCAACATCAATCCGTGCTGGATCAGGGGCAGTTGATCCTGTCCGCCCCCGGCATCATGGATCAACTGTTCGGCCAGCTCGACGCTCACTTCGCCGTTAAACAGGGTGGCGGGTTCGCGGATTGCCCGCATCAGGTCTTCATGGGTCATGCGCGGCAACAGGTACTGGGTGGCGTTAACCGCCTCGGCAAAACCAGTGAAGCGGGCGCAGGCGCCGAGAAATTCCGAGCGCATGGTGAGTACGGCATACAGCCCTGTTGGCGGTATTTCAAACAGCGCAATCAGAAAATCCACCAGGCTTTGCGCCTCGTCATTGCCGTGGCGATGGGCAAAGTCAAACAACTCTTCGAACTGATCGACAAGGATGCAGAGGTGATCCGTCGGGTCGCGGCACAACAGCCTGGCAATCTCTTGTGGGGCATCGCGGCCAAAATTCAGCGCACGGCGGATTTCCATGGTGCGCTCTTCATCGCCGTCGTCCAAAGCTGACAGTGCCACCGCCAGATTCCACAGGGGCGCATCCCCAGGCACGGTGCTACAGGTGCGCCAGGTCAGGCCGCTGCGGGCGCTCTCCTGTTCGAGGCGCGGCAGCACGGCAGCGCGCACCAGGGAGCTTTTGCCGCAGCCGGAGTCACCGTGTACCACCAGCAGGCGTTTTTCAATCAGCTGTGCCACCACCGCATCGGCCATGCGTTCGCGGCCAAAAAAGATCGGCCACTCCTCTTTTTCAAAGGGTCGCAGGCCAGGGTTGGGCCGCCTTGGCAGGCAGACATTAAATACCCCGTTGAACACGCATATCTGTGACTCGTTCACGGCCTTTTTCCAGCCTGCAGCGCTTTTTCGCTGAGCCAGCGCTGCACTTCCGGTGTCCAGGGCGGTTGGGTGCCGTCGAGCCAGTCGGTTTGCATAATGCGTGCGGTGGCGCGCCGTACGGGGGTGGATACTGCAGCGCCCGCAGTGTCGAGCAAACCGCAGGGCAGCAAGCGGTTGGAGCGCGCCCGCGCCGACTGGCGATCGTGCTTGCCCACCACCACCAGATCGGCATCCAGGGCGCGGCCATCGTCGGTGCCCAGCAGCAATAAGGCATCGCAGCCGCACAGGGCTTCGACCCGGCGCTCGCGTACCTCTTGCAGTTTTTTCGGGTTATTTTCCACCGGGTCCGGCTCGCCGGGCACCACGGCGTAGCCGTGATCAATCAGCGCCATTCCGGCGCTTTCCCACGCCTTGGCGTGATCGGCGCGGCCATGCAGGTAAATGGTCTGGCCGCTGTCGCTCACCAGGCGGGCAATTTCCGCCTCGGCGCGGGCGCGGCTTTCAAGGGCGGATCGCAAGGCATCGAGTTTCGGGTAAAGACGCCCGACCACACTGAGCAGTGCCTTGCGAAAGGGGGTGGTGAATGGTCCCGGCAAGTCAAACCAGCCCAACGGACGGTGGGAGTCGCTGCCATCCACCGGCTCGGAAAAGGGAAACCCCACCAGGGGGTGCCCGCGCGAATCATGCAGGGCAGGGGGCCAGGGATCACTGCCCGTGGGCCAGATTTTGACCACGGCGATGCGCTCATCCGCAGGCAGGCCCAACTCGGACTGACGCGCGTGCCACCACTCGCGTTCGTCCTCACACCATTTGGAGGCGAGGTAATCGGGGGACATCAGAACCAGCAAAAAGGCTGCAGCGCCAATCTCGGTGCGCAACTGATCGGTGAGGGGCGCCATGGGGTCGATGCCCTGTCCGGGCCGGTGATTACCGTCGAGGAATACCCGCAGGTCCTGACGAAAGCGGCGGTCAGCCCGCAACTCGCGCTCAAGTTCGCGGGCAAAGGCTGCCGACCAGGGCTGCATAAAGCTCTGCCCGCTGCCATCATCCCCATGGCTGTAGCTGACGAAAATGTCGTGCGAAAACGGTGCTCCAACGTAAGCCATCACATACTCCCTGTAGCGCGGCGACGCCTGATTAAGTCGGCGCCTGACAAATTTACTATTGCACCAGTTCACCCCACAAGCAAGCAGGGCTGGACGGACGGTAGCTGACCACTGCGGTTATGGGCTTTGTGGTTAAGACAGTGTCGGCGTAAATATCCGGGCTGTATCCCCGCCAACTGGCCGGCGGCTCGCTTGTGAAGCAATGGGTTTCAAATGTTCCTATACTTACCCCGTTGCGGTAACCACAGTGCCGGGCACAGTCCGGGATAACAGGCAGGGATGAGAGGGCAAGTGATGGCAGGCATCTTTATCAGCTATCGGCGGGATGAATCGCGCCACGCGGCAGGTCGTCTGGCGGATGACCTTGTGGATGCTTTTGGATCGGAAAGCATCTTCCGCGATATCGAGGGCATCGAGCCGGGGGTGGATTTCAAAAAGGCCCTCGACAAGGCGCTGGGTTCCTGTGTAGTGATGCTGGTGTTGATCGGTCCGCGCTGGTTGCAGATGGCGGATGACCATGGCGGGCGCCGCCTCGACCAGCCCGGAGACTGGATTCGCATGGAGATTGCCACCGCCTTGGCGCGGGATACCCGGGTTATTCCGGTGCTGTTGGAGGGCGCGACCCTGCCGCAGCAAAACGAGCTGCCGGAGGACATGCAACCACTGGTACAGCGCCAGGCTTTCGAGCTGGCGGATGCGCGCTGGCGCGGCGACCTTCAGCGTCTTGTGGATGCCCTGGCGAAAGTGCCAGGGCTGAATCGGCGTCAGCCGCAACCGCCACCACCACCTCCTCCTCCAGAGAAGAAAAAATCTCGGCGTGTCCTGATCGCTGTAGTCATCAGTCTGGTGGTGCTGGGGGTATTGATCGAGAGCGAATTGAACGATGTTGGCAACCAGCAATACGTTTACCCGCCGGATGTGGCCAATGATGATCCCGGCGAGGACCTTTACGATAACGACGATGATTATGAAGTGGAGCCACCGACTCCGCCCCCCGCCCCGGCTCCCGTCGCCGCATCCACACCCGATGTCAGCGGCCTGTGGCGCACCTACACCGGCGAGGTTTACCACTTCCAGCAGCAGGGTCGCAATGTGGAGTTCTATGCTGAAGCCGCCGGTCAGCAAATCGGAGTCGGCCAGGGTCGCTTCGACGGTCAGATATTGCGGCTGGCGATGACCATGTACCTGAACGGCCTGGTGATGGGAGTGGCCAATTGCGATATGCAGGCGGCACCCGATGGTCGCAGTTACACCGGCATGTGCAATGGGCCGAACGGTGTGCTGCCTGCCCAGATGTTCAGGTAATCAAACGACAAAAGCGCCGATATCGGGCAGTCAGATCGGGGCGGAGTCGGGCTGTAAAGGTGTGGCCCGGCTGCGAGTCGGACCAATCAGGGGGGCGCCCCGCCGCCAGCCAGGCAACACCGCGCGCGGTGGCTTCGGTGTCAGTGGGGCGCAATACCGTGCAACCGCTCAGGTCCGCCAGTCGTTGGCACAAGGCATCGCTGCTGGCGAGGCCGCCGCTGACCCGCAGGCTGGTGAGCAACAAACCTGCCTCGCGGATGGCATCAAGATTGGCCTGCACCAGAAACAGGATACTCTCGGCCACCGCCACGATCTGTTGCCAGGGCGCACCGTTGCCCACCAGCGCGGCGGCGGGACCGGCCCGCCACCAGGGTGACCCCAGCCCGCCAATGGTGTTGATAAACAGGGGCGGTTCACCGGGGCGCTTCAGCCACTCCTCCAGATGATCCGTCACATCGGCAATACGCCAGTGGTCTTGCGCCCAGCTCAGTGCCGCACCGGCTCCGTTGACGGTGCCTTCCAGCGTGTACTCAGAGCCGCTGTCGCCACTGCGAACCAGTCCGTTGAGTAGTGCCGGGTGGGCGATTCGCTCAGTTCCGCTGGGAACCAGCACAAAAGCGCCAGTGCCGAGATTCACTATGGCTGTTGTGGTTGGGGGCTGGCCGAGGCCGTAGACGGCGGCGTTCTGGTCGCCGTTGACCGCAGTAAGGGGGATATCCGTCCCTGCCAGTGTGCCGTAGCAATGCTCAATGGGTCGGCAGGTGGGGAGGGTTCCAGCTTCGATGCCAAACAATTGCAGCAACCAGGGGTCCCACTCGCAGCTGTCAAGATTCCACAGCTGGGTGCGGGCGGCGTTGGCGTGATCCACCACCAGAGGCTGTTCCCGCAGCAGGTGGAACAGCAAAAAACTCGCCAGTGGACCAAAAGCCAATCGTTGCTGCTGACGGGCCTGTTGTACCGCTGGCACATGGTCCAGCAGCCAGCGCAGTTTGCTGGCACCGTAGTGGGGGGAGAGGGGTAAGCCGGTGCGCCCTTTGATAAGACTTGCATGGGGTTCGAACTGCGCCAGCCAGTGGGCGCCGCGCCGGTCCTGCCAGCTCAGCACCGGCGACAAAGGCTCGCCCGAGTGGCGGTCCCAGGCCACCACGCTGGAGCGCTGGGTAGCAAGGCCTGCGCTGGTGACCACCTTGCCGCGCATCACTTCGCTGGCAAGCACCTCCTCTGTCACCCCATTGACAGAGGCAAGAATTTCACTGGCATCCTGCTCAACGCGATCAGCCCCCTGGCGTTGCAGGGTGACCGGGCACTGCGCCTGGGCAATGACCTCGCCGCTGGCATCAAAGACCAGGGCACGGCTGGCGTGGGTGCCCTGGTCAATGGCCAGGGTCAGCGGCCCCGGCATGGGGAGGGGTTATTTTTCCAGCATACTGCGCAGCATCCAGGCGGTTTTTTCATGGACCTGCATGCGCTGGGTGAGCAGGTCAGCGGTGGGTTCATCGCTGGCCTTGTCCACCACGGGGAAGATTGAGCGGGCGGTGCGCACTACCGCTTCCTGGCCTTCTACCAGCAGCCTGATCATGTCCTCGGCAGCGGGCACGCCGTCCGTTTCCTTGATGGAAGACAGCTTGGCATACTCCTTGTAGGTGCCGGGGGCGGGAAAGCCCAGGGCGCGGATACGCTCGGCAATCAGGTCCACCGCCAGAGCCAGTTCGTTGTACTGGACCTCGAACATCAGGTGCAGGGTATTGAACATAGGCCCGGTGACGTTCCAGTGGAAGTTGTGGGTTTTGAGGTACAGGGTGTAAGTGTCCGCCAGCAGGTGGCAAAGGCCATCGGCGATTTTGCTGCGGTCGGCTTCATTGATGCCGATATTGATATCTGATGGGGCATTTTTCTGCTTCTTGGCCATGCTGACTCCTGATTACACAGTTGATTGAGAGGTAATACCGCTGTCCCGTCGATACAGGTTGAGCGTCATCAAGTATGGTGTTGAAGTCTAGTCGCGCCATTGACGGGGATCAATTGGATTGTGCCGAGGGGTTGCCTGGTCGCTAATATCGGGCCGTTCGTCAGAGGTGGTATCTGTCTGTCCTCCATCCGGCGCAAAGTGTTGCCTTAGTCGGGGGGAATGACTGACATTAGCAGTTCACAGTTCACAGTTCACAGTTCACAGTTCACAGTTCACAGTTCACAGCGTGGTGCGACCATCACTGACAACTGACAACACCAAGAAGGTAAAAACGTTGAGAATGAAGAGCGTTATTATTCTGGCCAATGTGCTGGTTGCACTGTTGATTGCCTCAGCGCTGTCGTTGCAAGTCATCAGCGACCGCGACCGGGTTATCGAGGCAGCCTATGAGGATGCAGAAAATCTCACCAGCGTGCTCGCGGAGCACACCCGGCAGACCATTTTCAGTCTCGATCTCGCTATCGCCAGTGTGGCTGAGGCCATGGCGCAGGGCGATGGCCGCAGTGCGCAAGACATCCACCTGTTTCTCAGTAGCCGTCAGCAGCTGTCGGCAGGCACCTTCGGCTTTTATGTGATGGATGACAAGGGGTTGCTGGTGGCCACATCGCTGCGGGCCAACCCCGAGACCACGGATCTTTCGGGTTATCCTGAATTCAGCGTTCACCGTGACAACCCCGCTGCCGGACTCTTTATCGCAGCTCCCCGAATCGGCACAGTGGGTGATGCCGCGCAAAAATGGATCATTACTTTCAGCCGCCGGATTGCCCATCCTGACGGCAATTTCGCCGGTGTGGTGGTGGCGGCGCTGTCCCTCGATTACCTGCTCGATTTTTATGATGTGTTGCGCTTGGGGGATAGTGGTGTCGTGGCGCTGTTCAATTCTGAAGGCAAGTTGATTGCCCGCAGCCCCCGCAGCGAAAACCATCTGGGGCGCGATTTCAGCGACAGTGGACTTATCCGGGATATGGCCGCAAGCAGTACCCGTGGCCGCTTCAGCTCGGTGTATCCGGTGGATGGCATCCGCCGCATTTCCGCTTTCAAGGAGGTTGGGGACAACCATGCCCTGGTGATCGTCGGGCTGGGGGAGGGTGAAATTCTGACCGGTTGGCGCCAGAGGCTGGTGTTTGAGGTGATTATTGGCAGCCTGTTTTTTCTCACTTTCCTGATCGCGTCATTGTTGGTGTTGGTGTACTTCGGTCAACGCCACCGCTGGGAGGAAGAGCGCTCGCGGCGACTCAAACTGATTGCCGACGAATCCGCAGCCCTGTTGAAATTCAGCGATGTGCCCAGTGTGCTGCGTCATATGACCGAAACAGCCCGGGTCCTCAGCGGCGCCCATCAGGCGGTTACCAGCCTGACGCGGCATGGCAGTTTTGCCCAGGCCATCAATGCCGTCAGTTTGTCCGACAAATATGCAGGCTGGCGGGATTACAATGAGGCCACCGATGGCTCAGGTATCTACCGGCTGGTGTGCGAGCAAAACAAACCCCTGCGCCTTACCCAGGCAGAGCTACAGGCGCATCCGGACTGGCGCGGTTTTGGTGGCGCCAGCGACCGCCACCCGCCCATGCGCGGCTGGCTGGCGGTGCCCATCGTGGCCATGGATGGCAGCAATCTGGGCCTGATTCAACTCTCCGATAAGGAGCAGGGCGATTTCACCGAGGACGACCAGAATGAGCTGGTGCAGCTTGCCAGCATCACTGCCGCCACCATCGAAAACCTGCAGTCCATCGCCGATCGCGAGGAGGCCCTGGCAGCGGCCAACGCCGCCCGTCGGGAGGTGGAGAGTATTTTTACGTCGATATCCGATGCGGTCTATGCCCTCGACAACGATTGGCACTTTGTTTACCTCAATGCCGAGGCGGAGCGCCTGCTCAACCGCAGGCGCGAAGATTTGCTCGGCAAGTTGGTGTGGGATGAGTTTCCGGAAACGTTGGAGACCGTGCTGCACACTGAATACCAGCGCGCCCGTGCAGAGGGAGTTCCGGCTATTTTCGAGTTTTACTTCCCGCCCCTGGCCACCTGGTTTTCGATACGCGCCTTTCCCCACAGCCATGGGCTGACGGTGTATTTTCAGGATATATCGCTGCGCATCGAAACTGAAGAGCGCCTGCGCCAGGCAATGAAAATGGACGCCATCGGCCAGCTTACCGGCGGGGTGGCCCACGATTTCAACAATCTGCTGACGGTGATACTGGGCGCCAGTGAAGTGTTGCAGGACTACCTCCATGATGCAGCGCCGCCAATTCGCGACCAGGCCGATGCCATTTACAAGGCGGGCGAGCGCGCCGCATCCCTCACCCACCGGCTGCTGGCGTTTGCCCGCAAGCAACCCCTCGACCCACGCCTCACCAGTATCAATACCCTGCTGGGGGATGTGGAAGATATGCTGCGCCGCACCCTGGGGGAAAACATCAATATTGAACTGGTGCGCGGCAGCGGCCTGTGGAAGGCAAGCGTCGATCCCCACGAGCTGCAAAATGCCATCCTCAACCTCGCCATCAACGCCCGCGATGCCATGCCCGAGGGCGGCAAGCTGACCATCGAGACTGGCAATGTGGCGGTGGATGCGGACTACGCCGAAGTGCACGGCGTCACCCCGGGGCAGTATGTGATGGTGGCCGTATCCGATAGTGGCGAAGGTATGACGCCGGAGACTATGGCCAGGGCGTTTGAGCCATTCTTTACCACCAAGGATGTGGGCAAGGGCTCCGGGCTGGGGCTTTCCATGGTCTACGGATTTGCCCGTCAGTCCGGCGGCCATGCCAAAATCTACAGCGAGAAGGGTGAAGGCACCACGGTGAAAATCTATCTGCCCCGCGGCGATAGTGACACTGAAGCCGTCTACAGCGGCAACAAGCTGGCCACCATCCACCACGGTTCGGAAGCGGTGTTGCTGGTGGAGGACGATGAGCTGGTGCGTCAACACACCGTCAACTGCCTGCAGAGCCTGGGTTATCGGGTGGATGAATGCGTGGATGGCCATGACGCCCTGTCATTGCTGGACAGCGGCGCCCGCTACGATCTGTTGCTCACCGACGTGGTGCTGCCAGGCGGCATGTCTGGCCGTGTAGTGGCGGAGAAAGTGACCCAGAGAGACCCGCGTATCAAGGTGCTGTATATGTCGGGCTATACGGAGAATGCCATTGTTCACCATGGCCGTCTGGATCGCGGCGTTCACCTGCTCGGCAAACCGTTCCGCCTGGCGGATCTGGCTCGCAAGGTGCGGGAGGTGCTGGACAAGGGTTAAGCCGCGCGCTCGGGAGCAGTGAGGATTTGGGGCGCTCAAGGCAATATTCACAGCTCAAGCTCCGAAAGCTCAGGTCAGATCATGCTGACAACTGCTTTTAATCAATCCTCCCCCACAAAAGGCGCAGTGATAGCCCAGCGCTCCAGCATGGATTCGCGGCGCTTCACACCGGGCGTGGTCACACCCGCCGGGGTCACTTCATCCTCGGGATGGATAAAGGTCGGGCCGTGGGGCAGTTCCCGCAGGCCGATATGTGCGATGTCGACGGGCTTGGGCACGCCGATATCCGGGGCATCCCAGCCGGGGATGTTGGATTTTTTCATCTGCGCCCGCAGGGTGGGGCTGTCCACCACCGAGATCAGCAGGTTGAGCACATCCACGCCCTTGTCTTTCCATTCGATCCACAGGGATTCGCCGAAATTCACCATAAAACCCTTGGTGCCGGTGTACATGCTGTACTTCTTGTTGCCGCCAAGCCCCGCCTGGGAACCCACCAGCAGCAGGCCGCCACGGCCCCGTTCTACCAGCTTCTGGCCCAGCTTGTAGCACAGTTCCGTCACGGTGGTGACATTGAGTCGAATCAGGTCCTGCCAGGCATCCAGGGGCGCCTTGAGAAATTCACTGGCATAGGGGGGCGCACCGGCGTTGTAGATCACCAGGCCGAGGTCGAGGTCTTTCACGCCTTCCTCGATGATATCCACTGCGCCCTCAGTGGAGAGATCCACGGCAATGACGCGGGTCTGAATGCCATGGTCTTTTTCCAGCTCGGCTTGCAGCTCCTTGAGGGCGGACTCGCGCCGCGACAGCAGCACGCAGTTGATGCCTTGGGCCGCCACCTGGCGGGCGAATTCCGTTCCCACACCGTGGGATGCCCCGGCGATCAGCGCCCAGGGGCCGTATTTTTCCAGCATGTTGTGTTCTTTGGCGGTGTTGTTATTGGACATTATTCCTCCTGTTTGGAGCGGCTTGAGTTGAGGCTGAGCATGGCCGTCCTGATAGCAGCGCCCGGGATGGCACCCCTCCAACCAGAACGGCACCCTGCTAAAGGGTGTCAAGACTATGCGTCCCGCTGCAACGGGTCAAGACACTTGTCTTAAAATTGTTCCAGGCGAATGACGGCTGTGGCCAGCAGCGGGGTCAGGTCGATGCAACCGGACTCATCGGGTGTGGCATCGCCAATGGCGTCCGCTATGGAATTGCTGCTCCAGATGGGGCTGATACCGGCGTTTGCCATGGCCTCCCGTGCGCCCGGTGCAAAGAGTGCGTGGGTACAGAGGGCGCTGACAGCGACTGCGCCCCTGGCGAGCAGTTGCTGCGCCGTTTCCGCCATGGTCCTGCCGGAGCTGATGACATCGTCCACCAGGATGGCAGCGCGGCCCCGGTAGTCATAATCGGGGAGTGTGATGCGCACTTCGCGGTCACCGAGGCGCTCTTTGCTGGCAATCACAAAGTCCAGATTGCAGACAGCGGCCACCTGTTTCACCCACTGGCGGGATTCGTCATCCGGCCCCACCAGCACTCCATCAAGACCACGACTTTTAGCGAATTCCCCCAGCAGCGGCGCGGCGCTGGTGGCGATGCTGCGGCAGTGGGGGAGGGCCTCTTCCAGGCGCTGAATGCGATGCAGGTGTGGGTCAACCGTCACCAGGCCATCCACCTGCTGCGAGAGCCATTCACCGATGATGCGTTGACTCACCGCCTGACCGGGCTTGAAGGCAATATCCTGGCGCATATAGCCGAGGTAGGGCGCCACCAGAATGATGCGCTGGCAGCCATTGGCGCGGGCGGCGGCAAAGGCGAGCAGCAATTCCACCAGCTTGGTGTTGGGGTCGTGGAGGCCGCGAAAAAAAACCACGGTATCGTCCAGGGGCGTGGGCAGGGTAACGAGGCTCTCCCCATCGGGGAATCGGTGCAGCTCAACCTCGCAAAAACGGCAGTTGAGCGCCTCGGCCAGCTGGCGCGCCTGGGGCAGGCATTCGGGAAATCCCAGTAACAGCATGGTTTACTCCGGTTGCTAATTTTTACGGATCTGTAAAATTATTGAATTGCCGGATTGGCTCGGTTACATTCGCAGCACCAGCCCAGCTCCCTGGCGTCCAGCTCGAGTCCTCTTAAAGAACAGCAATCCTGGCAACCAACAATAACAGATCGAGGAATTACTGATGGAAAACACACCCAAAGACAGCAATGCAGCAACCCCGAACGATGCAGCCGATTGCGATATTGGCCGCCGCTCAGTGGTCAAGGGCATGGCCGGCGGCTTGCTGGCGGCATCGGCGCTAAGCGCCGGTGGCACCCTGCTGGCTCAGTCCGCCAGCGCTGCGGAAGCCGCTGACGAGATTACCTGGCTGCCAGCCTGGGAGATTGCCCAACGCATCGCCAGCAAAAAAATCAGCGCCGTTGAGGTGACGGAACACTTTCTCAAGCGTATCGAAAAGCTTGACCCCATTCTCAATGCCTTCCAGACCCTGGACGCCAACGGCGCCCGCGAGCAGGCTCTGAAGGCCGATGAATGGCAACGCAGTGGCAAACCCCTTGGCCCCCTGCACGGCATTCCCGTTGCCGTGAAAGAGCATACCTCGGTTAAAGGCCTGCCGGTGGTCAACGGTCCCGGCACCACCATTGTCGCCAGCAGCGACGATATTTGCGTCGAGCGCCTGCGCAATGCCGGCGCCATTGTATTTGGAACCACCAAACTGCCGGGCATGGGCAATACCGCCATGACCGCCCACCGCGACGCCGATCTCAGCAAACACCCCCGCAATCCCTGGGACCCGGCGCGGGTGCCAGGCTCATCCAGTGCAGGCAGCGCCGGGGCGGTGGCGTCCGCCATGGTGCCCCTGGCGCTGGGCTCCGACGGTGGCGGCTCCACCCGGCTGCCTGCGGCAATATCCGGCATTGTCGGCGTACACACGGCGCTGGGGCGTATCCCCTATGCCCATTACGACGCCCCGAAGATCATGCTGATGATCACCACCGGCCCCATGACCCGCACTGTGCGCGATGCCGCCATCGCCATGCAGGTCATTGCCGGGCCAGATGGTCGCGACTTTGTCGCCCTCGAAGATCCAGCCCCGGATTATGTGGGCGCCCTCGACAAGGGCGTCAAGGGCATGCGTTTTGCCTGGACTGACAACTACGGCTGTGGCGCCATGTACGCCACCCACCAGACGGCGGGCATTGAGGCGAAAACCCGCGAGGCGGCCCAGGGTTTCAAAAAGCTCGGGGCAACCGTCGAGGCCACCGACGAGGTTTGGGAAGATTTTTTTATCCCCTTTATCATGATGAACAACGCCTACGATGCCGTGTCCAGCGATGGCACCATGCCGTCGGCGGCAGCCCTCAAGGACGCCAGCGAAACCCGCCACCGCAACTGGCAAAAATTCAACAAACTGTTTGAGACATACGATGTGTTGCTCAGCCCCTGTGCTGGCCAGCTCGCCTACACCGTTGAGGAGTGGGACGCGGCCTGGAACAAGGATGGCGCAAAATACCCCCACAATACCTTTGCCCCCACCTACACCGTCTACACCCATATGTTCAACTGGCTGGGCTGGCCCGCTTTGTCGGTGCCCTGCGGGTTTATCGACGGCTTGCCGGTGGGCCTGCAGCTGGTTGCCAAACCCAATAACGAAGCGGCGCTGTACGCCGCTGCGGAGGCCTTTATGAAGGCATTTCCCCGCAATGAAAAACCCCCTGTCAGCTGATCCGGAGAACTCGCCATGGCCCTGAGCCAGGAATTTGCACAAAAATACGGACACTGGGCACTGATCTCCGGTGGCGCCCAGGGCATTGGCGCGGGCTATGCCCAGCGCCTCGCCGCCCTGGGTATGCCGCTGATTTTGCTCGATATCAACGGCGATATTCTCGAACAGACAGCCGTCAAACTGCGGGCTGATTACCCCTCTGTCGAGGTGCGCACCCTCGCCGTGGATTTGGCGGATGCCGCCGCACTGAACGCCGCCATCGACAGCGTGGCGGATATGGAAATCGGCTTGCTGGTCGCCAATGCGGGCATCGGCGCCGTGGGCCTGTGGCTGGAGGTGCCCCTTGACGTGAAAATGAACCAGATAGCCGTGAACTGCACATCCACACTGATCCTGGCGCACCGCCTTACCCCGCCCATGGTGGCGAGAAAGCGCGGCGGCATCATTATCATGGCCTCCGGTTCGGCGGAAATGGGGTCTTCCTATATTGTCACCTACGCCGCCACCAAGGCCTTCGACCGGGTGTTTGCCGAAGGCTTGTGGGCTGAACTGCACCGCTACGGTATCGATGTCACCACGGTGATGCCCGGTGCAGTGAACACGCCGGGGTTCCGCGCCTCCCTGCCCAAAGGCAAGGAACCAACCCGGCTGATGCAGCCGGTGGACCCCTTTGTGGTGGTGGATGCCGCCCTCGATGGTCTGGGCAAAAAGATCAACGTCAGACCCAACGCAGGGCCGATCACTGGCGCCCTGATGAGGCTGATGCTGTGGCTGGTGCCGCGCAAGAAATTCCTGAGGCTGGGGGACAGGGCGGTGAGGGCGATGTACGACCGTTAACGGGTTTCAACCCGCCGTTATTCCCCCCAGGAAACCAGCTCATCGGGATTGTCGCTGACGCGATAGCCTGGGTGTTCAACGGCATGGCGCACTGCAAAGTTAAAATCCGCCGGAAATTGAGCGTAAATACGATACAAAGGCTCCCCGGCGTTGATCCGGTCGCCGAGCTTTTTCAGCAGCAGCACACCGGCGCCCTTGTCGATGGGGGCGCCCGCCAGGCGGGCGATGCGCGCCAGGGTGATATTGTCGATATCGACCACCATGCCGCTGCCAGTGGCGAGAACATCGTGGCTGAGTTCCCCCAGGGCAAAGGCCTCGGTCTGCCTGCCCTGGGCGTCAATAATGTGCTGCATCTTCGCCAGGGCGCGGCCCGAGTCGAGAATATTGCGGGCGATGTCATAGCCCTCACCGCCGCGCACATCCGCTTCAAACTCGATCAGTCTGCCCGCCAGTTGCAGGGATTTTTCCCGCAGGTCGTGGGGTGCATCCGGGTGGTTTTCGAGCACCTGCATGACATCGCGGCTTTCGAGTACCGGGCCGATACCGCGGCCGATGGGCTGGCGCCCGTCGGTGACCACCACCTGGGTCACCAGGCCAATGCGATCTCCCACATATTCAAACAGTTTGCGCAGGTGCATGGCCTCTTTCATGGTGCGCACCTTGGCCCTGGGACCTGCGGGAATATCGATGAGCAGGTGGGTGGAGCCGCAGGCACTCTTTTTTGACAGGATTGACGCCACCATCTGCGCCTGGGAATCAATGGCCAGCGGGCGCTCCACAGAAATCAGGATATCGTCCACCGGCGCCAGATTGGCGGTGCCGCCCCAGGCCAGACAGCCGCGCTGTTCCCGCACGATCTGCTCCAGCCGATCCATGGGCAGGTCCACCTCGGCCAGCACTTCCATGGTGTCGGCGGTGCCGGCGGGGGAGGTAATGGCGCGGCTGGAGGTTTTCGGGCACAGCAGGCCAAAGGCGGCAAGGATGGGCACCACAATCATCGAGGTGCGGTTGCCGGGAATACCGCCGATGCAGTGCTTGTCCACCACCAGTTTTTCCTTCCAGTCGAGACGGTGGCCGGACTGCACCATGGCGCGGGTCAGGTAGAGAATTTCATCGCGGTCCAGCCCCGCTTCCGATACGGCGACGATAAAGGCAGCGATTTCCGTCTTCGAATAGCGATTGCCAGCGATATCGAGAATGATTTCAGAGAGTTTTTCCTGGGTGAGCAAGGTGCCACCGAGTTTTTGCCGCACGTATTCCATCGAGTGGGGCGGTTCGGCGTGGTTCACCTGCACAGCGGTTGCCACGGGTAACCCCAGGTTTTCAAAGGCCTGCTCCGACAGGCCCAGTTCATGGGGGGCGACAATGCAGTCGTCATCCACCACGTTGAGCACGGCGAGGATACGGCGACCATCTTGCTGCACCTCGATCTTGTTCAGTGCCTGAAAACCCTCAGCCTTGTACTGGGGGCAATCGCGATGCATAAAGGCCACGTTCTCGCGGTAGGTATCGATGGCGACTCTTTTCAGGCTGAGGGTGTTGTTGCTGGTCTGATTCATGATCGTGACGGTTTTCCTGCATTATGGTTCTGTGAACTCATTATCCGCAAAGATCTGCTGTTTGTGGCAGTATTTTTCTGCATCCCCATCTGCCTTCTACCACGCCGGTAGACAGTAACGCAGTTCCTTCCTATGCTTGTCTGCCCGTATTTCCCAAAGCCAATCAAAGGCCTTATACCGCCATGGAGACAAAAAAATGAGCAATAACATTTCACAGATTCCCTTTACCCGCATGGATGGTTCAAGCGCGACCTTGGGCGACTATAGCGACAAGGTCGTGCTGATCGTCAATGTCGCTTCCGCCTGCGGTCTCACGCCCCAGTACGAAGGTCTGGAAAAACTCTATGAAGACTATCAGGACAAGGGTCTCGTGGTGCTGGGTTTTCCCGCCAATAACTTTGCTGGCCAGGAGCCGGGCAGCAATGAAGAGATCGCCGAATTCTGCCGGGGCACCTTTGGTGTGCAGTTCCCCGTGGTGCAGAAAATTTCCGTCGCCGGGGACGACCGCCATCCGCTCTATGGAGCCTTGATTGCTGCGCACCCCAAAGCCACCAGCAATGCGGACAATGCCCTGCTGCAAAAGCTGGAGTCCCACGGCCTGGGGCCAAAAAACGACACTGACATCCTGTGGAATTTCGAGAAATTCCTGATCGGTCGCGGTGGCGAAGTGGTCGGACGCTTTGCCCCGGATATCGCGCCCCAGGATGAGCGACTGGTGAACGCCATTGAAGCGGCGCTTGCCAGCTGAATAAGACTTTTCAATGCCACAGGCATGGCTGGCTGCTGTGGCTAATTCTGTTTTGGTGGGGATGTTTTTGCCAGGAATCCATGGCTGGCCAGCGTGCCTTTGCCAAAATCATTCAGCCACTGCTGGTAAGCGGGGTAGGGCATGGGGCGCGCAACATGGTATCCCTGGCCGTAATCGCAGCCCAGAGCCTGTAATAGTTCAAATACCTGATGGCTCTCGATACCTTCAGCCACCACCCGCAAGCCAAATTTGTGGCAAAGGTCGATAATCAGTTCGACAATTTTTGCATCATCGTTGCCCTCTACCATGTTTTTTACAAAGGACTGATCAATTTTTATTTCATCGGCGGGAATGGTTTTGAAGTAGGACAGTGATGAAAAGCCGGTGCCGAAATCATCAATGGCAATGTTAACCCCCAAGGCCCGCAAGCTGGACAGATGCTGAAAGCACAGGTCAGGGTTTTTCATCAAGGTGCTTTCCGTCACCTCTATGGTCAGGCGTCCGGGGTCAACACCCCATATCGCCAGGGCGGATTCCACTGTCAGGGTAAGCCCCGGATCATAAATGGATGCAGCAGACACGTTAACACTCACCGACAGGGGCCGGGGCGGAGCTGCCAGTTCTGCCAATTCCCTCAATGCGGTATGCAGGGCCCATTCCGTCAGGCCCGCAATGGTGCCGGATGATTCCGCCAGGGGAATAAATCTCTCCGGACTTATCGCACTCCTGTCGGGTACAGCCAAGCGCATCAATGCTTCGGCAGCAACCGGTTGCAGGGTGGAAAAATCAATCTGTGGCTGGTAGTAAAGATGCAGATGATCATTGCCGATGGCCTGTTGAAGGTCCTTTTCAATTTTCGTACCCTGCAGGCGTTTGGCGGAATTTGACCGGCTGGCAATAGCGTAAGGTAATGCGGTGCTCAGTGCTCTTTGCAGGGAGTATTCCGCTTCCGCCATCAACTCCTCAGCACTGCCGCCATGTTCAGGAAAAAAGGCGATGCCTATGGCTGGCTTGGTGGTCAGATCGCGGTTTTCAGTCAAGAAGGGGGCGGACAACTGTGTAAACAGTTTTTGCGCCACCACTGGCAGCAGCTCGGGCAGGCTCAGATCCGGAAGGATCAGCGCCAGGCTGTTGGCACCTGTGCGGAAGATGGGGGCTTCTTTCTTAAGAGAGCTCTTGATGCGGGAGAGGGCTTCACTGGCAACGGCTTCGCCATATTCAAACCCGTACTCAACGTTAAAGATGTGGAACTGACGAATTTCTATCAGCACCAATGCCAGAACCTGATGGTTGTCCTGCGCCAGCGCCATTTCACGGCGCAGTGCGGAAATAAACGCCTGCCATTGAATTGCGAGTATTGCCATAAACTATGGTGCCTCCGGTGAGTACTCCCAGTCTGCTAGACAAAAAGCTCGTCCTCTTCAATGCCGTATTCCCTGGGGTGAAGGCTTTTGCGGATATCCAGGGGGTTGCCCGATTCGTCGTGGCTGACGTCAAACAGATCGAGAATTTTGCGTTCCGCCAGTTTGCTTTTATTGGCATCAAGCAACATCAGCAAGCGCGGTCGCAGCCGGCGGCGGCGATGTTCGCTGACCACCACGCCGACTTCGCCATTGCTCAATTCCACCAGTGACCCGGCGGGGTAAATGCCCACGGACTGGATGAACTCCTCAAGCAGTTCAGCCTGAAAGTCCACATCCCTGACATCGTAAAGGATCTTGATGGCTTCGCTGGCGACAATACCCTGACGGTAGGGTTTGTCGTTAATCAGTGCATCATAGGCATCGACGATACCGGCAATGCGCCCATACACCGGGATAGTATTGCCCTTGAGTCCCTTGGGGTAGCCGCCACCGTTGTGACGTTCATGGTGGGTAGCGAGCATCTGGCGTGCAATTTCATCCACGCCCTTGACCTCTGCAAGCATCTGCATCCCCCTCTCAACATGGCCTTTTATCAGCGTGGCTTCTTCATCGGAGAGCCTGGCAGTACTGTTGAGTATCCTGTCGGAGAGATGGACTTTGCCGACATCGCACAGCAGGGCGCCGGTGGCAAGGCTCTGGATGGTACGTTTAGGCAAACCCAGCTGGCGACCGAAAGCGGCGGCCCAGATGGAGGAGCCAATGGCGTGATTGTAGGTATAGTTGCCCTTGAGTCTGAGTTTGGCCAGCAGCATGCAGGCATCGGGATTGCGCAGCACACTGTCGACAATCCCGGAGATGGTGCTGTTTACTTCCCGCATGTCGATGGTGTGGTTGTTCCTGACGTTGTCGTACAAGCGCCGCACCATATGCTCGTAATCAGCGTATACCGTTTTCGCTGTCTCCAGCTCGTCCTCAAATCCGGTGGAATCGCTGATGGCTTTGATGGGCGCCTTGAATAGTTGCTGGAGTTTTTCCCGTGTCAGGCGCTTTTTACTGACTACGGCAGGGCTTTGGACGATTTTGTCGTATTGAACGCTGCGCCCCGTATCGATATAGACGAATTGGCAAAGATTTCTGAGGATTTCAAGCTGCGCCAGGGAGCGGATCACAAAACCCTGAACCAGAAAGGGGGTGTCGAGCCAGGGGCGGTCAAGTTCCACCACATACATACCGATCCGCAAACTATGGGTGGGGATCTTGTCGTAGCGGGAGAGAGGCATTGTTCTATGTCCACATGTATGGAGCTGTCTGTTTGCCATTACCTTGGAGGCTGGCTGCTGCATACCGGACTGAAGTGACTGGCAGGATGGCGATAGTGGCTGAGACGCTCTTTTCGCGCTGCATGCAAGGCTGCGGCTGGGCACCGCCGGTAGGCGCTATCGGGGCGAATATAGGGCAGAAGAACGGTGTGGTACAGGTGATGATTGGCTCTTCCGCCGAGAGGTATTATCGACCGGATGAATGGTTGGGTGCGCTGCGACAATGATGCCTGGCGACAGTTGACGGGGTTAGGGGCTGTCGCCGCGATCGCGATATCGGGGTGAGCCGCTGCGACGCAAAGGCTCCAGCAATGGCGACAGGCCGTTGTGATCGATTTCCTGCATCAGCGCCAGCAGTCCGCCGATTTCGCCCGGTGGAAAGCCGGTGCGGGCAAACCAGTTCAGATAGGGGCCAGGCAGATCGGCGATCAAACGCCCCTTGTACTTGCCGAAGGGCATTGTGCGGGTTACCAGCAGTTGCAGGTCTTCCGGTTTCATGGGCGGTTGGCAGCGGAAAAGAACGGGCAGTAGGACCGCAGATCATCCACAATCAATGGCAGATTGATGTGCACTAGCGCAGGTTGATTTGCGCTGTTCTTAGCTTGCATTTCAGATCCTCGACTTCCTCAAGCAGATCGGCCATCAGGGCAGCCAGCTCCGGCGCTGCATCAAAATCACGCTCCAGCCGCCGTATGCGCCTGGCCCGGGTCAGATCGCGGCTGGAGAAACGCCAGCTGGTTATCTGCAGGGAGCCTTCACCCAAAAAACCTGCCTCGATACGTTCCACTACCCATTGGGGCTCCACGGCACAGGCGCGGGCCAGCTCCTCAAGGGTAAGGGCCGCTTCGTCGAGCACAATGCCGGTAACAATCTCCTGTTGGGTATCCTGTCGCGTCATGATGGACTCTCCTCAGTGGCGGTGCTTCGGGCTGCGCGGGTTAAAGGGCAGTTCCCGGGCCATGGTTTCATAGAGCTGGCGGGCCTTGTCGCTAGTGGCTGCAGGCAGTACCACTTCCAGCACCAGATACAGATCCCCGGGGGGATCTCCCGGGATGCCGCGCCCTTTGAGGCGCAGTTTGCGACCGGTTTGCGAGCCGGCAGGTACTTTCACCTGGACATTGCCGGATGGCGTGGGTGCTTCAATGGACGCGCCCAGAGCGGCCTCCCAGGGGGTGACTGGCACGGTTGCATACAAATCCCGCTGCTCCACCCGGTAGTGGGGGTCGGGTTTGAAGTGTATTTCCAGGAACAGATCCCCAGCGGGGCCGCCGCCCATGCCGGGGCTGCCCTGGCCCGTCAGGCGTATATGCTGCCCCTCCTTCACACCCCTGGGAATGCGCACATTGAGGCTGTGTTCCTGCAGGACTATATGGCCCTGTGCATCCTGTTGCGGAGTCCTCAGGGTGATGGTCAGGGTCGCACCCTCGTAGGCATCGCGCAAATCAATGACCACCTTGGCGTGGTGATCCTCGCCGCGCATCTGGTAACCACCGCCGCCAGCGCCCCTGCTGCCGCGTCCCATCTGGCCAAACAGGCTGGAGAAAAAGTCACTGAACTGGGCCGACTCGCCATCGTACGGCCCCCTGCCGAACGGACTGGCACCGGTAAACTCGAAGCCGGCGTCCCAGTCAGGCGGTGGATGAAAATCCTGGCCACCCTGGTAGCGGCTGCCCAGCTGATCATAGGCTGCACGCTTTTCCACATCGGAAAGCACAGCATTGGCCTCGTTGATTTCCTTCATGCGGGCATCGGCATCCGGTTCCTTGCTGACGTCCGGATGATATTTGCGTGCCAGCTTGCGGAAGGCCTTTTTGATCTCGTCGGCGGTGGCGGTCTTCTCCACCCCGAGAATCTGGTAGTAATCCTTGAATTCCACGCGTGTGAACTCCGGGGCTGTTGTGTCGCTAAAGTGGGGCGTAGCTACCCTGATTCAACCAAGTCTAAACCTGCACAAACGGGGCTTTATTGCTGTTGATCAATTTTCTGTATGCGGGGGCTGGATGTTAATCCTCGTCCAGGGCATCGCCAATCACCGGCGCCGGATCTGCTGCGCCGTGGTGCTGGCCACGCAGTCGCCCGAGGGTGCTGTCGATCAACCTGTTCAGCTTGTCGGCGGCGCCATCCACTGCCTGATCGATGCTCCCGGCATGGTGGGTAACAGCAACCGGTTGACGTCCTTCAAGGCGGGCTTCCAGCAGGCAGCGCATGTCGTGCGTGCCGTTTTTCTTGCTGCTGTTTTCATCCCTGAGATGCACTTCGACCCGGGTGATATGCTCACTGTAGTGGCTGAGCGCGCTTGCAACGGTACTGCTTACTTCTGCCACCAATGTTTCGTGGCCCTTGATGTTGTGATCGGTGTTGACCTGTATTTGCATCTGGTTCTCCAGTCGTTGGTGATGTCTCCCTGGCTTTGTGACGAAACAGGAATACATGATGTTGGATTGTGCGTGAGATTGTGCCAATAAAAAAGGGCCAGCCTTCAGCGGGGTGGTCCTTTTGGTGTTGGTGAGGTCTGCTGAACAGTCTGTCCTACCGATTGATATAGTGAGTAATCAGAGTGACTTGCCTGGAGTATACCCATCAATACTATGTGTGTGGTTATAGAGTGTATGGGTCTGAACTCCATTCAAATAATCATGCCAGACCTGCCCGTTGCAGAATACAGAGGCAGCTTGCCCGATCCTCAGTCCCAACGCAAAGGCAGATGGGTACAGGAGCCAACGTTGCCGCTCTTGATACGCACTGGTTTGTCGGCATTGAGCTGGAATTCAGGCATGCGCGCCAACTATTATTCCAGCAAAGTGATCCTCTCCATGCGTGCCAGGGTCGCGCCGACGCAGCGGTGTACTCCCTCCCCCATGGTGGAGTGGTTCATGGGTGGCAACCGCCGGTCAAAGGGGACTGTTTCGGGACCCTCGAAGCCATCCAGCACCCAGCTCAGAACCTTGGTCTGGCACTCGCTCATTGGCGTACCAGCCCAGCGCTCCCAAAACCGGGCCTTTCTCAACACATCAACCAGAGTCTGCTGGGCGTTCGGTTGTTTGACCGCAGCTGTTCGTTCACCTGCACGTCCGGACGAGAGTGGTTTGGTGTTCGGTCGTGATAGCAAACTTCGGCCATAGCCAAGAAAATTTTCACCGAACATTCCTGGAAGCACATCAAGGCGGAGTGGGAGTCCGGCTATCGGATTCCTGAATGTCAGGGACGTCTTTCGGGGGGGGGGTACGATTAGGGGAGTGCTATGGGTGGTGCCTGGAACGGTTACGCCTGCAACAACACAGCAACTTTGAAAAAAGGGGTCTTCCCGTTTCTGGAAAAACCCCTTAAAAATGTGGTAGCTACGGCGGGACTTGAACCTGCGACCCCAGCATTATGAATGCTGTGCTCTAACCAGCTGAGCTACGTAGCCATAAACTTTTCAGGCCGCGAATTCTGATGATTTCACTTCACGTTGTCAAGGGCGAAGGATCATGCGAATTGACTCAAATTAAGTCTAACCGCAGGAACGCCAAGAAAGCGTCGTTGGCCCGTATTAAAGGTAACCCAGCACCTGAAGGCAGAATATGGTCATATCTGAACCTCAGGCCGGTCGCAACCCCAACAAGAGGCGCTACCATCGGGCCAGTAGAGGTTCATGCGGTGGCTTAGCTGCTACCAGATGTGCTCCAGAAAGCTGGCGGAAAATGTTGATGTCTCGTGTTTTATGAGGTCCACATTCAATCCTCATTGAGGAAAGAGGATATATAGCCAATGATTTCAGTTGTGATGTCAACAACTGATAGTGCCAATGTTGGGATTATCAAAGCGTAGAGGAAATATTATGTACGTTTTTCGATGTTTACCGGGATACCGGACATTCGCACCATGGCTGTAATATTGTCCAGGTTGCGGCTGGAGCTGATCAGCAGGTTAACAGATGAACCGTTCTCAAGGGCGTTGTCGCTGTCCTGCTCGCCGCCATAGCCGTGGGACATGGAGACAACCCCGGAGCGTACAGTCTCATCTGCTTCAACGATGGCAGGAACCCTGCCATGATCGGAGACGATATAGACCTTGTCACCAGAGCACAATTCGTAGGCCTGCAAGTCCTGTGGATTTATCCAGGCGGGATTGTATGGGTATTGCTCCTTCGTTTTTTGCAGCTGGGGAACGACAGTGTTCATCACATTGCGGGTTCGGCGAACTGACAGGCGATGGGAAAAATAAGTGCCGTTGCTTTCGTAGTGACCATGTACAACGGTTTCCTGCCTGACTTCGGCCAGCTCCTGCTGAATATCAGCAGGGATGATATCAAATTTACCGTCTGCTTCAGGTCGGGCTGGTTGAACAAAATGAGGGGGAACGTCAAATATTTTCCCGCTGGGATATTTTTTTATGTCGTCGAGGGGGACGAGTGAATCTTTCGTCATGATATCCAGTAGCGCTTCAGTGGTTGGCGCAGTTTTCATATCAAGTGCAACACCATTCAACCTCAGTGTTTTACCCAGTCGTTTGGCCAGCCCCCAGTAGATGTACCAGTCGTCGACAACTTCAGCCCCCTTGGGGGGTGGCATAATCGGTGTGGCGTACTGGCCCCAGGGCTGAATATAGATAGGAAAACCCATGAATGTGAGCGGCAGGTCGAAGCGCTCGTACATCATTTTGGTGGGCAGTACATAGTCTGATGCTTTCGCCGTTACCGTCATAAAGGGATCGACGGTGACCAGGAGTTCAAGCGATTGCAGGGCATTGGCGAATTTTCTCTTGTCCGGCATGGATATGGCCGGGTTCCCCGAGGCGTTGATCAGCGCTTTGATCTGGCCTTCCCCGGGTGTCAATATTTCGTCAGCCAGTGTTGAGCTCATTCGCTCACCAGCCAGCGACTGTGCGCCAAATATACGGCTGGACGGTTCCTGTTCCCAGGTGCGATTGGGGGGGATGACTTCTGCGTAGCGAGGAAATGCAGGTAGCCAAGGATTGATATCCATGTATCTCTCACCTGCGCGCCGGAAGCGTCCGCAAACGACATTGATCACTTCTATCAAATGATCGGAAAGATTTCCCCTTGGCGACATTGAAGGTCCAGTACAACTCAGTACAGGTCCGGTCTTGCAGTCTTCTGCAAAGACTTTCGCTGCGCTGAGGATATCCTCCCGGGAAACGCCTGCGCGCTGTGAAACATAGTCAAGATCAAATGCACTGACTGATTCGCGTAATTGTTCCAGGTGACCTGGTGCAATATGTTCTGAACAGAATGTCTGATCATGCCAGTTATTATTCATAATAATATTGATAAGACCGGCTAATAAGGTCGCATCCTCCCCAGGAAAAATCTGCAGGAACACATCGGCATAGCGCGCGGTTTCCGTCATGCGGGGATCAATAACAATGAGTTTAAGCCCCCTCTTTTTTTCTTTCTTGATGGCCTTGGTTGGTGCCGCTACCAAGCCGTGATTTGTGGAATGGGAGGCAAGTGTATTGCTGCCGATAATCATGACAGTTTGGGACTCTGTGATCAGCTGTCTTCCGGCACCCCACATTCCCAATCTGAAAGGCGTTACCATTTTTGCCGGTTGATCAATAGTCATTGTAGAGAAATAGCTTGAGGACTCGAGGGCCTGTATCCACTGGGGAAAAAGAGAAAAAGTAATGTGGTTATAAACAGCGCCATTGCCAGAAAATCCCGCAATGGCGTCAGGACCATGGATGTCGATAATTTGCTGCATTATATCGGCGATCTCATCGAGCGCCTGTTCCAGGTCAATTTTGACGTGTCTTCCATCAGGCATTTTTTTGAGGGGGTGTAGTAGTCGTGTTGGGCCGTGGTGTGCTTCTTCGGCCTGAAGTCCCTTGAAGCATACATAGCCATTTGATAAAGGATTTTCCTTATCACCAACAACACGAATAATTCTGTCATTTTCATCAATTGTCATGCGCAAGCCACAATGAGCAGGACAAATTCGGCAAAAACTTACTGCTTCACGGGTGTTCAAAACGAATACCTCTGTTGATGCAATTGTAGGGTGCTGCCTGGTGGGTGATGCCTTTAATGAATAAAATCAATAAAACTGGAATTTCATTATTTGCATTGCAAGGATACAACATTCAACAATTATCCATCATTTATCCACTCATAACGCGCTCGCATTGCTGCGTCAGATATTATAATAGTAACCCTCATGGTTGGGGTTTCTGCTCAAAACCACGATTAATCATTCGCATGTCACGTGAATTTTTAAAAAAATCACGAATATCTTGATATCCTGCGCTTTTCGAGAACAATTATAGTCCCAGGCCAATGTTGTTAACAATCAGCGCTATAGCGGCTTGCAAAATGCCAATTTTATCAGAGTGGTGAGGGTACAGAGTTGGCTAAATTGCGAGAGTCAATACTGGGATTCCGGTAATCTTACGATCAATCCGTCAAGGGCATCTGAGATCAGGATCTGGCAACTGAGTCGGCTCTTTGCTTCTGAGTGGGAAAGCGCACCGAGTAATTCACGCTCCATCTCTTCAGGCGGGACCAAAGCGCTCTGATCATCGATGTAGACATGACAGGTGGCGCAACTACAGCCCCCCCCGCACTCTGCGACAATACCGGTTACCAGGTTATCGATGGCGGCCTGCATCAAAGAGGTACCGATGGGAGCCTCGACGATTATGCTCTCGCCACTGGCCTCGATGTAAGTTATTTTCGGCATCTTTAATTCCCTCTTGCATGTTCAAATGCCGCAGTAATGGCGCTGACGCGGGCTGTAAACAATGGAAGCCACTCAGGATGAGTCGCAATATACAGCTGGTTGTTGGCCACTGCTGCCAGTGTGATTTCTGCAATTCGTGCCGGCTCGAGCATCTGTCGATAGGCTTCGTCCAGGCTCATACCCATGTCATCCAGACGCATATCCTGTTTAACCGGCGCCTGGTTATAATCCGGACGATTTCTTTCACTCTCAAATATTCGTGTGTTAACAGCGCCAGGGCAGAGTACGGAGACGCCGATCCCGGTGGCAGAAAGTTCTTGATGCAACACTTCAGACAGACCCACGACGGCGTATTTGCTTGCCACATAAGGTCCAGTCATGGGTAGAGGTATCAACCCTGCCATGGATGCTGTATTGACAATATGTGCGGGGCCTTTCTGCTTTTTGAGTCGTGGTACAAAGGCTGTGATGGCATTTGCTACGCCCATCAGGTTGACATTGAGTATCCATTGCCAGTCCCCATAGGAGCATTGGTCAAGGGGTTTTTCGATGGCGACACCTGCGTTGTTGCAAAGCAATTGACAGCCACCAAAGTTATGCCAGCACAACTCAGCCAGTGCTGCCATTGCGTCCGGTTTAGCTACATCGACAGCCGCTGCCAATGAAATACCGCCTTTTGTTTCAACCTCTGCTGAGGTTTGTCGTGCTGCATCAATATCAATATCCGCAGCAATCACACGCATGCCCTGGTCAGCACAGCGCAGCACCAGGGCCTTGCCTATACCGCTTCCGGCACCCGTGATCACTGCCACTTGTCCATTGCTGATTTGCACAGAGTTCTCCTTGATTATCGGCCTTTAAACACAGGTTTCTCACGCTTTTTAAAGGCCTCCAGGGCAATACGGTGGTCTTCCATAAGCATGGTGATATTTTCATAGGCAGCAGAGCGGTCAATAATGGCATTGGCTAGTAGTTTTAGTCCTGCATTGATCGAAGATTTTGTCCAGCGAATGGCGTGTGTGGCGCCGGATGCAAGCCTTTCAGCCATTGCCTGGACTGTAGCGTCGAGCTCCTCATCGGCTACAACTGCGGTAATCAAGCCATATTCCTCCGCTTTAGCGCTGTCGATAAAATCACCTGTCAACAGGAAACGCTTGGCTCTGACGTAACCGATCAGCTGTGGCCAGATTACCGCGCCGCCATCGCCCGCTACCAAGCCTACTGAAACATGAGGATCGGCAAATTTTGCATCAGGGGCGGCGTAGATAAAGTCGCAGAACAGCGCGAGACTGCAGCCAAGACCAACTGCTGGTCCGCGAACCTTGGCAATAATGGGCTTTTCCATATCTAGTAATGTATTCTGGATTGTGCGGTCTTTGCCTATGCTGGCGGCTGTCGCTACAGGGTCGCCGTGCAGCTCCAGCAGCCAGTCCAGGTCGCCACCAGCGCAAAAAGCATTGCCAGTACCGGTGAGGATAACCACATCGGTTTCCGGATCACGCGTAATATCGGAAAATACCCTGGAGAACTCATCATGTACGGCAGGATTCACTGCATTTCTGGCTTCAGGACGATCAATGGTGATGGTAAGAATGCGGTTTTCTCTGTTAATTTTAAGTGCCTGGTAGTCTTCATAATTCATTGGGTTTTTTCCATAAAGTGGGCAATCATTTGCTCTTTCAAGAGGTGCTTCTGTACTTTTCCTGAAAGTGTTTTTGGGTGTGACTCAACAAATGCAATGTATCTGGGCACTTTCCATCGGGATAAATGCTCTGCGCACCAGGTGCGAATTTCATCTTTACTGGCTGTGGCCCCCGGCTTCATTACCAGCGCCGCACAGACTTCTTCACCGTATTTTTCATCAGGTAATCCCAACACTGCAGCTTCACTGATATCCGGATGGCGCAACAGAAAGGATTCAATTTCTGAAGGGGAGAGATTTTCACCACCACGGATGATCATTTCCTTGGTGCGACCTACAATGCGGATGTAACCGTCCTTGTCCATGGCGGCCATATCGCCGGTGTGCAGCCAGCCTTCTGCATCGATTGCCTGCTGATCTGCCATTGCGTTGCGGTAGCCCAGCATGCGGCCAGGACCCTGAAAGCACAGTTCGCCTGGTGTGTCTATTTGCGCGATCTTGCCTTGTTGATCGATTACTTTGAGGCTTACCCCTGGCAACGCCCGGCCGCTGGTGTTTGCCTTTTGTTGCACACTGTCTTCGGTGCGGGTGCTGCAAGCGACGCCTGAAGCTTCAGTCAAGCCATAACCGTTGCTGATTTCAACACCAAAGGCATCCTCGCACCGTTCGATAATCGACACTGGAACTGTTGTGCCCCCCAGAATTATGTGACGCAATGAAGAAAGATCACGACTTTTGAAAGTTGGGTCTTCCAGCATGGCCGTGAGCATCGTCGGTACGCCGATAAAGCCATGGCATTGTTCATGTTCAAGAATATCGAGGGTCTTTGCTGCCTTGAATATATAGAGAGGCAAAGAGGTTGCACCTACCTGTGCGGCACCGGGCGTGGAGTTGCCAGAACCGCCAACATGGAACAGCGGAAAACCGTGGCAGACTTTATCGCCAGGACCAAAACCCCAGGTTTCATAGGAATTTTTTGCAGTAGTCGCAATACCTCTGTGTGACAGCTGTGCCGCCTTGGGGGCACCAGTGGTGCCAGAGGTGTACTGGATCATAAAGACGCTTTCAGGATCGACATCCACGCCAGGGTTATCCGATAGATTGCGATTGAATAATTCCCGAATCCCGCCTGAAAGGGAGTGGATGTGACGCAAGCCTGGTACTGCTGGCTTGACCCTCTCAATAATGGATAGCAATGGAGTCCCCTGTACTTCGTCAGCGTGGAAAATGCCTTTTACTTCTGACGCATTCAAGGCAAATTCAATTTCTGCTTGTTTGTACAGGGGGTTCAGGGTGACCAGCACCAATCCGGCCTTGGCCAGGGCGTATTCCAGCAAAATCCATTCTGGATGATTGGGGCTCCAGATTGCGATCCTGTCACCGGGCTGGTAACCGTAATCAAGGAGAGCGTAAGCCAAACGACCGGAATTTTTGTTAAGCTCTGCGTAAGTCCAGCGAATATTTGCAACTTCATTATTGCAGCTGTATACAACCGCTTCTATGTCGGGGTGCGTTTCAGCCGTTTCAGCCAGAAGCCCCCCAATAGTCTGAGGTGTATCTTCTGTTGGCTCCGCTAACCATAGCGATTGACTGAGTTGTTTCTTCATCTTCTGCCGTCGCATATATCTGATAGTTCAGTTATCTCTCTTGATGCAGAAATAGCAAAGCGTTATAAGTGATTTCACCTACATATCCCTTGCATCTCGACTGAAAGCATAAAATGAGCAAGTACTCAGGTTAAACTCGCATACTTTTTGTTACGACTTGTACTTGTAAGGGCTGCTTAGATCTGTGATTCAGGGCAGGCCTGTATCGTATGAATTCGGATACTGGCGTGCTCATAAGACATTAGCCAAAAGTTCTTGATCAGCAGAGGTTGAAGAATGCGAGTTATTTATGAGCGAATTGTGGAAACAGGACTGAGCTACACTGGTAGTCCTGACGTTGCTCAGGATACTGAACAGAAAATTGAAATGGTAATATCCTGCGCTTTACAAGAATAATAGTGGGGCTAAAAATGCCGATCTTGTACGAAATTCGACGCAGAAGAACACGCGTAACTGAACGAGTAATGTTTGTACTGTTGCTAGCCCTGTTACTTGGAAATTCTGCCAATGCGACTGAGGCTTTCCAGTCTACCCAGGTTTATTGGGGAGATACACATGTCCACACCAGTCTTTCTGCAGATTCTTTTGCTTACGACAATACCTCAGCCGGACCCGACGTCGCCTATCGTTTTGCCCGTGGTGAAGCTGTAAAACTACCGGATGGTCAGTCGCTGCGGATTGACCGGCCCCTTGATTTTCTGGTGATCGCCGATCACTCCGACGGTCTTGGGTCGTTGAACGCGATGACAGCCGTTGGCGGACCAAACTTCCTGCAATCGCCTGTAGGTAAACAATGGTATCAGCGTCTGCAGGATACCATGAGTCAAAATGGCGTAGAAACAGGGGGAGAGTTGTACCGTCCCTTTAAAGCCCTGGGTCTTTACGATGATGCTGTAGAAAAATACGGGGACGATTATTACAGCAGTGACCGATTCCGCAAGACGATATGGGATGACGTGATCGATCTCGCCGAACAGTATAATGCACCCGGAAAGTTCACTGCTTTCATCGGTTTCGAATGGACCTCCGGTACGGTTGGCACCATGCTTCATCGCGTACTGGTTTTCAGGGACGGAGCCAACAAAGCCTCTCAGGTGTTGCCTTTCACTATTGCTCAGGGAGATACCCCCGAGTCACTGTGGCGTTATATGGATGCCTATCAGCGGGACACCGGCGGGCGCGTCCTGGCGATTCCCCACAATGGCAATATGAGTTACGGCCAGTTATTTCTCCCCATAGATGCCACTGGCGAAGATATCGACGCCAATTATGCAGCTACCCGTAGTCGGCTTGAGCCGCTTTATGAGGTAACCCAAATTAAAGGTGATAGCGAAACACACCCACTCTTATCGCCTACCGATGAATTTGCCAATTTTGAACGTTGGCGATTGACAGATTCAGACCCCCGTTATGAGTATGCCCGCTCGGCGTTAAAACTTGGTTTGCAACAGGAACAGAAGCTGGGCATCAATCCTTTCAAGTTTGGCATGATTGGCAGTACCGACTCCCATACGTCCCTGACTACCGTTGAGGAGAAAGAATTCTGGGGAAAATTTTATACGCTTCAGCCGTCGCCTGAGCGACTCACCAACGCCCCGGTCTATCCCGCTCTTGCCGCCAAATGGAGTGCATCCGGGCTGGCGGCAGTATGGGCGCCGGAGAATACCCGTGAAGCAATTTTTGATGCCATGATTCGCAAGGAAACCTACGCCACCACAGGCCCGCGTATTGTTGTTCGGTTCTTTGGGGGCTGGGAATTTGAATCTGATGATGCTGACCACAAGGATCTGGCTGAAATTGGTTACCGAAAGGGCGTGCCCATGGGTGGGGATTTGTTCTCAGCCCCTGATGATGAATCACCCTCCTTTTTGATTCGCGCAGTCAAGGATCCGGATGGTGCGAATCTTGATCGTGTGCAGATAATCAAAGGGTGGGTGGATGGCAGCGGCGAATCCCATGAGCTGGTATACGACGTCGAACAGGCCGATATAAATGGCGTGGCTGAATTTTCAATCGTATGGCGCGATCCTGATTTCAGAGATGATGAACGTGCCTTTTACTATGTCCGGGTTATTGAAATACCGACGCCACGGTGGACGTTTTACGACGAAAAGCGCTATAACCTTGAACTTCCTGAGCACATACCCCGGTTCCTCCAGGAGCGAGCCTACACCTCCCCGATCTGGTATACACCACTTCCAGGAGAGGCCGATGAAGGATAGTAGTGGATCTGGCCTTACCCGCCGCTCCTTTATTGGTTCTGCCGTGACGGTTGGGTTAGCTGCAGCTGGACCTCGCGTCAATGCCGGAGATGAGATCGGCGAGCATTGGGATGCAGAGACGGATGTGCTGGTAATAGGCTCCGGGACAGGGTTGCTGGCTGCACTGGTCGCGGCTAAAAGTGGTCTCAGGGTTGCGGTGCTGGAAAAGTCCCCAACGATTGGTGGCACTACGCTAGTATCAGGTGGCATGGTCTGGGTGCCCAATAACTGTGAAATGGCACAGGCAGGGATGGGTGACAGCCGTGAACAGGCACTGATTTATCTCGAGCGTGTGGCGCAGGGGTTGACCGATAACGAACTGCTTAAAGCCATTGTGGATAACGGGCCTGAAATGCTGGATTTCGTCTCCCGTAATACCTCGATTTGCTGGCGCCTGTCCGGTAAGAGCAAGGTTTCAGAAAATCACCCGACCAGGGAAGGGACGGTTAACTGCGGTCGTTCGGTGGAAGTTGACCGCGACGATGACCCGACTACAGAAGGGCGTCATTTGCATGGCGGTGGCCAGATTCTGATCGACAAACTGATGGAGACAGCCAGCGAGCTTGGAATCCCCATTCTGGTATCTACCCCGGCGCGGCAGTTAATTGTTGAGGAAACACCCGAAGCAAAGCGCGTTATAGGTGTGCTGGCTGAGCATGATGGTAAGCTGCTGCGCATCCGTGCGCGCAACGGTGTACTGTTGGCCAGCGGCGGCTTTGAGCGCGATGCCGATATGAAACGTCATTTCTTGCGCGGCCCGTCCCTCTACACAGGCGGTGCCGAAACCAATAGCGGCGATGGCATTCGTATGGCCATGGCCTTGGGCGCCGACCTCCGTAATATGAATTCAGCCTGGGGCATAACAGTCTATCGAGCAGATGCCGAGGCCAATGGGATGAACAGGGGTGGCTTTTCCTTAAATGCGCAGCTGGAGATGCGTCATCCAGGAGGCATATGCGTCAATCGTCAGGGCCAGCGCTTTTGCAATGAGGCCGCTGATTACGGTGCGAATTGGCGGACTTATCACACCTGGCAAAACCGGGATGCCGGCGGTTATCTCAATATACCGGCGTTTCAAATCTTCGATCATTCTGTGCGTCGCAATTTCACTATTGCCGAATGTTCGGCCAGTCAGACGTTACCAGAATGGGTAATACAGGCTGATACGCTGGATGAACTGGCATTGACGTTGCGTATTGACGGAAAGGGCTTTACCGAAACAGTAAAAGCGTTTAATCGCTTTGCCTCTGGGGGAATTGATCCAGAGTTTCATCGTGGTGAAAGTCCCTTCGGTCCCTATAGCTGCGGCGCAGAGCGCACGTTGAAACCTCTGGATGAGCCACCTTTCTATGGCGTCGAGGTCGCTCCAGCCGATATTGGCACCGGTGGCGGCGTACGGGTTGACGGTAGCGCCCGGGTGATCGATGTATTTGGCCGAGCGATTGCAGGGCTCTACGCATCAGGCAATACTGCCGGAGTTGGAACTCCGGGAACACTCTATGGCAGGGGGGGGGCACTGGGGGCCGCTTTAACCTTTGCCTATATTGCGGGCAAATCAATAGTGGAGGCAAAGTCGCAGGTGGCGTAAGGAGAGAAAGTAATGTTGGGGCAATACCGGTAATCATAGCGGCAAAACAGTCCGCACCGATCAGGTAGTACGGGATAAAGCATATACGTTATACGCCATAATGACATCCCCTGTTGAAAACTCACCGTTTTCGTCAAATTGTGTTGTAAAGAAACCATCGCCAACGATATGTGTATCGTTTAGCCATCGGTACTTTGGGGCTATGGTTTCGATGCGGCCGGCCATTAATGGACCCACGACTTCACCACTCATCATTTTGTCACGATTTACGCGAACCCAATAATTCACAAACAGTTTGTCCCCGTCGTCGGTAAGCATCATTAATCGAATCTCAGGTTCCCAGGTACCATCCGGTCCGGTGGTATAGCAGCCATTACCCCATAGCATGGTGGCATTGATCAGCTCACTTTCCCATGTCGTTTTGGCGAAATCGGCTACACCCCGTGTGCCATGGGGTCCGTTTTCGAATTCAATCCGCTTTGAAGGGGTGACGGTCAGTCTGCCCAGATCTATCAATTCCAAGGCCATAATTGCGATTTCCCAATAGTGAATAATGATGAAGCACGTAATAATAAGTAGAGTTGTTGGCCAATATTAAGCTGAATGGAAACTTACTGATTGGTATATTACCAAAACCGCTGTGATTCGATCGAATACAAACAGTGAAATTATCATCTTTGCTGACCTGATCAGATCCAATTACTATAAATGAATCAAGTCGTTCCTGAGCAAATTGTGATAATAAGCGATATTTAGCTCATATCTTATTCGCATTGAGGGAAGCTTGAGTCCTGTCAGCTTGTGCGATTGTAATCCCAGAATAAACGGAACACCCTGTAATATGTATTTCTGTTCGAACAAGAACTCCAGGTCAATATTCATACGATAACAAAGGGTTCCGTGATTATCATCGTGTAAAGTGAGTACCTTGCGAGCTGAACGTATAGTGACTACAGAGTACATTAGAGTACGGAGTAAATTACAGCAATGTTGGTGGCTATCAGGTTTGAAGCACGAGGTGCCTGTCTATCCATTCTGTCTGTTTTTCGCAGAACTCGATACCCAGGTCAGTCAAACTGCTTTGGTTTTAGCCAACCCTTTGTCAATGGTTTTAAGCTTGTAAATTATAACGGGTAGCACTAAAGCATTAGAGATGCAAAGTATCTGGCCGGGGTAGATCCAGCGAAAAGGCCTCTGATAGATGCAGTTGCTACTCTGATAATGATAGTGTGTAGGAGGGGTGCTAGGTGTTTGAATTTTTAATCGCCAGGCAAAGACAAAACAATAGATCTGCAAGAAAAACCATAATTCAATCGCTTCACAGGAGAAAGAAATGAAGATCTTCTATAGAACTACCTTTGCTGGAGTGTCGGCACTGGCATTTTTAACAATCTCAACGCAATCAGTTGCTCAGATTGATGAGATTATTGTTACTGCTCAAAAACGCGAACAAAGTATGCGTGAGGTTCCCATTTCAATGGTGGCACTCCAGGGGGATGAGCTGATAAGCCAGCAAATCACTGGAATGGAGCAGTTGGCGGACTCGTTGCCTAATGTGTTTATATCCCAGGGTACTGTATCCAATAATATTTTCATGCGTGGGGTTGGGTCGAGCAGTAACGCCGGGTTTGAACAAGCGGTGGCCACATTTGTTGATGGCAGCTATCGAGGACGTTCCAGATACACATCTTCGACGCTTGTCGATATTGAACGGGTCGAGGTGCTGCGGGGGCCGCAAGCGCTGTATTTTGGTAACAATGCAATAGCTGGCGCTTTCAGCGTGATTACAAAAAACCCCAGCCTGGATAAATGGGAGGGATATGCAATGACCTCCTATGAATTTGAAGGCAATGAGCCCATGGTCGAGGTGGCAGCCGGAGGGCCAATTGTAGAAGATAAATTTGGTATACGAATTGCTGCCCGATACTCAGATCTCGAAGGCTATATCAAGAACGAAGGTAGCGGCAATTACAACCCTGCTATAGAGGACAAGTTTGCGCGCTTGACTGCACTGTGGCAAATAACTCCGGAATGGACGGCCACCTTTAAAGCTGAGCGCGGCGAGCAAGATGCAGAAGCAAATTATCCAGCGCAACTTTATAAGTGCCCTCCGGATGCTCCATTCACCGTCGCTGGATCTTTGGCATGTGGTGTAGCGATTGCCACGGGCGCCGAAAGTAAACTGGACTTTACCCGATCTACAGATCCAGGCGAATTTGGCAAGATCACTGCCGATGGATATCTCCTGAAGCTGGAGCGGGACAGCGCTAGTGGCATCGGCTTTTCTGCGCAAGCTTCATACTCCGAGTTCGACGCCATTTCAGCATTCGGAACCGATGTGGTGGTAGGCAATTTTGTGAACTCCAGTGTGCCGGAAGATCTTGAGCAAACCACCTTTGAATTTCGTGTGACATCACCGGCAGACTCAAAATTGGAGTATATGTTAGGAGCCTATTACCTTCAGGCAGACGCCAATATCGACATTAATTTTAACCTGCCCTTTGTAAGCCCTGCTTTTCTTACCGGTATCGGGTTGGGAGTATTAGCGCCGTATACGCCCATTTCCATAAGCCTGGATCTGGATCAGGAAGAAAGGGCTTACGCTGCATTTGGCTCTGTGACCTGGCCTTTTACAGATAAACTATCAGGTACACTGGGGCTTCGCTATACCAATTCCAGGAAAAAAGGCTTCCATACAGGGTACAACGCGACATACGATCCTGTAGCCGATGAGTACGCCCAAAATGGGACGCCCATACCTGGCGCTCTACAGCCACTGGCAGCATTATTGACTGGCCTGACGCCACATGCTACCAAAGAGACAGTTGACGACAGTGATGTTCTACCCACTGCTACCCTAAACTATGATTTCAATGAGAACGTATCACTTTATGCCAAATATTCTGAAGGGTTTAAAGCAGGTGGATTTGATGTTTCAGAACTAACCGGGATTGAAGGGCGCTTGAGCTACGGCCCAGAGACAGTGCGCGCGTATGAAGTCGGCATGAAATCCATGTGGTTGGATAATTCACTTTCATTTAATTTGGCTTTGTTCCGGTCAGATTACAAAGATTTGCAGCAAGCGGTAGTAACCTTCACCGAAACGGCTGCGTTCATCTCTGTTACCAATGTCGGCGGACTGATATCCCAGGGTGTTGAAGCTGAGATTGTCTGGCAAGCAAACGATTACTGGAGATTCACCTCTTCATTGTCCGCTATAGATGCCTATTACGAAGACTGGGATGATGCTGGCTGTACCGCAGCTCAAGCCGTCGTTAGACCAGCACCCTGTACCCAGTCCAATAGTGGCAAGCCACCGCCTTATGCGGCTGATTATTCAGGAAATGTCAGGGCCAATTTCACTTATCCCATCAGTTCGTCTCTCGTATTCGATGCAGAGCTGGCCGTAAGGTTCACGGGCGATTACGAAACTGTCGTCGACAGAGATCCCAATTTAAAGCAGGATGCCTGGCAGAAATATGATCTACGTCTGGGTATCTCCGATAGCAACGGCAAGTGGGAGGTTGCTTTCGTAGGTAAAAATCTGACTGATGAAGTAATCATTGCAGATGGCAATGATGTAGTTGCATCGCCAGGCTCATACTTTGTGGTTGTAGAAAGAGGTCAGACATTGGCGCTTCAGGCTCGCTACAACTGGTAATCTGAAGGTGATTGGCTAGTTCTTGAGTGTTCATGTATTGCTGAATTGCCCCTGGTATTTTGAAATCACCAGGGGCAATTCAGTCAATCAACGGTAGTCTTGCTCCATCAATTCGCTCATTGCATAAAGTCTATCCCGTGAGAAAACCTATGGCCCGTATTGCCCTTCCTGATACTGAAAACGAAATGCCCATCACCGTGGCCTTTTCGACCTATGCCACCAAAACTGCCAACGCAGCCAGAAATTTTTCCCTGGCCGCTTACCAGAACTCCCTGCTGTCCATGCGGGAGCTGGAAGGAGCTCGCTATCGCACCGCCCTCATCAACGGCTGCCAAGTGTGCATGAGCCTCCGTGGTATGGAGTCCGGCGAACACCTGCGCAGTTCCGGCGGAGATATCAGCAACAGCCCATTTGCTCGTGGGCCTGTTCCTGACGCGGCTTTCTACGATGCCGTAACCCGTTGGCAGACTTCATCCTTGTTTAGTGATCGCGAGCGCATCGCCATCGAGTTGGCGGAGCGCATGGGTGAGCGCCCCCATTCAATGGCGGATGACGAGATATTCTGGGATATTGTGCATCGGCATTTTACTGACGAAGAAATTGTCGACATGACCCTGACCATCGGCAGCTTTATTGCCATGGGTCGGGTGGGGCATACCCTGGAGCTGGATGAGGTTTGCATGGTTTGATTCAGCGCCTCCATGCCTGTCGGGCTCTACAAAATGCCAGATCACTCCTTTGTCGATCCTACTGTCTCTGCTATCTGTCAGTACCCACCTCTCTGGTAATATTAAAGCAGGATCCAACTTTTTTTTGACTTGCAGAGTAGTACAGCCATGCCTATAAACGTGCGAAAAATGAGTTATATTCCAACAGATGCAACTTGACAATTTGGACTCTAAGCTGTGTCGATATGCACATATGTTTGTGGCAATACTACTGATTTGGGGATTTATGAATACAAGTATCAAAAAATGTATGCGCGCGATGATCATGATTCCCTTCCTGATAAATTTTGGCTCCTTTATGCCTGAAGTGTTGGCGGAGCAAACTGTCAATTCTGAACGCAACTGCCCGAGGTGGCAGGATGGCGAGTCCGGAATGTTCAAAGTGGTAGCGTTGGTAAAAAGGCGAAGCGGCATGTCGGTTGAAGAATTCCGAAGCTACTACGAAACTCAGCATGCGCCTCTCGCCTTGAGTTATATGCCAAAACTATGTCGTTACTTCAGGCGGTTCGTAGACCGTCAGGTGGATGCAGCTACGGGTGAAGTCACTGAACCTGGCTATGACTCAGTGTCGGAATTCTGGTTTGCCTCCAGAAAAGACTACGAGGAGACCATGCAACAGTTGGCCACTCCGGAAATAAAAGCTGTCATGGACGAAGACGAAACAAAGCTGTTTGATCGTACAAAGATGATTATTCTCGAAGTTGATGAATTTGAGTCTGTAATTCCCTGAATCTCTGTGAGTAATGATGGGAAAGTACCGGAGCAGAGAACCTCTGTGAAAAAAAGCCTTACATGGCTGAGAATTGAGTGGGCATGGAAGGGGGTTACAGTTTCGTGCTGTAACATGCCAAGGTCTACACTTATTGAATGAGAGAATGCAATGAAGGACTGGATTAGGGATCATCTGCGTAGATATCTTGAAACAAATGGCGAAGATGGACACGAGCTTAACGGTTGCCAATGCTTGATCTTGACAACGCTCGGGCGAAAATCAGGCAATGCCCGGCAAACGCCGCTTGTCTATGGACGCTATGAAAATAACTACATCGTAGTGGCATCAAAAGCTGGCTCTGAGACTGCGCCTGACTGGTATCAGAATCTACTTGTTACTCCTGAGGTCGGTCTCCAGGTAAAAGCTGAAAAATTCAGGGCACTCTCCCGTGTTGCCACAAAAGATGAGCATGAGATGCTTTGGCCTGAAATGGTGAAAATATTTCCGGACTACGAAACCTATCAGAAAAAGACGGAACGGAAGATCCCCGTCATTATTTTATCCCCATTGGTCGCTAAATAGTCAGGACGTATATTCAAAAGAGATGATCCCTCGTATGTTTGGGTAATAAAAATAGTATGTAATACATATTGATTCTTGGATTAGGCAGCATCGTTTGCCATCTGGCAATGGCAAGCGGCAGGTCAAAGCGGTTGGGGTAGCTTAAGCGTGGTCGACAGCATTTGTGCCAAAGGATAACGAGTCAGACTACCCCTGTGATGACACTGAAAAATGCGCAAATCCATTGAAAACACGCCGGTGTTAGAACCCTTTATCGCGATGTCTATATGTCCGTATGGGGATCCTGCGTGGCGAGTTTGTCGCCCCTATGCTATCCTTAGTCAATATCCCACCAGACAATAATTCATGAGAGACTGCCTATGGCTCGTAATACGCGGGGCGTGGTAAATGTGGGGGAGACGTCGAAACTGACCCAGAGCTTTCTGGAGAACAACCGATTTCTCAAGCGCTTCCTCTCCCGGTTTTTATCAGAACAGCAGGATATCGAGGACGTGGTCCAGGAAACCTATCTCAGGGCCTACAGTGCCGTAGGGGATGGTGATGTGGACCATCCTAAGGCATTCCTTTTCCGCATCGCTAAAAACATTGCGCTCAACGAACTAAGCAGAAAATCTCGCCAAATCACCGATTATATTGAGGATTGCAGCGCTTCGATTGTTTTACAGTCAGAAGGCAGTGTGGAGGAGGAACTCGAGGCTCGACAGGCCCTCGGGATATATTGCGAGGCAGTAGCGGCGCTTCCCGAAAAGTGCCGTAAGGTCTACCTGCTGCGCAAGGTGCACGGGCTTGGCCATCAGGAAATCGCCGAGCGTATGGGCCTGTCTCTGAGTTCTGTGGAAAAATACCTCAAGCAGGGCATGTTGCATTGTAAATCCTATATGCAAAAGCGTGAAAAGCCTACTCGAGTAGACCGAGGCTTCGCGTCCGCCATAGAGAAAAGAGGCAACTCCTAGTGCAGGATAACATTGTTCAATACCCTGACAGCCGTGCTATAGAGGAAGAGGCTGCGGACTGGGTCGTCAAACTGGATGGCGATATACCGCCTTCGCCGGAGGAGCTAGCTGAACTCAAGGAATGGCTTGGACGGAGTTCGGTGCACCGCAATGCCCTGGCAAGTATGGCGCATTTTTGGAATAACAACATGCTCACTGAGCTATCCGTACCTTTGGGCAAAAAAGACGCGGCCCCACGCAAACAAAAGCAAAGGCGGTTTTTATGGCAAATGGGCTTTGCAGGAGCCATGCTGGTGATCATTGCTTCCGTGATTCTGTTCAGTCCCTGGATACTGACGGACAAAAGCAATGGTTTTTATGTAACCGCCGTTGGGCAGCAAAAAACCGTTTCTCTTAGCGATGGTTCCAGCATTCAACTTAATACCAATAGCCAGGTTGATGTGAGTTATAGCGGTGACTACCGGGATATTCATCTCCTTCAGGGCGAGGTTCATTTCACTGTCGCAAGAAACAAGTCGAGGCCTTTCCGAGTGTATGTGGGCAATAGCCGGGTGGAAGCGGTCGGCACCGCATTTACGGTATATGCGCGCGGCGCTGACATCGATATAACGGTAACCGAGGGCAAGGTGTTGCTCGAAGCCCTGCATGCCATAACAGTCGCCAAAGACCAGCGGTCACAGCCGGTAATGGAGCATGGTTTCGATAAAAGCAAAAGAGCACGGAAGCTTGGATGGCTTAACGCCGGGCAGAAAAGCACGGTCAGAGAAAGTGGTGTAGACATGGCAACAATCGCTGAAATTAAGAATGTTGACAGTGAAGTTATGGAGTACCAGCTTTCCTGGCGCAAAGGTTTTCTTTCATTCAACGGCGAAACACTGCAAACGGTGGTGGATGAAATAAGCCGTTATACCACAGTAAGGATAGACATCGTGGATCCGTCCCTGCGGGATATAGAAATTGGTGGTCAATTGAAAGTGGGTGAAACCGAATCGATGCTGAATGCGCTGGAGGCCAACTTCGGTCTTGAAGTAACCCGCGTCGGCTACAACTATGTGCAGTTATCAGCCGTGCAGAACTAATACCCTTCCTTCGGTTCTTGACTGCAAAATTTTGCCTGATAAGCCGTTTGTCAGTGAGCGCCGGGTTCTGGTTTAGATGTGATTTCTTAAAAAATAATTACGGTTTCTTTCTCTTCCCTTGTTATATGACAGCAAGACAATAAAAGTGATGCTACTTGAAGGTTGCCAGACCGCGAAATGGATCACAATTCCCAGGCGATTGCTGTTGTCTGTTGGAATACTGGTTAGCATCCTTTTTTGCCTGGTGATTCCTTTCGGCGTGCTGGCTAAGGAGGGGATGGGAGATCAGGTTTACACCTTCCATATCACCGAGCGCAATGCAGCAGATGCATTGAACCAGTTTGCCAGACAAAGTGGTGCTGTCTTGCTGTATCGCTATATGACAGTTAAAGACAAGACAGTAAACCCTGTAGTGGGGCGCTATCCAATGATAGAGGCGCTACAAATTCTGCTGCTGGAGTCAGGTCTTGCCAGCGGTCTTACTGATAAGGGTGCGATCCAAATAATTGTTGTTCGCAAGACTGAAGATGGACTCGACAAGCTCCACTCGGAAGCTTGTCTGGAAGTTGATAGCGGCAGTCGTGACAACGTGGTTGTAAGCTCCAATAACAAGGGGTTCAGGTTTATGCAAGACAACAAATGTAGAAGACGCGGCCTTATCCCAGCACTGGCTGCCGCGTTGACGGCAGGTGCATCAATAGCAGCCAATGCAGAGGAGGGGCAAGTCAGGCCATACGGCATTGATGAAATCGTTGTAACAGCTCAAAAACGCAAGCAAAACATTCAGGATGTGCCAATTTCGATGACGGCAATACAAGGTGAGTCCCTACTGGATTTCCAAATCTCAGGACTTGATGGTCTATCCGGCACGTTGCCAAATGTACACATCTCTCAAAGTACCAGCTCAAACAACATATACATGCGGGGAGTGGGATCTGGAAACAGTCCCGGGTTTGAACAGGCCATTGCAATTTTTGTTGACGGCTCCTATCGGGGTCGCTCACGCTATTCGGCATCGAGTCTCGTTGATGTCGAGCGTGTTGAGGTGCTACGAGGTCCGCAGACGACCTATTTTGGCAATAATGCCATTGGAGGAGCATTCAGCGTCACCACCAAAGGCCCCAGTCTGGACGCATGGGAAGGTTATGGGCAGGTCTCACATGAATTTGTAGGGGATGAGCCTGCGGTCGAGGCAGCAGTAGGTGGTCCGCTTGTTGGTGAAACATTCGGTATCCGGTTTGCCGGGCGATACTCGGATCTTGATGGTTGGATCGACAACAAAGGCAGCCGAAAGAAAGACCCATCCGTGACAGACAGATTTGGCCGATTATCAGCCTTGTGGAAAATTTCAGATGACTGGGCAGCGAGTTTTAAAGCAGAGCACGGAAAGCAGACATCGGATGGAGCCTTCGCAGCTCAGTTGATTAACTGTCCTTCCGCAGATTTTTCGCCAAGCGGTTCCTGCCTGGCTGCGCTTGCGAACAATCAGGAAGACAAACTTGATTTCAAGCGTACGTCAAATGGCGGCGAGAGAGGTAATATCGAAGCGAGTGAGTTCATCGCCAAGTTGGAGCGTGAAAGCACAAACGGGCATGGATATGTGTTGCAGGCCACACACTCAAAAGGCGATTTCGTTACGTCTGGTGACACAGATGTAACCACAGCGGACAGAACGACCTTCTCGAATATTGAAGCAAACGAACAAACCAGTTTTGAAGTACGACTGATGTCGCCCGATGAATCCAGGCTGCAGTATATGGCCGGGGCTTACTACCTTGACTCGGACTACGACTATGAGGGAAATTTTAACTTATTGTCACTGAGTCCCGCCTTCGTCGGGTTCTTGTCCACTCTCCCGGGATTAGGTTTTGCGGCTGCGGCTGCACCCTATGCTCCATTCACAATCGAAGGGAATATTACTTCAAAGGAAAAGGCTTATTCCTTGTTTGGTTCCGCAACCTGGCCGTTCACGGATACACTTTCCGGTACCCTTGGTATTCGCTATGTAAATTCGGATAAGTCTGCTGTGCAGCATGCTCGACCTGCAACCACTGTCGACCGTTATGGGTTTATCACACTGCCGATTCCGGCAGATGGTTTGGCAGCCGTAGAGCTGCTTACACAAACATTAACCCATTTCACGAATGGTAAAGTAAAGGACGACGATATACTGCCATCGGTGATATTCAATTTTGAACTCCTGGAAAATGCAAATTTGTATGCCAAATTTTCTGAAGGGTTTAAGGCGGGTGGTTTTGACCCGCAAGAATTAACAGGCAACCCGGCGCGCTTGACTTATGGGCCAGAAAACGTGCATGCCTATGAGGTGGGCCTGAAGTCAATTTGGCTGGATAACACCCTGGCGTTCAATATTGCGTTGTATCGAAGCAATTACAAAGACTTGCAACAAGCCATCGTACAGTTTCCTCCCAGTGGCGCGGCATTTGTTGTCACGACAAACGTAGGCAAGCTGGTTTCCCAGGGCGCTGAAATTCAAATTGTATGGAGGGCATCAGAGAATTGGGAATTTTCAACCGACTTCGCAATCATGGATGCATACTATAAAGATTATGCTAATGCCAGATGTACGGTATTGCAGGCGGCAGTCATAGGTCCAAACTGTACCCAGGATTTATCGGATGAAGCTCCGCCCTACGCGCCCACTTACTCAGGTACAGTCGGGGTGAAGTACCAGCAACCGATCAATAGTTACTTGAACTTTACTGGGGATCTGACTTTTTCTTTCTCTGATGACTACAGTCTAATGCCGGATGGGGATCCCAATGGTGAGCAAGATGCTTGGCAAAAGGTAGGCTTGCGTTTAGGGCTCTCCAGCATGGATGAAAGGTGGAATGTTGCATTGGTGGGGAAGAATCTCGGAAATGAAAAAGTATATGCCACAAAAAGTAATCTTGCAGGAACCCAGGGATCATATTTTGCGACAATTGAAAGGGGCCGATCTGTCGCATTGCAGTTTCGATATAACTGGAACTAAGCAATATGGATGCGCGTAAAATGAGACATTTGAGTTCAGTGGCGCAATGACCACGGGCTACTTTATGTGAGTTGATTCCGTTTGCCAAATCCTTGCGCATGTTACGGTAGTTATGCGTCACTGAAAATCCATTCTGAGTGAATGATAGATGAAACCCGGAATTGTGGAGTTTGCCCCCGTTAAATTAAGAACACTATCAATGTGTCTAGTTGTGACATTCATCAATAGTGGTGTCTGTGCCGATCAGGCTGAATACTCTCCACCCGTTGTAAGCGATGTGCCTCGACAGGTCTTGTGGGGAGACACCCATCTTCATACTCGAATGTCTACAGATGCATTCGGATCACAACAGAGTGCACTGAGCCCTGAAGACGCGTACCTTTTTGCAAGTGGTAAAACCATTACAGCCCAAAACGGCATGAGGGTGAAACTAAGAAGGCCGCTTGATTTTCTCGTAGTAACAGATCACGCCGAATATCTTGGTGTTGTTGCGGGTGTCATTGATGGTAGAAAAGACCTTTTGAACTGGAAGCCAGGTTCTCAAATAAAAAAGGCCGTCAAGACGGGAAATTCGTCCGCAGTAATCTCCATGTTGTTTGCAAGTTTTATACGTGGGGAAGATGCGGTCACCCTGCCTCAAGAAGTGTCTATATCAATTTGGAAAAGTGTGACAGATCGAGCCGATCATTTTAATGTTCCTGGTCAATTTACGGCGCTTATTGGTTACGAGTACTCCTCAACGCCTGGGATGGCAAATTTACACCGTTGCGTTATTTACCGGGATGGCGGAGATATTGCCGCAAAGCACCTTCCCTTTTCGGCTCTTGACAGCTCAAACCCCGAGGATCTATGGGCGGCTCTTGATGAATATGAGAAACAGACAGGGGGCTCGGTGCTCGCAATTCCACATAATGGAAATCTTAGTAATGGTCGAATGTTTGATCCAAGAATGTATGATGGCAGTCCACTGACAGTCGACTATGCCAGGACAAGAAGTCGATGGGAGCCTCTCTATGAGGTTACCCAGATTAAAGGGGATTCGGAAACTCATCCAATCCTTTCTCCGAATGATGAATTCGCTGACTACGAAAGATGGAATTCCTGGAATGGCATGACATATCAGGGGGTTAAAACTGCTGGATGGGAAGCACGCAAGACCACAGAGTACGCGCGCTCGGCCTTGAGGCTTGGGTTGAAATTAGAAGATACTCTTGATATCAACCCATTCAAGTTTGGCCTGATTGGTAGCACAGATTCACACACTTCCATGTCAACAGTGGATGAGGACAATTTTTGGGGAAAATTCGGAGCATCCAATCCGTCAAAGGATCGGTGGAAAGAGCCCTTTGTTGAGCGTAGTGCTACCAAAAACTTTCTCACGGATTCAGAGGAAGATTCGCCAAAAAACTGGAACGCCACAGCATCGGGGCTCGCAGCTATTTGGGCCAGAGAAAATACACGGGAAGAAATATTTGATGCTATGAGGCGGCGGGAAGTCTATGCAACTACCGGGCCTCGGATAGTATTGCGTTTTTTTGGAGGGTGGGACTTTGCCTCCGATGCGGATTCCTACCCAGACTACGTCACTATTGGATATTCCGGGGGCGTGCCGATGGGAGGCGATCTCACGGCTGCTCCGGATCAGCAATCGCCATCCTTTATTGTTGTCGCAGTCAAGGATCCCGACGGGGCAAATTTAGACCGTATACAAATTGTCAAAGGCTGGTTGGATGCAAACGGTGAGACGCACGAGAAGGTTTATGATGTTGCGCTTTCAGACAATCGGATGGTGGACCAAAGTGATAGTGTTCAGTCTGTAGGAAGTACCGTTAATGTATCAGGTGCCACCTATACAAATAGCATTGGATCACCCGAATTGTCCGTTGTCTGGACAGATACTGATTTTAATAGTAGAGAAAGGGCCTTTTATTATGTACGTGCCTTGGAAATACCCACGCCCCGCTGGACAGCATATGATGCAAAATTTTTTGGATTGGAGGATATGCCAAGTGAAGTACCGATGGTGACGCAAGAAAGAGCATACTCTTCCCCTATTTGGTACAGTCCGCTTTCAGTAACCGGAAGAGACTAGGGCTTGATCGTCAGTCATCAATGATGCAGCGGGGCGTGCTATGAAATACACACTTATACTGGGTTTAGGCGGCGTTGACGGTTATTTGACAATGGCGCAAGCGGCAGATCAAAGCGGATGGGATTCCATTAGCGTCGCGGACAGCATATTTTTTCCCAAAGTCAATGAGTCCGACTATCCCTATGGGGATACCGAAATGACGCGTCAAGCTCTGGAACACACGCCAGTTATTGAGCCATTTGTCGCCATGTCAATGATGGCTGCAGTGACCAGCAAGGTCCATTTTTATCCTGGAGTGCTTAAAGTACCTGTACGACAACCTCTGTTGCTAGCCAAGAGTATCAGCTCGCTGGCTTATCTCAGCGGTAACAGGTTAAAACTTGGGGCAGGCATAAGCCCCTGGAAAGAGGATTTTGTCCACAACGGCGTAGACTTCGAAAGACGTGGTAGACGGATGGATGAATGTATTGAAATTATTCGTGGTGCCATGTCTGGTGAATACTTTGAATACCATGGTGAATTCTACGATTTTGCGCCAGTGAAACTGTGTCCGGTACCTTCATTGCCCGTTCCGATTATTGTTGGTGGCCACTCGAAGGCTGCTTTGAACAGAGCTGCCCGTATTGGTGACGGGTGGATATCCGCCCCGACAGACTTTGCTACGCTTAAAACACTACTTGAAGAACTCAAGCAATTAAGAAAGGACTGTTGTAAGGAGGAAGAGCCTTTCGAATACCACTGCCTGCTTAGCAGTGCCAATAGTTCCAATGACTTTCAGCGGCTCAGAGATCTCGGTGCAACGCACATTGGTGTTATGCCGTGGAACCCTTATGATCCCTCAGTTGATGTCCAGAGCAAGGTAGATTCAATCAAGCGCTTTGCCGAACAGTTTATATAGATCAATAGGAAATCTATTTGCCCAGACAAGAATGATCTATGCAACAAGTTCGGGAGAATCTGGATCGGTAGATATTGTGGGTGCTAAATTTTATGGTTATTGACGGCGCGGGACAATAATGGGGGACAGGCAATTTGGGTGCTCATCTCATCACTGTGATTTTTCGCCCTGATATGTTTTGCCCGTTTATCGCTTTACAACATACTGGCTCATGCCAATCATATCGCACGGCTCTGCATCAAAGTCAATAAATCGTGAACAGCTTTCCATCATCAACTGAATGTGTTTAAGCATTCTTTCTTCATCGCCAATGGCATCGTAGAATACCATGGGGTCATACATTGCAGCTTCGTCGGGATAGCCTTCCTCTACAATCCCATGGATGCCGAGTGCTTCTGGTGTTAGTGGGCGCACAATAACATTTTGGATATACCTGCAAGTTGACTGCGTATCTATCGCAACTTGCGTATGCAGTCCTTGCCAATTATGGATCCAGTCACTGTAATTCTGGCTTTTGGGTTTTCGTAGGAATGCTACCTGGTCAAATCCCGCAGTTCTGCGCGCAGGATAAGTCGCTGGTGTCCCATTAGGCAAGGGTTCCGACTCTGTAACCAGATAGCCGTGAAATGACCTGGTGAAATTCTTAAGACTGGACTCCACATCCTTGGCCAATGATGCTGACTTGAGCCACAGAAAGAGCACACCATCTGCTATTGGAGGCCCGGGTAGTTTGTCAGCAGCTTCAGGGCCTGCCCTTTTCATACTGGTTAAAGCGACAGCATCGTCGACCACATTTATTTGTATGCTTTCAGCAATATCGATTATTGTTGGTGAGAAATAATAGATCAAATTATCTCTGAAAATTTCGCCAGAGATATCATTATCCTTTGATAATATATAGATTAACTTTTCCACTGGAATATCCAATTATATTTAGAGAATCTATATTAAATGTCTAAAAATTCACTTTAAACTCGCATTGAGACCTGTTTCGAAAAAAATCAATTATGATATCGCGATGCACAGATGACCTGATTACTGAGTCGCGTCCTCATGTTAATTTCATATGTCAATTGCACATGTTAATTGACAGTTTTGCTCTTGGCTTTTACAGGAATTATAAATTATCTAATGCCGGGGTGCAGGTCCACAGCATGATTCACTGATCAGGGCAACCAGGTGGTGCCGGTAGGTCGATTGACGGTAGATAAGCTTGCCTGTGACTCTGCACTGTTCAGTACAGACAAACAAAGGTGAGTGATTTACGAGCAGTATTTACAATCTTACCATCGGTATACTGATGAAAGCCTTAAGTTATACTGATATAAGCAATTGAATATAAAGGGAATAACCTTATTGCCTATTTGCTGCCTGCGATGCTGATGACTTGGATCTGAAATTGCCAAATAGCATATCCGGCCACTTAAGGGGAAAACCTACATCTAGCCAAATAGGCACCAGCAGATGCGTAGTGAGATGAATAATGGCAAGTAGCACCCGTTTTACCCGTCGTGGTTTTATAGCTTCCGCCATAGCAGCTGGACTGACAGCTGCGTGTAGTCGTCCTGATATTGAACCCGGAGTTACAGAACACTGGGATCTGATCACTGATCTGATCGTCATTGGCTCCGGAACCGGTTTGCTGGCAGCGCTGGTTGCGGCGAGTGCCGGGCTTGATGTGGTGGTGTTGGAGAAATCCCCGGTGGTTGGCGGTACTACATTGGTTTCCGGTGGCGTGGTTTGGGTACCCAATAACCCTGTCATGGCTGCAGCAGGTATTAAGGACAGTCGTGAGAACGCACTGATGTATCTCCAACAATTGGCCCAGGGACAGGCTGACAGTGAGTTGCTGGAGGCCTTTTTGGCCAGAGGCCCTGAAATGCTGGACTTTGTTGCTGCCAATACCTCAATTCAATGGCGTATCTCCGAGGTAATGGGGGACGTTGCCGAGTACCACCCCACATGGAAAGGGGCTGTAAGCCGTGGGCGGTCGGTAGAGCCTGACCGTAGTGCTGTGCCCAATCCTGATGGCCGACATTTGCAGGGTGGTGGTGCAATTCTGATCAGTAAATTGCTGGAAGCCGTTGTTCAACAGGGCGTGACGATTCATGCCTCAACGCCTGCAAGGACTTTACTGGCACAGGAAACAGCATCTGGAAAGCAGGTGATTGGTGTTATAGCCGACCATGAAGGCACACCTATGCGAATCCGCTCACGCTGTGGTGTTTTAGTCGCCAGCGGTGGCTTTGAACGTGATGAAAATATGAAGCGACACTTCTTGCGCGGCCCCTCTTTGTATACCGGTGGTGCAGAAACCAATACAGGGGATGGTATTCGCATGGGTATGGCACTCGGCGCCGATTTGCGCAATATGAACTCCGCCTGGGGTATGACTGCTTACCGGGGTGATGCAGAGATCAATGGTGCAGCAAGAGGTGGATTTTCTGTCTACGCGCAGCTGGAGAGAAGTCATCCCGGCGGTATTTGTGTCAACCGATACGGTCAGCGGTTTTGCAACGAAGCAGCGGATTATGCCTCCAGCTGGCGCACCTTTCACACTTGGGAAAACTGGGGTGAAAACGGATATATGAATATACCGGCCTATCAAATATTTGATCAATCAGTGCGCCGCAATTTCACCATAGCCGGCTGTGTAGAGAGAGAGGCCTTGCCTGACTGGATTGTCCAGGCGGATTCTCTGGATGAGCTTGCAGCAAAACTTGGCATCGACCGAAGGGGTTTTGCCGAAACACTGGACAGTTTCAATCGATTTGCGGCAGTTGGCAAGGATCCACGATTTCATCGCGGTGAAAGTCCCTATGATACTGATGGCGGCGGGCCAGAACGCACCTTGAAACCTCTGAATGAGCCACCCTTTTTCGGTGCGGAAGTGGCACCAGCAGACATTGGCACCTGTGGCGGCTTGCGGGTGGATGGCAGCGCCCGGGTCATCGATGTATTCGGGCGACCCATTGTGGGACTTTATGCATCTGGCAATACAGCCGGTGTTGGAGGTCCAGGTGCGCTTTATGGTGCCGGAGGCGGCACGCTGGGTCCGGCGTTTACCTTTGCCTATATTGCTGCAAAATCAGCGATAGACGCACGATCAGAGACAATTTGAAAGGAGAGCAACCATGTTGGGTTATGTGATGTTGGGCACCAATGATCTAAAAAAATCATCAGTATTTTACGATGCGCTGCTGGTGGAGTTTGGAGCGGGGCGTGCAATGGAAATGGAGAATTGTATCTTTTGGGCCAATTCTCCCGCCGGGCCTATGCTGTCGATCACCAGGCCCTACGACGGGCAACGGGCCTGTGTCGGTAATGGCACTATGCTGGCACTTACGGCAGATTCAAGGGATCAGGTAAACAGTGTGTATGCCAGGGCACTTTCGCTGGGTGCCAGTGATGAAGGGGCGCCTGGCATCCGGGGCGATGGCGGCTTTTACGCGGCCTATTTTCGTGATCTTGATGGAAACAAACTCTGTGTGTTTTTTCTGGAGAGCTAAGGGTGTCTGAGAAGGATGTCACTATTGAAGTAATCGATGTCGATGTGCTGGTGGTGGGCACTGGCAACGGCGGTATGACGGCGGCATTGTGTAGTCACTTACTAGGGGCGGAAAGTGTATTGGTCATCGAGAAATCGGACCGCTACGGCGGAACCAGCGCCATGTCCGGCGGTGGCGTCTGGGTACCCTGTAATCGCTACGCGAAAGCTGCGGGTGGCAACGACTCTCTGGCGGAAGCAAAGGCCTATCTGACCGACACTATTCCCGATGCTGAAAGGGACGACGCATTGATCGATGCTTACCTGGAGCAGGGGCCGATTATGGTTGATTTCCTCCACGAAAACAGTGACGTGCGCTACCAGAACCTGGCTTTGGTGCCCGATTACTTTGGTGATGCACCTGGAGCCAAAACAGGATACCGCTCCATGGAGCCCGAACCCATCAATAGTACTGCACTTGGCGATGAGTTCCGTTTTCAACAACAGCCAAACCCGATGGTTCGCTTCTTCAAGTGTGTCTTTTTTTCGCAAAAAGAAATCCAGGTTTTGCTGACCCGCAGTTCCGGATGGATGACCATTATTATCAAGCAGTTTTTGGCGTATTTCCTCGACCTGCCATTGCGCATTAAGGGTAATCAGTCGCGACGGATTACCATGGGGGCGGCGGGAGTCGCTCGTTTGCGACTCTCACTGATGAAAAATAATATTCCACTATGGCGCAATACCCGTTTGCTGGAGTTGTTTACAGCAGATTATGCAAACGGCGAACCTGCAAGAGTGACGGGTGTGCTGGTCGAGCGGGGAGGGAAAAAAACGAGAATCAATACTTCCCGTGGGGTTATCCTGGCGGCAGGAGGTTTCGAGCATAACGACGAGTTAAGGCATCAATATTTGCCCAAGCCCACCAGTAATGAGTGGAGTGCTGGTGTTAAATACAACACCGGGGATGCGATTATCGCAGCGAAAAAGATAGGTGCACAGCTGCGACTGATGAACAACGCCTGGTGGATTACCAATATCCGAGTGCCGGGGGAAGAGTATCCGCGCCTCAGTATTTTTGAAAAATCATTGCCCGGCAACTATACGGTGAATCAATCGGGCAAGCGCGTCTCCAATGAATCCCAAAGCTACATGACCTATATGCGGGAACTACATGAAAAGCATCGCAATGGCGAGCCATGCGACAGGCTATATATGATTTTTGATTCAGAGCACCGCAAAAAATATTTCGTAGGCCCGATTCCACCTGGTTCCATGTGGCCAGACTTCCTGATCCCCAAGCGCTATTACAGCGAGGGCTTTCTCGCCAAAGCAAGCAGTATTGAGGGCCTGGCTGAAAAATTGGGTATCGCCAGTGAAGGTCTCCGCAAGACTGTCGAAAGCGTAAATCAATACGCCAAAACCGGGGTAGACCTCGATTACCATCGCGGTGAATCCCCTTATGACCGCTATTACAGTGACCCTGCTGTCAAGCCCAACCCTTGCCTGGGACAAATAATCAAGCCGCCTTTTTACGCCATGCGTGTCGACCCGGGCGATTTTGGCACCTGTGGCGGCGTCAAGACCGATACTAACGCCAGGGTTCTGGACGAGCAGGACCGGCCAATCCCCGGACTCTATGCAATAGGCAACTGTGCTGCTGGAATTTTGACCACATACCCTGGTCCCGGGGGGACATTGGGGCCGGCGATGACATTTGGGTATATAGCCGCCAGGCACATCGCTCAACAGGAGAAACACATATGAATTCAAAGACCGGTAGTTATCAGCCTCGTGCTCTACCACCATTGGTCGTTGATAATGCCGAGCATGTCGATTGGCAAGACCATGCCGATGTCGTTGTGATAGGACTTGGCGGCGCCGGTGTCTGCGCAGCACTTGAAGCGTTGGAAACAGGTGCCAAAGTGGTTGCCGTGGACAGATACGCAGGCGGTGGTGCCACGGGAATATCAGGCGGTGTCTTCTACGCCGGTGGAGGTTCGGTTTACCAGCGGGAAGCCGGGTGTGATGACACACCGGATGAGATGTTCCGCTACCTGCAGAAAGAGACCCAGGGCGTTATCCAGGACAGTACGCTAAAAAAATTCTGCGATACCAGTAACGCCTATCTAGAGTGGCTGGTGAATCACGGCGTTGAGTTTGGCAGTAATCTGTGTCCCATAAAAACCTCTTATCCGGCATCAGAGTACACCTTGTATTACTCCGGAAACGAAAAGCTTGATGAGTATGCCCGTGTAGCCCGACCTGCGCCAAGGGGGCATAGGGTAAAAGGTCAGGGTTTGACAGGTTGTAACTTTTTCTCGCCTTTAAAAAAAGCAGCACTGGAAAAGGGCTTGCGCCTGCACACCTACAGTGAAGCCAGACGCCTTGTTGTCGATGATAAAGGTAACATTCTAGGTATAGAGGTCTCCCGGATCAGGGACAACGCGGCAGTGAGGCACAAAATTGACAGGTATAACCGGCTCTATATCAGCAACTTTTCCCGCATATTCAGGGCTTATGGTCGGCACTTGCTGAAACAGGTGGACTTGCTTTGGGATCGCCATGGGGAATCATTTTTGATTCGCGCAGACCGGGCTGTGATCCTCACCACCGGAGGTTTTATCAATAACCGGGCAATGGTCAGACATTATGCCCCGGCATATCTGGATACCATGCCTCTGGGCAATATCGGTTGTACGGGAAGTGGAATAGAACTGGCCAGGACTGTGGGAGCTGTAACCGACAAAATGGATAGCGTTTCGGCACTACGGGCCATCAATCCCCCTGAGGCGTTTATACAGGGTATCGTGGTCAATCCTGAAGGGCGGCGCATCACCGCCGAAGACTGTTATCAGGACAAGATGGGGAGATCCATCATCGAGGAGGGTGGTGGCAGAGCTTTCATAATTCTCGATAAAACTTTGTACTGGCGGGCATTCAAGCAGGCGCTTCCTGGCCCCGGCAAAGTCTTTCTGGTGCAGTGTGCGCCGGCACTGATGGGGCTGAGTCTTGGTGCCAAAAAAGCAGGCAGTCTCCAAGCGCTGGCGAAAAAATGTGGTATGAACCCAGATGTATTGAGCCAGTCTGTCTATGAGATTAACGAGGCTGCTCTGGGCAACAGCCCGGACCCATTCAAAAAAGATCCTGTGTATCACTTTAATATTGCCAGTCCACCATTTTATGCCATCGACATATCCATCGACCGCCGCACATTTCCCTGTCCGGCACTGACATTGGGTGGCCTTCGGGTTAATGAAGAAAGTGGCCAGGTCATTGGTGATGATGGACAGCCAATCAAAAAACTCTACGCCGCAGGACGTTGTGCGGTAGGAATACCTTCGAATGGTTATATCAGCGGCTTGTCAATTGCGGATTGCGTATTTTCTGGCAGGCGTGCGGGGCAGCATGCATTAAGTGAATAGCAAACGATTGGATACTAAATCACTGCGATGATTTACTGTCTGAGTTAAAGATAAATCCGGAGTTGTTATGACCATTAATTACGATCCCTTTTCCGACGCAGCCATGCGCGATCCTCAATCGCTTTATGCAGAAATGCGTAAAGAGGGTGGTCCTCACTATATTGAAAAGTACAATACATGGGCCTTGACCCTCTTTGAGGATGTTTATAATGCCAGCTTGTTGCATGAAAATGATGTCACATTCAGTGCAGGTCAGCCTTTGGTGAATGTCCTGCTCAACGAGCCCGTGCCCATAGCTTTCCCAATTATGGACGGTCTGAAACATCGCAAATGGCGCGGCGTGATACGCAATGAGTATACCCCGGTTGCTGTGCGTGCCCAGGAGTCACGACTGCGTGATCTGGCCCGACAAGTTCTGAAACCGCTTTTGCTAAAAAAGGAATTCGATATCTATAGCGAATACTTTAACAAGGCATTTGCCATCAATGCCGGCTATAACCTGGGGTTGACACCGGAGCAGGGCATAAGATGGCGAGGCTTGATTGATGAAACCCAGCATCGGGAAAAAGGGCAGGTAGGCACTACGTCTGAGCGCAACCTGAAGGCGGGTATGCAACTGCATCAGGAGCTGTACGCCTACGTAAACGAACTGCGAGAGGATCCGGAGCGAGCTGGCGGTCATGTTGCTACCTATATGAATGCAGAGATCGACGGCGAAAAACTTGACGACAAAGGTATCGTTGACCTTATGCTTATTTTTCTGACAGTAGGTTCCGGCACTACCCCCAATGTATGCTCAGGGACGATCTACTATCTTGATCAGCATCCAGAACAGAAAGCTGCGGTAATGGAGGATGATGACTTGATACAAAAAGCCTTTTTTGAAGCTGCGCGCTATGACCAGCCAACGAATATGCTATGCCGAAGAGCTGTTAATGACTTTGAACTAAACGGCAAAAAAATCTGTGCTGGACAAAATCTGCTTTATATTTACGCATCGGCCAATCGAGACGAAAGAGAATTTAAAGACGCCGACAAGTTCAATATTTTTCGCGAATACAAGCGGGATCTGACCTATGGTGTTGGAGGGCACAAATGCCTGGGCATGCATCTGGCCACGATAGGTGGGTGCATTCTGATTCAGGAATTTCTGCATGCAGTGGGAAGCTATCACGTACTCACTGATCAGTGCGAACGGGCGTACAGTGAATTTCTGGCAGGGTTTGTCAAAGTTCCAGTACGAATTGATTGATTAACTGACCAACCAAATATACGCATCTAAATGCAGTATCCAGAGAGCGCAGGCACTATGATTAAGCTCTCTGGATTGCAAATCCTCACAGGCTGAAACCGCCGTCAAGTACCAGTGTTTGGCCTGTCAGGTAGCGCGCCCGATCCGAGGCGAAAAATACCACCGCGTCTGCAACTTCCTCAGCTGTGCCAAGCCGCTTTAATGCGGAATTCCGTACAGCGGCATCCACATAGGCCTCACTGTATTCTGATCCACGCAAACGCTGGAATAGTCCCGCATCAATCAACCCCAACGCAACTGTGTTTGCACGCACACCGAATTTGCCCTCTTCCCGGGCAACCCCGGTAATCAAGGCATCGATGACAGCTTTGGGCGCTACTGACAGTACATCGCGAGTAGGCCAGCGTTTCAGCCCAGCAGTGCTGATTGTGACATAAGAGCCTCCCTGCTTCCGCAGGTAGGGTAAGGACGCTTGAACAATATTGAAAAAACCGTTAACGTCCTTATCCATTACATCGCGCCATTCATCTCCTTTCAGCTGGTTGATATACAGCATGGGTATACTGGAACCTGTGGCGTTGATCACCGTATGAATTCTGTCGTGTTTGTCTATCACGCTTTCAAAAAAATCCTGAACCTGTTGCCGATCTTCGATGGCTAGCGGACAGGCTTGTGCACATTTGCCGATCTGCTCAATGGCACTGCCCACTGATTGTGCGGCCTGCTTATTATTCCGGTAGGTAAGAACGACATCCGTACCGGATCTGGCGAGTTCTGTGCAGATCGCGCTGCCAATGCCACCGCTGCCACCTATGACGACTGCAACCCCCGTAGGGAAATTAGCTCTTGGTTGAGTCATGGCTACAGTTTCCTTCCTATTATTTCTTTCATAATTTCATTGGTACCACCATAGATCATTTGAGCACGAGCATCTGTCCAGGCTCTGGCTATAGGGTATTCGAGCATATAGCCGTACCCCCCATGCAACTGAACGCAAATATCGAGGACACGATTTTGCAATTCGGTGCACCACCATTTTGCCATCGCCGCAGCTTCAGGATCCAGTTCTCCCCGGTCAACCAAATCGATGCAGTTGTCGATATAGACACGTGCTATCTGGGTTTCGGTCTTGCATTCAGCAAGTTTGAACTTGGTGTTCTGAAATTCAGCCAGTGCCTGGTTGAATACTCTGCGGTGCTTTACGTAGTCGACAGTTTGTTCCAGCGCGATCTCTGCTCCAGCGACTGAGCGAATAGCAATAATCAGTCGTTCCCAAGCGAGTTCCTGCATCAGGTATTTAAACCCCTCACCTTCTCCACCCAGGATGTTCTCTCTGGGCACTCGGACATTATCGAAAAAAAGTTCCGCTGTATCCTGCGCCCGCTGGCCCACCTTTTTCAGGTTTTTTCCCCGGCGAAATCCGGGTCTGTCAGCTTCTACCAATACCAGGGAAATACCCTTGGCACCCTTGGAGCTATCAGTTTTAACTGCAAGTATAATCAGATCCGTAAGAAAACCATTGGTAATGAAGGTTTTAGAGCCATTGATTACCAGCTCGTGGCCGTCCAGAACCGCTTTGGTTTTGATACCCTGGAGGTCCGAGCCGGCACCTGGTTCAGTCATACCCAGGGAGCCAATCACTTCACCGCTGGCCATTTTTGGTAGCCATTGCTGCTTTTGCCTTTCGCTACCGAAGCGCTCGATATAGCATGCGACGATTTCCGAATGCATCGCAAAGCCTGGCCCCACCGCGTTGGCGCGCTGCTGCTCTTCAATCAGAATGGCACTGTATTTTCGCCCGACACCAGCTCCACCATATTGCTCGGCAATTGTACAGCAGAGAAATCCAAGTTCACCGGCCTGCAACCATATGCTGCGATCCACATAACCTTGCTCCATCCATGCGTCCATATTGGGAACAATATTGGTCTGCATAAAACGCCGTACAGACGACCGGAATATTTTATGCTCTGCATCAAATATGGTGCGTTTGATCGGCATTTGTAAGCTGTTGTCCATAGTGCTCCTCAGAAAAAAGCATAGAGAATTATATGCCTGAGTTTAACACCTGCACAGGTTCAGATTTAACTCGTGTTTGACAGACAATTTTACGAGTTAAACCTGAAGCCGGGTTAGCCTTACAATATCCAGCTGTAATGAAAGGGGCGCTATTTATGGCAGTGTATATTGTTGGACAATTGCGGGTAACGAATTGGGACTGGTACAAGGAGTATCGGTCAATCACCGAGCCATTGGTGGCGAAGCATGGTGGTAAGTATGTGGTCAAGGGGGGTAATCCCGAAACCCTGGAAGGTGCTGGTGTAGATGCCCTCATAGTGATCGAATTTCCCAGTCAGGAGCACGCGCGTCAGTGGCACAATGATCCCGACTACGCGGCGATGATTCAGTTGAGAAATAAAAGTGGTGTCGAAACCCAGTTATTGCTGGCCACCGGATTTGAGGATAAATAACAGGTCAATCTAGTTATGGGTATCAAGGACAAAATCGCCATTATTGGCATGGGCTGTACCAGATTTGGTGAGCACTGGGAATCGAGTGCCGAAGACCTTATTGCTGAATCCTTTGCTGAGGCGGTAGCTGATGCGGGCATTGATCGTGATCGCATTGATGCCGCGTGGTTTGGCTTGTCGATGGATGAACAAAGCCTGGGAAAATCCGCTCTGTCGCTGTCTGAGGCGCTGCGTTTACCAAATATTCCTGTGACCCGTGTTGAAAACCTCTGCGCCACCGGTACCGAAGCGTTGCGCGGTGCAGTTTATGCAGTAGCCTCGGGAGGTTGCGAGATAGCCCTGGCACTGGGCGTCGAAAAACTCAAGGATACAGGGTACGGCGGTTTGCCGGAACGCACCAGGGGTACTTTGGAGGATATGTGGTTTCCTAACGGCACTGCGCCAGGGAATTTCGCGCAATTAGCCACTGCTTACACTGCAAAGCATGGCATCAACATGGATCAACTTAAAGAGGCGATGGCACACGTGTCGTGGAAAAGTCACCAGAACGGTGTGTTGAATCCTAAAGCCCATCTGCGCAAAGCAGTGACCAAAGAGCAAATACTCAAGGCGCCAATGGTTTCCTATCCTCTGGGGCTGTTCGACTGTTGTGGCGTCAGTGACGGTTCAGCTTGCGCCATCGTTACGACTCCGGAGAACGCAGCACGGCTAGGCAAAACCGGCAATCTTGTCAGTATCAAGGCGCTTCAAATCGCTCTTAGCAACGGCGCTGAGATGTCCCATAACAGCTGGGATGGTAGTTACGCGCTGACAACCACCGTGGCAGCAAATCGAGCCTATGCCGAGGCGGGTATTGAGTTTCCCCGTGAAACACTGGATATGATCGAAGTGCATGATTGCTTTTCGATCACCGAGCTGGTGACCATGGAGGATCTCGGTCTGTCTGATCGTGGCTGTGCCTGGCAGGATATTCTCGATGGACGTTATGACCGGGATGGTGCTATCCCCTGCAATATTGATGGTGGCTTGAAGTGCTTTGGTCATCCTATCGGCGCCAGTGGACTGCGTATGGTCTATGAAATCTACCAACAGTTACATGGACGGGCAGGCGACAGGCAGTTACATAGTCCGCGCTTTGGATTAAGTCATAATTTAGGCGGTTTTCCCAACCGCAATGTGTGTGGCATTAGCATTGTGGGCCACTATTAGCCGGCCATTATTAAAGAGTCATGCACTAACAAAGAGTCGGGCACTATTACGTATAAGCAGACCTAGCTTCTCTGGAAGAATGCGCTCATGACAGCTTGAACTTCCTGGGTTTTCAGACGCTCGACAAATGCACATGATTCAGTATCTATGAGTTCGACTATTGCGTTTATGGAGGGCTGCTTCATCAGGCGTTTCGTAGCCTGTACAGCACCAGGTGATTTTGCTGCCAGTTGCCTGGCTCTGTTTGACACAAAGGGCATCAATTCTTCTGTTGGCAGCACCGCATTTACCCAATTCACTGCCTCTGCCTCTTCGCAGCTTATTTCCTGATCCAGAGTAAATATTTCGAAGGCCCGGGTATGTCCTGTCAGCTTTGCAAGAAGCAGCGAGGAGGCAAACTCTGGTACCACCTTGAGGGAGATAAATGGCATCCTGATTTTTGCTCCGGCGACACTGTAGAGCAGGTCGCAATGGAACAACATGGTCGCTCCGATACCGATGGCATCCCCATTCAGTGCTCCGATTAACGGCTTTTTGAATGTGGCGACGGTATTCATAAAATGGAAAGACGGCCTCTCGTTATAGGGTATATCCCCCCCTGCCTTGAACGACTTGATATCGTTACCTGCGGTAAACATATCGCCCGCGCCGGTGATGACAACCACATGGATGCCTGGATCATCCTCTGCATTTTGCAGAAGTTGTGTCAGACTTCTGTACATATCATAGGTGATAGCGTTTTTTTTCAGGGGGCGGTTCAGTGTGATGGTCAATATAGCATTTTCCACACTGGTCAGGAGTTCATCGCTCATAGTCGTAAAACACTGTTTGTTGGAATGACAAAAGCTTATCACTTTTGCTTGAAGATATAACATCTACCGGTGTAATGCGAATCACATATGAATTTCAATTGAAATCATTCAAGAGTCTAATGTGAGATTGTTGCTGATCCTCCCGCTACCTCTGCAAATACAAAGCGTTAATGGCTGGGGGCAGGGTAGGTCAGTACAGGGGGATTGATGAATTCCTAATTTCTGGCTGAAGAGCAAGCGCTTATTGCACAAGTCAAAGCCTTCCTTGCGGAAGAGGCCAACCATCCGGATGCAGACGACATTATGGCGCCAGACCGGGAAACCGATTGCTGGCTCTCGGACGGCCCGGCCCGCCGTGCCTTTAACAAACGACTTGCCCAGGCAGGCTACCTTGGCATGTACTGGGACGCTGAGTATGGTGGCAAGGGCACGTCAGGTATATACGACTATCTGCTCAATGCAGAACTCTCCAGCGCAGGTGCGCGGCAGATTAGTAAAGGTGTAGGCTGTATCGGTAAAACCCTTATTGTCTCTCTTTTGCGCTAAACACCTCACATTAAAGAATTCCAAGCCTGAGTATTTCAATTTGCATAGCCTATTACCTCCGTGAGGAGTTTTCTGTACCCAAATTATACGGCCAACAAATACATAACAGGAACTCCACACATGAAGAAAGGCCCTTCCCGCAATCGTACTTATCGAACAGAAAGTGTCCCTCAATGGGATTTTGAAGCCGATGTCATCGTTGTAGGCATGGGAGGTGCAGGCACTTGTGCAGCCATTGAAGCAGTATCTGCCGGTTGCAGTGTTATTGCCTTTGAAGTGTCATCTGCACCTGGTGGCACATCTACAATGTCCGGTGGAGAGATGTACCTTGGCGGTGGAACTGAAATCCAGAAAGCATGCGGCATTGAAGATAGCACTGAGGATATGTACCAGTACTTAATGATGACAGGTGGGCCAAACGCCGACGAAGCAAAAACCTGCCTGTATGTGGATAGTGCAGCAGATCACCTGCAATGGATGAAAGGACAGGGGATTGAGTACAAAAATTCTTTCGTCAAGGAGCGCATCGTTGAACCTCAGACCGACGATTGCCTGTTGTTGAGCGGCAGCGAGGAGTCCTGGCCCTTTTCCGAAAAAGCAAAAGTCTCGTTCAGAGGACACACGCCGAAAAGAGAGGGGTTAGGTGGTGGAAGCTATCTGATGGAAACCCTGATTAACAATGCTAAAAACCTTGGCGTTATTATTGAATGTAATGCAAGGGCTATCGCACTTATTGCATCAGCGGAAGGAGAAATCGATGGTTTGGTGGTGCGTATCGAGGGTGAAGATAAATTCGCACGTGCACGTAAAGGTGTCATTCTCACTGCTGGCGGATTCATCATGAACCGGGATATGGTTAAAAAGCACGCGCCGATGTTGTTGCGCGCCCAGGAACCCATTGGCAGTGTCGATGATGGCTCTGGCATTCTGCTGGGACAAAGTGCCGGTGGTGCCGCTATCAATATGGCAGAAGGCCTTACCACCATAACCTGGTTCCCCCCGGAGTCACTGATTTTTGGTATTTTTATCAATGAAAATGGCGCGCGCTTTATCAATGAAGACTGTTATCACGGTCGAACAGCCCAATTCATGATGGAACAGCCCACGGACCGTATTTTCCTTCTCGTTGACGGAGACTGTTATGCAGAACCCTATTTTTCAGATTACTCTCGCGTTTCGATTGTCGCTACTGGAGAAACCTGGGAAGAGGTAGAAGAAGAGTTGGGTCTGGTAAAAAATACGTTGGTCAACACCGTTGACCTGTACAATCATCACGCTGAACTAGGCGAAGACCCACTCTACCATAAGAACAGGCGCTGGATAAAACCGCTCACCACCCCCCCTTTTGTCGCATTGGATTTTCGAATAGATTACTGCACATTCTTTGCCTTTACCTTGGGCGGATTAGATACCCTTCCATCCGGAGAGGTGTTAAGCGCAGATAGAGAAATCATTCCCGGACTGTATGCAGCGGGACGTAACGCCTGTGGCGTTGTCCGCTGGGGTAAGGGTTACAGTTCAGGAATGTCTTTGGGTGACGCCACCTTTTTTGGGCGTCAAGCTGGGATCTCAGCGGCAAAGCGCTCCACCAGTAGATAAACCGTCCGAAGGTATCAAGGCACTTTGATCCGGGCATGAGTTGTTTGTGTGGCAGAGAGTAGATTTACCGCTGCCACGCGAAACTGCAGTTATTACCTGAAACCGAGTACTGTTTGTTTGAGTCTATAAAAGGGTATCACTTTTACCTGAAGATAGATTATCTGCCGGTGTAATGCGAACCACATATGAATTTCAATTGAAATCATTCAAGAGTCTAATGTGAGATTGTTGCTGATCCTCCCGCTACCTCTGCACATGCAAAGCGTTAATGGCTGGGGTAGGGCAGGTCAATACAGGGGGATTGATGAATTTCGAATTTTTGGCTGAAGAACAAGCGTTTATTGCACAAGTCAAAGCCTTCCTTGCGGAAGAGGCCAACCATCCGGATGCTGACGACATTATGGCGCCAGACCGGGAAACCGATTCCTGGCTCTCGGACAGCCCGGCCCGCCGTGCGTTTAACAAACGACTTGCCCAGGCAGGCTACCTTGGCATGTCCTGGCACCCTGAGTATGGCGGCAAGGGCAAGTCAGGTATATACGACTATCTGCTCAATGAAGAGCTCTCCAGCGTTGGGGCGCCGCTGATTGGCAAGGGGGTCGGCTGTATCGGCAAGACCCTCATTGCTCACGGGTCTGAAAAGCTGAAGAAGGAATTTCTGCCGAAGATTCTCCAGGCCGATATTGAATTTGCTCTCGGCTATTCCGAGCCGGGTTCCGGTTCTGACCTGGCCTCCCTGAGATTACGCGCGGAGTTAGAAGGCGAAGAGTGGGTGCTCAACGGCCAGAAGATGTGGACCACATCCGCCCACTTTGCTGACTGGTATTGGGTAGCGGCGCGGACTGACCCGGCTGCGCCAAAGCACAAGGGAATAAGTGTTTTTCTGATACCAATGGACCATCCGGGTCTCACCATCAGCGAAATAAAGACCATGGGCGACCACCGCACCAACCAGGTTTTTTTTGATGATGTGCGGATTCACAACGATTATCTGGTGGGGGAAGTAAACAAGGGCTGGACCTATGTCTGTGAAGCCCTGGATTTTGAGCGATTCACCCTCTATACCGTGGGACCCTTGCTCGTGAAGTTCGAGGCTCTGGTGCAGCTATTCAAGATCACCACCTGCGATGGGGTTCCCTTATCTCAAAACCCGGTATTGCGCAATAGAATGGCGATATTCGCTGCCGAGGTGGAAACAGCAAAAATGCTGCAACGGCGGGTTATCGCCGGTGCCATGAAGGGCCTGGTGCCCACTGTTGAGGCCGCCATGTACAAGCTCTACAGCACCGAGCTGGGGCGTCGCATGACTAACTTCGCCATGGACAGTCTCGGACCTTGTGGGCTGTTGCGGGTTGGAGTGAAGGAGGCGCCTGCGGATGGCAAATGGGAGCACTCCCACCGTGCCACGGCGGTCGACACTATCGGCGGTGGTACCTCTGAGGTGCAAAAAAATATCATTGCCCGGCGTGGGCTGGGTTTGCCATAACTGACCAACTTCTTCAAAGGGGTATACCTTGGATCTGGATTTTACAGACGAGCAAAATCTGCTGCGTGAGACTGTGAGCAGGATCTGTACTGATTGCGCAAGCACGGCGGTGGTCAGGGATATGGAAAATGACCCACTTGGCTACAGCCAAAAGTTCTGGACTGCCTTCTCAGAGGCAGGGCTATGTGGCCTACGCATCCCTGAGGAGCATAACGGGGTAGGCATGGGGCTGCTTGAAACAGCTATTGTCTATGAGGAAATGGGTCGAGCCCTTGCCCCTTCTCCCCACTATTCAAGCGCCATTCTGGCGGCGCGATTGCTGGAGCTGACTGGCTCTACCGCCCTGGCAGAACAATGGCTTCCCGCCATAGCGGACGGCAGTGCCCTGATTGTCCCTGCCTGGGAGGAAGTCGGAACAAGTGGAGATATAGACGCCATTCAAGCGATTGCGACAAGGAATGGTGAGAATCTGCAGTTACAGGGTGAAAAAATACTGGTTCCTTTTGCTAACAGTGCAAAGGCTCTGCTGGTAACCGTGAAGCTGGAGGGTAGACCGGCCCTGGTGCTGATAAAGCGCGAGGACCTGGTTCTGGCGCCAAGGCAAATGCCCAATCATGCAGGCCAGAGTCTGTATGCAGTTTCGCTGGACGGCCTGACTGTTGGGGAGTCGTCCTTGATTGCTATGAATATCAACGATATCTGGAACCGAACCATGCTGGAAGGCCTGATAGCTCTGGCCGCCCAGGCCATAGGCGGTGCACAGCGAATACTGGAGATGACTATCGACTACGCCAAGCAACGTGAACAGTTTGGTCAGCCTATCGGTGCCTTTCAGGCCATTGCGCACTACCTGGCGGACTGCGCCACCGAGGTTGCAGGCGCCCGCTATCTGGCTTACCAGGCTGCCTGGGCCTGTGACAATGGACGCCCCTTTGCCCGTCTGGCACTGATGGCCAAATGGCAAACAACGGCGGTTTTCCGCCGCGCTACCTTTACCGGTATCCAGATTCACGGTGGTATCGGCTACAGCCTTGAAGCAGACCCTCAGCTCTATTATCGAAGTGCGAAGCATCAGGAGTTGATGTATTGGGCACCCCTTTATCTAGAGCAACGCATTGCCGCAGAGGTATTCGAAGGGTGAGGCATTCCAAACTACTTGTTGCTTCTCAGGGTTTTATGGTAAAACCCATGTCCATGCCATTACATAAAAGCACTCTGAAGGACAAGGTTGTGGATTCTACTAAAAAAACCAAATTGACACCGCGCAAAAAACCAACCCAGAGTCGCGGCAGATCCACTGTTGACTTTATCATCGAAGCTACCAAGAAGATAATTATCAACGAAGGCTATGAGCACGCCACGACCAACCATATAGCCGAGGTGACAGGGGTCAGTGTCGGCTCCCTCTACCAGTACTTTCCCAACAAGGAAGCCATAGTATTGGCATTGATTGAGGAGACTGTTTCACTGGCAGCCAACCGCGTACGCACGAGATTGCGGGAGTTGATGGATGTCCCCCTCGAAGAGGCCATGCATGAAGTAATCCGTATGCTGCTCAATACCTACAAGGAGAACGAATTCATCCTGCTCAGGCTGCTTCACAAGATCCCGGAGCTGGAGGAGTATACACAGCAACTCGCAGTTGAAAAGTTTACCCACTCTACCAACCTCGCCTTCCTGCAACAGCATGAGCATGAGATATCAGTCTCCGACCTGGATACTGCTCTACTGATTATCGAAAACTCTATTATCAGTAATATCAATACATTTATTGAAGATAATCCGACCAATCTTACTGAAGAACAGTTTATCAGCGAGATGGTCAAGCTGGCTTGCAATTATCTGAAGTAATCCCGTCTGCTCTCGCTGTTATCAACACCGTCCAAAGACCAAATATGAGTACCTTCCGAGTAGTGAATCGAGACCACTCTATAATATAAATAGCTTCGTCCGATAAATACTGATGAGGTAGCTGCTGTTAGACGGGTTCCGCGACAGCAGCACTGAATAAAACAGCGGAGTTATATATTGATGTCAGAGACGGTTACTTACGCAGTGGCAATCATCGTACTGTCAGTTCTTGCCATTACGGCAGTCAAATTGATTGGTTTCCTGAAGTATCGGGCGGCTATGAATGCGCATTTTCCTGGTCCACCCGCGGGGATACTATTTGGCAACATGCTTGAACTGATGAAAGAAGGTGGGTTTACCGAAAACTTTTTTAACCGCTTGCATGATAAATATGGTGATGTTGTAAGATTCTGGTTAATGGGAAACCTCAATATTTCCATTCGCAATCCAAAGCACATGGCACTTGTGCACTCAAAAGCCCTCTTGCGGCCCCGTGAAACAAAAAAGATCATGGCCTTTCTGGGAGACGAAAATCTTCTCTTCATGGAGGATATGGAAGAGATTAAATCTCTGCGTGAACGCTTTATCGGATTTTTGAACAGCAGTGAGACAAGGCACAGATTAACCGAGCTTGTGGAAAGGCGGCTGGACACCCTGACGAAAAACTGGGATGGACAGGTAATCGACATATTTGAACATTTTTCAGACTTTCTTTACCACGTCAATGGGACCATATTCTTCGGTGACGTCTGGATGAGCGATCCGCGGTCAGAAAGAATATACAAGTCACACGAAATCGTACTGAGCCAGTATACCCGCTGGTCAATGGTTCCGTTTCCAGCCTGGCATAACGCTGACTACCGACAATTCAGGCGGGCAACCTCAGAATGGTGGAAAGCCACAGAAGAGTTTGTAGAAGCACGGCGAGCAGCGCTGGACAACGCCAGCGGAGAGGATAAATCGGACTTGCTGGCAGCACTGTTAACAGCGAAGGATCAGCAAGGGAGGGATGCGTTCACACAGCATGAAATTGCCTCCCATGTGATTGGAATACTGAATGGATCCTTCGATACCACGCGAGCCACCCTGACTTGGGTGTTGACGCGGTTGGGAGAAAATCCTGATTTACAGGTCAGGCTTAGAGCTGAAATCCAGGACGAAATCAGTAAAAATCCTGATATTTCTACATTCGAACTCTCCAAGAATCTTGAATTGCTTGATGCAGTGCTTAAGGAAAGCATGCGGATGATTGCAACTGTACCAGTGTTGCAACGGGCTAATTATGAAGAAGAGATGGTTTTGGACCAATACCGAATTCCAAAGGGCGTTACCATCAACCTTGCCTATCAGCAATCCTTCCAGGTGCCCGATCCTTATGCTGCAAGTGGAGACAGTGCAGAAAGTTATTGTCCCGCCCGATTCATGGGTAAGAGTCCGGAAGCGAAGGCATGTCAAGAAGCCCACAGACCATTTGGTGCTGGTCCACGTCAGTGTGTTGGCAATATCTATGCCAGAGTTGAGGTTCGCGCTATCCTGATATATATGCTTCAGCACTTCGAGTTTGAGGTGGCAAACGACCAGAGAACTATCCCGCGCGAAACTGTCGCCGGTGTAATACAGCCGAGCGGTCCCGCCAGGCTGAAATTCAAAAGTTTGAAAGGCAAATGACAGTAGTCCTATTCATGTAATTAAACAGGCGGTTTGAAATCCCCCTTGCTGATATACGCCTGTAAATCATTCAGCAATTATGCAAGTTGATTGTTATGGAGTGCATAATCTGCAGGTGGCACTATCGTTTCCATTAGCTATCAGATATTTGACAGTCTCGCTCCCACCCAACAGGAAATCCGTCAGTTGTCGCTTAACTATCTGTTGTTGAAATAAAGGATATTCGAAAATGAGTACAAGTATCTGAGGTGTATTCCTGTTGTCTGCAAGCGTTGATGGGGGTTTATATGGGAGTCAGTCGTCAGTCAAGTCTTCATCATTATCTTGTGGTTGCGACGGGTATTGCATTATGCGCAGGTCCAACTGCGCTTGCTTTAAGTTGCGCAGGAATTTTCTTTGTCCCAGTTAGTGCAGCATTGGGTGTAGGTATTGGCACCTTTGTCATCTATCTGACCACGCTGAGTTTGACAATGGTTGTGGCACTGCCATTTGCCGGAAGTATTATTGCTCGCAATGATATACGTGCTGTTCTTTCAATTGCTGTATTGCTTGTCAGTGGCTCAATTTTCTCTATGGGCTTTTTTAATGCAGTCTGGCAATTCTACATTGCCGGAGCTGTTATAGGCTTGGGCGAAAGCGTTTTGCTATATCTCGCCGTGCCGACGCTTATCAATCGCTGGTTCAAGAAAAAAGTAGGACTGTTTATCGGTATGTGTATGGCTTTTACCGGTATTGGTGGTGTCATTTTCAATCCGCTGGGTGATTACCTGATTCAGGAGTATGGATGGCAGGTAGGCTACCGGGCTTTTGGAATCATAGCCGTCGTTATGGCATTGCCATTTACACTTTTTGCTATCAGAAATTATCCTGCAGACAAAGGTCTGCGGCCTTATGGCGATGATGGCATGACAGATATAAACATGGCTTCGCAGTTGTCGGGAGTCCCTGCGACAACAGCTTTCAGGTCTCTCGCATTTTATGCGCTGGCTGGCTTTGCCGGGCTTGTGGGTTTCAATACGATGATTTACCAGTTTATGCCCGCATTTGCGAGTTCGCTACCGCTGGCGGCTGCTGTCACCACCATAGCCGGTACAATGGCAGCTGCCGCAATGGCAGGTCAAGCGCTTGGCAAGATTTTATTGGGAGTCGTTGCTGACAAAAGCCTGGTTCTTGGTATGTGGGCTGCGATAGCTTGCGGCACAAGCGGTTTATTGTTGCTTTGGATCTTACCCACATCAGTGGCATTGGTTCTCATTGGGGGATTTTTGTTTGGGCCATTCTATGCGTGTGCAGTAGTCCTGGTACCCTTAATGGCACGGAATATTTTCGGACTGCGTGATTATAGTCAAATCTACGCAAGAATTTCCATGTGCTCAGCGATAATGGGCGCATTGGGAAGCGCCGCATATGGCTACCTGATTGATTGGGCCGGATTTCAGGTGCTGTTTATTGCAGGACTAGCGGTACTTGGATTAATCGCAATACTGGGATGTTGCGCTTTGAGTGCGAGGCAACAACTTGAACATACCGATACATAATGAATCAGGTATATTGATGAGTTTGGATTCTTTCTCAAGGTGCTTTGTGAACGATGTTGTAGGTGTTCCCAGCCTTGAAGTCACTATGGCAGTGACTTTCATTGTGAAACTGCAATCCTGATTTTCTGATACTAAACCTGTATCAATTTAACCTGAGTGATTTTACCACTTCGTTTACATATCGATTTCAATAAGGGCATCCGGCTCAAGCGTTCGTGAGCAGCACAATGCCATACGTTCATTACGTTCTTTAGCTGACAAGACAAAGTCCCGATGATCAATGTTTCCGCTAAGGTATTTTGCGGTGCAGACCCCGCATAGACCATCTGAGCACTTGACATCGATATGTATGCCTTTATCGGCCAAAGCCTCTGAAGCTGTCAATTCCGCTGGGACAAGTACAAGCTTGTCACTTCGAACAAGTTTGAGTTTGAACGGAAAATTTTCACGATCGGCTTGATCTGGAACAGAAAAATATTCAAGAGAGATACCTTCCTGTGGCCAGTTTTTATCCTTCGCAGCATCTTGTACCGCATTCATATACTGATCGCCACCACATATATATAGTTTGAAGCCCTGTCTATATTCAGGGATAAGATCGGAAAATACAGCCCGACCGCCCTCTTGAGAAAAGTGATAAAAGACATTTTCACACCAGGGCATACAGGAAATCTCAGATGCATATCCGGATGCGTGGGCAGATTTGTCGCTGTAATGGAACAGGAACGGGCTGCCTATTGTATGCAGGCGATGTGCCATTGCAATCAGGGGTGTTACGCCTATCCCGCCAGCCATGAGAAGTGAAAAGCTTGCATTGTCTTCAAGTGGAAAGTGATTACGGGGTGTACTGATGAAGACAGTCTTGCCCTCGCGAAACCCTTTAAAAAGCCTTAGTGATCCGCCACGGCCTTGATTTTCACGCTTGATGCCAATGGTGTACCGTCCCAAATCTGAGGGATTCCCGCAAAGTGAGAACTGTCTTACCAGGTGTGGTGCCACATATACATCGATATGTGCTCCTGCCTGGAAAGGAGGCAGGTCAGATCCATCCGGGCGGCACAATTCCAGTTGAACAATATTCTCTGCAAGTTGGCTGCGCTTGCATATCTTCACCGGGAATACGGGAGGATCCGCAGATTCAAACTTTGGCTGTGGTGAAAATCCTTCTATGTGACCAGAACTGAGTTGGGCTTTGTAATCACTTACGCTGGGCAGAGATCTGTACCTTTCTATGCCTTCGTCACGGTTCACCGGTTGGACCAGTGGCATGGGTGGGGGAATCAGGTCAGCGGGATAGGCTGCGAGGGTCTGATCTTCATAGCGCAGCTTGAGCTCTTTCTGAAGTTGACGCTTGTTTGTATCCATGGCGGCGACATATTTTGTTCTATTTTCGCTCAACACCAAATCCCACCACCACTTTTTGACTGGATTGATAGTTCCCCTGTTCAATGAATCGTCAAGTTTTGCGAGCATGCTTGCAGAGGATGGCGCATTAATGGCCATCCATCTGAATGCTTCATCAGAAAATAATCCTTCCAGATTCCATGGGCACGTTTTCATACAGCGCCCACACATTGCACCGGCTTCATTGGTCGTTCTGTAACGGGTACATTTTTCTGAATCAGATCGCCAAATCTCGTAGCCGTTGAAAACCACCTTTGGACCAGCGGTAATTGCTCCAGAGGGGCATTCACGTGCACACTTGTTACAGTTATTGCAAAACGTTTGCAAACCAAAATCAATAGGTTTGTCATGAATCATTGGGAACGATGTGGTAACTATCAAGGATTTAACTCGGGGGCCCAAATAGGGGTTGAGCATTGTATCGCCAATCCGGCTGATTTCAGCCAGCCCGGCAAGCAGAAGAAGCGGTGGTTGCACCACCTGTCCGTCAATTGCGGTATGCACGCGCGCAGAGTATCCCAATCTTCTTAACTGTTCGGCAATGACTCCACCGAACACAGAACCATTCACATAGGACTGCATTGACTGGGCGGCTGACACCCAGTCGTCACCGCTGGCACCTTCCATCGTCTCGTGCCCTTGATCAAGAAGCATGGCTATGGAATTTATATGCTCAGGGGGTATTTCTCTATGTTGGGAGTCGTGTGAGTAATAGGCCCACTCGGGCATACGAGAGATACCCATCGCATCGGCCTTGAGGAAGTGTCCGGTAGCTTTGACATTTTCCGCATTGCGTTTGGGGTCCTTTGTTGAATCATCCGTTGGACGCAGTGCCGGACCGTATTGCAATATGGATGCATGCATGAGAGAGATCATGCCGCAAGCGCTGATAGGTGATTTGAGAGCCACCATACCGTCGGCAAAACTGATCTGGGGTTTTTTACCCAGATCGCCATGGACAGCGCGACTGAAGAAATCTGCACGGGCTGGCACCCTGGGTATTCGTTCCTCATCCATGAATGAGGTTGGTTTGTCAACGCGCTTTATTTTCTCATAGGGATATGGACCCTTCAGAAAATCACGATCAAGATACGGATCGAAATTGGATGCGCTGCGCACTCCTTCATAGCCAGTTGCCCATTTTATACCGTTGTTCCAGACCGGGCCCATGGCGCTTGGTTTTGCCAGTAGTTTATCAGGAGCGAGTTCCAGTGTGGTGGTAATCACCGTAAGGCCAAATCGATTGTCGAGAAATGGATTAACCAGCTGTTGGTTGTCTTGCGAGACCAGACACAGTCCTGAACTGACTCCTGCACGGTTTAAATCGACATCTGATGTCGTTGCTGTATGCAGCCTGGCCTCATAACCGAGGGCTCTGATGTAGTTTGCGATCATGACACCAGTATTAGCTCCAAGCATGGCGGCACGCTCAGCTTGAATGCTGTGAATCCAGTCGCTGCCTGGCTCATCCGGCCGCGGCTCTCGTGTATAGGCAGTGAGGATGACCAGGGCAAATTTATGACTTGCGATTGGCGGCCATTTCAAATCAGGGATGTTGGAAATATATGCACGCAAATCTTCGGCAAAATCCGGCACATTGCCGTAATCCCGTGTCTTCAGCTCTTGACACAGCGATGTCATGTTGGGATTAACGATAGGGGTGCTTAGCAGATGATCTTCGGTCAGCGCACAGGCACCTACCATGGACGCACCATAAAAATAACTGGCTGCTTTCAAATGATTAGTACGTTCCACGGGGTCATCAGTGATATCCGCTGGCTGATACTGCAGCGGGCTATCCCGCAATATATCGAATAAAGAGAGATACCGATGAAGAGGATGGGCCAGCGATTCGTATGGGTGGTCATCACGCAACTTCACCATTTCAGGCACCCGGACTAAATCCGCCGCCTCGTTACTGCGGCGCAGGGATTCCATCGGGAATGGACCGAGATGGACAGGTCGATTTTTATATGAAAATAACTTGATCACGTCAGATATGCTCCTGTTATGAGAAGCAGCTTATAGGAAGTTGATTGGATGTAAACGGATGATATAATCGAATTACTTCTCTTTGCGTACAGGTTGGTAACGATGGATGCACTCAGCGGCATTCTTCAGAGTTTCCATGCAACGGGTTCATTGCTGGCGCTTTTTCAGAGTTCCGGGGATTGGGGTATCGATTTTTCCCCTTCCGGCGTATCAAAGGAACACCATATAGTACCTTTTCAGTATGTTGTATCCGGGCAATGTTACTTGCTTACTGAAGACGCTCCCAGACTGCTTCAGTCAGATGATCTGGTAGTTTTACCCGGTCACGCTGCACATAGCCTTGTTTCTTCGCCGGAGTCAGTTTGCCAGACTATCTACGAACTATTCGAAGAGCAGGGTTCTCCGATTTGGGTTCCCGGGACGACACTCAACCGACCACTACTTTTTGAAAATTTCAAAAATCCCGGGTCGAAAGTGCAAATACTATCCGGTGTATTCAATTTGAGCAGGCCAACGACGATGCAACTACTGGATCAATTGCCAGCAGTTGTGCATATTCAGGCCTCAGAGCATTATCTCAATCCCCAGATGAAGGCAATGCTCGAGTTTGTTTTGCGGGAGATCAATTCACCCTTGCCAGGATATGCAGTAGTGGCGGCTCGCATGGTTGATGTGCTGTTCGTTCAGATCCTCAGGTTGATCATGCAGATATATCCTGTGAAGGCAGGTTGGCTGAGGGGTGTTGCTGATCCTCGAATCGGCCTGGTTTTAGCAGCGATCCACCAGGCACCCCATCGACAGTGGACGGTCGAAGAGTTGGGCAGAGTGGGATACCTGTCCCGCACTTCATTTGTTAACAGATTCAGTGAGCTTGTTGGAGTCAGCCCGATCCGCTACCTCACAGACTGGCGTATGCATATCGCCGCTGAGGCGCTCGCCAGAGAAGGCAAACGGATTAGTGAAATTGCCAAAGAAGTCGGGTATCCCGTTTCACAATCCTTCACTCGTGCGTTTCGGCAGGCAATGGGACAATCACCCCAGGAGTATCGTCGACAGGCTGTCCAGAAGGGGATGGGGAGTTGACATGGTGCTTGCTTGATCCGTGGGGCTAACGGGGAATTTGGTAACCAAGGTTCACACATATATATTTCTGCTAATGTTGAGTCAACATTAACCACACAATACTTCTGGCCCATGCTGCTTCGATATAATTTTCAGTAGCTTCTGCAAATGTCCAGGCAGGAGATTGAAGTGTGTTCAGGCTACGGGAATCCACCTCCAAAGTTGTGACCGATCAGAGTCGTCAAACTCAGGACTGTCGGAAACACCAACAAATGCGAGGTGTTTGTGAGTATGTTCACGGGCCAACCCCCTGTATCATCAGCGAAAACTTTAATCCGTAATGTGCCCTGTTACATAAGACCTTTGTTCAGGGTGCCGTGTAATGGATTGGACAGGTTGAAAGCCGAATGCTGTCAGATAAAAAAATATTGATTACTGGCGTCACAGGCACTGCATCCATGCCATTTGCCGACTATCTCTCCGGGAATAACGAAGTCTGGGGAATTGCTCGATTTTCCGATACACAGGCCAGGCAGCGTCTTGAAGCAATGGGAGTCAGGACGATCTCCCTTGATCTGGCAAGCGCGGATCTTTCTACGCTGCCACAGGACTTTACCCATGTTATTCAGTGTGCCCATACTCGTCTGGGGGCTGGTGACTTCAGTCAGGCTATCCATGTAAATGCTGTAAGCGCTGGCAAAGTATTACAACACTGCAGCAAAGCCGAAGCGGCGATTGTCATATCTTCCGGCGCCGTATATTCACCGCGCAACGAAGATGTATTTTATCCATTCCGCGAGACTGATGACATTGGTCGGGGCTATACACCCTGGGCCCCGACCAGTCCGATATCCAAAGCCAGTCTGGAGGCCGTTGCCCGCTTTTGTGGAGAAGCCTTTAATCTTCCAATTACTATTGTCCGCCTCAATATGGTCTATGGTCGGCTGGGTGGATTGCCGATCATGGATATGGACGCTGTTGCGGGCGGGCAGGAGATTACCTTTTGGGCCGACCCTTACCCAGCCAACGTAATCCATAGTGACGACATGTGTGACCAGTTGGAAGCCATATTCGACTCTGCCTGTATACGCCCAACCGTTGTTAACTGGTGTGGTGATGAAATTGTAACCCGGAGGGATTGGGTGCAAATGGCTGAAAAACTCACTGGAACCAAAGCCAATATAGTCTCCACTTCATTTCCTGGCACACCCTGTGGCAGTGTTCTTGATAGCTCGTTAAGAATGTCCATAACAGGGCCATGTAAAGTAAGGTTTTGGGACGAGTTTGATCTGATTTATAAGGAACGAGCCCTCAGATATGGTGAGCCGTCATGATGACGCTTGATGAAATGCTTGATTTGGCGACATCATCCACAGGATTCTCTGATTTTGGTTGTCCAGTTTTTCTGGAGCCGTTGTCGATATTGATAAAATCCTATAACGAAGAAGCACAACTTTCACCTATAGGAAGTCAAGCGATACGAGGTGAGCTTTTAACTATCTTATCTGCCCGTCTCCGTGTTGTTGAGGGGCTAAAAAAGGCACTTGGAGCTTCGACTAAAAATATTGACAAGCCAATCTTCATTCTGGGCTTGCCTCGCACAGGCACTACAACCCTCCATAACATGATTCAGGCTAATCCGGATTGCCAGGTTCTGGAACACTGGCTGGGTATATCTCCAAGGCCCAGACCACTGAGAGTCGAATGGAAGGATGATCCTGATTATCAGAGAATTGATGAGAATTTGCGTAAACTGTACGAAGCTAACCCGGAATATCGGGTACAACACGATGTGTCGGTTGATGGTGCTGACGAATGTCGACTGATTCTTGCTCATAGTTTTATGGACGACACATTTGGATACCTGGCAGATCTGCCTGGTTACCGAAAGTGGCTGGATGCCCAATGTATGGTGCCTGCTTATCGTTGGCATAAAAGTGTTTTGCAGTTACTTCAGTATCCAGACGATACCAATCGCCGATGGGTGTTGAAGTATCCATCCCATTTGGCCTGGTTAAAGGATCTGTTTGAGGTTTACCCTGACGCTTGTGTAATCCACACCCACCGCGACCCTGTAGCTACGGTTCCTTCCTTTGCAAGTTTGCTCTCAGGTGTGGCTTCGATTTTTTCCGACAAGTGGTCGCCAGAGAAAATTGGGCCTTTTCTGGCGAGGCAATGGAGCCAAAGGATGGACAATTATCTGAACTTACGTGAGCAGTTAAACAGGGAAAATCAGTTCTTTGATATTCAATTTGCAGACGTACTCGAAGATCCAGTCGGTATCCTTGAGCGGGCTTTTGAGAAATTTGATCTGGAATTGTCAGATAAGGCCAGAATAGCGATGAGTGACTGGCATGGAAAGAATCCACGAGGACGGCATGGCGAGCATCAATACACACCGGAGCAGTTTGGATTGAACAAGCGGGTTTTGGCACAATCGTTTGAACGTTATCGAAGGAGGTTTGGTATCAATGATGAATAGTGAGTCAGATATCAAGCTCTCTACGATATACGTGCCACATCTTAAAGGTTATCGTATTCTGGTTACAGGCGCTACAGGACAGGTTGCACGCCCGATTGCAGAGCTATTGAATCAACAAAATGAGGTGTGGGCCGCTGCCCGGTTCACCGATGCGGAGGCAAAGCAATCGCTTGAGGATATGGGTATAAAAACGGTGCGCTATAGCCAAGGCGATCAGGACCTTGACCATATGCCAGACGTCGACTATGTAATTCATTGTGCGGTAAACCTGTCACCTGAATCAACGGATATAGCACTTCATGATAACGCAGAGGGCACTGGCTTTTTGATGAAGCGCTACCGTCATGCCAAGGCGTTTTTCCATATGTCGTCTACTGGAGTGTATCGCAAGAGCGAAGATCCGAAGGCGATAATCAGTGAAGATGCACATTTGGGCGGCTATTCCTCCCATGCCCCTCATTACGCTATGAGCAAACTTGCGACGGAAGGTGTTGTGCGATACCAAGCGCGCGACTTGCAGTTGCCGACAATTATCGCCCGCCTGGATATCGCCTACGGTCTGCATGGGCACGGGGGTATCCCTACCATTCTGTATAACTTTATAAAGTCGGGAATTCCCTATGTAAAGAGCCGCCAAAGTGACAGTTATTGCTGTCCAATATATCAGGACGACATCGTCAGGATGGTCGAGCGTCTGCTGGAGCAGGCGGCTGTGCCAGCCACTGTAGTCAATCTCGGTGGCGATGAACCCGTGAGTATTGAAGAGATAATACGATACATTGAGTCACTTACCGGGCAGTCGATGGATATTAAAATTGGCGATATGGCTACCTGGCAAACACAGATCTGCGATACAGCCTTGCGGCAGCAACTGGCGGGGCATTGCCAGGTCGAATGGAAAAGTGGGATAAGACATGTATTGCACTCACGGTTCCCAGGCAGTGTTATCGCCACAAAAGGCCGGATGTAATGCATCAAGGTTGCCATTAGTCTCAAGGCACCTTGTTATCCATTGATTGCATTATCGTTGTCGATCGATCGTTGTGTCGATCAGCCATCTGATGACAAAACAACTCACCTGTAAATCTTGCTGTGACCTAACCGGTTATATGCTGGATATTCTGGCCATTAAAGCTGAGTCTTATTGATAATCAACTGCCATCAGACCGCGTAGCTGTAAACCACCCTTACAATGAGTGGCTTGATGACAGTGCCAATACTCCTAAGCTGCTAGTGGATTTTTGATTCCAATTTGACCCAATATGATGATTGATAAAGCCATTTATGGTTAAACTACTCAGGAAATTGCCCTGATCCAGGCATACCACAGAATGGGGAGTAATGTTGACTTGGGGATCTGGTTGCTGTCATTCCGGGCATGACACCGGAGGATCATGGTCAACCGATTCTCTTGTCAGTTACCTGAAGTTTGCAGGTAGGCCACGTCTGGCATGACAAACTCTCTACTCCTGGTGGATTCAAGTAATGAAATTGGAAAGGGATACGATTATCGATGTTGCCTTTACCGTCCTTGACGAGGGGGGCTTGGACAAGCTGAATATGCGCGCAGTGGCCATGAAACTGTCAGTAAGCGCCACCGCGCTGTACTGGCATTTCAGAGATAAGGACGCCTTATTGAGCGCTATGGGGGGCCGCCTGTACGCCGCCGCATTTGCCTGTCTTGAAGGACACAGCGACTGGCGTGAGGCGCTGATGGATTTCGGTTCTGGTTTCCAGCAGGCATTGAACTCACATCGTGACGGTGCCCTGTTGTGCGGAATATCCAATCCGCTGGCCGTCGAGGATGAAGTTCGGATTGCTTCAACAAAGCCGCTCGAACGCTATGGTCTCGATGTAGCGACAGCATTCAGCTATGAAGCAGTAGTGATATCGTTTGTGCTGGGCTGGTCAATATATAACCAGAATAGCGTCAGTTACAGCCATTTGTCCCGATTGTTTGATTTCGATAGTACTTTTCACCTTGGGTTGAAAGCGGCTGTGGATGGCCTTGCTGCGCAACATGGCTCATGACGCTAACGCCCAGGCCAGCAGGAAGTGAATCCAGCGTTTTAACCCACTGTAACGACACAAATATCGCCTTGAACCTCCACTGCAACCATCTTTTCCACCAGACGGTTGAATAGCGTGACGCCTCGATCGTGGCCACTGGGAAGGAATCTGGGCTCCACCGTATTGGCCATAACTTTATCCTGGGCCTCAATGATCAGCTTGTCTTCATAAAATGCCTGCATTGCGAGATGCATCAAATTGTCGTGATCGGCATTACACCCAAACTTTCGATGAGTGCCGAGGTTAAAAAAGTAACGCGCTTTCCGTTTCGTGGTTGGAGTTACGGCCTGGCTGGTGTGGGTTACGCCACCAATAGCCATATCAAAGTCGGGTTGCTGGTAGTTGCAGGTCTCCGCTGTACCTGCCGGGAACATTCCATTTTTCATCAATAGTATGCCGGGTATGAGGAAGTCATAGCCCAGCCATAGATCCACAGGCTCATCCTGTTGGTTTACATTCATACCCTTTGTATTTTGTATCCACCGCTCATAACGGATACCCCTTTGTATTTGCGTGATTCTTGGCAGAGTGGAAGCAAAGTCTCTGCCGGCGCCAAAAGACTTGGCATGGACAAAGGTGAGATGGCTGAAGTCCAACAGATTGTCACAGATCAGTTGTGCTTCCGCTTCATAGTCAAGGTAGTCATGTCCGAAAATGTAATCCGGGTTTTCGTAACCGATAGCGGGTGGGATCAGGGTTTCATCCGCCTTGGCGGGGTCGCCCATCCATACCCATAGCCAACTGTGCCTGTCGACGATGGGGTACGACCTTATCTTTGCTTTTGCGGGAATCTGATCCTGACCGGGAATTTCGATGACTTGCCCCTCGGGATTATAGAGAAAACCGTGGTACATGCAGCGCAGATTGTTCCCTTCACAGCGGCCCAGTGACAGGGGCGCCAGACGATGTACACAGCGATCCTCCAGGCACACCAGGCGTCCAGACTCCGAACGGAAAATAACGACAGGCTCATCCAGAATATCGATGTGGAGGGGTTTTTGCGGTGCCAGGTCGCATGACCAGCCAGCAACATACCAGGTATTGCGTACATAGTTCATGTGAGCGGCCTCCATTATAGTGTGAGCCAGCCAAAACTTAACGCAGTTAAATTTTGGTGAGTATAGGTCTCTGTGCTGGTGCATGTCAATATTGGCTGGGAAACAGAATTAACGCTGAATATTCCCGTTAAAGGTTGTGTTGATCAGGATGCAGGTTGAAGGTAAGAGCCTGTATTTATTCATATAAATAATTATTTCTGAATCGGCGGCAAAGCAGTGGTGCATAAAAATATAAGTAATAAGCGAATAGCTTGTGGGTTCATAGAATGATTTATTGGGTACCTGAGAGTGCGGTTAGTACTGATGGCAACCAAGGAGGAACAATAATGAAAGGCCGTGGATTCATACGGTATGAATACAAGTCGGCATAAAGGTTCAACTTGGAAATCCCCGCGTGAATCACCTTAAACGGGATTCCCAGATACTCTGAAAACATGGCACAACCAATCTAAATCAATAATGTAAAACAAACAAAAGAGAGGAAAATATGAGTATAACGAAAGGTCATATACTGAGTCTGCGAAAATCCATTTGCTACGGTCTTTCCATTACTCCGTTGTTTATCACAGGGTTAACCACTGCTGATGACACACAGAGCAGGAGAGTTCTGGAAGAGATCATCGTCACGGCACAAAAGCGTAGTGAATCCATAATGGATATCCCCATTTCGATATCAGCCATATCCAGTGAGGATATGAAGGATCGCTTTATTCAGGATCCATTTGATCTTCAGGCGAACATTCCAAGCTTTTCTGCCGGAATCGATTTTGGTGTGCCAAGATATGCCATTCGTGGTGTTGGCCTCAACAGTCAGTTCAGCGGCATTGATCCCCCGGTGGCTCTGCATATTGATGGGGCGGTAATCTCGCCACCTCAATCAGGGATGGCAAGTTTCTTTGATCTGGAGCGGATTGAAATTCTGCGTGGCCCTCAAGGCAGTCTTTACGGACGCAACTCCACAGGTGGGTCGATCAATCTGATTACTAAAAAGCCCACCGAAGAACTGGATGGATACATATCACATACTTTTGGCAACTATAATTTGAATTCAACAGAGGTGGCAGTGGGCGGCCCTATTATTGGAGATCTTCTGCTCGGACGTATTGCGATCAAGCAGCATAAGCATGATGGTTTTGGTGAAAACGATGTGCTTGGCTACGATGTCGACGATCGTGATCAGCGATCTGTACGAGCAAGCCTCCAGTACAATATAACTGATGATCTCACCATCCGTCTGACAGCCGATGACTATAAACAGGATGATGCCGCCTATGTCCTGCATTTTGTCGATTACGACGGAACAAACAATCCAGGTACCCTTCCTCCGATTGGAGTGCCAGGGCTTGTTGCAGATGACCCCAGAGACTATCGTTCAAACTATCCAACTGCAGCCAATAAGCGGGATGTCAGCGGGATAATGGCATCAGTGAGTTGGGCTATCAATGATACATGGTCCATGGAATCCATTTCAGCGTGGCGGGATTGGAGTGGCAAATCTGTTCAGGATATGGAGTCTTCGCTGATTCCAGCCCTGATATCTGTGTTCACTACTGAGGCTGATACCTTCAGTCAGGAATTCCAGCTTCACTATGAGGGTGACCGGCTTAAAGGCTTGGTAGGACTGTATTACTATGAAGAAGAAATGAGCAACAATACTCCCCTGGGTCCGGATCCTTTGGGAATTAATGGTCCACCAACCAGGCCCATATTGGTTCAGGGCAACTTTGATGTTGAAGCATGGGCAGCTTTTGCCAATTTTACTTATAGCATTAATGAAAAGTGGTCAGTAAACATGGGCGCGCGCTACAGTTATGAAGAGCGCACAAAGCAAGACTTGTTTACGGTGTTTGGCAATGCAATTCCATTCGCAGATAAGGGAGATTGGAATGATACTACTTTCAATATCGGCCTCGAATACCGTCCAGCGGATAATATGTTCCTGTACGCCAAGTACTCCGAAGGATTCAAGAGTGGTGCTGCACCCTTAGGTCAGATTGCACCTTTCATTGATCCTGAAATGATCGACGCCTATGAAATTGGCATGAAGGGCCAGTTTTTTGACAATACCCTCCAGCTGAGCGCTGCAGCATTCTACTATGATTATACTGATATGCAGCTGGTTAGAACGGTGCCCGCACCGGGCGGCGCTTTTGGCTCTCTGTTTGAGAATGCAGGGGAGTCTGAATTACAAGGGGCTGAGGCTGAGTTTACATTGCTTGTAACCGACCAGTTCAAGCTGAATGGACATATAGGCTATGTAGACAGCGAGCTTACAGAATTTACTTCCATCAATGCCCTAGATCCTTGTGCTGGTGGCACTCCAGGTTGTAATCCTTTGGTTTCCGCAACTTACATAGCTCAAGACTTTTCCGGAAACCAGCTCCCGCAGGCCCCCGAACTTACTGCGGCTCTTGGTGCTGAGTACAGCTTTACCTTCGCTAACAATGCCGCTTTAATATTCTATGCGCATGTGAACTACAAGGATGAAGTCTTCTTTACCCCCTACAATTCAGAAAACGTGCAGGAAGATAGCGTTACTACCTATAGCGCCAATATCAAGTATATACATCCGAACGAAAGGTTTACTGTGAACCTATGGGGTAAAAACCTGAGCGACGAGGAATACTGGATCAATAAAGCGCCTGTTTCAACATCGTTCATAATATTGGGCGTTCTGGATCAACCTCGTACCTTTGGATTAACGCTAAGCTATCAATTCTAGTGCAGTTCGTTGAGGCCATTTCTGAATGGTCGACTGTTTCACCAGGTTCAGTCGATAAAATTATCAGAAAGGAAGATGGCTTTAACATTAGCAGGTCGCTCATGGCAAGAATTTCGCCATGAGCGACTTGATTGCTAATCAATACAGTAGTTTGAATAGTAAACATAAAGCCTGAAACTATTTGACAGGCATATCCTCTTCTGGTTCAGGTTTAATCAATGATTTCATTGATCATTCGTCGGGCTGCTTGTCAGGGATTTCCATGAATAAAAATATTATGAATTGTAAATTTGTTTGTTGGTTAACTGTAATCCTCGCTTTCAATGGAACGGTCAATGCAGCAAGTGATATTTCCCGCACCTTCCATTCCGGGAAGCCCAATATTTTGATGATACTGGTAGACGATCTTGGCTACACCGACCTGGGCTCCTATGGAGGTAATATCGATACCGCTAATATGGACCAACTTGCAGCGCAGGGTATGCGTTTCAGCAATGCCCACGCTTACCCCAGCTGTGCTCCATCCAGAGCTTCACTGCTAACCGGTCAGGACCCTCACAAAGTGGGTCTTGGTGGGCAGAATGGTGTGACGCCAGTCGGCGTATCACCCAAAGCGTCTGGCTATAGCAGTTCGCTGGAGGGGGAGTTCACAAGCATTGCAGCATTGGTGAAAAAACAAGGATATCGCACCTATCAGTCTGGAAAATGGCATCTTGGCCATGAAGAGCATCAACTGCCTGCTGCAATGGGATTTGAAAAGTATTTTACCCTGATTGATGCGGCGGCCTCTCACTACGACGACAATTTGGCGGTTTCCCAGAGGGTAAGCCCCACAGGTAGAGGGAGCTATATACGCAATGGTGAGATTGTCAGTGAGCTACCTGAGGATTTCTATTCTACAAAGAATTTCACCGATGAAATCATCAATATGATTGAAGCCGGCAAGGATGACGATAGGCCCTTTTTTGCGTACCTGGCATACACTGCGGTCCACGACCCTCTTCACGCCCCCGACGAATACATCGATAAATACCGCGATGCCTTCAGTAGTGGCTTTGAAGAACTCAGGCAGGAAAGGGTGCGCGGCCTCGCAAGGAGTGGTCTTATAAGCGATGACCCTGTCGCGACTGAAAAACTCAAGGAAATACCATACTGGAAAGAATTGACAAGCAAGCAGAAGGAAGACCTGTCAAAAAGAATGGCAGTATATGCAGCCATGCTGGATTACATGGATGAGCAAATTGGTCGTCTTGTTAAACATCTCAAGGAGATTGGCGAGTTTGATAACACGCTCATCGTCATTGCCAGCGATAATGGCGCAGCAGGTACTCCCATGACAGTGTATACAGAGGGAAATCCCGATGATATTGTCTGGCAAAAAGCCAATTACCCCCTGAGGAGTATTGACGATTATGGACGTAAAGGTTCATTCCCTACCATGGGTTTGCCGAATGCTCAGGCTTCTTCCGGCCCATATCATAACGTCAAGCTGAGCCTTCATGAGGGTGGTACACGTATACCATTGATAGTAAAAGTCCCTAATAAAAATTCGTCTGGGATTATCAATACATTTTTCCATCTCAGTGATCTCTATCCGACTTTTGCTGATTATGCTGGCGCAGATACTAATGACCAAAATACGCTGCTGGGTGTATCTTTTTATCCAATCCTTGAGAATTCAGATATCTCTGTTCCAGATCGTGGTTTCGGTATGGAGTATATGGGGCTCCGATCATACAGAAAAGGTGACTGGAAGTTGGTTTTCGTTCCTGAAGCTATTGGCGGTACCGGAGATTATGCGCTGTATAACCTTGCATCCGATCCTGGTGAAACCCGTGATCTTGGCCGGGATCATCCAGCAATAGTCGAGGATCTCGCTATCGCATGGTTCGACTATGCTTCAGAAAACGGTGTAATTGTTGTGCCAATGAGCTTGGTAAATGAGCATTATAATCGTATAGGCAGTTATTTTCTTGGTATCGATTGGGCAGAATAATCTATCAAGCTTTAAATTAGAGGTGATTGTTATCCATGATCAAACTATTTTTTCTAATTCACACTCATTGTTGGTCTGGAATGGGACACGATCCATGGGTTTGAATGCGTCATCAACAGAGCATGATTGTTGACTATAAAGCCAAAATATAAGTGTGACACAGGTTCACGTTAATATAAGTTCAAAGCAAATAGAAATGAGATTGTATAGATGTTCTATTCGGGCAGCTAACCCATGGAACATTCTTCTATCGGGGAATAACGCTTACCATCGTGATTGGGCTTCGTCATAGAAGTAATTATATAGGCACTATTCCGTATATGTATACATCATTATTGATTCTTGTTTGCACGGATTTACTTTATATAGATACATAGTACTAGGGGATAAACTTAATTATTCATGGCAAGAAATATTATATTCACAAATGAATTAGCTTAAATATCAACGAAAATGTTTATCAGATTCTTATATAACGGTCTTTCATCCTGAAGTGAAACTGACATAAATATTTATTACATTGAGAGCTGCTGACAATGAATATTAACTCAAAGCCTCGCCTGGCGATTTATGGTATCGGCCAGTTTGGTAAACACATTGTACGCCTCGCTGCTCAAAAGGGTTGGCCTGTTGTGGCGGCATTCAACCGTGCTGGTGATAAAGTCGGCATGGATATTGGTGAACTTGCTGGAATTGGCAAGTTGGGCGTTATTGTTCAGGATTGTGACAAGGCAAGTTTCCAGAATCTGGATGCGGATATCGCTCTGGTAACCACAGCGAATCTGCTTGAAGTCAATCACGATGCACATGTGCGTCTTATCAATGCCGGACTGAATGTATTGTGTCATGGCACCGAATCCTATTATCCCTGGGGAAATGATCCGCAGCTTGCAGACGTTCTGGATCGTCTGGCGAGAGATAAAGGTGTAACATTTACCGGTTCAGGCATCTGGGATATGTCGCGAATCTGGTCGGGCCTGCTGGTCTCGGGTCCCACAACGCGGTTGAAATCGCTTTTTCATTCCAGTTGCACGGATATTGTTCCGCAAGTTGAGACCAGGGAGCAGACAATTCCCTTCGGTAACACGCTCACTGTTGAAGAATTCAATGCACGGGGTATACCCAACAATCCTATTGCCAAATCCTACAAAACCATTCCCGAACATGTGCTGTGGGCCTTGGGATACACCATCACTGACACCCGCACCTTTATCGAACCTGTTGTCTTTGATGAAGACTACGAAAGTGAGTTTATGGGGTGTGTCATTCCTGCGGGCAATTGTGTGGGCATACGTATCGTTGCCGAGATTGACACTGCCGAGGGTGTGACTGCCCGATCAGAGATTGAGGTGAGGGAATTCAGGAAAAATGATGTAGAGCATATGTTCTGGGAAGTAAATGGAGAGCCACGAGCCAGGGTCAGGGTCGAGCGAGAGGACTCTTCACTTATGTCGGCTGCTTGCCTGTTTAATCGCATTCCGGACGTGATCGCTGCTCCTCCCGGTATTCAACCGGTGTCAAAGCTTGGGCCGTTAAAATCATCCGTCTTATTAACTGATTCATCTGCCAGAGGCTAGGTATGCTTGATAAACAGCGATACGAGGCACAGCGAAGTGAGCTAAACAGCGACAATCTTATAGCTGAAGCCACAGGATTTGCAGGTCTTAGCGACTTTGGTCCATTCGAGTTCAAGACTGCATTAAATACACTGCTTGACTGTTTTGCCAGCGACATGCCTTTGAGTGATCAGGGACTGGTATTGTTGAAGGCGGACATAGTCCGTGTGCTGGTAAACCGACTGCGAATGCAACGGGATATCAAGGCACATCCTGAAATATTACATGAGGATGTGTCTGATCCATTTATCGTGCTTGGCCTGCCCCGATCCGGAACAACGAAGCTGCACAAAATGCTCTCCGCTCCGGATACTGTACAAAAAACACTGTTCTGGAAAATTCTAAACCCTGCACCTTTTCCGCAAGCACAGAAAGGTGAACCTGATCCGCGCATCGCAGCTGTAGCCAATTCCGGATTGCTCACCGATGATAAACCGGATATGAACGCTGCCCATCGGATTGCAGTGGAAGAGGTTGAAGAGGAGGGGCTTGTCTACCAGATGAGCTTCAAGGATTTCACCTGGGGCGTGCTGTTGAACAGTCCCCGATACTTTGACTGGGTAATGTCCGAGTCCAGTGCTGAAAATTATGCACTAGCCAAAACTGTTTTTCAGTATCTGCAGTGGCAGGACGGCGGCAAGCGAGGTCGTCCCTGGGTGTTCAAATCCGTTCCTCATCTTGCCTATATGGATTCATTGTTGGAGAGCTTTCCGAATGCAACCCTGATTCAACCCCACCGTGATCCGCATCAGTGCATTCCATCTTTCGCCAAGTTTACCAGCGCCTTGGCGGGTATTTATGCCGATTCAGTCGATAAACACAGGCATGGGGCTGAAACACTCAGAAACTGGCGCGTCGCGATGGATCGGTATCTGGATGTTCGAGAGCACTTGAAGCTTGATGATCGTATTCTTGATGTGGATTACGACATGGTGCGCCAGGATCCGATGCAGATTATTCGTGAAGCCTATGGGAGATCTCCCTATGAACTCTCTGATGAGGCCGACCGTAAAATGGAAGCATGGCATATCCTGAATGAACAGGGGATGCATGGCAAGCATCAATATTCGCTGGAAGAATTCGGTTTAACCGATACAGATATAGAAGAAAATTTTGGAGGATATATTCAGCGATTTATCAATACAAAACAATCTCAGCACCGAGTGTAAATAGTGAGCAATATGACAAACGCAGAAGAGCGTCAGCTACGCATAATGCAGAAAATGCAAGGCCTGATCAAAAATGATCCTGAGCTGGCCTCCCTGTTGCCTGTGCCTGATGTGACGAATTCTATCCGCACACCAGCGCTGAGCCTTTACGAAACCATGGATCGTGCTTTTGACGGCTATGCTAACCGCCCCGCGGTAGGCACCCGCGATTATGACATCGTTATATCAGAAGAGACTGGGAAGTCCCGTAAAGTCTACAAGCCCTGTTTCAAAACCTTGACCTATGGTCAATTGCAGAATCGTATACAGGCTGTTGCCAACGCATGGAGCAGGGACGCCATCCATGGTGTAAAGCCCGATCAATGTGTCTGTATTTTTGGCTTTAACGGTATCGAATTTGCCATCCTAGATTATGCCACGGCTTATGCTCACGCCATCAATGTACCGTTGCAACCCGGAACGGCACATATGGATGTCGATGAGATCTTTGACTCGATCAAACCGGTCACTGTGGCGGTCACTGTGAATGATCTGGTTTCAATCTGCCAGTATGTTGCCGGTAAGGCCTACATTCGCAGCCTTGTGGTATTTGATTACGATGAGCGAGCCGAACGCGATTGTGAAGCTTTTGCAGCGGCCCGGGAAATACTGGCCAGTGGAGGAGTCGCAGCAGCGATAATATCGTTGCAGGAACTCGAACTGATTGGCTGCTCCTCTCAATGGCAGTATCCTGACAGACATCCGGCAGGTGAGGAGCGCATCACGTCCATCGTCCATTCTTCAGGAAGTACAGGCAAGGCAAAAGCGGCGCTGGTAACAGAAAAGTCGATCCGCTATAACTGGACAAGTATGCCTGACAACTCACCGCCCATCATCTCCCTGTGTCTGGCACCCTTCAGTCACCTGCTTGGAAAAGGCATGCTGACATCCGTGTTGAGGCAAGGTGGTACAGCCTACTTTACCCTTGCCCCGGATATGTCCACCCTGTTTGATGATATACGAATCTCCCGACCGACTTTTGTGGGTTTCTTTCCGAGAATTCTTGAACTGATTTACCAGCACTACCTCAATGAAGTTGCCCGGCGTTTGAGGGAGAGCAACGAGGATGAAGAGTATGTCCGGCAGCGCGTAAAACAGGAGATGGGTGCTGGTTATCTGGGTGATCGTCTCTGTGCTGCCCTGTTTGGTGGCTCCCTGATATCGCCAGCGGTAAAAGATTTTTTCGTTGACTGCTTTGATGTTCAGCTACTGGATGCCTATGGCAGTACCGAGGGCGGACAGGTTGCGATCAACGGCAGAGTTCAGCGGCCGCCGGTGACAGACTACAAACTGAGGGATGTTCCCGAGCTGGGGTACTACACCACCGACAGGCCCTACCCCCGTGGTGAATTCTGTTTCAAGAGTATCCAAAGTATTAGCGGCTACCACAATGCACCTGAAGCAACGGATCATCTCTTTGATGAAGACGGATTTATCTGCACGGGAGACATTGTCGAAGAGTACGAAGCCAACCATATTGCCGTCATTGACCGTCGCAACGATGTGCTCAAGCTTTCCCAAGGGGAGTATGTTGCAGTCGGAACTCTCGGCACCTTTTTTGAAGGCGGCAGTGATGTTATAGATCAAATCTTTGTGTATGGAAATTCGCAGCAATCTTTTTTGCTTGCTGTGGTAGTGCCTGATATGTCCATAGTGGCAGCGCGTCTTGGCGATAATCCGGATGAGCAGGCACTGAACACTCTGGTGCGCAATGAGCTGCAACGGGTTGCCAGGCAGGAAGGCATCAGGAGCTTTGAGGTTCCGCGGGATTTTATCATCGAGCTGGAGCCGTTCAGTGAAACCAATGGCTTGCTTTCCGGGCTTCGTAAGAAAATACGACCGGCACTGCACAGGAAGTACGCCAAACGTCTTGAATTGATGTATGAGGCCCTCGAAGAGGCGAAGAGGGAAAAACGGCGTGAGTTGGCTGATTCTTCATCTTCACTTACGACTCTCGATAAATTGATCAGACTGCTTGAGGTGGATCTCAATATCAAGGTGACGGATAGTTCCACCACGGCATCCTTTCAGGAGATGGGTGGGGACTCCCTGGGTGCAGTGTTGTTTTCCCTCTCCATTGAAGAAATATTCAACGTGGTTGTGCCAGCGGACATGATACTCAGCCCCACTGGAAATTTGCACAAATGGGCAGCTCATATCCAGCAGGTGTTGTCAGGTGCAACAGATCGTCCGACTTTCGCTACTATCCACGGCAAGGGGATGGACAGGATATGTGCAAGCGAACTGGTACTTGAAAAATTTATTGAACCGAAGATTCTGGTCTCCGCTGCTGAATTACCGGAAGTGGCGGGGGAGATACGCACGGTGCTTCTGACTGGCGCCAACGGTTTTCTCGGCCGCTTTGTTTGCCTGCAATGGCTCGAAAAACTGGCTCCCATCGGTGGAAAACTGGTATGTCTGGTGCGCGCCGCTGACAAGGCTTCAGCAAGGGTGCGCCTGGATAGGGTTTTTACAGGCTTGGATACAGAGCTGAATTCCCGCTATCAGGAACTTGCCCGCAATTGCCTCGAGGTGATCGCTGGTGAGGTCGGTGAGGAGAGGATGGGTCTTGGGGAGAGTGATTATCATCGCCTCTCGATGGAAGTCGATCGTGTGGTGCATGTGGCGGCTCTGGTCAACCATCGGTTTTCCTATGCCAATCTGTTTGGTGCCAATGTGGTCGGTGTGGCAGAGATGATCCAGTTTTCGTTGACTGCACGCAAAAAGTGTATCGATTTTGTCTCCACGGCGGCAGTCTATCCATTGCTTGAGACTGATGACACATGTAGTGAGGACTCTCCTCTCGCTCAATCCGTTGCGTTGTCAAATGATTATGCTGCCGGCTACGGGGCCAGCAAGTGGGCGGGGGAGCACCTGCTTTTACAGGCGCACCAACATTGCGGAATTTCGGTCAATGTATTCCGTGGCGATATGATGCTTCCGCACCGACTTTATAAAGGCCAGATCAATAGGGCGGACATGTTTATCCGTCTGCTGTTCAGTGTCATTCACACCGGCATTGCACCGTATTCATTTTATCCGTCAGGCGTAGATGGTTCCAAAGCTTCTGGCCACTACGACGGTATGCCGGTGGATGTAGTATCCGCTGTGCTGGTGGGAGCCGAGGCTAGGCATGGCGAATGCCGCATATACAATATGGAAAACTACCATTGGGATGACGGTTGTTCTCTCGATACATTTGTGGACTGGATCGAAGCCGCAGGCTATTCGATTACGCGAATCACGGATTACCAAATGTGGTTCTCACTGTTTCGTGAAAAACTTGGCCAGCTACCCAAAGAGGACCAGCAACATTCTGCTCTGGATATAGTTGATGCCTTTGCTACTCCCCAGCCGACATCTTCAGGTTTCATTCGCTGTGATCGTTTCAAGGCACTTGTCGCAAGCCTTCCGGTTGGACCGGAACTGCCTCACCTTTCACAGGACTATATCAATAAATGTTTAGAAGACATGCATCTGCTTGGACTGATCAATCGGTCTGATAATAACTGACAAGGGGTGAGACAGATGGTAAATGCCTATGCCGTCACAGAGCCGGGTGGGGAGCTGGCGCCATTTAAATATGAACCAGGTGAACTTGGCGCAACAGAAGTTGAGGTGGACGTGCTTTACGCCGGTGTTTGCCATACTGATCTGGGCATGATTGATAATGCCTGGGGGATGTCTGCTTATCCCCTGGTGCCCGGGCATGAGATTGTCGGCAAAGTCAGCCAGGTCGGCAGGAGTGTCAGTTCACTGAATGTCGGCCAGAACGTGGGCCTGGGTTTCCACGCCGGGTATTGTGAAGCGTGTCAGGCCTGCGAAAGCGGCGATCACAACCTCTGTCCTGCTGCCAGGCCGATCATGGTCGGGCGTCACGGCGGTTTTGCCGACAAGGTGAGGGTCGATGCGAAGAGCCTCGTGCCAATTCCTGACACTATTGATCTGGCATCAGCCGGGCCGTTGTTCTGCGCGGGTGTCACGGTTTTCAATCCGTTTGTTCAATACGGCATTAAACCGTCTGATCATGTGGCAGTCGTTGGTATCGGTGGTCTTGGCCACCTGGCACTGCAAGTCGCCAATGCCTGGGGTTGTGAAGTCACTGCTTTTACCTCCAGCGACAGAAAAGCAGAAGAAGCCCGATCCCTGGGCGCTCACCATACCCTCAATTCCCTCGACCCAAAACAGATCAGTGCGGCCTCTCGCAGCTTTGATCTGATTCTGTCTACGGTAGAAGTCGCGCTTGATTGGCGACTGTATCTACAGACACTCAAAACGCGCGGCCGATTACATTTTGTCGGCGCGTCTACCCATCCGATTGATTTAACACCGCTGGACATGATGAGCGCCCAGCTATCCGTTTCGGGATCCATGGTGGGCAGTCCGGCGACCATGGTCAAGATGCTGGATTTTTTTCAGCGTCATGAAATAAAGCCCAAAGTTGAAATGTGTTACTTTGACGAAATCAACGAGGGAATTGCCAGGCTGCGCCGTGGCGAGGTTTATTACCGCCTGGTTCTGCAGCATAGAGGATAACGCTTTGGATAATCCTGTCAGAAAATATAAGTATAAAATGAATAGAAGTTGTAGATACATTTAAGGCCTAATACAAATTACCTATTTGAAATGTTCGTGTTAAATATGATATTAATTTCTACCCAAAACATCAGCTCTTAATAAGGTAATTCCGACTTTTTTAGATATCGAATATATATTTCAGGCGGTGTTTCTTACATGCTTAATCTGGTCAGGTAATTTATTACCTGGAGATAAAGGAATTATTAATGAATAACACCACAAACCCATTAATCTATTCAAAAAATCGTCTTAAGATTGGTACTTTTTGCACCAATACGGCTCTTACTCTTACCACTATCCCCGAAGTATGGGAACCCACCTGGCCAAATATTGAGGCTGTGTCACGCATGGCAGACGAGGCTGGATTTGAGGCAATCGTGCCCATCGCACGCTGGAAGGGTTACGTAGATAATCAGCCTGCGCACAGGACTAATTATCTCATGGAAGTCTTTACGTTTGCGGCAGCGGTATCTCAGGCAACGCAATATTCCGCAATCTTCGCAACATGTCACACCCCCATGATGCATCCACTTCTTGTCGCAAAACAAGCTGCCACTATCGACCATATATCAGGTGGTCGATTTGCAATGAATATTGTAGGTGGTTGGAATCGTCGTGAGTTCGATATGTTTGGTATAAATTTGCGTGAACATACGGATCGATATGCCTATATGGCGGAATGGCTGAAAATCATACGTACGCTATGGCAGTCTCCTGATGAAGTAAGTTGGGATAGTGAGTATTTTAAAATGTCCGGAGCGGTATGCAGGCCCTTCCCTGTACAACGCCCCGCACCGCCAATTATGAATGCCGGGATGTCTCGTACTGGTATGCAGTTTGCGGCCGAAAACGCTGACATAGCGTTCGTTGCATTGGAGGGATTCGAGCCCGATAAGTGGACCAATCAAGTTATTGAGTTTAAGAAAATCGCCAGAGAAAGACACAATCGTGACTTACAGGTCTGGAGCAATGTACATATTATTTTTGGTGAGACCGACGCGGCAGCTCACCAGGAGCATGTACGATTCTCGAGAACCTATCGGGATGTGCCTGCTGTTGAAGGTTTTATCAACACTATGATGAAGGAGAGTTTGCCAGCTGATCCTGAGTTTGCAGAAGTTTTGCGAGCCCGCCTCGCCAGCGGTGCCGCATTGCCGCTTGTTGGAACGCCTGAAACCATTGCGAATGAATTAATCAAGCTGTCAAGCTATGGTCTGGATGGGATACTTATCGGCTTTGTTAATTTTCTTGAAGGACTTCCAATATTCGTATCAGAGGTCTTGCCAATATTGGAGAATGCCGGCTTGCGTGAGCCGCACTGCTCAGGGGGCTAGGAAAAATAATGGCCTTGATGAGCGCGAAATTCGTAATGCTCTAGACACTATGTAGTGACCTGCACTCCTCAATTATGGCTCTGAGCTTGGATTCCATCCTCAGCTTAACCCACGATCTTTGAGGACGGGTAGGTCACTACATAGTGTCTAGGGCGTTTCGTGACAGGTATCTGCGTAATTACGACTGTTGATGGGCAACTGAGGCCTATCGGGATTACAGTTAACTCGTTTGCAGCGGTATCCCTTGAGCCGCCTTTAGTTCTGTGGAGCCTGCAAAACAGTTCGGAGGTTTATACAGAATATGCCGAAGCCGTGAGAAATATAATATTAATGTCTTGTCCGGCAGCTAGGTGGAAGTGTCAAACATTTATTCGCGTAAGGGTGAGTACTTTTTGAAGCCGCAACATTGCCGTGAATGGGCGCATTGAGGGCCAGTAATCCATGATGCTCTGGGGACGTTTAACTGCGAAGACTATACCTCTCATTCATCCGGAGATCATCTGACTATCGTTGGACGGGTCAAGGGTATGATTTACAAATCTACAGGCAGGCCTTAAAAATATAAGTAGTAGGCGAATAGATTATGGGCTAATAGAATGATTTATTGGAGACCTGACAGTGGGGTTGAATACAGGAATGAAAGTAAAATAATCAAGAGAGAGTAATGTATGGATAATACAGCAGATAGAAAATTTAGTTTAAAAAAATCGATTTGCTACGCCCTGTCCATAACGCCGTTGTTTGTGACGGGCTTTGTGACTGCTCAAGAAACACAGAGCAGGAAGAGGCCACGATTAATGGCATCAGTACGAGCGAACCTGTTCATCTCCCTCTTAGCGGGTTCGATGACGGCGGCGGCGACCACACCTGCAAACGTATTGCCGAAGCCGACGGAGGCTTTCAACGGCAAGATCGGCACGACCTATTCCAATTCATCCCCATTTATGCCCAAGTCGGTAACGGCGCCCAAGGAAGCGCCCAATGTTCTTCTGGTGCTGACCGATGACGTCGGCTTCGGTGCCACCTCGACCTTCGGGGGGGCCGTCCCCACCCCGAATCTCGATAAGCTCGCCGCTCACGGTCTCAAGTACAACCGCTTTCATACCACGGCGATGTGCTCACCAACCCGAGCGGCCCTTCTCACCGGACGCAACGCACATGCGGTCAGCGCCGGCTCACTCAGCGATCTTGCCAGTGGCTATCCGGGCTATTGGTCCATGCTGCCGGACAGTGCGGCGACCATTGCCGAAATTCTGCGTCAGAACGGCTACAGCACCGCTATGTTCGGCAAGCACCATAACCTGGCCTCTGCCGAACTTTCCACGGCCGGGCCATTCGATCGCTGGCCATCGGGGTTGGGCTTCGATTACTTCTACGGTTTTCTTGGCGGTGGCACGGATCAATGGCGACCCAATCTCTACCGCAATCACTCTCCCGCAGAACCCAAATACCAGCAAGACCCCAATTACATTTTGGATCGGGACCTGGTAGATGAAGCCCTTCACTGGATTTACAACCAGCAGGCAGCCGACTCCGACAAGCCGTTCTTCGTTTATTTTGCACCGGGTTCCGCTCATGCGCCGCATCAAGCGCCCAAAGAATGGATCGCCAAGTTCGAGGGACAGTTCGACCAGGGCTGGGATGTGCTGCGCGAGGAAAGTTTTGCCCGCCAGAAAAAGCTGGGGGTCATACCGGCTGATACCCGGCTGACCCCACGGCCACAGGTAATTCCGGCCTGGAACAGCCTGTCTGCGGACCAACGACGCATCTATGCCCGCATGATGGAAGTCTACGCCGCCATGCTCGCTTACCAGGACCATGAATTCGGGCGGTTGATGGCAGAGCTCGAGCGCATGGGTGAGAGTGACAATACGCTGGTCATTTTCATCGAGGGTGACAATGGCGGCAGCGCGGAAGGTGGCCTCGGCGGAACAAGTAATGATATTGGCCGGCTGATCAATGGCTACGAAGACAGTACCGAATGGCTTACCACCATGCTTGATGAGCTCGGTGGGCCCCGCACCCAGCAGCATTTTCCTGTCGGATGGGCCTGGGGCACGAATACACCCTTCCAATGGACCAAACAGGTCGGCTCCCATTTCGGTGGGACACGCAACGGGCTGGTCATATCCTGGCCGACAGGGATTGATGTCAGCGACGAGCAGATGCGCTCGCAATTCGCACATGTGACCGACATCATGCCTACTATCCTCGAGGCGGTGGGTTTACCTACTCCCGATAGGGTCAACGGCGTCGACCAGCAGCCGATCGATGGCGTCAGCCTGGCTTATAGCTTCGATAACGCCAGCGCGCCCGAGCAAAGAACGACGCAGTACTTCGAGCTTCTCGCCAACCGGGCCATCTATCATGACGGGTGGATGGCTAATACCACTCCTCAGAAGTTGCCATGGGAGAGCAACAGAGCATTGAGTTCTCCGATGGATTATCAATGGGAGCTCTACCATGTAGACGAGGACTTCAGTCAGTCGCGTGATCTCTCCGCGAAATATCCGCGGAAACTGGCCGAACTACAGGCGCTTTTCGACCGGGAAGCCAAACGGAACCATGTCTATCCACTCGATGACCGACTGGGCGGCGATCGCTCGCTCACTGGTAACAGATCTGAATCTAGGACGTTTGTTTATTGGGCGAAGAACATCAGTGTACCGGCAGCGAGTGCACCGCAATTTCCGGGGCAGTCATTCAGTGTCATCGCCGACATTGTCGTTACGGAGGCCGATGCCAATGGAGTTCTGGTGGCCACTGGCAGCCAGTTCGGCGGCTGGAGCCTGAGCATCGAAAATGGCAAACCCGTACTGCACTACGCTTTCTCTTCAGAGCCTGAAAACCAGTTCGAGGTGAGAAGCAACCGGGTATTGCAGACCGGTGCAGTGAAAATCCGCATGGATTTCAACTATGACGGCGCCGACTTGGGCGGCAGCGCCAAGGCAGCACTCTATATCGGTGACCGGCGAGTGGGCAGCGGCCGCATCGGACGCACTTTTCTGACAACGGCGGGCTACCAGGAAACCTTCGATATCGGCCGGGATACCGGCGTTCCGGTAAAGGACGGCAGCCGTGCGTTCAACGGTGAAATCAGGAAAGTCGAAGTGCAGGTACATTGAGTTCGAAAATAAATGATTTAGAAAATGATATCTGAGTAATCACCGGCGCTTTGCAGCCCTCCCTTCAACGAGAGCTCTTTGCATCGATCAACGAATTTGGAGACCGTTATGACTCGCACACTTCTGGTGACTGGATCAGCCTCAGGCATCGGCCTGGCTACAACGAAAAGGTTGCGCGACCAGGGACACCATGTCATTGGTGTCGACCTGCGCAATGCTGAAATAGAAGCGGACCTGTCCACGCCAGAGGGACGCGGCGCGATGATCGATATGGCCGGCCAGCTGGCCCCCAACGGTCTTGATGGCGTCGTCGCCTGTGCAGGTATTGCGCGCATGGATGATCCCGCAGCGGTTATCGCCATCAACTATTTCGGTGCGGTCGCAACTTTCGAGGGCTTGCGCCCATTGCTAGAAAAATCATCGCAGCCGCGTGCGGTGGCGATTTCCTCTATCGCATCGCTATTACCGACCGATGCAGCGGTGATAACCGCCTGTCTGGCGGACGACGAAGCCAGGGCGAAGGAGGAGGCTTTTGCAGCCAATCACAGCAATGCTTATGGAACTTCGAAACTGGCGCTGGCACGATGGGTAAGACGCACCGCGAGCCAAGCGGAGTGGGCCGGCGCAGGTATTTTACTGAACAGTATAGCGCCGGGCTTCGTCCGTACGCCCATGACGCGAGAGCTGCTGGGTACGCCTGAAAGCCGTAAAGCGCTGGGTGAAATGATCCCCATGGCGGTCGAGGACTACGCAACATCGGAAGAGATTGCCGAGCTTCTGGATTTTCTCATCAACATGGAAGGAAAATATATGCTTGGACAGGTCATATTTATCGATGGTGGCAGCGATGCCATTCTGCGCTCCGATATACTCTGATCTTCGAACCGCGTGAATGTTATCGATGCTGAAAATTCTAGGAATACAAGATGCCAAATCATGACGAGATGACACGCACGGTCGAAGCCTATGTTGCGGCATTTGCTGCAAGTGATGCCGATGCGGTCGTGGAGCTGTTCGCTCAGGATGCGACAGTGGAGGATCCCGTGGGCTCTGAAGCCCATGTGGGGCTGGAAGCAATCCGTACGTTTTATACCCACGCGGTGAAAATCGTTACGCATATGGAACTGGATGGCTCAGTACGCAGCGCCAACAATACTGCCGCTTTTGCGCTTCACATTCACTTAGCCATGACTCCTCCCATGCAAGTGTCGGTCATCGAACTGTTCCATTTCAACGAGGCGGGCAAGATCGTGTCAATGCAGGCTTATTTCAATGAAGTGAATATGTCCCCCATTGAAACAAAGTAACAGCTGAAACAACTCGCACCATCAGACGCCGGGCGGCGGCTCACCCCAACGCTTTCGAAGCGGCGGTCCGGCCTGTATTGCGGTTGCGGATATCGAACTTCAATCAACAGTGCGCATAAAGCGCAACTGTCTGCTTTGCTGGCAGCTTGGTTAGAGAGACGCGAAGACGTTCTGTCCTGGAGCACAACTTGTCTCACAAGGCATATCCCTGCCTTGCTGGATAAATTATGTATTCGGGATAATCTGTAAAGAATGCCCTCTGCGTCGGCGGCTCCTGGGTCGCAGCTACCCAGGCCGTTAGGGACGTCGACTGAGAAAAAATCAAGCCGCTGGTGTCTGTCGCCAGCCCAGGGAAGCTGGATGCTGGATCAAGTCCAGCATGACGTTTTTTGGGGTTTATCTTATTTGGGTAAGGCTGTTATGAAAATATTTAAAAATTATTTTTTGGTCATTCTGGCGAAAGCCGGAATCCATTTTTTTCTAACGCTTAGAGGTTTTGTTTTAGGAATAACAGAGTTTTAAGAGGCGCTCTATTGGTGTTTTGTTGCCATGCCGCTACAGGTATGTCGGCCCCGGTTTGTCATAACTCTGGTCCCGTAGGCATGGTCTGGATTATAAGCGGCGAGTTTTTAATGGGTTCCGATGTGCCCATGTTCCGCGATGCACGGCCCAAGCATCGGGTGGTCGTTGACGGCTTTTGGATCGACGCCACCGAAGTCAACAATTCGGACTTTGCCCGCTTTGTGAACTCGGTATTTCAATGAATTTCTGTACACACTGTGGCAGCACCTTAACCGCACGAGTCCCCGAAGGTGACAATAGGAAGCGCCATGTATGTGTTGTCTGTCACGCCATCCACTACTCCAATCCATGCGTTATTGTTGGATGCTTGCCTGTTCACGAGGGAAGGATACTTTTATGTCGCAGGGCTATAGAACCTCGCCGGAATTGTTGGACATTGCCTGCCGGGTTTATGGAGAATGGTGAAACAACTATGCAAGGTGCTGTTCGCGAAACCTTGGAAGAGGCTAAAGCGAAAGCTGTTGACCTCCACCTTTATCGAATCTTTGATATCCCTTACATCAACCAGATCTATATGTTCTATCGCTGCCATATACAGGGTGGTGATTTTGGCGTAGGAGCGGAGAGTGCCGAGACTGCGTTATTTTCCGAGAGCGATATTCCTTGGGATAATCTCGCATTTTCTGTTGTACACGATACTTTGAAGGAGTATTTTAGTGATCTCGGAAAGGGGCTGTTTCCTGTTCGGGTATCCACGGCTTTATTAGATTTCTAAAGCAATCTGAGCTTGCTTAAGTGCCATCCGAAAACTTACCTGTTTTGCGATAATAGAGTCAACTTGACATGACTGTGCAACGGGAAATGCAATTGATCAGGATTTTCGGATCAGAAGCCACTAAAAGACTTCACCTGCAGATATGGGTCTGAATAACCTTGCTGAATTTTTTTGATCAAGGACGTCGTTGATCGCTGAAATTTAGGTGGTGTTATTCAAGGCCCTTCAGTTACCTGATTTTCAAGTTTTCAATGCCAGTCTGTATGTGGCTGAACAGCGCGGTGAATATCGGGCTGGCAAGGCGCTTTGATAATTGGCGCAGTATTTTCAGGGGCGTCAACAGCTGAGCTAACCACGGCTTTCCGGAAACGGTGTTTGCACCCTTGCAGGAAAATGATGTGATTAATATTGCGATTGATCACCTCCCTTGATAGTGCAGTCGTTTAAGTCCGACCGAATGGAGTTGGCGCGTTAAAAAAGCGCTGAACAGCCTGTTGCTAATTGCACGGCGACGGGATAACAAAAAATCATATGATTGGTTTGGATACTCTAACGGCAGTCATTTTATGCTTCCGCGTAATCAGCAGGTGGGGAGACAGAGAGCTGGAAGTTGTTGAAAATGCTTATCGCCAAGGTGGGTAAGATTTATACTTCATTTTGGTTAAAGCCCATGAAGGTGAAGAAACAAGGAATAGGTTCTTTGGCTGGAAATGGCGCATGTTTGGCCCCATAAATAATCGCTTGACACTTTGGGTTTATGATCGCGAAATGTATAAAAAACGTAACGAGGTCGAGAGATTATTTCTGTGCTTAAAGGATCAAGGTGAATATTCACAAGATTTGAAAAGTTCGATGCCGTATTTATTTTTGATAGATTTTCCCCCAATCACTGACGCGTTAATTAGTGCAAACAAGCTTTAATAAGTTTATAAGGAGAGTGCCATGACAGAATCGAAACTTGCCCTGATTACCGGCGCCAACAAGGGTATTGGCTTTGAAACCGCACGCCAGCTCGGACACAAAGGCGTGCGTGTGCTGATTGGCGCACGGGACCCCGATAAAGGTCAGCTGGCGGTTAGAACTCTCAAAGCAGAGGGTATTGATGTGCGTGCGATTGCTATCGACGTGACAGATGAAGCCTCCATCACTGCAGTCGCATCACAGGTTGAGAGCGAGTTCGGCAAGCTGGATATCCTTATCAACAATGCTGGCATGGGGTTGTTTCGCCGCCTGCCCAGTGAAGTGACCAAGGCTGAACTGAAGGAAGTGCTGGATACCAACCTTTATGGCGTCATTCTCACAACTCAGGCCTTTTTACCGCTGCTGCGCAAGTCGGATGGCGGTTGCATCGTCAATGTGTCGAGCGGACTGGGATCGCTGTTTTGCCTCTCAGATCCCCACTGGAGTGTCCATCAGGGCTTGTTCACGCCTTACAGCATGTCAAAGGTGGCGCTCAATGCCTTTACTGCACTGTTCTCAGCGGAACTGGTTGGCACACCTGTCAGGGTAAATTCAGTGGAACCGGGTTATACCGCCACAGACCTGACCCAAAACCAGGGGTTTCAGACGGTGGAGCAGGCTGCGCGGGTGATCCTGCAGTACGCTACTATCGGACCTGACGGGCCCACTGGCGGGTATTTTGACGGCCATGGGCGTATCGCCTGGTAAAAGGGTTTTGTATTGAGTGTGCTTTGAATCAGTGCTTCTCCGCAGCAAAAGTCAAGGAGAGGTGAGCTGCGAAGAGTGATTGAGCACGAATGATATTTGATTAAGTCTTTTACAGTAGTGCTGATTACTTTCAGTATTCCGAATTTGAACTTGTAGAATCAGCTGCCGTTCTATGCAGAGAGTGACGCGATAATTACTGTAATACGGCTTGAAGTTGATGACTGTTGAGGTGGCTCCATTTCATTGATTCGCACGTTTTATCGCCTGAAGACGTGGCTGAAAAGCGAGTAACAACTGATGCCATTTCTATTTATTGTGTAAATATTAATTAGCCATAAGCTCACAATGTGTGTGGATGGCGATGTGTGAATATTGGGATTCAGGACTACAAAACGTCATGGTAGCTTTGCCTGAAAGTGTACGGAAGTGGATAGGAAAGCCTGTTGTCAAGGTTGAAAACGCCCTGACCGTAGAAGTTGGCCTGTGGCAAAACTTTTGCGCAGCCATTGAAGATGGCAACCCACTTTACTGGCAGCCCCAGCCGGAGTTGATAGATGGAGGTCCCATTGCTCCGCCTGCCCTGTTGCCGGCCTGGGTAACTACCCATGAATGGTATCCAGGTATGCCGGAGCAGAAGCTGCGCACCCTGGAGCTGCATTTTATGTTGAAGGATGCACTGGATTTACCGTTTGGCATTGTCACGGAGGTAGAGACTGAATATGGCAGACCAGCACGTGCTGGCGATCAGCTTTCTGCCGAGCAAATTCTCAAGGAGATTGGCGACGAATATCAAACACGTCTCGGTCCTGGTCGCCGCTGGGTTATCGATGTGATTTTTTACCACAGTGACGGTGCTGTCGCTGGGGTGCAAACACTGCGCTTTACCAGTTATCGAAAGGAGTAGCAGTGACTCGAACAGTAGTGACAGACGACCTCCAACCCGGTTATCAGATTCCTGAATTTTCAGTTACGGTCACCCCGAAAATGGTGATTATGGGTGCCACCTGTTCCCGTGACTGGCAGCCCATTCACCATGATGTGGAATGGGCAAAAAATCGCGCAGGCCTGCCCAATATTATTTTGAACAATTATACCCAGGCAGGTTGGTTGTGCCGCTACCTGAGCGACTGGAGTGGCCCTGAAGGTCGTCTCGGACGGATGAAGTTTTCCATGCTCAATCCAATCTGCCCTGGTGATACCGCCATCTTTCGGGGCGCAGTCACCGGGATTGGCGAGAGTGGCGACCTGCTTTGGGTGGATATTGATCTGATCATCGCTGTCGGCAGCAATACCGCAACCAAAGGCAGTGCGCGCCTGGCGTTGCCGTCATCCCCCGAAGCACCGTCCCCCTGGCGCTGTGCCGAGGATACCTGGTCTCCCTGATTGCACGCCGCAGTCCCGGCGCTGTGGTTTGCATTGGCCAGGTGGTACTGAGCTGGTGGATCAACATTTAACCGGGTCAATGGCATCCACGGCCAGCTTTCCTGTGCCCCCCTTGGTACGCCAGATATGCTTTTGAGGGGGCAAATAAATCAATGCGAGTTTTAGATGAGCAAAGGCTCATCTTATTATGGCTTTCATCACCACAAGACGGTCTCTGAGTCGATGGATTTAAGTTTTAATGAAGAGCAGACGATGTTGCGGGATATGGTCAATCGGCTCTGTCAGGAGCTGATGCCATTGACGGTGCTTCGAGAACTGGAAGGCACTGAGCCGGGATATTCCCCACAATTCTGGCAGCAGCTTGGGGAGTTGGGCCTGACCGGGTTGACCATCCCGGAAAAGTACGGTGGTCTTCAGCTGGGTGCCCTTGAATCTGTTGTGGCCGCCGAGGAGTTTGGCCGTAGCCTGGCACTTACGCCTTTCCATAGTAGTGCTGTACTTTCTGCCTCGTTGATCGCAGCCACCGGTACTGATGAACAGCAGCAAAGCCTGCTGACAAAACTGGCCAGTGGCGAAAAAATCATTGGCATCGCCAGCGATGAGTACGGCAGGAGTTGCGCTCGCGACAGTATTCGCGCCACGGCTACTTTGCGTGACGGCCACTATATTCTCAATGGTGCAAAACACTATGTAGCCTTTGCCGCGAGCGCCGATGCACTGATTGTGCTGGCGCGCCTGGATGGCGATGAAGCCACGGTTGTCGGGCTCTGTGTCGACAAGTCGCTATTGCCTCCGGAGAATTTTACGTACCTGCCCAATCACGCGAAAGATCCACTTTATAAAGTGGTGTTCGACAATCTTCAGGTGCCCGTATCGAGCGCCCTGAATGAAGGTTGTTGCATCTGGCGGCACTGGGAACAGGCCATGAGTCTGGGCCTGATCTATACAGCAGCCTATGCCGCTGGTGCCGCAGAACAGGTGCAGGCGATTACAGTGGACTACGCCAAGTACCGTCAAGCTTTTGGCAGGCCCATCGGCGGATTTCAGGCGATTGCACATTATCTGGCGGATGTGGAAGTGCTGATTGAGGGTGCGCGCACCCTGACATACCAGGCCGCCTGGGCACGGGATAACGATCAACCCTTTGAACAGCTGGCAGCTATGGCGAAGCTACAGGCCTGTGATGTTTTTTGTCGCGCAGCTGCCGTTGCCATTCAGGTGCATGGCGGTATCGGCTACACACTGGAAGCTGATCCACAGTTGTATTTCCGACGAGCCAAGCAACTCCAGCAGATGAATTGGGGCCCGGATTTTCTTGAACAGAAAATTGCCGAGGGCATCTTCTGATGCTGTGTTTCCTTTCAATCCTGCGCAGCTTTCAGTGCAAGTACTTGATGATCAGAGGTATGCCAAATATGCGAAAAGTATTATTGGACAATGGCAGCCTGAATACAGGCTCTAATTATGTTTAAAACGATAGATTATCAGGTAGCCAACGGTATCGCTGAAATACGCTTGAATCGTCCTGAGCGGCACAACGCTATTGATGTCCAGATGGGCCGCGAATTGCCGCAAGTCTGGCAGGCCTTCAACAGGGACCCCGGCGCTATCGTGGCGATCCTGACAGGTAGCGGCCAGAAGACATTTTGCAGCGGTGCCGATATAGCCGATATCCCCGAGCTTGATTTCAGTTCGCCAGAGGCAGCGGAAGCGTCAATCAAGTGGACCTCCCGCCACAACAATATATGGAAGCCGGTAATCTGCGCGGTCAACGGCATGGCCATCGGCGGTGGTCTGCACTTTATTGCCGATAGCGATATTGTGATTGCAGCTGACCATGCCACTTTCCTTGACAGCCATGTGAGTGTTGGCCTGGTGGCGGGATTGGAGCCGGTGGGATTGGTGCGGCGCATGCCCATGGAGGCAGTGCTGCGAATGGCGCTGATGGGTGGCAAGGAAAAAATGGATGCTGCGCGCGCACTGCAAACCGGTCTGGTGGGTGAAGTGGTCCCGGCCGATCAGCTGATGACACGAGCCCGGGAAATTGCCGCCATTATCGCCCAAAACTGTCCCGGTGCCATGGCGCGCACCAAGCGTGCCATCTGGGACGCCAAGCAGCAAAGCCTCGACAAAGCGCTGCTAAACGCCTGGGCGCTGATGCTCGAAAATAATGCCGGCCCCGACTTTGCTGAAGGCACAACGGCGTTTTTGGAACGCCGGGCACCGAACTGGCAACCCTATGATCCGGATAGCAACAATTGACAGTCAATGAGAAGAGAAGATTTATGCAGGAATTACGTTTTGATGATCTGGCCACGCTAAGAGCAAGAATTTCTGAAGAATTTGGACCCTGGAGCCAGAGCAAGCTGATCAGCAGAGAAGTAGTCAAGGAATTTGCTGACATGACAGGTGACCAGCAATGGATTCATGTGGATGTGGATCGTGCCCAAAAAGAGAGTCCTTTTGGTGACGTCATAGCCCATGGTTTTCTGTTGCTGGGTATGTCTACTGTGATTAAAAACTCGGCAGATTACCGTATTGTTGGCTTCAGCAAAGCGCTGAGCTACGGCCTGGAAAAAGTCAGGTTTATTTCCCCGGTGGTCGCCGGTTCACATATCCATGGCAGGACCCGTCTGTGCGATGTGCAGGAGGAAAAAGGTGGAGTGATGGTTACCGTGGAAGTGGCGATTCACGTTGTTGACTGCGATAAACCTGCGGTGAAGTTCCAGTGGAAGTTGCTGTATCTGCCTTGAGCCCGGAGAGGAGAAATTGATGATTGAAGAGATTCCACTGCCGGTGACCGACGACCCGGTGGACGCTGAATTCTGGCGCGGTGCCCGCAACGGTAAACTGTTGGTGCAGAGTTGTAGTCAATGTCGGCAGCGACGCTTTCCACCGCGCCCCATGTGCCCTTACTGCCAGTCCGAGCAGTGTGAATGGCAGGAACTTTCCGGGCGCGGCACTATTTGGTCATACACCATGCCGCGTTCACCTCTGTTGCCAGCTTTTGAAAAACTGATGCCCTACGTCGTCGCGCTCGTGGAGTTGGAAGAAGAGCGCGGATTGCGCATGATCGGCCCTTTGCTCACTGCCGAGGAGGGGGAAATTCAGGGTGTTGAGAACGCAGCTATCGGGGTGTCGGTCAAAGCGGTATTCAAACCCTATAGTGATGATGTCAGTCTGGTGTGCTGGGTTCCCGTATCGTAAGGGTTAAAAACGACGAGCGAATAATCAGGAGAAAACGTCATGAAAATTAAATCATTAGGTTATGTGGGTATAGGCGCACCCGACCCACTGGTATGGCTGGACTACGCGACTGAAGTAATAGGGACTATGCCAGCGCGCAATATTCCTGGTGTGCCCTGGGGTATGCCGCAGAAAGACAAGGTGGACACCAGCAGACCGGGTGTTGCTGCGGACGGTTCGATCTATCTGAAAATGGATGAGCGCCAGTGGCGCATCGCTGTGCATCCTGACGAGGAAAATCGTGGGCTGAAGTATTTTGGTCTTGAAGTTGATGACCAGTTGGCGCTGGAGCAAGCGGTTGCAGAACTCAATGAACAGGGCATCGATGCACGCATGGGAACTGCCCAGCAGGCATATGGGCGGGCAGTCACCGGTATTGCCTATCTGCGAGATCCGGCAGGCAATAACCTCGAACTGTTTTACGGCCCGACTACTGACTACAACTTTGCCTCACCTGTCGCCGGTCTTGAGTTTGTGGCCGGACATCTCGGTCTGGGGCACTTGAATCTGTTTGTTTCGAACAGGCAGGAGTGTTTCGATTTTTACACGCGGGTGCTGGGATTCAAATTGACCGACTATATCCGCTTTGGTCCGGAAGTGGAGCTACAGTTTTTGCGTTGTAATGCTCGCCACCACAGTATCGCCATGGTGGATCTGGGCGGCATTGATGGTGTGCAGCACATGATGCTGGAAGTGAAAACCATCGATGATGTGGGCAAAGCTCTCGATCGCGCCAAAGCCCGAGGCATTCAGATTACCAGCGAGCTTGGACGTCATCGCAATGACCGTGCGCTGTCCTTCTACATGCGCAGTCCCTTCGGCTTCGATGTCGAAATTGGTTGTGACTGTGTGTTGATCGACGAGACCTGGAGCACCAACGAGTTCTGTGAAGGGGATGTCTGGGGACATGAGGGGTTGGCCCAGGCAGTGATGGAGTCCGGTGAAATCTTGCGTGAGAAAAAATCCCGGAAGGCAACGGCATGACAAATACAGCTATCGCCAAACCTGTGGACATCCGCAACTATCAGTTGGACGACCGCTACCGGCAGAGTTCGGGCCGCGTCTATTTGAACGGCTCCCAGGCACTGGTGCGGCTGCCCATGCTGCAACAGGAACTGGACAAACGCAACGGCCTCAATACCGCTGGCTTTATCTCCGGTTATACCGGATCACCCCTGGGGGGATACGATATAGCCCTCAAGCAGGCGCAGTCTTTCCTCAAAGAACACCATATTCATTTTCAGCCTGGTATCAACGAGGATATGGGCGCGACTGCGGTCTGGGGTTCCCAGCAGGTGGATGTGGTCGGCAGTGAAAAATACGACGGTGTGTTTGCCCTGTGGTACGGCAAAGGCCCGGGCGTGGATCGCGCCGGTGATGCACTGAAACACGGCAGCTATTCCGGCTCTGCCAAAAACGGCGGCGTCCTGGTACTGGCCGGTGATGACCATGGTGCCAAATCGTCCACAATCGCCCATCAGAGTGATCAGGCGTTTATTCATTTTGCCATGCCCTATCTGAATCCCGCCTCTGTGCAGGATTACCTCGACTTCGGTCTGAAGGGTATTGCCCTGTCGCGCTACTCCGGTTGCTGGGTTGGCATGAAGTGCGTCACTGACACCATAGAGAGCGCCGCATCGGTGTCCGTCGATCTGGATGAGTTTGAGATCTACTTGCCGCCGGGGCCGCTGCCGGGCGAGCTGAATACCCGCGTGATGGTGCCGCCGGCACTGGCGGAAGTGAATCACTGGCGCAAGCGGTTGCCAGCGGTACAGGCATTTGTGCGCGCCAACAAGCTGGACCGGGTGATTGCCGATGGCGGCAGTGCTGACGGGATCAAGCGCCTGGGTATAGTGACCACCGGCAAGGCATTTCTGGATGTGATGCAGGCGCTGGAGGAACTGGGTCTCGACCTGAAAGAGTGCGAAGCCCGGGGTATCGGCATTTACAAGGTCGCCATGCCCTGGCCGCTGGAGCCTGACAATATTCGCGACTTTATCACTGGCTACCCTGAAATTATGGTGGTCGAAGAAAAGCGCCCCATTATCGAGGATCAATTAGCCAGGTTGCTGGTCAACGCGGCGGATAAACCGCTGCTGATTGGCAAATACGACGAACAGGGTGCGGCGCTGATCAGCAATGACGGCGAATTGAATCCCATGTCTGTGGCACGGGCCATCGGCGCCCGTTTGCAGCGTTTGGGTGCGCTCGATGATGGCAGGCTGGCGCAACTGGAACAGGCGTTGCAGTCCATATCGCAACCCAACAGCAATCTGATTCGCATGCCCAGTTTTTGCGCTGGCTGTCCTCACAACACGTCTACCAAAGTGCCCGATGGCAGTGTTGCCTTCGGTGGTATCGGCTGTCACGGCATGGCCACCTTCCTGCCGGAGCGCAAGACACTGACCCTGTACCAGATGGGCGGTGAAGGTGCGGCGTGGATTGGCATGTCGCCCTTTACCGAGCGCAAGCACATTTTCCAGAATCTGGGTGACGGCACCTATTACCACTCGGGGATGATGGCTATCCGCGCGGCGGTGGCGGCCAATATCAATATCACTTACAAGATACTGGTCAACGATGCCATCGCCATGACCGGCGGCCAGGAGATCGAAGGCAAGGTGCGGGTGGATATGCTCACTCGCCAGCTTGCCGCAGAGGGTGTTGGCCGCATCGCGGTGGTGGGCAGGGATGTGGATGTCTATCGCAAGCAATACTCAGCCTTTGCCGAGGGGGTAACACTCCATCAGCGCGATACCCTGGACGAGGTGCAAAAGGAGTTGCGCACATGGCCCGGTGTGTCGGCCATTGTCTATGACCAGTACTGCGCCACAGAGCTGCGACGGCGCCGCAAGCGCGGCAAGGCAGAGGAGCCTAATCGCCGCATTTTTATCAATCAGCGCGTCTGCGAGGGTTGTGGTGATTGTAGTGTCCAGTCCAACTGTATTGCCGTGGAGCCGGTCGAAACCGCCTATGGCCGCAAGCGCAAGATCAATCAATCGGTGTGCAACAAGGATTTCTCCTGCGTTAAAGGGTATTGCCCCAGCTTTCTCTCGATTTATGGTGGCACGCCCAAAAAGCGCGGTCTGCAGGCCGCCGGTAACGGCATCGATATCCATCAGCTCGCGGCACAGCTGCCAGTGCCACAGGCGGCGGATACCGGGAACCCCTACAGTGTTTTGATTACCGGAATCGGTGGCACCGGTGTGGTCACTCTGGGCGCCTTGCTGGGCATGGCTGCCTTTCTCGAAGGCAAGGGTTGTTCCGTGCTGGACGTGGCGGGTTTGGCGCAGCGCAACGGCGCGGTGACCAGTCATATTCGCATCGCCGATGACCCCGGCAAACTCTACGCCACCCGCATTAGCCGCGCCGACCTGATCATCGGCTGCGATATCGTGGTGGCCGCCGGGGCAGAGGTCATGGCCAAAATGGCGCCCGGCTCGACCAGGGCAGTCATCAACAGCTGTGTCGCTCCGACTTCGGCATTTGCCAGCAACCCGGATCTCGATCTGTCCTCTGACCAGATGATTGCGGCGATCAGCCGGGTGATCGGTGAAGAGTGTGCAGAATTCGTCAAATCCAGTGACCTGGCGACAGCGCTGCTGGGCAATGAGGTGGCTGCCAATATGTTTCTTGTCGGCTACACCATCCAGAAGGGCTGGCTGCCGGTAAGCCTTGAAGCAGTTGAGCGCGCCATTGAATTGAACGGCGTCTCCGTAGAGATGAACAGGGCGAGTCTCGCCTGGGGACGATTGGCGGCCTCCGATCCCGACAGGGTCGCAGCAGTCGCAGCGCCACAGGGGCAGACGCCAAAAACAGCCGGGCCAGTGGTTTTTGAGCCGGAAAATGCCGACGCTTTGGCCAAACAGCGTGCCCGGGAATTGACTGATTACCAGAATGCTGCCTATGCCCAACGCTATACCCGGTTGGTCAACAAAGCGGCGGACAGGCTCAGGGCGCTGGATATCAACGACAATGGACTGACGTTGGCGGTGGCCAAGTATTTCTACAAGTTGATGGCCTACAAGGATGAATACGAGGTGGCACGGCTGCACAGCGATAAGGAATTTATCAAATCCCTGTATGAGGCGTTCGACGGGGATTTCAGGATTGGCATACACCTGGCGCCTCCCGCCCTGCTGGGTCGGGACAAGAACACCGGACGCTACCCGAAAAGGGAATTTGGCCCCTGGATATTGACGGTTTTCAAAGTGCTGAAACGCATGAAATTTTTGCGCGGCACCAAGCTGGATCTGTTTGGCTATTCAGCTCACCGACGCACTGAACGCAAGTTGATCGATGAGTATGAAAATCGTATGGAGAAAATTCTGGCTGACCTGACCCGGCAAAATTACCGGACAGCGGTGGAAATCGCCACCTTGCCGGAATTTATCCGCGGTTATGACACGGTCAAGGAAGTGTCCATCGAGGAGGCTCACAAGCGTGGCGATGAGTTGATGTCAGCGTTTTATAACCCCAAAGAAATCGCCGCAAGAATTGACGCGGTTGAGGTTTGAGGAAGAGGTATTTATGGAGTTACTCAACAATAAAGCTGCCGTGATCACCGGCGCCGGGCGCGGCATCGGTCGCGGGCACTGTTTGCATCTGAGCAAGGCGGGCGCTGCGGTGGTTGTCAATGATGTCGACCGTGAACAGGCAGAGCTTGTGGTGGAAGAGATCATTGCAGCGGGAGGGCGGGGAATCGTCAGCGATCACAATATTGCCTCCAGGGAGGGTGCCAGGGAGCTGATCGAGAGTTGTGTTTCAGCATTCGGCAAGATTGACATTCTGGTCAACAATGCCGGCAATTTGCGCGATAGCAGCTTTCTGAAGATGACCGATGAGGATTTTGATCTGGTCTGGCTGGTCCACGTCAAGGGCACTTTCTGGTGCGCCCAGGCTGCGGCATTGAAAATGCGCGAGCAGGGCAGTGGCGGGGCGATCGTCAACACCACCTCGGGCGCGCACTTTGGCAGCTTTGGGCAGACCAACTACTCAGCCGCCAAGGGTGCCATTGCCTCCATGACCTACACCTGGGCACTTGAACTGAGCCGCTACGGTATCAGGGTCAACGCCATTGGGCCGCTGGGATCCACGCGGATGTCTGATACCTTCAAGGATGCTTCTGGCAAAGATGTAGAACTGCCCTATATTGATCCGTCCCGCAACGGCCCGCTGGTGGCCTACCTGTGCAGCGATAAGGCGTCTTCCATCAGTGGGCAGATTTTTGGCAGCGGCGGCGAGCGCGTGGCCCATATGGTTCAGCCCCACTACGGCAAAACCCTGATCAAGGAGGGTGGCTGGGAGGTCGAGGATATCGATCGCCACCTGCTCGAAAAATTGTCGGCAGAGTTCGGCGCGCTGGGGATGTTGGGCAAGCCTTATCCCTTCCACGACGGGGTGAAGCCAAAATGATCAAAGACAAAACCGCCATCGTGGGGATTGGTGAAACCGAATTTGCCAAAAGGCTGGATGCCACCGAATGGCAATTGGGATGCAGTGCCATAAAGGCCGCCCTGGACGATGCGGGCATCGACGCCAAAGAGGTTGATGCCATGGGCTGTTTTACCTACGAAACAACCCCTGAATTCGAGATTGCCCGCAGCCTTGGTTTTGGTGATGTGCACTTCTTCAGTCAGGTGGCCCACGGCGGTGGGGCTTCCTGTGGCACTGTCGGCCAGGTGGCCATGGCCATCGCGTGCGGCATCGCCAATGTGGGCGTGGTGTGGCGTTCCCGCAAGCGCGGCGATCCCAGCAAGCGCATGTGGGCGGGAGTGCAGCCGCGGGTTGCGGATCACTGGAAATGGTCTCGCCCTCAGGGGCTGTTGCGCCCGGTCGACGAAGTGGCCATCACCATGCGGCGCTATATGCATGAATACAATATCAGCAGGGAGCAACTGGCCGAAGTGGCCATGAGCCAACGTCGCTATGCGGCAAGTAATCCCCGTTCGGTGATGGGCAAAAAGCCGATGTCCCTGGATGATTACATGAATGCCCGCATGATTGCCGACCCCTTATGCCTTTACGATAACTGCCTGGAAACCGATGGCGCCATTGCCTTGGTGATTACCCGCGCTGATCTTGTCCGACCCTCGCAGAAGCCGGTGTATATTCATGCCTTTTCCCAGGGCATGTCGCCGCAGCATCAGGTCATGACGGATTACCACGGTGCGGACCCGCTGCGCAGTTCCTCCTGGACCACCGCAGCCAATCTGTGGCGCCAGTCCGATATCAAGCCGGAAGATATCGATGTTGCCCAGTTTTACGATGCGTTTTCGCCAATGGTGTTCTATTGCCTTGAGGCTTACGGCTTTTGTGGTCGCGGTGAGGCGGCGCATTTCAGTGCCGATGGTGGCCTGGGGCCGCAGGGACGATTGCCGGTCAATACCTCAGGGGGCAGTCTTTCCGAAGTCTATCTGCACGGTATGAACCTGCTGACTGAGGCTGTCCGTCAACTGCGCGGCACTGCCCCCTGTCAGATTGAAAATGCAGAAACTTGCCTGGTGACAACCTGTGACAGCACACCGAACGGTGCGCTGGTCCTTCATAATTAGTGCTTAATAATTAGTCCCTGATAAATAAGGAGATTTACAATGCTTATGTCCTTGAAACCAGCCCCTCTGCAACTTGGTGTGGTTACCCACAACGGCGAGGCTATGCTGGGTTTTTATCGGGACACCCTGCAACTCCCCGAGATTGGCCAAACGCCCTTTCCCGGTATGGGTGTGGTCCACAAACTGCAATGCGGTGACAATCTGATAAAGATGCTGGTGCTGGAGAAACCAGCAGCTAACGAAGTGGTACGCGGTGGGTTTACGACTGCCACTGGCTATCGCTACTGCACTATTGAACTGAATAATCTCGACGACACTGTCAATCACTGTCGTGCCAGTGGCGTGGCCATGGTAGCGGATATTCGCGAGATCAGACCCGGAGTGCGTGTGGCGGTGATAGCCGACCCGGACGGCAACATGATCGAACTGTTCGAAGAGCAGGGATTGTGACTGCGTAAAGAATAGTCATGCCTGTGCCGGTAGAGGCATGAATACAGGACCGTATTGCAGCTTGACTGTATTGTACCTTGCATAATTGCATGGTGCAGAATGCCTGAGCTTTGACGAGTAACTGAGCTTTCAATGATAACTCTGCCTTGAAAAAGTAACTCAACCTTTTAAAGTCCCTAAGCGGGATACCCCACCAAAGAGCTATAAAGCGCGGTCTATCCATACAGTCAAAGCTCTCCGGCCCAAGCCCGTTGTCAACCCCAATCCTGCACCACTGAAAGCCTGTAGACAGGCATGCACAACTGCCAGCCCCAGGTGGGTAAAGCAATGCCGTCCTGATGGTGGAATAGGGTGTATGAAAATCCCAGAATGCGAGTAGAGTGTGAGCAATTATTCACATTTAATTATGGTGACTGCTACAGACAGCCGCTCCCATGCAGGTGACTATTATGAACATAACTGAGCAAAGGTTTGAACCCCGCAAGATCCCAAAGCAAGGAAGGGCCAGGCACACGGTAGACAGTATTCTGGAGGCCACCAAATCCATATTGGCCGATGAGGGCTATGAAAAAGCATCGACCAACTATGTGGCGGATGTGGCCGGGGTGAGTATCGGATCACTCTACCAATATTTCCCAAACAAGGAAGCAATAATAGCCTCATTGGTGGAAAAGACCATCGTGGAAGCCGCAGAGAATATACGAGGTGAATTGTTGTCATGTATGGATTTGACACTGGAGGAGAGTACTCCTCGTCTTGTCCGGGTGATTCTTGAAACCCGCAAAAAAAATGCGTTCATTTTTCTGCGCCTGCCCAGGGAAGTTCCAGGCTACAGCTCACTGACACGACAGCTGACCACAGAAAAATACCTGTACACAACAATATACTCCTACTACATGCAACACCGCGAACTGGTGAATATAGATGATCTGGATACCGCCATCTTTGTTACAGAGCATTTGGTAGTTGGATCAATCGATGCCTATATCGACAACAACTCACCGCGCATAGATCAGGACACCCTGGTGGAACACCTCTCGCGGGCCGTGCTGAGTTATCTGAAATCCTAGCAACAATCTGGAAATGATCAATGAATTTTGAATTTAGCGAAGATGAAATGCGTTTCGTTGAGGAAGTACGCAGCTTTATTGCTGAACAAGCCCGGGAGCCGGATGCCGCAGATGTGATGAATCCCAACAGAGAGTCGGATTCGATTCTGGCCGACACACCAGCGCGCAAACGCTTCAACAAAAAAATGGCTGAACGGGGCTATATCGGAATGTCCTGGCCGAAACTGTACGGTGGACAGGAAAAACCCGGAATTTACGAATACCTGTTGAATGAGGAATTATCACGGGTGGGTGCGCCCTTGATCGGTAAGGGTGTGGGCTGTGTTGGACAGACACTGATTCGCCACGGTTCGGAAAAACTCAAGGCAGAGTTTTTGCCCAAAATACTCAACGCCGATATCGAGTTTGCCCTGGGCTATTCAGAGCCGGGTGCAGGATCCGACTTGGCCAGTCTGAGACTCAAGGCCGAACGTTCGGGGGAGGGCTGGTTGATTAATGGACAAAAAATGTTTACCACCTCTGCCCGCTTTGCTGACTGGTACTGGCTTGCAGCGCGCACAGATCCGGAAGCGCCCAAGCACAAGGGCATCAGCTTGTTTCTGGTGCCCATGAATCTTCCCGGCATCACAATCCACCCTATCGAAACCCTCGGCGAACATGTAACCAACCAGGTATTTCTGGACGATGTCTGGGTTCACGATGACTATCTGGTGGGTGAGACCAACAAAGGCTGGACCTATATCTGTGAAGCCCTCGATTACGAACGATTTACCTTTTATACCTTCAGTCCCATCGAAGAGAAGTTCAAGGTTCTGACAGCGCTGGTGAAAAAAACCGAACGGGATGGCGTGTTACTGAAGGATATGGATTGGGTGCGCCGTCGCATGGCCCGACTGCGAACTGATATGGAAACGTCGAAAATGCTGCAGCGCAGGGTGGTCTACAGGGCGTCGCAAGGTGAGGTTCCTTCCATTGAAGCAGCGATGTGCAAGCTCTACAGCACTGAATTGCACCAGCGATTGTCTCAGGCTGCCATGGATTTTTTGGGTCATGAGGGGCTGCTGCATAAAACCTGTGAAGAAGCGCCTGATCATGGCAAGTGGGAGTGGTCCTATCGTGCAACGCCACTGGATACTATCGGCGCGGGCACATCGGAAATTCAGAAAAACATTATTGCCCGAAAAAAATTGCAATTACCTCTGGAGTACTAACAGCCTTGCAAATTGAATATATCGAGTCAGTATGGAGATTTGGTTAGCCTTAAGCGCTAACCAGAGAAAGGTACGTATGTTGTATTAGTTGAGGTATAGATAACCTTGATCGAACCTGTCCGTAAAGCAATATTAAATTGCAAGATCACCAGCCATGCAAAAATCATAATAGAAAGGTCTTCCATAATAGTTGATTAATAAGGAATATCCCTATGACAGCAAAACCTGTAGCACAAAAACACATGGTAATTACAGGTGGCAGCAAGGGGATTGGACTATCCATAGCAAAGCTGTTTGAGAGCGAAGGCTACAGGATTATCAATCTTTCACGTACACCAATTCCATTAGCTGATGCCGTGCATATCGATATCGACCTGGGGGTAAAAGGCTGGGTTGACATGATTGCAAAGCCACTGATTAAAGCTGTTGACGGCAGCCAGTCTCTGGTGCTGGTACACAACAGCGCGGTACAAATACCGGGGAGTATCTCGGATGTGGTCGAGTCAGACTTGCGTGCAATGCTCGAAGTCAACATTGTCGCACCATCGTTACTGAATACAGTCTTGATTCCATATATGCCACCTGGATCGAGCATAGTGTATGTTGGCTCTACGATGAGTCTGCGGGCGACAAAAAACATGACAGGGTACATCGCATCAAAACACGCCGTAGTCGGGTTGATGCGGAGCACCTGCCAGGATCTGGCCGGATCCGGAATACATACAGCCTGTGTTTGTCCGGGGTTCACCAAAACTGAAATGTTGGAACGATACTCCAGGGATATGCTTTCTCATTTGGCGTCAATGACAACCCAGGAGCGGCTCATAGCACCCGAAGAGATAGCCAGAGCGATACACTTTTGTGCGGTCAATCCTGTCATTAACGGATCTGTGATAAATGCGGATCTAGGTTGGAAAGAGTATTGATACAGTCCGTCTGATATACAAATTCAAATAAGTTAAACGAGTGGTATGTGAGCAGTTGCTTTATTTAGGCTATAGCCTTGTCATACTGCTTTTCAATTGGAAAGCCCTTAACAAAAAAGATAGCAAGGGGTAAAGAAATGAAATTCGATAATGGTCGTATACCGGCTGCACCTATATTGATCGTTATTGTTGATTTTTGTTTCTGGCTAATAGCAGCATTGTGGTCATTATTACGGCGAGTAAATTGATCGATGAACAGCATAATCAAGGTGATCAGGGAGGGTGTCGACTGGAGTAACGCTTAACTGGTTGTTGGATATTATTGATGCTGCGTTGATACCTGATAATACCGCTGAAGGAAAATCAGGTAGATACAAGTTTAAAGTGTATACAGATGGACCAGGGATTGTGCAGATACTTGATGGATTTAGAAATGGCCTGAAAGGATATAAAACCAGGCCACCAGTACTCACTGCACAAATTTCGAACAGTGAAAAAGTGTTCGCCGATAGCAGTGATCCAAAACATAAATATCGGTAGCAATATTGCTCATAACATTAACAGGTGGAAAACCATGAAAAATACAACTTCAGTTGGCAAATTCGTTAGTGGTTCCGGTATTAATGGCCGAACATTAAACTCTCATCCTAAAACACATTTATCAGCCTCATATGTCGTTATGCTCGGCTGCATAACCGCCTCGCTGCAGGTAATGGCAGATAATGATGGTGGGCCGAGACTGGAAGAAATAATTGTCACTGCAGAAAAGCGCTCACAGTCTCTACAGGATGTGCCAATTTCCATTGCAGCAATGGGTGAAGAGCAGCTTGAAAAGTTCAACATCAATGAATTGCAAGACATCGGTGCCAAAGTGCCTAATGTAGTGGTCAATGAATATTTTGGTATAGCAACAACTTTTCGTTCTTTTATTCGGGGTGTTGGCGCGGTGACTGTTGAGGTTACTCAGGACCCGGCAGTGGCGCTGTATGTCGATGGTGTATATGTTGGGTCTTCCTTTGGTGGATCCTTTGAGTCCTCCGATCTGGAAAGGGTTGAGATTTTGCGTGGTCCACAGGGCACACTGTATGGTCGAAATGCGACAGGTGGTGCTATCAATATGATCTCTAAAAAGCCAGTATTGGACGAGTGGAACTTCACTCAGACCCTCACCGCAGGCAATTTGGGGAGAGTCAGATCCAATACTGCCATCAATATCCCTTTGGGGGATAAGGCAGCTGCACGCTTGGGTTATCTTGTATCCAGGCGTGATGGTTGGGTTGAGAATACCGGATTCGGAAAAGACTATGGTATTGAAGATCGCACTGCAGCTCGCATGGCCCTGAGGATCGAACCCAGCGATACTTTTATGATCGACTTCGCTGCTGATTTCAGCACAATAAAGGACACAGTAGGATATTCCCAGGTTATAAGCGGGTATGCCTCAGCGGTTGCTGGAACCGGTATTCCGATCACCATCCCCTTGGCGCCATTCGTTACTGCTGATATTGTCTACCCCGATTCAATCACCAGATCCCGCAAGGAAAAAGCCTTCTCACTGCTTCCGGTTGAGGCTGATGATAACGAAATTTTAGGTACTTCCCTGACATTGAGCTGGGATTTGTTCGATCGGACTGTGCTGAAATCCATCACTGGATATCGCGATGTTGATGCTACCCAGTACACACAGGTTACAGGTACTCCATATGTAACCCTGAATACGCCAATAGGGGCTTTCGGGCCCCGTACGCTCGGAACCGGTGGAATATACAATTTGGAATTCAGCCAGTTTACACAGGAGTTTCAGCTGGTGGGTGACTGGGGCTACTCCGGTGGATCAGTAGAGTACGTTTCAGGTTTGTATTATTACAGTGATGAAGCCGAAAACAATGACCTGAGCATGTCCATAGGCGGGTTGAAACTGCCAGGCTCCGATCGAACCGAGACCGAGAATAACAGTGTTGCTCTCTATGGCCAGGCTACTCTTATCCCCACCAACAGCAGGTTTAAAGTAACCTTGGGAGCACGCTATTCCAGGGATCAGCGTAAGGCGGAGCGCACCAACCTGAACACTGTGCCGGCTTTTGATGGTACAAAATACGATAAAGAGTTTAATAACTTCAGCCCGTCAGTGACTCTTGCCTATGACGTCAGTGATGAAGTGAATGTCTACGCTAAAGTGGTCAATGGTTACAGGTCAGGCGGCACATCTGTGCTCTCCTACCAGGCATCGCTGTTTCAGCAAGGTGCTGACGAGGAAACGATCACCGCCTATGAAATTGGTATGAAAGGAGACTTTCTGGAGCGTAGACTCCGTGTAAATGGCGCCATATTCAGAATGGAATATGATGACTATCAGGGCAGTATCCAGACAGGACCGCAACCTGCTGAGCGGGATAACCTGAACATCGGAGATAATACCATCACCGGTGCGGAGGTGGATATCACTGCTCTTTTATCACACAATCTGACACTTGGGCTGGGGGCGGGGTATCTTGATACCAAATTTGGCGAAGATAGCGTTAACCCAGGTACGGGGGCGCCTCCGACGCCACTTGTTAATGAGTTGCCCTTCGCACCAAAATTCAGCTATTCAGTGAGCCTTGATTACTATCGTCAGATTATGGATGGGATGGCGTTGGAGTGGAATATTAACTACTCCTACCAGGATAAAACTGAGTCCGGTATTGTATTTGGAACTTCGCAGATCAATGACAGATACGGCGTCCTGGATGCCAGTGTTTCACTGGCGCAAATCCCGATTGCCAGTGGTTTCGTAAAGGTCACCCTATGGGGGCAGAATCTGACTGATAAGGAGTACGCAGTTGGAAACATAGGACCCTTCGCGCCGCTGGGAGCATCAGAAATTTCACCATTCGGTGATCCAAGGACGTATGGATTGACAGTCAAGTATCAGTACGACTGACTCTGGTATCAAACAGAGAAACAGCGATTGATGCCAAAATGTTTATCTTTAGCCAGCTTCTGCTGGCTTTTTTCTTTTGCAAATTCCTATTGACAGGTAATAAATCGTTACTTGGGCACAGCCTGTCCTGACTTTGCCAGTTACACATGAGTCAGCATGTAAGATTCTGGTTTCCACGCAGAGAATGTGAGTAGATTGGCATCAATGTGTAGCCTATATAACATATCAATGATTGTGACAGCTCTGATAATTTTAATGAGGCTGATTCTATAGAGTGCTGGTTATCGCGGTTGTACTGAATGGAGGTACACTGGATCGATACACGAGGGATTTACAATACAGACGGTCATATCCAGCGGCTGCTCTGTCCTGCATCACGGTTATTGCCAGGTGCTACATCAAGGGTGCGTTGAACCGGCTTTCAGCAAGTGTCAATTAGGGGTTAGGTTATGACGTATAAATACCAGAGATTCTTCAGTGCAATCAGAATAATGAGATTAGGTCCATGCTTGTGCCGTGGACAGTGAAAGTGATACGCGTGCATGAGAAGCAATGGGGGATGTCATCAGTGTGTATATCACTTCGATGGGGTTGTGACTGCGGGGCGTATGAGAAAACCAAGGGGTTCCCTTAACGCGTTCAAATAGCTTCATCATGCTGAAACGGCGAATACGATAGTTTATCTGCCAGCCATACAGAAATTTTCGTGATTTGTTTAAAACAAAACATTAGCAGGATAGATGTAGAAGTGGGTTAGCCTGCTTGAATTGTCAAAGTCGGAGATGATGCTTCGCCGTTGTCTCAGATGGCATACGCCTGTTGAATCAATCTTACACTTTGAAGTCAGCGGCAAGGTGAAAAGTGGATAGGGAGTGAACAGAATCCCTGGAGGAATTCACCAAAGATACGCTTGCGACCTGTGGTATCCACAGTGAATTCCCCAATCGCTGAAAAGAGTTCCTCCAGGATAATTTTGCCTTCAAGTTTGGCCAGGTGTTGCCCCAGGCAAAAGTGTATTCCAGTGCCAAAGGAAAGATTTCGCTTTGGATTTCGCTGGACAATAAATTGGTCCGCGCTTTCAAATTCCCGCTCATCTCTGTTGGCCGATGCGTATAGAAAAAGTACCACCTGACCTTCTTTGAGTTGTTTGCCCTTGATTTCGACATCCCTGGTTAAAACTCGCCCTAAAATATTGGTTGGCTGATCGAAGCGAGCCGCTTCTGCGAAGGCATTTGGTATCAAGCTATGATCAGCTCTCACCATCGCCAGTTGTTTCGGTGATTCAGACAGGTAATTTACTGTAGCGGCCGTGGTGAGAGGCAAAGTATCAGATCCAGTAATGATCAATGCGATAATGTTATAAAATAGCGCTTCCTGATCAATAGGCTGATGATTGATCCTCGAATTAAGCCACGCACTGATATGTGTATTCTCACCGGGAGGATTTTGACGATATTGTTTAAGTAATGTCAGAACATGGTGTCTGGCTTCAGTCATTGCCTGGATGCCATGCTCTGTAGCACCAATATGCCCTGGTTCTCTTTGGTAGTAAGAATCGACAAGCTCCCTGATTATTTCAATATCCGGATATTGCAAACCTATCAGGTCAGCAATGGTGTAAAGAGCGATTTTGCTGGCAGCTTTGTATATATCAAGTGAGCCCGCCTGCAAACCTGGTTGGATAATCTTCCTGGTTGTTTCTCGTATTCTTTGCTCGAGTGTTGCCAAATGCTGGGGGGTATATTTATCCGAGATTAATTCCCTATGTATGCGATGATCTGGAGGATCCATAAAAAGAAACACTTTTGGTGGCAAGGCTGGATCGAGCAACAGAGCTTCCGGCGATGTACCGTGGGTGGCAGTATAGTTGTTCCTGTCCATACTGGCATTCCAGATATCCTCAAATCGAGCCAGCGCCCAAGCATCTAGCTCCTTGATGTAATACACAGGATCTTGCTGGCGCATTTGTTTGTAAACGGGCCAGGGATTTACCCAGATAGATTCGTTAAAGGGATTGTATTCTATGGACATGGCATCATTTGCTCAGTTTTGATAAGACCTGGTCTACGGCGGCTTGATGATCTTCGCTGGCATGACAGAGACTTTGCTGGCTTGCACAATAATCGAGGAAATCGCCCAAAGGCATCCGTTGACCCATCTGCAGCAAGCGTTTACTGATACGCAGGGCCCGACGCGGCTTTTCAGCAATTCCAGCAGCAATGTTCAGTGCTTTGCTTAGTAATGCTTCAGCGCTTGTAACTTCGAGCAATAGCCCGTATTCCAGAGCTTGCCGGGCGTCAAATATCCGGCCAGTAAAAGTGAGTTCGGCAGCCCGCTGGGGTCCGACCACTCTGGGTAAAAACCAGGCACCGCCGTCCCCCGGAATAATACCGAGGTTCACAAAAGTTTCACCGAATTTGGCATTCTCGCAGCCGATGCGAATGTCGCACATACAGCACAGATCAAGGCCAGCTCCGATTGCCGGGCCGTTGATTGCGGCGATTACGGGTACTTCCAGGCGATACATGCTGTGTGTCATCTGCTGAATGCCGCGCCGGTAATTATCCTGGATTGAGAGTCCGTCGCCGCTGAACATGCCAGTCTTGTTTTGCATATTCTTGATATTGCCGCCGGCGGAAAAGGCTTTACCGTTTCCTGTCACAACCAGTACACCGATATCCTGCTCGCGATTAATCCAGTTACATACGAGGTTGAGATCATCAAGGATTCCCGTATCAGTCAACACATTGCGCACATCGTCGCGATTGAAGCGCAGTAGTGCCACACCGTTGTCGACTGAAATCTGGCAATCACTTAGTTCTGGAAAATTCATGGGCAGTTCTCCGCAATGGCGTCACCTCTGCCAGTTAAAAACTGCCAGATGCCAGATTCAGAATTATCGAGGGCTATTTTTCCCAGGGCATTAGCCCAGAATCGGTCATTGCCGAATTCAGTGCGCCATGCAGCAAGGCGACGGGTAAAGTGGTGCAGGGGGTATTCTTCGGTAAAGCCGATTGCACCGTGAACCTGATGTGTAATGGAACAGACGTCAGGGATCGCCATATTTGCCCGTAATTTTGCTGCTGCGATCTCGAATGCTCCGGGGTCGTAGTCTGCAGCCATACAGGCTGCCTGGGTCGAGCACTGTACCGCTGCGGCCTGCTCTGCCAGTATTGCCAGGTTGTGCTGAATAGCCTGAAACTTCGCCAGCGGTCTGCCAAATTGGCTTCTTTCATTAACGTATTGAACAGACATCGCCAATATCTGTGACATGGCGCCACTGATTTGTGCAGTTCTCAGTAGTGCCCCTGCATGCAGTAATGTGGGTTGATTCGCTGCTGGTGTTGCAGAGAAATGGATAGATACATTTGTAAAATTACTACCATCACGTGCGTCTCCAGCATTCAAGAGAAGCAGTTGCGGCTTGCCTTCAACAGTGGCTTCCACCAGTATTCTGTCGACAGTTCCGTTGAGGGAGGATGACACCGGGTCCATAAGTATCCCGCTGAATGTCTGCCTCCTGGTATCGATCACCGCATCGCTGCAGTGGCCGATTCCGATAATCCCTGACAGTAACTTGTCATCGACTTCCATGTCTGATTCATGGATGTATTTACAGGCGAGAATTGTCTCGCCAATGGGCAAGGCTACGGCATGCTTGCCGAGCAATTCAAATACGATTCTTGCATCGCGCCAATTGCCGTTAAACCCGTCCAGTACTTCTGGTAACATCAGCTGAGTCAAGCCAAACTGTTCAATCAGATCCCACGGTGATGACTGGCCTTCAAGATCTTTGAGCAACCGCTCTACCATCTCGGCAAGCATGATCTGTAATTCGCTCATCGTAGGCCCAATCCCCTGGCGATGATGCCCCTGAGTATTTCTCGGGTACCGCCCCTCAGCGAAAATGCAGGGGAGGCATCCAGCAGATAGTTCATTACTTTCTCAATTCTGGATTTTTGCACGGGGTCTAGCCCTGGCCCCAATGCCGATTGAATACGCTGTGGCATTTGCTGTTCAAAGCAGGCGCCAAGATCCTTGACGATCGCAGCTTCAATATCCGCTTTCATTCCTGCGCGCAAACGCCCTGCAACTGCCTGGGACATCTGCCGTAGTGTCCAAAGTTCGGCCACCTGCTGACCAATCAAATTGACAATATCGTCCGGTGGGTTTGAGCTGAGAGCGCCCATGTACTCTTCCAGCAGTCTGTAGCTGCTGAGATACCGTTCCGGTCCACTGCGCTCCAATGACAGCTCATCGTTTACCTGTTGCCAGCCGTTACCTTCAAGCCCGAGCAGGCAGTTGTTTGCTACCAGAACGTCATCGAAAAAGACTTCACCAAAATGACTTTCACCCGTCTGGTCAGTTATTGGATTGACTGTAACCCCCGGCAGTGAAAGATCGACCAGTATTTGACTAAGACCACTATGCCGCTCACCGTCACTTGTGCGCACCAGAGCGATCATAAAGTGTGCCTTGTCAACGTTGGTGGTCCAGAGTTTCGCGCCATTAATAATCCAGCCATCATCTGTCTTGCGCGCGCGGGTCTTAATGGCAGCGAGGTCTGAACCGGCATCAGGTTCGCTCATGCCTATACAGGAATAGCACTCTCCACGTGTGATGGCTGGCAGGTACTTCTGCTTGATCTCTTCGTCGGCGTAGCGCAATAACAAGGTGCCACTTTGCCTGTCGGCTATCCAGTGAGCGCCAACTGGCGCGCCGGATGCCAGCAATTCTTCAATCACTACATAGCGCTCATGGGGGTCGCGTTCGCCACCGCCATAACAGGTTGGCCATTGCATACCAATCCAACCCTGCTGACCAAGCTTTTTGCTGAATTCACAGTCAGTACCTGTCCATGTATGCGCGCGCGCAACAGCGCTGATATCAGATAGTGCCGTAGCCAGAAAATCTCTGACCTGTTGACGCAGCATGGTTAATGCTGAGGGGTTTTCGGGTGGAGTGAAATTGAACGAAAACAAAGGACCTTCCTGATTGTTACGCTATGATTCAAAACGATTTCACGCAATGTTAATCTGAGCCTTTGCTCACCTGATACTCGCTTCCATGTCGGTCACTTTCAAGTGGATTGAAGTCAGCAACGTAACATCTTCGCCAATTCATTCCTGAACTGCGGGGCAGCTATGTCAATCATAGCTCTCATGCGTTGGGTGACGGATTTGCTTGACAGTCTGGCAATACCGTACTCGGTAACCACATAATCAATGTCTGAACGGTTTACTGTGACGTGTGCTGCACAGGGGACAATGCGCGATTGATTTCCACCCTGTGCGGTGGCTGGCAGCGCCAGAATTGAGCGGCCATTTCTGGAGCGGCGGGCGCCACGAATAAAGTCCACAAGTCCACCCACCGAGCTTACCTGGCGGCCGTCAATAAATTCGGCATTCGCTTGTCCGAGAAGATCAACCTCGAGTACCGAATTGATGGATACGAAATTATCCAGACCGGAGACTGTGCTGATATCGTGTGTGTAGTTCACTGGCTTGAAGTGAATATCTGGATGTGATGCACACCATTCGCACAAGGAGTGATTTCCATAAACAATACCTGTAATATGTTTACCCTTATCTAGTGTTTTCTTTTCTCCGGTCATGACACCATTCTCGATGAGCACCCTGACTTCGTGACTCAACATTCCGGTGTGCAATCCCAGTCGCTGATGCTGATTGAGTTTGCCCAGTATGGCCCCGGGTAGTTTGCCAACGCCAATCTGTATACAGTCGCCGTCGTCAATTAAAGAGCTGACGTGTTCGGCGATTGTGTTTGCCGTAGGATTAGCGTCAGCAACTTCTACATTGATCAATTCGTGATCACTTCGCAGGAAGTAGTCTATGGATGTGTAGGGAATTTTTAGCGCATTGGATGTGGCCGGGTAACATGAGTTAATCTCGGCGATGATCAATTTGCAACGATCAAGAATGGCCGGCACAAAATCCACAGAAGTTCCCAGACTGCAATCACCATACTCATCGGGCGGTGACAATTGAATCAGCGCTACATCAAATGGATCGCTCGTTTCCAGAAAATGGTAAATATCCTTGTAGTAAAGCGGAAAATAATGGGTGCGCCCAGACTCACTATTCTTCGGGGCAATGCCACCATGCACAAAGAACGACGTAAACTCTGCCCCTTCATGGAAATCTGCCGGGTTGATCCGGTTGATACCAGGGATGGAGATATGGGTATAGTTGACTGGTTTGTGAATGACCGGTGTGCACTGCAGCCCTCTGATAAGTGTTGATGGTTCACCATTGCTGCCCTGAATAAATACCCGGCTGTGGGGCGGAATCAGATCGGCAAGGGACGCGGCTGTGATTATTTCCGGCATCACGAGCTGATGTAAAATCCGCCATCGACGCTCAGGTGCTGTCCGGTAATATAGGACGCAGCATCGGTTAGCAGAAAGCAGGTAGCGGGGGCAACATCCTCAGTTGCAGCAAAACGCCCCAGAGGAATTTGAGCCAGATAGGTATCGCGGAATTTTTCTTTCCTGATAGTCTCCGTCATGGCGGTTTCAACCATTCCGTAGCAAATACTATTGACATTTATGTTGTAGCGGCCCCACTCCCTTGCAGAACACATGGTCAGACCCAGCACGCCGGATTTGGCTGCACCGTAGTTGATCTGGCCCATGGCTCCGCGTCGGCCCGCATCTGAAGAAATATTTACTATGCTGCCTGGATTTGGATCGCCATTTTTAGCTTTTTCAATCAGGTGGGAGCCAACAGCCTGCAGGCAAATAAATGCGCCGGTCAGATTGACAGAGATGACCTGGTTCCACTGTTCAAGAGTCATGTCCTTAATCATTGAAGTGCGGATTATGCCGGCATTGTTGATCAACCCGTGAATGCCGCCAAAATCTGTAGCTATCTGTTCGACGGCTGCGTTGACAAAATCCTGATCAGCGACATTTCCACAGTAGGTGGCAACATTGTTGCCACCCAGTTCTTTTCTGGCCTGATCCAGTGATTCTTTGCTGATATCCACTAACGCTACACTGGCGCCCATGTCCATAGCCTGCTTTGCAAGGGCCAGGCCGATACCCTGGCCACCGCCCGTGATCATGATGTTTTTGCCATTCAGGGAGAATGGATTGCTCATGGTAGTAATCCTTGATTGTACGACTGGCAGGCCAGGTTATTGATAATGGCCAAAGAGAGACACACTGCTGACGTTGTTGTAGGGAAAGCCGCCAAGATTGTGTGTAAGCCCGAGTCTGGGTTGATTAAGTTGCCGCTCACCTGAACGGCCATGGAGTTGCTGGTAAATTTCATAGACCATGCGAAGGCCGGTAGCACCGATTGGGTGTCCAAAGCATTTTAGTCCGCCGTCGATATTGCACGGAATGTCCCCGTCTCGGTCAAATTTCCCTGCCAGTACGTCATCAGAGGCTTGACCGATTTTTGCCAGCCCCAGATCCTCCATGGTGACCAGTTCGGTAATGGAAAAGCAGTCGTGAACCTCGACAAGATCCAACTCTTGTTGTGGATCTTTTATCCCTGCTTCTGCGTACGCTCGGCGGGCTGCCACCCGCGTGGTCAATGCATAACTTCCATCCCAGGAATTGTGCGACATCTCAGCGCCATTACTGAGTGCCAGTTGCATTGATTTAACACTGACCAGAGTGCCAGTCTTACCCAATTCTCTGGCTTTTTCCGGGGTGGTAACAATGGCACAGGCGGATCCGTCACTCACGCCACAACAGTCAAATAATCCGAGAGGGTAGGCAATCATCGGGGAATTGAGAATTTTTTCTTTGGATATCCGGTTGCGCAAATGAGCCTTCTCATTCAGTGCGCCGTTTTCGTGACTCTTCCAGGAGATATGAGCCATTGCCTCTTTGAGTCTTTCCATACTGATATTATGTCGCGCCATATAAGCACTGGCAAATTGAGCGAATGATCCGGGTGCGGTGGAACTGGGTAGCCAGAGGTCATAGAACGTGCCCTTGTTCCTTTCGGGCAAACCCCCGTAGCCAGTGTCCTTCAGCTTATCCACACCCTGGGCCAGTACGATGTCGTAAGCTCCAGAGGCTACACCGTACACTGCGCCACGTAACGCCTCGGTCCCGGTTGCACACATATTCTCGACTCGTGTAACCGGGATGTTGGGCAGTCGCAGGGTTTCGCTTATAGGCAATGCTGATTTTCCGAGGTTTTGTTCATCCACAGACAGGCCGTACCAGGCCGCTTCTATTTGATCTCTTTCGATACCAGCGTCGTCGATGCATTCATGGAATGCTTCGGTGATAAGGTCTTCTGCGCTGCAATTCCAACGTTCGCCGAAGCGGCTACAGCCCATGCCGATGATAACTACTTTATCCTTGATTCCTGTTGCCATAAATGCTTCTCTTCCCCATTAAACGAGTGGTGCGGCTTTCCAGAAATAACTTTTGTAGGCACGCTTGTGATCTTCCACCTTGATACGAAACTGCATCGACAAAGGTGTGCCTACGCGAATTTCACCAGGCTCAAAACCAGTGAATTCCATCAGGACAATACCTCCTCCCTCAAATTCAACATTACCGTATATAAACGGCGGGTTTTCGCTAAGGGCCAGCCAGTCTTCGGTAAAGGATTTTACCTTTGCCTGTTTGTCTTTGAAGGGTTCATCGGTTTGTCCTGTTGAGCTGCGGCAGTCAGGATTGGCGCACATTGGCCTTTTGGGAAACTGTGGTGTGTCGCAGTCCACGCAGCGGCCACCGATAAAGCTGGTGACAGTTTTTCTGTGTCGGTTGAAGGCGGAATGAGCAATTCTGTTGTCTCTCTCTCCGCGCATTCCCCAGTCAATATTCACCAGCCGGTTGAATGATAAATAGCGGATATAGTTGTTATCTTCAATTCCAGCCGCGAGGGTCTTTTGCAGAGGACTGCGTGTTTTATGTTCATTGATTCTTTCAGTTGTCTCGAATAGCAAAAGATCGCAGCCCTGTCCAAATCCTGCAAGCAGAATAAGTTGGTGTGGCTCTGCGCTTTCAAGTGCCTGGCACAGCATCAACAGGGGGTGTGCTGTGCCGGTGTTGCCGCAATCGTTTTCCAGATTGTCGGTAACTGATTCGGGAGATATATTGCAAGCTTTGGCGATTGCGGCGTTTGTTTTTGAATCGGGTCCAGAAATTACCAGATGATCAATTTTTTGGGGTGAAATTTGATGTTTTTCCAGTAATGCCTTGATAGCATCAGGTATTATTTTAAGATAACCCTCTTCTTTTACCCATCGTTCTTCAAGATGATAATCAAATTGCGCCTCGCTGCTACGGTAGTGATCAGTAAAGTCGATCGATACTGAATGGCTGCCAATAAATATTGCTATGGGGTCTTTACTGCCTGTAACCAGAGCGCAGCCACCGGCACCATAGGAAAGCTCCTGAACGCTGGCAGGCTGAGTCTTGCGATTGTCAGCGGCGATAACCAGGCTGTTGTCGTCCTGATTCAGTGCATTTAACAACGCTGATGTGCCAGCCCTTAGCGAGCCTGTGAGATCACAAGATTGTAAGACCTGTGAGAATCCCAATGCTTCGCCAATCAAAGTGCTGTTCTGCCGGTCGGCAAAGGGCAATGTCGTCGAGGCAACTAAAAGCTTGCTTATGTGGGGTAATGTGCCGTTATCGAGAGCCGTTCTGGCAGCGGCTACCGCAAGGGTGATGCTATCCTCGTCATGGGCACATATGGCTCGACTGCCTTTGGCTCGGGCTGCCAGACCGGGATTTGCCCAGGCGTTTGCGGCTGCTATAGTCTTTTTTGCCAGTCTCAGTCTGGGTATATAACAACCGACTGCGAGAATTCCCCTCTTGTTTGAAGCGTTGGACACGGACGATCTCCATATTTGCGTTTGTTTTTCAATACTAATGTGATCCAGCGCTCATGTTGAACTCGTATTGCGTCAAGTCTTGCCGACAGCTTTGGCGCTTTTTTCCTCTATCGGCTTTCCAGGCCGTAGCCTGGTAAAAGCGAGTTTATTCCGAGTGTTTACTCATAATAAGATCGTCATGCTCAGGGCGTCGTCAATAGGGGGTTGGATGAATCACATACTGGAATCGGAACATTTATCAATGATTCGCAACAGTCTGTCGGCTTTTGTGGAAAATGAAATGCCACGGCATCTCGCCCAGAAATGGGACAAGGAAAACCACTTCCCGCAAGATGTTTTTAACAAGCTCGCTGAACTCGGTTGGATGGGGTTGACGGTTCCTGAAGAGTATGGTGGCAGTGGCCGCGATATTCTGGGTACTGTGGCGGCTATCGAGGAACTGTGTTCCCGTAGCATGGCCGTTGCCTGTGGTTATATCCAATCGACATGTTACGCCGGACTCAATTTGGTTGAAGTGGCCAGTGAAGAGCAGAAGGCTGAGCTGCTGCCTAAAGTAGCTGCTCAGGGACTTATGTTTGCCTATGGTATTTCTGAGCCGGATGTGGGCTCCGATGTGGCCAGCGTCAGGACCACAGCGGTAAAGGACAGTGAGCGGGTAGTGATCAATGGGAATAAACGATTTTGCTCCGGCGCTGCAATCAGTGACTATATCTATACTCTGGTGCGTAGCGGCCCGGCTGAGGACCGCTATAAAAATCTGTCGCTTATCCTGATACCACCTACAACTCCGGGGGTTTTGCTGGAACCCCAGGATACTATGGGGCTTAAAGGTGGAGGTACTTTTGATGTAACCTTCACTGATGTGGAAGTGCCCCTGAAAAATATTGTTGGCGGAGAAGAGGGATGGAATAAGGGTTGGTCCAAGCTGGTCGGCCCCGGGCTGGAGATTGAAAAAATCGAAGTCGCTGCTATGGCTCTGGGTATTGCAAGAGCTGCAGTCGATGATGCCTGGGCCTATTCCCAGGAACGGGTACAGTTTGGCAAACCAATATGCACCATACAATCCATAAGGCATATGTTGGCGGATGTGAAAACCAAGCTGGAAGCGTGCCGAATGATGACCTATAACGCTGCGCGGCTTGCAAACGAGGGGCAGCCAGTGGGTGTGCAAGCGGCAATGGCGAAGCTGTTTGTCTGCGATACTGCCCGCGATATTGTATTGACATGCCAGCAGGTTTTTGGCGCCTACGGTTATGTCAAGGATTTTGATATGGAGCGATATGTCAGAGACATTCTGGTGATGCCAATTCTTGGTGGTTCATCGGCAATTCAGAAGAATAATATCTGCAATTTACTCAAGTTACCCAGATAGGAGAAACCTTTTGGGCGGCTTTAATGATTTATTGGGAATCGAGATAGTCGGTCAAACGGCAGAAGGCTACGTGCTCTCTCTAGAGATTGACGGTGCCAAGCATCACCATGATATGGGCATGGTTCATGGTGGTGTTTTACTGAGTTTGCTCGATACCCTGTTATCCAAAACCCTGCGCGCTGAATGGGACACTACTGTATACGCACCTACATTAAGTATAAGTGTCAATTTCTTTCGCCCTGCACAATCCGGTACGATCAAGGCGATTGGAAATATTGTTAATAAATCACAGAATACTTGCTGCGTTGAAGGGTGTCTCTACAATGAAACGGGAAAGTTATTGGTCCAGGGGGCTGCAATTTTCTTTTTAAAGGGACTTGCAGAAAACTGAATGGTTAGGTGTTTATCGGGGCCTGTTTCGTTCTCGTTCAGACCAACTGCCATTCTTTCCTGAATGGCAGAGAATGGTACGCTTCAGATCTGAATTTAGGGTTTATGTTTGCCATTTTCATTATTTTTTCCTGAAGTTTATCCTGCACAGGGGTGTCATTCCTGCATGTCTTGACATCTGGCCTATGTATACGCCATCAAGAGTCATCAGTATCTGCGTTGAAAAATCAAGGTAAAACGCGACTGGATGAGTTCTTGGCGGTTTCTGTTTGATTTCAAATTGTATTGTAGACCATCATCCACAGATTCGTGCACTACTTTCAACACCGCACAAAGGTGTTCTGCTTCATCCGCTCAAGTCACGACAAGAAAACGGGATCTACGCTTTGAAATTGAATTTCTTTGCCGTTAAGGTGTATATCTGACGTAATCATCTGCTTGTTTCAGGAAGATTTTGTTGTCTCGAAAATAATGCACTGAATCCAGTCAGGTGGTATCTTCTGCCAGGTTTCGTCGTGTGCAGGGATCAGAGTGAGCTGGTATTTTTTCAGAATAATTTCAGAGGATTTTATGGAATTCAGACGTCTTGGGGCCTCCGGCCTAAAAGTACCTGTGCTGGGCTTTGGCACCGCTACCTTTGGGGGCACCCAGTATTTTCAAGCCTTGGGCAATGTGGATATTCAGCAAGCCCGGCGTATGGTGGATATCTGTCTGGAGGCAGGTGTCTGCCTGTTTGACAGTGCGGACTCCTACTCCATGGGCCTGGCAGAGGAGATTCTTGGGGAGGCTCTGGTGGGCAAACGGGATCAGGTGCTGATTTCCAGCAAGGCTACTTTCCCGATTGGCGATGGTCCCAACGATTCAGGTTCATCACGCCACCATATCTTGCGCACGGTGGAGGGTTCCCTGCGGCGGCTGAAAACCGATCATATCGATATCTATCATATGCACGGATTTGACGCCGGTACCCCGGTGGAAGAGACCCTGCGGGTGCTGGATGACCTGATCAGTGCTGGCAAGGTGCGCTATATCGCCTGTTCCAATTTTTCCGGCTGGCATTTGATGAAATCCCTGGCGGTGTCGGAGCGCTACGGCTTCAGCCGCTATGTGGCCCATCAGGTGAATTATTCACTGCTGGACAGGGAGTTCGAATGGGAGCTGATGCCTCTTGCAGTCGATCAGGGTGTGGGGACTTTGGTGTGGAGCCCCCTCAGTAACGGACGGCTGTCCGGCAAGTTTCGTCGTGGCCAGCCCCTGCCGGAAGTAACCCGCCTGGGTGCTGATGCTGACAGGGTTGATGAGAGACTCTACAGCGTGGTAGAGGTGCTGGATGAGATCGTCGCCGAAACCGGTCACTCCACGGCACAGGTGGCTCTTAACTGGCTTTTGCAGCGGCATACAGTGAGCGGGGTGATCCTGGGTGCGCGCACAGAAGCGCAGCTGATCGACAATCTCGGTGCGGCAGGCTGGCAACTTAGCCCCGACCAGATTGCTCGCCTCGACAAGGTGAGTCACCAACGCAGGATTTACCCTTACTCCCACCAGCGTTTTTTTTCCCATTTATCGGATGCGGTGGTGCTTTAGGGTTAAGGGGTGAGGTTTTGCGATCCTTTACAGGGGCAGCCAAAGGTAAAACCGCGTGCCCTGGCCGGGTTGGGAAAGCACACCAATATGTCCGCCGTGCAATTCGATGATCTCCTTGCACAGGGCCAGCCCCAGTCCCGCACCTCCCCCTTTATTACCCACCTGCACAAACGGCTGAAAGATTCGCGCCTGTTGGCTGTAGGGGATACCTTCGCCATTGTCCTGCACGCTGAGGATAAGACGCTCCCCCTCGCGCCATGCCCGCAGGAAAATCTCTCCATCGTTATTGCAGTGGCGCAGTGCATTGGCGATCAAATTGTCGAGCAGGCGCTCAATGAGCAAGCGATCAATTTTAACCACCGGCAGCGGTTGCTGTAATTCAACCTGAAGATTGACGCCCTGTTCGCTGGCCGTGACTGCAAAGCGTTCCCGTACCTGGTTGAGCAGTATTTCTGGGTCACAGGGTGCCAGGTCCAGCTGCTGTACCCCGTGTTGATAGCGGGAGAAATTCAACAAATCATCAACAAGCTGCAAAAGGCGGTCCATTTCATCGTCCACCGTGCGCAACAAGTCTGCTTCTCGGGAGTCATCGGAAAAGTGGAGGCGTTCTTGCAGCAGGTCAAAGGCCATATGCATACCTGTTACCGGGGTGCGCAATTCATGGGATGCCCTCAATACAAACTCGCTGCGCATACGCTCGAAAACACGCTGTTCAGTGACATCGTGTAGCACCATGACTGCACAGAAAATGCCACCATCATTATGATTGACGGGCGTCAGGCTGTAGGTGAGAACGCGGGTTTCGCTATCCACTTCGATATGCAGATCCTCTGCTGCCCGGGTGAGGCTTGCCCCCGCGAGAACCTGTTGCAGTTGTTCATCAATGTAAGGGCGTTGCAGCACTTCCCCGGGACGCTGGCCGAGGTGGTGTCGCTGCCAGCCCAGCTGGCGTTCGGCAACCGGGTTGTAGTGTTCCAGCAGACCTTCGCAATCAAAAATCAGCAAACCATCATCAATGCTGTCGAGCACCGCCTGAAGGCGGCGCTGTTCGGCATGCAAGGCCTCAATGTCACTGGTTTTGAATTCGCGAAGGGCCTCTGCCATTAAACCGAAGCGGCGAGTCAGTGTGGACATTTCGGCAATGGAGGTAATTGGCAGTGTGACGTTAAAATCGCCTTTGCCTATCTGGTCCGCAGCTTGCGCAAGGGCTTGAATGGGGTGACTGAAATAGCGGGCAATATTGCTGGCGGTGAGAAGGCCGATCACTATCATGCCAAGGCCGATGAAGCCCAGCAATCCGGCAACAATCCAGGCCCGTTCACGGGCAATGTGGTCTGCATGCTGCAACGAATCCATGTAGCGCATCTGAACATCTGAAATGTGTTGGATAATGAATTCTGCTGCGCGACTGAATTCATCATTGGTAAGTAGTTCGCGACGTACTGCAACAGGCTTGCCCAACAGGTATTGAAAGCCCACGTGTGCGTGCTCAATTTTATTCAGGGCACTCAAATCGCTGCTGTCGATGGCACTTTCTTTTGCTTCTTGCAATTTGCGCAGGAAGCGCTGTTGCGACTGCTGCAATGCCGGTCGATCAAGATTTTCGGCAATCATCAGGGTGATCTGTTTGCCCAGTTCCTGATGCATGGCGAGACTGGCATCAATGATCTCCATGTTGCGGGATATCTCCCGGCTTTGTCCCTTGGTAAGTTGAAATGCGCTGAATGTGCCCAGTAGTAAACCCACCAAGGCCACGACCATCAGGGCGCTATTACTGAGAAATAATTGCTGGCGCAGATTCATCGGGGCACCTGTTTCTGCTCAAACCCGGCTGCTTGTTCACAAACCCAGCTGTTTGCGCTTGCGATAGAGGGTTGAGGCATCAATGCTGAGAATTCTTGCCGCCTCATCAAGGGTGCTGCTGGTGGCCAAAATTGCAGCGATATGCGCCTTTTCCAGCTGTTCCAGGCTGACTTCAGCGCCAATGCGCGGTGAGCAGATCAGGGCAGGCTTGCTGAACCCCAGATGCATTGGCTGTACCAGTTCATCGTTACAGATAATGCTGGCACGCTCTACCACATTGCTCAGTTCGCGGATATTCCCCGGCCACGGGTAGGTCAGCAGGTCGTTCAATGCGCTGTCGCTAAAACCAACAGCGGGGCGGGCGTATTCCCTCACGAAGCGCGCCAGAAAGCGGTTGGCAAGAGCGACGATGTCTTCAGTGCGCTCACGCAAGGGCGGCACCGTGAGGGTGATGACATTGAGGCGATACAGCAGATCCTCGCGAAAACGGCCTGTGCTGACCATATCATCCAGATTGAGGTTGGTGGCAGAGAGGATGCGGACATCGGCCCGGTGGGTCACCGGATCACCGATCCGCTCATACTCCCTTTCCTGAATAAAACGCAGCAGTTTGGGCTGCAAGGGTGTGGGGAAGTCGCCGATCTCGTCGAGAAAGAGGGTGCCGCCATCGGCCTGGTGGACACGACCAAAAGTGCTTTCACTGGCACCAGTAAAAGCGCCGCGACTGTGGCCAAAGAGCTCGCTCTCCATCAGTTCTGCAGTGAGTGAAGGGCAATTGATGGTGACAAAGGCTTTGCCGGTGCGCTTGCTCCAGCGATGAATGGTGCGCGCCAGTTCGCCTTTGCCAGTGCCGGATTCCCCCAGAATCAGGATGTTGGCATCGGTGATCGCTACCTGTCGGGCTGTTTCCAGAATGGACAACATGGCCGGTGTAAGAGATTCAGGTCCATTGGCGGTTTCAACCCCTGGGATGTCAAGCTGCAAGGTCATACGCCTCGCGTTGATCTGTTTTGCGGCTGACTGGCGCAACTGGTGAGGACTGCACGGCTTGACCAGATAGTCTGCCGCACCAGAATGCAAGGCATCCACTGCGGTGTCTATTGCTGAGTGGGCAGTGACTATTACGGTGCGCATCCAGGGTGTCAGAAGATGTAGTTGCGCCAGCAGGTCGAGGCCATATTCATCCCCCAGACGCAGGTCGAGAAAGCATAAATCGAACACCTGCCGTTCTAAAAGCGCACAGGCTTGCGCCATGTTGCCAGCTGTGGCGACCTCATGGCCGGCATCTTCAAGGCAGTAGCGAAAGGTGCGAAGGATAGCAGCCTCATCGTCTACGAGTAGTATGCGACCGGGTAGTTGTTCGTTGTTGTGCATAGCGGCTCCGATTTTACGGTTTTAGTATTAGTCCATAAAAAAACATGCAAGTTGCACACTCTGTTAAAGTCAATCGTGCAGTCTGCACGATTTTTATGCGCCTATAAAAATTATAACCTCATGATTTTATTGTTTAAATAAACGGAATATAAGCTGGCACGGGACTTGCGCATAGGGTTGGTACGGATGCCGGAAATGGCCCGTAACAAAAAATTCATTGGAGGAATTACCATGCACAAGTTAAAAACTCTCGCGCTTGCTACAGCAACTGCCAGCCTGATCGCACTCTCACCGCTGGCAGCCCACGCCCAAAATGGCGACCTCGATCGTCAGCTCAGTGATGCACGCCAGGAAGGTTCCGTGTGGACCGCCATCGCCCTCAACCGCCATCTCAACCCTTTCAAAATCGATGTGGATGTGGAGAGTGGCACAGCCATTCTGACCGGCACGGTCGAGTCTGATATCGATAGGGATCTGGCAGAACAGGTGGCGCTGGGTATTGATGGCGTCAACAAAGTTGACAACAGGCTGCAAGTGGATGCGAATGTTGGCTCGCGAGCCAGTGGCGAACCAACGCTGTCTGACCGTTTCAGTGACGCCACCCTGACTGCCACAGTGAAATCAAAATTGCTGTGGAACCGCCACACTGAAGGGCTGAATATCAATGTCACAACACAAAATGGTGTAGTGACTTTGGACGGTGAGGCCAGTAATTCTGCCGCCAGCGAACTTGCCGAGCGCCTTGCAGAGGATACCGACGGCGTGCGAGCTGTGCGTAACAATCTCAGGGTAAGCGCCACTGACACTACCGCAGGCAAAGTGCAGGACGCGGCAAATAACGTCGGCGAGGCAATCACTGATGCCTGGATTACCAGCAAGGTGAAATCAAGCTTTTTGCTAAGCAGCAACCTTGATGGGCTGGATATCAAGGTAGAAACCCGCAATGGCAAGGTGACTCTGACCGGCACCGTGAAAAGCAGTGCCGAAAAATCACTGGCGGTGGAAACCGCACAAAACCTGCGCGGCGTAAAAGATGTCAACGCTGATGGTTTGCGTGTTGCTGGTTAATCACATTTGTGAAATCCATAGAAAACAAATGTTACAACGCCCTTACCTGCTACTGATTCAGTGGTGACTTACAAAGCGGTGTCAATGTTGCCCGCAAATGATTGGAGTCAAGTTATGACTAACAAAACTGCACAACTTAATGAATTGATTGAAATAACCCGTGATGGCAAGAAATTTTATGAGCATGCTCGGGAAGAGGTGAAGAGCTTCAGTCTCAAAGCGCTCTTTAATGACATGGCCCGTGCCAAAGCTGAATTGATACATGCACTGTCAGTAAAAGTTATTGCCAACAATGATCAGCCAGCCACCGGGGGCACGCTGATGGGAAAAATGCGCCAGGTTTACGCCGATGCCCGTGCAGCCCTGTCCAGCGATGAGGATGCGACCTATGTGGCTCAGCTGGAAGAAGCAGAGGACCGTATTCTTCACGCTTTTCAGGACGCACTGGAAAATGCCGAAACCGATGTGCGCGCCCTGCTGGTGCTGGAAATGCCAAAGGTACGCGCTTGCCATGACCGCATGCGCAGCGTCAAGCAATCGGTCAAGTAAGGTAAGTGATCGCTGAACAGGGATGTTCAGTTGCCAATTTTTATAAATGGTGGTGTGCCGTGACTGATTGATGCAAGTGTCAGCTTCCACCGTGCAAGATACACACATTCAAGATCGTCATATCAAGGAGAAAGCCATGTTGAGCTGGGCCATAACATTTCTGATCATAGCCATCATCGCAGCGGTGCTGGGTTTTGGTGGCATTGCAGGTACCGCCACAGGCATTGCGAAGATTCTTTTCGTCGTGTTTTTGATCATGTTTGTGATCTCTCTTATCATCGGGCGTCGACCGCCTGGAGGATAGAGAGTCATAGACAGGGTGTGCGACACAAACAAAAATGCCGCGCAGGTGCGCGGCATTTTTTGCGTTTTAAATTCATATTATAAAAAGCTCTTTACAAAAATCTCTGCTTGAAATACGGCAGAGAGGTTTTTCAAACGTTAAATCTGAAGTGCACAACATCGCCATCCCTGACAATATATTCCTTGCCTTCGAGGCGCCATTTGCCCGCATCCTTGGCACCCTGTTCGCCCTTGCAGGCGACGAAGTCGTCATAGGCGATGACTTCGGCGCGTATAAAGCCCCGCTCGAAATCAGTGTGGATTACAGCGGCGGCCTTGGGGGCGGTGGCGCCGACAGGTATGGTCCAGGCGCGCACCTCTTTTACCCCGGCGGTGAAATAGGTTTGCAGGCCGAGCAGTTGGTAACCGGCGCGGATCACGCGGTTGAGGCCCGGTTCTTCCATGCCCATTTCGTTGAGGAATTCCAGCTTGTCGGCATCGTCCAGCTCGGCGATTTCCGATTCCAGCTTGTTGCAGATGGCCACCACTTCGGCGCCTTCTTCTGCCGCAATGCGGCGCACTTCGTCGAGCAGGGGGTTATTGTCAAAACCGTTTTCCTGAACATTGGCAATATACAGGGTGGGCTTTAATGTCAGCAGGGACAGCTCGCGCAGTTGCTTTTGCTCATCGAGACTGAGCCCGGCACTGCGCAGGGGTTTGGCCTGATTGAGGTGGGGCAGGATCTTGTCCAGCAATGCCACCATGACCTGGGCATGCTTGTCCTGGCCTTTGGCCTGGCGGGCGTAGCGGTTCTGGACCTTTTCGCAGGTTTCCAGATCCGCCAGGGCCAGTTCGGTATTGATGACTTCGATATCGGAGGAAGGGCTGATCTTGCCGTCCACGTGGATCACGTTGTCGTCTTCAAAACAGCGCACCACATGGGCGATGGCGTCTGTTTCGCGGATATTGGCGAGGAACTTGTTGCCCAAGCCTTCGCCCTTGGAGGCGCCGGCCACAAGGCCAGCTATATCGACGAATTCCATGGTGGTGGGAACCACCCGTTCCGGCTTGACGATTTCTGCCAGCTTGTCCTGGCGCGGATCGGGCACCGCAACGATGCCGGTATTGGGCTCGATGGTGCAAAACGGAAAGTTTGATGCGTCGATACCCGCCTTGGTCAACGCGTTGAACAGAGTGGATTTGCCCACATTGGGCAGGCCCACGATGCCACATTTAAAACCCATAAATTTCTCTCATTGTTTCCCGTTTCCCGTTCTAGCGGGTATGCAGCGTTTTCATGGCGTCATGCCATTTGCCTGCAACCAGATCCGGAATGACGGCGACAGATCGATCGATGGCGTTGGCAATTTCCAGCTGTTCATCCGGCGCGGCCTTGCGCAGCACATAATCGACCACCTGGCTGGCGTGACCCGGATGGCCTATGCCGATGCGCAGGCGACCAAAATCACGGCTGTTGGCCAGTGCCTGGATGGTGTCCCGCAAGCCGTTGTGTCCGCCGTGACCGCCGCCGATCTTGAGACGCGCAATGCCGGGTGCCAGGTCCAGTTCGTCGTGGGCCACGAGGATTTCGCCAGGCTCCACGCAATAGAAATTGGCCAGCGCTGCGATGGCTTGTCCGCTGCGATTCATGTAGGTGGAGGGGATCAGCAGGCGCACGTCGCGGCCATTGAGGACAAACTTGCCGACAGAACCGAAAAATTTGCCGTCGGCTTTGAGGTCGACGGCAAATTTGCTGGCCAGGGCCATAACGAAATCGGCCCCGGCATTGTGACGGGTCCGGTCGTACTTGGGGCCGGGATTTCCCAGCCCGACAATCAGTTTGACCGGAGTGTCCAATGTCGGGGCCTTGCAGATCCGGCTTAAACCGCGATCTTATTCCCCGCCTTCGGCTGTTGCTTCACCTTCAGCATCCACCGCGCCGCGCGGCTTGATGATGGTCGCGACAGGCAGATCGTGGTCAGCACCGTGGCTCAGCGCCACACTTTCCACGCCCTTGGGCAGCTTGATGTCGGAAATGTGGACGATTTGTCCCAGTTCAACGGCAGCCATATCCACTTCGACAAACTCGGGCAGATCCTGGGGCAGACACTGGATATCCAGATCGGTGGCCAGGTGATTGACGATGCCGCCTTGCTGCTTGACGCCCACGGCGGTGTCTTCGTTGATGAAGTGCAGCGGGATTTTGGTGTGCAGCTTGTGACCCTTCTCAACCCGCAGGAAATCCAGGTGGAGGATTTTCGGCTTGGCGGGGTGACGCTGTACGTCCTTGAGGATCACGTCCTGAGCTTTGCCGTCGACGCTGAGTTTGATGATGTGGCTGTAGAAAGCCTCATTTTCAAGTGCATGCTCGATGTCGTAGTGCAGCAGGGCGATGCTTTCAGGGGCTTTGCTGCCACCGTAGATGATGGCGGGTACTTCGTTGGCCAGACGGCGCAGGCGGCGGCTCGCACCTTTCCCTTTATCGTCACGGCCCTTGGCATTGAGAGTGAAATCGACCATGGTCGGTCTCCTTGAGTATTTCCGTCAGCGTCCGCGACCAGAACGTTTGACAGAGTTGAGGTTGTGCCCGTGGTCTTGTGACCGGTGGGCGGTTTATCCGGCGACGCTTAAATACAACGTTTAGATGAACATCGCACTGATGGATTCTTCATTGCTGACCCGGCGCACCGCCTCGGCCAGCATTTTTCCCAGGCTGAGCTGGCGGATGCGCGTACAGTTCTGCGCCTCTGGGCTCAGGGGGATACTGTTGGTGACAACCAGGTGATCGAGCTGGGAATTATTGATGTTGTCGATGGCATTGCCGGACAGCACCGGGTGTGTGCAGTAGGCGACTACCCGCTTGGCGCCTTTTTCCTTGAGAGCATTGGCGGCATTGCACAGGGTGCCGGCGGTGTCGATGATGTCATCGATCAGCAGGCAGGTGCGACCTTCCACGTCGCCGATGATATTCATCACTTCAGCCTTGTTGGCTTCGGGGCGGCGTTTGTCGATGATGGCAAGATCCGTCTGCAGCTGCTTGGCCATGGCGCGGGCGCGCACTACGCCGCCGATGTCCGGGGATACCACCAGCAGGTCTTCGTAATTTTGTCGCTCGATATCGGCGAGCAGTACCGGCGTGCCGTAGACGTTATCCACGGTGCAGTCAAAAAACCCCTGGATCTGTTCAGCGTGAAGATCGACAGTCAGCACTCGGTTGACGCCCACATTGGCGATCATATCGGCGACCACCTTGGCGCTGATGGGTACGCGCACAGAACGTACGCGGCGATCCTGGCGGGCGTAGCCGAAATAGGGGATCACGGCGGTGATGCGTGAGGCAGAGGCGCGGCGCAGGGCATCGACGATAAATACCAGTTCCATCAGGTGTTTGTCGGTGGGTGCGCAGGTGGGCTGGATCACAAACACATCGTGACCACGCACATTCTCGCGGATTTCGACATTGATCTCACCGTCAGAAAACTGTGAAACAGTGGCTTTACCGATGGGAACCGAGAGGTATCGGGCAATTTCCTGAGCCAGCTCCGGATTGGCGTTGCCGGAGAAAACCATCAAATTAGCCACGGCGAGAATTCCTGGGTATTTGGTGAGAGCTTGAAAAGTTGGCTGGGGTGGGAGGACTCGAACCTCCGAATGACGGGATCAAAACCCGTTGCCTTAGCCACTTGGCGACACCCCAGTAATTTAAAACGGCTTCAGTGCTGTGTGGGCCGCAGAGAGGTTGACACCCCTGGCGACAAAACCCTCCCAACACCCGGGTTTGGCAGCGAGTACAGCGCGGGCCTGCGCTTCACTGTCGAACCTTGCAAACACGCAGGCGCCCGTGCCTGTCATGTGCGCCGAAGAAAAATTGTCCAGCCATTGGCGGGCTTTTTTCACTTCGGGATAGAGCTTTTCTACCACGGGCTGACAGTTATTTTTGCCACCCTGCCCGAGAAAGGCGCGTATTGTGATGGCAGGCGTGTCCCTTGTCAATTCCTTGTGGTTAAAGATTTCAGCGGTGGAAACATGGCATTTCGGGCACAGCACCAGGTACCACATTTGCGGTAATTCCACGGCGGTGAGGTGCTCGCCAACCCCCTCTGCCCAGGCGGTTTGGCCGTGGATAAAAACGGGAATATCCGCCCCCAAGGGCAGGCCTATGGCGGCCAATTGTGACAGCGGCAGATGGAGTTTCCACAAGTGATTGAGCGCCAGCAGTGTGGTGGCTGCGTCGGAGCTGCCGCCACCGAGGCCGCCGCCGCTGGGTATGCGCTTGATCAGGCCGATATCCACACCTGCTTTAACACGACAGGTTTTTTGCAGGGCGAGAGCGGCGCGCACGATCAGGTTGTCGGAATCCGGCACACCGGGCAGCGGGTTCAGTAATTGAATTTTGTCGTCGCTGCGTGGGGTGAATGTCAGTTCATCGCCGTAATCGAGCAGTTGAAACAGGGTCTGTAGTTCGTGGTAGCCATCGGTCCTGCGCCCGGTGATATGCAAAAACAGGTTGAGTTTGGCGGGGGCGGGAACGGTGAGCATCACGGTGTCTGTCGCTGTTATTCTGGCCGGGTCTGGCTCTGACCCTGGACAGCATGGTCAGGCAGCCATTTATTGATCACCAGGGTGAAGGAGACATCGCCGTGTTTGCCGCGAATCCTGCCCGGCAGTACCCACTGATCCACTTGCTGGAACCTGTCAAAATCCAGCTGCCAGCCGTTTTGCGCCAGCTGTTCGAGCTGGCCGGCCAGGTTGAAATGCATTTGCTGATGGGCAGGTTCGGGGGCGGGAACCCCTTTCACCCACTCCACCATCTGGTTGACGGGCAATTCCCATCCGAACAGCCACTGGGTCAATTCACTGGCAGTGGGGGCGACAATGTCTTCCTTGCCCGACTGGCTGAGTACGGCGATATCCTGATTGCCCTCGATGCGTGTGGCACCGGAGCCAAATGGGCCGGTGAGTACCAGGCTGAAAGCGTCGTCCTGCTGTTGCCAGCGGATAAAAGCGCTGCCATTTTGCCCGGGACTCCGGTAGCCCATTTTGCCGTCCAGCTGCCAATGCCGCAGTTCAAGCAGGACGCGCTGATGAGGTTCCCACAGGGTAGTTTCGGGGGCGGGCTGGCGGGTTGCACAGGCGCTGATGGTCAGGGTCAGCAGCCCTGTCAGGGCCAATCTGGCAAGAGCTGAAAGACGGCTTGAAGCGCTCGGGTGACAGTGCAGCATAAGGATATCCATGGGGGTGGCCCTTATGGGTCCGTGTCGGCCTGATCGGTACGCCCGGTACTGCCGCTGGTGCCGGTGAGGCGTTCGATGGTTTCAACTACCAGGGGGTTATCTGGGTTTTCGCTGAGGCTTTCCGCCCAGATTTGCCGTGCTTCGTCCTCCGCCCCCGAGACCCACAATGCCTCACCCAGGTGTGCTGCCACTTCCGGATCGGGGAAAGCTTGGTAGGCATCGCGCAGGTATTCAATAGCCTTGGGCAGATTGCCCATGCGGTAATGTACCCAGCCCAGGCTGTCGATAATGGCGGGGTTTTCCGGTTCCAGCTCATAGGCGCGCACGATCAGATCGAAGGCCTCCTGGTGGCGATCAGTGAGGTTGGTGAGGGTGTAGCCGAGGGCGTTGAGGGCTGTGGCATTGTCGGGTTCGAGGGCCAGTATGGCGCGCAGATCCCCTTCCGAAGCGGCGATATTCTCCTGGCGGGCGCTGATCACCGAGCGGGAATAGAGCAGGCTGGTGTTGTCAGGCTGCTGTTGCAGAGCGTCGGTGAGCAGGGCATAGGCGCCATCGAGCTGCCCGTTGCGCATCAGCATTTCGGCTTCAATCTGGTAAAAGCTGGCGCTGTTGGCGGGCTGCTGGTTGCTGCGCAGCAGTTCCAGGTGTTTGCGTGCGGCATCGATATCCCCCTGTTGGGCGAGAATTTCGACAATGCGCACGGTGGCAGCCAGCATGCTCTGGCCACTGTCCACAAGGCGGTAGTGATCAAGGGCTCTGGCGTTGAGGCCTTCATCCTCGGCCATGCGACCAAGCTGGTAGTGGGCATCACCGCTGCGCTGGTGGCGTTCGATCAGGACCCGATAGAGGCTTTTGGCTTCGTCGTTCCTGTTCAGTTCCTGGCTCGCGAGGGCCAGGGAAAACAGCATGTCAGGGTCTTCCGGGTATTGTTCCGCAAGGATGACCATCTGTTCCCTGGACAGGGCCAGATCCTTCTCTGCCAGGAAGCGGGCGTATTGCAACCGAAGGCGTTTGCTTTGGGGGTTGGCGGCGAGGGCTTTTCCCAGTGCCTTGACGGCATTATCCCTGTGCCCCATCTGGTGCAGGATCTGGGCATTGAGCAGCTGGCCGGTTTCGTTGTCAGGGGCTTTTTTCACCACTTTCTGGGCAAATGACAGGCTTTCATCCATGCGGTTTACCTGGCGCAACAGCATGGCCCTGCCCAGCATCAGGCCGGTGCGGTCGCCATAGCTGAGGGCGAGTTCCTCATACAGTATCAGCAGACGCTGTTTTTCATCCTCGCTGGCGTCGCTGGCAAAGGCTGCCAGGGCTTGCAAATGGTTGTCGTCACCGGCCAGCAGCAGGTATTCGGCGTGGGGGAATGCTTCGATGACCCTGCCAGCCCGGGCCAGGTGGAAGGCAACCAGGCGGCGCACATCGAGATTTTCAGGTTCTACCTCGACCCACAGTTCAGCCAGTTCAAGTACCACGTCGGGCAGGTTGACAAAGGTGGCGATGCGGATGGCCCGCTCGATAACCCCGGGGTCGCGGGTTTCGTGGGACTGGTTGATATAGACCTCAAGGGCCGGTTCGATCTGGTTGCGAATACCGGCAAACTCTGCTGCCAGCAACTCGTAAAGGGTGTTGGTGGGAAACGGACGGACCGGGACCAGGGCTATACTGGCGGACTCTGCTTCAGCCACAGGCTGCACAGGCAGAGCGCTGACGGCGGGCTGGGTGTTGCAGCCAGATACCAGCAGCAATGCCACCAACAAGGCGGCAACAGGGCTATGGGGTGTGGAAATCCGATCCAGGGGCATGGGGAATTCAGGTGACAACGAATGCGCCATTGTATCAGTTCTGCTTACTTTCGCTGAGTCGACAGGCAAATTTAGTTGTAAGGGGCGAGCCCGCCGGTATCCTGCTCCGGATCATTGGCTATCCGCCATAGGTTATACTTGCCGACAACTGTGCCTGTCCGCACAATCCACCCCTTTGGCAAGCGACCTGTTAATGCATCTCTCCGTGCTGGGCATCAATCATCACACTGCTCCCGTTGAGCTGCGGGAAAAGGTGGCCTTTGCCCCGGAAAAGGTCGCGCAGGTGCTCAACACTGCCCGTCAGGAGGTGGACCTTGATGAGGTGGTGATTCTCTCCACCTGCAATCGCACGGAGATTTACGCCGTCAGTGAAGGCAGCGATGCCGCCCTGTTGCGCTGGCTGGCGGATTGCCAGGAACTTCCCATGGAAGACTTGGTGCGCTGTACCTATGACCTGCGCGAGGATGAGGCCATCGCTCATATGATGCGGGTGGCCTGTGGTCTGGACTCCATGGTGCTGGGGGAGCCGCAGATTCTCGGTCAGGTGAAGTCGGCCTACACCGTGGCCCGCGAAGCGGGTACTGTGGGCACCTATCTCAACAACGCCTTTCAGCATATTTTCTCTATCGCCAAGCGGGTGCGCAGCGAAACTGCCATCGGCCAGAACCCTGTATCTGTGGCCTATGCGGCGGTGAGTTTGTCCCAGCAGATCTTTACGGATTTGTCCCGGGTGCATGCCCTGCTGATTGGCGCCGGGGAAACCATCGAGCTGGTGGCCCGCCATCTGCGCCAGAAGAATATCGGCGGCATCACTGTCGCCAACCGCACCCTGGCCCGGGCGGCAGAACTGGCCAGTGATTACAGCGCCCAGGCCATCTTGCTGTCGGAAATCCCCGAGCACCTGTACCGCGCCGATATGGTGATTTCCTCCACCGCCAGTCAGCTGCCAATCCTCGGCAAGGGCGCGGTGGAATCGGCTCTCAAACTGCGCCGCCACAAACCCATGTTTATGGTGGATATCGCCGTGCCCCGGGATATCGAGCCGGAAGTGGGCAAGCTCAACGATGTCTATCTTTACACCGTCGACGATCTGCGCGATGTGATTGAAGAGAGCCGTCGCAGCCGCGCCAGCGCCGCCGACAGTGCCGAACATATCATCCACGAAGGCGTCGAAAGCTGGAAAAAGCAGTTGCGCGCCCTTGCTGCTGTGGGCACCATTCGCGCCTTTCGCCAGAGTGTCGAGGACATTCGCGATGCCGAGCTGGACAAGGCCCTCTCCGCCCTGCAACGGGGGCAGCCCGCTGAGGAAGTGCTCACCACCCTCGCCCGTGGACTCACCAACAAGCTGTTGCACACGCCCACCATGCGCCTCAAACAGGCCGGTGAAGAAGGCCGCGACGATCATATCCGCCTTGCCCACGAGCTGTTTGATATCAAAGCGGGCTGCCAGGACAAAAAATGAAGTCATCCATTCTCGATAAACTTGAAAACCTGAGTGACCGCTACCAGGAGGTAGGGGTGCTGCTGGGAGAAGGCGACGTGATCGCCAACCAGGCAAAATTTCGCGCCCTGTCCCAGGAATACGCTGAACTTGAAGCGGTCACTCTCACCTACCGTCAGTACCGCCAGTTGCTGGCGGATATCGAAGATGCCCGCGCCCTGCTCAAGGATGCGGATGCGGACATGCGCGAGATGGCGGAGGAAGAGATCAGCGAAGGCGAAACCCGCCGCGACGCACTGGAGCTGGAATTGCAGCGCCTGCTGTTGCCAAAAGATCCCAACGATGGCCGCAATGTGTTCCTCGAAATCCGCGCCGGCACCGGCGGCGATGAGGCGGCGATTTTTGCCGGTGACCTGTTCCGCATGTACAGCAAGTACGCAGAGCGCAAACGCTGGAAAGTCGAAATCATCAGCGAAAGCCTTGGCGACCACGGCGGCTACAAGGAGATCATCACCCGGGTAGAGGGTCAGAATGTCTACTCGCAGCTGAAATTTGAATCCGGCGCCCACCGGGTGCAGCGGGTGCCCGCCACTGAATCGCAAGGCCGTATTCACACCTCTGCCTGCACCGTGGCGGTGATGGCGGAGCCGGACGAGATGGACGAAATCACCATCAACAAGGCCGACTTGCGTATCGATACTTTTCGCGCCTCGGGAGCGGGCGGCCAACACGTCAACAAGACCGACTCTGCCATCCGCCTTACCCACCTGCCCACCGGTATTGTGGTGGAGTGCCAGGACGAGCGCTCCCAGCACAAGAACCGCTCCCGCGCCATGGCCCTGTTACAGGCCAAATTACAGACTGTGCAACAGGACAGCGCCGCTAAAGAAAGGGCCGACACCCGCCGCAGCCTGGTGGGCAGCGGCGACCGCTCCGAGCGCATCCGCACCTACAACTACCCCCAGGGGCGCGTCACGGACCACCGCATCAACCTCACCCTCTACAAGCTCGATGAAATCATGGAAGGCAATGTTGACGACGTGATCGGTCCACTGACCCACGAATACCAGGCGGAACTGCTCGCCAGCATTGCCGAGTGACGCTGAAGATGGGAGATGTTGGATGGGAGAGGGGAGACGGGTGTAAGCCCGACCCGAATGCGGCGCCCGCGTCTCTCGTCTCCCGTCTCCCGTCTCCCACCATCGGTGACTTGCTGGCAGCCGCCAGCGCGGCCCTGGCGGACACTTCCGATACCCCGCGCCTCGACGCTGAAGTGCTGCTCGCCCATGTGCTGGGGCGGGATCGCACATACCTGTTCACCTGGCCTGATCGCCAGCTTGATGAAATACAGGCGCTGGCTTTTCACCGGTTGATCGAACGCCGCGCTGCGGGTGAGCCGGTGGCGTATCTCACCGGTCAGCAGGCCTTCTGGTCATTCTCCCTCAAGGTTTCCGGCGCCACCCTGATTCCCCGCAGCGATACGGAGCTGCTGGTGGAAACGGCCCTTGAGCGCGTGGCTGTGAAAGAGGCCCGTGTGCTGGATCTGGGCACCGGCACTGGCGCCATTGCCTTGGCCCTGGCCAGCGAAAGGCCTCAGTGGTCAGTGCTGGCGGTGGATCGAGAAATGCCCGCTGTCGAACTGGCGCGGCATAATGCACAAGTTCTGGGGCTTATAAATGTGGAGGTCATCCTCAGCAACTGGTTTTCGCAACTGTCGCACGGTCAAGCGAAAGGCAAATTCCATCTGATCGTCAGCAACCCCCCTTACATCGATCGCGATGATCCACACCTGCAACAGGGCGGCGTGCGCTTCGAACCCCGCAGCGCCCTGGTGGCGGCCAATCGCGGCCTGGCAGACCTTGAGCGCATCATTGCCGACGCTCCAGCCTTTCTCCACGACGGTGGCTGGCTGATGGTGGAGCACGGCGCTGATCAGGGCATGGCGGTGCGGGATTTGTTTGTTTCTATAGGTTATGACGGGGTTGAAACGTCGAGGGATATTGCCGGGTTGGAGAGGGTTACTTTGGGTATTTGGGGGTTTAAGTCTGACGTCTGACGTCAGACGTTCTACCACCAACCAAAACCCTGCGCACCCGCCAACCCGTCATCCCCCCAGCACAAACCACCGCCACCAGAATCGCAGTCCAGGCTCCCTCCACTCCAGCCTCCACATCGCTGCCCGCCACCAGCCACAGACAGAGGGGAAAGCCGATCGCCCAGAACGCGATAAGGCTGATCACCAGGGTAGAGCGGGTGTCGCCATAGCCGCGCAAAATGCCGGTGCCGCAGATATGCAGGGCGTCGAACAGGCGGATAACGGCGGCCAACAGCAGCAGGGATGAGGCCAGGTTCGCCACTTGCCCATCGCTGGTATAGAGGGCTGTGAGCTGATCGCGCAGCAGCAGGAAAACCCCGCACTGCACCAGCGCGGCGGCAAAACCCGCCGCAATGCCGGTGATGCCGGTCAGCCGTGCCCCCTGAGGATTGCCTGCCCCGAGATTTTTCGCCACCCGCAGGGTAATGGCCTGGGACAGCGCCAGCGGCACCATGAACATCATCAGGTCGAGGGTCATTGCCACCCCGTGGGATGCCACGGCCACCGATCCCAGGGTGGCGATTACCAGGGGAATCATGTGGAAAAAGCCCGCTTCGCAGAGAATGGCGCTGCCAATGGGGAAGCCCATAAACAGGGTGCGCTTGAGGGTGCTTAACGTCGGCCACAGATCCCCTGGCCAAAGCCCGTCTGGCAAAGCATGCCACCGCAACAGACCCAGTGCCCGCATAAACCCGGCACGCCGGGTGTAGATGACTTCGCCCGTGGTGATCAGCAACAGCACAATCAGGGTGGCCCAGCCGCAGCCCGCACCGCCGAGGGCTGGAAACCCCCAGTGGCCGTAAATCAGGGCGTAATCGAGGGGGATATTCACGGCAAAACCCAGCAGGTTAAACATCATGGCAACCCCGGGTTTGCCCATGCCTTCAAAGCCGGTGCGAAACGCCAGTACAAAGGGCAGCACAAAGGCAGACAGGGTCATGGGCAACAAATAGTCCATTGCCACAGCTTTGGCGTCCTGTTCCGCGTCGAGCCAGCCCAGCACCTTGAAGCGCATCAACATCACCGTGAACAGGGCGAGTATACCCACTGGCAGCGCCAGCCAAAGACTGTTGTGAAACTGGTGGCGCAGGCCAGTGCTGTCGCCAGAGCCGTGTAACCGGCCCACCATGGCGCCATTGGCGATAAAGACACCTACCAGGAACATCATGGGCAGATCGAACAGGGTGGCGCCGAGGGTGACTCCCGCCAACTGCTCGGTTCCGGCGCGGCCACTGAGCAACACATCGGTCACGGTGAGGCCGATAATGGCCAGCTGTCCCACCAGCAGAGGAAGCGCCAGTTGGGCGAGGCGCCCCAGCTCTTCTGTGTAGCCTTGGGATTTACCCTGTTTCAGGTCAAGGGGCACGCAGTTAATGCCTCTTGTCAGGGGGAGCAGCGCTTTTGTGGATGGAATTTGCCAGGCTTTTCACGTCTAATCGAAGTCCAATTCAAATAAGCAAAAGAGCCTGTCCGCCATGGAAAACGGAGTGCCCATCCTGTTGCTGTTGCTGGAAATATTTACCGCCCTGGTACTGGCTGTGCTTGCCGGGCTGGTGATTATTGCATTTATCACCTACGTGATCGATGTGCGCCAGAGCGAGCACACCATAAGGCGCAATTACCCGGTACTGGGGCGATTTCGCTATTTGTTCGAGCATATTGGCGGATTCTTCCGCCAGTACTTCTATGCCATGGATCGGGAGGAAATGCCCTTCAATCGCGCCCAGCGTTCATGGGTATATCGGGCTGCCAAGAATGTGGACAGCACGGTGCCCTTTGGTTCTACCCAGAGCATGACCATTCCCGGCACCCTGATTTTCTCGCCCCACCCCTTTCCCTCCCTGGCGGAGGCCCACGCCGTATCCCCCATCACCATCGGCCCCTGGTGCCGTCAGCCCTACGAGACCAACTCCCTGGTCAATATTTCTGCCATGAGCTTCGGGGCTGTCTCGCGCCCGGCGCTGATCGCCCTGTCCCGGGGCGCCAAAATGGCCGGTTGCTGGCTCAACACCGGGGAGGGCGGATTGTCGGATTACCACCTGTCGGGGGGCGCTGATATCGTTTTCCAGATCGGCACGGCCAAATACGGGGTGCGCGATCTGGAGGGCAATCTCAGCGATGACAAATTGCGCACCATTGCTGCCCACCCCCAGGTGCGGATGTTCGAGATCAAGATCAGCCAGGGGGCCAAGCCCGGCAAGGGCGGCATTTTGCCGGGGGTCAAGGTCACCGAAGAGATCGCCCATATTCGCGGTATTGCCCAGGGGTTTGATTCCATCAGCCCCAATGGCCATCTGGATATCCGCAGTGTCGGACAACTGCTCGACAGTATTGCCCATATCCGCGCAGTTACCGGCAAGCCGGTGGGCTTCAAGATGGTGGTGGGCAGCATGGATTTTTTTGATGAGCTGTGCGACGAAATTCTCAGCAGAGGCGAGGAGTCTGCCCCCGACTTTATCACCCTCGACAGCGGCGACGGCGGCACCGGCGCCGCGCCCCAGAGCCTGCTGGACAATGCCGGTTTGCCGATCCGTGAAACCCTGCCCCTGGTGGTGGACAAAATGATTGAGCGCGGCCTGCGCGAGCGTATCCGCCTGATCGCCTCCGGCAAGCTGATCCTGCCGGTGGATGTGGCCTGGGCGCTGGCCACTGGGGCGGATTTCGTCAACACGGCGCGGGGCTTTATGTTTGCCCTCGGTTGCATCCAGTCCCTGCAATGCAACAAAAATACCTGTCCCACCGGCATTACCACCCACAACCCCCAGCTGCAGAAAGGCCTCGACCCCACTTTAAAAGCCACCCGCGTTGCCCAGTATGTGAGCAACCTGGTGAACGAGGTCACGGTGATCGCCCATTCCTGCGGGGTCGATTGCCCGCGCCAGTTGCAGCGCCGCCATGTGCGCATGGTGGTCAGGCCCGGAGTCTCGGTTCCCCTGGATGAGCTCTACGGCAGCGCTGAATACCGCGCCATTGCCGCGCGTCATCCGGGGCATTGATGGCATGTGGGCGCAGCCCGCGCCTGTGCTTGAATTTGCGGGAATCAACCCCATCTATCCACTAAATGCCCCCGGTTATGCCTGTGCGAATTCTGTTCCTGTTGTTTGTCGCTATCCCTGTCCTTGAGCTGTGGCTGCTGATCAAGGTGGGTTCCGCCATTGGCGCCCTGCCTACTATTGTCCTGGTGTTACTGACGGCGATGGTCGGGGTTGTGCTGCTCCGTCACCAGGGCTTGAAAATCCTGCTGCGAGGCCGCCAACGTATTACGGCCGGTGAGTTGCCCACCACCGAAATGCTGGAGGCCATGGTGCTGGCTATCAGTGGCGTGCTGTTGCTGGCCCCCGGCTTTGCCACGGATACCCTGGGATTCCTCGGCCTGGTGCCGCCATTGCGCCGCTGGCTGCTGGCCAAGGTGGGGGCGAAAATGCTGGTGATGGGAGGCCCGGGAAGAGGGCCTGCCGACTTTGACCAGGGGCCTCGCACTCTGGAAGGGGAATTTACCCGTGAAAATAATAATTCCAGGGAATAAGACTTTCCCCCTTGAAACCGCCACAGGCGACCCCATTGTGTAATCAGCCCGAGCAAGTTCGCGGCGAGTACATTTTTTGGTGGCCCCCTTGAAAAGCGAAGCCTGTGACTCCAGATAGTGCACAGCTTCGAGGTTCCCGGACCAAAGCGGGCTCGAACTTTGGTTAACTAATAATGTTGGAGAAAGTCGACAATGAAAATTCGTCCTTTGCATGACCGCGTCGTAGTCCGTCGCAAAGCAGAAGAGGAGAAAACCGCCGGTGGCATTTTGCTGCCTGGTGCGGCCAAAGAAAAACCCAATCAGGGAGAAGTTATCGCTGTTGGCACCGGCAAAGTGCTGGACAACGGCGAAGTGCGCCCCCTGGCTGTGAAGGTTGGTGACAAAATCGTGTTTGGTCGCTACGCCGACAGCAACACCATCAAGGAAGGCACTGAAGAGCTCATCATCATGAGCGAAGGTGATATTTACGGTGTAATCGAAGGCTGATTTCACCCCCTCCCACAACAGTTTTTCTGAGTCATTATCTTAGAAAGGAAGGATTTGAACATGGCAGCAAAAGATGTGAAATTTGGTGATAGCGCCCGCCGCAAAATGCTCGCGGGTGTCAACGTACTGGCTGATGCCGTTAAAGTAACCCTCGGCCCCAAAGGCCGCAACGTGATCATCGACAAGTCCTATGGCGCGCCAACCGTGACCAAGGACGGCGTATCCGTCGCGAAGGAAATCGAACTGAAAGACAAGTTCGAGAACATGGGCGCCCAACTGGTCAAGGAAGTGGCGAGCCGCGCTTCCGACGAAGCCGGTGACGGCACCACCACCGCAACCGTTCTGGCCCAGGCTATCGTCACCGAAGGCCTGAAGTCTGTTGCCGCTGGCATGAACCCCATGGACCTGAAGCGCGGTATCGACAAGGCTGTTATCGCAGCGGTCGCGGAAATCAAAAAGATTGCCAAGCCCTGCTCCGAAACCAAGGAAATTGCCCAGGTGGGCACCATCTCCGCCAACTCTGACACCCATGTCGGCCAAATCATTGCCGAAGCCATGGAAAAAGTCGGCAAAGAAGGTGTTATCACCGTTGAAGAAGGTTCCGGCCTCGAAAACGAGCTGGATATCGTCGAAGGCATGCAGTTTGACCGCGGTTACCTGTCCCCTTACTTCATCAACAACCAGGAAAGCATGAGTGTTGAGCTGGAAAGCCCCTCCATTCTGCTGGTTGACAAGAAAGTATCCAATATCCGCGAGCTGCTGCCCCTGCTGGAAGGCGTTGCCAAATCCGGCAAGCCCCTGCTGATCGTTGCCGAGGATGTTGAAGGCGAAGCGCTGGCTACTCTGGTAGTGAACAACCTGCGCGGTATCGTCAAGGTTGCTGCCTGTAAGGCGCCTGGTTTTGGCGACCGTCGCAAGGCCATGTTGCAGGATATCGCTATCCTCACTGGCGGCACCGTGATTTCCGAAGAAGTGGGTCTGGAACTCGAAAGCGCTACCCTGGAACACCTGGGTACTGCCAAGCGCGTTACTCTCACCAAGGAAAACACCACCATCGTTGACGGTGCCGGTGTTCATGTCGACATCGAAGCTCGCGTCAAGCAGATCCGCGCCCAGATTGAGGAGACTTCCTCCGATTACGACCGTGAAAAACTGCAAGAGCGCGTTGCCAAACTGGCAGGCGGTGTTGCCGTGATCAAGGTTGGCGCCTCTACTGAAACCGAGATGAAAGAGAAGAAAGCCCGCGTTGAAGACGCCCTGCACGCTACCCGTGCAGCGGTTGAAGAAGGCGTGGTACCCGGCGGCGGTGTTGCCCTGATCCGTGCCCTCCAGGCATTGGAAGGTCTCAAGGGCGACAACGAAGACCAGAACGTGGGTATCGCCATTGCCCGTCGCGCCATCGAGTCGCCCCTGCGCCAGATCGTTGAAAACGCTGGTGAAGAAGGCTCCGTGGTAGTGGACAAGGTCAAGCAGGGTGCCGGCAACTTCGGTTACAACGCAGGCACCGGTGAATACGGTGACATGATCGCCATGGGTATTCTCGATCCCGCCAAGGTGACCCGCACCGCGCTGCAGGCAGCTGCCTCCATCGCCGGTCTGATGATCACCACCGAAGCCATGGTCACCGACCTGCCGCAGGATGAGAAGGGCGGCGGTATGCCCGACATGGGTGGTATGGGTGGCATGGGTGGTATGGGCGGCATGATGTAACACGCCGGTCACACCGACCATCCTGAAAAAGGCTCCGGGTTACCGGGGCCTTTTTTTATGGGGGAGGACTTGCTGCGGGAGCTGGAAGGCGGGGGAGAGGTGAGACGGGAGACGTATGTTCACGCCTGCCCTCTCTCATCTCCAATCAATAATCTCCCATCAATCACCATCAGTGGAAACAAGGTTCGATTCAAGCCCCTGATCCAGAGTGATATCCACTGGCATGCCGCGCTGCTCCCGGGCGGCCAGTTTTACCATGTCCCAGTCGATGGCGATGTTGTGGTGGGGCTGGCGTTGCAGACCTGCTGCGATAATGCCTTCAAAATCGATGGGGGTACCCTGGTCTTCTTCCAGCTGGGGATGCACTTCCAGGTAGAAGCGTCCTTTCAGCCAGCCGGTTTTGACCGGTTCATTGATGATGCGCACCGGGGTGCCGGGGCGCACGGAGTGGGCCAGTTCCTCGATATCACCATCGTAAAGTCGCACACAGCCGTGGCTGACCCGCATGCCCACCCCGACGATCTTGTTGGAGCCGTGGAACAGATAGCTTGGCAGGGACAAACGCACAGCGTACTGGCCGAGGGGGTTGTCCGGTCCCGGCGGTACCACGGCGGGCAGAATATCCCCCATGGCGGCGTGCTCGGCGCGGATTGAGGCTGGCGGGGTCCAGGACGGCTTGGCCGCTACGCTGGTGACCCTGGCTTCAGTTTCGGGAGTTTGCCAGCCTTCGCGACCTATGCCCACGCCGTAGGAGCGTACAGTGTTCTTTTCCGGCAGGAAGTGATAGAGGCGAAATTCCGGCAGATTCAGCACAATGGCCTCACGGTCCTCATGGGGCAGGACGTAGGACAGGGGCAGGGTAATCTCGGTATTCTCTCCGGGAACCCAGGGATGGACACCGGGATTGGCATTCATCATCTCGCGAAAGCCAAGGCCGTAGACACGCCCAATGGCAACGAAGGTGTCATCATAGCTGGTGGTCATGGTCATATTGTCGCCCACGACATTGTCGCCATTGCCGGGCAGCCGGAATGTCAGGGCTTGCAGGCTGAGGGGAACGGCAAGGGTCGCAGCCAGCAGGACGGAAAGGCAAGGGTGGCGGTGCTTCAAGGTGGAATTCCTTCAGATGGTCCCAAAGGCGGGAATTTTAGCAAGGTGTCAAGGGTTTTACCCTAATTTTCGGCGGAGGTGACTACTCAACTGATTGGCAGTTCACATATTTCAGGCCCCGTTCAGGTTAAGCAGGGCGCTATGTACATTGGCGCGCAGGTGTTGGGGATTGATAGTGCCAACAATGGCGCTGCTGACGCCGGGGTGGGCGAAAATCATCCTGAAGCTCCGCCCCACCGGGTCGCCGCTATCGGGAATATGGCCGCTGGCGAGGGCTTTTTTGATCAGCACCCCTTTTTGGTGCTGATGACAGTAGTCAATCACAGGGACTTCATCCTGCTGGGCAAGGTTCCAGGTCACCATCACGCAGTCGCTGGACTGTGCTGCCAGCAGTCCACCGGCAAGTGTTTTGGTGGACATGCCGAAAGCGCGGATCTTGCCTTCCCGTTTCAGCTCGGCCAAGGTATCGAGTGCGCCCTCGTTACGGATAATGTGCTCGTCATTGCCGTCGGAGTGGACCATCACGATATCGATATGGTCAGTGCCAAGCCGTTGCAGGCTGCGCTCCACGCTGAACCGGGTGTGTCCGGCACTGAAATCAAATTTTGATTTGCCATTGTCAAACTCCTCACCCACCTTGGAGCAGATCAGCCAGTGCTGGCGCTGCCCGCGCAGCAGTTTGCCCAGGCGCTCCTCGCTGTTGCCGTAGGCCGGGGCGGTATCCAGCAGATTGATGCCCAGCTCCCGGGCCAGGGCCAGCAGTTCAAGCGCTGTCTTGTCGTCGGGGATGGTGAATCCAGTGGGGTACTTGACGCCCTGATCCCGTCCCAACTTAACAGTGCCAAGGCCGAGGATGCTGACCTCAAGCCCGGTGTTGCCCAGGGGGCGTTCAGGCAGACGCATGGCGGACTCCGAAGGCGGTTTCCCAGGGGGTGGGCGCAACGGCGGGAACCGGCAGTGGCAGCTGAGGAGCAGGGTGCTGTGACGGCAGTATGGCGCGATCCCTGAGTAACGTTGCCACCGTGCGGGCAAGGTTGGGTGCGAGGGTGAGTTTGGTGGGCCAGGCGGCGATAACATTGCCGGGTTTTTGTGGCTGGTTTTGTGACAGGCTGCGTGACTGGCTGGCCCACTCTGCAAAGGACTGGTCGGGGCGGGCGAAATTGCGCTGGCGGGGTTCGGCGCGATCCACCGGCAATACAGCCCATTGCGCGCGGCTCAAATCAATCCAGGGCATCAGCTCCCCCAGTTCGTGGCGGGCGGCTTCGAGCACTTCAGCATCACTTTGACCCACGCCTTTTTCCGCGAGGCTCCCACCCAGGTACCAGACCTGACTGCCATCCGCCAGGGGGTGGCTGGATAGGGTCAGTCGCGGCGTGGATTCTGCCCCGAGGCAGTGGCCGTAAAAACGGTGGGGCAGGGAATGGCGTACCATCACCTGCTTGAGAGGTCGACACTGCATTTGCGGACTGTCGGCGCCGATACTGTCGAGCAGGGCGGCATTGCCTTTGCCAGCGCTGAACACCCAGGCACCGGGGGCCAGGGTAAAGGCGTTTTCTCCCTTGTTGACGCTCAAGCGGGTAAGCCCTTCCTGGCTGGTGAACTGTGCGGTTTTCCAGTCGATGGTGAACAGGCGGCCTTGCATGTTGTCGGCGAGGGCGCCCACCAGGCTGGGGGTATCCATCACCATATCCACCAGCTTGTAGAGCTTGCCGCGAAAGCTCCCGTGCTGGAACAGGGATGGCAGCTCCCTTTTCGGCACAGTGTCCACCCGTCCCCGCACCACCTTGCTGGCGAGAAAACCGCCGAGTCGCGAGCCGATTCCTGCAGTAGACCACATATAAAAATGCTCACTCAGCAGCCGGGCGCTGCGCAGGTCCACATCCCCTTCACCGCGCAGGCAGGCGCGCCAGTGGTCGGGCATCTCGGCGATGGCTTCCGATGCGCCGGTGAGGGCGCCCCCCAGGGTGTACTTCATACCGCCGTGGATCATGCCCTGGCTGGCCATGGTCTGGTCGCTGCCGAGGGTGTTGCTTTCCAGCAGGATGGCGTTATAGCCCTGGTTGCAGAGGTGGTTGAGTGTCCACAGCCCCGCAATACCGCCCCCGATAATAGCGACGTCGACAGGATGGGTGGTGGTTGGCATGGCGTTATCCGCAAAGAGAGGTAAGTTGGAGCACAAGGCGCCATTATAGCCATTCACCTGCGGCTTGGTGTCTTGCAATTGTTGATTGCATCAAGCCGGGGCGGCAGACCAGAAAGTCTTTGCTGTTGCCTGCGGCCATGGCTATCCTCTCGCCGGAGGTCCTCTTTGGGCCGGGGGGCTGTTTTGGCGCGATTTTTCTACACTGCATTTCTCTACCTGATCATGCCGCTGGTGCTGTTGCGGTTGCTGTGGCGCGCCCGTCGCGCCCCGGCCTACGGGCGCCGCTGGCAAGAGCGTTTTGGCTTTGTGTCACCCATACCACGCCAGCGCAGGGTGATCTGGGTACATTCTGTATCGGTGGGGGAAACCCTGGCGGCGGTGCCCATGATCCGCCGTCTGCAGCAGACTTATCCCGAGGCATTGCTGGCGGTGACCACCATGACACCCACTGGTTCGGAGCGGGTGGTGGCAGCCTTTGGGGATACGGTTTATCACGTCTACGCTCCCTACGATTTGCCCGACGCAGTGTCCCGCTTTGTGCGCAGGGTGCATCCCGATCTGCTGATCATTATGGAAACCGAGCTGTGGCCCAATACCATCAACAGCTGTGCCCGGCGTGGCATTCCTGTGGTGCTGGCCAATGCCCGCCTGTCGGAAAAATCCCGCAACGGTTACCGGCGCTTTATATCCCTGGTGGCGCCGATGCTGGCGCAACTCACCACGGTAGCGGCACAGACGGGCACTGATGCTGAACGGTTTCTGAGTCTGGGAGTAAAACCCGACCAGTTGCAGGTCACCGGCAATATCAAGTTTGATCTGGAGCTGGGTGAAAACCAGCGCAATGAAGCTGAGGTGCTCGGCGCCCAGTGGCGCGGCAGATCCCAGTGGCGCGATGGAGGGGGACGCCCGGTGTGGCTTGCAGCCAGTACCCATCGCGGTGAGGACGAGATTATTCTCGATGCCCTGGCGGATGTTGTGCAGATCTATCCCGACCTCTTGCTGGTGCTGGTGCCCCGCCACCCCGAGCGTTTCGACGAAGTGGCTGAGCTGTGTCGCAAGCGTGGCCATGCCACGGTGCGGCGCAGCGCGGCTGTGGTTCCAGCCAGCACTGACCAGATTCTGCTGGGGGATACCATGGGAGAGCTGGCGCTGTTCTTTGGCGCCTGCGATCTGGCCTTTGTGGGTGGCAGCCTGGTGCCCGTTGGGGGGCACAACCTGATTGAACCTGCCACCTGGGGAGTCCCGGTACTGTCGGGGTCGTCACTGTTTAATTTCAGCGAGGTCGCCGGGTTGCTGCGGTCGGTTAAAGGTTTGGAGATTTGTGACTCGGCGGCGGAAATAGCGGCATGCGTGAAGAATCTGCTGGATGATGGCGAGCGGCGCCGTGCCATGGGCAATGCCGCCCGCGCTGTGGCTGATGCCAACCGCGGGGCAATGGACAGGTTGTTAGGGCTTGTTCACACACTATTTGGTTTGTCCAAGTAGTGTGTGAACAAGCCCTTGGCCTTATTGCAGGCTTGTGGGTTCAATCACCAGGGATGGATCAAGCCAGGCGTTGAGTTGATAGATATCGTCGGGGCTTAACTGGCCTGCGACCTTCTTCAGGGCAAGGGTGCTGGCAATATAGTCGTAGCGGGCATTGGCGTAATTGCGCCTGGCCTGATAGAGGGTGCGCTCGGCAAACAGCACATCGACAATATTGCGGGTGCCCACTTCGTAACCGGCGCGGGTCGCTTCAAGGGCGCTGTTGGCGGAGGTGATGGCCTGCTGGCGGGCCATGACCCGGGCAGAATTGGTGATCACATTGAGGTGGGCTGTGCGGGCCTCCTGGGTGACATTGCGTTCTACGGTATTGAGGTTTTCTTCGGCCTGGACGAAGCGCTGATAGGCCTGACGGCGTTGTGCGCTGACCAGGCCACCGGAGAAAATGGGCACGTCGAGACGCAGGGCAACCACGTGGGATTCATTGTTTCTGGCTGATGGTGTGTTGATGGGGTCGCCGTTGAGGTTGCGGCCACGGAATTTCTCGTCGAAATCGGTATCCTGGTAATTGTAGGCGCCGGTCAGTGTAGGCAGGTGCTGGGCCCTGCGGGCATCGGCATTGAAGCCCGCTGCATCCCGGGACTGCTGGTAGATTTTCAGGTCGAGGTTGTTCTGTTGCGCCAGGCTTACCCACTCATCCCGTTCCGCCGGCTCCGGGTTGTTGACCGGGAAGTTGGCGGTCAGGCCCGCCAGTTGCTGGTGGGGGCGACCGGTAAGGGTTTCCAGGGCTTCGAAAGCCACATTGAGGGCGCCGCGCAGTTCCAGGGTAGTTACCCGGGAATCATCATAGGCGGCCTGGGCTTCATGGACATCCGTAATGGGCAGTAACCCCACTTCGTAGCGCTGCCGTGTCTGCTCCATCTGGCGACCAATGGCTTCCTGCTCGGTAATGGCGCTGGTGAGATTCTCGTGGGCTCTCAGCACATCAAAGTAGGCCTGTGAAACCCTCAGGATAAGCTGCTGCTGCTCAGCGGCATACTGATAACGCGCCTGTTCACTGATACTCGATCCCTGTTTGTAATCGTACCAGGACGGCAGGTTGAAGATGGGTTGCGTCAGGGAAATACCCCATACCGTCTGATCCGCATCGCCACTGCCGGACGAGCCGGAGTTCACCTGGGCGCCATTCAGGACAAACACGGACGACGAGGAGCTGTCACTGCTGATTTCAGAGTATTCGGCGCTGCCGTCAATCCTGGGCAGCAGGGCTGAGCGGCCAATATTGCGGGACTCCCTGTCGGCCATATAGGCAGCGTGAGCGGCGCGCAATTGCGGATCGTTCTCCAGGGCCAGATCAAATATTTCCGAGAGGGTGTCGGAAAAGCCGCTGATGGGGGAGCAAAGGAGGGCTATACAGGCAAGTTTTTGCGCAATCTTCTTCATGTTTTGCAACAGATTCCCGGAGACAGATTGATAAAAGGCGGGCAGAGGCCAGATTCCATGGGCCAAAGGATGAAGCATGATAACCCAAGGATAAAAGCCTGTCTGCGGCTTTTACCATTCATTACAAACAGCGTATGGTCTCATTGTGAAGGCTTTTTTACAGGGTAACGGATGATGTTGAAGCGCAGAATTTTCTCGGTTGATGATGTGGAGGTGGTGGGGAGGAAAACCCTCTATCAGGGGTTTTTCCGCATGGAGGAGTGCAGCTTGCGTCACCGCCTTTTCGATGGCAGCTGGAGCCATGTCTATCGCCGCGAATTGTTTGTGCGGGGGGCTGCGGTGGGAGTCCTTCTGTTTGATCCGGCGCGGGACCTGGTGGGGCTGATCGAGCAGTTTCGCGTCGGTGCCCTCGACAATCCTTCCGGTCCCTGGCTGCTGGAGGTGGTTGCGGGCATGGTGGAGGAGGGGGAGAGCGCCACAGAGGTGGCGCGCCGCGAATTGGCCGAAGAAGCCGGGATAGAAGAAGCGGAACTGGTACACATCTGCGACTATCTGGTGAGTCCCGGCGGTACCAGTGAATCCATGAGCCTGTATTGCGCCCTTGCCAGCCTTGAGGGCAAGGGTGGCATCCATGGCCTGGATGATGAGAACGAGGATATCTATCTCCATGTCATCTCCTGCAGGCAGGCCCTTGACGCCCTCGCTGCGGGATTGTGCAACAATGCGCCACTGATCATTGCCCTGCAGTGGCTCAGCCTGCACCATGACAGGCTTTGCCGGGAGGCAGTGTCCGGCCCATGATGTTCATCCAGCGTACAGATTGCGTGAAGGGGAGACTGGTTTGCGTTACAAGGTTGATTTGAAAGGTTTTATGGCGGATTGCGAGGCGAACTATGCGCGCCTGCAGCAGTTGTTTCCCGCCATGGATCGCATGGATCAACACCAGTTTGCCTTGCCAGGTGCGGATGAGCAGGTTTTTGTCCTGCAGGTGCTTGAGCGATCCGCTTACACCTCCGAGGTGGAGATAGTCCGGATCGGCAACAGTACCAGCCACTGGCTGGACTTTCCCGCCATGAAAATCCGCCTCTACCACGACGCCCGTCTGGCGGAAGTGGTGGGCTTTAACCGTGAGTGGCGCATCAGACCCCGCTACCCCTACCCCAACAGCGCCATGCATCAGCCCGATGAAAAGGCCCAGTGGAACCATTTCCTGGCTGAATGGTTGTCCATCTGCATTCACAATGGGTATGCTGTTGACAGCCCTTATGAGTTTGTCAGTTAGGGCCTGTTAACACTATTTGGATTGTCGTCGCTGGAGGCCATTTTTTCGACCAGCGAGGCGGAAGGAGAGAAATTTAGTGGGCC